>Ga0209777_10000005_pt1 | contig 457420 bp, 473 predicted proteins | sample FrelakmetHBP12HB_FD_187147 | JGI IMG/M metagenome (GOLD analysis project Ga0209777, IMG submission 187147) | Freshwater lake sediment microbial communities from the University of Notre Dame, USA, for methane emissions studies -HBP12 HB (SPAdes)... | ecosystem: Environmental > Aquatic >...
AACCATGTGATTTGCCGTCTTTCAACGCAGTCAGGATTTGCCTATGAAACAAGCCCAAATCAAGCTCCAATAGATAAAAGAAGAATAAACACCATTTTTAACCATTTCAGGGACAAGCCAGCGCGCTGTTTAGTCAGAGCGCGTCAGCACAACCTTGTCTTCGACTCGCACTTTGAAAGTGCTCGCAGCATCGCCCTGATTCACAGAGATTTCGAGGAAATTATGGCTTCCGATGATGGCTAACGGCTGCCGCTTTTCGACATCACCATAAGCCATGCACAGCATCAACGTTAACTCAGTGTTACCAACTTTGACGTTCAGCTTGTCTTTGGTTTTCATTGTCTTAAGCTCTTTTTCTGTGAAACTTGTGACTATGTTTCCGAAATCGTCTATGTGAATCACTTGACCTTCTAACGCGTCTCTTCTTCTGATTATCTGCGCAAATTTCGGCGATAACATTTGGTGAATCTCTGGTCCGAATTCAGCCGGACGTATACCCTTCACTAGGTGAGCTGCTGCTGGCGCGAAGATGTCTCTCCCATGAAAAGTGCTGGAGACTTTTGGCAACATGAATTCGCTGTTGGTCATGCTGTAGACGCGCGTCTTGCCGCCGATGTTTTTCACGGCCAGAGCCAACACACCGTTGTCGGGTCCAACAAAGAAACCTTTGTCTGTCTGCACGATTATAGGTCGCCTTCTCGTTCCCACGCCAGGATCCACGACAGCCACGTGAACGGTGCCCTCTGGAAAGCGAGGGGACGCCGAGGCCAAGACATAAGCGCCCATCCTAACGTTAAACTTATCGATTTGATGAGTTATGTCAACAACCGTTGCGTTCGGGCTTATGCTCAGAATCACTGCTTTCATCTCGGCTGCGTAGGAGTCTCTTAATCCAAAATCCGTCGTCAAAGTGACCAGTGGGCAACCCATGCCACTCTCTCTGTAAACAGCACATTAATTAGATTTCCACGATTCGCGAGAGCTGATGTTTCAGGATGCCCCATTCTCAAGAACAGAATTATCGCATTCATAATGGCCTTCAACGGTACACCCTTGCCGGAAACTTTTGAAGCAGTCGGCGATAGATATGATCAACCACCTCAGGGTTTCTACGACACTTCTTGAGAAAACACTTTGACCGTTTCATAAACCGATGTCGCTGCCGCGATGCTAATCACTGCCAACGAAAATACGTATTCCCTCGTTATTATGGGCGGTCTGAGAAAAACTGCGAGCATAATCAGGGACGTTACAAGGAATATCATGTAGAAGAAATTCCTCGGTATGAGGATTCTTCTGAAACGGATAAGGTTCTCGAGGATTACTCTGTCCGCAGTGTACCCGTTCGATTCTTTCTTGATGAGTCCCGCTTCTTCAAGCTTGTTCATGTGGTAAAGCGCGAGCGTGGGACTGCTCAGGTCTAGTGCCCTTTGAACCTCACGAATTCCGACTGGTCTGTCGCTCCTAAGAACGAACTTGTAGACCTTTAATGTGAGCCCTCTAAGAACGTCTTTCTTTTCACTCACGGCTTTCCAGTCTCCATATGAAAAGAACTGCTTCATTTTATTTGGCTATTGCTGTTCAAATCGCTTGTACACCCGTACAAAAACGTAGAATTAAATCGTTCACCGACAATACATTATCTTGGTGGCGTAGGTGAACGCAAAGAAAGAACTGTTGGCGACATCACTGCTTGCAATAGCTCTTGCTGTAGGGCTCGGAACATTGAGTTTCGGCCTTTTTTCCGAGGCTCCTCCTAACGTTCAAATCGGCGTTTCTGCCAAGAAGAACGGGGCGACCAGCCTCTCCTTTCTCCCTCAAGACCAAGTCCTTCTCGAGGCGCAAGTATCAAGCAACAACGCCTCAGTAGCTGGCGCCCCAGTTACTTTCGAAGTTGAATCGCCGAACGGCACGGACTTTCTCGTGCTTACAGCCAATACTGATAGCCTTGGAACAGCAAACGTCACCTTCCAGATACCTTGGCCCATAATCCTTTCTCCCCAAACCACATGGGAACTAGGCACCTGGCAAGCACAAGCCACGATTCAAATATATGGACAAACGCAAAACGCCTCAACAAACTTCAACTGCGAAACCGTCGCTCCAACAATAGACATGTATACAAACAAAGGAGGACATGGACCCAACACTACGGGAGGAACCTTCACAACCAACGAAACCGTGAGAGTATACATCGAAACCAGAAACGAATTGAACAAGACAGCGTCTAGCCAGCTCATAGGCTTTCAAGAATCCGTCTGGGGAGGAGGCAGCAATTTCAACCCAATCGCAACACCAATTACAAACGCCTCTGGAATCGCGACGCTAGGCTTCAATCCAACAATACCTGACACCGCCGCCAAATACATGTGCATCGCGACATGGACCACCGTTTTCAACTTCGAGGATATCAATGTGACCGACGCCATGACTTTCACCGTGCAACTTGGTCCTTGACTCGGCTAGCCTTCTTGTTCCAGGCACCTTTTGCCTTTGCACGCGTTCATGAAGATACAGTCTCTGAACGGCATCATCATTTCTTCTGAAGCATGTACATTATCGTCGAAATCTACAGGAGCATCTTTGATGAGGACAACCGGAGTCTTCTCTGCAGCCTCGCCCATCAACAAATGAGCCGCAGAAGCCAAATCATCCGCCACTGCATGCCTAGTAATCAGTATAGTCCTTCCGTACAAGTCCTTTCTCCCTCTCCATTCCCTTATCGGATTGAAGCCTGCAACCGCCAAAGCTAATCCAACGGTGCCTATCCGAAGGGGAATCAATCCACTATCAACAACAATCACAGCGACCCGCTTACCCGTCCTGCGGTTGATTTCACCCCTGAAAAACCTCAACCATTCAACAAGGTTCTCAGGCCACAGCACAGCCGAACCAACAGGCGCGTTCTTGCTGTCTATGCCAGCATTTGGTGTGATAACACTGTCTTTAAGCGTTAGGACAGCCTTTTTAACACCACCGTAGACCTCTCCAGCTTCAAGGAGAACAAGCTCGGCAAATCCGGGCTCCAGTGAATATTTTTTCGCCAGTCTCCTCGCCTTTTCTGACGGTTTGACCTCGCTCAGTTTCACAACACGACCTTGAGCGCAGGACACGATTTTTGAAGCCAATGCCAATACGTCATTGTTTTCAACCTCAAGCTGTTGTTTTCCCAAGGCTTCATGAACTAGTTCAGCCAAATCATCGCCAGGTCTTACAATGCGCGTCCTTACAGGGTACAGTTGCATGTACTTTCATCCTCCGTGCACGATTGGGACAAAAACCACTTCGTCCCCATCTTTGATCATTGTTTCGAAACCGTCCAAGACGCTCATCTCTTTTCCATTCACGATTACAAGCATGTTAGTTTTCGGGCCTTCAGATTCTGGATCGATCAAAGCTGGCTCAAGTTTGGGCAGTTCTTCGGCAATCATCTTGACAACGTCTCTGATTGGAGAAGATCCTTCAAGCCTGAGTTCAAGCATGTTCTTGCCGGAAAGACTGCGGAAAGAACCTATGAACTTAACGCTTACAGCCATTCTATTGTTCCTTCTCAATCACAAAACCACTATCACAGACACATCGTTGACGTTTGTGCCAGTGGGTCCGGTGAGGATGAGGTCGCCGAGCCTTGAAAAGAAGTGATACGAGTCATTTTCGGCCAGAAACTTTTCAGGAGCTAAACCCATTTTCAGAGCCCTTATCACTGTTTTCCCATCGATCACCGCTCCTGCTGCATCGGTCGGTCCGTCTACACCGTCTGTGCTGAGAGAAGCCAGTGCTATTCCCTCGGACCCTTTGAGTCGTGAGGCAGCGGCCAACGCCAGTTCCTGGTTTCTTCCACCTAGCCCCTTTCCTGTTACGGTCACGGTTGTTTCTCCGCCTGCAACTATGCCTGCAGGTTTTGGAGCGGGATTTGCAGAAACTGAAACTTCTGTGGCTATTGAGGCTAGCATGACGCCTATATGTCGAGCTTCCCCTTCCATGGTCGCAGTCAACAAGAGCGTATTGAGATCCGCAGTTTTCAGCTGTTCACAGGCGGCCAAGCTTGAGGATCTGTTGTTTCCGACCACGACGTTGTAGACCCTCCTGAATGCTTCATCATCGGCCTTGGGGGTTTCCGGGATAAGTCCCTTCTCGCCCTTTGACAATACCTTTCTAATAGACTCTGGAGCCGTAGCCCATAGACTGTACTTCTTCAAGACGTCTATGGCTTCTTTGAATGTTGTTGAGTCGGGAACTGTTGGGCCTGAAGCAATAAAGTCTAGAGGATCACCCACAACGTCAGAGAGGATGAGGTTCAGAATCGTGGCGGGATAAGCCTTTTTTGCCAGCCAGCCACCCTTGAAGTCTGAAATGTGTTTTCGGACCGTGTTGACCTCGTTTATCGTTGCTCCTGACTTCAACAAAGCCTGCGTCATCTCCCTCTTATCTGCAAGTGAAATGTTCCCACGTGGGAGAGGCATCAGGCTTGAACCGCCTCCCGAAATCAAGCATATAATTAAGTCGTTGCGTTCTGCTTGTTCCACTATGTCCAGCATGCGTCGCGTTCCTTCAACTCCTGCCTCGTCCGGAACCGGATGGTTCGCTTCGTGAAGCTTGATTCTGCTTGTTCTGTTCTTGCTGCCGTGAGGAACGTTGACGAGCCCGCCTGTTACTCGCTCGCCGAGAATCTGTTCAAGCGCTTCAGCCATTGATCCACTTGCTTTGCCACCGCCCACAACGTAAACACTCTTCAGTTTCTCCAGATTGAAAGAGAGCTCATCAACCGTCAGCGTCGAGTCATCGAGAAAAAGCTTAGATTTCAACATCTGCTTTGGATCAACTGCGTTCAGCGCAGTTTGAAGACTCGTTAGAGCCAATTTCCTTGCTTTTCGGTTGAGCCGGGTCTCTCCGTTCTCGACAAGCTGTACCATGTTCCTAATCGCAATCATCTGTATGGCCCATTGCAGTTTTTTCAATGGTTAGTGCGTAAGTGTAATAAGTCAACGCTAATAAAGAATTCCGCAAATCAATGTTTGGTGAACTGCATGCCAAAACTAGAGATATACGTCACGCGACAACTGCCAGAGAGAGGCTTGAAAATAATAAGGAAATACTTCGACACCGAAGTCTGGCCAGAATATGGCCCGCCGCCGAAGAAGACTATAATAGAAAAGGCCAAGAACGTGGACGCCCTTGCCACACTTTTGTCCGACAAGATAGACACCGAAGTCTTTGACGCTGCACCGAAATTGAAGATTGTCTCACAGCTGGCGGTAGGCTTCGACAACATAGACCTGCAAGAAGCCACTAAGAGAGGCATCTACGTCACGAACACGCCTGAAGTGCTGACCGATACCACCGCAGACTTCGCATGGGCTTTACTTATGGCAGTCGCGAGACGAGTCGTTGAGGCAGACAAGTATGTTCGCACTGGCCAATGGAAGGTCGGATGGCACCCTGACATGATGACGGGCCGAGACGTTCATGGCGCAACCATAGGCATCGTGGGCGCTGGCAGAATAGGCTATGCGATGGCGAAGAGAGCAAAAGGGTTCGACATGAAAATCCTCTTCTACGATGTCATCCCACGACCAGAGATGGAAAAAGACTTCGGTGCAAAACGCATGGACCTTGACGCGCTACTGAAGGAAGCGGACTTCGTCAGCATTCACGTTCCGCTCATGAAAGAAACGCATCACTTGATGAACGAACAAAAATTGAAGTTGATGAAGAAAACGGCCTACTTGATAAACAATTCACGCGGACCAGTTGTTGACGAAAAGGCCCTGTACAAGGCATTGAAAGAAGGTTGGATAGCCGGTGCAGGACTGGACGTTTTCGAGCAAGAACCAGCGCCAGTGGACAGTCCGCTGCTTAAGCTTGACAGCGTTGTGGTCGCTCCGCACATTTCAAGCGCAAGTCTTGAGACCCGCTCGAAAATGGCTGAGATGGTGGCAGATAACCTCGTCTCCTTCTTCGAAGGAAAGAAGCCGCCGAACCTTGTCAACCAAGATGTGCTGAAAGTGCGTCCATTGTCAAAGCAGATTTAAACGTGAGATCATCATAGACCCACCTGCAAATAGTTAAATACCCCTTTTCTTCTTACCTTCAATTTCCTTTCAGCACAAGGTGACTCATGTGGACTCTATCTTTGCAGATAGAATGAAAACTCTTGGAACGGAAACAGCCTTCGAGGTGCTCGCAAAGGCCAAGGCGCTTGAGAAGCAGGGAAAAGAAATTGTGCACTTGGAGATAGGCGAACCGGACTTTGACACGCCAAAGAACATAAAAGAGGCAGCAGCTAAAGCGCTGAGTTCAGGCTACACGCATTACACTCCATCTGCAGGCATGCCGGAACTGAGACAAGCTGTGGCAGACTACATTTCCAAAACCAGAAAACTGGACGTGAAACCGGAAGAAGTGGTCATCACACCTGGCGGAAAGCCGATAATGTTCTTCAGCATCTTAGCGTTGGTGAACCCTGGCGACGAAGTCCTGTATCCAAACCCAGGCTTCCCAATATACGAATCTATGATAAACTTTGTCGGCGCCAAACCCGTTCCAATACAACTCAAAGAGCAGAACGAGTTCGGCCTTGACCCTGAATACGTCAAGAAGATGATAACGAAAAAGACCAAGATGATCATTCTCAACTCTCCAGAAAACCCGACAGGCGGAGTGGTAACGCGAGAACAGCTCAAAGTAGTAGCTGACAGCATATCCGGCAGAAATGACGTGTTTGTGCTTTCAGACGAAATCTACAGCAGAATAATCTACGAAGGCAAGCACGAAAGCATAACGCAATTCCCGGGAATGAAGGACAAGACAATCCTTTTGGACGGGTTCTCAAAAACGTATGCCATGACCGGCTGGAGACTCGGCTACGGAGTTATGAGAAAGGACTTGGCTGAAAAAGTTGCCCAACTGATGACGAACTCAAACTCGTGCACCTGCGCTTTCACCCAATTAGCCGGGGTTGAAGCCTTAACAGGACCGCAGAAAGAACCAGAAAGAATGGTTGAGGAATTCAGAAAGAGACGAGAAGTGATAGTTTCCGGCCTGAACAACATCGAGGGCATAACATGCAAAAAGCCACATGGAGCTTTCTACGTGTTTCCGAACATCACGGGAACAGGCATGGACTCTCGCACGCTCCAAGACCACCTGCTCAACAACGCTGGCGTGGCAGTTCTAGCAGGCACATCCTTCGGAAAATACGGTGAAGGCTACCTGCGCTCATCCTTCGCCAACTCAGTTGAAAACATAAAGAAAGCCTTAGACCGCATAGCAAAGGCTGTTAAGAAAAAATAAACCTCTCTAATCTTCCACTTTTTCCTCGGTCAGAGTCTCAACTATGTCGGAGGCTAGACGCACTAGATCGTCGGCCTGTTTCATGGCCTTCTCGCCGTCGACTTCTTCAATCTGGGTCAACTGCTGAAACATCGCCTCAATTTCAACCAGAAACCTCAAAATGGGATCCGTAATCGGAGCCTGCGTCTTCTCAGCCGTTTCCCTCACAACTATCTCCACGAAGGCGGGCTCTCCCAGACTGTAGTAGATGGCGTTCCTAGCTTTTCTGATGGCCTCCAGAACCAAGCTTGGAGCCATGTAGGGCATTTTTCTTGCGGCCTGAAGCTCCGCCTTTGCTTCGCGCAAGTATCGCAATGCCCAGCTTCGTCTGTAATCATCCATCATTACTGTTCGCCCTTAATTCGGCTGAAAGAACAGCCGAGTTTAAGCAAGGCTACGCGCCCTCTGGCGCTTCCTCCGTCGATTCCGCCCCTTCCGGCTCTACTCCCTCGGAGGTCTCCTCTTGCAGTTGCCTTTGTTCTGCCGCCACAAACCGAGTTATGTAGCCCGCGATCTGGTTCAGAACCTTGGGCGTTCCTCCCTGCACTAGACTGTTAACCAAATGCTTGTTGTTCTCAAAATCATTAGAGAATTTGTCAGGAAATCGTTTGATAAGCTCCTTAGCTGTTCGTTTGATTTGTTCTGTTCGCACGTTCCCCAAACTTCACGGTCCTCCGAATGCTCTTGACTTTCTACTCACTCCAACGCAAGTAAATTCTAGTTTGAACTGTCATAAACCAACCATACTAATTTAAGCTTACCCCATAGCAATTGCAAAATGCCCTATCCAAGACACATCGGAACCATCCGTGCCAATCGCTTGCAGACAGAACCTCATCCCTTAAGCGCAAAGCAGACAAGACTGAAATCAAACAAGTTCATCTTCACTCCAGCTTCACATCAAAGAAATCTTGGAAATTCCTCAGTATCTGCTCCGCAACTTCTTCTGCGCTCATGTTTTTTACCTCTGCGAAGGCCGCAATCACGTTGGGGATAAAAGCGGGTGTCGTTCTTTTTCCTTCAAAAGGTTTTTTGAAAAAGCGAACGGGCCCGTCAGTCTCTGTTAACAGATTGGTCAAGGGCACCATTTTGACCACGTCACGTATGCCGTCTGAATAGGCTGCCGGCGGCCCCTCAGTGATATAGTAACCTCTTTCGACAGCCTTAACGAGCGCGCTAATGGGATTGCTGAACCAGTGCAGCAACACCTTCTTGAGCTTGTAGGAGGGAAGCATGTCGACAATCTGGACAGTCGTGCCCCGTGAATGGATAATAGCGGGCAGACCAAGCTTCTCAGCCAAACGCAGCATCAAATCAAAAACTTTCACCTGTTTATCCCATATCTCCATATACTTGGAATCCAGCCCTATCTCGCCCAAAGCGACAAACGCCCTATTCCCCCTCTGCGCTGAAATCAACTGTAACACTTGATTAAGCTCATCCTCCTTCAGACCCTTCACAGTCCAGGGATGGATACCCAACGCAGCATAGACCATCCCAGGATGTCGCTCTGTCACTTCTAAGGTTCCTTGGCAGGTTTTCAGGTCTATGGAGTTTGAAACCAAGGCCACCACACCTGAGTTCTTGGCTTCAGTCAGAACTTCACTGACAACTCCAGCATACTCCTCGTCTGAAAGATGAATGTGCGCGTCAACAAACTTCATTGACAACCACTTTGAACACCACTCATACAACATCTGCTTTTATAAATTCGCCTGGGAACAAGCTTTTAACAAGCTTTTTTCACTTATGTCTAAACCTCCAGTTTGTTTCCAAGATGCGCTGTTCTCAGTCGAACTCAAGAGTACGTGAGTTGTCCCTAGTAGCGCGCGCGGAACCGATAAGCCTAAATACGGCTTTAAATAGTAAAAGAGGCTACGGAGGACTCTTTGTGGTCGATTTAGAGTTGGCTGTAGCCCCAATGCATAGACTGTGCAAAAAGGCTGGAGCTGACAGAGTTAGCGAAGCAGCAGCGAAAGAGCTAGCAAAAGCCTTAGGGGAAATCGGCGTAAAAATCGCCAAAGAAGCTCTAGACTTCGCAATGCACGCTGGAAGAAAAACTATAAAGTCTGAAGATATCGAAATCGCAGCCAGAAAAGTCATGGGCAAATAAACCTTTTTTCCCAGTTTCTCCTTTCTTTTTATCAAAATGGCGCAGACCGATACAATCGAATACCTGTCTTAATGTGGAAAACCCTTAAGAACTTCGAACAGACTTCAATATCAGAAGCTGATAAACATGGGTGGAAAGAAGAAGCTCAACCTGAAACAAATGGAACGAATGCAAGACAAGAAGGATGAGGAGGACAAAGAAAAGAAGAAGAAAGAGAAAGGCGGAGCACCGAAAGAAAAGAGAGCTTCGGCAGTGGTCCCGCCAGACGCGAAAAACGACAAAATCATCGCTGAGCTTAAGAAAATGCACGTTTTAACCCCTTACGCCGTATCCACTCGATACAACATAAGAATTAGCGCCGCCAAGGATTTCTTGGAGGAGCTACAACAAAACGGCACGATTCAACTCGTTTCTGGAAGCCACAACATCAAAATATACAAGGCAGACTGAACCCTTCCCACCTTAGCAACTCATTCGTCTACGCATGTGTCCGATCGACTGTTAGAAGGTTAGAACCTGTTTGGATTTTCCCAGGAGAATCTACACAGAAGAGGAAGTCAACAAGGCCAGAGAACTGGTTGAGAAGGGATACAAACACAGTTTGATATCTGAAGGCAGTCCAGCCTTCAAGCAGAAGGTAAAAAGAGCACTCGAACTGGTCAAAGCTGCGGGTTACTGCGATTTTTTGAGAACTTACATTCGTGCAATAAAGGAGATTGACGGCCTGACCCAGCTCCGACAGGCTGACGCTGCAATATGGGCGAACATGTACGCCGTGGAGAATCCCGTTGACGCGGCCAGTCTTCTTGTGCAAAAGGCCAACTACATGAAGGAATACCTGGAGGGCAAGCTCTACTATGGTGGAGCAGCGGAGAAACGTTCAGACGAAAAACGCATAGAATTTCTCAAAGTGTTAGAAACCAAGAGTCAGGAAAAGCAGGTTAGAAGAGTGCGAGAGAATCCTGAAGCTGTGGAGAGAGGGTTACTGGGTGTATTAGACGCTTTCAACCCTGATTTTTGTTCCGCTCTTCACCCTTTTGAATAGCTCAAGGTTCGCAGTGACTTTGCCCAAGATGCTCACAGGGCTGTAAGGCTGCGAGCTGCCATGGAAGATGCATATGGCGCTTCCCATCGGCCAAAACGCGATGGTGCCGACCTCGACGGTGCCCTTGGCCTTCTCTTCTCCCATCTTAATCGGCGTTTCGAAGTACACCTCTTCCTTCCACATTGCCACTCTGCCCTCTATGGGTAGTTTCCTCACTATCAGATCCACAGTCCTAGGCGCGAGAAAGCGAACCAGTTCTCCTTCTGCCTCGCCCAGACCCTCGACTATAAACTTTACTTTTACGCGGGATATCTCTGCTTTTTCTTCACTCATTTTTCTTTCCGTCTTCTTTGAATGAACTCGTCCAGTATCTGCTCGAGAGAAACTGGCCCCAAAACTTTGAGCTCATACTTCACTCTTACAGTGGGCTTGTTAATAGCTATGACTCTTCTGAGGTCGATGGGTGTCCCGATGACTACAACGTCGCAGGGTGTCCGATCGATGGTCTCCTTTAGCTCCGCTATCTGTTTTTCACCGTAACCCAACGCAGGAAGAACGGCCCCCAAATGCGGGTACTTCCTGTACGTTTCCTTTATCGAGCCCACCGCGTAAGGTCTTGGATCAACCAGCTCAGACGCACCAAAATTCTTCGCGAACACCACGCCGGCTCCATAGGACATGCCACCGTGCGTTACCGTGGGTCCATCCTCAATCGCCAGGACTCTCTTTCCCCGGACAGCTTCTGGATTCTCAGCGGTTATGGGTGAAGCCGCTTCCAGCACTGTAGCCTTTGGATTAACGGACTTTATGTTTTCTCTCACTTGTTTGACCTTCTGTGGATCAGCAGTGTCAACCTTGTTTATTATAATGACATTCGCCATTCGCAGGTTGGTTTCACCGGGGTAGTATGTCAACTCGTTTCCTGCCCTGTGAGGGTCGGCCACGACGATGTTTAGATCAGGTCTGTAGAACGACATGTCGTTGTTGCCTCCGTCCCACACTATCACGTCGGCTTCTGTCTCGGCTTCTCTCAGAATCTCTTGATAGTCAACTCCTGCGTAGACGATTATTCCGTTGTCGATGTGCGGCTCGTACTCTTCTCTTTCCTCAATCGTGCACTCATACCTGTCCAAATCCGCGTAAGAAGCGAAGCGCTCGCACACCTGTTTTCTCAAATCTCCATAGGGCATCGGATGTCTAACAGCTGCAACGTTCAGACCTTTGCTCTTCAAGATCTTTGCAACCTGCCGGGAGGTTTGGCTCTTGCCTGATCCTGTTCTGACTGCGCACACGGAGACAACGGGGACCTCAGCCTTCAGCATAGTTGTCTTGGGCCCCATCAGACGAAAGTCCGCACCGTTTGCCAAAACTAAGGAAGCCTTGTGCATAACATACTCATGGGAAACGTCGCTGTAAGCGAAAACAACCTGGTCAATATCATGCTCTCTTATCAGTCCGGGGAGCTCCTCCTCCGAGCATATTGGTATCCCATCCGGGTACTTTGAGCCGGCAAGCTCGGTCGGATAGCGGCGTCCTTCTATTCCAGGTATCTGGGTGGCTGTAAAGGCCACGACGTCATATGCGTCGTTGTCTCGGAAGTGAACGTTAAAGTTGTGGAAGTCTCTGCCGGCGGCGCCCATTATTATAACCTTGATTTTCTGCATGATGGAATCCTCCGTTAAAACCCCAAATCTGGGGGTTCAATACTAGCGCGCGCATTCCATATAAACCTTAACGTTGCGGCGCTATTTTAGTAATTGTAGGACACTGTCGCTTATGTAGTCTATTTGTTTCGCTGTGACTCCAGGATGGACTGGTAACGAGAACACCCGTTCTGAGGCTTTTTCTGTCTCTGGAAGTCTGTATCTGCCGAACTTGCGGTAGTAGGGCATGAGGTGTATTGGGTTCACGTAGCAGATGAGCGCGTCTATTCCCTTCTGCTTCAGCTTCTCAACAACGTCGTCTCTCTTTTCCTTCTTTGCTTTTTTCAATCGGACAGTGTAGAGGTACCAGGAGCACTTGAAGCCCTCTGGTTCGCTTGGCAGTTGAAGACCCTTTGCCTTCTCAAGGTTTTCAGTGAGTCTTTTCGCGTTCTGGCGTCTCCTGGCCACAAACTTCGGCAGCTTCTTGAGTTGTTCGACACCTATGGCGGCTGCTATTTCCGGCATGTGGTAGTTGTGTCCAAGCATCAGAGATTGATACTTCTTTTTCTCTCCGTGACTGCGAATGTACCGCGGAATTTCCGCAATCTCGTCGCTGTTCGTTGTTATCATGCCGCCTTCGCCCGTTGTCATGTTCTTGCTTCCGTAGAAACTCCAGCACGCAGCGTCAGCAAAGGCTCCCGCAGGTTTTCCCTTGTACGTAGCTCCGTGAGCCTGAGCCGCATCCTCAATGATTCTGAGCCCATGCTTGTTGGCAATCTCTCTTATCGGCTGCACGTCAGCGGGCATGCCATACAGGTCAACCGGCATTATCGCCTTGGTCTTCTTCGTCACAGCCTTCTCAACCGCCTTCGGAGAAACGGTGTACGTGTCCGAGTTTATGTCAACAAAGACTGGTTTTGCTCTGTTGAAGACTACGACCTCGGCTGTAGCCACAAACGTGAAGCTTGGCAAAATGACCTCGTCACCCGCCTTGACGCCAGCCGCTGCAAGAGCCGAATGAAGCGCAGCCGTTCCAGAGTTCATGGCTATTCCGTGCCTTGCCCTTACAAATCTGGCAAAGGCCTTCTCGAACTCTGTGACCTTCGGGCCTGCACCCAGGCCGGATGTGAGCACACCGCTCTTCAGGACTTTGACAACAGCTTCAATCTCTTCCTCGCCAATCTGTGGAGCATTAATCGATATCATCCCGACGCCTTCCAGCTACTATATCGGTCTTATGTTAATAACTTCCGCCTTTCGACTAAAGTTTGCAAGTCGAAGAGATTATAAGAACCGATTGGCCAAGCCTTTCACTCTGTTGAGAAACTCTTCCTTTTCTCTTTCGACCTCTTCCATTCTTTTCGACAGAAACTCGAGTTCCTCGGATATTTCCTCGAGCCACTGTTCCATCGCCAAGCTGCACTCTTTGTCGGTCATTTTTGAGAGGTATCTCGAGACATCTTGGGCTGCATTCTTCTCTAGCGAGTGTAGTGGATAGTTGATTTCCTGAAACTTTGAGAATGGAAAGAAGTGCCTAGTTGAGCGTGGTTCCATGAGGTGGCCACTCATCCCAGCTGAAATAACTTGTTCGATGGTTATTTCCTTGTCCACGCCTTCTGTATATCGGTGTATTCTCCTTTTTCCAACGTGTATCTTCTGGTTCTTGAAGACATCGACGAGAATGACTGGTATCAGCTCGTAGCCAAGGCTCTTCAGTGCGAGCCAGCGGTGCATCCCGTCCAAGATGACATGGGTCTGTTCATCGGCTATTATCGGATGCTTAAGCACATTATCCTCGAGGATTTCTTTTCTCAAGAGCTCAAGGTACAGCGGGGAACCTTTTTCATGCGGCTTGAGCTGGTCAACTCGCAGCAAGGTTACTCTTGCACCGGTGTTGTCGACCTTCAAAACTGTGGATGTCACATGATTCACCTTTCAATGGCTGAACGTCGGAACTTCGATTTTTTCGGGCTCATACTCTACGAGTTTACCCGAGAGATATTGTTCGTAGGCTGATAGATCGAGGAGCCCGTGTCCGCTATAGTTCATGGCAATGACTTTCTTTTCGCCTAACTTTCTGCACTTCAAAGCCTCGTCCATCACGAACTTCAGGCTGTGGGCGGTTTCGGGAGCCGCTATCATACCCTCCGTTTGAGCTAGAAGTTCGGCAGCCTCAAACACCTCGGTTTGGTTGTAAGCCACTGAGCGGGCGTACCCTTTATGAATCAGGTAGGAAATGAGCGGTGACATACCGTGGTACCTTAGGCCGCCAGCATGGACTGGTGGACAGGCGTAGTCGTGCCCTATTGTCAGCATTTTGATGAGCGGAGTCATCTTGGCGGTGTCTCCATAATCGTAGGTGTAGACCCCTCGGGTTGTGTGTGGAACGGCTTTGGATTCACAAGCAACAAAGTCTGTGTTCGTTTTTCCTTTGAGCTTGTCCATCATGAAAGGAAAGCAGAAACCGCCGTAGTTGGAGCCGCCTCCTATGCAGCCGCAAACGACATCCGGGGCCACGTCTATGTGTTCAAACTGTTTCTTTGCTTCCAACCCAATTATGGTCTGGTGCATCAGAACATGGTTTAGGACGGAGCCCAGAGAATAGCGAGTGCCTTCGTGCGCAAGCGTGTCTTCGATGGCTTCGCTTATGGCGATACCGAGTGTCCCAGGATGATTCGGATTCTCTTTCAGCAGCTTCCTGCCAAAAACTGTTTGATCGCTTGGTGACGGAAACATTTCGGCTCCATACAACTGAGCCATCGTCCTTCTCCCAAGCTTGTTCTGATAACTCACGCGAACCATATATATCCGACATTTGAGCCCGAAGAGCGAGGTTGCCAAAGCCAAGGCTGTGCCCCATTGCCCAGCCCCCGTCTCAGTCGCCAGTCTCTTGATTCCCTGCTTCATGTTGTAGTATGCCTGTGCAATTGCTGTGTTGGTTTTGTGGCTGCCTGCCGGGCTGAAGTTTTCACATTTGAAATAGATGTGGGCGGGCGTCTTGAGGGATCTCTCGAATCTTCTGGCGCGGTAGAGTGGTGTTGGACGGGGCAGTCTCAGATACGCGTCAAGCACGTCGTCGGGTATCCTCACGAACCGTTCTGTTGACATTTCTTGTGCTACGAGTTCCTTTGCGAATATTCTTTCAAGAACGTTAGGGCTTATCGGCTTTAGCGTTGTTGGGTCCAGTGGAGGGGGCAGAGGCTCTGGAAGATCCGCCTGTATGTTATACCAAGATGCTGGCATTTCTTCAGGCTCTAACTGAGTCACATATTCTCTATTCTTGCCCATTTGCGTCATTCTTGATTCTCCAATGCACATTTGTGTCCGTTTATGTATGTTAATGGTCTAACTAGTATACAGGAACATATTTATACTTTGTTGCACAGAAATGTACATTAAGGAAACCGTAACATGTGGAACAACGTTAAAAGATATTTTGAGGGTCATCCAGAAAGGCTTAAGGTAGCTCGTGTACTGATAGAAAGCGGGCTGGCGGTGAGAAACGGGAAAATCTATCTTAACGAAATTGAAATTCCGCCCGTCCGAGTTGCACGGGCTGCCGCAGTTGATAGGCGAACAGTCGTAGAGACGTTGAAGGCCATTGGATCTGACCGTGAACTTCGAACGATATTTGAAGACATAAGGCCCGCTGGGCATTCGCTGAGGGAAATTGCCAAGCATCTGAACCTCGGTGTGGTTGAAATAACACCCGTGGACGCCAAGACCCCTGGCATTTTAGCAGGGTCTGCCATGATTTTGGCAAAGAATGGCCTGAGCATTAGACAGGCAATCGTTGACGACCCGGAACTTTCACCGGAACCCAAACTCACGTTGATTGTTGAGAAAAAAATCCCTGGAGAACTCATTCCAGAACTACTGAACGTAAAAGGAGTGGCCAAGGTTTCAATCTACTAGGGCCAACAGGGATATCCTCAAAGTTACGGATTTGAGTACACTTCACATTACAGCTTTCACTGGGTCTAAACATCAGAAACGTACGTTCTTGACAGAAAGGATAATAGAGAACTTCAAGAGCAGGTTATTCATTCATAGTCACGGACGGCTGACTGATGACCAGAATTGGCGTGTACGTTTGCCACTGCGGCCTTAACATCGCCGGAGTCGTTGACGTGGAAAAGGTTGCCGAATACGCCAAAACTTTGCCAGACATCGTCGTATCCGAGCATTATACTTACATGTGTTCTGAACCTGGACAACGCATGATTCAGGAGGGTATAAGGAACAAAAAGCTTGACAGGATCGTCATCGCAACGTGCTCGCCTCGAATGCACGAAGAAACGTTCCGGAGAGCAGTTGCGGAAGCTGGACTTAACCCATATCTGACGGAAATAGTCAACCTGCGAGAGCAAGTTTCTTGGGCGCACACTCATGAACCTGAAAAGGCGACGGAAAAAGCTAAAGCGCTTGTTAGGATGGGAGTGGCCCGCTCTCGACTCTTAGAACCGCTTGAAAAACGCAGAGTGAGCGTTGAAAAAAGCGTCTTGGTTGTGGGCGGAGGAATCGCGGGCATACAGGCCTCGTTGGACCTTGCTAACGCAGGGTTTCCTGTCTATCTTGTAGAGAAAGCCCCAAGCATCGGCGGACGCATGGCACAGCTGGACAAAACCTTCCCAACTCTCGATTGTAGCGCGTGCATACTGACGCCTAAAATGGTTGATGTAGCTAAGCATCCGAACATCACAATGTTGACAAACGCTGAGGTCACCGACGTGAAGGGCTTTGTCGGCAACTACGAAGCTACAATCCTTAAAAAGCCGAGATTCGTGGACGAAAAAAGATGTGTGGGCTGTGAACTGTGCGCGCAAGTGTGTCCAGTCAAAGTTCCAGACAGGTTTAACGAAAACTTGACACAAAAACGTGCCATATCCATCTACTCGACGCATGCCGTGCCTAATATCGCCATAATCAACCCGGGCTACTGCCTCAGACTGAAGTATAACAAGGGCGTTTGCGGCAAGTGCCAAGAGGCATGCGAAGCTAAGGCCATAAACTTCGAACAGCAGCCTGAAACGGTCCAGGTAAAAGTCGGCGGTGTGGTCCTGGCCGTGGGTTCCGAGGTTTTCAACGCGTTGCAAATGACGGAACTCGGTTATGGACGGTTCAAGAACGTGATTTCGAACATCGAGTTTGAGAGGATTTCAGACGCGTCTGGACCGACAGGAGGCAAAATCCTCTCTCCGAAGAACGGTAAGACACCCAAGACAGTTGTTTTCATCCAGTGTGTGGGTTCTCGAGACAAGCGTTTCCACGAGTACTGTTGCCGAGTCGGCTGCATGGTAACCCTGAAACAAGCGATTCTGGCGAGAGAGAAAATCCATGAAAACGTGAAGATATACGTCTGTTACATCGACATGCGAGCCTTCGGCAAGGGCTACGACGAGTTCTACAGACGCGCAAGGGACATGGACATAGACTTTGTAGCAGGCTTACCCTCTGAGATCCACGAGTCGCCAGACGGTTCACTCTACTTCGACGTCTACGACACGGGAACAAACAAGCTCTTGCAGATACGCACAGACCTGGTTGTTCTTGGAACAGGACTTGTCCCGAACGAAGATCTAGCAGACATCAGCGCACTGCTCCACGCTTCAAGGAGCGCAGACGGTTTTCTGTTGGAGGCACATCCGAAACTGAAACCACTCGAAAGCGCCGTGGCAGGCGTCTTTCTGGCAGGCGCATGTCAGGGACCCAAGGACATACCGGACACGGTGGCACAGGCAAGCGGAGCCGCGGCGAAAGCCTTGGACCTGCTCTCACACGGTGAGATTGAGCTTGAACCCTTGAAAGCCATAGTCGACGAAGACCTGTGCAGCGGATGCAAAATTTGTACGTCAATTTGCCCATTCCTGGCAATAGAAATGAAAACTGATATCATCGAAGGAAAAGAGAGGGCCAGAGCGGAGGTTATCGAAGCCGTGTGCCAGGGTTGCGGTCTTTGCAGTTCAGCGTGCCCGACCGGCGCCATAAAAATACAGCAATACAACAACAAACAAGTAATGACCCAAGTTGAGGCAGCCTTGGCTGAGACCTGCGCTGAAGGGGGAAAATGAATTGGGCCTCTCCGATTTGATGTCGATGGCTAAACCCAACATCGAAGCACGAGACAAAATCCTGGCCAGGATCGGCGGGAAAGAACTCGTGAACTGTTTTCAGTGTATAAAATGCACGAGCGGATGCACCGCTTTGAAGCTTCTGGAACTGAAGCCACATGAAATAATAAAACTCGTGAACCTGGGCTTCGTGGACGAACTACCTTCTTCGGACATAATCTGGACGTGCGTAACCTGCCTGAAATGTGTACAGAGATGCCCCCAGAAAGCCTCGCCCTACCACGTGATAATAGCTCTGAGAAACCTTGCTGTTGAAAAGGAAGCAAAGGTGCCAGAGGGGTATTTGAAGGCAGTTTCACAGATACTGGAAACCGGACAAGTGGACACCTACCAGAAAATCGTGACTAGGAAGATGGAGACTGTTGACCGCGAATGCCTGAAACTTCCCAAGATATGCCCGCCGAAAGAAAGCTTTCAGGTTGTCTTCATGAAGGCAATGGAGGAAAAGACAACTTGAAGACGGCGGTTTTCTGGGGTTGCTGCATACTAACAAGCCAGTACGCCTATGAGATGTCGCTCCGTCAAGTTCTACCCAAGTTTGACATCGAACTGGTTGATCTCCCTGAGGCCATCTGCTGCGGCGATCCTATCAAAAGCGTCAACGACTTCTCGGCCAACTATCTTGCAGCAAGGGCCCTATCCTTGGCAAACTTGACGGGATTAGAAAACCTGCTCGTTCCGTGCAACCGCTGCCACTTCACAATCTCTGAAGCAAAGAAAACAATACAGAACAACACCAAGATAGGTCAAAAGATCGTGGGTTTGCTGAAGGAGGAAGGCTTGGAGTATAACCCGAACATCAAGATGTGGCACACTATCGATCTTTTGCACGATTATGTTGGACTCAAAAGAATCAAAAAAGCCGTGATCAAACCTCTTAAAGGTTTGAAAGTGGCGAGCCACGTCGGCTGCCAGATCATCCGGTACACTGACCTCGGAAGGGTTGACGATGCTGAAAACCCGAAGAAACTGGACGAGTTGATAAGTGCTTTGGGCGCGGAGGCCGTCGACTACCCTGAGAAACTCGACTGTTGCGGGGCAGCTCTGACACGAAGCCACCCTGACTCTGCACTTTCGCTTGCAGGCTCGAAACTGAAAGCCGTGCAGAATCTCCCAGCGGACGGAATGGTCGTCTCCTGCCCAGAATGTCAGCTAATGTTCGATGCGAAGCAGAAGGACGCGGGAACAACTGTCGGAGCAAAGCTCAACGTTCCAGTGGTCTATTACACACAGCTGCTCGGTCTGGCCCTAGGTATCGACGAGAAGAAGCTTGGCTTGGAATTGAACCAAAGCCCCGTGGACCAACTTCAGGCCAAGATTTGCGTCTAGAGGCCCAAACAACTTTTATGCCAGTAGCTCCAAACTCCTTTCTAAAAGGTGGACAATATGGTAGATTTCAGTTTCACAGAGGAACAGGAGCTTTTCCGTAAGGCCGTGCGTGAATGGTGCGAGAAGAACCTGCCGATGGAAAAAATCAGGGAAATGGATACTCAGGGCCGGATTCCGCAGGAACTGCTTCGAAGCATGGGTGAAATGGGACTGCTCATCATGACCGCCCCACAGGAACACGGTGGAACTGGCGCAGACTGGGTTACGGCTTGCATTGCCGCGGAGGAACTGGGCTACGCGGACGTAAGCATCGCGTTGCCTGTGCTTTGGCTTGTAGAGTCATCGTGGGGCTACGTCGTTGACAGATACGCCAGCGAACAAGTGCGTGAAGCGGTAATTCGGAAGGCGATAAGAGGCGACGCATTCATAGGAATAGGCTCGACAGAAGCAGGAGGAGGCTCAGACGTTGCAGGCTTCAAATCAACGGCGAAAAAACAGGGAAACGACTGGATTCTCAACGGCGAAAAGACTTACATCAGCGGCACTGAAGAAGCAAAGACGCTGGGCGGAGGCTACTTCGTCATTGCACGAAGCTCACCCGCACCTCCAGAAGCTTCACACCGTGGAATGACCGGCTTCTACGTTCCGATGAACGCGCCGGGAGTTGAAATCAACAAACGGTACGAAGACATGGGCAGAATGGCAATCTCAACCGGCGGCTTCTTGATGAAAAACGTTAAGGTGCCAGACTCGTACAGGCTGGGAGAAGTGGACAAGGGTTTCTACTTAACGATGGAAGGTTTCGACACTGCGCGCATATTGATATCAGCCGTGTGCACGGGTGCAGCGAGACGTGCCCTGGACATAGGAACGGAGTACGTGAAAGCAAGGAAAGCCTTCGGAAGGCCTATCGGCAAATTCCAAGGCATACAGTTTGAGATGGCAGACGACTGGGCGCATCTGGAAGCTTTAAGGTCATTGACTTTCCGCACTGCATGGATGATGGACATGCGCTACAAAGAGAACAAGTTCACGCCGCTCGAAGTGACTAAGTTGATCGCTGCCTGCAAACTCCTCGCCCCACATCTAGCTTTTGACATCTACAAGCACGCGATGATTTGGCTCGGAGCCTACGGATACACTAAAGAGTGCCCGTTAGAGATGGGTCTGCGAGGCGTAATGTCCTACTGCGTGGGCGCTGAGGGAGCGACCAACATTCAAAGAACAGTCATAGCCAGAGAACTACTCGGCAAAGACTTCATAGCCTACAAGTAGGCTAACTTCCCGCCTTTATTCACTCTATGCCAAGCAAGAAAGAACTATTGGAGATGTTTTTTCAGGGCTTCCTTCAGCGCCGGTAGAACTTCGTACATGTTGCCAACGACTCCGTAGTCCGCTATTTCGAATATTGGTGCTTCGGGATCTTTGTTGATGGCCACTATTACTTTGGCATCGCGTATTCCAGCCACGTGCTGGATGACTCCTGAAACTCCTGAGGCTATGTATAGTTTGGGTTTGACCTTGTGTCCTGAAAGCCCGATCCATTCTGAGAACCACTTCCTGTCTTCTACCAATGGTCTTGAGCAGCCCACTTGGCCGCCCAGAACCTCTGCCAACTCCTTCAACAATGTAATGTCATCTTTTTTTTCTAAACCTCTTCCACAGCTGACTATCACTTCAGCTTCTTCAACCCTTTCACTGGAAGTTTCAAGCGGTTTTCTCTCGACAACCTCAACTTTCGGCAGTTCAATCTTGACGTCTACTTCCACAACTTCCCCTTTGCGCTCTTGTGGGGTTGCCTTTTCAAATGCCCTTGCTGGTACGGTCACTATCTGCGGCTTTGACTTGAAAGCCACCTTTGCCACGGCGTTTCCGCCGTAGGTTATCCTTTCGCCGATCAGCCTTCTGTCTTCGTCAACGCTAAGCTTGATGCAGTCAGGGACGCATCCGGCGTCAAGACGCGTCGCCAGTCTGGCAGCGAGAGGCTTTCCGTTTCTGGTCGATCCAACCATCAGGATTTCAGGGCGATATCGTACTGCCAGATTGTGCAAAACGCTCAGGTAGGGTTCGGTTTGGAAACGCTCCAAGGCAGGGTTGTCAACAAGAAAAACCTTATCTGCCCCGTATTTTATCAGATCGTTTGCTTTCTTCTGCGCGTTATTTCCAAACTGTACAGCTGCAAGCTCCGTCTGCAATTTGTCTGCTAGCTCTCTGGCTCTTCCAAGCATTTCAAGGGTAAGGTCGTAGGCTTCTGAAAAGACGCAGATTCCACTGTGTTCGCTCACGATGCTCACCTTCCGACAACTCCTTCTTGAATTAACGCCTTAGCCAGTTTTTCTGCTATTTCCTGCATTGTTTCACCCTTGATGATTATCTTTTTCCTCTCCATTTTGGGCGCCAAGACTTCCAGCACTTCAATCTTCGAGGTGATTTTCTCCTTCTGCACACCAATGTCTGTCAGTGCCCACTTGACTATTTCTTTCTTAGAGGCCTTCATTATCATCATAAGAGAAGGAATTCTCGGCTGATTTATCTCCCTCGTCACGGTTACGACGGCAGGCATTTTCGCCTTCACAGTCTCGCTTGAGTCTTCAAGCGCTCTCTCCGCAACGATGGTGTCGCCTTCCACCGAAAGCTTCCTGACCGAGCTCATCTGGGGCAAACCTAGAAGTTCGGTCAACCTCGAACCTACGAGTCCAGAAAAACTGTCCAGAGAGGCATCACCGCCGAGAATCAGGTCAAATTCTCCGATTTTCCTCACTGCTTGAGCTAGAATGTAAGCAGTGCCCGATGTGTCCACTGCCTGAACTGCAGGATCATTGACAAAGTAAGCCTTGTCGGCTCCCATTGCTAGAGCTTCGCGCAGAACTGCCTTAGCATCCTCTGAGTCGACAGTCAAAGTGAATATTTCGGTCCCGCCGAGTTTCTCCTTGATCTTTATCGCCTCTTCCAAGGCGTTTTTGTCAAAGTCGCTGATTTTTCTGGGCGCACCAGCGGTGATTAACTGTCTCGTCGCAGGATCAATTTTCAGTTGTGAGACATCGACTGCCTGTTTTAGGCAGACAATTATGCGTTTCAAATCATCCAACCTCTCGCAGTTAGCCTGAATCGGAGACTAGAAACTTGACATTTGAAATAAAAAAGTTTCGCCTCACGAGTCACAATTTGGCGCGAGCCGCCACTCAACAGGAAAAACGCATTTTACTCAAGCCTTCGTGGCTAATTTCGCTCTAGCGCCACACAGGCACAATGCGGGGAAAAGCTTGGATTTCAATCTGCTGATCGCCGTCCGGCCTATTTCCAATTTGGCACTATTAAAACGAAAATAGTTAGAGGGAAACAAGTTTGTCTTGAGCTGCTGCCAACCCTGCTCCAAGGCTGAACTTGTAAGCAAGATGTGTTAACGCTTGTTCTATGGCTCCTATGGTTGAAAGTATATCGTTTTCGCTCACGTTTCCCATGTGACCGACTCTAAACCCTTTGCCCTTTATTGGCCCGATCGTGGCGGCGACTACTACTCCGTGCTTTCGCATTTCACTCCTGAATGCTGTATCCTCGACGTTCTCAGGGTAGAAAGCTGCTGTCAGAGTGTCTGCTGCACATTCCCTTTCTGCTACGAGTCTGACATTAAGAGCATCTAGTGCAGCTCGAAAAGCTTCGGCTATGATGTGATGCCTCATGAATCTCTGTTCCAGCCCTTCAGCAAGAATTGCTTTCAAAGATTCAGAGAGAGCATATGTCATGTTAACGGCCGGTGTGGCAAAATACTTTGATGGGTCTCTCATCACAGGTAACCAGTTCTTGAGGTCGCCGTACCAAAATCCTACAGGGGTCTTTCTGTTTTCCAGAAGGTTGAAGACTCTGTCGTTTGTAGAAAGCAGGGCCAAGCCTGGCGGAACCCCTATGCATTTTTGAGAACCGCTGACGCAAGCGTCTATATTCCAGTCGTCAACTCGGACCTCAATTCCGCCTAAGGAGCAAACCGTGTCAACAATGTAGAAGGCGTCGCTGTTTTTCTTCACAATCTGGCCAATTTCCTTAATCGAATTAATTACTCCTGTAGAAGTATCCACATGCGTAACTGTGACCGCTTTGTAATCATCTTCCTCTAGAGCTTCTTTGACTTGGTTCGGTTTCACACATTTACCCCACGGCGCCTCCAGAACCTTGGTTGCAGCTCCATGAGCTTTTGACATTCTTGCAAAGTAGTCTCCAAAATACCCTACCACGATGTTCAGGATTTTGTCTCCAGGCTCTACGATGTTTGCAATGCCAATTTCTAATGCCAAGGTTCCTGATCCGGCAATGACGAAAACTTCGTGTTTGGTCATGAACACCTTTTTCAAGTTCTCGAGTGCTTCTTTGAAGGTTTCAACAAACTGTGGATCCGTGTGCGCGAGGGTTGGCTTGCTTAACGCGCGCAGAACCAGGGGATCCACATTTGTCGGACCTGGAATCATGAGAAGTTTTCTTTCACTCATGAATACTCACAGCCCAGTTACCATATGGACAGAAATATCCTTTTATCTTCTTAATAATGATTATGTAGTTAGCTGAGTTGGTGTGCTGACACACGCTACCTCCGGTCCACGATATGATCCAAAAAATAGGATTCGCCAAAATGTGCGATCTCTCTCAAATCGCCATGATAGTTCTGTGGTGACTGTTGACCCGGCAATTCGAAAATGGCTAGACGACTACTAGCTCTTTCGATATGTGACTCAGCATTCTTCGGTTGGTTTGTGAAACAGCTATGTTGTCTTCGATCCTGACCCCGAATTTACCGAAGAAGTATATTCCGGGCTCGACAGTGAACGCCATGCCAGGCTTCAGTATCATTTCGTTGCCTTGAGCGATATATGGCTCTTCATGCACTTCCAAGCCTAAGCCGTGACCTGTTCGATGAGTAAAGTAGTCGCTGTACCCAGCATTCTCTATGACGTTTCTGGCGGCAGCGTCAACTTCTTCAGCTTTGACACCTGGCTTCACACTTCTTACGGCTGCTTCATGAGCCTCAGCCACAAGGTCGTAGATTTCTCTTTCCTTTTTTGTCACTTCTCCAACGAAGACTGTTCGGGTTAGGTCACCATAATACCCTTCACAGACTGCGCCCACATCCATCAGCACCACATCCTTTTCACCTACCATCCTGTTTGATGTTTCTCCGTGAGGAAGAGCTGAATTTTCCCCTGATAGGACCAGACAGAAAGGAATGCTTTCGCCGCCACTTTCTTTTATCACCTGCTCTATTCGGCAGGAAATCGCCAATTCCGTGACTCCAGGTTTTATGAACTCTATCCCCGCCTTTATCCCCTCAGCAACGACACCTGCAGCTTGTTCTATTAGCCCCAGTTCTTGGTCAGATTTCACGCACCTGAGCTGACTGAAGAGGGCCGAAGCGTCTTCTGCCCTTATTTTTGACGATGCGGCAGCCAGCATTCTGTAGAATCTGAACGGCAGAGTGCCTTCAACCCCGAAAGCAGCTTTCTCCAGTTTTAGCTCTTTTACTGCCTTGTTAAGCAGAAGGGCCGGACTCTCTGAATCGGAATAGGTCGTGATTTCTTTGAACGCGGACTTTTCTTTTGCCTTTGTCTTCTCGAGCTCTGGGACTATCACTATCGGAACACCCGTTTCTACTGGAACGACTATTCCCGCGAACCTTTCTATCGCTAGGGTTGAAAAGCCTGCTAGATATCGCATGTTCTTTTCGGAGACAATAAGAAAAGCATCGATTCCAGCCTTCCTGCCGTTCCTCTTTAACGCTTCTATTCTTTCCTCGAACACTGTCATAATTCTCAGCCTGATTACTTCTACGTAGTCTAATAACTTCGTCAGGAATATATTAGTGCGCTGCAAGTTGATGACAAAACATCAACTATAAATAAGGTTTGGAAACAACGGAAGCTTTGGAGATCGCAGGTTGAAGACGATAGGAAACGAGAATGTGTGGATACGATTAGGCAGCATGTGGATCGTGGGCTTTGCGATTCTGCTTTTGACCTGGATCTTCAGCTACAGAGCCCTTCCGGAAGGAGTCGTCAGCGGAAGTTCAGGCGTCTACTATGCCCCAATAAAGGCCGAGGATGTCACAGTGACTTTCCTCCGAATCTTTCTATGGAACCTCTGCGTGGGCTGCATCCCCGTAGCGATAGGCAACTTCGTTCGCGTGAAGGGCATTCCCTTGGGATACCTACTGGCCTTTTATCACTGGGGGATGTACGGTGTTCTGCTTGGAACCAACTCGTTTGTGATTCCGGGTCCAAGCAAATTTCTCCCCTCGCTCACAACACTATTCTATGGAAGCGGAATCTACGAGATTTCGTCTTACACTATACTTTCCTCAGCGACCTTCAGCCTCTACAGCCAGTATGGAGATTCTGGGGGCGATTGGGATTCGACCAGAAAACACAAGTGGAGTATCCTCAGATTGTCAAAAACCGAGTATGCCGCCATGGCGTTTGCTATTCTGATATTGGCGGTTTCCAACTACTATGAAGCTTGGTATATTTTCCACATATAGAAAGAAATGCGACAGTGAGGATCTCTATCTTTTCTTAGTCTCCCCCACAATATCTTCGATTGGCCTGTAACCTATGTCAAAACCAAAGTGTCTCGGGGAGAACAACTCTATTCCTTTTTTGGTCCTCCATATCATGTAGGCTCTTCTTCCAAAAACCACAACTTCTCTATTCTTCCCGAATTCCTGACCCCAAACGGACAGTCCTTCACCCGTTTTTGCGTCGACAACGCAGATAGTGTCTGGACAGGTGACGTATGGCCTTTCGTTCAGCCATGTAATCATGTACTCGTTCTTGAACCAAATCGTGAGTACTTCTTTTCGAAAACCTTCATTGCCTGAAATACTAATGTTGCCCCACATGAAACCTGCTTCTTCTTTTCTCTCGAAAGATTTCACATTGCCACGGAACAGCAGGTATCCATCACAAGTCTTGATCAAAGCCTGCACGGGATCTTCTCCGCGTTCCCTAGCTTGTCTGACACTTCTTCCCACTCCTATGGTCGCAGAAATCGAATTAGGAACAACCGCATCCCTGACGTCCCTTCCAGTTGTAGCGCATCTCGCGACTCCGCACTTTCCACCAGACGCAACTGCCATGTATCTGCAGATGTCTTCAGCCCTAGCGTCATCGACAACATTCTCGACAATCATCGTTTCTCCGAATGGAGTGACAATCGCCAAAGGAAAAGCATTAAGGCCTACCACATTCGTGGTGGACAGAGAAATCTCAGGTTTGGCTCTTCCTCCCCCTGCATTACAGTCGACACAGCAGGTGTCCATCATTGCAGCAATGTACGTCGGTATCGCAGTGTTGAAAGGCCCAATTTCACTGGGGAAGAAAGCGTAGGGTTCTTTTCCAAGATATTCAGCGAGCGCTTTTTCAGCTGCAAATTCAGGTTTCTTCTCAATTCTTGGCAAATTGCTAACTTTTTTTCTAGCTTCTCCGGAAACACCGCCTCCGACAATTCCGACTATCATCACGATTTCATCGTCTGGAATCTCTTCAATATCCATAAGCCTAAATTATTTCTTCTCTGCGTAAACCTCTTCTATCAAAGGCCTAGCTGATTCTATCTCTCCACCTCCGCCAACACCCAAGATCTTGGCCCCCACCAACAGGTCCTCAATATCCAGTCTGGGGAGGGTTTTCAAAAGATTTTATCTCCAGAGGCAACGAATATTGGAAAGATTGGAAAAGTTGATTTAAAAGTTTTGCGCGAGTCAGCGCACGCGCCGACTTATCGTGAATCTCTCGCGCCACAAACTATTGATAATGGCCCGGAGATTAGCACCCTCCAAAGCCTTTGCTGCCTATTTGGTCTACTTTTTGTCTGAAATGGCGCCTACGATGTGACTAAGGTAAAACATGAGACCGACCATGAGTCTTAATGAGGGCATACATTTGGCCCACGATTGAAGTCACAGTGAAGGATGTTAAGGGAAGGTGTGCGTTCGCATACAAAGTGGGCGACAAAATAACCTTTGATGGTAGAACGGTGAAAGGCGATATGTGCTATAGTGTTTTGACAGTTTACTTCCAAGCTATTTGCAATGCTTTATGGGGCAAAGTCTCCATGGACTCAAAACAAGGATATAGTGCCCAATTCTTTCCCGATGCTCAGAATCCAGCGGTACTAGAAATCCGGCGAATTAGAAAATAACCGCGCGCGCATGGTGGAAGCAAGTTCTCTCTTCTTTCTAATGAGATACACTTCATCCAAAGCAATCCGCGCGGCTGAAGATTTATTAGACTAGGAATGCAGAACAGCAACGAGTGAAATCATGTTTGACGAGCGAATTTTCAAGAGAGTTCTACTTGCTGTGGATGGTTCACTTCCGTCTATCACCGCTGAAGAACTAACAGTCTTTATGGCCAAGAAACTTGATTCACATGTGACAGTTCTCAACGTGATATCTCATGAATTCATGGACTCGCGGCTTGGCAGTTACATTCCAATCTTGTACAAGGATACTCCCTTGGGTACTGGAGGTCGTCCTGAAGAGCGTGTTTCTGAACTGCCGGCTTCAGGCACCGGTGAAGCTCTTTCAAAGGAAATCACAGCGTCATATCTAGGACGCAGCACAGAAATAGTTGAAGAAGCTGCAGCACTTTTTGAAGAGCAAGGCATACGAGTAGATCGGAAGATTCTAGAGCATGCTGATCCAGCCGAAATTATCACAAGAGAGGCTGAAAAGGGAAACCACGACTTGATAGTTGTTGGGTACAGCGGACAGGATGATAAGGAACCGCATCTGGGAAGCATTGCCAAGAAAACTGCCCTGTACGCTAAAACTTCCGTTCTTGTTGCAAGAGAGAAAAGTCAAATATCGAAAATGATGGTTCCAGTGGACGGCTCTGAGCATTCAAAAAAAGTGGTCCGATACGCTGCAGTTCTGGCCTCCAAATTGGGGGCTAATGTTTTACTTCTTAATGTTCAAGAACCTGATTTACCTCCCAAAATCATGAAGGAAATGGGGATACGAATACTATCCGAGGCAGTGGGCCAATTTAGAGGGACGAAGCTAGATCAGAAGCTGGTATCGGGCGATCCTGCCAAAACAATTATTCAAACGGCAAGGGAGGAGGACTGCGACCTGATACTCCTGGGACACAAAGGGCATTCCGCGGTCATCCGATTTCTACTGGGCAGCGTGAGCGACCACGTAGTCCAATACGCAGACCGCTCAGTACTCCTGATAAGATGAAATGTCGTCATCTCGTAATACTTTGGAAGAGTTTGTTGCGCACTCGGGCAAATCTTCTAGGCGTTGTTGGATAACATTGCGTTACTCGAGCTCTGGCATCTAAAAAGTGGCGTGTTTTGGCAGTCTATTTGTTTTCCAAAAGCAATAAATAACATGTGGAATCTGAGATTGAATGAATGTGGTACATATGTCTAAACCTGAGAAGAACGTGGCCATCATAATCTGTGATCGCTACCACACTTGTGCTGGCGGAAAATGTTTCAGAGCCTTGAGGAATAGAGAAGGGGCTTTCAGTTTATACAAGGATGAAGATGTGAAGTTAGTAGGTTACACTACTTGCGGAGGATGCCCAGGTGGAAATGTCGAGTACTGTGTCGAGGAGATGAAGAAAAACGGTGCTGACGTGGTACATTTTGCAACTGGCATGGTCGTCGGCTACCCGCCCTGTCCCTATATTGACAGTCTTCAAAAATTCGTTAAGGAAAAATACAACATAGATGTTATTGTCGGTACACATCCGATTCCACAGAAGTATTACTTAACCCATCAGGCTTTAGGAACTTGGGATTCGCCTGAATGGAAAGATAAGATCAAGCTCATATTGACAGATGAGCAAACGAGATTAAAATACAATTGATTCGAATTTCCTTCGTTTTCTTGTAGGATACACTGTATTTAGCATACGATTTATGGCAAGATTTTTATTGATATAGATGTACTTTCGAAGAGGTGAAAAAATGTCTTGGTACATGGAATTAGGAAAAGCTGCAGATACCTTGGTGAACTATGTTCTAAGAGTGAAAAAGAATGAGGATGTTCTAATCTATGGAGACGATATCGTTGATTTCGAAGTGTTGAAAGCGACAGCAGCTGCTGCGAAAACCGCTGGAGCAACGCCTACCATAGTTATTCACGAGACGCGTGAAATTTCCTTCACTGAACCACCCAAACCTCTCGCCGCAGCAATGATGGATTCAGATGTCACAGTGGAATTCTCAGCCAGAGCTATACTCTACACAACAGGTCAGACAAACGCCTTAAAGAGAAACAGGGCTTACATTTGTCTAACATCTCTTGACCGTGAAGCGATGGTCAGAACCTTAGGCTGGGTAAACTATCCGAAAATGATTGAGCTAGGAGACAAACTCGCAGAAATGACAACCAAAGCTAAAGAGATTAAGGTAACCAGCCCATCTGGAACGAACTTTACTGCCCAGATTGGCGGACGGAAGTTTGAGAACTTCGGTAGCACGGCAGACAAAAGGAAGGTCATAATGCTAGGCGGTCAGACTGGTGGTGCTCCGATTGAGGAGACGGAAAATGGTGTCCTTGCTTTTGACGGAAACGTTTGGCCTCCAGACGAGATCAAAGCAAACATAAGAACCCCCATAAAATGCAAAGTTGAAAAAGGCGTCATCACAGAAATTTCCGGCGGCGTAGAGGCTGACATACTCCGAAGATACATGGCTAGCCTTAAGGACAAGAATCTCTACAGAATCGCACATGTCTGCTATGGATATCATCCCAAAGCAAGAGTAACCGGCGACATATCAGAGGTTGAAAGGGTTTGGGGCTGCTTCCAAGTCGGATGGGGCTCGCAAGGGCCGCTTCTGAGACCAGACCTCAAGGGCGCTTTCGGATGGAGAGCTGCATCTCACGATGATGGCATCATTCTGAAAGCATCGATATACCTTGACGGTGAACCAGTGCAGAAAGATGGAAAATTCGTCCATCCAGACTTGTTGCCTATCATAAAAGAGATGGGTGTTGAACAATAGGAGCGCAAATCCTTTTTTCTTCTGCCTTTTTTTGTTTTATGAGCTCAACTCCCAGATGAGCAGATGGCAGACATCTCCTTATTGCTGTCTGACGGAGAGCCAGGCATAGCATTTGTTCAATTAGGTTCCCATCAGCTGTAGATACCGAGAAGCAAGCGAACATGGCATAATAGAAAGCAGAGATATGTTGAACATTAACAATTGGACTTGCATGTTTTTAATATGAAGAAATCATTCCTGAGAGTTGGAAAAAGGCAGCAAAAAAAGAAAGGGGCTATCGTACTACTCCCATTTCCTTGACAATCTCAGCTAGCTGCGGGTGGACGTATTTCCCGTCCTTTTCTATGATTTCGCCATCTAAGTATACTGTTGGGTTCAGCATTTTGCCGTCACAGTAAGCCGCGCGCGCAGATGCGACAGTCCCGTGTATAGGTCGGGAGATTTAGCTTTGCTACGGAGACATTTTCTAAAAATCTCCAAAGTCGGAAATTTAAAAAAGGAGGAAAAATGGGTTTTTATCTACGCTAAGAGTTTTCCGTCTTTCATCACTGGTTTTCCGTCGAGTGTCCATGTTGGTTTTGGAATGACGAAGTCTTGATGCAGGTCTGTCGATACTTTTCCACCCATGTGGAAGTTGTCTCCTATTGCTAAGTGGACTGTTCCCCTTATCTTCTCACATTCAAGAAGATTGTCTGGCCGCTTCGCGTTTGGGTTTGTTCCTATCCCCAGCTCAGCGAGGTTTCTCCTCGAAAGGTATGGCTCTTCTTTTTTGCTGAAATCTAGCAATGCTCGGAATTCGTCGCCGATCTTTCCTCCGCCGATTATTTCAGTGACGTTTCCATTCTTGAAGACTAGCGTCATTTTCTCTTTCAGGTCTGCACACATATTTGGCTCCACTACAAGTTTGCCGTTGGCGGTTCCTTCTACGGGTGTGGTGTAGGCTTCTCCAGCTGGGAGGTTGCCCCAAGAGCCCTTCTCAGTGAAGATTCCCCCGTCCACCATGCCTTTTCTGTCTTTCACGCTGAAGCTGATGTCTGTGCCTCCGGGGGATGTGACTTTGACATCATTGGCCTTCGTTATCCACTCTGCGATCTTGCTTGTCTCCTTTTCTATCACTCGATAGTCAGCAGCCATCGGTCCGCCCTTGGAGAACATTTCGGCCAAAAAGTTCGGCATGCTTACAACTCTTCTGCCGGCCTTGCATGCGTTGAGGCGCGCATCTGTGTGGGTAAGTGAGTAAGTGGTTATTGCAATGGTAACGTCTGCGCTCTTCATTTTCTCTTCAACTTCCTTTCCAGGATAGGTTCCGTGTTTGCCAACTGATGGGTACGTGAAGAACTCGACAGTGTTTTTGGGGAATTTTTCGGCTGCAATTTCGCTTACCAGCTTGGCCAGTATTGACCTTTCCACTGCTTCCGTCAGTTTTTCGCTAGTCTTGGTTTTCCACTCATCGGCTGTTGGTACGTCTGTGACAACAAGCACTTTCTCGCCGTCTTTTAGACCCATGTTAACTTTTAACATGTTGATGACGCCATTGACGATTTTTTCCTTGTCAATCATACAGGTCACCGCAGTTTGGATTGTTTGAACGTTCGTCAACTAGCTGTGTTCAAAAAGCTTATAAGATTTCTGTTTTGTCGTTCTAGGCAGTGGAAAGCTTTAGAAGGGTTCAATCGTGAAGGACGAGTCTTTAATTGAGGCTATCAAGGGACGGAGGAGCGTGCGGAGGTACAAGAAGGAACCTTTTCCGATGGGGATACTTGCCTCGTTTGTGGAGGCAGCCCGCTGGGCTCCTTCAGCAGGAAATTCCCAGCCTTGGGAGTTTTTGTTGATAAACGATGAGCGCATGGTGAGGGCCTTAAAATCAGTGTCTCCCGGGTGGCTGAGAGATGCTCCCGCATTGATAGTGATGTGTATCAACAAAGAAAGGGAGACAAATTGGAGTTACGTGGACGTCGGAGCGGCGATGCAGAACATGCTCTTATATGCCCATTCAATGGGTTACGGATGCTGCCCGATCGGCAGTTTCGTGGTTGATGCCGTCAAGGGACTCTTGGAATTGTCGCCTGAGCTTGAGCCCGTGTTGTTAGTGACCGTCGGCTATCCCGACGAGGAGCCGCCGGCCACAACTCGCTTGTCATTGGAGGAGCTTGTTTTCAAGAGGGTTGGAAATTGATGGAAAAAAAGGCAGGTGATTATCTTTTTGAGATAACTTGCTTTGTGATTTCCAGTGCCGAGAGAGTTCTTGGACCCGAGCGTGGATATGGAGCCTGTCGTCTTGTGCAGGCGCTTTACATGCTCTCTTTCCTCCCAGAATGCGCTAACTTGAGTGGAAACGAGTTGTTGATGAAAGTCAGAGCCTACGTGGACGCGGATCCTCAGAATTTCTGGCGTGAACCGCAGCTCAAACAGTTTCTCGGCGAGCTTAGCCGACAACTTGCGAAAGAGATAAAGAAAAGACAAACCCTTGAAAGATAGTGGCAAGGTCAAATTTTAAATACTTCCCACATATCAGAAACGCGTTGTGAATCGATTTGCTTAAAATACTGTTCATAAATCCGCTAGGCACTGATATTTACGACAAGCACATGTTGGACACCATAAATGAGGTTAAGAGAAGTGACGTAAGAGCCAAAGTCGTTCATCTGCGCAAGGGTCCAGTTCATGTGGAGTACCACTACTACGAGCATTTGAACCTCGGTGAAACTCTAGATTGGGTGAGGTGGGCTGAAAAGGAAGGATACGATGCAGTTGTCGTAGGCTGCTTCTACGACCTAGGAATCAGAGAAGCTAGGGAGATCGTTTCGATACCTGTGATTTTTCCTGCAGAGGCTACGATGCACGTGGCTGCGACTCTTGGGCACAAGTTTTCCATAATTGTGGGCAGGCGAAAATCGATTCCACGGATGGAGAGCAATGTGTACATCTATGGGCTTGAGAGGAAACTCGCCTCTTTCAGAACGATAGATTTTACAGTTCCGAGGATGTTCTCTGAACCTGAGAAGCTTAAGAAGGCCATCTTGACTGAGGCCAGGAAGGCGGTGGAGGAAGACGGCGCTGAAGTCCTAGTCTTAGGATGCACGATGCAGTCTGGATTCATGAAAGATTTAACGAAAAAGTTGAAAGTGCCCGTTCTCGACGCCGTTGTAACCTCGTGGAAGTATGCTGAAATGATGGCTGATTTATACCGCAAAGTGGGCTTGATGCACTCAAAGCTTTATGGGTACGAGGCTCCTCCCGACGCGTAGACCACTCCAAAGGCTCTGCTGTCCCGCGTTTAGATAGCTTTCTCCAGTGCGGGTCAATTGAAACTCTTTTGCGAACAGTAGACGTGCACCCAAAAGATTACAGATTAATCACGTGTCATCCTCTGCGGAGTCTTGGACTTAACGTGCAGAGGTGTCCGCATTAAAAAATGAGGAGTGTGTTATAGCGTTCTCTTCTTTTTGTAGGGGTCCATGAAGGCCTTTTTGCTGTGCGAGAGGTTGAGCTTTACCAGATCTTCGGCAATTTTCAATGCTACTAAGCCAGGATCGATGACGGGCACTTTGAGCTTCTTCTGCAATATTTCGGCGATGTTGAGAAGGCTTCCGCAGCCCATGACCAGGACTTCAGCCCCGTCCTCGTTGATGGCTTTCTTGCCCGCTTCCAGTAACTCCTTGCAAAGCGCATCGAAATCCTTCTTTATGTCAAGAACCTTTGTTTCGATTATTCTCGCTGACGCTAGCTTGTGCTGTAGTCCATAAATTGTTATTTTGTCTGCGAATAGACTAGCGGCTCCACAACCGCCAACGCCTATCACTGAGAATTTTCTCCCCAGGATTGACGCTAGGTGGACGGCTGGTTCGTTTATGCCAACTACGGGTATGTGCAACGCTTCTTTTATCGCTTCTAGTGCTGGATCGCCGAAACAGTAGTCTATGACGGCGTCGTATCCTTCTTTTTCAGCTTTTTCTGCCTCAAGCAATGTGGGTAGGGCTGCCCAAGCCTCGTCGTAGAGTTGCTCAATCGAGTCTGGACCTTTTTTCAGGTTTATTACGGTTATCTCTGTGTCAGGGTCTTTGTATTTCTCGTATGCTTCTCTGATCATTTCAGTCCAAAGGTTCGTTGTCACTGGTACGATGACTTTTATTCGCATGTTGAAACCTCGGGTTAGTGTAGACCTATGTGGTGATTTAAGTCTTTCGAGCTTAAACTAAGTCACGTATGGGAGCCGGCTCTGTGCGGATGCCAATTGATGTATTTGATGCGGCTATCCAGTCCTAGCGACGTTCCGAAAGGAAAATTCTTTTAAACTATGCAACATAAATGAACGGACAGTATGATGCTCTATGACCGAGTATTACGAGTATGAGTTGGGCAAAGCTGCGAAGATTCTAATTAATAAACTTGTAAAAGTCAAGCCAGGAGAAGTTGTGGCGATAACCGCTGACACCGGATCTGACAGAAGGGTCGTGAGTGCAACGGCTGCTGCGGCTTTTGCTGCCGGCGGGCTGCCCTTGGTTATGACGATAGCGTCTCCTTTGGGAGTTGGGAAAGAATCTGACGCGATGACCCCTGTGAAGGCTCTGGGAGCGGCTTTGAGAGAAGCAGACGTTTGGATAGAGTACAACCAACAATGGCTGCAGTACTCAACGACTTATGAGATTGCGACCAAGGGAAACAAGAAATTGAGATACTTGTGTTATGTCACGATGAATGCCGACATGATGACGAGGGTAATAGGCCGAATCGATCATGCCACGCAGAAGGCCTTTCAGATAAAGCTTCACGACTTGACTTCGGCTTCTAGGCACATGAGGATTACAACGCCCGCGGGCACGGATGTTGAGTTCGACAATCCATCCAAGGTGTGCATGACGAACTCGTACGGCTACGCCGACGTTCCTGGTCAACACCTGTTAGCAGGACAAATAGGCTGGAGACCTGTGGTGGAGTCTATCAACGGGATGATAGTCTTTGACGGATCTATAGTTCCGCCAATCGGCTTGGTCAAAACCCCCGTCAAACTTCATGTTAAGCATGGAAAAGTTGTGAGGTTTGAAGGCGGTGATGAGGCTTTGAAGTATGAATCGTGGCTTAAGAGCTTCAAAGATCCGCTTATGTTGACGTTGGCTCACGCGTGCTATGGTGTCAACCCAGGAGCTAATCTGACTGGAAACATCCTTGAGGACGAAAGGGTGTGGGCGTGCACCGAATGGGGATTGGGTTACGTGGGTCCGTTCTTTGCTCCACCCAACGGCATTCCCGCATCAACCCACACGGATGGAATATGCCTCAACTCTTCTGTGTGGCTAGATGGGGAACAGATTCTGGACAGGGGAAGGTTCATACACCCCGAGTTGGCGAAGTTGGCAAAGAAACTGGGCAAGAAATAGCGACCTCGACGGAATGTTCCAGTCTTGCAAGACAGTGACAGACCTGTCATTTGGTTATCAGGTGGCAGGCGACTTGATGTTCGGGTTCCACTGTCACGAAGGTTGGTTGTTTACTTCTGCACGTTTCTGTTGCGAATGAGCATCTAGTATGGAAGCGGCAGCCTGGTGGCGGATTGATGGCGCTTGGAACTTCGCCCCTTGATATTATCTCTTTGGGCTTAAGCTTCTCCTCCTTGTCCGTTAGCACAGGTATAGAGGAGAGCAACATCTGGGTGTAGGGATGCACAGGGTTTCGGAAGAAAGTTGCGGTAGGAGCAAACTCGACGATTTGGGCTAGATACATTATGGCAACCCTTGAAGACACGTTTCTCATAAGGCTTAGATCGTGAGTTATGAATAAGTATGACAGGTTGAGTTCACGTTGCAGCCTCATGAGCACCTTCATGATTTTTGCCTGGATTGAAACATCCAGGGCTGATGTGGGTTCATCAAGCACTATGAAAGAAGGGTTTGTAGCTATGGCCCTGGCGATAGCGACCGCCTGCCTTTCCCCTCCACCCAAGTCTTTCGGCCGCCTCTCTTTGAAATCTTCAGGAGGCAGCTCGACAGCATCAAGCAGCTCAGATACTCTTTTGTCATATTCTTCATGGCTTTTTGCCAGTCCCTGAATTTTCAACGGTTGTCCTACCACGTCTTTGACTGTCTTTGTAGGATTCAAGGAAGAAGCGGGATCTTGGAAGACGATTGCAAGATTCTTCTTCAAGTATTTTGGACGTTTCTTGGCGTGCATTGAGATGTCGTTGCCTTTGAAGAGTATTCTTCCTGAAGTGGGCGTGTAGATACCCATAACTACGTAGCCAGTGGTGCTCTTGCCAGAACCTGATTCGCCCACTAAGCCGAAGGTTTCGCCTGCTTTCACCGTGAAGTTTATTTCATCTATTGCCCTGACTACTCCGAAACTGGTTTTGAAATGTTTTGTCAGATTTTCTACTACCAGTAAATCCTCGTTCTTGTCCATTACCGCTCATCTCTTATTGTACAACCAGCAGGCAACCTTGTGGTTGTCGGCATCGACTTCCAGAAGCCGGGGCCTTTCCTTTCTGCATATCTCCATTGCATATTTGCAACGTGGATTGAACCTGCAACCGGGTGGAGGGTTAACGTAGTCTGGAATTCTTCCTGGGATACCTTCTGAAAATCCTTCCCCAGTCAACTTGGGAACAGATTTCAGGAGCCCTTGCGTGTAAGGATGCAGAGGGTTCGAGAACAATTTTCCTGTTTCTGAAGACTCTATCATGTTTCCAGCGTACATGACATAAACAGTGTCGACCGTGTTTCTTATAGTCCCAAGTGCGTGGGATATCAGGATTATTGACAGGTTCTTCCTATTTACCAGGTCCTTCATAAGACGCAAAACTTGGTCTTGAATTGTTACGTCAAGGCTGGTGGTCGGCTCGTCAGCAATCAGAAGATCCTTTGCGGTGGCCAGCGACATTGCTATGCAAACTCTCTGACGCATGCCGCCACTTAACTGAAAGGGGTAACTGTCAAGCACTCTTTCAGGATCCGGAAGTGAAACCTCCTTGAGAGCGTCTATGGATTTTTCACGAAGCAGTTTTTTTGTGGCTTTTTCGTGGTCAAAATTGCCTGAGTACTTTATCACGTCTCCGAGTATTTCTCCTACCTTGAATACCGGATTGAGGGCGGCAGTGGGATCTTGAAATATCATAGTAAGGTTTTTTCTTCTTATTTGGTTCAATTGCTTTTTGCCGATTTTCAGCATCTCATGTCCTTGAAAACTTATTTCTCCGCCATCGATTACGGCGTTAGACGCCAGAATCCCAAGTATAGCCTTCATCGTGGTAGTCTTGCCGCAACCAGATTCGCCAATGATCCCAACTTTCTCGCTCTTACGTAGGGCGAAGTCCACCCCGTTCAAGACATTCAGCTTGCCCAAGTACGTCTTGAAGCCTATGAAAAGGTTTCTCACTTCCAAGAAAGGCTCCGTCTATCTTGCCTCCTCAACGAAAATGTCTCGAATTCCATCTCCTAAAAGATTGAAGCCTAGAATTATGACGATGATTGCCACGGCGGGAAACATGCTTATCCACCACTGGCCAGGCAGAAAAATAGAACCCCCGGCGACCATTGTGCCGAGATCTGGTGTTGGAGGCTGAGCGCCCAAACCTACAAAGCTCAGTGCAGAGCCTAGGAGTATTACCCAGCCCACATCCAACGTTATCTTGGTCAGAATTGAACCGAGACAATTTGGAAGGATTTCGTTGAACATTATTCGGAAAGAATTTTCGCCCATGACTTCTGACGCTTGAACAAAGTATTCATTTCTCAAAGCTGATGCAGCGTTATATGTTAACCTTGTGTACCAAGGCCACCACATCAGTGAGACAGCCATCATCGAGTTGAATGCGCTAGGGGTCAGCACGGAAGCTATTGACAAAGCCAGTATGAGTGGAGGGACGGCTATGAACACGTCTGATATTCTCATGACCAGCGTGTCGATCCATGAGCCCCTGTAGTACCCTGCGATTAAACCTAGTACTATCCCAGGCGGTACAACGAGTAGCAACACTACCCCAGCCATCATAAGCGAGTATTGAAACCCAAAGACAGTTCGGGTAAACACGTCCCTCCCCAGTTGATCAGTTCCAAACAGGTACTTCGAACTTGGAGGCAGGAACCTGTCCTGAAGATTCGTTTGCAAGCCAGCCTCGCGGGGGTAAGGGGTTATGTAAGGAGCTGCCAAGGCCAGAAATATGGCGGCTACAATTACAACCAGCCCTACTAGAGACAATGGGCTTCTGGAGAATCTGAACCATTTTCTCTTAAGATCGTACCTTTTGGCTATTATCCTGACGCGTTCCACTATTTGCACTATTGGCCTCTCTCCATGAGCCTTATTCTCGGATCCAGATATGCGACGATAACGTCGACAACTATGTTTGCAACAGCGTACATGATCCCTATAATCAAAACAAGCGCGACTATGCCATTGAGATCTTTGTTTAACATAAACGTGAGACCAAGGTTGGCGAAGCCTGGCCAGTTAAAAACCTGTTCCACAAGAAAAGCGTTGGCCATCAGCGCTGCTATGTCCAATCCCATAACCGTTACTGCCGGAATCAGGGACGGTTTAAGCAGGTATTTAAGTGTCACAGTTCTGTCAGGCAAGCCTTGAGATTTTGCCATCGATATGTAGTCCTTATCTTTGTTTTCAACCATTCCAGATCTTATTATTCTGGCATCTTGGCACATAGCACCCATGCATAATGCCAAGGCTGGCAAGACCATGTGCCACAAAGCGTTTGCGAGCACGTCAAACTTTCCAGCGATAAGGGAGTCAACCGTGACGGATCCAGTTATTGCGGGCGGACCAGCGATTCCGGCAGAAAGCTCTCCAGTGGTCGGAAATAGTTTGAAATACCAAGAGAACACAAGCTGAAGTATTATGGCCAAAACAAAGGCTGGAATCGATATGCCAATGTAGGAAACCACTCTAACCAAGTTATCAGGTGCCTTGTAGGAATATCTGCCGGCTATAATGCCTAGTATAAAGGACCCAGCTATTTGAAACATGGCTGCTAGGACAATCAGTTCGAGGCTCGCTGGAAGATACTGTATCACATCAGCAGTTATGTCGCGTTTGGTTGTAAGCGAATAGCCCAAGTCGCCATGTAGAACGTTGTCTAGCCATACAAAATACTGTGTGTACAAAGGCTTGTCCAATCCTAACTGTCTTCTGAGCTGATCTACGGCCCATTGGGGTGCATTGTTTCCCGCCGCGGCTCGCGCAGGGTCTCCCGGTAACACTCGGGCCAGGACGAAAACTAGTATTGACAGTCCGACCAAAGAGAAAACGATAAGACCCGTTCTTCTGAGTATGAATGTCGAAAGCCTCATTGTCTGTCGGCACACCTCGCTGTTAATACATGCTGCAAAAGACTTTAAAAAGGCTTATTGTATCGGATGAAACTTTCATTTATCTAACTCCGCGACTTGCATCCCCCTGAACATGCATGGATTGCAAAATCCTTCGCACAGAACCATAGACTGATGATTCTGCTGATGATTCTTTTCTGTGATACCAGTAGCGCAAGGAGAACAAGCTTTTAATAGTACATAGGAAAAAACAGTGTGAAAGAGTAAACATAAAACCGGAGGAAAAAGTTTGAAGATTTTCTTTGAAAGATCTGCAATCACAAAGATGCAAGCCGCAATCGTAGCAATCATCGTAATCGTTGCCGCTGTTATTGGCGCAGTCTACTACGTAACGCTTCCCAGCCCGAGCCCGTCGCCTTCCGCGTCGACTTCCCCATCCCCCTCGGCTTCCGCAAACGTCACTACCACAAGACTAGTGAGAAGAGGAGAATCATTTCCCTGTTACATTGACCCAGCGGTTGGCGCAGACTTCTGTAGCCAAGACGGCCAAACCAATCTTTACGACCCTCTTGTGTGGCCAGTTCCAGGAGGAGGCGTTATCCCGTGGATCGCTACCAGTTGGACTGTCAGCACTGACAATCTGAATTACACGTTCACCATTAGGCAAGGCGTAACATTTCACGACGGCGGAACCTTGACGGCGAATGATGTCGCGTTCAGCATGCAAAGACTACTAACGGTAGGTCAAGGCTATTCGTGGATTTACACGGATTACATAAACAACGTCACAGGCATTACTGTGATCGATACCAACACGGTAATGTTCCATCTCAACAAGCCAGAAGGAGCTTTCCTCGATTCACTCGTTAGGCTGTACATAGTTGAAAAGGCAACTGTATTGGCAAACATCGTTACTCCTGGAACGTACGGCACTCTTGGAGATTATGGCACAACTTGGCTAGCAACACACGACGCAGGCTCTGGACCCTACAAGCTCAAAGCAATAAGCGTGAGTTCATACGTTTACATGACGCAGTTTTCTGGTTACTGGAACCCGCAAAGCGTTGACCCTCTAGCTCCTACCGAGGTAGATTTGGTGGCCACGGCGGCAAGTTCTGCAACAGAAAAGACTCTGATGCTGAACAAGCAGTTAGAAGTATCAGATGAGTGGCAGGGTGACTCATTCTTGACGCCATTGAACACAACAGGCTATATCACGGCAGAGTCTCACGCAGATGCGGGCGAATACTACTACATGATGAACACTCAGAAAAAACCAACAGACGACGTCTACGTCAGGAAAGCTCTCGCGTACGCCTTTGACTATGTAACAACGATGACCATGATATATTCAAGGTTCCAACAGTCAGTATCATGTCTACCTATGGCCTTGCCAGGAGCTGTAAACGTCACCCCATATTATTACAACTTGACCCTAGCTGGAGAGATGCTTAAGCAATCTAAGTACTATCCGGACATCATCAATAACCCGCAAAACTATCCGATTACGTTCCAGGTGATGAATGAGGTCCCAGAGAGAATGAGTGACGCATTGCACTTCGCTGAGACAGCCGCCATAATCGGGTTGAACGTCCAAGTAACCAGCATTCCTTGGGGTGAAATGGTTGGGGAAGTGGGTAATTACACCACAAGTCCCAACCTCCTGCCAATCGTTGTTGACCCTCTGTTCCTTGACGCAGGCTCAATGCTCGCAGAGAGATATTCTATAGCATCTCAAGGATCGTTCGATAATTGTGTTTGGCTGAATAATGCGACGCTGGACGCAGAGATAGCGAATGCTCAGGGAACCAACGACACAAGTTCAAGGCGCGTACAATACGGACACATTCAACAAGAAATAATGAATATATGCCCTGACATATGGGTCTATGACTTCAAGGTTGCAGAGGCAGTCCAAACCTACGTTTGGATACCACAAATGCATAACGCATCTTCGGTCATTGGCATCCAAGGCTACAACTGCAATTTCAAAACTTGGCAAGTCAGCCCCGCTACCTGATACGCCCGAAACAACTCCCTTCCTTTTTTTGTAAAACAGCTTCATTCCTACTCTGCACACGTTATGAAATTGTATCCGCAGGCTTTCCGTCTTGCAAACGCAGAGAAATTTCAAAACACTTTTATTTCAAACAAATCTGTTTAAGATTCGAGGGAGAAACCATAGATTTTTCTTTTCCTAGAGGCGACATTAGAGTCGTGCTTTATGTCCTGCTTTCTTCACTGGCTGCAAGAATCCTCCTATTTCCGATACAGGGGTGTCTAGGCGACCTAGCAGCATTTGCATCGTGGTTCAACGCGGCTGCGGCACACGGACCACTCGTCTTCTATCAAGTTGTATACTGTGATTATCCCCCCTTCAACGTCTACATTTTTTGGTTTTTCGGCTCTTTCGCCAAACTGTTTTCGGTTTCTGCCTCACCAGCCCTAGTCTACATATTGAAGCTGCCTTCAACCCTTTTTGACACTGCAACAGCAGGTTTGATATTCGTCTTTCTTAGAAAAAGACTCAGCTTTAACTCCTCACTCTTGGCGACTTCCTTCTATACGTTCAATCCTGCAATAATCTTCAACGGGTCAATCTGGGGGCAGTTCGACGCGATATACACGTTTTTTCTTGTAGCCTCACTCATACTCATTATCGACTCAAAACCAACGCTGTCAGCAGCGGCCTTCACTGCCGCAGTACTGACCAAGCCGCAAAGTATCGCCTTGGCACCCTTGATAGTCTTTCTGTTAATAAAAAAGAAAAGCTGGAAGACTGTGGCGGCTTCTGTTGTTACATCAATAGCACTGATTTTCATGGTCTCGGTTCCCGTGAGCCTGAATAACCCAGCGAATTTCCTCGTGAGCATCTACCTTAAGGGCTACACGAGCTATAGCGTCACTTCGGCGAACGCTTTCAACCTCTGGGCATTAGTCGGCCTTTGGAAGCCAGACGCCCAGACCTTTTTGTCGTTGGATCTTTTCAAGATAGGCTGGATCATGTTCGGTGCGCTGACGGTTTTTTCCTTGTTTTGCTTGTACAAGGCGTCTCACCGCGTGGAGAGGATTGGTCATACTTTTGAAGTCTCGGTGCTCTTCACTGCTTTTGTCCTCTTGTTCGGCTTCTTCATGCTTCCAACCAGGATTCATGAAAGATATTTATTCCCAGTCTTCAGCGTCCTAGCAATGATGCTACCCTTCGTAAAAGAGGCGAGACCACTCTACGGGATTTTGACTTTCACCTATTTTGCCAATTTGGCATATGTTCTTCCATTCCTCAACGCAGGCAACAGCCGCATACCTGACGGGGATCCTTTCATCTATGCCATAACTGCGATTAATCTGGCCGCTTTTGTTTACACGCTAACAGTAATCATCAGGAAGCCAAAGATAGTGAGCCCTCCGATTTCTAGCCAGGCATTCGAGAACGCAAAGCAATCAGTTGCGGGAGAATGTGGACCGCGATGCTGATTGCCAAGCGCGACGTGGTCACAATCGTCATGCTGACTCTTGCCTTCCTTGTGATAGCGACATGGGCTCTAGGTATGAATAATGTCCCAACCAGCACTTGGCAGTCTTACGGCATAGAAACCTTCTACGTCGATTTGGGAGAGGTGAAGAATGTGAGTTCGATATACCTCTTGCTAAAGCAGGGAAGCGTCAGCTTCGCGGTCTACACTGGCCAACCAGGAAACTGGAAACTGAGGGCACAAACTTCGATGGAAAATTACTACTACCAGTGGGGACAGGTTCGCTTAGACGAGGAAACCCAATTCATAAGGTTCGCTTTCCAACCTTCGGACGGCGAGATTGCAGAAATATCAGCCCTGGATGGAAACAACCAAAAAATCACTATCAAAGCGATACAGGGTGAAAACACTGACGACCTAGGATTGGCAAAACTCATAGATGAGCAGGATAAGGTTGAATGCCCCCCGACGTATCAATCGGAAACCTTTTTCGACGAGATCTATTACGTGAGAACTGCTGAGGACTACCTCAACTTCAGAGAACCCTATGAGTGGACGCAGCCTCCTCTTGGGAAGTTGATACTTGCGGCCGGTATCTCTTTCTTCGGCTACAGCCCTTTTAGCTGGCGGATCACGGGAGTCCTGTTCGCTGCGCTGATGATACCCATAATGTATATGCTTGGCAAGAAGATGTTTGGAACATGGATCGGCGCGTTCGCTCCGGCCTTTCTTCTTCTGTTTGACTTCATGCACTTCACTATGGCAAGAATCGCTACGATTGATACTTACCTGGTTTTCTTTTCACTGTTGTCGCAGCTTTTCTTCTTCATCTACCTCAAGAACGTGCTCAGCCAGGGATGGAAAACGTCAGTTTGGCCCCTCCTACTGTCAACCATCTTCTTCGCGCTCGCATTCTCAACAAAGTGGTACGCTTTGCCCGGGTTCTTGGGTCAAATGTTTATCCTCCTTTTTCTCAGACTTCGCGAACTCCCTGGGTCTAGAGGATTTGTTCAGAAAACTAGAGCCTTCTTCGGCCGCCCCTTTTTCATCTGCTTAGGCTTCTTGGCGATTGGAGTGATGGTATACGTACTCACCTACGTACCTTACATGATGGTCGGGCACACGCTAGCGGACGTCTATCGAATGCAATGGTCTATGTACGATTATCACACGCAGCTTACAGCTACGCATCCATTTTCTTCTCCATGGTGGAGTTGGCCTTTGATAACAAGACCCGTCTGGCTCTACGTCGCAAACCTGCCTAGTGGCAACGTTTCAACGATTGCGGCGATGGGTAACCCGGCCGTGTGGTGGATCGGTTTTACTTCAGTTATTTTGGCTGCTTGGGAAGGGCTTCGAACAAAAAACTATCTTTACCTATTTGTTGTTACCATATTCCTCTTCCAGTGGATACCGTACGCCTTTATCTCCAGAGTTCTTTTCCTCTATGCCTTTTACTCCAACGTTCCCATCATGATTTTGGGGACTACTTATTTCATCAACAAGTCCTGGCGCACCCGACAGGGGAAGGTTTTCGTGCTGACTTATCTGATTGTCGTGGCAACTCTGTTTGCGATTTTCTACCCTGTCATTTCCGGAGTGCCAGCGCCAGATTACTGGAGAGAGGGGCTTAAGTGGTTGAGAAGCTGGGTGTTTTAAGAGATGAAAACAAAGATGGAAGACAAAATCGAAGTTGAAGTCACATTAGTTTTCCCCGCTTACAACGAGAGAAAAAACCTAAAGAATGCCGTTAGAAAAACAACTCGAGCTCTGGAAGAGATCACTAACTCGTATGAGATAATAATTGCCGAAGATGGAAGCACTGACGGAACCGACAGAATCGCAGGCAGGCTTTCAAGTGAATACCAGTTCATAAGACACATTCACAGGGACAAGCGCCTGGGAAGAGGGCTGGCACTGAAGAACGCTTTTGCCGAATCTAACGGGAGAATCCTAGTTTACATGGATGTAGACTTGGCAACCAGCATTGAGCATTTGAGTGCACTAATAGAATCTGTCAGGGGCGGCTACGACTTTGCGACGGGTTCAAGGATGCTTCCTGAAAGCAAAGTGAAAAGAAGTCTGTCTAGGCAGGTTGCTTCGAAGTCTTACAACTCCTTGGTGAGATTGTTTCTGGGTTCTGGAATTTCAGATCACCAGTGCGGGTTCAAGGCGGCTAGAAGAGAGGCACTTCTAGAAATACTCGACGAGGTTAAAGCGACACACTGGTTCTGGGATACTGAACTTCTAGTAAGGGCCTCGCGCAGAGGTTACAGAGTGAAAGAGATCCCCGTCGAGTGGACCCACGAGGGTGGGACGAAAGTAAGACTAATAAAAGACACCGTCCAGATGGGGGGCCAAGTGCTTAACCTCTGGTGGCAGCTGAGGAGTAGACAATAGCAAAGGCCGTTTGATTCCGTGAGTTGTAAGGCGTGTAACCTCCTATTTTTGTGATAAGTTCTACAGAAGTATCATGCGGTGGCGGAAGCTTCTCTTCCAGGATTCTGAATACTCTTGATAGGCAAAGCCTATGAACCTTGGTTATGAGCCGGTTTCTTTTAGCATCAAGCCGCAGACTGCTTCGACACCAGTAAAGATAGTGCACATGATGATGACTGGCGTGAAGGATCCCGTCGCCACGGACAAATAGCCCCCCAACCAAGGAGCTATCATGGCTCCTGCGTATCCTCCAACGAGTGTTAATCCGCCGGCCGTCGCCGAGTATGACGCGCCCATGAGTTCAACCGGCATCGCCAGGATTATAGGCGCCATGCTTCCGATGAGAAATCCATAGACAATCGCTGAAATCCAAAGTGGAAGGCCTACGGTCGTTCCGGTGAAATACAAAGCGACTGCGGCAAGGATGGACGTTCCCCATATGAAGGGTTTCCTTATGCCAATGCGTGCAGATACCAGAGGTACGATGAAACTGCCTGGAATCATAAACAACGTAATCATCGATGTTACCAGCCCCGCGGTGGTCAAATCCATTCCTTTCTGTGTTAGTATTGTTTGGAGAAATCCGAACAAGCCAATTTGGGGTGCGAGAAGAAATAGGCATGTAATCATTACCATCCACATTTGCTTGCTTCTAAGCACGACTGAAAGAGATTTCTTGAAAGGAACCCCCTGCCCCTCGCCAGAAGGCACATTCTTATCTGTCTTCAAGACAGGTCTTTCTCTTGCTAGCGATATCCACACCAGAGTCATCGCCAAAGCAAGAATGCCAACTGTGATGAAAACGCCTTGAGAAGATCCAGTGAGGGGCAGCAGCACGGCTGGAGTCAGTATGAACGAGGATGCCATGCCGACCTCCATACCCGTGAACATGACCCCGCTGGCCAATGCGTATTGTTTGTACGGGAACCATAAACCTGTTACCTTGGGCATGTTGGGGTAGGCAACAGCGTAGCCTGCTCCGCACAAGAACATTGTGGTAGCTAGCATAGGGAAATTCGTTGCAAACCCCCTCAAAAGCCCAAAGACACCCATGATTAGTCCTCCTACTAGGACTGTTCGCCTAACGCCGAATCGGTCTGCAAAAAGGCCTCCTGGAATGCAGAGTATTACCAAGGCTAATGGGACTAGCGCTACCAGAAACCCGAATTCTGCATAGGTTATGCCTAGCTTTGCCTCCATTGGCGTCACGCAGAACCAGGACAATCCGAGAGAGAACATCATCAGCCACGTTACGGCAACCATGACCCAACGATAGGACGAAGCTTCTTCATTCACGTTGTAGCCTCCTGTATGCATCATCATGCGTGTCCCATAATAGTTTTTGCTTTGATACATTATTTCGTCTCACGCTGAACATTAGAGCAGACATTGCACATAAGCTGTCTTTTTGAAACATGGCTCTACACAAGGCGCAAACCTGATAAATCTCTGCAGAGTCCTCTAGTGATCGCTGTACATACGCTTCGCAATTCCTTTATATAGGGAGAACCCACGAAAATAGTTCAAAGAATTCGCTGGGTTGTTGCGTATGGTTAAGTTTGGCATACATTTGCCCCAGATAGGTGTCGATTATGGCACCTTCAAAAATGTCGCTTTGACGTGTGAACGTGTCGGGTTTCAAACTGTTTGGGTGACCGATCATCTCCTGCCTATCGAAGGCTCCGCGCAAGAGTCTTATTTTGAGTGTTGGACAACTCTTTCGGCGTTGGCAGAAGCAACCAACACTGTGAGGATTGGCACCATGGTTCTCTGCAACCTGTATCGGTATCCTCCGATTTTGGCCAAAATGGCTTCGACCTTGGACGTGATAAGCCATGGCAGGCTTGATTTCGGTTTAGGAGCGGGCTGGTTCAAACCTGAGTCCGACGCCTTTGGCGTGCCATTTCCAAAAGCTTCTGTCCGGATAGAGATGCTCAATGAAGCCTTGGAAGTGCTTGAAAAGATGTGGACAGAGAACAAACCAGTGTTCAAGGGCAAGTACTACGGCATAAACGAGGCGTTGTGTAACCCAAAGCCAGTCCAGAAGCCTCATCCGCCAATCTGGATAGGCACGCAAACAGGAGGCAAACTCATGTACCGGACCGTCGCGAAACACGCTGACGGATGGGCTGTCGGAGCGTGGTATTTGCCGTCAGTCGATGAGTACAAACAGATGGCGAACCAAGTTAAACTCTACTTTTCAGAGGTCGGCAGAGATTTTGGACGTTTAGAGAAGGGTTTGGGAGTGGTGTGCATCTTAGCTGAGAACAAAACGGTTCTTGATGAAAAGATCAAGAAGTATAGACCTGCGGAAAGCCCCCTCGATGAGTACGGTGCAACGAAAATGCAAATACGCGGAACACCAGACGTTTGCGTAGATATCTTAAAAACGTACGTCGATGCAGGGATAGATCATTTCATGATGGTATTTCCAGACGGAACAGACCTTAAAACGATACGGCTCTTTGGGGAACAAGTCATACCATTTGTCAAATAGCCTGCGTTAGATTCAAGCTTTGATCAGAAAGAGCGTACTCTAAAGTCATAAGTCAAGATTTGCTTTGCGCCGAGAGGCAGGTAAGTAGTTTGGAAAAGTACACAGAAAGAAAAAGGGTGGAAAGGATTCTTGAATTTTGGCAATCTCTTTTTTGAGCCATTGGCTGTCTAGGATTTGCCGAGTTTCTTTGCTAGCTTAGCAAGCTCAGGGACTGTCTGCTCACCTTTGTCCCATACCTGTTTTCCGTCGAGCCACACAGACGTGTTCATGCAGATTCCGTCGGTGTGTGAAGGTGCCGAGATTGGTTTTCCGCCCGTCAGTATCTGGCCTACATAGCCGATTCCCCATTCGCTGACTCCCCAGACTCTCTCGTCCTCTAAGACGTTTCCCGTGAGTTTAGCGCCTGGATTGCAGCCGTAGCAAACGTGAGCCATGCTGCGCATCAGTGGATGGTTGAAACTCTTGAGCCAAGCATCGAAAACCATGGCATCTTGGCCACCGTCGATTTTATGTATCTTTCCTTCTTTGACGTGCAGCTTCACTGGTGACTTGCACAAGCCTAGCGGCGGGTTTATTGAACCATCGAAAACAATCGTGCCGTTTATCGACTCGAAAACGGGCGACCAGCCTATCTGACCTCCAAGCATGTGGGAACCAGGAGTGTCAGCGTACCCTGTCTCAAGTGTTATCGGTCTCCTGCGGTCGTTGTCGAATTCAACATCGGTTCCTGATGGCGTCGTCATTTTGACGTGTTTAGCAGCTTTAGTCATTTCCACCAGTTTTTCTTCATAGGCGGCTAGGGTTTTTACATCGACTCTGGCGATTGTTCTAACCATCATGTCCACGTTCATTCCGACGTAGCATGCATGTCTGAGCTTCTTGTTTGCTTCCATGGCGTTTGCGTATGGCGTTGAGTAGAAAATCCACTCATTGTTGAATTCGCACCAAGCGTCAGCGCACTTCAGAACTGCTTCAATCGCTTCTGCGGGCAAATCGGCGTCTGCGGCTTTGCCAACTCCTCGGGGTGAGGCGTTCCAAATTACTAGAGGCTTCGCTCCGATGGTAAAGGCAGCTGCAGCTGTGGCGTCGACGACGCGAGGATCGGATTCTGTGTCTGCAGAAACGACGAAAGTCTCTCCTGGTTTCAGTTTGAACCATTCTGAAACGAGCCTGTGTGCGGCTTTAGCTAACTCGTATTCGTAGTATTGAGGCATTCTTGTCACTTCCAGAAAAAAGCTATCTTTGTCGTTCAGCTTATAAAACTTCTCAAAAACCTTTTAGGCGCGCAAGCGACTCATCCTATCGCTATCTCTGAAAAAGAGGAATAATATGGATGTCTTTGAGACTATAAAGGGACGCAGAAGCATCAGGAAATTCAAGTCGAAGGCAGTTGAGAGAGAGTTGACTGAGAAATTGCTGACCGCAGCTTGTTGGGCACCTTCAGGCGGGAATATTCAACCGTGGAAATTCATAGTGGTGGAAGATCGTACGACTCTTGATATGGTTCGCAAGATCTCTCCGGGATATTTCGGCGAGACTCCTCTAGCGATACTTGTTTGCGCTGACAAGATGAGGGCATACAAAGTTGGCGGCGCGATGGGACGGGATTACCTTTCAATCGCGGATTGCGCAATGGCTACTGAAAACATTGTCCTGGCAGCGTACGCGCTGGGATTAGGAACATGCATTATCAAATCTTTCTCGCATGCGGCAATGAAGGAAATTCTTGAAATTCCAGAAGGCGTCGAACCTGAGCTTCTGGTTGTGGTCGGATACCCTGACGCGCCTCCAGCTCCTCCACGCCGAATTCCTCTTAAGGAGAATACGTATCTCAACAAGTTCGGTCAGAGTTTTCAGCCTGCGGGGGCATAGATGTGACTAAGGCAGGAAACACGGGTAACGAATATCTTTTTGAACTCGCACTCTTTCTGGCTACGAGTGCACGGAACTGTATTGACGAGCCGCCGCTTTATGGGCCCTTCCGGCTGCTGGACGCACTGAGCAGACTCGCAGACTTTCCGGAACACGACGAGAGTTTGGATAAGGATCCATTTCTCAAAGAAGTCAAAGCCTTCGTGGACGAGAAGAAATTTCTTGTAACGAGCGACGTGGAGGGATTCACACAGGCTGCAGACGAATTAGTTGAGAGGTTCGCGAAGGAACTTAAAAGAAGGTCCGCAAGGAACAGAAACAAGGGAAAGACAGGTTCACTGCACGCGAAATAGCTGAGCGCTGAGCTTCGTTTGAGTTATGCTTTGGAAAAGTTCATATGCACCAGCACGTTGATTCTCGAGGTTTGGTTTTGATGGAACTATCCACCCTTCTTACCATTGTGGATCTCCACACCGCAGGTGAGCCGTTCAGAATAGTGACGAGCGCGAGCGGTAAGTATTAGGACATGGTCGAGATGCAGCGCACGTTAAAGCGAATAATGCATGAAATTTCAAAATCGGCGCACAACGTTTTTAAGAACTCTCGAGCTAGGCTTAACTAATAAGCGTTCTGGAAAAGGTGGAAAAGACCATCCAAAAAGGCATTGTTTTTGAAGTAAAAAGGTATGCCACGGACGATGGACCAGGCATACGTACGACCGTATTCTTCAAGGGATGCCCTCTGCGTTGCTGGTGGTGCCACAACCCCGAGGGCCAAAATCCGAAACCCGAGTTGATGTACAAACGGAACAGATGCAAAGGCTCGGGCGAATGTGTAAAAAACTGTCCAAAGAATGCAATCTCGAAAGGCGCTCAGTACGTGTCCATCAACAGAAAACTCTGCAACTTATGTGGAAAGTGCGCCCTAGCCTGTCCAAGCGATGCTCTAGTGCTAGTCGGCAGAGCAGCAAGAGCGGATGAGATGCTGAAGGAGATAGAAAAGGACGTGACCTTTTATGATGAGTCCGGCGGAGGCGTCACGTTCTCTGGTGGGGAGCCACTCATGCAACCCGATTTCTTGGAAGCTCTGCTTGAAGGTTGTAAGGAGAGAAACATTCGCATAGCCTTGGATACGTGTGGATATGCACCATGCGAAACGGTGGATAGAATAAAGGACAAAGTTGATCTCTTTTTGTATGACATCAAGACTATGGACGACGGGACGCATAGAAAGTACACGGGAGTGTCAAACAAACTCATCATTCAGAATTTCAAGAGATTAGTAGAGAATGGAAGCATCATTTCGGTTCGCTTCCCCGTCATTCCTGGCGTCACCGACAACGCGGAAAACGTCACCAGGACAGGCGAGTTTGCACTTTCACATGGCGTGAAGCAGGTGTGTCTTCTTCCTTATCACAGAGCAGGGATTGAAAAGTACAGAAGCCTGGACAAGACTTACAGACTCGAGCATCTTCAATCTCCCTCAGACGAAAAAATGCAAATGATCAAGGAAAAACTTATCACACTCGGGTTAGACGTGAGAATAGGAGGAGGGTAAGATGAAAGACAGGATTAGAAAGCTGAGAGAACGCAGCGTCAGCACTAAACCGTACATCACGCCGGAAAGGGCCGTTCTAATAACGGAGTTTTGCGCTGGCGAAGGGGCTAGTCAGTCAGCATCTACACCCGTGAAAAGAGCCCTTGCCCTGAAGTACTTGCTTGAACACAAGCAGATATTCATCGATGACGGTGAGCTCATCGTTGGCGAGAGAGGACCTGCTCCGAAGGCCGTTCCCACTTACCCGGAGATATGTTGCCACAGCCTTCAAGATCTTGAAATTCTTAATTCGAGGAAGAAAACACCCTTTGCGGTGGATAAAGAAACGAGGAAAATATACGAAGACAATATCATACCTTTCTGGAAGGGTAAATCAATAAGGGAAATGATTTTTGGTCAAATGTCCAAAGAGTGGAAGCTCGCCTACGAAGCAGGAGTGTTCACAGAGTTTCTGGAGCAGAGAGCCCCAGGTCACACGGTTCTCGACGACAAAATCTACCGGAAAGGCATGCTTGACTTCAAAAAGGACATTAAGAAGAGCATGCGAAGCCTCGATTTTCTGAATGATCCTGAAGCACTCAAGAAGATGGAAGAACTCAAGGCCATGGAAATCGCTGCAGACGCCTTGATCCGCTACGCCGAGCGACACGCCGGGAAGGCCAGAGAGATGGCAAAGAAGGAGAAAGACCCGACGAGAAGAAAAGAGCTTGAAAAGATAGCGGATGTCTGCTCTCACGTTCCGGCTAACGCGCCTCGCGACTTCTGGGAGGCTCTGCAGTACTATTGGTTTGTTCATCTAGGAGTCATATCGGAACTCAACCCGTGGGATTCATTCAACCCCGGCAGGCTTGATCAGCACCTGTATCCGTTCTACAAACGGGGCTTGGAGCAAGGCACGTTAACGAAAGAAGAAGCCAAAGAGCTTCTGGAATTGTTCTGGATAAAATTCAACAGTCAACCGGCGCCGCCCAAGGTCGGCGTTACAGCGGAGGAGAGCAGCACCTACAATGATTTTGCTCTGATAAACGCGGGCGGCGTGAAAGCCGACGGCTCGGACGGCGTGAACGAGCTCTCGTACCTGATACTGGACGTTGTGGAGGAAATGAGGCTGATCCAGCCTGGCTCCATGGTTCAGATCAGCAAGAAAACTCCTGACAGTTTTGTGAAGAAGGCCGTGGAGGTCATAAGAGAAGGCTTCGGACAGCCCTCAGTCTTCAACACGGACGCAATAATTCAAGAACTCCTGCGGCAGGGAAAATCGATAGAGGACGCGAGAAACGGAGGAGCGAGCGGATGTGTGGAGGCGGGGGCTTTTGGAAAAGAAAGCTACATCCTCACTGGATACTTCAACCTCACTAAAATCTTAGAGATCGTCTTGAACAACGGTGTAGACCCAAGGACGAAAAGAAAGATTGGCCTTGAAACCGGGGACCCTTCAGACTTCAGTTCTTTCGATGAACTCATCAACGCGTATGAGAAGCAACTAAACTACTTTGTCGACGTCAAAATCAAGGGTAACAACATAATTGAGAGGCTGTACGCCGAGCATCTTCCAACGCCCTTCCTGTCACTCCTAATAAGCGATTGCGTGCAGAAAGGAAAAGACTACAGCGATGGCGGCGCCAGGTATAACACCAACTACATCCAGGGCGTAGGACTCGGAACGATAACTGATTCTTTGACAGCGATTAAACACAAGGTCTTTGACGAGAAAAACGTTAGGATGAAAGAGCTAGTCAATGCATTGCATGCCAACTTTGATGCGAACGAGAACCTTCGCCAAGTGCTTTTGAATAAGACGCCTAAGTACGGCAACGACGACGATTATGCGGATGACATCATGAGAACTGTCTTTGAGATTTACTATCGTGCAGTGGATGGGAGGCCGAACACCAAGGGAGGCTACCACAGGATAAATCTTCTGCCGACCACGGTTCACGTTTACTTCGGGAAAGTGTTAGGCGCAACACCTGATGGGAGAAAAGCAGGTGAACCCGTTTCTGAGGGTGTGTCACCCGTCCAAGGAGCAGACAGGAAAGGTCCCACGGCAGTGATAAAGTCGGTTTCTAAGATAGATCATGTCAGAACAGGCGGGACTCTTCTCAACCAGAAATTTGCGCCAGAGCTGTTGGAAGACGAGCAGGGTATGGACAAGCTGGGCCACCTTATACGCACGTACTTCAAGCTTGACGGTCACCACATCCAGTTTAACGTCATAAACGCGGAGACCTTGCGAGACGCACAGAAACATCCCGAGAAATACACGGATCTCCTAGTGAGAGTTGCAGGGTACAGCGACTACTTCGTTGATTTGAGCACTGAACTTCAGAATGAGATTATTAAGAGAACGGAGCACAAATCGTTCTGAACGGCAAGCCCAGAACGGCGCTAGCTAGATTGACAAGCGGCTAAATCTCGATTTCTTTTCCGATTCCTTCTTTCTTTGCTTTATCATATGCCAGTTTTGCTACGGCGGCATCTTCGAGGGCTAAGCCCACGGCTTTCCAACACGTTATTTCGGAGTCAGACATTCTTCCAGGTTTTTCGCCGCCGACTATTTCTTGAAGTTCAGCGTAGATATCATCCTGTGAAATTATTCCCTTCTTTATTGGGACAATAAGGTCTCCAGTTTCAGCAAGTGCGCCCTCTTTGGTGTCGACGACGATTTTTGCTTTCTTGACGGTTTTATCGTCCAGTTCTCCTCCCTCAGGTCCGACTACTCCGATGGAGTTTATGTGCGCACCCATCTTTATCCAATCTCCGTCCAACACTGCAACCTTCGACGTTGTGGCTAAAACTATTACATCGGAGTTTTCAACGCACTGTTTGCTGGTTTGCACAGGCTTAACTGTTAGGCTCAGTTCTCGTGAGACACTTTCGGCAAATTCCTCCGCCCTCTTAGGTAAAATGTCGTACACCTTTATTCTTTGAATGTTTTCAAGAACCTCGCACAGCCCCCGAACCTGAGCTCTTGCCTGACCGCCAGTACCTATGACACCGATTAAGCTGGAGTCTTTTCGTGCAAGGTACTTGGTGGCAACCGCGCTTGCGGCACCCGTCCTAGTGGCGGTAATATACGCTCCATCCATCAGAGAAAGCAGTTTGCCGTTTTCTGGATGGTTCAAGAGAATTGAGGCTAGTATCGTTGGTAAACCATGCTTCAGGTTCCCCTCGTACTGAGTGACTATCTTGATTGCTAATGATCCCGTGCGACTGAGGTATGCGGGCATATAATAAACGAAGCCTTCATGTTTGTCGACGCTGATGATCACGCGCTTCGGAACTACCGCCTTTCCTTCGTACAACTCGAGGAAGGCTTTCTCTACCACTTGGATAGCTTCCCTCATGCTGACCAAGGATTCAACATCGCTTCTGCTAAGAAACAGGACCATTTTACTTGCCTCAAACCTAAGGCATAACCTCCTCACTTAACTTTTCTCTCTTCCTCAAAGCTAGAAAAACAAACGCATTGGCGTCTAGAGCTTAAATCGCGCCGTGGAAAACATGGGCATTAAGCGGATTGTGGGCTGGGGCAGGAGCGGTTTGTAGCAAGATTGGTTAAGTATACGCCTCCAAGGGTGAGCCCTGAGCCCAGAAGTAATTCGAGGTTGAAGGGCTCTTTGAGAAATATCCATCCGAATAGGAGGGCGACTGCGGGAACGAGCAGGGCGGAGCTTGAAAGAGTTGTTGCTTCTTCATCTCTTAGCAGATGAAGCCAGAGTATGTTGCCGATACCCAACGCGCCCGCAGCTGAAAAGAGAATTAGTGCAGCGTACTGCGGACTCATAGGAAACGCAAGACTGTTCATACCTAAACTTAGAGTGATGAAGAGAACTGAACCGATGGCCAATTGCAGGAAGACTCCTATGAAAGGATCTGCGTGACATAGAAACTTCTTATAGTAGACAACCGAGATTCCCCAGAAGAGAGCAGATAAGATCAGGATTAGAGTTGACCCGAGAGTGAAAGAGCCTGTTTTGTTGAGGAAGAGGATGGCGACTCCGGTGAACCCTATGGCAGCTCCTAGTATCTTGCTGGCTGTGATTTTCTCTTTTAGGAATGGTGCTGCTAGGCACAGGACGAAGAGTGGTTGAGTGTAAAGGATTACCGCACTGATGCCTGAGCTCCCGCCAGCAAGCCCGAAGATCTGTCCTGCGTTTACCGCGGTATAGATGAGGCCGTAGACTGTCAGTCCGCCCAGAGTTCCCAGATCTCGGGGCAATCTCTTGCGGAGTATGAGAAAAACTGGAAGGAGAACAGCAACGGAAATCACGAATCGGTGCAGAAGCAGCGTTGAAGGCGAAACGGAATTCAAAGCTATCTTCATCACAGAATAGTTCGATCCCCAAAGAACGACTAAAGCTATGAAAAGCGGCACGTTATGCAACTTCAGACAGCCTTGCCTCCCAGCACGGATGTCTTCTAAAATGCACTGTAATATAAAAATCACATGGCAAAGTCCATCGTGGCACAATTCTGGATTCAGCGCGTTACAAAGATATTGACGCGCAGTTACAAGCTCAGGTCTGAACTGATTCTTCTCAATTGGAGAAGGATGTGATTACGAGTTCAAATTCCGATGAAATCGTTATTTGTGCGACAGAAGAGGGCGCTCTCAGTCCGTTCTCTTTTGTTTCTTTTTGTAGCGTCTTCGTATTTTTTCTGCAAGCTTGCCGTCCTCCACTATTAAGGCACCCTGATAGCCACAGTTAAGGCATTTCCAGATGGAAGGGCGATAGAAGATGAGAAAGTTGATGTTGGTGGAACCGCATTTTGGACAGAACTTTATTCTGCTCATGATTTCTTCTTGTTCTTTTAATTTAACTACAGACTTTTTGAGGCTCCACTTCTCTTTCAATATGTTGCCGAACTCGGTGAAATTTAACCCTTTAGCTTCCTCCCCACACAGCGGACAATGCTGCCCCCGCTCGAGCTGCTTATCATACACACACTTAGGATTTGGGCAAGTCCATGATGGCATGCTAGCGCCTCATCAAAGACAGACCGATCATGAAAGATAAAACTTTTTATGGGATCAACGCACGCGCTTTCCGACAGAACAAGCCGAGCGCTGTCATCAATGCTTTACCTGTGTCTCGTTTGGCGTAGTGCGTGAAAGTGAATTTGAGTTCTTCCAAGACCTGCTGGTCAGTCCACTGTTCGAAGAAGCGTCGGCTGAAACATGTGTCATATTTCCAGCCGTGTTTGGCGTTCGCCTGCAATTTCGTCATTCTGAGCATCAACCTGCTCAGGCGACAGTTGCAGCACGTGTCGGCCCACCAAAGCTCGCCGCCGAGTAAGTGTTTTGCTGTCCATGTGGTGTGGTAGAGGAAGTCGTTGACAACTTCGAGAAACTCGTCCTGCGTCGGCGCGCACGATAATCGCGTGGGCTCGGACAAAAGCTTTATAGACTCTTGATTGGCGTTGGAGTCACCGCCGGGAAAAGCAATGGCTGAGTATGATGTTGTCATCGTGGGGAGTGGAATTCTTGGCTTGTCGACCGCTTACCACATAAAGAATGCGCATCCTAAAGCGGAGATCTTGGTTATAGACAAGTTGAGGTCTGCTGGTCAGGGCAACACAGCTCGGAGCGCGGCTGCTTTCCGCTGCATATTCTCGTCACGAACAAACTATGCTCTTGCTGATTCCTCCGTCGAATTCTACAGGCATTTGCAGGAAGATTTGAGCGTGGATCTCAAGCTGCAATGGCTGGGTTATCTTTGGCTCATGACCGAAGAAGACTACAGGGAGATTCCTCCAATTTTCAGGGATTTGGCCATCAAGCGCGATCTGAAATACATTGAGTACGAAGGCAAAGAACTGGCCCAGAGATTGTGCGTGCGGATAGACCTGAAAAAAGACGAAGAAGCACAGTCGATGGGTTTGGAGAATATTTTCGGAGGCATCCTAATCCCCAAAGCGGGCGTCATAAACGATGTCAGCTCCTTGGCCAACTTCTATGAAACCGAGTTCTTAAGACTCGGCGGGAAAATCCAGTACGGAGTAGAGGCCAAGAGCTTGGTCGCTGAACCTCGCCAACCTTTGGGCATTCCGGGTGAACCCTATTTTTGGCAGACCGCAAGGGTCGCAGGGGTAAGCACTGATAAAGGTGTTATCAGGGCAAAAAAGACCATTTTGGCGGCTGGCGCTTGGGCATCACATATCTTGGATCGCGTGGGGATTGAGTGTTACATTAAGCCGAAGAAAAGACAGTTCTTCGCCATACCGGCCAAGAGCGGTGGCCTGCAAGAACTGTTGTTCACTAAGGGGTTTAATCTAGTTGGCTGTTTGCCCTTCACCATTCTGCCAAGGCTCAGAGTGTACATTCGGCCATTTTCCAAAGAAGGAACCTATTGGGTTGGCTACGCTGACGATTTCCCGAGAGCCTTCAAACTTGAGGAAGACCCGCAGCCTGAAAAAAGTTTCTATGAATATGGCATTTATCAAGTCCTGACGAAATACTTTCCACAGTTTAAGAATGTCCGTGCATCTTCTGCTTTTGCAGGCTTGTACGAAGTCAACACCCTTGACGGCCACCCAGTGATTTTTGAAGAGAATGATTTGATGGTGGTGGGCGGCGCCAGTGGAAGCGGAATCACAAAAGCAGACGCTATAGGAAGAATCGCTGAAGCCTTATACAGTTACAAAGAGTATGCATGTTTTTACGGTGACAAGAAGTTCAAAGTCAGTGACCTAGGCCTCGAAAAAAGATATGTGGAACCCGAGAAACTAGTACTCTAGCGCGAGAGTGCGCTTCATGCAACACGAACAAGGATGGAAAAAAGGGAAAAAGATGAAAACAAACAAACCAACCACTTATTTTTGGTCAGGAAACGAGGCTTGCGTTGAGGCGGCGATAATTGCCGGATGCCGATTCTTCGCGGGTTACCCGATATCGCCTTCGAACGAGATACCCGAAGGCCTTTCAGAACGCTTGCCAAAAGTTGATGGAATATTCATGCAGATGGAAGACGAGCTGGCTTCCATAGGCGCGGTTATGGGTGCAAGCTGGGCGGGAAAAAAGGCCATGACCGCTACTTCGGGGCCCGGTTTCAGCCTCATGCAGGAAACCATAGGCTGGGGATTCATGACTGAAACACCCTGCGTAATAGTTGACGTTCAAAGAGTGGGACCGGGCACGGGACAAGCAACCAAATGTGCACAGGGAGACGTTATGCAGGCACGCTGGGGAACGCACGGCGACTACGCGGCCGTTGCACTGTCGCCGAACTCGGTTCAGGAAATGTTTGAGCTCACGATAAGAGCCTTCAACCTAGCTGAAAAGTATCGCACGCCGGTCATTCTTCTGGCAGACGAGACCATAGCCCACGTCAGAGAACAGATAATGGTTCCGCTACTGAAGAGCATAGATATTGTCAATCGCAAAAAACCAGAGATAGGAGAAACAGAGTTCTTCGGTCTGGAGGAAGTCGCACCGATGCCAGCCGTGGGCGAAGGCTTCAACGTGGCCGTGACGGCTTCAACGCACGACGAACGTGGAGTCCGATTCACCCAGGACGCCGCGGTGCATAGAAGGATGCTGGAGAGCCTTAACGCAAAGATAGACAATCACGCGGACGACATTGTGGAGGTGGAGAGCCACAATGTTGACGACTGCAGGGTAGGCATAGTCTCCTTCGGCTGCACGTCCCGTGCGGTCTACGAGGCTGTTGAAAGGGCAGAAGCGTTGGGAATCAAAACGGGCTACGTCCGCCTGAAAACGCTGTGGCCTTTCCCAGACAAAGCCGTCCGAAGGCTAGCCAAATCTGCTGAGAGAATTATCGTTCCAGAAATGAACCTGGGACAAGTTGCCAGAGAAGTTCAGAGAGTAGCAGGCAAAACGGAAATTGTGAAGTTGAACAAGATCGGAGGGGGCGAGCTTATCACGCCTGAGGAAGTGTTTGACAAAATCGTTGGAGGAGGAAAATGAAATGTCTGGGGTGTTCTCGTCTCGCAAGTACATGAGGGATTTGAAGCTGCCGTTCTGTCCGGGCTGCGGGTTGTTTTCGCTCGGCGACGCTTTCCTGAGGGCTGTGCATGAGCTGGGCCATGAAGACTTGAGCGGGTTTTGTTTCGCCAGTGGAATAGGCTGTTCTTCTTGGATTCCTTCGCCGTATTTTCTCGCAGATTCAGTTCACACCCTTCACGGCAGAAGTATACCAGTTGCGACAAGCATCAAGCTCGTGCGTCCGGACCTAAGCGTAGTCGTGTTCGGCGGGGACGGAGACATCGTGGGCATCGGATTGAGCCACTTTGTACACGCTGCGAGACGCAACACGGACATACTCGTCATAATGGGCAACAACATGGTTTACGGCATGACAGGCGGGCAAGTAGCGCCTACAACACCGTTCAAGACTAGGACAACAACCACTCCCTACGGAAGCTTTGAACACCCATTGGATGCTGCAAGACTCGCAGTCGGCGCTGGAGCAGCATATTCTGCGCGTTGGACTACTGCACACTTGAAAGAATTGAAAGAATCAATCAAGAGCGCGCTCCAGATGCCGGGCTTCAAGTTCATCGAGGTTGTAACTCACTGTTATACAGCGTACGGCAGAAGAGCCGGCTTCAAGGACACAGGAGAGATGCTAAAGTACTACAGAGAAAACGCTGTCGCAGCACAGCAGGCTGAGAAAATGAGCGAAGAAGAGCTTGAGGGGAAAATAGTTATCGGAGAATTCGTGCGGAGAAAGCGTCCGACACTCGTGGAGACGGTTTACGCCATGATTGAGGGGGCAAAGGCAAGTGGCGAACAAGACTGAAATAAGATTCGGGGGCAGCGGCGGACAGGGCGTTGTGTTAGCCGCGCAGATCCTTGGAAAAGCCGCGGTTCTGGATGGAAGGAACGCTTTGCAAACACAAGCCTACGGAGCCGAGGCCAGAGGAAGCATGGCCAAGAGCGAAGTCATCATATCAGACGGCAAAATAGGCTTCCCAGCCGTTAGAAAATGCGACATACTCGTAGCCATGAACCAAGAATCTCTCAACGCGCTAATCAAGGATGTGAAAGAAAACGGAATGCTCATGGTGGACAGCACTAACGTAACAGACATACCTCAAACAAAAGTTCAAGTCCACAGGATTGCAATCACGGAAACTGCCAAGAAAGCATTTGGGGAAGCATTCTATGCAAACATGATTATGCTTGGAGCCTTCACAAAAATAGCCAACCTCGTGAGCAGAGAAGCGATGGAAAAGACAATCAGAGAAAACGTTTCGAATAAAACCATTGAAAACAACATCAAAGCCTTCCAGAAAGGCCTAGAACTAAACCATTAAAGATCGAAGACTCCTCGCAGAAGAATTGAGACACATAAAGAAAACTCGCTACACCGTGGCATCTGCGCGCGCCTTGCAAGAAGCGCGTTCTAGATTCTCAGAAACGCAGTTTTCCATGTTGCCGATGACGTGAGCAGGCGGCGCGCGCGCTTTTCCGGCGACAGTTTTTTAGGCCCAAAATATGCGTCGACGATGCTGATCCCCGTGACTTTCTTCGTGAAATTGCCGATTTGCATGAGCAGTTTCAAGTAATCTTCGCCCAAAGCCATGACGTTGCCTCAAGCAGGTCGATTGCCTAGGTGAATATAAAACAGTTTAGCGGACTCGCACAATGTTTTTATCCTTCCAAAAAAGTAGTAACGCGAGGTTTATGTCAGACATAATCACTGTCAACAACCTTGTCATGGTGTACTCCGACGGGACAAAGGCTGTTGACAATATTTCCTTCAACGTTAAGGAAGGCGAATTCTTCGGGTTTCTGGGTCCCAACGGAGCCGGAAAAAGCACAACGATCAAGATTCTTACAACGCTCCTGAGAAAAACATCCGGTTCGGCCATCGTGGCAGGCCATGACCTTGACAAGGAGTCCGAGGAGATTCGAAAGCTCATCGGCGTGCAGAGCCAAGACACAGCTGTCGACGGAGACCTCACCGGCAGGGAGAATCTAATGCTTCAAGGTCATTTTCAACAGTTGCCCAGCCCCGAACTTAAGCAACGCGTGAACGAACTCTTGAAACTCGTGGAACTCGAAGACGCCGCGGACAAGCGTGCAAGAAACTATTCAGGCGGCATGAAGAAGAGGCTTGACCTCGCTACGGCCCTCGTCCACAGGCCGAGGTTGCTCTTCCTGGATGAGCCGACGACGGGCCTAGATCCTCAATCGCGCGCCGCGATATGGGCTTACCTTGAGAAGCTAAACAAGAAAGAAGGCACCACCATATTTTTGACGACACAATACATGGAAGAGGCCGATAAACTCTGTCGGCAACTATCGATAATCGATTTCGGAAAGATAGTCGCCAGCGGGTCTCCAGCTGAGCTTAAACGCCAGGTCGGAGCCGACTCCATTAAACTATCACTTGAGAATTGTGCTAGGGATAAACCGAGCGCAAAGGATATCGTTAGCAGCCTTGAAGGCGTGACAAACGTGATCGATTCTGATGAGTGCTTGACCGTGTACGCGAAGAACGCGGGACTCATCATCGCCGACATCGTTAGAGCGTTTGACAGCAGAGGCATTCGGCTATCATCGGTCAGCTTTTCGTCGCCGACTCTTGATGACATCTTTCTGCAACACACGGGAAGGAGAATAAGGGCTGAGGAGCTTGTCAAGACCCCAAGCGCCATGCTTGGCGGAAGGAGGCGATAGAATACGACTCTTTTCTCTGACACCAGATACCTCTTCGTTAGGTACTTGAAGAAACTCGTCAGAAACCCCATTCTGCTCTTCTTCTCGCTCTTTCAACCCATAATATTCCTGCTCCTTTTCACGCAGTTGTTCTCGAAGTTCTCTTCCTTGCCGGGGTTTCTCCAAGCCACTGGCGCCAGCAGCTATCTTGAGTTCGCCACTGCCGGCATCCTCCTCCAAAACGCTTTCGGCAGTGCCTTGCAATCGGGAACATCAATAGTGCTTGATCTGGATACGGGATATTTGCAGAAAATGCTCGTGACGCCAGTCAGCAGATATGCGATATTGCTGGGAAGATTGACTAGTGACGCTTTCAGAGTCGTGGTTCAGTCGACAATCATCCTGGTGCTTGCCTATGCCTTGGGCGCCACAGTATCAACAGGGATTGTGGGAATACTGCTCATGCTTTTCACTGTAGCCTTCTTCGGCCTCGCTTGGTCTGGAATTTCCCTGGCCATAGGGTTGAAGACAAGATCCTCTGAGACAGTGTTTGCGATAGGCGGATTCATTACTTTTCCGTTGCTGTTCTTGAGCACGGCTCTGACTCCGAGGGTCTTTATGCCCGATTGGATATTGGACGTCTCGAACTTCAACCCCATAAGCTACACCGTGGACGCGGCCCGGGCGCTCATGGTCACTGGATACGATTGGGGCACGGTGCTCAAAGCGTTCGGCGTGATTGGGCTTATCGCAGCTGTCACTTTAGGAGCGACGCTGTACCAGTTCAGGAAGGTAGTTAGCTAGTTGAGAAGCGCGATTGAGATTTTTGGAATCTAACGGCGTGAAAATTTGGTTTTGCCCCGTGTGGTTTTCCCACATAGCTACTATGCGTAGAGAAAAACAGAGATGGATTACGCGTCCCCTGTGATCAGGAGCTGAAGTGAATTGGATTTGCTTGCCCGCGCAAGACTTTGAGATATTCTATAGAGTTGAAGAAAACTGGTTCGGTACGCGAGGGGTTTTGAATACCATGAAACAGGATAAGTGCATGCTTGCAAATGCAAGTGAACAAATTTGGCTGGCTTTAAATAGTTGAATCCCCATAAGTTAATTATGGGGAACATTGTTGGAAATACAACATCGTTGCTTCAACGAGTTCCCACATCAATGCACAGAATGTCCAAAATACAGCGAATCACTTGCCGATCCAACTTTGCAACTCGCCCTGCTGACAGGTATTGGCGGCCTACCATACCCACGGCAATACAGAAGAAGGGTTACCAAAGAATGCAAACTATATCACAAGCGCAAAGTCGAATATTCAGATTAATGAAAAATCTCCCATAAACGACAATTGCGGGGAATCTGCGTTATTTCCCATTTTTGTCCGAGTGTTTTTTTTTCTTCTTTTTAACATTCTTCTTTTTCTCGATAGGGTGCGTATAGCGCGCGCAGGAGTGACAGAAATCGGGCCGAATAGCGGTAAGAAAAGCTCAGTTTGAGGTTTTCTGGAAACCGACGGAGTGGTCGAAGTGCTTTCAGCATTACCGCGTGCTATGACGTGTGTCGGATGAGTGGAAGCACTTGTTTGCAGAAGTGTAGGGTGTTAGTCTTCTGCTTTTAACCTGCCATCCTGCATGGTGTACACCTTGTCTGTGACGTCGATTATTTTTTCGTCGTGTGTTGCGACGACCACCATGGTCTTCTCAATTTCGTTCACGTCCTGAAGTAGAATGATTATTTCCCTGGCCGTCCTCGAGTCTAGCTCTCCTGTAGGCTCGTCGGCGACTATTACCTCCGGGTTGTTTGCGAGAGCCCTCGCGATAGCCACCCGCTGCATCTCACCCATGCTCAACTGTTTCGGCCTGTGATCACGCCTGTTTGAAAGCCCTAGTCTCTCAAGAAGCTTCAGCGCCTTCTCCTCTTGCACTTCCTGAGACTTATTGGCCAGTGACATGGGCAGCTCAACGTTCTCCAGTGCGGTCAGCGTGGGAAAAAGGTTGAAGGTTTGAAATATGAAGCCCATGCGCGTGTTACGGATCCTTCTGCGTTCGCGACCGGACAGCTGCGAAGCATCAGCATCGTCGACGAAGATGTTTCCCGAGGTCGGATAATCATTCAATCCCATCAGGTTGAGCAGTGTCGATTTGCCTGACCCTGAGGGGCCGATGACAGCGAAGAGTTTTGGCTCTTTGAGCTCTAGGTTGACCGCTTTGACGGCTGCTATTTCTGATGAACCCACCCGGAACGTTCTTGTCAGGTTCACTGTTCGGATATTCATCAGTATTCAGCTCTTAAGACTTCAGCTATGTGCATCCTCATAGCGTTTACCGCAGGGATTATTCCGCCGAGGCAGCAGATGCCCACGATGGCCGTGAACATTTCCAGCATGTAGACTGGCGGAACGATTTCCAGCACGCTGGGAAAGAACAGGGTCACAGGAATGCTAGTGTAGAAACTTGCTAACATGAGGGCTGTCAGCGAGCCGAAGGCTACCCCGATTATGCCGCCGAGGACACCTATGAGGAGGGTCTCGATGACTACTACTCTGAATATATAGCTCATCGGCGCTCCAATCGCGTCCAATGTTGCGAAGTCACGACGCCTCTCTGACACGCTCATGACAGTGACTGTCATGACGAGTATCAGGCTCATGACAAAGACTACCGCTTCAATGCCTAATGTCCAAGTCTGCACCTGATCTAGGACGGGTTGGACGATGTCGTTTCTTTCAGTTTCTGTCAAGGCGCTGACGTAGCCTATTCGCTGCTTTATGGCCGTGGTCAGGTTTTGCTGTGCTATGTTTTGAAGCGGTTTTACCGCGATTATGTTTACGCTCTGCGGATAATTGTAGATGGTCTGCGCCAGTGTGAGGGGCATGACTAGGCAGCGGTTCAGCAAGGCCATTTTCGTGTCGAAGACGCCTGAAACATGCAGGGTGTAGCCGTTTACTCGGATGTCTATGCCCACGGTCCAGTTGTACTGGTCAGCGATAGAGGCGCCTGCAACGATTTCGTTGCTCGAATCATTTGCTGGAAAATGGCCACTCGGCCTCAGTGGTATGGGTCCGAGGACGAGCCCCCAATCGTCAACTGGTATGCCCATCGTGAAGTTCACTGGGACTGCCTGAACCATTCCCTGTGATCCGACAGACGTAACGAAGAGGACCGGAGTCACAGTGGCCACCCCTGAGATGTTCACTAGTTCTTTCACTGTGGAATCTTCAGGCAGCATACCCCCGCTGATAGGTATTGCCTGAACTACAATGGCGTCCTTGCTTACCACGGTTACTTGACCGTTGAAGAGCACGTTCATTTCCCGTATCACCGTTGCATACCGCATGGTGGTGGCGCCGACGGCGATGACGAAAGTTGCTGCGATTGCCACTCCCAGAATGCACAGGAATGTTCTGATTTTTCTGCGGAAAAGGTTTCTGAAGCAGAATGTCAGCAGTCGCGTTCGCGATCCCTCTTGGCGCTTAGTCTTACGTGAAAACTATTTAAGCATTGGCAACCTATGATCATAAGGGCAGTGTCAATTCTTACGGAGAAAGGAAGATGAAAACTACGAGACTTTTAAGTCTGTCCGTAGCATTTCTCCTGTTGGTTTCACCTTTCATGACTATGAGCAGACCCTACGTGACCGCTCAAACACCTGGAGCGACTTTGACCGGCAACATTCTTGATCATGGTGCAGACGCCAACGGCAACGGCCTATACGATTATTTGGAAGTCGATGTGGAAGTCAATGTAACCGTCGCAGGAAACTTTATGTTATCAACCGGCACGCTTATGGATCAGTTCGGCAACATTATCCCTGTCTCTAACAATAGTCAAGGCTTCCTCAACGCGGGCATTCAATATTTGAACGTATCCTTGTTCGGGCCTACGATTTTCAGCTATCAACTGAACCCTGAGAAAATCTATGAGATTTCTCTTTACACCGAAAACTACACATGGCAAGGCATTTACAATGTGACCTTGTCGCGGATTTACAACTATACTGAATTTGATTCTCGTGCATTCTGGACTGGAAAGGTTTCGGATCGAGGTGTTGACACTGACGGTGACGGGCTGTTCAACTATCTTGAAGTCGGAATAGAATTCAATGTCACAGAAGCGGGACAATATATGTTAGATGCCGCGGGGTTGATGGAGAAAAACGGATTCATGATGAACTATTTGTATGAGTCCCACTATGAAACGAAAACCTTCAGCCCGGGCATTTACACGTTCGACATGAATTTCTCAGGTTCACAAATCGCTTCTGAACGTATCAACCCGACGCATGTAAATTACTTGAGCATATACGATCTGACAAACATTGTTGTGCTGAGTCAGCTTGATTCTGCCCCTCTTTCAAAGAGATATGACTACACGCTTTTCAATGCGCCTTCAAGAGATATTCAAGTCAACTTCCAAGTCTACCCAAACGCCACGATTGCGGTGGCCGGGGCGCTCAATTATACACACATGTATCCAGAGAACACTTACTATCCTGAAATGAATGCTTCAGTGGGTTTTTCAACAAATGGAAACATGACGACTGAGACTTCCAACGGCACTTTCTTCTTTCCCGAAGACACCTACAAAGGCTACAACACGATCGAAGCCCATTCACTCTTTACCTATAAGAACGGGTTTGAGAACAACACCATCACTGCTTCAGCAATATTGCCTCCGGAAGAAACACAGTTTTATCCGTACAATGCGACTGATGTAGGCCTCAACGCCTCATACGCCGGCGGCTTTTTCGACGTGGCCATCAACGGGCAGACGGTAATACCCACGCCCGCCTACAGTGCTGCGTACAGCACTCTTTTTCCGTTTAACATGTCAGACGCCACCGTGCGCGCAGAATTCGACGGGACGACATTGCAGGGAAACATCACATTCCACGTGATTCCAGGTTTCCCGCTCACCGACGTAACGGTTTACTTCAGCGGCAACAGAAGCAGCCTCAACCTAATGGGTAACGTAAACGTCACGTACTCGAACTATGGCGACTTTCAGGTAAATCAAACAACGCTTGACCAGAAACTCGCTGACTTGAGTGCCAACTTCACTGGAGGGGGGCCAAGCTCGCTTTACAACGAGAGTGGGGGTTGCCTAGAATGCACTAATCTGAACGTCACGAAGACGCCATGGTCAGGGTCGACGTTGGGCGCAGACGTCATGTACAGTGCCACGGTCGTCGGCAATTTCACAGGGGCCTTGGCTCGTATGATGTTTCCGGCGGGATCTCCGGATGATCAGGTGCAGCAGTTTGCATACGCATCCTTGGAGTCGGCGGGTTCCTCGGTCAAAAACGCGTCCTTGGTACTCAGTTACTATCATGAAACAGGCTTAGCACAAATAGACTTGCATTTGACCTGCGACGTGCAGGGCCTGTGCAGCAGCCTCCTCTTGCTGGCGCCGCCAGCGATACCATCTTACTGGTCCTCAGAGGAGAAGCAAATCGAAGCTTTGTTCAAGGTTGCAAACGCGACATCCTATGCGTTGACAGGCGCAGGCGTGAAAGCCTCATATTCGAGCGCTGAGAGAAAAACGACTCTTGACGCCTGGCTCATGGGCAACGATAGACAGCTTAAGAACGACCTCATTCCAGTTCTGCCTGACTTAGTACCACCGAACATGCACGACCTCATCGCATCTTACTTCAACACTACCTATGGCACCGTGAACTCTTCGGTAACGACTTTTGATATGGTGAACGGAACCGCAACTTTTGCTTCACAAGTGAACCTTCAGGGCGATTTCGAGGCCGAGCTGAACCGCGGAAAAGCTCTTCTAATAGCATCCTTCAACGCGACGCTCCCGTCATCGTCACTTCCCACATGGGAGCTGAACGTTCTTAACGAGACCGACATAAACATCAACAACTTCGAAGCAGAGCTTCAGATAGGACGAGACTGGATGTACGCGAACTTCAGCGGCCTGATTCTCAAACCTCAACCCGACGATATCAGCGCGATAACATTTAGACTCAAGAATTGGTTGAACATGACAAGCAGCCTGAACGCGCCACCGCAGGACTTCGACAGATTCAGCATCACGATAACTGGGGCGTCGAGTGAAAACCAGACGGTCTTGCTATCACAGCAGCCTAACCTGCCTTCACCCGATGAGCTCTCTCCTGACGGCAGAAGCATGGTCTGGAACAATGCCTCTCTCAGCAGCCTACAGGATGTGACTTTTCTCATAGCTTACCAGAGTCGAATCAATTACGCGGGAGGGAGCTATGATGTTCCAATATTCACGAACTCCACGGTAACGGCCTTTGTCTTCGATCCAAATGCCAAGCAAATAGTCTTCAACGTCACGGGACCGCCGGGAACTGGCTTCAGCAACGTGACCATTCCTAAAGCGCTGCTCAACGCGAGCGCACTCAGTGATTGGACTGTGACGTTTGACGGACAAAACTTGACTCCGCACCAGTTTGATATAACGCAAAACGCCGAGTACGTGTTTGTGTACCTGAATTACACACATTCAGCGCACGTGATAGCAATCAGGGGCACTCAGCTCGTCCCAGAGTTTCAACCCGACATCCTGCCAGTAGCCCTCGCAATCCTGCTCATCATCGTAGCCATAGTAGCCGTGAGACAGAGAAGAAAACTCGAGCCCGTGAAAACCAGATTCCTTCAGACTGTGGCACGCCTCAGGTCCGCCCAGAAAACAAACTGAGAGCGCGCCACATCCCCATCCGAACATAAGCTCCTCATCCCCACCACTTTTTTCCCATTCCGCCACCTTTTTGTATTGCACGCGCTACTTGTACAGGCGTCAGTCAAACCAGGAAAGGCATCTCCATGAGGTACGAAATCAAATGCTCAGCATGCAACAAGCCATCTTCAAATTTGCTTGCGTTCAAGTGTCCGTCATGCGGCCATCCGTTGGACGTTCAACTGGATTTCAATTTTGAACCTGACAAGATACGCACTAGTAACTACAGCGTCTGGAGATACGAACAATTTTTCCCTTACGCTCAAGAGAAGAAGATAGTAACTCTTTCAGAAGGTTGGACCCCGTTGGTCAGGTTATCAGACAATGCGTACGTGAAGCTTGAGAGTGCGAATCCTACTGGTTCTTTCAAGGACAGGGGGTCAACTGTTCTGGTTTCCACTTTGCACGAACTTGTAGAAGAGGCGGGAGGTTACATCTCTGAGGATTCTTCGGGCAACGCTGGAGCTTCGATGGCCGCCTACGCTGCCCGTGCAGGCTTGAAGGCTAGGATCTACGTTCCGGAAACTGTTGCGGGTCCAAAGTTCAATCAAATCCAGTTTTACGGGGCGCAGGTCACGAAGGTTTCTGGCAGCCGCAGCAGAGTCGCGGAAGAAGCCCAGAGTGTGGAGAAGGGAAAATTCTATGTTGGCCACATACTTCATCCGCTCTTCAGAGACGGAATAAGAAGCCTTGCATACGAAATATTCGAACAGTTCGGATGGAATGTTCCTGAACGCATTTACCTTCCCGTTTCAGCAGGGACTCTGCTATTGGGCTTGATAAGCGGTTTCAAGCACCTGTCAGATTCAGGGGGCATAGAAGCCTTTCCGAGGACAGTAGCTTGCCAAACACGGCAGATCTCACCGCTCTACCACCGATTCAAAGGCTTGAAGTATGATCCGCCAGAAAAGGTGACATCCATAGCCGATGCGTTGGTAAGCACAAAACCTCCGCTGCTAGATCTTATGGTCAAGGGTTTGAAGGAGGTTAAGGGCGACGCGGTTATGGTTGATGAGGAGGAGATAATGGAGGCGTTCTTGGAGCTGGCGAGGAGGGGTTTCTTTGTTGAGCCGAGCTCAGCTGTTGCCTATGCTGGTTACAAGAAGCAACTGGCGAACAATGAAGTGTCACGGGAAAGCAGAGTTGTGATAGTCCTGACTGGGAACGGTTTGAAAACGGCGATTAAGCCAAACTGACACTGGGTCTCATGGGTTAATGCTTGAAAATCTTGTTTTCGGCTGATTTTTTTAGAAAAACTTATATGTTGAAGCTGTTTCTGTTTGTGACGCATTGAGGAGGTTATAGGATTTGTCATCACAACAATCAGCTGGCGGTGTTCCAGTTTTAGTGCTGAAAGAAGGTTCAAACCGCTCAAGAGGAAAGGAAGCGCAGAACACAAACATAGAAGCAGCAAAAATCGTTGCTGAAGTAATCAAGAGCTCTCTCGGACCTAAGGGCATGGACAAAATGCTTGTCGACAGTTTCGGCGACGTGACGATAACGAGTGACGGGCGCACAATCTTGGATGAGATGGACATTCAGCATCCAGCAGCGAAGATGATGGTGGAAGTTGCTAAAACACAGGACAACGAAGCTGGAGACGGAACGACAACGGCCGTGATAATATCCGGTGAGCTTCTGAACAGGGCTCAGGAACTGATTGAGAAAAGCGTTCATCCCACGATAATAATCGACGGATACAGGAAAGCCGCAGAAAAAGCATTGGAAATCTTGGAGAAAATCGCGATACCGGTAGACCTGAACTCTCAGGATTACTTGAAGAAGGCTGCAATGACTTCGATGGCCAGCAAACTGGTCGCCGAACACAAGGAATACCTGGCAGACTTGGCTGTAAAATCGATTCTTGCGGTTGCGGAGAAGGAAGGCGAGAAGTACAAGGCAGACGTGGACGATGTCAAGGTTGAGAAGAAAGCCGGCGAATCCGTGAGGGACACGAAGCTCATCCAGGGCATAGTATTGGACAAGGACGTCGCGCATTCTGGGATGCCTAAACGCGTGGAGAAGGCAAAGATTCTGTTGTTGGATGCGGTGCTTGAGATTGAAAAAACCGAGTTCGACGCAAAGATTAACATCGAAAGCCCTGAGCAGATGGAGGCGTTCATAAAACAGGAAGAAGACATGCTGCGCGACATGGTTGACAAGGTCGTCAAAACGGGCGCAAACGTCGTTCTCACCGAGAAAGGCATCGACGACATGGCCCAGCATTTCATGGCGAGAAAAGGCATCCTTGCGGTTAGACGAAACAAGAAGTCAGACATGGAGAAACTTGCAAAGGCCACTGGAGGAAAAATAGTTTCAAACTTGGATTCCATGACTTCGGAGGATTTGGGTTACGCGGCTCTTGTGGAAGAACGGAAGATAGGCGACGATAAGATGACTTTCATAGAAGGGTGCAAGCATCCGAAGGCTGTCACGATTCTCATCAGAGGCGGGACACAGCGCATAGTCGACGAAGCTGAAAGATCATTGCACGATGCGTTGTGCGTGGTCAGAGACATAGTTCAGGAACCCAAAGTGCTTGCCGGCGGCGGCGCTTCTGAACTGGAAGTTTCCCGCGGACTAAAAAAGTATGCTGAGACGCTTCCGGGAAGGGAGCAGCTGGCAGTCGCAGCTTTTGCAGAGGCTCTTGAAGCGATTCCGACGACACTGACAGAAAACGCTGGTCTGGACCCGATTGACATACTCTCGGATCTAAGGTCAAGACACGAGAAAGGCGAAGTGTGGGCCGGAATAGAAGTAAACACTGGAAAAACACAGGACATGAGCAAAGCCGGAGTTATTGAACCCATTTCCGTCAAGAAACAGATAATCAAATCGGCCACTGAAGCCTCGACGATGCTGTTGAAAATCGACGATGTGATTGCTTCCGGAAAGATGAGAACTCCTCCAGGACCCCCAGGAGGCGGCGGCCCACCAGGCGGGATGGGCGGCGGTTACCCTGGTATGGGGGAGTACTAGAACTACGTCAGAGAAAAAGAAAATCACGATTGGACCGCCAAAAATCACCCGGTTTGAAAAGGCAAGGATAGTGGGGGCTAGAGCCCTTCAGATATCCATGGGAGCCCCCATACTTGTCGACGTGTCAGAAGGCTTCACAGGACCCATAGACATAGCGTTAAAAGAGTTCGCAGCCGACATACTGCCCATGACCGTTAGAAGGACATTGCCAGACGGTAGCTTCCAAGACATTCCCTTGAAATGGCTTCTCGCGGAGCACTAAACGCTCCCTTTTTTTAGTTTCTGCAGACTCTGTGCTGAGAGTCTTAGCGTTTCTCTGATTTTCGTCCAGTGTGCGCCTTGCCAGTAGACTTGGCCGCACTTAGGGCATTCCCAGAACTCGGTGTAATGTTCAAGAGTGTTTTTCTCAACTCGGCCTGCCACTTTTTCTATTGGAACGGGCTTGACTTGAGTGTTGCACTTTGGGCATCTGGACGTTGCCATGTCTATTTCAAAGCTGATGCCGAATCTTGTGGCGAGCTCGGCCAGTCTCTCCTGTTCTGTTTGTCCTTCAACGTAGAAGGCTTCGACTTCTCTGGCAACGGCATGCTGGTAGAGTGCGAAATCTCTTGTGAGCAGGATCCTGTGCTCTTCCTTGGCGATTGTTAACAGTTCAGAGTCATCCATGCTGTTCGAGTATTCTACGTCGTGTCCCATCATTCGAAGCCAGCGAGCCAGTTTGCCGAGCATTCCGTCGATGACAAACTTCAAGAGGCTACTCTCTCCGGATTATTCTTCCGCTTCCAGCTTTCGCCACCATCTCGCCGTCATCCATGACCAGTTGACCCGCAACGATGGTTTTAACTGGTTTTCCCTGAACCTCGCGGCCTTCGAAGGGTGAGAACTTTGCTTTTGAATGGAACTTTGACGCGTCAATCTTGTATTTTCTGTTGAGATCCACGACTGTCAGGTCAGCGTCGTTTCCTTCTTTCAAACAGCCCTTGTTTTTCAGCTTGAAGATCTCCGCGGGGTTTTCAGACATCAGTCTAACCACGTCGCCGATTGATATTCGACCGCGCCGAACTTCAGTGAGCAGAAGCGGAAGCGTCGTCTCTAAGCCGGGTATTCCGACTTTCACGTCCCAAACAGACTCTGCTTCCTTTTCTTTCAGAGTGTGCGGCGCATGATCAGAGCCTATAACGTCAACCCAACCGTTCTTGACAGCCTCCCACAAACCGTCAACGTCACGCCTATCACGCAAAGGTGGCATAGTCAAGGCCAAACTTCCAACCCGTTTCAAATCCCTAACGGACAGGAACAGGTGATGAGGCGTTGCTTCACACGTTACCTGCAGTTCGGACTTCTTGGCTTCGATTATTTTCGTCATCCCTGCTTCTGTGCTCACGTGACAAAAATGCAGATGCATGCCAGTTTGCTTTGCAAGTTTCAGCAAACGTTCGATAGCCTTCACTTCGACGTCTTCAGAGTGTGCCTTCAAAAAAGCGTTTATGTCATTTCGACCGATGCTCTTGAACTTGTCTTCATTTCTTTTCAAAGTCTGCTCATCTTCAGCGTGAGTAGCCGTTAGAATCCCTAAGCTGCCCGCAACCTTGAAGGCCTCTATAATAGCTTGGTCGCTGTGAATGTCCAGCCCGCCGACCTGTTCAGCCATGTAAAGCTTGAAGCCGACTGCGCCCTCTCTCACAATTGCGTGGATTTCCGACTTGTCTTTTGGAAATTCAGAATAGAATCCGACGTTCACCAAAACTTTCCTTTCAGCAAGTCCCATTCTGTTTCTCAGAGTTTCAACACTCATGGTCACTGGGTTGTTGTTGGGCATGTCAAGAGCTGTTGTCATCCCGCCAGCCGCTGCAGCTGCCGTGCCGCTATAGAAATCTTCCTTGTAAGCCTTTTCCTCATCTCGAAGGTGCACGTGCACGTCTATCAGACCCGGCAACACAAGGAGATTCTTCAAATCGAGCCTTACGTCTGACTTAGGCATGTTGGTTTCCCTGCCTATTTTGAGAATCCTACCATCGTCGATTGCCACGCTGCAATCTACTATTGCCAGGTTCATGTAGGCCTTCGTGTTCACCAAGACCACGTCCGCGATCAAACTGCTATCGCCTCTCTCACTTCAATAACGTCCAGCAACGCGTTAAAAGTTTGCTTGTCAACTGCCGTCATGTTCAATTCGTATAAGTTTGGCCACGACTCAACGCGCGCGCTAAAATCGAAAACTCGCGAAATAAGATTGCGCACGGGCGAGATTTTCAAAGCCTGCGAGGGGAGTGCCAAAAACTCTCCATTTTTTCACTACAATCAGATGGATTTCGCACGGTTATCATCTCTTTTTGATAGTAGCTTGGAAGTTGTCGTTTGATGTGAGGCTGGGTGACGCGTTCGTCCAGCATCGCTATACATCCTCTGTCTTCTGCTGACCTGTGAACGCGCCCACAAGCCTGAACAAGTCGCAGTATGGCTGGAGCGAAATAGGCGTAGGTTCTCCCTTTCCCCGGAAACTGCTGTTCAAGATAATCGATGAGCGATTCTTCATAGGCATTCCATGTTGCCAACGGTAATCCCACAGCCACGACGCACTTGAGGATGTTTCCGGGGTAGTCCATTCCTTCACTCAGTTTGGCCCCCATGACTCCATAAAGAATGTTGTTGGACGAGCTTCTCAGCTTCTCAATCACCTCATCTCTTCTCGTGTTCTGCTCTTCCATAATCGTCCTTCTATTTGTCTTAATCAACCTTGCAACTTCATGCATCAGCCCGTAGCTCGTGAAGAAAACCGCCAAATTGCCTGGAGTAGCCCGCGCAATGGCTTCAACGTAGCTCTTCCATTTTTCAAGCATCATGTCCGTTCTCTTCTTAAACTCTGATGACACATCCTCAGCTGCCAGTATGAGCCTGTTCTCCCGCGGAAAGGGAGAGTCAAACTCTTTCAGACAAACATTGCCTGAACTAGAAAGCATCAGATCTCTGTAAACGGTTAGCGGAGACAGAAAACCGCTCATGAGAATGGCTCCTCTTGCTTCTCTCAGAACTGGATCGACAATTTCTCTTCCGTCGAGGCTTCTGACCTCCAACGCAACCCGACTATTCCGATCTCTTTCAATCAGATGCACATATTTTGATCCAACATTGCTGAAAAAACTCTCCATGAACGTGCCGATTCGATAGTTGTAGCTCGAAATCCTATCGGAACCAGACTCAAGCCTCTTCTTTTTTACATATTCCCCATATTTCTGAAGGAGGCCCGCAACTTCAGGACCCGACGCACCATTGTTAGCTGCAAATATATCGCTGAGTTCTTGAGGGTTAAGCAGCCTTAAATCATTAGCCTTCAAATTGGATTGCACACGTTGAAAAACCTCTTTCCTGAAAACCCGCAGATGCTCTTTGACTGACCCAGACGATTCATGTTCGAAAGTCTCAGTTTCTTTCAAGGCTCTTTCGACCGTGCCCTCCGTCAACTGGTCGGAAAGCAATTCTCTGGCGAAGGTTGGCAGGTTGTGAGCCTCATCAACGATTAAGAAGACTTTAGAAAGGCCGACTCCGAAGCTCTTCAGTATCGATTCCCTAATCGCGGGATCGAAGGCGTAATGATACGTTCCCAGAAAGACATTGGCCTTGGGCAGAACCCTCTTCAAGGCTTCATAGACGCAGAATCCTCTTCTGGACATGAACTCGACCGACTCTTCAGGCGTAAGAATTCTTCGCGCACAATCCAGAGCCAAATCCTCCGCCTCCCTTCTCCCTCTCAGAATGCTCATGTAGAATTTGCAGTAGGGCTTAGCGGAAGATTCGCAGTTCTCCTTCAGTCTCTTGCATTCTTCGAAAAAGTCAAAATAGGACAGATCACCCCTTGTCTTCAACGGACACATGTCTTGTTTGCTGAAGAAGGAAACGCAGTAAAGATCTCTCGAGAGTGCCCTCAGCTCCTTGAGGTATATGTGCAGTTGGCTTCTGGTTCTGAAACAGATCATCAGTCTGTTTTCTCCGAGCTCAGGCAAAATCGCAAGCAGTGATGCAAGGGATTTGCCGATTCCACAAGGGGCGCTTCCAACAAAAATCTCTCTGCTTTTGACGGCTTTTGCGGCCTCTTGAATGAACTCCGTCTGACTGTTTCGCATTTCATAGTTTTCAGGAAGCATGCCGCTCTTCGGAATCTTGGGCTTCACACTGTAGCCACTTCTTCTGGGAAGACTCGAAGCCTTACTCTTGGGCATCAAGAATGTCCCACAGTCGCTACAAAACCGATTATTCTCGTACTCTTCCGAAGAGTATATCTTGCCGCAGGTGCGGCAGGCATAAGTCTGAGGCAACTATTTCACGCGCGCGCTTTTGCGTGTCTGGCGGGCAGAGGTTATTCGTAGAATATCAGTTGCTGTTCCTCGAGTATCACGTGAAGCTTGTGCACGGCGTCATGGACGTCCTGTTCTCTTCTGGCTCCGGTGCAGACAAGGTTCCCGCTCGCAAACAGCAGTATGACCACTTTGGGCTCGTCCATCCTGTATATCAAGCCTGGAAACTGCTCCGGCTCATACATCGTTTTTCCAAGTGTGGAAACTGCTTCCAAATCTATTTTTCCGCCTAGGCTTGCAGAAGCAACGATGTTCACAACCTTCAAGTCCGGCTTGCTGATGATGATTATTCCGCCCTCCTTCAGCTCCTTAACAACTGTCATAACAGCCCTGCGGGATTCCTTCTCCGATTTTGCCCCTGTGCAAACCATTTTACCAGAGCTAAAAATCAGCGTAGCCGTCTTCGGCCTCTTCAGCCTAAACACCAAGCCCGGAAACTGCTCTGGCCGATACTCCACCCCAGGATAACCCTTCACGACAGCGTTCAAGTCAACTCTCTGATTCAGAGTAGCAGACGCAACGACATTCTGAATATTAACGACAGCCTTGCTCTTCGGCATAAAACACAACTTCCTATAGTGAAGTGTTTAAACACCTATTATAAAGCCTTAGATCCAGTAGGTGGAGACCTCCCCCGGGAAAACATAGTATTAAGCGCGCGCTACGTGGAAAACATCAAGAAAACTACTAAAATTTGCCTGAATCAATTTTGTGTTTTACTGAAATTCTAGCGAGATACCCGAGAAGCCGAATGTCACCGTGCGAGTGAACCCTGCCAGGATTTCGCGTAATCCACACTTGTTTCGCAGGGTCTTCCTACTCTTTCGCAAGGGTTATTTCCACGGTTGAAACCATTCTCGCTCTGTTTTCGCCTTCTCTCGGTGGCATTTCCTCTGTTCCTATGGAGATTTTGCTTATTTTTAGGTCCTTTAGGAAGCGTCTTCTGGTTATTTCAGCCGCGTCAACAGCTGTGGCAATTGCTCGGCCTCTGGCCTTCAAGGTTATTTCTTTAGCATTGCTCGCGGATAGGCTTGTAATAATCGCCAGAACATAGTCCATTGGTGTTTTGCTTCCTATGAAAACGATTCCCGATTTTTCCGACATTTTCCATCATCCTTCATCATTGATTGTAACGTTGCCGTGTTCTTCTCGTCCTTCAACATTAGAACGCTACTGACCTATACTACGCATACTTCCTTATAAACCAATTAAACAAAAGAGCATCGTGAGAATATTTTCGCGCTTTTGGGTGAGGAGATAGCCTTCCAGTGGGGCTGGGTGAAATCTCAAGCTGAAGAGAAGCGTGCGCTTCTGATGAACCATTTTGGCGACAGCCTGTAACTTATGAACCGAATGACAACCCAAAAAACTTGAAAGTTTACGAACCGAAATAGCAGCGCGCGCAAATTCTACTGCATCATCGAAAGCGCCAGTCAAACCGACATAGACGTGGACGTCTCTCTGCACGTCAAAAAAAACCTAACGCCAACCCAGCCTCTTCCTACATCAACACGCGCAAAACAAGTAAACGTTAATAGAGAAAGATAAAACCAGAAAATACAACTAAAACCCACCTAAAGGAATATCTGAGCATTGCAGAGGGCTAAGATGAAACATCCCTGCAGTGAAACAGACAAGAATATCTGCGGCGGCTTCCCGGTGATAAAGGGAACCAGAACGAGAGTCGTCAGCATAGCAATTGAATACGAATACATCAACCGTACACACGGCGAAATAATCAGCGCACGTCCCCACCTCAAGCTGGGACAAGTACACGACGCCATATCCTACTACTACGAAAACCGAAACGCGCTGGACGAAAAGATAGACAAGGACGAGCAATTCATCCAAGAACTTTCAAAGACCCTAGGAACGGATGGAAATTAACCAAGCGCATCCCAACCAAAGCGTGCGCCGAGAAAAGTGGCACCGAAAGGTAAGAAAGTATAAATAAAAGTAATACAAGTTTACTAAGTGGTAACCAAAATGCCCACAAAGAACGTTGGCCCAAAAGGACAAATTGTGATTCCTAAACGCATAAGAAATGCCCTAGGTCTAAAGCCAGGTGTCGACGTGACCATAGAACTCAGAGGAGACGAAATAGTGATAAGCAAACCAAAAATTGAAGGCAGCTACACCGAGTACTATACTTCCACACAGTCTGCAAAGCTAAAGGAGCCGGTGGATATCAAAAAGATAATAACCGAAGAGGTAACCCAGAGACATGCCCTACATTGATTCCAACGTGTTTATATACCCCGCCATATACCAAACAGAATCGCAACAAAAAGCAAAAAAAGCCAAAGAAATACTCCTAAAGATAGAAAAAGGAGAGATATCAGCACACACGTCAACGCTGACATGGGATGAAGTCGTATGGGTTGTCGGCAAGCTATTAAGCAGAGATGACGGAATAAACCAGGGCAAAAAACTACTCGGCTTCCCAAACCTGGAATTCATAAACGTAGACGAAGGGATACTGACTCTAGCCCAAAACCTATTAAACAAATACAAGCTCAGCCCGCGCGATTCCATACACGCAGCCTCGGCAGTCAGCAGAAAGATAAAAGCAGTTATCAGCGACGACAAAGACTTTGACCAAGTCAAAGAAATAACTAGAGCTCCGCTAGTATAACACCCACGCGTGCTTCCCTTCAGTGCCAGAGTCGCCATCAAACAAAGGTTTCTCCCAGCAAACTGTTCAGACTTGCCTACCTAAAACCGCACATCCAGACACAACAAATCAGATTTGCTCCGATGGAGGGGCCTACACCCATTGCACGCACACACAAACTGCAGAACGACGTTGCCATACCAGAAAACTCGACACGAAACATGACCCCTTGCAAAATCATTTAGGTCATATCGGGGACCTAGGGTAGGCCGTGAGAGCGCAAGCAATTCTAGGATGGTTTATACGATTATTTTGAAGAAGTCTCTTTCCGTTATAATGCCCACAAGCTTCTCATTCTTCACGACAGGCATGGCGCCTATGTTCTTCTCCCGCATAACCTTCGCCGCCTGCCCCACATCCACATCTGGCTCAATCGTCGTCACCGCCTTTGAAGCTATCTCCAAAGCAGGATTATTCAACACCTGGATAATCGTTCCAGACCGCAAATACGCAAACGCCTCCCCACACCCGAAGAACCGAACAATATCCATAGCCGTAATTATGCCCACAACCTTCCCATCCGACACAATCGGCAGCCTCCTGAAACCCTCCGTAGCCATCGTCTTCTCCGCCTCAAAAATCGTCGTCTTCGGCAAAGCGGTTATCACCTTCTCCGACATAAGCTGAGAGACTTTCACCCCGCTGGTTCTGTCAGCGAAAAGGTTCGCAATGTCCCTTTCAGTGATTATCGCCTTCACGCTGCCCTTGTCATCGACAACGGGCAGACCGCCCAAGTTCGACTCCTTCATCTTTCCTATCGCTTCACTTATCTTCGCAGACGTCTTCACCGATACGACGTTCTGCGTCATCACCAGCTTTATCGGCTCGTTAATCGCCTTGAAAAAGTTCCCACCAAACCTCTGCCGAACCATCTCAAACTTCTCGCCTCCGCCCAAATAGTCAACCACGTCCGTAGCAGTCACTATCCCTTCCAGATGCTTGGTTCCAGCGTTGACGATGGGCAACCGACGAAAACCCTTGTCCGCCATCAAGTGGACGGCATCGTAAATCGGCGTGGTCGGAGCCACCATGACAACCGGACTCTTCGCCACGGTCAAGATTTCGCCGTCACGCTTCTTCGCCCCGTGAACCTTCAAGTCAACTGGACCCCTTCCCCTGATTCTTCTCCTGAAACCTTCTTTGCTCAACTGTTTTCCCTCACTTCACGGTCAGCCTAACAATGTCTTCGCGGTCAACTATGCCGATGAGCCTGCCGCCTTTGTCCTTAACCGGAACCCTGCCTATGTCCTTTGAAACCATGACCTTGGCAACTCTTATCGCCTTTACCGAAGGCTCCACGGCCACGACCTCCGTCTTCATCACAGAAGAGATTTTGGGCGAACCGCGAATCTTTTGAGACTCAAACGTCGGCAGAAAGGCGCCGCTCTGCAGCAGATCCTTATGCGTCACGATGCCCACAAGTTTACCGTTCTTAACCACTGGAAGGCCGCCGAAACGCCTGTCCTGCATCAGACGCCAAATGTGTTCAACCTCGTCATCCGGCGAACACGTCACGACGCCCTTGGTCATTATTTCCGAGACGTCTTTCGCGAATTTTTCTGGGTTTGTTTCGATTTGCTGTTCTATGAACGTTTCCAGCCCTAAGACCCCTTGGTAGGTTCCGTCTTGAGGCGACGTGACAACTGGCGCGCACCATACGTCCACTTTGAGCATGGTTTTAACGGTTGACATCACGTCATCGTCGACCGTTGCAACGTGCTTTGCAGGGGTCATTATACCCTTGACAAGAATCGAAGATTTGGATGACGATATGGTCATAACGTCGCGTCTGGACACTTTTCCTAGAAGCTTTTTGTTCCCGTCCGTTACGGGCAGAATCCTGAGGTTGAAGTCCCGTATCATCGCACGGGCTTTTGTGGCGAGCTCATCCGAGTAAATGGAAGGGTGTTTTCCATCCATGATTTCTTTGACACGCAAGCGAGCCCCTCTCACTCTTCGGTTTCTTCCAGTTCAACCCTGCAGTCTTCACAGTGGTATTCGCCGTTGACTTCTGTCAGGGTGTCAGACCAGACGCCGCAGTGGTCGCAGTACCCTGCCAGCGGGGCCGGTTCTTCGTGTTCCTCTTCAGCCATGTTTTCGCCTTCAATCATGGCTTTTTCCTGGATTATTTCGAGGAGTTCAGGCATGACGCCAAGGACGTCTTTGCTCGAGATTATGCCGACGAGCCGTCCCTTGTACACGACGCCCAGCCTTCCTATGTTCAACCTGCTCATCCTTCGGGCAGTCTCCGTGATCGTCGCGTCCGGCTCTATCGTGATAAGCGGCGACGTCATGACTTCCTCGGCTTTAAGCGCGTCTGGTTTGGCGTTCTTGGCCAGCACTCTCAGGACGAGGTCTCTTTCGGTTATTACGCCGATTGGTTTTTCCTCTTTAGTCGTCACTATTATGCAGCCCACATCGTGCTTGTCCATAAGCTCCGCAACACGGTTCGCCAGCGCGTTTTCCTCCACAGTAATGACTGGGCTACTCATGACATCCTTGACCAGCATCTTAGGCCTTAACCCCAAATCAGACATTTTGTTCAGCCACACCAACTCGTGCTTCGAAACGCTTTGACTTTACTCAACTGAAAAGATATGCTGTAATTTAAGACTTGCTAACGCAGAATAAGGAACCGATTGAAACCCTTTTTTGCCATGCGCCAAGTTTTATATGCCTCCACTTATAGAGACAGTTCCCCGAAGAGAGGAATGCCCATGCTGAGGACTAACGTTGACAAGTTGGTGAGGCTTTCTGTATTCGGAGAGGCCGCCAGCCCAGTTTTCGGGAGAGGTGTTTACAGGATTTCAGCGCAAGGCAACCCTATGGTTTTGCCGGGCGTGGGCGGTATCACTTACAACGTCAGGGTTGGCGATCCAGCTTGCGGCTGGGAGGCTGATCACGTGGAGCCAGGCGTGAGTGTCGAGAACAAGGAGAATGACGTGCGGTTTGGGCAGGGCGCGAACGCCGCGTTCAACGTACTTTCATGCGTCGGAAACGAGGCTGTCGTAGTTACTGGCGAGGCAAAGGGCGCGAAGGGCGTTGTCACGGGCAAACACGGCGGAATAGAGCACGTTCTGGTGGACATTCAGCCCGAGGTCATGGAGAAACTCATGCTCGGCGACAAGTTCCTAGTGAAAGCCTTCGGCGTGGGCTTGAAGCTTCTGGATTGTCCAGACATAATCGTCATGAACATAGACCCACGATTTCTTGAAGCGCTCAATCCAAAGGCGAAGGGTGACAAACTGGAGGTACCCGTGACACATGTAGTTCCCGCGGCCATCATGGGTTCAGGACTCGGCTCAGACAACACGTATTCAGGGGATTATGACATCCAACTCTTCGACGAGAAAGCAAGAAAGCAATACAAACTTGACAGTCTGAGGCTCGGAGACCTAGTCGCCATAACCGATGCGGACCACTCGTTCGGAAGGATTTACAGGCAGGGCGCGATTTCAGTAGGCATCGTCGTGCACACGAACTGCGTGTCAGCAGGCCACGGGCCGGGAGTAACAACTCTGTTCACATCTCGCACTGGAAAAATCACCCCGAAGATAGACGCGAAAGCAAACATTGCGACCATCCTGAAGCTGAGAAACACCAAGCCAAAGCGTTGAACAGGCACGCTAAGGTTCCAGCCCCTGCCTGCGAGTGCTTAATTCTTGAATAAGACTTAGCGCGCTGAAACCTACAATAGGAGTTGCATCAAGCATGTAACTACTAGCAGGTGTGCTCGCACGTATAGATTGGAGCTCGAAGTCGTTTAGGCCATGCAAAAATGTGCCGCAAACTACAGAGTTGGTGACAGGATAGTCATAAATGACGCAAACATCGCGCGCGCTCTTCATTGCGCAGAATTTCGATGAAAAACAAGTAAAGAGCACCAGCGTGAGAATAGATATATAAACCTACATGTTCATTTGTGTGTTGAAGGATGATTTAGGAGTAATCAGGTTGCCGTTTAAGCGTAAGAGCCGTGGTAGATCTAAAGGTGGCAAAGGCAGTAGCGGTTCTATTCAGTGTGCCAGTTGCGGAGCTATGGTGCCGCGGGATAAGGCCAAGAAGGTTACTAAGAGGCTTTCTTTCGTCGATTATGCCTTGGCCAAGGAGCTTCGGCAGAAGGGCACGTACATTGCCGTGCCATCCGACACGAAGTACTACTGCGTTTCATGCGCGGTCCATCGAGGAGTAGTGAAGGTTAGAGCTGAGAACGAGCGTCACATGCGCACGCGACCGGGAAGAAGATACTGAAGTTCAGACAGTTTCCTTTTTCTTTGATTTTCCGTGAACGTACAGGCCTCTCTGCAAGACCGTCAAGTTTGAGAGTATTGCAAGCAGGATGACACCGACGTTCATCACCGTCGTCGGCTGCCAAAAAACTGCTATCAGGGTTGCCACGAGCAGTATGATCATGCGCTCCGCTCTCTCAGCCAGGCCGACTGACTCCATTTTGATTCCAGCCGCTTCTGCCCTTGCACGACTGTAACTCACGAGGAGGGAACCGACTGTCGCGATCAAGCCCCACAGAACGTTGCACAGCCCCCCCACGATTATGCCGAAGTAAACTGCGGCGTCAGCGTACCTGTCTAGCACAGAATCCAAAAAACCGCCGAAAACCGTTGCCTGCCCGTACAGCCTCGCGACTATTCCGTCTAACGCGTCGCAGAAACCCGAGAGCAAGAGCAGAACAAACGCGAGCAGAAGAAAAAACGTGCGGTTCTGCCATTCTGCATAAGCGAAGGCTGATAGAAAAGCCAATAGCATGCCTGTGCCAGTTATCATGTTAGGCGTCAAGCCTATTCTGTGAGCCGCTCTTGCCTCAGCTGCAAGCGCCTGCTGAACCTTCTGCTTCAGTCTCGTGAGCATTTACGGTTGCTTCTCCAGCAATTCTTAATTAAGCTTGGATATGTAAAGAGCTTGAGTTAAAAGGTGTTTGGAGATGATTAACGTCACTACTGTCAAGGTTGACGGCAAAGCTTGTCTGGGCTTGAGAGTCGATTTGCCCGAGAGCCCACCACTGCTTCTTATGGTCGCGGACAAAGGCTTCGTGATGTGCGGCTTCCTGAACATTGACGCAGCTGAAAAACTGGGCGTGGCGGCAGCCATGGTCAGCGGAGTGAAAACCTTCGAAGACGTACTCAACGCACAAGTCAAGGCTACAACGACCAAAGCGAAAAACTCGGGCGTCGATGCCGGGATGAAAGGATCTGAAGCCTTGAAGCACATGTCCTAGAACCTGGCCTTCAGCAGCTTTACTGCGCATGAGAGGGCAACTCCCTATTTCGGGTTCTTGCGAGCATTTCAAGGCTCTCAGTGCGCGTGTGTTATGTTCTTATAGGTGCGAACAAGTCTGTAGCCTACTGGGTGTTAGGTTGACGGGGCTTCTTGATCCTCTGGAAGTGAAGGGGCTGACTCTTAGGAATCGCATAGTTATGCCTCCCATGCAGACAGGTCGGGCCACAGTTAAAGGCGCGGTCACGGATAGGCTGATTGGCTTTTACGTGAGGCGTTCGGCGGCCTTGGGCTTGTTGATCGTTGAGCACGCATACGTTTCTCCAGGTGGAAAGTTGAGCCCAAAGCAGCTGGGGATCTATGATGACGAGTTGATCGGCGGGTTGGAGAAGCTTGCGGGCAGCGTTCACGCGCTAGGCACTCCTGTTGTCGTGCAGATTACTCATGCTGGAGGAGTTGGGAACAGCAAAGTCATAGGCGGGGAGCCTGCCGGTCCTTCTGCGACTGGGAAAGCTCGCGAGTTGACCAGAAGCGAGATTGAAGCTCTGGTTAAAGAGTTTGCCGTGGCCGCCGAACGTGCGGTTAAAGCGGGTTTTGACGGGGTTGAGCTTCACGGTGCGCATGGTTTCCTGCTTAACCAATTCTTTTCGCCTCTGCTTAACAAGCGTGAGGACGAGTATGGCGGTCCCTTAGAGAACAGGATGCGTTTCCCCCTCATGGTTGTCGAGAAGGTCCGTGAAAGTGTCAGGGGTAGGCTTCTGCTTTACCGGTTAGGCTCGGACGATTTGGCCACAAACGGCACGCACGTAGAGGACTCGGCTGCTTTTGCTGCGAAGCTCGAGCAGTGCGGTGTTGACGTTGTTGACGTGTCGGGCGGCCTGTGCGGAAGCGAGCCTAAACAGCTTCGAGGCGTCAAAGGTTACTTTGTTCCTCAAGCTTATGAGATAAAGAAGGCTGTTAAGGTTCCCGTTATCGGTGTTGGGGGAATCACTGAGGCTGAGTACGCTGATAGACTGATTCGAGACGGAAAGGTTGACCTGGTGGCCGTGGGCAGAGCGCTCTGGAAGGATCCGAAATGGGCCGAAAAAGGCGTTGAAGCGTTGAAAGCCTAACGACCCTGCAGAAGATTCATCGAGATTCTAATGATGTTAGCGCGCTCATGCCGAAATAGTGCCAAGGTATAAAAACAGAAGTCATTATCTGGTCTTGAACACTGGTGCGTCGTTCTAATGGCTGGTCAGAAGCTTTTTACGACGAAGAGACGCTATCTTCTGATTGTAGCAGGGCTAGCAGTCTTTCTTCTGTACCTCTATCTCTTCGTCCCCTTCAATGAACTGGTTGAAACCGTTCAAAGGATCAATCCCTTCTACTTCTTCCTCGCGTTCTGTGCCCTCCTCGCGAGTGTCGCCTTGTCCTCATTGGCGTGGAAGCAACTGCTCAACCTTCTATCTGTCAAAGCTTCTTTTCTGAAAGCCTTCCAGTTTGTCTGGGTCGAAAACTTCGTTGACCTAGTAATTCCTGGCGAGCCCGTAAGCGGTGAAGTGTCAAGAATCTATTTGATGTCGAAGGACACCGGGGGAAACTATGGGAATGTTGTCGCTTCTGCTGTGGGACAACGTGTCGCTGTAACATCAGTCACGGTTGTAGGTTTGCTCGCCAGCATAGTGTACTTTGCATCCGTTTACAAACCTCCTTTGCTTGTTCTGGGCTTTACAGGTGCAGTTCTGCTTGGTGATGTTTTCGTCATTGTCCTACTGTTCTATCTGGCCACTAGAAAAGGCGCGACGCACAAGCTTGCCGATTGGCTTTTCGCCCTGCTCACAAGAGTCTCCAGGGGACGTTGGAAATTTGAACAATTGAAAGAGACGGTAATGAAGATACTGGACATTTTTCATGAGGGAATCTCTGTGCTCAGAGTGCGTCGAAAAAGCCTTGTTCTGCCCCTGCTCCTAATCGTCTTGTCCTGGCTCTCAGAGATGTCGATAAGCGTCCTAGTTTTCCTTTCCTTAGGATCCGCTGGAACCGCAATCTCTCTCAGTGCAATTATAATCGTTTACTGCATTGCTGGAGCTATCCAGTATCTCCCAATAGGAATAATCCCGGGAGAAGCCGGATTGACAGAGATAATCATGACAACGCTCTTCACTCTCCTAGGCAACCCGCAGTCTATCGGCATTTTTGCAGTGGCAACAGTCCTTATTCGATCTTTAACTTTCGGGGTTAGACTACTTATAAGCGGCTCTGTGGTCCAACTCATCGGCATCAAAAACCTAATGCCTTCTCAGACACCACAAGCTTCAACCACGTCTCCAGCCCGCTAATCTTGTATCTGCGAATTATTCCACGCACGCATTGATTTGCTCACTTTCGCCTATCCTCCCGTGATCAGTTTTATCGTTTTTATTTAATGCTTAGCGCGCACAGAAGCAGAAGCCCTCGTATTTCTCCATCAGTTTAAGGATCGTTTCACACGTATCGTGAAAGACCTCAACCGTTTCGCTGAACGTCCATAGCCACGCCGCGTCCAAATGGCTGTGCCCTGAGAAGTAACATGCTCTACCGATGTTTCTTGAACTCATTTCTCCCTTCAACATCCGTCGTGCGCGGCGCGCGCGCTCCCTCGCTGTGCGAGAATAGCGCGCAACGGTGAGACAAATGGAAATTGTAACAAATTGAAAAGCACGAAATAGCGTCACTTCTTCCCGTGGAGAATGCCAATCGCGCCAACCATGAATGGAAGTCTCAGCGCCTTTGGAATGAAGTCTGAATGACTTGTATCCAGAAATTCTACGCTTTCAACACCCCAACTTCTAATCGTTTCAAGCAGATCGTCAACTTCGCCGTACACTCTCTTCACCAAGAACAAATCTTGAAAAGCAAACTTGCCCCCTTTCTTGACGACTCTTAAAGCTTCCTTGATGACGTCTCTTTTATCCTTGGCATCACTTACTTCATGAAATACAAGATTGCTAATTGCCGCATCGAAGAATTCATCTTCAAAAGGCAAAGCGGAGGCACTAGCCTTTTGGAAGTTCACTCGGCCTGCCACGCCTTCAATCTCTGCATTTCTTTCACAGACACTCTTTGAGTACTCCCACATTCCACCCCAATAATCTATCCCAGTAACGCTGGCCTTAGGGAACCTCTTCGCCATCATTATAGTAAGAGGCGCATTTCCACACCCTACATCGAGCGCCCGTCCCTCCCCATCCCAATCCAAACGGCTCAACACCAACTCTTGGATTTGAGCTTGTACGTTTCCGCCTCGTGGCGAGAACTTGTACCGCGCATACACGAAGTAGACACACGCGAAGACAGACAAGACCTCGCCAACCAATAACATGAGAAATACGAAAGACAAGCCGAGAAGAAGAACAACAAAAGATAGACTGAGGAGAAGAACACCAACCGCGCCTGAAACGTATAGCAGTTTCATAGACACCCAATTACCATAGTCTGGTTCATTTGCGTTCAACTCACTCAGACTTGCTCCCCTCAATCTATTCAGCTTGTAATCCACTATAATAGCTAATATCTGCTCTGGGGCATTCTTCGCCTAAGCAACAAATGAAGTGCACCGATGTTTCAAAGAGTAAATCAGCAAAACAGCGCGCACGGGGTCTATGTGCAAGGGACTTTTCCAACTGGGATAGACACGCACTGGCCTTGTGACAAAGGCTCAAGGTTTATGTATGGTTTTTTGGAGAAGCTCATAGGCTTGCGAAGCGTGCTGAGAGTTGAGTCCGTAGCAGATTATTGACACTTCTCTGGTTTTTTCTGCCTCTCGATACTGGATCCAAAGAACCTTGTTAATGTGAAGCCTGAATTGTTCTATAGAAATTATGCTGTCGTATGGGACTTGAAAACGGGCTTTGCCTTTGAAAAACGGTCCTTGGGGTACTCCATATATCCGCCTGTTGGTCAAAACAACCCTTGTCATATTCTTAGCTATCGCTGTAAAGAATCCTGGACGACTGAAACAGATGCCGACACCCATAGGACCAAAGGAATAGAGTTCCGTCTCCTGCGGTTCACTAGTCACGTTTTTTCCTTACCACCAGCCTATATCCTATCAGCAGTCACTTGTTTACCGAAAGGTCATATTTCACATTTTTCAGTATCGGGTCATAGAAGAAAGCTCTACCTCAATTGTTGGAGCTATTGACGCGCGCTAATAAGAGAATAGAAAAAAGGGGTCTGCCAGTGACATCTCCGCTGTGGTGGGCGTTGCTACTGTCTGTCTTTTGGTTCCTGTCTTTTGATTCTCGCCGCGAACGCTAGGCTCAGAGCCGCCACTGCAAGCGCCGCAAAGGCTACGATGGTTGGAGGCAACGCGCTTCCGGTGAAGAGGCCCGAATCGGTGGACGATGTTGGTTGAGGGTTCGCTGGTGTTGTTGAGGTTGGATTCGTTGGGGCCTGGTAGTTCTTTAACAGTGGGTTTCCTTGTTGTTGCTGGTACACTGTGGCTGGGATTGAGCTGGGGCTGGAGGACGCGGTCGCTTCGCCTCCTATTGTTGACGTTGCTTGGACTCCGTACGGCATCACCCAGTAGTTAGGCTGCTGAACATGCAAAGTTATCGAGGCACTGGTCTGGGGAGGAACTACCAGCGTTGAACCCGCCAGTCCGACGTACGTTGGCTGCCAGTAGACGGTCACGTTCACCTCTTCACCTGCGACGATTACCTGAACCGTTGTCTGCTCTTTCGGCATGTTCACGGGTATCCAGCTCCAAGCGTCGACCTGAACAGGTGCCTGAGGCGTCACAAGGGTAGCCACGCCATCAGCTTGTGTCGTATTCCACATTACGGCGTTGCTTTCATAACCCCAATAGTACCAAGATCCTACGACCGATGCAGAGACGGAAGCGCCCTCAGCGGCGGTTCCGTTGGCGTAGACAACTTTGATCGTGAGTGTGGCTGTGGGGAAGGATGTAACGTTCTGTGTCGAGATTGTGAAGGTTGCCGAACCAGAGACCTGCTGCACCGAGTAACCGTACTCGGCCACTGGCGCTTCGTAGTAGGGCATCGCCAGGTTGCCTTGAGCAACATTGACACCTACCATTGGCGAAGGCGAATAATAGATCTGATTGCTCGATTGATCCGCTGTGACTGTAAATATATACTGTCCGTTTGGAAGCTCAAAGGAAGCCGCTGGATACTGAGTTTGAGAAGAAGCAACCATGTAACCGCTCATGTTAAAGGCGGAGACAGTGAAGTAGTCGGGAAGACTGCTGGCGGTCTGCACGAAAACCTGAACGTTATTGTACGAAGCTGCGCTGGCGAACGACAGTGAGCTGAAACCCAGCACGACGGTAAAACCTAGTATGGCAGTTAGTGCGAAAATCAGAGACTTAGTCTTTACCTTATTCATATAATTCTACTCCACTACTCCTAGCCTGAATCCGCTAGTTAAGCCTAGTTGTTAGTACAGCACCGTTCCAGATGTTGGTACAACATCATTCAACCTCCTAGAACGTTGGCGAATAGCATGCGTGATATAGCTTGATCCCCCATAACGGACAACCTGATAAAAAGCTCCTCTTTCCTTTTTTGCGTTCATTTCCAAGAAAGATACACACTTCTTTCTCGCTCGGCGACGCGCTTCGTCAAGAATGACTAGCGCATTTTCTCTTACCACCACAGCACTCCAACCGTTAAAACTTCGGGTTTTGATGAAAACACAGAAGAGTTTGTAGAACTCTTGAATTTAGCAAAAGAGCTCCCGCGTCTCCATGGCTGTGAGGTTTATAAGAACCGAAATCGAGAGGAACCTATGTCAAGAGAGTGTTGCCTTGTCCAAGAAAGAACTGGATGTTGTGGCCTCAGAGGTCAGAGTTTGCACGAAGTGTCCGCTCTGGAAGTCCCGCAAGAACGCGGTTCCTGGCGTTGGAAACCCTGAAACCCGAACAATGCTCATCGGAGAAGCTCCGGGCAGGTCAGAAGACGTCAAGGGTGAACCCTTCGTGGGGACGGCGGGCAAACTCCTCGACACACTCCTGTCACAAATCGGCCTTTCAAGAGAACAAGTCTTCATAACAAACGTCGTGAAGTGCAGGCCGCCCGGAAACCGTCAGCCCAAGCCCCTGGAAATCGAAACCTGCACGCCATACTTGAACAGACAAATACTAATCATTCAGCCAGAGTTCATCGTCACGCTCGGCAGCCACTCCACAGCCTACGTTTTTCTCAAAAACAACGCTGCCCTTCAGCAGCATAACACAAGTCCGTGGAAAGCCGCATAAAGCAACCATTCTAGGCGTGCCGCGGACTATCTTTCCAACATATCATCCAGCATCAGCCCTCTACAACCAAGAACACAAGAAAATACTGGAACAAGATTTTCAACTGTTGAAAACTGAGCTGCGAAAAACTCACTCAAACCTTAGCGATCGTTAACCTGTCAGAGTTCGACGTACCACCGACCTCTGTAACGTCTGCGCGCGCAAATTCTCGACATAGCCGAATCTGATGCATAATACTCAAATGCCCAAGGGCGTTGCCCTCGCTGCAGCTTCCCAGTCTCACGCAAAAGCGCGCTAGCAGCGCTGGAAAATTCACCAACGCACGCCGTTATGCGCTCACCTGCGGCGGCGGTTGAACAGGTCTGCCCAGTTTCTTGCGAAGCGCAATACGATACAGTTTTCTCAAGGATTTCACAAGCCGCTCGAGGCTGGGCAAGCCAGAGTATATTATGGGAATGCGATCATACTCCGCCAATCGTATCGAGTACTCGTCCGGCTGAGCACCGTGAAAGACGACCACACGCGGTTTCAAGTTGCTTATACGCACGATAAGCATGGGAGGTATGCCGTCTTCTATGTTCGTGAATATCAACGCACGCTCGGTCGTCGCCCCGAAAACCTGCGAAAACTCCGAGCCCGAAAGTGTTTCCACGGCCCTCTTGCTGTCGACGACGGTGTAACCGTTAACCTCCTTAACATAAGCGTCCAGACACGCGACTGTTTTGCCTTCTATGGCTTTGCAGAGATACTCCACCCTGACAGGTATTGGGAACTCGCGGAGGTCCACGATGGCGTTGCTCGGTGAACTCGTGAGTTTGGCGAACTCATGGATGAAACGGCCGCCCCTCTCCTCGTCGATTTTGAGCAGAGCCCACACGAACCTGCGCACGAACTTTGTGCCGGGACTCGGCCGCCTGCCGCTTTCATAATCGCTAATCACCGATGACGAAACCACCATCTTGTCCGAGAGCCTCATCTGCGAAACAGCGAAAAGCTCACGCCACTTCCTCATAGTCGCCCATGGCTTGCTCGAGAGAATTATCTCCCCCGCAATCCTCCTCGCCAGAACGGAATCACGAAGACTCGGAGACGCGGTCATCAGAGCTCGACCCTTCCAACTCAGCACGTTTCCGTAAGAACCGCGTGCCCTATAAAAACTTATGCGCGCACCGTAAGAAAGGGTTAAATAAGGAATATCATGAAGATTCCCGCAACGATCATCATTGAACCTAGGGCGATCTTGGCGTTAACCTTGTCATGCAGCAGCAGAACGCCTGCGAAAGTAGAAAAGAGAGGCGTCGCTGACGATATGGGAACAGCCCGTGACTGCGGAGTGTCTATGAAACTGTAGTTCAGGAGAAACCAGCCTAACCCGAGCGCCACGATTCCGCCGACAATCAGTGTAACCACGGTTCTTTTTCTCATCTTCAGAAAACCTAAACTCCTGTCCAGAAGCGGAGCGGACACTGCGAAGGAAATCGCTATCGTAAAGACTCTGACGGCGTTGATGGCGAAGGCATCGTCTAAATTCGGCGTCTCCTTCACAGCCAGACCCATCATCGCTATACTCACAGACCATAACAAAGCCGTTGCAAGGGCCACAGCCAAGCCCTTACCCAGCACTTTCCTCTGTACACCCGCTTCTCCTTTTTGTTCCAAGCTCAGCAGCCACACTCCTAAAACTATTACAACAGCCCCAAGAGCCACCGACCACGTGACAGGTTCGCCAGCGAAAAGGGCAACCCATAGAAGATTGAAAAGCGGATACGTGCACGTCACCGGCACCGCCCTTGCAACGCCAATCATTTTCAGGCTAACCATGTACAGCGTATCGCCCAAACCTAGGCCGATTACACCGCTAACACCGGCAAGAACAACGACGTTCATGGGCAGCCTGGTCAGAACTCCAATCAACCCGGCAGCAACCAGGAAGACAAGCAACACGACGCTGGTGAGCGTCAAGCGAACGATGTTGGCCGAAACCGGCTTTGTCTCCGACAAGGCCTTTCTGTAGAGCAGAGCCGATACCGTCCAACTGACAGCAGCTCCCAGAGCCGCAAACTCGCCCATCATTTTCCATAGCCTTTAGGCAAGACTCTGGTTGAAGCTGTTAAATAGCTAACGCCCAGAATAGGCTTGAACGGTGCTTGCATCAATGCAAACAGACGTCACCTGGAGTGCCGATGTCCTTACCAGGTTTCCAGAACTCGCCATATGCATCGGAACAATCACCGGAATCCACAATCAGAAAGAGAATGACCAGCTGCGCCAGCTCAAGAAAACAGTGTACGAAGAAGCCAAGGCCAAATACAGCGTTGCATCGTTGAAGGACAACCCGACAGTCAGAGCCTACAGAGACTTTTACTGGAAACTGGACATTGACCCCACGAAAACGAGGCCCTCAGGCGAGGCCCTGCTGCGCAGGGTTCTCAACGGAAACGAGTTGCCAAACATATCCACGGTAGTCGACGCCTACAATCTGGCCTCAATGCAAACAGTAATTCCCATTAGCGGGTTCGACAAAGACTGGCTGAACCCACCGTTTCACATCCGCTTCGCAAAGAACGAGGCATTCACGGGAATCGGAATGGGCAAACCCATGCAGCTCATGGAGAAAATGCTCATCTTAACCGACGAAAAACAGGTCCTCTGCGTCTACCCTTACCGCGATTCTGACCAAACGAAGATCACTTTGTTGACGCAGAAAGCAGTAATAATTGGATATGGAGCCCCAAGAATAGACCAAGAACAGCTCAAGGCAGCTGTCGAAAGAACACTCGACTACATTAGGCGCGTCTCCGGCGGAGAAATCGAAACAATAGAGGTTTTTGGAAAATTCACCTAGTTGTTCGTGGGTATGAATTTGGTCGCCAATTATTGAGTAAGCGCCAAGCTGTCACGTGCACGCCCCACAAGCTATATTTGACTATAATGCCACCCGCGGCGCGCTTCCTCTGGAACGTCCCCGTCGCGCTCGGAGAATGAAACATTTTCAAGCGATCAGAAGCCGGCACGCGCTGACGGTCAGAGAACGTCAGGCCAGGTTGCTGCTGGAATAGTACAGGAAAGGCAACGCGAGTAGAATCGTGTTGCGCCCCCGCGTCGTGAGAGAGTACTTCACCCTTAGCGGTGGGCCTTGCTCCACCGACCTATTGATGTAACCGTACCGGTCTAGACCCTTCAGCTTGTCCGACAACGTGCGAGAATTCACCCCCAGAATCTTCTTCATCTCGCCGAAACCCGGCGTCTCCCTCAGGAACAATATGTAGAGAATTTGAAGGCTCCACTTCTGAGACAGCAAGCTGAAGCTCTCCTCGAGACTCTTTATGGTCTCCCTCATATCCTCCAAACCCAGTTTCTGATTCCGAAATATCTCGTCCAGCGTTTCCTCTATGCCCTTTAGGTTGACTCTCATACGAGATTCGACCAGTCTCCTGAGCTCTTCGCTAAGCACGGTTCGAGAGTTCACACCTGCACACCCAGTGTGTGAGTAGTTACTTCACGGTTTATAAGGTTTAACTTTTAAATCTAGTGTGCAAGACACACCAAATCACCTGGTGCCACCATGAAACCACTCCCGAAGAAGCTGGAAGAAATCGTCAAAGAAACTATGTCCGTGCTAGACGGAACGGCTCACTCCTACACGCACGTCGACCGAGGCACAAAGATTGCTGCCATTCTAGCTGAAAAAGAGAAAGCCGACCAAGAGCTTGTGCAGACAGCGGCCCTTCTGCACGACATAGGACGCGCGGTCGGTGAACCCCACGACGAAACAGGAGCAAAACTCGCATGCGAGATTCTAGAACGGTCAACAAACTATCCTAAGGAAAGAATCGAAAAAATCGTCAAAATAATATTGCTGCACCCAATTGCCTTTAGAGACAAATTGGAAACCCTGGAAGAAAAGATAGTGTGGGACGCAGACAAAATAGATTTGCTCGGAGTAATAGGCATCGCCAGAGTCTTTCACTGGATGGGCAAAAAACCCTTCGAGACCGCAAGTAACACCTGCTTTAGAGAGTTGAAACCAATCTACAACTTACTCAACACGCCATCTGCCAGAAAAATCGCAAAACAAAGACAGCGAAGAACAATCGCCTGCTTGTCGGCCCTAGAGAAAGAGCTCTCGACTGAGGATCTGAAAACCAGCTGAAGTCACCGTGAGAGGTGCCAAATCAAGGTTTTGTCGTTGAATTCTCATGGGATGGACTAGCGTGTGTTAAGTCTCGTGGGATAAAGTTCCTACACACAGTCAATTTTCAGTGGAGTGGATAACCTTTCCAAACTTTAAATAGTGAAACCAAATCCGTTATCCAAAAACGTAAAGCTCTTCCTTCCTGAGGCTGACTATCCAATTTCTTGGAAAGTTCATCATAGCCATCATCATTTGGTAGGAGAATCATATAATCGTAAAAGTCAGGGCTAACTTCTTCAAAAACAGCTATCGGAACCTTTCCACTAGTAGGATACGTGTAAACAAGCACCTTTGCTCCTCTGAGTTCAATCTTTGGATTTGCATTGATTTCACTGTAAACTAAGGTTCGTTCCTCAATCTCCCCAGGTTCTTCATTCAGCTGAACTTGACGCAAACGCAAAGTAGCTTGCCCACCACCTACAAGAGGCAGATGGAAAAATCTTTCGATGATTCTTCGCGTAAAATGAACCTGTGAAACACGTCCTCCTGCTCTGGGAATATACCTAACCAAGATTTGATGGTCAGCTACTTGTTCTGGCGGTTTTTCTGCTTCAGTTTCTATTTCCACAATCACTTCTTCTGCTTCAGGTGATTCTGGGGTTTTCGAAACATATGGGACTTTAACCCTTTCAGTTCCAAAAACAGGACTATGCATATAAGAAATGGCACTTCTCACCTTCAGCAATTTCTGGGTCTTTCTTTCATCTGACAGGTAACCAGTGTTGTTTAAGGTTTCAATCAGTTCAGAGGTCAACTGTTTGGATAGATTCGAAGGCGTGGAATAATCATCAAACATTCTTCTAAACTCAGAATATGCCTTCGCTTGTTCAGGGTCTTTCAAGTCGTATTCTGAGGAAGAGTTAATTTCATAATTGGTGTATAGTCCACCCTCAGTTAGATTGCTTGAACCCACAAATACTATCGCCTTTTCTCCCGCTTTTTCAAAAGCGTAAATCTTTGGGTGAAAGGTATAACCAAAACATTCGTTATGGTAAACCCAAATTTCATCACAGAGTGACTGAAGAAGCTGTAATCCTTGAACTGAAGTGTTTCGTTGGTCAATCCCTACAATTGCCTTTACCTTGCCACCTGTAGCTCTAAACTTTTCAAGTGCTTTTTTAATATGTGCTACTCCTGTTCTCTTTACATAGGCAGCAATTATGAAGAAAGTCTCGAATCCATCTTGTTCATTCTGTTCTAAAATTTCATTGAGCTTGTCTCCAAGCTGGGAACCATGGGGTTGATTCAAGATTTCCAAAATAGTCCAACCTTCCAAACGTATGATTCGTTTTACCTTTGAGTGATCACTTATGGATTGTTGATATGCATTGTTTATTTTTTAAAACTATGCCTAACTTAAGTTAGTCCACCGTAGCATTGAACTCACATCCAAAAGGCATTGAGTTCAGATTAGGAAACTGTGCTTTTCCAATTATTTCTTGCAGAAGACGAACCTTTGGTCCCTTTGTTTTTCCACCATTCGGTCTTGCAAAAATCAGAATATACTCATGAACTGTCTTGAACAAGAAATTTGGCGGAAATGGGTAGCTACCGAAAATTGGTCTCTGATGACCATAAGAACCCCACTTACCTCCTGTTCCGTCCTTATCCCAGATGACCTCCTTAACCATCATGTATCCTATACTTCTCAGAATATTCGTAAAATCCGCAGCAAGAGGAAACGTAAGAAGCCCATGCTCAGTGTGTTGATTTACGTTTGCTGTTACTACACATATTTTTCGACCTGGTAATAGCACACGGTAGCACTCTCTGAATACCTTTTCAATTTCTCTTAGGAACAAGTCGTACCTGTCTATTTTCCCAAGATTTTCCTTCTTCTTTCCATAATCTGCTTTGTTCCAGTATGGCGGACTGGTGATTATTAGACCTATTGAATCTGCTGGTATGAAAGAAAGGTCTCTGCTATCTGCGGTTTTAGCGATAATTTTAGCGTCGGTGGTTGACTGAATATTTCGAATCGCCTTAATGTAATCTGAATTCTGGTCAATACAAATTGCATTTCTACCTAGTCTGTTCGCAACTCTTGCAGTGGTTCCAATGCCAGCAAAGGGGTCTAAGACAGTTTCGCCATAGAAACTGAACAATTTGATTAAACGGAGTGGTATTTCTTCTGGAAAAACTGCGGGATGTTGAGGGTCTGAAACATTGGCGATATGCCATACACTTTTTGTGAACTCTCGCCACTCTTCCTTAGTCACTCTGCTTTTCTCTTTGCTTTCTTGTTTTTCTATCTGAGTTGTAACCACTATTGTTTGCCTTCTGTTCTTATTTTTTCCATTATTGGACGTAATTGGAGTGAGTTTACTCTGCCTGCCTCTATGGTTTCAGCTACAAACCGCTGGAGTGTGAGAAGAAAATCATCTGGAAGGTTGTATGCCTTAATCAGCAACTTGTCTATCTCCTCGATTATAGCTGTGCAGTCATAGGGATTGTAGCTCAGGGCTAAGACTCCCGCATTGAACTTCTTTATAGGATTAGCTTGCAGTTTTTCCCAAAGTGCATGGGAAAGGTGACAGAGCTTTTGGATTGAAGCCTCAGAAAAAGCTGTTGGGTGAATTGGAAGTCTTGTTAAAAAGTTCCTATTCAGATGGAATCCATCCCCTTCAACGCGCCACAACCAGTAAGCGATATGGCTCGAAGCAACGGCAAACCCAAAATCTGCTTCAATAGGGCTTGAAAATTCCAAACAGTTGAATGTACTACTGATTGACTTAGCAGAGCTGGAAATCATCGGACGATTGCGGAAAATAGGTATCCAGTTATAGGCTGTGGAGCGGAAAAAGACGCGGGAATCATTATGACCGTTGCCGTGATTGCAAAATGGTTTTAGCAATGAACCTAGTTTCTCTTTTTGAGATGTGAGCAGTTTATAAACCAAAAGTTCTTGTTCTGAACCTACCTTTGGAATCAAATGCTCAATTGATATATCGCTCAACTCGATAAATGTGATATTGGAGAAAAGGTGTTTGCGGTTCTGACTATTCCACCTTCTAAGGTTTGTAGTCGCAATTGACTTTCTCTTTGAGAACTCCGCAACTGCTATGCAATTTCTAGTCTTTATGTTATCGCCAAACAGGGAATCAGGGCTTCGGTCGAAGCAACTGAAATGCCAACTACCCTTTGCCATTATTGCTCGGCGTAATGCGCAAAAGTCTTTGCCAGAGTGGTATGCCACAGAGAGTGGCAAAACCATGCCTGCTCTTGCATAGTGCTTGTTAGCGAAACTCCACATCATTTTCACGAATGGCAAATACGCTGTGTCTAAAGGTTCATTTCCTGATTTGCTGTAAACTTCAGCGTTTACCAAATCTGCGTGTAGTCTCGCTTTTCTAATTCTGGAGTATGGTGGATTTCCCACCACAGCAGAGAATCCATCAGAGATTTCAGGAAATACGTCACAGAGAGTCTCAGTTCCAAACCATGAACGTACATCTCGTTGACTAGAGGATATTGCATTTATATGCACAAGTTTGTTGGCATCGAGAAGCTCTTTGCGGGTTTCATTTCGTCTATATCCATCTGGTTTAGGTATGGAATCGTTTGGGCATCCAGCTATTAGAGTGGAATCTTTAACTGCAAGGTTGCCACGGATTGCTTGCCACGCATACCATGGTGCAAGTCCTTTGGCAAGCACTTCATTCATACAATTGAGTAAGAGTGTGAATGCACAAGATTGAATCGCTTGATGGCTAATATCCATGCCATAGATTGCTTGTATTGCATCTAGCCTCGAAAATTGTTCACACTTCTCTTTAAGATATCGCCTATTGCTGTGCCAATCCAAAACAGTACGGAGAAAAACTCCAGAACCGCAAGCAGGGTCGATGCAATTTAGACGTACCGAGGGATAGTCTCGGGCATTTTCTGTTTCCCAAGGCTTGAGAACTTCTTGCACGATGTAATCACAAACATCGGAAGGCGTATAGTACAAGCCCATACATCGCTTTATCGGTACATGATTCCGTGACCGAAAGACTGAAAGAGTTTCAAAAATCTCCACAATGTAAGGAAACAAATCTCTGAAATTGTTATCGTACACCAAAGAGGACAATGTTGCACAACTTTCTCTCGAAGACCAATTTCTGCAGGCTTGAGTTACTCTGGGCATCTGAGGCGGAAAACGTTCTCCGAGAAACCACTTCTCAGCCTCGCCTACTGTTTTGGGCTGCCCAGTTTTGATTGTACACTGTGAAATCATCCATATCGACAGCAGGGCCGATGCTGCAAGTTTCACTTTTTGCTCTTGTGTCGGCTTGATTTCTGCATCCGTCATTATTGGAGAAAAAACTTTGTCATAGGCTCTTGCAATTTTGTCTCGATCTTCACCATTTACGGAAGTCATCATTGCGTTATATGCGTCGATAAGTGGCTCTGTCCATTTGGCAACCGTTGACCAAACTGTGCGCCCGTAAGCGGGTGTGGAAAGTTTCTGTTCCAGCGGCTCTTCACTGCGAGGCATAGAGTTTCGTCTTTACCTCCTTACTCAGATTTTTGCCCCTCTCCTTCTGTTCCCTACTTTGTTTTTTTCTGTCTTATGAATTGCTACGTTTCCCCTGGAAAAGCAGAAACTTCTGGTGGAAGTGCGTGAGGACATCATTTCATGTCTCCGAATCTGATGCTTTTGCTCTTCCAAGTTCAACAATTAGCCTGCTGTCTTTCACGGAAAGGTCCAATTCTCGCCCCCCTTCCATCCTAACTCGGTGATTGCTTCATCGGGAATTACGATCACATACTTGAAATGCTTTTTTCCTTTGTAACAATACGCTTGTTGTTTCTGGAGTTTGGCTTTCATTTCAGTTTTTCCTTCCGATTGTCGAAAAGGTAGTTGATGGCATCATTATGTGAGTGGAACTCTCCGTCTTTTGCAAGCTCTCCAGCTAAAGCGGTTAGGCGTTTTTTGTTGGTCTCGGTTACTTTTATTGTCTTGTTAACTGGTTCGGGTACTGCTTCTCTGCTATGCACACTATCTACCTGAGCTACCATTTCTACCTCTTCTACACTTTTTCTATAGTAGCATTAGCTCATAAAACTTACTAGCGCGCGAGAGAGAAAGAGAGAAGGTAATGAGAAGTCTAAAGAAGGATGATACACCGATACTTTTAGGATACCAAATCTACCATAATTTTGTTAGACCCCACATGGCTTTAGACGGGAAAACTCCGTCTGAACTGTGCGATCTAAAAGTCAAAGGACATCACAAGTGGATTACCCTAATCCAAAATGCACAGGGCTACACAAAAGTACAGTTCAACCTCTGATGGAAAGACTTAAGTTGAATGCGCCGTTATTTCTTACAGATCAATATGAACACTATCGTTGTTCTTTGTGGAGGAAATAGTTGCGGGAAAACATCCACTCTGAAAGGCTTTTTCAAAGTGAAGGGTCACAGTCCAGAATCCTACATCGAACGGAAACTTGATGGCAAGATAATATGCGCTGTTAGTTTTAGTTCCCCACAAGAACAGGAACCGTTCTGCGAGGTCGAACTCATCAATGATAACATCAAAAAGCGAATAATAGAATGTGAGAACAATACTAATGGCGAACCATACGTTTTGATCATACCCTTTACCATGAGCGGAAGTAGAAAGAAAAGGAAAAAGATCAACGAGGACTGCATCCTTAAACCCATTGAAAGATTAAAGGAAAGGTTCAAAGTCTTTGTCATTTACCTAAGAAAAACCAATGCTCGAAACCTCAAAGAGAAAGATGCTTTGATGAGAAAAGTTGCTTCGATTACAATTGAAACTACAAGAAAAGATTATGACAAGTCAGCAGAGCTAGAGAAGTTCCTCAGACAAGTAGTCATAAAATCCCGTTAACGCATTCCATCTCACGACAGTTAACACCTATTGCCTATCCCACGACAGATTAATAGAACCGAAATCAAAAAAGTTTTTAGCTCTGCACACGAGTAGGAAGAGGTGTTCAAACTTGTCCTTCCGCGCCAGAATATCTGAGACACAAAAAAAGAAAGAATCCAACATCGTGCTGGCCCTCGACTTTCCCTTCGAGAAACCCGAAAACCGCAAAAACCTCTTCTCCAAAGCTGAGAACCTCCTTGAAGACGTACACCCATACCTGTGCGCTGTAAAATTCAACCACCACCTCATCCTCCCACTGGGCACGTTTGACGGTGTTCAGAAGCTAGTGAAAAAAGCCCACGACGAGGGATTGATGACCATCATGGACTGCAAGGTGAACGACATCGGCGCAACAAACCAAGTCATCGCAGAATACTATTATGCCGCAGGATTCGACGCGTTGATAGCCAACCCTTTCATAGGATGGGAAGAAGGACTGAAACCAATTTTTGACGTCGCAGCTAAAATGCGCCGCGGCGTGATTCTGCTTATCTACATGAGCCACAAGGCAGCGGCAGAAGGATACGGACAGACAATCCTCGACGCTGAAACTGGAGAGAAACTGCCTCAATACGTTTCGTTCGCAAAAAAAGCGCTAAAACACGGTGCAGACGGCGCGATCGTAGGCGCTACATACCCTGAAAAAATAAGGGAAGTACACGAGATACTCGGCGAAAAAGTCCCAATATACTCGCCTGGAATAGGAGCCCAAGGCGGAACAGCCCAAGCCGCCCTGATGGCCGGTGCAACATACCTTATCGTGGGCAGGGAGATAACGCTTGCCGAAAACCCCGCTGAAACAGCAAAGAAAACTAGAGACTCCGCAAAATCTGCCAAGTGGAGCACTCCGAGGCGTTTTTCATAACTATCTTTTGACCCGGCAGGTTAGGATTCTATCTGTCTTTTTTGTGCAAGAATGATGTACCCTCTCACCCAGTTCTTATGATAGTAGCTTGTGAACACATCTTCTTCAAAATCGATAATGCGGAAGTCTTTCAGAAGATTGAGGATCTCCCTCCGGGTGAAGTGATGACTGAAATGTAGAATTCTCCCAGTTTCATCCTTCACCGTGACTGTGCCCAACTCACCCGTGTCTTTAACATCGTCTCTGTACCTCTTTGCATACACTGGATTTTCCCAAGTTCGACCAAACTCCTCGACCAAAACGTAACCACGCGTCTTGAGAACCCTATCAACTTCACTGACTATTCTGGGCATCTCAGGTTTCGAAGCCAGAGTGAGAACGCCTAGCATCGTAGCTCCATCGAAGAAAGAATCGGGGAAGCATAAGTTTTCAGCGTCATTGAGCAGGAAGTCCACTTCTTTGACTCCCCGCGATTTTGTCGCTTCCTGAGCTAGTCGTATCTGAGCCCTATCAACGTCTACACCGAAAACCCCGAAGCCGTTTTCATGCAGGAAAAAACAGGCCCTTCCATAGCCACAACCAACTTCCAAAATGCTTTTTTTCGAATCACCTTTGATCGCGTCGACGAGCCTCGTGGGCAAGGGAATCGTGTAGGGTCTACTTTCACCGCAAATTTTCATCTTCCACGTCTTTCCCAAAGCTCTTTCTTCAGCAAATCCCTCACTGAAGACCTAATCGCCGAACTCCTGCTCGGATACATGTTCGCTCTGACAAGCTCATCTAAACCCTCCAAATAAGCTTCCGGCAATAACACAGTTACAAGTTTCAAGCTGAACCCTCCCTGAACATGTTATGCATATAACATGCATCGAATATAAGATTTGACCCGAGACTCAAAGGTAATTCTTCAGAAAGAGCACAGTCGAAAACAGCTGCTGAGCGGCGAATACGCAAATCATAAAAAACAAATCAACTAACAGTCTACAAAGGTTGTGACCTCAGTGGAAGCTTTCTCTCCCAAGACATTTGTCGAAAACGCAATCGCGGAGCTGAAGAAGAGCATCGGTGATGAGAAGGCGTTGGTAGCTGTTTCTGGAGGGGTTGACAGCACATCGTGCGCCGTGTTGACGCACAAAGCGATTGGTGAAAATCTTGTTTGTGTAATCTTGGACGACGCTTTCATGCGGCAAGGTGAACCGGAGCATGTTGCCGAAACACTGTCGAAATCACCGTTCAGTGTGCCCGTGAAAATAGTCAACGTTCATGATCGTTTTATGCAGGCAATGAAGGAACTGAGGGACGCTGAAGAAAAACGCAAAGCCTTCCGCGAGACCTTCTACACGGTTTTGAGCGAAACAGCCAAAAACGAAGGCTGTAAGATTCTGGTTCAAGGCACCATACGCGCCGACGTGATCGAAACAGTGGGAGGCGTAAAGACTCAGCACAATGTTTTAGAACAGATGGGAATAAACCCGAATCAACGGTTCGGCTTCAAGGTTGTTGAACCCCTCGTGCGATTGTCAAAGGAACAGGTCAGGATGGCTGCAAGGCATTTGGGGCTACCGACGGAATTTTCTGAACGACAACCTTTTCCAGGGCCCGGCCTGTCCGTGCGGGTAGTCGGAGAAATCCGTCCAGATAAGCTAGAGACCCTGAAGGCGACCACGACTATCGTTGAACATGAGCTTGCCGTTCACAAGCCTGGGCAGTATTTCGCGGTGATCGTCGACAACGAAGAGGCTTCGCAGAGTTCGAAGGCCCTGCACGTTCAAGAGACCGTTGCGCATCTTCTCAACGTCCCATCAAGGAACGTCTACATCAGAGTCTTCGCGGACAATGCCACTGGTGTTGAGGGTGGCAAAAGACGTTACGGCGAGATAGTCGGGATTAAAGTTCAAACAATGGATGGTAAGCTTCATCAGACTGGCATTCAGAACCTCGTTTCTGTTCAGGCAAGGATAATAACCGAAAACCCGCCTGTTGCAAGAGTTTTCTACGCGGTAAGAGATTCAGCCCAAAAAAAGCCCTACGTCATAGGCATAAGGTCTGTACAGACGAAAGACTTCTTGACAGCGGAAGTTTCGGAAATACCCTGGACGACGTTGGACAAGATTGGTGAAGAAATCGTTGAGCAATGCGAGGACGTTTCAACGGTCTATTACGATGTCACTCCTAAGCCGCCTGCAACAATCGAAATGGAATAGCCCACGTTAGCGCGCACTGCTGGCTTTGGATCTGGTGTCTGAGGGGCACCTGCGTTCTGCATGGCGCCGGAGCTGAAAGTCTTATTTGCTGTTCATCCTGATTAAGGTGTGGAGAACGAGTTTTTGGTTGGCGCTTCAAGGGTCAGGTTCACTCGGCATGCCGTTGAGAAGTTTGAACTGCTGAAGCATTATGGTTTTGAGATTAGCAGGAAGGAAGTTGTTGAAGCACTTCTTCGTCCTGAGCGTGTCGATGAGAGGGGGAGCCAGTTCTTTGCGACGGGATGATTAACTCGAAACATGCTTTGAGAGTGGTTTACGAGGAGAGGAAAGACTATTAGTCGTCATCACATTTTATCCTGTTAGGCGGAAGCGTTATGGCGTATAAGATGAAGTATCGCGAAGACGCTGATGTGCTTACTGTTACACTCAGAGAGAAAGGTAAGCTTTCACACGCGATAGAAGTGGGCGACATTATAGTTCATTTTGGCGATGACGGTAGACCTCTCTTTATGGAAATACTGAAGGCCAGCAAGATAATTCCTCTCATGGTTGAGAGTCTTGCAAAGAAAGAAGTAACGGTGGCCTGATCGACTAAGATTGAAATGTGAACCTATCAGAATCGCAGTTGCCGCGTTACTCTATTTTCTAGCGCGCCTTGCTCTTTTCATAAAGAGTGTGTGCGTGCAACGGTGGTAGGCCCCTCTATTTGGAGCCAAATATGTCTTAGTTGCGTTAGGGTATGTGAAGGGCTGTGTTTTCTTGGTCTCAATGGCGGTGGAGAGTGTAACGTAGCGCGCTGGACAACGCGTGCATAAACACTTTAGAATCCCCAGTTTTAACGAAATACTTTCAATTCCCTCTACTTGGGATTTTTCTATGCACCCTTAACTAGAGCCTTTTCTATTTTCGTTGTTTCATTCCGTTATAATCTTTTGGACGGTTATTTCTTGCTCTCCTAATCAAAATCAAGATTGTCGAAGCAAGAAAGATTAGTGTAGAACCAACGGGCGTGAAAATACCTTGAACCGTCTCTTCGATTATATTGATTATCATATCAATAGGGAACGGTGGTGGAAGAGTATTGCTTTCAACAACCCAATTACTGCCGATGTTCCAGTTTGACCCAATAATCCAGTTTCCATATTGGTTCTTGCTTTGGTCATAGTTCGTTGTGCTTGCCAAAAGGAAAAAGAAGAAACCCAAAACCACAAGAACTATTCCAATAATTAAGAAACTCTTTCTAAGCATTTTTGAACCTCTAGTTTGTCTTATCTTGCTGTGCAGACATAAGAATCTTGTCAAAAGTTATTTTTTTCAGATTTTCTGGACGCTTCGAGTTCCCTTTTAAGTTCCTTCGTCATTTTTGACATTAAACGTGAACGCACTGATTTTACACTTTGTTCGGCAAATGTTTCCAAGGTCTTGAGTATAGTGTAAGTTCCAAGTAATAGGAAAAAGAATGAGAATATAAGCGAAAATGTAAACGCAATAATGAAAGCAGATTGTATGTAATTGGTCTGGTCACCCATTCCAAGAAGAAAGAAAGCAAGAGCAAGCGAAATTGCTAAGTAAATGAATGAAGACTTTAGCCCCATTAACATCTGTCTTGTTTGGTAAATTGGTTTTGCAACAGCAACAAACGCTTCATTTTGTAAGTCAGTAGGACTTCCGTTTGGATTCTTCTTCAAGTATTCCTCAACAGCGTCTTTCATCATCCCATCGATAATAGACTCCGTAAAGTCTCGTGTAAGAATAAATGTAAATCCCAACACTACAAAACCGATAATTAACTCATCAGTGGTAATTAAATCTCTTCCAACTTCCCATGTCCAACTCTCGTTAATTCCGTGAAGAAGAGAGATAGACCCCACTACAAGAGATGAAAGAACCAATACAATCATTATTCCTACGCTTGGTTCGGTAATTTCCTTGACATCTTCGCTTAATCTTATTTCGTTTTTCTTGATACGTTCAATTATTTCTTCCTCTGTAGGTTGAGCCATATTTCATTAATACCAAACCTTGATGAAATAAGATTTTTGGATGTGTCACTATTCCCGTGTTTTTCTGTTCTCCGATTTAGACATATCCCTCTTTTTTTTCTTTTTTTTAATCAACTGATTAATTTCTGTTCTCGTTTAACTCCATTAAAAATGGTTTTAATTCCGGTTTGCCCGCTTCTCCTGTGTTCGAGGAAGACAAAATCCCCAAAGAAATCAAAAACAGACACGAAGCCCAAAGCCGCCCCTAGATCATTAAGGGCCAATAAAAACCATTTTAGGCCAATTTCGGAACAAGCATGCGCGCTAGAAAGGTATAAAACCTCTAGGACATTCTACTGTGATGAAAAGCCATGTTCCGCGTAAGAGTGAACAAGATTGAATCCATCCGAGACATTGACGGCAACCTTGGAAAACGCATAGAGCTAATTGAAGACAGACAGATACCGAACTTTGTGGTCAGACCGCAAACCGAAGAAGCCAAGATGGTGCAAGACGTAATGCAGGCTCTGCAACAGCAGATGCCGATGTTCCCGATGAGAACGGATGTAGCAATCCCAAAAATAATCCTATTCTTAACCGAGCAAGAGTACGAGAGCCTAGCCATTGAGTTCGACGTAAACCAAATCTACGAAATAACGCTTGAAAACCAGACGCTTAAGTTCATGAAAACTGCATGATCTCTTTTCTAACCTGCCTCAGGGCCTGATGTTTTGGATGGAAAGACAGGACAAACATCATGTTTCTTAACGCCGTGCACACTTCCTCCATGTTGGACTGGCCGTTGTTGCTGCAGTAGATGGGGATAGGCTCTTCGCCGCCTGTTTTGTAGTAGACGTAGATCGAGGTGAAATTCTTTCTGAACGTCTTGATTTCAAAGTTCAGCTTGAGGAGCCTAGCCATTTTCTCCGCAGCCATACTGACAGGCTTCAATCTTTTCTGACTGAAAGAAGAAGCGTAGACAAACAACTCTCCGCCGGAACAATCCAACATCCTCGACACCAGCAAAACAACGCGGCTCTAACAGCATTTAAAACAGGTGTCGTAGCAACACGTTTACACGGTGGAGAGAGATAGGTGAAAGTGAACGCTTGAGCAGTGAAAACCGATGAAGACCAGAGCACATGTATTCATAAGCGGCAGAGTTCAGGGAGTGTTCTTCAGATCTGATATCAAGCATGAGGCAGGAAAGTATGGCGTGAGCGGTTGGGTTCGTAACTTGCCAGACGACAGGGTTGAGGCTGTTTTTGAGGGTGAACAAGAAAACGTAAAGAAGCTTCTGGAATTCTGCGGGCGAGGGCCACCCGGAGCTAAAGTAGCAAGCACAAACGTGACCTGGGAAACCTATTCTGGAGAGTTCAGAGACTTCGAAATACGACACTAGGAGAAGTCTCGGGCTTCCGCAGTCGCTACGCTCAGGTTCTATTCTTTGGCACCCTGAAGTGTGAGGCTTTTCCAGCGCTCACGTAGTCTCCCCCAGCACCACGTACGACTGAAGCGATTTTCGAGAAGTTGTCTGAACCGAGAAACTGCCGCGGTTTTATCATGATGTAATCGTCTTTCTCCTCGAAGCTCAGCAGGTTTTCTAGATCTTCTGGAAACATCATCTTAACGTCCTCTATCACTTTTGATTTTTCTAGAGGCTGTGGCGCTCCAGGTATAGGCTGAGACAATGCTGGTGCTGGATGGGCTGCTATCGGCTGAGTTATCTGTGAGACAGTGAGAGACTTTAAGGATGCTGAAACCTGCCTCAAATCGTCCATGATGCCGTTCATAATCAGAACAAGCTCGTCAACTCTCTTAGTGAGTGCTTCAATTTTCTCTTTATCCGCGCTCATACACTTTCTTCCTTACAAATCCTTAATACTCAACGCATTTATTAATGGTTTTTGACTCTTCCAACAATCCGAAGACTGGAGAGACCTTCACGCTTGATAGAGATTGATGGGAGCGAAAAAAGTGGAAGCGGCACGATTCTGAGAATGGCCGTCGCCCTGTGCGCAATAATCGGGGAACCATTGCACATTTACAACATCAGACAGAACCGTCCCCAGCCAGGTTTGAGGCCTCAACACTTGGAAGCCGTCCTGACAGCCGCCAAGCTGTGCGACGCTGAATTGGAAGGCGCGAAAGCCGATTCACGTGAGCTTTGGTTCAGGCCTAGAGAAATGAGAGGCGGCAAGATTGAAGCTGAAATCGGCACTGCCGGAAGCATCTCAATGCTTCTGATGACGGTGCTGCCCATGTGCGCCTACGCCGAAAACACCGTACACCTCCATATTTCCAAAGGCGGAACCGACGTTTCCCATTCGCCCACCATAAATTACATGCGCTTCGTTCTCCTGCCAACCCTTCATCGCATGGGACTAAACGCTGTTCTGACCGTTCACAAGTACGGCTATTACCCCAAAGGAAACGGCGAAGTGACAATAGCTGTAGAGCCCTGCAAGCCTCTAACAGCTTTGAGCCTAGAGACTTTTGGCAACGTCAAATCGATAAGAGGAGTTTCAGTCTGCACATTCCTTGCCGAAAGAAAGGTTGCTGAACGCCAAGCGAAAGCGGCGAACGAGTACCTTGGCGAAAGAGGCTACAAGGCTGATATTCAAGTAGTAAATGACGCCTCGAACCCGCTGCAGAAGGGCAGTTCCATTGTCTTGTGGGCCGAATCTGACGCTGGAGCGATTCTAGGAGCAGACGCCATTGGCGAGCTGAGAAAAGCAAGCGAAACAGTCGGAATAGAAGCAGCCGAAAAACTCTACACAGAAATCATTGCGAAACCCACGGTTGATGCGCACCTAGCAGACATACTTGTTCCATACATTGCTCTGGCCCACGGCAAGTCAGCCTATCTCACGCGGACATTAACCGAACATTTGCGGACAAACATTGCGCTCGCCGAAAGAATACTGAATGTGAAATTCGTCTTAGAAAAGAAAGATGAACTACACAGACTGGAAAAAAAATTGTGAATCAGTGCAGGGTCAAGGGCGGAGATCAAGAGTGAGATTTCGGTGTAGGTTCCCTAACAAGAAAATAATGTACGAGCAAAAAGGTCAGTGACCCAAAACCGAGAATTGGCAAGATGGCAACCATGGGATTATCTACTAGCGTTATAAGTTGACCGCCTGTCCAAACCATGAGAAAACAGTTTAGAGCAATGATTTCGAGCGCACCGAACGATCTGAGCAATAAATCTGGAATCTTGCGCAGATGCTCCTTTGTTATTCGCACTTTTCTTCATAACTCATGATATTCAACTGATATTTCTCTTTTTCCATTCATGACTCTAGAATGCTCGCAAGAGAAAAACAGACCGTCACATCTTGTAGCGCGAACGCTGCGCTTGGGATTGGTATTGCTGTAAGGCCTCGGTTGATTCCCCAATCACATTATGCCCGCTGATGTAGGCCTTTCCTTTCGTATGCCAGATTGGACTGACATAAAATTTCGATTGCGCGCGCATGCTGCATGTGTTTTTGTTTTTTTGGGTTTGCGCACGCTCTACCACATTTTTCGCGTGCGATGTCATCTAACACGATCCAATGAACAAGGCATGAAAAAAGCTTTTATTCTAAATAAGATGACAAAAAACCAGAGGAAAAAACGATGACTCTTGAATCAAGCAAGAACTTGGGCGGCATAGGCGCAATACTAATGTTCATCGGACTTAGAGCGCGCGCGAATAGAACAATCTTCTAGCTTAAGGCATTTAACATTTGGACAGTTGTCTCACAAAGTTTTAAGCCTGTAGAAATCTAATATTACTCCCAGATAATGATGCAAAAAAGACGAATTAGATTCTCAAAGTCTTTAGACTGGTGGGATGTTGTAGTAGCAGGCATCGCATCATGGGTCATAGGTAAAATTCTAGACAAAGTGAACTCAGAAATTCAAAGAAGAATTAAAGAGGGGCAAGTAAGTCGCGGTTTTAGCCCTTGGCAGATGATATTTCAGAATGCTTTCCTTCCATTGTATTTTTCAACACTTCATTTGTTAAGTGGTGATTCAGACGATGTGAGTGACCCTTTTTTCGGACTCTTTCTAAAACCACTCTATTCAGGTCAAGTCAAGGATATTCTGATTACTCATAAACGACTACATGAGCTATATCACCTCAAAACTGATATTTGTCGCGCGCGCGCAAAAACTGAATTTTGCCTCCCCAAATCTGAAGTCAAAGCTAACATCCCCTTCTCGCTCTATCCGTCCTTCTTTAAAGGCTGTGTTCTCATCGAAGGAGAGGTTATTCTCCGTTAGGTCATCAGGTCTCTGTGGGTTAAAACGGAATTCTCTATCTGTTAAGAGCACAACGGGGTATATTCCATCAAGTATGCCAATGTATGCAATAATCCTCTGCATCAAAGAACTCAATTCACTGTCTCTGTGAATATCTGAACGAGCTATGTTTATGATGTCGGATTTGTTTGATCGGCTTCTGGACCAAGCACGTTTTCTGTTAAGCAGAATCTCAGCTCTATCTAGTATTGGCTGGAGAAACCTATTATTGGAAAATGGGACTAGATATATTCCATGAGCGCGCGCGCTAGAGACGGTAAGAGATGGGTGGCAGGCGAACTACAAAAGACGAGCTGGCACAACTGGAAGCCTTAACTAAGGAAGGACTGACAGCCAGAGACATAGCTCAAAAACTCGATAGGTCCCCGGCAGCCATTAGAAACCTTCGCTACAAGAAACAGTTAATTATCAAAGCACAAGACGAAACCAAAGCTCTGTTTCAACAAAGAGACGATCTGAGAAACGCATTGAAGACGTTGCAAGGACAAAAAACCGCGCTGGTCTACGAGATAGACATTCTTAAGAAAGAGAAGCAGAAACTTGAAGGAATCATCACATTGGACAAACTACTTCTAGAGCAGACCTTAGCTCAGGCCTTGGTAAACCTGAAACTACAGAGGCCAGACTTGTTCACTCTGTCCGGTCCAGAGCAAATAGCCATGCTGCTAAAAGTCATCTTAAGATGAGTGCAGTAGCCGTAGCTAGCGCGGGCCATACTTCTAACTGAGAGGCGGAGGTGGAGGAGGTGGCGGAGGCAACTGAGCAGTTCTTGTCATGCGGGTTCCGATAAAACCAATCACAATGAAAAGGAAACCACCAACAAGAAAACTGGTTAGTGCCGTGCCTAACGACCAACTCACTTCCCCAGGTTTCGCGACTGAAACCACACCCGCAGGAATCGATGCCGTCCAAGCATCGTAGCGCGTTATAAAGGCGACAGCAGCCGCAACTAAAGAGAGTACTATAACAAGAAGACCCAAGACAATCGTCAACTTGGCGTATTTCGCTGCAATCTGACCTGAAGACAACCAACCCCATCTAAAACCAAGAAGCACAATGATAACGAATAACACTATGAAGCCGGCGGTAAGCGACCACATCGCAGCATTTAGATTATACATTTCACCTAACGTTTCATAGCTGTAGTAAGTGTTCCCGGCATACAGGTTAGTATGGGTGAAACGAAACGTTTCATTGCCGAATTCAGCTGTGAACAACAGTACCAGACCCGCCACTGCCAGAACAATCTGGACGACCGATATTATCTTCACCAAACCACGCCACTTAAATGCAGACTGTATGCAAACCACCCCAGCGCGCGCTAACTTTGGCTTGTTTTCACGCCTTTCTTTTTGTAGATTATGACTGTTAGTATTGTTGCTATCAAGAATAAGGGTAGAATGAGGAATGATGGAAACTCTGGAATTACATATTGAACCGTAAGCGGGTAATAGTCAGTATTGTTTGCGTCAATGACATATGGAGTGTTCCAGACGCCTGAGCTGTCAACAAAAGTTGCATTTGGATATTTTGTTAGATAATCGCTCCAGTAGTTACCCACGCTCCCATTATCCCAAACGTTAGTTGAGTTGTAAGAAGAAACTTGGCTGGTGTTGTTGTTGAAGTCGTTATGGTAGATTGTATTGTTAGAAGAAGAGATGAGATAAATGCCATCGTTGCTGTTTGCGGTGACGTTGTTACCAGACAAAGCGTTGTTATCAGAAGAAGAGTCGAGCCAAATGCCATCCACGTTGTTTGCCGTGACGTTGTTACCAGACAAAGCGTTGTTATAAGAATTGCCGAGCACAATGCCATACCCGTTGTTTGCTGTGACGTTGTTGCCATACACAGTGCAATTAGAAGAAGAGCCGAGCAAAATACCATCGTTGCTGTTTGCCGTGACGTTGTTGCCATACACAGTGCAATTAGAAGAATATTCGAGCCAAATACCAACATTGTTGCTGTTTGTGACATTGTTGCCCGACAAAGTGTTGTTATCAGAAGCAGAGTAGAGCACAATGCCATAGTTGCTGTTTGCCGTGACGTTGTTGCCAGACAAGGTGTTGTTAGAAGAATTGCTGAGATAAATGCCATACACATTGTTTGAAACGTTGTTGCCAGACAGGGTGTTGTTATCAGAAGAAGAGATGAGATAAATGCCATAAGAGTTGTTTGTGACGTTGTTGCCAGACAAGGTGTTGTTAGAAGAAGAGCTAGAAGAAAAGCTCAGATAAATGCCATAGCCGTTGTTTGCAGCGTTGTTGCCCGACAAAGCATTGTTAGAAGAGGAGTCGAGCCAAATGCCGAGGTCGCTGTTTGCCGTGACGTTGTTGCCCGACAAGGTGTTGTTATCAGAAGAAGAGAGGACCACAATGCCATCAAAGTTGTTTGTCATGTTGTTTCTGCTGACACTGTTGTTAGAAGAAGATTCGATGCCAATGCCATAGCCGAAATTTGTTATCCTCATGTCATTTATGGTCACGTTGCCCACGGTTCTGAGCATTATTCCGCTACCAGCAGCAGCGCTTCCGTTTCCAGTCACGGTGTAACCTGCTCCGTTCAAAACAATGTTGTATCTTTTAATCACAATTCCGTTGCCATTGGCGGCGATGTTGCCAGTTAAGGTGTATGTGATATTATCTGCCGAATAAATAGGAGCAGTTGACGGACTTATGCTTCCGTCAGCGTTAATGTAGATAGTTCCACTATCAGCCTTGACTGCTTGAATCAATCCCGTTATTGACGATATGGAAAGCAAACACAGAATTGCAACCAAAGCAAGAACAGCTCTGTTCATCCTATGTCACTTCCGCAAATAGTTTATGGTTTGATTGAATTAGTTCTTATGGTTTGTGGAAGAATCCTTACCCGCGCGCTAGAAATGCTTAAACCAACAACCTTGCAACTAAGATTAGGGAGAAAAAAGGATGTCGGAATCAGAAACCATTCTCAAGAATGAATCAGGTGTGAAATGCGCTGAGGGAGATAGTAAAGGATACCTCGGTCTTGGCACAATTATACTTACTAATCTAAGGCTTGTTTACATTAACAAACAAGGAAAGGGAGCCACCGCAGCAATGGAGCTTTTCGCTCCTATATTAGCGCGCAATGCGATTGAGAAAAAAGCGGGAAAAGCTGAATTAGACGACGCCACAAAACTCCCCGGAAGTTTTTCCATCCCCCTTGAGGGAATCACTAGAGCTGAAAATGTGCGGCACTTTCTTGCAGCTTATCTTAGAGTTGACAGTCAAAGTCCTAACTTGAAGCCAGTGCACAATTTCTTTTTTTACGCGAACGCTAGCTCGCGCGATTGGGCTAATGCTATTAACTCAGCAATTGCTGCCCGTTCGCCTCAGACTAGTACGCAACCAACAACCTTCATGCCGCCTCCGCCACCGCCACCTCCTCCTCCAAGTTAAAAATCCCCTTTTCTTTTTTTCTAAAAAAATGATTTCTAAGTTAGCGTGCGCATTAACGCACTCTTGGAAAGATGGTTGGTTGTTGTGTTTTCTCTAGGTTCTGTCTAGCTTTGGCTTGTTTTAGCGCGCGAAAATGAGAGAGAAAAGGGCAAGATATAATCCCAATTTGAGTTGTTCTTGTCAGCGCGACGCTATTCACTGATCTCCATTGCTTCATCTTGAGCTCCCTGATCATATCCCAGATAAGCACGCAAATTTCTCTCATGGCTAGCGCGTTGATCTCCATTCTTCATAAGGCTTATATTCATGATTGCCTACCTCTCATTGGGTATATCAAAACTATCTTAAGGCCAACTATTTGTAAGGACTTCGGGAGATGTCGCCACAATGCCTAAGATAAAACTTTACCCCAACCAACAATGGACAGACGACGCCCTAGCGCGCGCTAACGGATTTTATGTTACCGACAATTTGTCGAGCGTACCATTTTTGACATTGCAAAGATAAGCATTCAAATCGCGGCTAGTGGGCCATGGAACATGTAAATGTTTATTTTCTGGTTAACAATAGCGTTTGCAGGTCAAAGGAAAAAATCAAATGAACAGCATTGCCCGCAAGAAACTCATTCGAGAATATTATTCAAAAAGATCCAAGGACTATGATCTGCAGAAAAGCAGAACGTGGAACACAAGAGAAGGTTTTGGAAATGAAGTTTTTGACGAACTGCTAACGGCTTTGGAAGGGTTTGGAAACAGACTCGTGTTGGAATTAGGAGTGGGAAGCGGCAGAAACGCGTTGCCGCTGCTTGAAAAAGGCAAACCGCAACTTGTAGGATTGGACTTGTCAAGGGAAATGCTGAAACAGGCAAAAACAAAAATGCTCTCCTTTAAAGACGGTTTTGACTTGATACTGGCCGACGGGGAACACTTGCCATTTGTAAGCCAAGCTGTTGATGCCGTCATCAGCATGAGCACGATGCACTATTTCGCGTTTCAAGGGAGAATCCTAAAGAGATTGAGAAAAACGCTCAAAGAAAACGGAACACTTGTATACGGGGATTTGACAGTACTCGAAACGGATAACCAAGGATTCTTTGAAGGACTGGAAAGAACCCTGTCCAAAGTTCATGCAAGATACTTCAAACCGTCACGGATGAAGAGGCTCATGGAGAAACAAGGATTCCGTATCTCAAAGATGAAAACGATTGCCTACCGAAAGACCTACAGTGCTCTAATGGAAGATAAAGGACGGTACTTTGGCGTCGCACCAGAAACGCTTCACCTGTACTTGGAAGGAGCCCCTGCAGAGGCAAAGGAGCAATATGCACTAACCAGCACGGAGATGACCCTGTTCTATACAGTGATTACAGCGAAAAAGAAGACTGAAACGACGTGATCCCGTGAAAAAGGCAGACTGCATCAAAACTCCCAGAAGAGAAGGCGAGAAAACCCTAATCCTGACCAGCAAACTCGGGTTGATCAACAAGGAATTGGAAATTCAACGAGACGAAGAATTCATCTACATTCCGCTGGCTAGGCGGCCATCAAAAGAAGAACTGAAAACTCTCAAGGAGCAAGTGGCAGACTGCAAAGTCTCATTTCACTCTTTTCCAGAGAGAAAGAAACCGAGAACGTCACTTGCCCAACTTCTTGAGGATACGCTTTCACCACATTTGTTGGCCAGCTTGCCCCGCGCCATAGACTTCGTCGGCGACATAGCCATAGTCGAATTTCCCTCAGAGCTTGGCGCGTACAAAACTGCGATCGGCGAGGCAATCTTGAAAACGAACCAAAAGGTGCGCACGGTCCTCGCCAAGGCGGGCGCAGTAGGCGGAACCTACCGTTTGAGAAAGTTCACCATCGTGGCAGGCGAACCTAAGACCGACACCATCCACAAAGAATACGGGTGCCAATACCAGGTGGACGTAACCAAAGCATTCTTTTCTCCACGACTTTCGTTCGAACACCGCAGAGTCGCATCTCTGGTAGAGGAGGGCGATATCGTTATTGACTTGTTCGCAGGGGTCGGGCCTTTCTCGATACAAATCGCCAAAAACCATCAAAGCGCGACTGTCTATGCTGTGGATGTGAACCCAGACGCGGTGGAGTATCTCAAGAAGAACATAAGGCTCAACAGGGTTATGGGGAAGGTTCATCCCATTTCAGGAGACGCGAGACAAGTTGTCAAAGACAAGCTTTCTGGTGTTGCTGACCGGACCATCATGAATTTGCCGGAAAAGGCCATCGATTTTGTCGATGTGGCTTGCGAAGCCATCAAACCTCAAGGAGGCATAGTTCACTTTTACAGCTTCGTCAACAAGCCTAACTCGTTAGAGAATCTTAAGGCTCGTTTCACGGAGGCCGTTGAAAAGTCTGAAAGAAGCGTGGAGAAAATCTTGTTTTCAAGATTTGTCCGCGAGACAGCTCCGTACGAGTGGCAAGCGGTTCTAGACGTTAGAATCTGCTAGGCTTCGACTGTCAACGTGATTTTCACTTTCTGCGCAGGATTCTTCAGTTTCTCGATGAGATCTCTCGACAAATCGGCTGAAGCTTTGTCTGCTTTGATTGCCAACGTTCGGCTGCAAATGTAGTTGCTTTTCCTCACGACCATTTCGGTCGGGTGAACTAAGGTAAGATGCGCGCTTCCATACGCATTCACCGTTTCGGCTATCCCTCCTGCTTCGATTAGGATAGTCAGACTGGCGTTTTCTTCGAGTAGTTTTTCTTTGAACTCGGCGCTTAGATCTGGCATAGCTTTGTCTGCTGATACTGCGATCATGCAGTCGCCTCTTCTGGACAGGTCATCTTCTTTTGTGAACTCCAAGGTTGTGGGATGAATGGCCAGAATGTTCCTGTGCCCCTTGGCAAGTATGATTTCTTTCAATTCGGCAGATGGCAAATTATTCTAGAACCTCTATTGAGTCAACCTTTCCGTCGCCGTTCAGGTCAAAGCCCTGTATGACTTTTGCATAAGTCTCCTCGCCACTGTAGTCTTTCAGGGTTTTCTGCCAGTAGTCTGTCAGCGCTAGCACGCAGGCCTTTGTGCCTACCGCTTTGTTTCCGGCTAGAACTATAACCCGCTTGTTCTTGTCCCACGGGTTGACAATTTTCGCGACAACTCCAACTGCGTCTGCCGTGTAGACGCGTCCAGTTTTCTTGGAGACTAGACCGCCGAAAAGAAAGCCTTCCTCTGAGGGTCGCATGTCAAATTTAATGGGTAGACACTCGTTCACTTCTTCCGCAAGGAGGTTAGTTCCAGGTCCCCCTACGAGTATCAGGTGGTTCTTTTCCTCCTTTTCAGCCTTAACGTCCACATCGAGTTTTATCGCGAAGTCTTCAGGGGGTTTGACGAACTGCCCCAGGAAGAAGGCCAGATGAGAAGCATAATGTCCGTCCCTTGCGCTTGTTTTAAAGGGCCCGTGTGGCGTTGGGCTGCCCACAACTATTTTTCCGTCAAACGTTCCATCTTTCCTCACGAATTCTCTGAAGAATTTCCGGATTTGTTCTTCCATTCCCAGTAGGGAGAGATTCTTGATGGTTCTGTACTCTTGTGGAAGTTCGATTCCAAACGCTGGCGCCGCTACTTTATAGTACTTGGCTGTTGCCCCTTTCTTCTCCTCTTCTCTTGCAACGGTTATGGCTCCTGCCTTGCAGAGTTTTCTAATGTGGTAGTATACCTTCTGCTCATGGATGCCCAATTTTCTAGCTATTTCTAGGGGGTACATTTCCTTCTCAGAAAGCATGACGAGTATTTTCCAGCTTAACGCGTTCAGGATTAGCTTGAGCTTTTGCGGGTCGTTGATTAGCGCTATGTCTTTGACTTTCTGTGTCTTATTTTCTTCGCGAAGCAGTAGTCTCTTTTCCATGGTTATTCCTAATCATAAACGCGCATCTATTATTAAAAATTTTGTTACGGTAAGCAGGTTCGAACCTCAGCTGGGAGCCGCAACACTTCAAAAGACCATTATAAAATATCTTTTAGCACTGCCCGAGAATTCATGACAGTTGTTGAACTGGTCGATGGGAAAACCTTGGAAACCGTTTTTAGAACTAAAAATTTTCTCCTAAAAATGCTTATTAGAAGAGCAGTCCTTGAATTGCGGTCACTGGGAAGCAATGAGGTCTGGAAATGTGTGGCATATTTGGTTGCGTCTTGAAGGAAGGGAACGCTGCACCACTGATACACGCTGCTCTGAAGAGACTCGAGTACCGTGGCTACGACTCAGTCGGCGTGGTAACCCTGCACGACGGCAAGCTCTACATGAAGAAAGACCAGGGAAAAATAGATGACGTCCACAAGCTCCACAATCTAGACGATTTGCCCGGCAGCCTGGGCATCGGGCACACAAGATGGGCAACACACGGTGCCCCCCTGCAAGTGAACGCTCACCCCCACGTTGACTGCAGCGGATGGATAGCTGTTGTTCACAACGGCATCATAGAGAATTTTGCCGACTTGAAAACGGAGCTTGAAAATCGTGGCCACGTTTTTAAATCCAGAACCGACACTGAAGTGATACCCCACCTCATCGAAGAAAACCTCAAAAACAACCCTAGCCTGAGCCTTGAGAAGGCGGTGCTAGAAGCAGTAAAAAGACTCGAAGGGTCATACGCAATAGCGGTCGTCTCCACGGCCGAGCCCAACAAGATAATCTGTGCAAGAAACGAAAGCCCACTCGTAGTCGGAGTCAATCAGGACGCGGCGTACTTTGGCTCCGACATCCCAGCGTTCCTACCCTTGACAAACAAGGCAATCATCGTGGATGACGGTGAACTTGTCACGCTTTCAACGGAAGGAGTGGAAATTAAGAAGATTGCTGACTCGAAAACTGTCAAGCGCGAGCCGAAAATCATTGATTGGACCCCTGAAATGGCGGTCAAGCAGGGCTATCCACACTTCATGATTAAGGAGATTCATGAACAGGCCGAGTGCCTGAGAAACACGCTCAGGGTGCAGGAGCACTACGCTGATCTGATGGCCACCTTTCTCGACCGTGCACGAGAGGTGTACCTCGCCGCTTGCGGAACATCCTACCATGCTTGTTGGGCAGCCTCGTACATGCTTTCAAAGCTTGCTTTCTTGCCAACCTACCCGGTCATCGCTTCCGAGTTCATAGAGCAGCACGGCAAATCCGTTAACATTGAGAGCACCATCTTGGCCGTGAGTCAATCAGGTGAAACCGCGGACACCCTGGCTGCGGTGAACGCCGCCAGACAGAGGGCAGCAACGATACTGGGATTAACCAACACAATCGGTTCAACGTTGACGCGGGTTTCGCGAGTCTACATCGGCCAACAGTCAGGCCCAGAAATTGGAGTGGCGGCAACCAAAACGTTCACCTCGCAGCTTTCAGTCATGGCCCAGCTGGCCTTGAGACTGGCAAAGAAGAGAGGCAAGGTTTCGCAGGACGAAATGGACTATTTGGCCGAGAGACTGTGCAAGCTGCCGGACACGGTGCAAACGATAATCGACACGCAGGAGGAAAAGGCGAAGCAGATAGCGAAGAAATACAAGGACAAGAAAGACTTCTTCTTCCTTGGACGCGGAATCAGCACGGCAACGGCTTTTGAAGGCAGGCTTAAACTCATGGAAATAGCCTATGCGCCTGCAATAGCCTTTCCAGCCGGAGAGAGCAAACACGGCCCGATAAGCCTCATAGAGCCAGGTTTCCCCGTCGTCTTTGTGTGTCCAAAGGATGAGACGCATAAAACGTTGATAGGCAACATAATGGAAATGAAAGCCCGAGGAGCCTCAATAATCGCGGTCCTAGAAGAAGATGATGAAGAAATCAAGAACCTTGTTGACGATTACATGGAAGTGCCCAAGGGCGTTCCCGAAGTTCTGTCACCAATAGCATTCATTATTCCGCTGCAATTATTCGCGTACTACATGGCTGTAGAGAGAGGGTACAACCCGGACATGCCCAGAAACCTGGCAAAATCAGTCACAGTGAAGTAAACAACCCAACATCGATATAGGCCTGCCAGCACAGCCTCATAGTCAACGGTGAGAAGGCTTGGAAGTATGGCAGAAACTGTTGAGGTTTGATCCCTCCCTCAGTTACTCTCCTCGAAAAACGATGCAATCGTGTTTTTTGCGAACCGCGACCTGCTAAGTGCGAGAAGAGGTTCCGTAGAGACGTTGTGGACACTCCCGCCTGCAGCAAAGATGCTAACGAAGCAACAGCAGGATGGTTCTTGGAAGTATCCCGGCGGTAACCTAAGCATTCGTTCGCGGGCCAACTACAATCAGCTCGAAACGTACCGGATACTAGGGGAACTCGTGGAGAAATACGGGTTCAACAAAAAACATTCCGTCGTGCGAAAGGCCGCTTCGTTCTTGTTCACATTTCAAACCGATGAAGGAGACTTCAGCGGAATCTATGGAAATCAGTACACTCCAAACTACACCGCAGGAATCATGGAACTTTTGATAAAAGCAGGGTACGAGAGTGACTGGCGAATAGAGAAAGGGTTCCAGTGGCTCCTTGCAAAACGGCAGGATGATGGAGGATGGGCCATACCCATCCGAACCAGAAACCTGAAGCTAAACGTCATAGCTATGGAAACCGAAAACGTGCAGCCTGACCAGTCAAAGCCCTTCTCCCACCTAGTCACGGGCGTCGTACTCCGCGCTTTCGCGGCTCACAAAACCTACCGGAGGTCAGATGAAGCGATGGCCGCGGGAAAGCTGCTGGCTTCACGTTTTTTCAGACGAGACTTCTACCCTGACCGAGGCACGCCCCAGTACTGGACCAGATTCACCTATCCCTTTTGGTTCACGGATCTGCTGTCTTCACTTGATTCTCTATCGTTCTTTGGGTTCAATTTATACGACTCTCAAGTCAAGACAGCCGTACAGTGGTTTGCTGAAAAGCAGCAGAAAAACGGCCTATGGAACCTGTCCCTTCTGAAGAACGGAAAAAAGAAGGATCTCAACACTTGGGTATGCGTGGCAATTTGTCGTGCGATCAAGCGTCTACACGGGGGAGTTTGAGGCTGACAACGCATTCGTTGTTTATGGGCGTTCGAAGTTAAATGTTACTCCCCGTCGGAGCATGTTGGTTATGCTGTTTTTCAGCTCGTTGTAGCAAGCGCTCAGCCGTTTTGCGTCCTCCTTTGACATCCCTTGTGAGACTAGTTGTTGCTCAAAGGCTCTTCTGGCTTTTCGCACCCTCCATCCTAAGGTCAAGTACATCCAGAAAAGACTCGTGCCCATTATGGCCAAGTGTGGAGTTGCCTTGAACACCGCTTTAACCGTTGGCGCTACGCTCATCCTAATCAGCTCACTCCAAAGTTAGAGAAGACGGAGAGATTATTCTTTCTCCTCTTCTCCGCTTTCCCTTCCTCGATCTATCGTACGATCGATTCTCTTGTCAAGCTTCTCGCGGATCCTTTTTTCAATTTCCTCGCCTATGTTCTCGCCAGATCTTTCGCCGTGTCTTCCTCCACCACTGCTTCTAAGCATGTCGCCTATACTGGTGAAGGTTCGCATGTAATCTTCGGTCAGTTTCACCGCTACCTGTTCAGGTAGCCCGCCGTTCTTCAGTTCTTTGTAGTATGCCGCCGCAGCCTTGCCCATGTTTCTTCCCGCTTCTTCTGAAAATACCGATGCCAAGAGGCTTTTTATTAGGGTCGGAACCTCAGAGGAGACGACACTGAGTATTTCTTTGATGTTTTCTGGGTCCATCTTTCTGTCCTTTCTTTCGTCATCAACCATGTTTTCACCTCCTAAATCTCTTCACCCTAAATTCAGACGAAGTCTCTGCGAAACAGCCCCAGTTATGACCGCTTCCATTTGAACCCGTTCTGTTAACCGGCATGGGACTGCTTCAATTATCTTGGGTGAACTTGAATTATTCTCTCCCACAGAGACAAACAGGCTATGCTTTTTACGTGCGTCGTGCAAGTATCCAAACTTCATTTTTTCTCAGCTCAAACTATTAGAAGAGTGGTCACCAGAGTTAGGTGTTCTGTGCAATAGTGACCAGTCTAGTGGTCAGCCTTCTCTGCTAGCTCATAGGTGGGAATACGTCCCTCAGCCTTCAACAGGACACCATGCTTCACCAATTCTTTCACCCTGTCCCGCACTATGCGCCTGCTTGCTTTTCCTCGCATCGACGCCACTTGCCGCGTGATAGCCGAAATGTTCAAAGCCCCCTTTACAGCCAATGCTTGCACAACGCATCTTGAAATGTCGTCCTGAGCAATCGGCTTCTGGCGCAAGTATCTCTCAGCACTTTTCAAACGAGAAGCAATCTTCAACGGTTCACCGTACATTCCTATTCCCATCTTCGTCAACCTCAACGCGGCAGCCAGCCCCTCATACTCTGGCTTCTCAAGAATCAACTCTTCAAGAAGATCAAGTCTCCGAATTATTTGGTCGAGTTTCTTGCTCAATTCTTCCGCATTGGAAACGGAGGCCTCTTCCCCGCTCAAGTTCTCCCTGCCGCTCAAACGTGATTGAGTTACATAGTCACTCCATTGTTTAAATGGTTGACTACGCAAAAACCTCGGAGGCATAACAAACGTCCCCGACACAATCATCAATTTACGTCTACAAAGGCGTCACCAATGAGAACGTCTGCCTGCCCACTCAACGTAGCATCGTTTCTTATTCTGTATCTTATCTTCAAATGCAAATGTGTTAATAACTCACTTTGTGAATGTCTATTATGGTGCTTCGAGTGGAAGGAAGTGAGTGGGAGAAGCTCATCCAGAGCTTGATTAAGGATGATATCCTCCGCTCTCCAAAGGTAATCCAGGCAATGCGCTCTGTTCCGAGGGAGAAATTCCTCCCCGAAAACATGCGATCCTACAGCGCTAAAGACACGCCGCTTCCGATTGGTTTCGGGCAGACGGCTTCGGCGCCACATAGCCTCGGCTCAGCTCCGAGACTAGGCGAAACATGGTCTCAATCATGAATGAAGCCCTGCAGTTGGAATTAGGCAACAAAGTTCTCGAAGTCGGAGCGGGTTCAGGCTGGCACGCCGCCACAATAGCGGAGCTGGTTGCACCAAGCGGTGCTCCCCGGAGCGAATATGGCCATGTCTACACTGTGGAAATAGTTCAGGACTTGGCTGATTTCGCAAGAAAAAACATAATGAAAGCCGGATACGGCGACCGCGTCACAATAATCAGCGGCGACGGCTCGCTCGGTTTCCCAGAAAAAGCCCCATATGACAAGATCCTAGTGACTGCAGCGGCGCCAGACATTCCGAAACCGCTAATCGACCAGCTAAAATCGGGCGGCATCATGCTAATCCCTGTTGGAAGCCCATCTCTATTCCAAAACCTGATGAAAATAGAAAAAACAAACGGAAAAATCAAAGAAGAAAACCTCGGCGGAGTGGCGTTCGTACCTCTCACAGGAAAGCACGGCCACAGATTTTAACTAATCTTCCCGGTTCTTTTCTCCTAGGCGACGTAGGATTATTGGATATTAAGTTTGTCCCTGTACGCTTCTAGATCCAGCCAGCCGTGTCCGCTGATGTTCATGCATATCGTTTTTTCCGCGCCCGCTTTCTCAGCCTTAAGCGCTTCGTCTATTCCTGCTCGAACAGCGTAGCTGGATTCGGGGGCGGGCAGCCATCCTTCAGTCTGCACGAACATTCTTGCAGCTTCGAAAATCGATTTCTCGTCCACCGGATAACTCACTGCCTTGACGATGTTGTGTTTTTTCAATAGGCTTATGATTGGCCCGGCTGCGTGATAGCGTAAACCGTCAGCCCTAATGGGCACCATGTCAGACTTGTGGCCTAAGGTGTACATTTTCAGAAGCGGAGTGTGTTCAGCCACGTCGGCGAAGTCATACCTGTACTCTCCCTTAACAAGGTTCGGCGCAGCCGCAGTCTGTGCTGCCAAGAATTCGCATTTCCGCTTGCCTTTTAAGACCTCGCCGATGAAGGGAAGAGCTATTCCGCCGAAGTTGGAGCCGCCGCCCAAGCAAGCGACGATCAAGTCAGGCTTCTCATCAATCATGTCAAACTGTTTAATCGTTTCAAGTCCTATCACCGACTGCTGCATCATAACATGATTCAAGACCGAACCCAGACAGTACACACTGTTCTCATGCGCCTCCGTGTACTCCAACCCTTCAGAAATCGCGATGCCCAGAGAACCAGGGCTCTTCGGATTCTTCGAAAGTATCTCTCTGCCCATCTTCGTTTCCTTGCTAGGGGAAGCAAAAACCTTCGCGCCCAGAAGCTGCATCAAAGTTTTCCTGTCAGTCTTCCAATCATATACAGATCTAACCCAGAAGACCACGCACTCGAGGTTCAGGAGCTTGGCAGCATACGCGAGCGCCGTCCCCCACTGTCCCGCACCCGTCTCGGTGCTCAACGTCGTCTTGCCCTCCTTCATCGCGTAGTAAGCCTGCGCAATCGCCGTGTTCGTTTTATGTGAACCCGTCGGAGACAAGTCCTCACGCTTGTAAAACAGCTTGACCTTCTTCAACCCCAAGCTCCTTTCTAGGCGTTTCGCGCGGTAGAGTGGCCTCGGCCGGCCCATGTGAATGTACAGTTCCCGAATGTCTTCAGGAATGGAAATCCAGCTTTGAGCTGACATCTCTTGCCCAAGAGACTCTTTAATCATGGTTCTGCCCAGGTACTCCATCCGTGAAGGCCCCGTCTCAGGCTCCTTCGGAGGGGGAAGCGGCTCGGGCAAGTCGGGCATGATGTTGTACCACTTGGTGGGAAACTCGTCTATCGGCAGCGCAATCTGATCAGGTTTCATAACCGTTCACCATGTTGGGAAGCCTATAGTATGATGGGTTACGAATTAAAGATTTCCGTTGGTCGCCGTAACTATCCGAACCACTTCTCAAGCGTCGTCTTTCCCTTTTGACTGGTAATGCCCTTCTGCATCTTCTCCAACGCTTTGCGAACACGGTCTTCGGAAAAGTCTCTCCCCCGGCAGATGAAATCTATCACGCCTTCTACGTCTGGCGCGCGCCACTCCAGCCTGTAGCTGTCCGTCACCTTCGGATGCAGAAAAATCTCCCTGATTCTTTGAGGTTCAACCGGAAACTCTGCGTTTTCAACATGAACAACGGCCTGCTCTAAGCTTCCATACTGCTTGACCAATTTTAAGGCAGTTTTAGGCCCTAAACCCTTGATCCCGTCAGGGTTGAAGTCCGTTCCAATCAGTATTCCCACGTCAACCAGCTGCTCATAGGTTATCCCGCACTCGTTCAAAACTTGCTGCAACTCAACCAATTCCGGGACAACGTCAATGTACACGTTTTTGCTGGGAAGCTTCCTTCTACCTGAAATGGTGACGTTCCTAACAAACCTCGGAGCGCCGAAGAGCAGGCTGTCATAGTCCTGACTTGCACAATAATCAGCGTCTCCACGCTTGGCTACGTGCGCAGCCTGAGCTTCTCCCTCACTGGGCGCCTGAATCCATGGAACACCCATAAAACCCAAAAGCCTCTTGCTGTCCTCCGCCATGTAATCCTTCAGGTGCGACGTGGCCTGAGCGTACACTCTCGCCTCTTCAGGCTTACCCTCCCTCAACGCCTGCTCGTACCTAACCGCAGCCTCCTCCTTCACCCTCATTCGGCGCTTAATCTCCACCTCCTTAAGAGCAGGCGGCGCGCCGTCAAAAACGTAAACAGGCTTTATCCCCAACTCCACTAAATTGCTCGTCCGATAAAGCAACCCGCTCAGGTGGCTCGTGACCCTTCCACTGCTGTCCTTCAACGGCGTACCGTCAGGCTGACGAATGATGGCCAAAAACTGGTACAAAGCGTTGTAGGCGTCTATGGCAATGGATTTGCCGCCAAAATCCTCAAGCTTGACAACTGTTTTGGGAACGAGGTCGCGGAGGTTTACGCCCAAAAGTGACCCCGCAGAACATAGCGTCAAATCGCAGTAATAAACTTGCGCGCCCCTGCGCATCGAGGTCCAAAAGGCTTGAGGACTGTCTCGACGTAGTTGACGTTTTTCGTAAAATCATGTTTGGATCATACAGCAGACCGGGGCAGGTTGTGCCAGAGAACACGCTAACACGGAAACTGGAGAACATTGAATGATAGCGCGTGTCGTAGACGGCAACGGCGAAGCAAGCCTGCCAGACCTAACCATTCTGGCTTTGTATCACGGGCAACACCACCTACAAGTCCCTGACTCATACATTGAAAATTACATCTGACATTACAAATAAAAGGGCGAGTCAACTCTGAACAGTGGTCCAGACTGATTTTCTTCATGGTTTGTAACAATACACATTACATCGGACATTACAAGTGAAAAAGAGGAGCGACTTCGCTGGGCTATGATGCAAAAGGTGTTTCAGCACACTTGGATTAGCAGCGCGCGCTGGGTTTTGGGGTTCTTTGAATAAGGACTCTTTTGCAGTGGCGTATGGGGAGAATCCTGCGGCATCGTTTAGCAGTTCTGACCATGACATCAGCAGAAGTGCATGTAAGTGCTTCCATGCGAATTGTGTCTCAAACGATTTATAAGGAAGAGTCACAATTACAGAACCGTCACCGAGGAAGTTCACCATGACTGAAAGAGCAGCAACGTTAACACTGGTCACGTGCACAAGCTGCAACAAACCCATCCCGCCTGGAGGGGAGGCAACCAAGTTCATGTGCCCAAGCTGCGGAGAAATCCAGATAAAACGTTGCAGAAAATGCCGCAAATTCGGACGCCCCTACAAGTGCCCCAAGTGCGGTTTCATCGGCCCATAGAATGAAGCGGAGGACATGTTGAAGATGGGTTCTGTAATAGTAACTTACAAGGTTTTTCCAACAGACATAATAAACGATTTTGGCCCCATGAAAAAGAATCTGGAAACCATCCTGCCAGCTTCTTCGTCTGTCCACGGCTACGGCGAAGAACTCGTGGCCTACGGCTTGAAAGCCCTGCTGGTTCAAGTCAAGTTTCCAGAAGACCAGACAGGCCTCGTTGACGAGTTCGAAAAGAAGCTTGAAACCATGGAAGGCGTGAGCCAAGTGCAGACGCTCATGGTTCGCAGAACAAGCAGATAGCTCCTAACCTTTGGTTAAGACATTTATATCGGAACACTCTTTTGTTTCGAAACGCAGAATTGTTGTGGAAGGATTCTAGTTGAGCGAAGTACAGTTGCGTGTTGGAGACGCGAGGCAGAGAGACGTTGGCAGAGGTATAGCCCGCATAGATCAGAAGACGATGCAGAAACTGGAAATCTCAGCGGGCGACGTCATAGAGATATGCGGAAAAAGAACGACCTCGGCCATAGCATGGCCGGCCTACAGTGAAGATCAGAACCGAGACCTGCTCCGCATAGACGGTTTTTCACGCAAGAACGCCGGAGTGGCCATAAACGAGTACGTCATCGTGAGAGCCGCCAAGGTGAAAACGGCCCTAAGCCTCACGCTCGCCCCGGTTGACATGAGATTGAACGTGGACGAGGACTTCACCAATTTTGTCAGAAACCGCCTGATGGAAAGAACGCTAGTGGAAGGCGACACAACCCTGGTCATGATGCTTGGACACGCCATACCGTTCACAGTCACGAAAACGCGGCCCCACGGCATAGTAAAAATCACGGCGGAAACAAAACTCACGATACTGAACGAACCGGCGCTTGAAGGGAAAGGCCTGCCCAGAACAACCTACGAAGACGTAGGCGGGCTTCGCGAAGAGATGCAAAGAGTAAGGGAGATGGTGGAACTTCCACTGAGGCACCCGGAACTGTTCCAGCGGCTCGGAATAGAACCCCCAAAAGGAGTGCTGCTGCACGGCCCGCCCGGATGTGGCAAAACCCTCCTGGCCAGAGCCGTGGCAAACGAGTCAGAAGCCAACTTCTTCTCGATAAACGGCCCTGAAATAATGAGCAAGTTCTACGGTGAATCAGAAGCCAGGCTTCGAGAAATCTTTCAGCAAGCCCAGCAGAACGCTCCGAGCATAATATTCATAGATGAACTGGACGCCATAGCCCCAAAAAGAGAAGAAGTCACGGGCGAAGTGGAAAGACGCGTCGTTGCACAATTGTTAGCACTGATGGACGGATTGTCAGGCAGAGGAAACGTCATAGTCATAGGAGCCACGAATAGGCCGAGCGCCCTCGACCCGGCTCTTCGCAGACCCGGCAGGTTCGACAGGGAAATCGAGATAGGCGTATCAGACAAGCAGGGAAGGTACGAAATCCTGCAGATTCACACGCGAGGCATGCCGCTGGCAGAGGGCGTTGACCTCAAGAAACTGTCGGAAATGACGCATGGCTACACGGGCGCTGACGTCTCTGCGCTTGGAAGAGAAACAGCCATGAAAAGCCTTCGCCGATACCTGCCGCAGATAAACCTTGAGGAAGAACGCATACCGCCCAGCGTGCTGGAAAAAATGGAAGTAACCATGGAAGACTTCATCAACGCCTACAAGGAAATAACGCCCACGGCCATGCGCGAAGTGTACATAGAAATCCCCACGATACACTGGGAAGACATAGGTGGACTGGAAGAAGTCAAACAGGACCTGAAAGAAGCGGTAGAGTGGCCCCTGAAAAACCCTGAAATCTTCACACGCCTCGGCATAAAACCGCCCAAGGGAATACTGCTCTACGGCCCCCCAGGCTGCGGAAAAACCCTCCTGGGAAAAGCAGTCGCAACAGAGAGCGAAGCCAACTTCATCACCATCAAGGGCCCAGAAATCTTCTCAAAATGGGTCGGCGAATCCGAAAAAGCCATAAAAGAAGTGTTCAGAAAAGCCAGAATGGCCGCGCCCGCCGTCATATTCTTCGACGAAATCGACTCACTCCTGCCCCGCAGAGGCCTGGGATTCTCAGACAGCGGCGTCAGCGAAAGAGTCATCAGCCAACTCCTAACCGAAATGGACGGCATAGTCACCCTGGAGGACGTGGTCGTCATAGCCGCCACAAACAGGCCGGACATAGTGGATCCGGCAGTGCTCAGACCTGGAAGGTTCGACCGACTCATCTACGTACCAGAACCAGACGAACAGAGCAGAACCCAAATATTCAAAATCTACACGAAAGACATGCCACTTGCAAAAGACGTAGGCATGACGCAGCTGGCAACATTGGCCAAAAACTACTCGGGCGCCGACATATCAGCCCTTTGCCGAGAAGCAGCAATGTACGCCTTGAGAAAAGACGTGAACACGAAAGAAGTCAAGACGGCGGACTTCGAGGAAGCCAAAAAAAGAATCGGGCCGTCAGTCACGCCTGACATGGAAAAATGGTACAAGAGCTTCATGCAGCAGGCGAGACAAGTGCAAAAACCCGCCACCCCTGTAGCCTAGGTGAAACGAACATGCCCATGCCCACAAAAACTTGGAAACCCCTTCCCGCCTACTTCACCCTGATGGAACTCCTGAAAAAGAAAGGCGCCTTAGCAGATACGGAGCTCTACGAAGCCTTGATTGACGAATTCGAGGACTTGGGCTACAAGGATTTCAGCGACCTGTTGATGCGACTGGAAATCAGCGGGAAAATACGCGTCACCTCCATGTCTCGCGGAAAAAGACGCGTTGAACTTCTCACGTGAGAAAAAGCAGGCCTCAAAAACTTCGCGCGTGCAACACATGAACGAAACTTCAGACGTCATAGTCGTCGGAGGAGGCCCATGCGGCTCCTTCACCGCCCTGAAACTCGCAAAACAGGGCAGGTCCGTAACGGTTTTCGAGGAACACAACCAGATAGGCGTTCCCTCACACTGCGCTGGACACCTAAGCATGAAAGGCCTGAAGCAGTTGAGACTGCACCCGCTTCCGCCTGAAATAGTTGAAAACACTTTCTACGGTGCAAACTTTTATTCCCCGAAAGGAAACAAGTTCTCAGTGCATCTTTCCCAACCAGTAACATGCGCCGTCGACCGTGCAATGTTTGACAAGTACATCTCCGAAAAAGCCAAAGATGCAGGTGCAAGCTACCGCCTGAACTCCCGGGTAGAAACATTAATCATGAAAAACGCCTTTGCAGAAGGAACAGTCGTCAATCAAGAGGGAACAAGCGAGAACAGGCAGGCAAGACTTGTCGTGGACGCTGAAGGAATATCCTCGAGGATAACGAGGGAAGCAGGCCTGCCCAGACCCCGGAACCTTCTGAAGGGAGTAGAAGCAGAGGTTGAAAACGTCAAAGACGTGGAGTCGGACACAGTTGACGTTTATCTCGGAAACAGCTATGCCCCAGGCTTCTACGCGTGGTTAATACCAAAAAGAGAGGGAAGAGCAAAAGTCGGCTTAGCCGCAAGAACTGGAAACCCAAAAGATCTTCTGCAAAAACTCATGCTTAAACATCCCGCAGCCTCAAGAAAACTTCGATCAGCGAATATCCTGAGAACCATGTTCCACCCGATAACGCTTGGAGGCCCAACCGCACAGGCATGTTCAAACGGGTTCCTAGCCGTGGGCGATGCTGCCTCACAAGTGAAGCCTACCACAGGAGGCGGCGTGATCTTCGGCATGACCTGCGCGCAAGTAGCGGCTGAAGTGGCCTCTGAAGCCCTCGACAAGAACGACTTCTCCAAAGAGTTTCTAGACAGGTACCAGAACAGATGCAAAGAACTCCTCGGTTTCGACATGAGAATCATGCTTAGAATGAGAAAAACGCTCGACGCATTGTCTGACGAGAGAATTGACGAGGCGATCGCCTTGTGCGCAAGACTCAGCTTGGACAAAACCCTGCAGAACGTCAAAGACATAGACTTTCAGGGAAAAACCCTTCTACACGTCCTGCGAAGCCCCCGCATGCTGACAGCTCTCGCCTACTTCTTTTTCGCTTACCTATCTGGGAACCTTTAAAATCCCACGAGGATAAACAAGTACGGAAGGACGAGGCGAACCCATGTACGAGTTTCGTTACAAACAAGTCATAGTCTTCCGTTCAAACCTGAGGTTGAGCAAAGGCAAGACGGCAGCGCAAGCTGGACACGCCGCAGTTTCAGCGGCAGAAGAAGCGCGCAAGCACCACAGAGAATGGTTTGAAGGCTGGTCCAAGGAGGGCCAGTGCAAAATCGCCGTCAAAGTGAAAAACGAAGAAGAACTGTCAGAACTGGAAGAAAGAGCCAGAGAAATGGGTTTGCCGCACGCACTCGTCATCGACAGAGGCCTCACAGAAGTTCCAGCTGGAACAGTGACATGCCTGGGAATCGGCCCTGCCCCAGTAGAAAAAGTTGACAAGATTACCCGCAGCCTCCCACTCCTGTAAACGGGTGCCAACATTGCAGCCTCCAAAACTTGAAAAGCAAGTAGGCATCGAAGTCTATGCTACCCGTTCAACAGGCATCGGCGGAACCATCCGCAAGAACGTTGAAGACTTTAACGTCGAGGAACTGCTAGTAGACGGCTCAAAAGCCCAGACAGAAACTTTAGAAAGCTGCACCGACCACCACGTGCTGGGCTGTTCAACGGCCAAGAACCGTTACCTGTTATGCACCATGGTCAAACGGAACTGGGACACATTTGTAGCTGTCAAAAACATCGCCAACCAGCTTGGTATAGGCTCAGAGCAAATTCAAATTGCAGGAATAAAAGACGCAAAGGCCCTAACCGCGCAACACATCACAATCGAAGACGCATCACCCGAACAAGTGCAGAAAGCCCATGTTAAAGACATAGAAATCCGCCCACTGGGCTATTTGCACAACAAACTGTCGACATACTACCTCTTGGGCAACAGGTTCCACATACGTATCAAAGCCGTGAACCACTCAAAACCCGTAATCAAGAAGAGAATTACGAAAACGGTTGAAGAACTCAAAGCAATCGGCGGGATTCCAAACTTCTTCGGGCACCAACGTTTCGGAACAATCCGCCCAATAACACACCTGGTCGGAAAAGCCATCATCAAAAAGGACCTGGAAAAGGCTGCAATGCTGTTCCTAGCCAGACCAAGCCCTTACGAGCACCCCTCATCACGACAGGCTCGCCAAGAATTGCAAGCAACGCAGGATTTCGAAAAAGCTATGAAAGAGTTCCCCAGTCAACTACGCTACGAAAGATCAATGCTGAAACACTTGGTCAAACGCCCAGACGATTTTGCTGGCTCTTTCAGAACACTGCCCTTCAAACTACAGGAACTGTTCATCCAGGCCTACGAATCCTACTTGTTCAACAGGTTCCTAAGCAGAAGAATTACACAAGGGCTGCCGCTAAACATGGTTGAAGTCGGAGACTGGGTTGTAGCCATAGAACACTCAGGACTACCCAGCCCTACCATATTCAAAACAGTCAACCTGGAAAAACGGTCGGAAATTAACAATTCGATGCGACATGGGAAGCTGAGACTGGCAATTCCACTGGTTGGATTCAAACAGCATCCTTCACAAGGAGTTCAAGGAGAAATCGAAAAACGAATCCTAGAAGAGGAAGACGTTTCTCCCAGCGAATTCCGCATACTCACCATGCCTGAAGTCAGCACCAAAGGAAGACTCCGAACCGCCACGACTCCGATCAACAATTTCTCGACGGACGAGATCTCACCTGACGCAAACAGACCACGTGGATTCGATATCGGAGTAACGTTCATGCTGTATCGCGGCTCGTACGCAACGATACTGCTGAGGGAAATCATGAAACCAAGAAACATAATAAAAGAAGGATTCTGAGGACTTACACCTTCTTCAACGCGCGCCTCTGAAATCTCGCTCGCAAAACGGTCACTTACATTTTTCCCTAAAAAACAAGAGACTCTCTACAAGCGGAGCACACGTAAGTTCCACAATCGTGGTCTGCATGTCCTGTCCGTGAAAGGAATTGACCACCAATATTCTAAAGCTTTATCGCTTAGCGACTCGTGAATAGTGGGCAAGATGACATGCCATGGAAGCAGCTGAAGCCGCAAGAAATGCCCTTGAGTGTGTTCTAGAAGCAAAGAAGGGCGAAACCATCATGATATTTTGTGACGATGAAAAGACGGATGTCTGCGAACCGTTTTCCATAGGCGCCCTGAAGCTCGGCCTGAAGACACGCTTGATCAAGCTGAAGACCGAACCGACCTTACGGAAAGATATTCCTCTAGAGATCAAAGAAATCTTCACAAAACAAAGAACAGACATCTTCGTCAACCTGCTGCGCGGAAACCGAGAAGAAACAACTTTCAGGATAAAGCTCACCGAATTGGAAACCGAAGACCGCAAAGCACGCCTTGCCCACTGCCCAGGCATCACGCTGGACATGCTCACCGACGGCGCCCTAGCTCTCACCATCAAAGATCACAGAGAAATGCAAGACTTCGCGAAAAGTCTGATCCAACGGCTAGGACAAGCATCCCGTGTGGAAATAACAAACTCGGCAGGCACGAACATTTCGATGAGCGTTGAAAGAAGACCCTTCTTCACGGACACTATGATAGATTGGAACAGATTAAGTTGGATGAACATGCCGACTGGAGAGGTCACGGTCGCACCTGTAGAAGACTCGCTTGAGGGCGAATTGATCTGCGACATGGCGATAGGCGGAATAGGCCCAATAAAAGCGGCTGTAGGGATCAAAGCAAAGGAGGGGAAGGTGCAGAAAACCGAGTCCCAGGACGACCGAGTGCTGAGAAGTGTTGAAGAATCGTTAAAGACCGACAGCCGAGCAAAAATTGTGGGCGAATTTGCTTTCGGAATAAACCCAAAAGCAAGATTTGTCGAAGAGTTTCTCGAGGCTGAAAAAATCCTTGGCACAGTTCACGTAGCCTTTGGCAACAATTCGGATATGCCTGGTGGAAGGAACCCGTCAAGCAACCATATGGACTTCCTCATATCAAAGCCTACGGTCAAAATCGTTAATTCGGACAACTCCGCTTTTGATGTGCTTGTAAACGGAGTATTCAAGAGCCTGTAGCGTGTGTGCGCAGTTGAAACGTTTAAGTGCAAAGAGCAAATTCTATGAGTGGAAGGCTGGAGCGCATGTCTGACAAAACGGAAGAGAAACTGCCGATATCCGAATTCTACAAAGTCGTCGATTCCGTGACGATTTTCAAGAATAAGAACTGGTGGGAAGCCATAGTTGTCTTTGAATCATACGGAAAAAGGTCAATCGGCATGTACCTTTGGCAAAAAAGGGAAGACATCTGGAAGAGAAAACACAAATTCAACGTCAGAAATCTGGAAGAATGGAACAAACTCAAGAACGCCGTAGAACAGCTCACACCTAAACTTGCGCCAAAATAGCCCATTTTTGAAATTCATCATTTTAATCCTTATTCTAGATTAAGATCTGAAATTGAATAGTCTTATTACCATATGCTGGGCAACAAAAACAGGGCGAATAGCATGAGCGCGTCAGAGCAAGAAACACAACAGATTTCAGAAGATTGGGAGGTGGGCGAAGAGAGCCAGCAGCAAGAGCAAGAAATCGGCCAGCAAACTGAGAATGAAGAGAACGAGACACCGGCTGAAGCGGTGCACCTAAAGCAAAAAAGGAATGAACGAAAGCGTAGATCGACCCTGCAACTGGAACACAGCAGTTTTGTCCATGGGCTTGCCACCGGTCTCGGCATCGGATGCATAGCAGCATTCGTCATGTTGTGGCTGACAGTGTTCTTCACCCCGCAATTACCATCAGGAATTACCTACGAAGTCATGCTGTCAACGTTCATTTATCCTATAATCTATCTTTTCGCACTCGGTTTAATCGCATTAACAGTAGGGATCGTTGGGGAACACTACGCTGTGAAAAGCCGAGTCTGAACACGAAACACGGCGCGGGGTAAGGCCGAGAATTGTGCACGGGCAGCGTGGATCATTCCAGATAAAAAGTGAGACAGGCTACTCTTCAGAAGGTGTATTTGTCACCTTCAGATAAAATGCGCTCCAAAGCTGCATTGAAGTTTATGATCCCCTCGTTTGTCTTGGCTGAAATGGGAGTCAACGGAAATCTCAAGCCCAGCTTGTAAATCGCCTGCATCACGTTTCTGCTCAGCAAGCGTTTCGTCCCATCGAGTTTTTCATCGATTGCAGAAGTCAAGGCGTTGGGATTTGATGACCAATCCACAACCCTGTCAACTTCTTGTTTGGGAAGCAAATCACACTTCGACAATAGATGCATTTGAGGTAGGAGAAAGCGGTTGCAGACCGCTGCTGAGAGAAAAAGGTTTGAAACATAGTTGAGCGGATTGAACGAAAAGACGGCGTCAAACAGGTAAACTATGGCTTTGGGCTCCTTGGTGAGTTCGCTGGCGATGTACGGTCCGCTGGCCCTGAACGCAAACAATTCCATCTGCCCCGAGGTATCCACCAAAACTATGTCAGACTGTAACTCCTCAATTTCTTTTGAAATGTTCTCCACTTGATCCGCAACCAAGTCTGCAGCCATTACCAAAGCCCCGTTTGGTCCTAAACCGTACTCTTCCATCAAATTGCTAACGTCAACGTAGTCACGAACATCCACTTCCGGCGAGTACGGAAGCGTTAACACTCCTGGATCTAGATTAACGGTCACAACGTCCTGTTTGGACATTTTCAACCATTCCTCAAAAGCCGCCGTGAGTTGAGACTTGCCAGATCCGGCAGTTCCTATTATGAAAACAACAAACATACCCTAACAACAACCCCTGTCTAAGTATGAAACGCCGCGCATGATATCAAAACTTCACTCTTGGGTTAAAGCTTTTCTTGTTAAGAAGGAATCTCAGGCGGCGGCGGTTCGGAAATCTCTGAGCCATTATGCCTTGACATCAAAAACACAACTGTGCCGACGCTGACTAAGACCACAGTCAAACCCAGCAGTGCAATGAAAAACCACGGCAAAACCGTCACCGTCCTAGTCGGACTGTCTGCAGAAGCATAATCTCCATTTCCAGACCAGCTCGCTCGAAGATAACATACGCCCGAAACGTCTGCACGCCACACATATGCGAAACGCCCGCTAGAGTCTGTAGAGACCGTGCACAATTCCGACCAAGATAAACCGTTTGCTTTGATGTAGATTGTAATTGTATTGTTTTGTAGATGTGGTGAAAGCGTTCCTGTAAGTGTGACTGCGGTTGCTTGAATAAGAAACGTTGATGAGACATCCAGCGAAGCTGCCGAAATTGCCAAGGCTTTGTAGCTTGCGGAAACCTGTCCTGGAGCGGATTGTTCACAGTTTTCAAGGGTGAAGACTTGAAGTGTTGCATTCTGCAGATCATCCGGACATTCGCCGACTCTCCATCCTTCCTGCCAGTCGCCTCCTGTACATTCGGCCATGTAGTATTTCGTACCGTCATGCAGGACGTAATTAATATCCCCCCTTGCATACTGCGGCTCATGTGAAAGGCTCACGCCGATGTTCATATGGTCCGCACTTTCATAGTAAAAAAGCGCTACGTTCAGCCCGCCGGCTTTCATGATCGATGCTGCAATGTAAGAGAAAAGGGCGCAATCTCCTTTGTTTGCCACGATTGTCTCAACAGGATACTTCGAAGGTGTGGTCTCTTCATAGGGTATCTGGTGCACGATCATTAAGACGCCATTTGCAAAATCCTCATTGTCAGAGTATATTCCACGCAGACAATCAGCGATCGGTTTCAAAGCATAGGGCGTAACGAACGTGGCAAAATCACTGGTTGAGATTAGCATATGACCCTTTTCAGCATAGTATTCCAAAAGCGACTCTGAAACTGCAACATTTAGACTATAGTGTATAGACCCGCTTGGATGATCTAGAAGCTCGTAGGAGAAGACAGAATTCGCGGACAGAACGCTTGGAGGCAAACACGAAAGCACAACGAAAACAATCAGCACAACAAACGCTAATTCAGACTTGGTCTTCATCTTCATCTGAAAATGTTGTTACACGTCAAACTAATGGCACTTATGAAGAGCCAATCAATAGCGAAAAAATGGTTTAATCGTTCACGTGGAGGTTCGCGACAGGTTCCCTATATTCTTGCAGAAGCCCTCTCTCGACGATCGAACATACATGTATGCGTGTAGCCTACTCTTTTCGCCAGCTTTATTGCTTCCTTGAAGTCCCGTCCAACATCCTCCGGTACATGAGCGTCTGAACCGAACGTTACTTGAACATTGTGTCTGTGCAGTATCCTCAAGAACTGTTCACTTGGATAGATTTCTTGGCAGGGTCTTCTCAAACCTCTTGTGTTAATCTCTATGCACACGTTTGATTCTGCTAAAGTCTCAGCGGTTTCCACCAGAATGTGCGAAAAATCGGTTTTCGGTTTTGCCCCGAAGATTTTGATAAGGTCTGGATGCCCCAGAACATCGAAAAGGCGGGAGCTGGCCGCGCTTCTGACAAGGCTGAAGTACTCATCATAGACTTGCCACGTGTCCCTCTTTGAAAACTCGTGCATTTCAGAAGGTTCATCAAAAATCCAGTTGCCAATTACATGAACGGATCCTATCACGTAATCAAACGGGTACTTTCGGATGAATTCCCTTATCTTGCGGGCGTCATCCGGAAAAAAATCTATTTCGACGCCCAGCTTAACAGGAACACTTGATCTTTCTTTGCATTCGACAAAATCGTGAGCATAAGCCGGCATTTGTTGGACAAAACTGTCTGAACGCCCCGTGAGAGGGCGCAGCAGAACATGTTCTGAAAAACCTATCTCGTGAATTCCTCTCTTCTTTGCTACCCGGACACAGTCTGTCATGCTTCCCTCAGCGTCAGGAGAAGCTCGCGTGTGAATGTGATAATCCGCAATCATCCTACTACACCAGTCCCTAACCTGCGAAGAGAATGTTGGAAACTTCACTTTCTGATTTTTCCGCCGTTCTTCTGCACAAGTTCAGATAGTTCAGAAACCGATGTATCCAAACGGTTTCTAGCAGTTTCAGGATCATCTGCAGTTGTTGAAAAGTGAAGTTCAATGTGCGATTTTTCCCCCTCAACCTGAACGATAGACTTCGTGTAGACATGCGATTTCACGTAAACGTAAGGGTTGTTATGCATGACATTGTCAATCAATGGTGCCAGGTTTGATTCCATTATGCCTTCTGCATAAATGCTCGTCTCAAAGAAAGCAGATTTTCCAGCCTTTTTCTTGATGATTTCTGCTATAGACTCGTTGAAAATGGCTTCCATTTCGGGAGGGACGCCTGGCAATGCAATTATGAACGTTCCTTCCACCATAGCCATCACACCTGGAGCGGTGCCAACAGGATTAGGTAGTGGCTGCGTGTCTTTCGGTAAGGTTGCCATTTTGACCCTTGGCGGCGTTAGTTCGACCCTCTCGGTTTTCCCCTGCTTCTTGAGGTAAGCAACATATTTTTCTCTTACCATTTCCAAAGCTTTTCCATTGACTTCGAGACTGCAATTTAGACCCTTGGCGATTCCTTCAAGTGTTTTATCGTCAAAAGTCGGCCCCAACCCCCCTGTCGTTATTATGAAACCGGGTTTTCGACGCAGCGTTTCTTGCAGAGTTTCTGCAATTTCGTCCACGTCATCGCCTATAACCACTATTCTCTTAACCATCAGCCCCAGAGAGGTGACGCGTCTGGCTAGCCAAGTAGCGTTCGTATTCAAAGTTTTTCCAATCAGCAATTCATTGCCCACACAGATTATTTCCAAAGAGTTCACCTTTGTTTCTAGTTCACTGGCTGGTGGAATATAACTGTCGCTCAGAGGCAAATCTGCGTTTTTTTCATGCAGCTATTCTCCATTTCTTGGTTATCAAGAAATCGTTTTGAAAGTAAAGAATTGGGAGACAACAGACGTAAAACTTGTGACAAGAACAAGTTCCCTAATGGACATTGAAGGTTGAGCAGAAGGATATCTACAAACCTCAAAAGATTATTAGAAATGAACGATTTCCGGGCATCATGTTGTTTGCTGATTTTTGGTTTCGAAAGCTGCGTCAGGGTTTATTGTTTCTTGCTTAGATACCATTTAAGGTATTCTTTTTTCTTCCTTTCCCGTTCTTCTTCCTTCGATTCCAAGTTGGGTTTCAGTTTGTCCCTTAGTTCCATCAGTTCCTGCTGGGTCACAGACAGTCCGCAGCTCTTGCACACGTAGTGTTTGGTGGCTATCATGTACTGCATTTCGCCACCACATTCCGGACAGTAGGGCATTCTTGTTCACTTTTCTGTCTCATGAAGTGAGAATGGTTTGAGAAATAGCTTTCGCTGTGGCTGACAGGTTTAAGTAATGAGATTTGATAGATTCGCTTCCCTAGCCAAACGAATTGCTCTGTGCATTTCATCACGTGTTAGCCTTCTGCTTAATTCGGGAACCTCAAACGACTTCCACCCGGGTCTATATTGAAACATGAGGTTCACCCTTGTTTCGGCCCCCAAGTTTTTGGCAATCCAGTCAACGATTGGTTTTGTACAGCACTCTAAATGGTTCGGCAGAACAAGGATCCTTATTATGAGTTCTCCATGTTTCTTAGCTTCCAAGTGATTATACACGCAGGTTTCCCAATAGTTTGGAGCGTCGGAGATTTCTTTTGCGCATCGGCCGGGTCCGTACTTGAAATCTAGCAGGTAAACGTCTGCGAAGCCGGCCAAGAGCGCTGCACTCTCTGAGTTGTAGTAGCTGTTTGAGTTCCAAACGACAGGAACACTCATTTCAGCATGCTTGAACGTTTTGAGCCACTGCGGAAGCCACGGAGTAGGCTCTCCTCCCACGAGATTCACATTTCTGCAACCGCCAAGACGCAACCGTTGAACCTCGCGAGCCAGATCTACTGGGTCGTACACTTGGCCATGTTCCATCCATTGAGATATGGTCCAGTTTTGACAGTGTTTGCACCGCATCGTGCAGCCTAGGGTGAAAACTGTTCCGGAAGGCACGAGTTCTGGCTCTTCGCCCATGTGTTCAAAAATGCTCGAGACGGTCATTTCCAGACCGCACCCACAGTAGCCTGACTTTCCCTCCAACCTGTTGACACTACATTTGCGGACGCAAAGATGACAAGAGGATAGGGTCCTATTTGCAATTTCAATTTTCAAGTCCAAGTAAGATTTCTCTGAAGTGAGCATTGCCCGAAAGTCTCTTCGTCCTTCGTCGATTTCTCTCTGAATTCTGTTGAATTCTTCTGTAAGTGCCGCGTGTTCTCGCCAAAGCTGCCTAGTGGAAGCGTTTCTGTGGAATTCTGTTGGAATCTTCTTAGCTATCAGAAATTTTGCTGGTGATTGGTTCTGCATGATGGCAAAGTATCGGGCTAGACTCTTCTTGGCTAATTTATCGTTTAGTACGGCAATTGCATCTGGGCGTTGGAACATCCACATCTTTGCTCAATTTCGCTTGAGGTTATCGAGTTACTAGAACAAGGCGTACGGATAGGATTGCCCGCTTGCGTGCAGTTTGCCCTTAATTGGGATTTCTTGTCCACACACCGGACAACGCATGTCCTTTGTCAGATTCCACCGCGTTATCATGAAATTATAACGCTTAATCAAGGTTTCATTACAGTTCGGACAGTAAGTGTTTTCGCACGCATGCCCGGGCACATTCCCGATGTAAACATAGTTTAGACCCGCATCCTTTGCGGCAACGTATGCTTTCTCCAGAGTTTCAAGAGGAGTTGCGGGGATTGTGGTCAGCTGATAGTCTGGATGGAAACGCAGTAAGTGGAACGGCGTATCCTTTCCAATGCCATCCCTGATCCAAACGGCAAGCTCCTTAATCCTTTCAATCGAATCTCCTGATTTGGGCACGATGAGGTTCGTGATTTCTATGTGAATGGCGTTCCGCCTCATTTCCTTCAAAGCCTCAAAGATCGGCGCAACTGAAGGAACAGAAGAAAAAGTCTTGTAGAATTCCGGGTCTGCACCACCCTTGAAATCCACCGTCGCAGCGTCCAAGTATGGAGCTATCGTTTTCACCGCTTCTGGCGTCATGTAACCATTTGTTACAAAAGTGTTGAAGAACCCTACTTGGCGAGCGAGTTTGGCAGTGTCGTAGGCGTATTCGAAGAAAATGGTTGGTTCAGTGTACGTGTAGCTTATTCCCTCGCAGCCGTTGTCTCTGGCGGCTTTTATTACCTCTTCTGGAGGAAAATGTTTGCCACTCATCTTCTTCTCTTGGCTTATCATCCAGTTGTCACAGAACTGACAGCGGAAGTTGCAGCCAATCGTGGCAATGGACATCACAGAGGCCCCTGGGTTAAAGTGGGCAAGCGGCTTTTTCTCAACGGGATCTATAGCTGCAGATATTGCCTTGGCATAGTTGAGCGAAAAAAGAGTCCCCCCTTCGTTCTTTCTTACTAAGCAAAAGCCCGTACCGCCATCGTTTATGAGGCATTTTCGGGCGCACAGGTGACAGTTGACCTTTTTGTCCGGTAGTTTTTCGTAGAGCATTGCTTCGTGAAGCGACATTCAACCAGCCTCTTGGCTTTTCATGTAAGTCTTAGTCTCCGCAAATATAAGATCTATTCGCTTGCCTCCGAATGCGGGTTCTCTCTTATCTCGAAAACCAATGGTGGAGACGCGGTTTTCGCGTCCAATTCTATATCGAGCAAGCCTTCAAGAAACCCAGCCCAGATTTCAGATTCACTGATAAAAGGCGTTTTTATGAGGAGATATTTGTCCTTCAAGTAGAAGTCGCCGAACCCTTGCACTCTTAAGCGCTTGAAAACGTCCGGCCATTTCTCACGCTTTGTGGTTTGTATTCCAATTGCGGTTTCTATAGAAATTCTTGTGGCCTCGCCCATTTTCTTTCCGATATCACGCCATTTCTCTATCGGAACATTATTAATCAGAATGCTAACCAGCTCCGCATTTACGAAGGCTATCCGACTTATCCCGCAATAATACTCGCCTGGAAAACGCCAGTCATAAATCATCATGCTTCTGTAGACATCAAGCATTTTCGAAATAAGAGGCTTTATGCCCGGCTCCTTTCCTTCTTTAATTAAAGAGTCAACGAATTCTCTCTCATCTTTCTCCAGAATTATTGTTGTTCTCTTTACTGAGGTCTCGTTTTTCCTCATTAGTTCTTGAAGTTTTTTCTCTTTGTCCTCTTGCATAACCGTTATATTTTTCAGCATATTTTATATGACTTGTGGTGCAGCAACAGGTAGTTGATATGCTTGGAACTTTAGACGATGCAGTTAAAATATTATGTGACCCCATGTGAAAACTTTGCCCTTTAACTTTGACCTTGCGCGCGCTAATATGCTGAAACACCTCTTGCATCATAGCCCAGCAAAGTCGCTCCCCTTTTTCACTTGTAATGTCAGAAGTAATGTGTATTGTTACAAACCATGGAGAAAACTAGGCTGGGCTACCGTTCAGAGTGGACCCGGCCCTTTTATTTGTAATGTCAAATGTAATTTTCAATGTATTAGTCAGGGACTGTAGGCAGTGTTGCCCGCGGTACAAAGCCAGAACGGTCAGGTCTGGCAGGCTCACTTCGCCGTTGCCGCCTACGTTGCGCGCGCTGCGCGCGTTCAGGTTTCATTTGCTTTCGTCTGGGCGCGCGAACCGTTCCCTGGAAGTTTTCCAGCTCAGACGCTTGTATCTCGTCTTCAAGTAGTCCCTGAGCTACTTTGATCAGCGTTTTCTGTCCATCCTGGGCAAGCCGGAAGCAGGGAAGATCAAGGACTTGCTATCATACAGTTCATGACTAATTCTCAGAAGCTCTCTTAGATGAACACCTTCATCGCTGTCCACGAAGGCATCTACGATCCGAAAACTATGGAGCTTAGCGGCACTGGTTACGAATCAAGTGGGAGAGAACTGTCCCTTGCCTTGGCATACGCGGGTTCGCTGCTGGGGGGTCGGTCGCTTTTAGTTCGAGCCCGCGCTAGAGCTTTTGAATGGCATGTTTTGGGCTGGAAAACTCTTTCTGTTCAATCACCAATAGTTTCTTCCTTTTCCTTATGGCGATTTCTGTCCGATTTCGATGGGCAGTTCGAAGCGCAAATCCGAAAGTCCGCTGACTTTCGCTGAGTTTCGCTAGAGGTCGCTGCATGGGAAAACGATAGTAGCGCGCGCACAAGTGCCATGAACACTGCGAGAAACAAGTATTGCGACCGAACGATTTTTAATAGGCCTAAGCACCTTCTAGAATTGCCGATGAAGAAGCTTTTTGCCTGAAAAGATGATGTGCTCTAGGGTATCTGAGGCGAAAGTTTCCTGCGCGTAATGAAGCCTGTGCGTCATGAAATAACTTTGTTCTTGATAAGATACCACATGAGCACTAGTCCTATTATCAGCGAAACAAATCCGCCGGTGAAAGAAAAGAAAACGCCTCGTTTGAGAACACTGGATGACAAATAAGTCACGTAGGGGGCACCGAAAGTGAACAGCCCCGCTAGGATGACCAACAGTAGTTTCCAATACCTTGAACCCATCATTCCAGTTCTGGTCTCTTTGGTTTCTTGGGCCATACATATCACATGCCGATGATTATCTAAATTTCACGTTTTCTCTTATAACCCTTCCTTCACTTCGTTCCCTAGGGCTTTCATTAAGAACTTGAAGACGGAAAAACCAGCCCCGCGATCCGCTTTAAAACCCGTTGTTGCACCAAGCAGGCATACGCCTTCCAAACCACGTTCCTTTGCAAGAGCCAATGTTAAACCTGTTGCCCCGACTATCCTGCCCTTGCTGTAGATTACTCCGCCTTTTTCCATAAACTCCAAGGCAAGCCGAGACGAAGTGGCTGCCACATACACCTGCGACTTTTCTTCGGTTATTGGCACACCACCGACCGTTACAAGGAAGTTGCAACCTTGTTTCTCAACAAAATCTAATGTTTCACCGCAGAGTGCGTAGTGAGCGGCAACGTCGTCAAAAGAGGGCTGCGTGTCTCCAGTCATTATGATAAAATCGTTCTTCTCCATAGGCGCCGCATAAAACTCGTAGCGGGGCAAACGGCAGATTCCTTTTGAATTGATTGAAACATAGTCTGGGAAATAAGGCGAATACAACTCTGCAAAGGGTTTTGCACTGCAGAATTTCAGCAAAAGATAAGCCGCGATCTTCCCGACGTTTCCAAACCCTGGCAGACCCTGGACAAAAACTGGATTCTCGAGGACCGGACTGGAAATTTGACGAAAATAGGGCTTTTCCAATCTAACTCACACCAACATCAATAGATAGAGAGTGTAAGTCTAAAATGTTTCCTTCCTCACAATTGTCAAATGACTATTACAAATTGCTATCCTTGCTTCATAGAGCTGAAGAGCTTACCAAGTCTATCCACAAAACACGGAATTTCAGAAGTGTCAAGAACTTCAAGATATCTGCCACAAAGGGTCATTGGAACAAGACACAGAAAACGCTTCCTGTATGTGAATGGCCATACGCACAAATCATTAATTCAACCCTAGAACCAAAATCGTTTGCCAGAACAAGATGTTGCAATAGGAACGGACATGCAAGTGAGAAAACTAGGATACGAAATCTTGTTGGGGATAGCTTTACTGTGCGTTTCTGTATCGTGTGTTATTTGGGTTTATAGCATGGTTTATGCCGCGTCTGAAGTTGGAAGCATGGAGCGCAAAGATATAAAGCAATGGTCCTTGGTTCTCGTACTCCTGAGCGTAACCACTTTGTTCATAGGAAGTGTTGGAGGATACCTCATCGGCAAGTATCTGCACGTCTCACATGGCCAACCGGAGTTTTTAGGCACGACGAACTGAAATGCGAGTGCAGGACAAGACCACAACTCGGGTATTCCCCTCGTCAAAACCGTGAGACAACGTATTTGAACAGGCAATCCTTGAATTTCAGAACCCTCGCCTAAATCACCCAGATGATCTGACCGCCTGATTTGTTCATCCTTCAACGTCGTACATTCAGAAACGTCAATTCCTATTTGTAATTCATAACCGTTTTATGCCAACATCGGCAAAACCTATTTTATCCAATCTCACGCGAGGGCGTCTGTCTTGCCGGCCAAGGATTTCGAAAGGCTTCTACTCGATTCCATCGATGAGGCGTTATCTTTAGTAGAGGAAAAGCTGAAGAAGGAAACTTATGCTCAATTGGAAAGTCTCGGCGTCCCAAGATATGAAATTCCCCGCCATATCGGAATGTTTACGAGAGTTATTGAAAGAGTGTTTGGGACAGGTGCTGATGACCTTAAATTCTTGATATTGAAACGACTTCATGAAAAGAATGGATGGCCCTTCAAAAGGATAGATTTTGACGAGATGACGTTCTCGGGACAGGTCGAGCGTGTGTGCGGAAGAATGTATTCGGAAATCATCAATAATATGCAAAGCCCCGTGGTCGTCTTTCATCTTGAAGATATCGGCTATCCAAGCCCGCTCAGACTCATCGCCGTTAACCCGGGAGCGGCGAAAACAACAGGAGTAAATGTTGAAAACACTATTGGAAAGACCATTGACGAAGTGTACCCCGAGATTTCTGGGACTGACGTCGAAAAGAACATTGTGGAGGTTATCCGCTCAGGAAGGGCTAAGAATTTAGGAAGGTTTCAGCGTTCAGCTGAGCACGGTCTTGGAGGCGCCCTGTCTGTCACAGCCTTTCCTTTCTCTAGTAACTGCGTAGGTTTGGTTTTCAAGCCAGCTGCTGAACGCCGGGTTATTGCTGAAAGATTGCAAGAAGATGAAAAACACTTCGAAGATGACGCGTCAAACGTAGGTGAGTGGAGATGGGAATTGGACACTCTAGGACGCCAAGTCTCCGCCGATAGATCACATGTGCGGGAAAGATGGATTCGAAAAGAAATAACTCATGAACCGCACCGCGCCGACTATTTTTCGATAAGGGGCAAAGAATACCTAGAGAGCGGCGATTTGCCAAGGGCCAGAGAGTTCTTCCAACAGGCTGAAGAAATGTACCAGAGATCAAACGAGACTGAAGACGCATTTGAAAACGCATCCCTACGTATCAGGACGTATCTTTTTGAAGAAAAGATGTCTTTGGAAGAATACTTTCAAGCAGTAGAGGAGTATCTTCATAAATACGCGGATTTTTTTATGGATGGGAATTTCGTAGAAAATCTTGCCAACTACTGTCAATGGAAAGGTTACAAACATAACGAAGAGCACAGATTTGAGGATGCCAGAGGATCCTATGCAGAAGCAGAAGAAATGTTCTTAACACTGAAGCAGAGGAACAAAGCACTTTTCAATGGATCTCGACGTATCCTAACTTATGTAAACGAAAACATGCTGGAAACTTATGAAAAATCTGCCGAAGAGTTCTTCGACAGATACAGTGAATTCTCAGGAAACAAGTATTACAAAGAAGTGCACGCCCACTACTACTCCTATAAAGCCGACAAGTCAATCGACCCCCCCAAGACCATGGAATTCCGAAGCGAAGCTGAAAAACTCTTCCTAGAAATCAATCAAAAAGAACTAGCGTTCAAGAACGCATGCAAGCTCCTTGATTTGTACTGGGAGAACATCCCTTCCAAAAATGAACAGTTAATCCAAAGATGTCTGGATGCAACGGAAAGATTCTTTGAAAAATACCAAGGTTTTTCAGAACATGAGTATTACAGAAAGAGAATGGCTGAATATTACCTTTTGCAGGCTCGTGCACTCGCTTCGCAGTTGAAGGAAGTTTTGCGCTAGGCATTTTAGGGTCAGTTCGTTTAGTGCGATTGTCTTCTTCTTTACCCTGTTGGCGCCACTATCTGTTGAAGATTCCCAAAGGCTCCGCCAAACGATACGTTCATCATGGTTTGAGCACCAATCCACGCGGCGCCGCTCAGAATAAGCAGGATTCCGGCGTACATGAGACTACTGCCCCAGAACCCACCTCGAGCCTCCTTCAGAGTCAGTGAATTGAGAATCGTTATGAGCAGTATCATAAAGACGTTTCCCATGTTGATCACATCTGTGGGTATCGACCCGAACGTGAAGTATGGTACTGACGTTAGAGTTTGAGAGAAGTACTTCGTCATGAAAGTCAGGATAGTTAGAAGAGCGACTGTAATTGGTTGAAGAAGGAATGTTGTGGTTTCTATCGTCTTTACTACTGCCTCCCGTTTCTTCCGAAACTCTAGATTCTTAACACAGTTGTTACCCAAGATTTTTCCCACCTCCAGCAGATCGGCACCATAGTTGAAGGCGTCAAGGAAAATCTTGTTCGTCATATAGACAGTGTGTGATGCCGCCTCTGAAGATAGAAGACTCAAGGTCTTCGCGTTGTCTACACCAATCTTGACTCTTGCGTAAGCCCGCTTCAATAGGTCTTTGAGACGACCAAGTTCAAGATAAAGCACATAGGAAAGAGCGTTTTGCAAACTCGATGATGACGCCATGTTTTCGCCGAGGCCCTTGATTAGCGTAGGGTAGTTTTCATTGACTCCTATAACGAATGTCTCAAACCTGTAAGCGAAATATCCCGGAAGCAGAAATGCCAAGCCGCATACAAAAAAGCCGTAGGGGTAGCCGAATATTATGCTAACCAGGACCGCTGGTACTATGCATGCAAAAGCGATGGGCAGAGCCACTCTGAAGCGTGTGTACAGTTTGGGTGGCATATCCTTGTCAATGTGAATTAGAACGTCCTTAGGCACGACTGTTCTGAGGCCAAGATACATCACTATTAAGACTGCAGAGGCCACGAAGTATCCGAAATAGACGAGGTTGGGTTCATTTGTGAAGACGACGAGGATGTCTAGTATCATGATTAGGAATGTTGATACGCTTGAGAAGGTACTGTAGACGCCGCCAAGCATGTCGATGGACTTTATTGCCCTATCGTAATAGCCTGAATATTCTTCAATCATCGTGGACGATTCTAGCTCCAAGTAACCCTTAGGATGCGTTGACGAAAAAGCCTGCAGGCATCTGATCAGAACGTCTTTGAATGGCGCCTTGGTAGTATTGGCCATTTCAGAGGTGGCTTTGGTAATTCCGTAGCCGTATTCCTTTGCTAACTTGCGGATTCCGCTGAAGATTTCACTGTAGTAACCGTAGTCCTTTGTTTCTGCAATGATTTTGACAAGGTCATCTGGCGTAATTTCACCGTGGGAAACCGCGTACATGTGAATTAGCAGCGAAACGAGTTGTTGATCGATTCTGGTGGGAATCCTTTTCCTAATGTAAAACAGGAGAAACACAACCGTGCCAGCTACAGCGTTTACCGCAATAAGACTTACAACATCACCTCTAACAACCAGATACGCTGAAACTAGGATGTTAATGACCAGAATTAGTGCTATCTGCCGCTTCTTCATAGAACCTAGTCTGACAGCCATGTAAATTGACCCTCTTTGACTTTTCTGTAGACTTCTTCCACGCCGACATTCCCAACTTCTATTACTGTGTTCCAGACATCTTTGAATCTCGGATGCTTGTCAGCCAAGGCTCCCAGGATTCCCGCGCGCATCTTGAGCTCTTCATACAACTCTGGAAGCCTTTCTGCGGGCCAGCCTCTGTAAGGAAGAATCTTTGCTTCCATCAGGAAACTCGTACCTGAAAAGCGCAGCAAGTCTTCGTCTGAATCAAAGGTGAAGATGGGCAAGAAGTTGAGTTGGCCTTCTTCTGAATCGTAGTTTATGATCTCATTGACGGAAGTTACTCTTCTAACCAGTTTGAGTCCCCTCTTGATCCTGTTCTGAAAAATAGCTACGTTCAGACCGTTCATGTGGGACTTCGGAACGTCTATTGGCGATGAGGTCAACCTTTGAAAAAGCGTCTGCAAGTCTCCGGCGTGTATAGTGGAAACCACGGGGTGACCAGTCTCGATAGCTTGAAATGCTATCTGGCCTTCCTCACCCCTAATCTCTCCCACAATTATCTGATCTGGCCTCTGCCTCAGAGCCGCCTTCAGAAGGTCAAACATAGTCACTTTGCTTCCGGTGTGCAGCCGAGTGACCTCTCTTACCCAGTTTCTGTGAGCCAAGTTCACCTCAGGCGTTTCTTCAATGCTCACAATCTTTGCATCTGGCTTTATGAGCCCTACGAAAGCGTTCAGACTAGTTGTCTTTCCTGACGCAGTTTCTCCGCACATGAAGAAAGAAATTCCCACCTCTAGAAGAATCCACATGTAAGCCGCAAGTTCAGCGGACATGGTTCTCCACTTAATACAGTGCGCCACCGAGATCGGTTCTTTCGGAAACTTCCTTATCGTGAAGTTGCTTCCTTTGATGCTTATGTCTTCGCCGAAAACAATGTTAAACCTAGACCCGTCGTCCAAGTGTACGTCCAGAATCGGGTTAGTGTAACTTAAAACTTTGCCGTGTCTTTCAGCCAATCCTCTCAAAAGGCTTTCTCCATCCTCCAGAGAGATATCGGTGTTACTTTCGAGGGCGCCGAAGAACTTGTGATACACATATACGTGGCCCGCGCCAGGCACACTTATGTCCTCGAGCCACGGATCTGCCAAGAAATCGTCAAGCACGCCGTGGCCCACTTTTTCTCTTAAGAAGTGATACAGAACACTCCTTTGTTTGCCTGGAGGCAACTTCAGTATTTTCTTCTTGACCGCTTCTTTGAACAGTTTCTCAATGAGCCTTTCCTTTTCCTTAGCACCCTCCGCGACCATTGTGTTTTCTGTTATTGCCTTTGCAATTGCATCTTCAACTTGTTCTAGAATCTTTCTGGGCGGTTTTTCAGGCTCGATGATGTTGTACTTACCGTATTCTCCTCCAAATTTTATGTGAATGAATGCGCCCAGCCCGATCGGATAGACGAGGTCCAACACCAATGCTGCGGACATCAAGTCAGCGTCGGTCCCAACCTGGCTCGGGTCGATGACGTATTCGGGTGTGATGCCCGTAGTCTCCGTGTATGTCTTCAAATAAGGATATTTCTCGTAGGCCTCTTCAAGAGTCTTCGGCACTTCCAAGTCGTATAAACTCACGAACTTTGCCTTTTCACTCTTCTTTTTCTCCTCGCTCTTTAGGACTTGGACCGTGTTCTGACTCGCATTCTGACCTGCATTTTGGCTAGGCTTAGCCTTTGGCTGAGAGAAGGGACTTTTCATTTAGACCTTTACACCACCAAGAGGCAGTACTCTTAGGCCGAGGTGCGGGTTGACTTCCAAGCTCACTGATTCTTTCCTGTCACCAGTGGTTCCCCACAGTTTGACTATTTTCAGCACCTTAACCTGAACACCTGCAACTTTCGCGTTCGAAATGCGCAAGTATACATCTGATGATGCCTTGAGCTTCATGCTAGAATTTTCGGGTAGGAAATTCGGATGGAAGGTCAGGATTATTGTTTTCCCGATTGAAACTAGGTTCTTCATCCTTGTGACAAAGGTCAAAAACACGTGTGGAGGAGTGTCTGCCGCTAACATGCTGAGACTGTCAATGATGATGAAGTCGTATCGTTTCTTGTACATCTCCAGAAAGTTTCTCGTGACTTTGAAGAACATTGATGACAGAAACTGGCTCCATTTGCCTCCCTCGACGTGTAACGCGAATACATCCAGTTTTGCACTTACATAGTAGGGGTACGGATCTATTTTTATGGATTTCATCATAGCAAGGTATTCTTTGGCCGTCGTCTCGCTGGTTATCACGCAGACTCTAAAGCCTGCTTTCAATGCAGAGTACGCTATCTGCTGGGTGAGTGCAGTTTTTCCAGAGCCAAAATCCCCTTCAATCGACGCTAGGCAAGGATATGGGAAACCTCCGCCTAGAGCCTTGTCAAGATCTCTTATACCTAATGATATTACATTCATGCATGAACTCCCTCTAACACTCTTGAATTCTCCTTCATGGATCCGAAGTCATACTGCCGGGGCATAAGGCGGTCGAACAGTCGAAATCTCTCTCGGATTGTCACATTCCATGCCTCTTCGGGTCAGATTAGATTTCTTTTCTTAGTCAGACTTCGACTTCGAATCCAGATTGTCAGTTCACAAGCTTCGACGAAACAGCTATTTGACCCTTCTGAACCAGAAATACATATTAACAATTCAGGTTGCTAATTTTCTTCTCTTGAGCGATGCTTTTCTCTGAATGCGACGATAAGCAACGTCATTATGATGAATAAAAATGCAGCTCCCAATGGAGGAAACTCCGGCACAACCGTATATATGTAGTATTGTCCTTGATTGTCTCCGATTTTTTCGTTTCCAGCGTTGTCATACGCGAGTATTCTGTATTCCACTCGAGTATTTGCTTGTTGTCCTGGAACGGTGCACTCATACAACCCTGTTGTAGAATTGAAAGACATTTGGGTGTCATACCAAGTGTTGTTGTTTATGGTGTACGACAATGTGACACTTTTAACACCGCTTCCAAGATCGGTAACGTTCACCAAGATTTTTGTTCCTTGACCGGGTTGAACTTCATTTTCGGGCATACGCGATTCGTTTTCAATAAGGGGAACCTTCGTGTCCAGTGTCACGTTGGCCGAATAAGCGTCGGAGACCAGACCCGCATTGTCCATAAACTGGGCATAGACTGTTTTTGGTCCGTCACCAAAGGCAAACATCCAGTTACTTGAAGAATTGAAGGCCCCCCAATCCGACCAGGTCATGTTGTCATTGCTCAACCGCATTTGAGCAACACCTGAAATGGCGTCACTTGCGGAAAGCGCCAAGATCACCGATGTTGAGTCCATATAGGTCAGATTTCCGCCAATAAATATGGAACCGGTGGGCGGAGTCCTGTCAAGCTTTATTCCAGTCAAGACGTTGTGAGGAAGTTCTTCGTTGCCTACATTGTCTACGCTCCAATATTCCAGCGTGTTGTTGGCGCCTTCCACGCTGATTTGCGGTTGACCGCTTGTGCTTACGTTTTGTGTTTGGCCGTTGTTGACTCTGTAGTAAGTTTCGGCTACACCTGATTCATTGTCGGTAGCCGTGAGCGTTATGGTGAAGTTTGAGGTGTGCCATTTTCCGTCATAGTCGTTGTTTGTGATTGGTGGGGTCGTGTCGTTTGCGACCGTAAAATTAGCTGAGTCTTCGATTGTCTGTCCGAGAATTGTTGTCTGTGCCGTAGCCGTGTACTGGCCGTATTGCTCGGGTAGATAGAACGTAATGATGAGCTGCCCCTGGGCATTTGTAAGGTTATTCTGCGCTAGGATCGTTGTGCCGTTCGGAGCTGTGACCTGAAGCGACACGTTCATTGAGGATATGGGCGCACTGTTATTCTGAATTGTAGCTGTAAGAGTTGCCTGTTCTGCCATGCCGTAGTTCTGTTTGTTGCTTTCTACGCTTATCTCATAAGTGTCGATTCTGTACAATGTGACGTTGTAGATGTCTATGCCGTGGTATTCATAGTTTACTAGGGAGAAATACCATGTGCCTGTCGTTGGGACGGTATAGGTTCTGTCGAGCACCGTGGCATTGTCTGACCAGTGGGCAGAAACGTTCAACCAATTAGAAGCGTTGCTCTGAGCGTATTCCCACGAGTTCTGGCAGAAGAAGGAAATCTGTTCTGAAGCATTGTACACGATTCTGACATTCGATCCTGTAGCCAGTTCTGTGAACGGACACCAAGCTTGTCTTGGTGGAATGGAGAATGAATAAAAGAATAGCTGAGTCTCTATCGACGTTGTGTTCTTTGTCATGGCTAAGGACAAAGCAGACCCATGGGCTAACAATCCGGCAAACAATATCGCAAAAGTAGTAATAAGGGCTAGTGACTTCGGCAAATTTTCCACCAAGGTAGATCATCTCTGTCTACAAATATAGTTTACGAAGTGGGTCCTCGTTCTCTCAGAGACGATTTAAGCCTAAGCTGAGAGAATAGGCCCATTCTTGCTCTCGGTACATGGCCTGTGCCGGAAGAGGAGGGAGGATCCGTTCTCGGGTTTGTCAATCGCACTGTTAGCCAACGTAGCCTACAGCTATGCCTGCTGGAGAACCTGATAGTCCGCCTACCATGCCTAGAGTACGTTCGCCGTATTGGTTTACGAAAATTTCTTGTTGAGCACTTATTCCATAGTGGGTAGCGAAGACCACTGTAATGACGCTGTTTGGGAGTATGTCTGGTGCAGATGTTGGCAATTGCACGTTTATGAGTGCCTGTTCTCCAGGCTTGATGCTCTGATGAGACGTAACGTCAAACGATTCGTTGGTGCCGATAGCATTGATGGCCAAGACTGTATAGTTGTCTATCAAATATGTTTGCCAATCGGTGTTGTTGTACGTGACTATGACACTGTTCCACGCGAACGTCTCATTTCTCAGGAATATGTCTCTCGAGCCAGTGTTTTGAACAGAAAAATTGAGCGATCTGCTTTCTGCACTTGCGATTGTGAGGTTGAGCTGAACACCGAGTTTGACGTCATCACTTGATGGTGAGTTAACTAGGGTCCCTACGTTGTTCATGGTAGTAAGCAACGCGGTTGAGATCGCCCCGACGAAAGCTATCCAGCCTACCAGAACAATTGCTGAAGCTATTGATACCGAGAGCCCCATTGATGGTCACCGTTCTAGGGAGGTGAAAACATGTAGCTGCTGGGGATTCCCCTGTAAGGGACGACCTTTGCCTCGTAAAGGTTGCCAGACACGTTTGTCGCGTTGTAAACCTGTATGATGGCGGCTTCTCCTACCTGAACGACGCCGTTTCCGTCTGCGTCAGTCATATTGAACATTCCGCTTCCCGTTGTCGCGCTTGCGTTGTAAGAGTACAACATAGCCTGACCGTAAGCACCGACGTAGACGCTGATCAGTTCAAAGTCTGACATTGGAAGACTTCCAGTGTTCTTTGCGTATATCGTGAACAGTGGACTTGGATTCGATGTCTGGTTAACGACGGCGTAGACTATGTCCAACTGCGTGTTCATGTTCTTCTTAGCGGCGTCAAGGTTTTGCATTATGTTACTCTGAAGCGACGTCCCAGCGTATATCGCGTAGGCTGCAAAGCCGCTTGCCATAACGACTGATGCGATAACCATGATTGCTTCGGTTATTGTAAGCGAAAACCCCATTTATGGCTCTGCCGCCTTGCATTTCTTTAAGACACGCATTATCAGCCCGCTCAGATCCTGTGGGTCCGTCTTCGCGCCGGAAGCATGTGCTGCACCATAGATGCTGAGAATCACTTCTTCGGCTGATAGGTTCTGAGATCTTGCTCTGACGACGGCGCCAACCAAGTTTGACACGTGCTCACTGTAACCTTTGGGCATTAAATCGGAGAACTCGCAATAGTCACATATTCTGTGTATGCTCTCTTCGTCAAAACCCAAGTCCAACATCGTATAAACCCACTGTACAATTGAAGTTCCTTTGTTCACACTGCCCATTCCTTCCAGGGGATTATCAGTCATTCTTTCTTTCCCTCCTATTTCTCCAACTTGTTTTTCCGTAGTGAACTTGTTTTCAGGCTTCTCGATTTCAGGGGCTGAAGGAAAGCTAGCAGCATCTTTGGTGTCAATGTAGCTCTCCACGGCGAACCCAGCCTCTTCGGCCTTTTTGGGCTCGCATGCAGCAGGCATCTGCGTTTCTGAAGCACTCTTTGCTTCGAGTTTTCCTGCTGCTTGTCCTTTTGCTAAGAGCTTATTCTCAATAATCGGTTTTGCTTGAACTACCTTGTTGAGGTCTTCCTCGCTCGTGATAAGCTGCAAAAGATTGAACGGGTTCTGAGACTCACTGAGAAGACTTCGAATGTCCACAATCGTATTCTTCAAATCTTCAACCGTGTTCTTGAGCGTCATGAAATTATCGACATCGGACTTGAGCTTCTTGACATCCTTCTCAACCTCCCCAATCCTCCCATTTTCGTTCGCACCAGCATTTGGAGCCCCACTCGCTGCCACATTCGGATTTTCACTCATACCATCACCTTCGACCTATTCAATACATGTTCTTGATCGGATTCCGACTCTAAATCCAGATTGACACTTCACAAGCCCCAAAGACCTATTTGACACTTCTGAACTTGGAATATGAATTAGTAATACAGGTTGGCAGCTCTACTAAGAGCACTCTTGAAAGCTCTCACGTTTACTGAAGACTCTGGATAATGAGAATGGTTGAATGTGAAATCAACATATGCAACTCCCACGTGTTTCAGGAATATTGTTCAACGAGAAGGATTGCAGATTTTCACAGGTGATCTTAACAGCCTCTTCATAAGGTTCATACTCGCCGCTGCGATCACAGTTGACTTAGGGCGAACCACTCCCAGCAGACGTTTCAAGAAGGGCCTGAGTAAAATTGATGGCAAAGATTACAACCATTGTCGTTTCAATCGCCATAATTGCAGGGCTAACGGCCAGTATGCTGGTTCCCCGTATGACGAATCCGCCCTTTCCCCCGACCCTCCTGAACAGAACGACAATTCTCACCGACGATAACTACGAAGTGGGATACCCTCTCAACCTGACACGAGGCGAAAGAGTTGACGTTAAGGTATCAGGCAACGGTCAACCCATCGACTTCAGAATAACGGATAACCAATCTTCAACGCTTATAGAAAAAGTAGGAGACACCTTTTATGATGTCCCCTGGCAGGCCCCGGCTGATGGGACTTACACTTTCTACATCAGTGCCTATGTAGGGGACGTCACAACGACAGTGATAGTGACCGAAACATAAGCGCGCGCTGCCTTGTCCCGAAATTGGTGTAAAATGGTTATAATTCTTATTTTCTGATTTTGGGGTAGTTTTGAGGCGCGCATTTACTTCTGGTCCTCTTGCGTGCCTTGAAGTTCCAAACGGGCTGGGCGCAGCCTCCACGCTTTATGGAAAACTCCACTTCCATACGGATTTGATGGAACCCCATGTTTTGCCATCTTTCAGCACGACCGACATTCACCCAACAAACAAGCCCAAATCAAGCTCCAATAGACAAAAGAAGAATAAAAACCATTTTTAACCATTTTAGGGACAAGCCAGCGCGCTACTTCTCGTTCCAAGCTTTCCTTGTCTATTGGTCAAAAAGAGGATTGTTGATACTGAGCAAGAATTCATAAATCTCTTTAATAAAGTGGGCTAACAAGATAAAACTGAAAACCCAATACATGGTGAAATAATGTCCTCGGAAGTCGTTGTCCCACGTCCAGCTGAAACCAAAAAGAACAGCGCAGGCGGAAGGTGCTTGTTATGGCGGATGTGTCCTGTCGTCACCCTAAAAGAAAAAGATTGCATCCACAAGGGCAGTCCGTCCTGCAAAGAATTCATCAGATGGCTGAACAGCTCTGAAGGCCGATACACGGGAGACCTGCGCTAAACAAAAACATTATGGCGCACAGCCGGCGGGAAACAGAAACACACGCCTGCACATCCCTTTTTCTTATTCGACAGGAGCAAATTCTCGCAAGCACAAGAACAACCAACACACTCGGACAACTCTTCAGACGGAAAACTTTTAAACATCAAATGCTAACAGACGGGAGTTTGCATTAGAAGAAAGGAGAAACAGTCCCTCCGCCCAAAATCTTTCTGAACGCAAAAGGTTTTGCGTTCCATCACTTCTTGAGACCCTGAGATCAGAACTCAGAGACTCTGAATGAAGTGAGGCTCGTTAGAGCACTTATGTCTGAAAAGCAGCATTGTTCCAGCGTCAATGCTAGAAGTGATTAAACGCATGCGAGAGGTGTGGAGGTGACGATGAAGACGCTTATACACCTCTCGCACGGGCACCTGATCTCTTAGGCTGTGGACACATAGACGAGATAGAGTCATGGTTCACCAGTTTGGCAAGCCCGAAAGATATCTCTAATATTAATACTTAATAAATATTACCGTTGAGCCGTGCAACAGAAGCACATAGCACGAAAACAGGACAGAAAAAGCGCCGACAGGACACACAGCAGGCATCTCCCACAAAGGCGGGATGAAATGAGGCCATTTTGCGGGCGGTTTCTCGCCCGAATGATATTCCAGTGCAGAAAGTGAATCTGGATTGGGAATCAAGATTCCGTATTCATAACTGATATCAATATAGACTCGAAAAGGTGACTTCGTGATAGCCTTTGGTAAGAGTTCTGGCCTTGAAAAGGAAGCTATTGGTTCTAGGCATAATCATCATGATGACCTCATTATTCGTCAAGCTAGAACCCGATGTGAACGCCCAACCCGGCTCAGAGTATCAGAGATACGTGCTCAATTACTCAAACGGCACTTACATCGGAAAGCCAATGTTTCCGGTACTGATTAACGATTCTCAAATACTTGTGGGTCAAAACTGGACGATAGTATGTCCCCTGGAGGCCGCTCATTCTTATCACGCTTACCTTTACGGCGCTTGGGTCAACAACGGATCGCAGCCAAAAACAGACTACAACGTCTACGTCTACGACCCAAACGGTGCACTAGTGGGCATACACACGGAATCCGCGGGGCTACTTGAACACCTAGGAGACACTGTGGATACACCGTTCTTCACGCCGGAAAAAACAGGCAACTACACCTTCATAATAGCAAACAATGCAGGAACAAGCCAAGCAGCACAACAAGCAACATTCATGATAATAGAAAACATCCAGACAAACACTTGGTACCAACAATACATCGCGGGCCAAATATTCGGCATGCCCATGTTCAACACCAGCTGGGCCTACGACTTTGTGACAAACAGCCAGAACGTGGAAGTGCAAGTCAAAGTACCTTATACATTAGACATGTACGAAGCCAGACTCTACGTCATGGCAGACCCGACAGTCCCAAATGAGACAGTCCTGGACGGCGTACCACTGGCATGGGAACCAGGACTCTACGGCAACACAACCAGCACAACCATGACAGGCACATCTGGCACGAACGCAACAATAGGCGGCTACAACTTAGACGCTGAAGGGTACCGAGGAGTAGCCTACGCAAGCTGCGAATACCCAGGCCAAGACATGCTCATAAACTACACGTCACCACACAGAGGGCAAACCCTGTACCACCTGGTACTAATAGGCGAGTACGGCTCAGGAACAGTTGACTTCCTAGTCAAAACAATATTCGACGCTTCCCTGCAACCGTCAATAGTCCCGGGCAACGTGTATTTGGACACTGATGCCACCATATCTTATGTTTTAGAGTCCACAGACCTCATTAACGCAACCCTACGATACTCAACCAACAACTGGACAACCACAACCACGATTCCAATGGAAATCTCAGACGACAACAGAACCTGCACCGCAGTCATTCCCGCACAAGCTGCAAGCACACTTGTCACCTACAGCGTCCAAGCCTACGATTATCTAGAAGACTTACTTGTTGCAAGTGGAAACTATACCGTGAGGCAATCTTCGTTAACCTTCTTAACAAAACCCATGTTCCCAGTAATATTCAACAATTCCCAGATCGAGATAGGCCGAGACTGGAGCGTCGTCACCACTTTGCAGGCAGGTCATTCTTATCACGCTTACCTTTACGGCGCCTTCGCGAACAACGGGTCACAGCCAAAAACCGAATACGACGTCTACCTTTACGACCCAAACGACACGCTCGTGGGTTACCACACAGAATCCGCAGGACTACTTCAACACTTGGGCGACACCGTGGACGCGCCGTACTTCACGGCGAAAAGCACTGGCAACTACACGTTCATAATCGCAAACAATGCAGGCGCAAGCCAAGCAGCACAACAAGCAACATTCATGATAATAGAAAACATTCAACTCAACACTTGGCACCAGCAATACATAGAAGGAGAAGATAACAACAACTCGTCCGCCTTGAACACCAGTTGGGCCTACGATTTTGTAACGGGCAGCAAGCAAGTGGAAGTAGACGTCAAAGTTCCTGACGCACTGGACATGTACGAGGCCAGACTCTACCTTATGGCCGATCCGACAGTCGCAAACGAGACAATCTTGAACGACGTACCACTAGCATGGGAACTAGGACTCTACGGCAACAGAACTGGCATCTTCGGCGGCTACAACTTGAACAGTGAAGGGTACCGAGGAGTAGCCTACGCAAGCTGCGAATACCCAGGCCAAGACATGCTCATAAACTATACGTCACCAGACGCTGGGCAAACCCTGTACCACCTGGTACTAATAGGCGAGTACGGCTCAGGAACGGTACAGTTCCGAGTCAAGACCGTGTTTGACCCTGCCTTGCTGCCGTCAATAGTGCCAGATAAGGTGTACCCAGACACTGACGTTACAATCGCTTACGTTTCAAAGTCCACAGACCTCATTAACGCAACCCTACGATACTCAACCAACAACTGGACAACCACAACCACGATTCCAATGGAAATCTCAGACGACAACAGAACCTGCACAGCAACAATCCCAAGACAGGCCGCAGATACATTCGTCTTTTTTGGAGTTGAAGCTTACGACTCTCTGGATAACAGGCTTATCGCTTACGGAAACTATACTGTAATACGAAGCTCGACCTATCTCGAAAAACCGATGTCACCCGTATGGTTCGATGATTCCCAGATGGAGATAGGTCGAAACTGGAACGTCACCTGCCTACTAGAAGCAAACCGAACCTACCACGTCTACCTTTATGGCGCTTGGGTGAACAACGGATCTAACCCGAAAACAGACTACAACGTCTACGTCTACGACCCCTACGGCAATTCTGAAAGCAACCACACCGCGTCTGCGGGACTACTTCAACACCTGGGCGACACCTCAGATACACCCTTCTTCACTCCAAAATACAGTGGCAACTACACCTTCCAAATAGTGAACAGTGCCGAGGGAAGCGTTGAAGCTCAGCAGGCAACTTTCATGATAATCGAAGACGTTGAACCCAACACGTGGAATCAACGTTACATAGAAGGCACGAACAACGGTGTCCCAACTCTTAACACGAGCTGGGGCTACGAATTTGTAACCGACAGCCAGAATGTACAGATTCTAATCAGCGTTCCAGACACGTTAACCATGTACGAGGCTAGGCTTTACCCGATGGCTGATCCTACAATAAAGAACGAAACGATCCTAGACGGTGTGCCACTAGCATGGGAACCAGGACTCTACGGCAACACAACCAGTACAACCACAAAGACAGGCACATCTGGTACAAACGCAACAATAGGCGGCTACAACTTAGACGCTGAAGGATACCGAGGGGTAGCTTTTGCAACCTGCGATCACGCGGGTCAGGACATGCTCATAAACTACACATCATCACACGCAGGGCAAACCCTGTACCACTTGGTACTCATAGGCGGAAAAGGCAGCGGGACAGTGGAGTTTCTGGTCAAAACAATTTTCAATGCCAGTTTGCAGGCGTCAATCGCCCCGGGCAGGTTGTATCCCAATGACACTGGCCTAGTCGCCTATGTTTCCACTTCAACGGACTTAGTAAACGCAACACTGCAGTACTCAACCAACAACTGGGTAAATGCAACTACCATCCCAATGGAAATCTTTGACAACAGAACGTGCAGAACGACTATTCCGGGACAAGTTGCTGGAACAAACGTGGTTTACGGAATCGAAGCTACAGATTTGCTGACAGACATTCTTGTTGCCAACGGAAGCTACACCGTGAAGAACCCCTCGATGCTTAACATAACTGTGATCCGTCCAACGGTAACATTTGGGGACAACATAACCGTCAAAGGCTTCATGACTCCACAGGCAGCGGGCATGCCTATCACTGTTTATTTTGACTCTGGAAACGATAGCGAAAGCATAGTGTGTTTCACGCTTGCAGATGGTTCGTTCACGGCAAGCCTCCGGTCGAATGCTATTGGAACTTGGAACGTTCAAGCTGTGTTCTATGAGGATGCGTCAACTTATGGAAGCATGAGCCAACAATTGGTGGCAACCGTTGAAGGACCGTCCTTTTTGGCCCAGTATTCTCTCTACATAGGTCTAGGAGTCGGAGCCGCAGCAGCAGGCTCAGCAATCCTGATGCTCTATCTTAGAAAATGGCGTGGTCGCGCACTAGCAGAAGAAGAATGGTGACAGACTTACGGGCTTGCCTCATCTCGACATTCCGAAGAGACATTAAATTCCTGTTTCGTTGATCGAGAAACTGAAAACGCATCAACCCGAAACTTTCCTTCATCCTCAAAAGGAAGGACCGACCAAATAGGCTAACAAAATATATTCGTGCTGATTTGCACTCTGAAATTCGGGACAGTTTTGCCGAGGGCAGCCACACGGAGCGCGTGCGTTCGGGGTTCTTAGTATTGCACTTCATAGCACTTTCGGCCTCTTCGATCGTCCAAGCACAATCGAACAGCTCTAAATTACAGCTTCCCAACCTTTAGACCCGGGAGAACACGTTCAACTTTCTGGAATCCTGTCCCCCTTCAGGTTCGACTTGTGCAAAGCTTTCATCTGCAACCCATAGCACAGCTTCCGTGTCCCCAACGATTACACCTCTTTTTTACCAATCCGAGAACGCTGAAGCTACCAGTTCATTGTTTCTCAGGGAGAGCGAGGCCAAACTTGGGTCGTCTTTCCGATGTTCAGAGTTGCAGGTTCCGCGCGCGGTGGAAGGGGTCAGTAGGAAAAGCATACACCTCTCCATAAACAAGGTAAGAAACGCAAAGCTACCAACAAGAAGCACACTGTGACTCATAGACACAAGCTAACTCGAAACGCAAACAATCAGCTAAGAAAGTCTAGGAATTCTTGCTCGGTCTCTCTTACCGAATGAAACTTTTTTCTACGTATTCCTGAGCCTGCCCGCAACAGACAGAGTAAACAACAATACAACTAGGTAGGATAATTTGAGGAGCTCTTTGACTTTTCTATCGCAAAGGATGAAGGCAGAAAGCGAAAATAGGAATTTAGTCTTCCCAACCCTTATGTTTAGATTGTCTAACGCAAAGCACGCAAACAAAGCTTCGACGGGTTTCAGGTCAAAGGCATGCGGTATCGAAACAGCGCATCTGCACGGTCAGCTCTCGCCCGAGACAAGTTTGGCAAGGTATGCCCGTCCTCATTTGAACACCCATCGCACAGGAAGCCAATCTGCCGATTCGAAACCGAATAGAATTTGACTTCAACCATCCAGTTCTAAACGACGTGTTTGAAGCATATTCTATTCAATGTTACTGCTTCTGCTCTAGTTGCTCGCAAAGATTCTTATGACTTCATCCATTCTATTCGCTTTTGACCTCATGCATCGGTTCAATGAGCAAAAATGCCTGTTCAGGCAAACGAATTGAACAAATCTAGCAGATTTGCCGTTAGCCTTCACGAGCTCTCTAAAAAGACAAATGGGTAGTATCGGTCTCAAAATCTGTTTGCGGTTTGGTTTCAGAAAAAACGGAAAGAAAATGGGGTGGATCTCGGCTGGAAGAGTTTTCTAACCGAGGCTGATAGTTGAATTTGTAGGTAGTCCGCCTGGTATGTCTCTCTGTATCATCAAAGCTGCGCCTACGCTGGTTCTAATTTCAACTGTGACCGAACTGTACGAATTCAGCGCATATGTCGGTCCCAGCCAGACGATCATGAATGCCTTACCATTTTGCTGCAGAACCGTTTCATTCGCGACTAGAGCGTTGTATAGGAAGGCTGTCGCATTTGGCGTAGCTCCGCTCCAATTATTGGAATTCGTTGTGCTAATGAGGGTCATGATGTCTGTCGCGGTTGAAGTTGTTGAGCCATTGTATACGTTGGCAAGTGAGAAGTTCGCGCCTTCCACCGCAACTACAACGGTGTTGCCAGCCATGTCTACTTGTTGCTGGGCTACCGCTAGTTTCAATGGAATAGCGAGAGCCGTCACGTTGCAAGTGCTGCCATCGCTGCTTGTCCACGCTGTTATGTAGCCGTCAAGTTCTAAAGCGCTTGTCGCCTCGTTGATGCCCTTGCTAATCGTTGACTTCGCCGTCTGAGCCGAGTAGAAACCCATGTTGATGACCACGTAGGCCAAGGCTGCGGCTATTACTACGAAGGCAATCAAAACGATTGCAGCTTCAATGCCGACGATGCCGCGCTTCTTGCGGATGCAACGCATCAGGGTGTTCATCATGGTTCACCTAACTGCCTACTGTGCTCCATCCTGGAGCTAGCTGGGGCGAAACAACGAAACTCACGGCGAGCGGTGCGCCTTGCTCAGGCCTAATCTGGAGGTAAATAGTTTGGCCGTGAACTGCGCGGTCCTGTGGTGCGAAGGAGATCACTAGAAATCCTTTTTCGTTGCTGTCAAGCGAAGTGTTGTTGTTACTATTGCCTATGAATAGCTCCGCCGTAGTTGTGGTGCCTCCATTGGACAATGCGGTTTGACCCACATCGGTGACCAAACTGTCCATTGTAGTACTATATGGATCGATAGTGCTGTCGGTGGTGGCGTTGACTCCATAGTAGCAATTGGCGATTGCTGTTTGGTTAGAGACCGTCAAAGTAATTTGGGTTGAATTTGCATCCATTGGAACGTATCTGACTCCGATTACTTGCAGCGGGACCATCAAGGCGTCAACGTAGTAAGGAGCAGTAGTGTTGGCTCTTACCATGATGTCTCCGTCGACAACTAGAGGGCTGCTTGCTTCTGACAAGCCCGTCTGAATTGTCTGTTTGCCGCTCTGTGTTGCGAACAGACCCATGTTGACAACCATGAAGGCGAAGGCAGCAGCGACAATGACGAAAGCGATGAGCACGATTGCAGCTTCAATACCTACCATAGCGCGATTTTGTTTCAGTAGTTTTCTTAGGCTTTGTTTTATTTTCATTTTCTTTTTCACCTGAGCCTAAGAGTATTGACTATTGCGATATAATACTCTGTGCGTCACAGCCCCCACAAACAACGCTCGCCCAAAAAGGATAGTTCGACGTTTCCGAGCTCGGCCGACGACCATCAACTGGGCAAATGTTGCGGGACCTTGAGGTCGCAATTGACTGAGCGCCTGAAAGCCTGAACTCCCCATTCCGTTTTCTAAGACCTTTCTGCAGGTTTCAGTGCACGTCTGTTGCGTTATCCATGTCCAGGGTTCAACAGCGGGTTCAGCAACGCTGTCCTGTTCTGCGGTTGAGACGCAGAAAGGGGGTTTAGAAGCGTGTAGTCTTGCCTAGCTGCCTACTGTTAGCCATCCGTTGGTGAGATCCGGCGGGACGAAGATTTCAACTGAGAGAGGAGCACCGTTCTGCGGTCGGATGTCGATGTAGATGTGTTCTCCTTCGGCTGCCTGGTCGGTTCCGCTGAAATAGAATACCAAGAAGCCTTTTTCGCTAGAGTCGAGAGACGAGCCACCATCACTGTTGCCTATGAAGAGTTTTGCGCCTGTGCTGCTGTTTCCGACGGCGTTTACGAGCGTATCAAACTGAGCTGTGTATGGGTTAGTATCATTTATTCCTTCGTAAACATCGACAATTGCGGTGTGATTCCCCACTCTCAACGTTACTTCGGTCGAGTTTTGGGCCATTGACACGTATTGTGTTCCAATAGTCTCCAATGGAATTACGGTGGCATCCACTTTTCCAGAGCTTCCTCTCAGGTATATGCTACCATCAGTCATCAGTGGGCTACTCACAGCCGATATGCCCTGCTGAATTGTGTCTCTTCCCCTCTGCGTTGCGAATAAACCCATGTTTACGGCCATGAAGCTGAAAGCAGCAGCAACGATGACAAAGGCGATGAGCACGATTGCAGCTTCAATGCCTACCATACCGCGATTCTGCTTCAAAGATTTCTTCAAAGCTTTCCTAATATTCATTAAAGCCTTCACCTGTAGCTGTGCTCAGTATTCAGAATATTTAGATATAATCTTCTGTATGTCGCAAACTTCACAGACAACGGTTTTCCGCAGAATTTTGACCCTATCTCCCGATAAGTTTCTCTTTCGGAGCATCATGCTGAGCATCGTTTGCCTCAAACTGCTATAAATTCAAGAATTCCGAAAACGAAGCATCTTTCAAAATTCTCAACGATAAGCGTGTTGAGACGCACCATCCATTCAACAAGACCCAAAATGAGAACACCACATTGACGAGAGACTGATCAATATTGACTCTAATGGTAAACTTTTCCGGGCAGACGGATACAGTCTTCAATGTGTTTGGCGTGGTTATCGGTCAGAACGTGCTGTTTGTTGCGGCCTCGCACCATACAAAGATGTTAATTGAGTGCAGAAGTCTAAGAAAACGATTGAAGAATTCAGTGTCTTAAGCAGATTTCTTGAACTGTTCTTGCGGTTTCATTAAGTTTGGAGAACAGCATTTCTAGTGTTTCGATGAAAGCATTGTAGTTTGTCCAGAGAGCCACCGTTTTGGATTTCTTTTTGTCGATGTCGTCCTCTCCTTCTTCGTTTTGTTGAATGGCGATGAGCAGTTCTTTTCTGTCAGATATTATAAAGCAGGGTATGTTCTTTACATCCACTACCCGGTGCTTGTGGCCTGCCCAGCTCATTTTGTCCAAGAAGAACCTGCCTTTCAAAGAGTTTTCCGTCAACAACGCGATGTCCAGCTTCTTCGAGCACACTTCCAGGTTGTCTATGAAATCGCTGTGGTACAGTTGACCCAAATATTCGCCTGGAGCAAATATCTGGATTTCTCTTGTCGCCCGTTCAAGAAGCTCATTTGCTTTGAGAAGTATTTGCTGACCGCCTTCGAGTATCTGAAATATCTCCTTCCTGTTGCTTTCAAGTTTCGGCTGCGGCATAGATGACCAAAGCTCGACCAAGCCGGCTTTTTCCTTCTCCAAGAGCCTGATCCTCATTTTCTGAGCTTCAATCAGCAGGTCTACAGCTTTCTCCAAGGGTACCGCTGTGAACTTCAGCGGTCTTTCGAAAACCGAAAAAACGATACCCTTCTTCTCGAGATCGCGCAGAATCCTGTAAGTCTCCGTTCTATGAAGCGATATTGCCTCCGCAACTTCAGCGGCCTTTCTCTCCCCCGCTCTTGCAAGATATACGTAGACTCTTATCTCGTTTTTCAGCAGCCCGAACCTGGACAGTGTGTCCTCTATCATCATCAGCTGCTTGCCAAGCCCCTTGTCTCTCTTGACGAACTTCCATGATTCATTCTTCTCATCATAAACTTTGATCAAATCATCGATTTTTTCCATCGCCAGCTCCATAGCCATTCTCCTAGCTCATCGCGATCCGAGCTGACGACCAATTCTAACGAAGCATATACTTTATACTTATGAACCTGAAATCTGAATCAGAAATTCACCATCGACGGACTCACCCCGCGATAAGAGCAAAGTGGACCGAGAAAAAACCGTCAAGGCGATCCTATTCTCGAGGTTTCTATGGAAGACCGTGAAAAAACAAACCTCCCTCCTCAATCTTGTAGACCGTTAAATAAAGCCTGCAAATACGATAGATAACACGACCAAGCTCTGGAAGTACGTAATCCATAAACAAAACCAGAGATAAAGGATACTTGAAAACTGGAGAAATGATTAAGAGAATTATCGAAAATTGCGGAGAAACCGCTATTATGGCGTCTCATACGTTATTTTTGACAATTCATATAGGCTTATTGCACCTCAGAACACCTTTCAGACCCCTCAAACGCACGAAACGCAAAGGTCTCAGTTAGATATTTACAACTGGAAAATTGAGTTCAGCGAATTCATGATCAGAATGAAAAATTCGTAAATGATTTATCTGATCTTTTGCCGATTCTTAGATGGAGACTCAGGATTGCAGAGAGATTTCGACGACATCCTGCGCCAAGCCATAAACGAGACGCTGTCTTCGCTAGGCGAAAAAGTTGAGAACGCAATATATGAGTGCTTAGAGAAAATAAACATTCAGAGACCAGAAATTCCCTATAAGATTGAGGCCTTTGCAAAGTGTCTCAGTGTAACCTTAGGCCAAGACGCTCGCATCGTCGAGGCCAATGTTGTGAAACGTCTATTTGAGAACTTAGCAATCCCGCTGCAACAGGAAGAGCACTGCGAATTATTGTTAACTGACTACGTTAGACGCGCACGTATGCAAATTTACGAGAAGTTCGTCAGTTGCATACGTAGCGGCCTGGCTGTCCTACATTTTGATAACATGAACGATCTTTGCGTCGTCAAACTCATTGCTGCTAACACTGCTGCGGCGACGATTATGGGTCTAGATGTAGGCAAGGATCTCGGAAGGGCCATTCTGGAGATCTACCCAGGTATGGAAATAAATATCTTGGAATCTCTTACCGAGGTAATTCATTCAAGAAGGGCAAGAATAGTAGGAAGAATTAAAAGTGAATCTGAGCCCAAAGTGGCTTTTTCCATCTTATCCTTTCCATTGTCAAGCAACTGTCTTGCCTTGGCTTTCACCAGGGTCGATCAGGTCAGAAAGGACCAAAAGGGGCTATTTGGAAAAGAGGAGCATTTACATGATAATATTCCAGAGCCAATCGAGGTGACTCTGGAAATCCCTGAAGGAAGGCACGTCTGGCCCGTGCGGGAATGCAAGAAAGCAGAGTCTGGTCCTGCGGAATAGTCAAGACGAGGGAAAAACGAGGGCGAAGGCCCTATAAGTGTTTTCTTCGTTCTTTTCTCTAGCCAGATTTGGTTGGGACATCGCCAGCTTTCGGACGAACAAGAAGTAAAGGAGAATAGAAACCATGAATCGTAGTTCAAAGCTAACATGCGCTTCTAGCTCCGCCCTATGAAATTGAGCTTGCGGAAGAACATTCTGGGGCAATAGCGGAATCGCAAATACATGTTTCTGAATTCTCTGAAAAGCAAGGAATCTGAATGATACGCGTGTGCGTCCCTAGTCTCGCTTCTTCGAATTATGACCTGAGCCATGTCGCAACGTTCTAGACTACGCTTCCCGTGTCCCAAGACAGCATTTCATCCTGCTACCAAGCTAGACCGGAAGCAAACAGTCCAGCAAACGAATTTGGGAATAGCCACGCCACTGTGCGTAACTTACTCAGAATTCGTGATGTTGGTGGAACAGGGTGTTCTGAGGTAGCTTTGTTACAAGACGAGAAGAAGAAAAGTGGATGGTGTTTATGAATCGATTTTAGGCATATTTCGGCAATAGAAGGATGGTTTAACTCTCTTGCAGGCATCCTTCCATTTGTAGAAGTCCAAGCAGGGGCTGATGGAGTTGATGGAGAAAGTCGAGGCGCGGTCAGGAAATGCGCATTGTGTGATACTAAGCTATAATGGAACACTTTTTTACGTATCCACGGTTCGCGTTCATCTCTGTGAAGGAGGCACGAAGCATAAGGCGACATTCTGTGCCAGAGAAGCAAATGATGGAACATCGAAGGAATTGGCCATGGAAATACCTCAAAACCTATACGAAGTCTTGTTAAGATACGTCGGCTTGAATAACCCTGATCTCATACTCGTTTTACAGGCCCAGGGCGACGAATTCAAATGGGGTTTCACTAGCGAAACTTGGCTCAAACAGTATTCATGCAGAGACAATTTCCGAAAGTGTGTTGTCTAGCTCGACTTTGAACATGTGAAGCGCACGGAAAAAAAGGCGACAAGACTCTGCCAGCGCGCGCGGAAATAGCCCGAGGATGCAACGCTATAGATGAAGTACGGATCGAGAAAGTTCAGCTTGCATTCTGATCTGGGATTCATAACCTATTTATTCGCACAAGGACACTTTTTCTAAGAAGAGAGGAATTTGATTGTCTATTTGCAAGCATACTGAACTAGTGCGGAAGGAAAAATCTTTCTCGGTGATGTGAGTTGCGAATTGGGTTCTTTGTCTGGGAATATCCACCTGCACTCGTCGGTGGTTTGGGCACGTATGCAGAGTATATAACGCGTCAATTCGTTGCCATGGGCAACGACGTGACAGTGTTCACCCTTAACCCGGGAACCCTGAAAACCCGTGAAATCCTGAAGGGCGTAGAAGTTCACAGACCCTTGATCGCCGACGCAAGCAATGTTTTCCCGATGTTCGTCATCGACGATCTGAAAAAGTGGGGCACAAACATACGCATGTTCAATGACATATTCATCTATAATATTCTCAGCGCCTCAAAATTCATAAATAGCATGCTGAAAAAGGAAGGCTGCAACTTCGACGTAGTCTGTGTACACGACTGGCTGAGCAGCATATCCGGTCTCATGGTCAAGAACGAGACAAAAACACCAGTGGTTTTTCACGTCCACAGCACCGAGTGGGGTAGGGCAGGAGGGCAGGGATCAGAAGTCGTCTCACACCTCGAATGGGCAACATCCCAGAAAGTGGACAAGATCATAACTGTCAGCCATGCCATGCATGAAGACTTGGTCAGACACGGATGGCCAAAATCCAAAATAAGCGTAGTCTGGAACGGCGTGGACCCTGAGTATTATAACCCAAGAAAATGCAAACCCGAAGATGTGGAAGCAATCCGTAACCGGTACGGAATAAAACCCGACGAAAAAATGGTTTTGTTCCTCGGAAGGCTCACCTGGGTTAAAGGAGTCACGGACCTCGTTCAAGCAATGCCCACAGTGCTAGCAGACTATCCCAACACCAGACTGGTCATTCTCGGAAAGGGTGAACAACAGAATGACATTGTTGAAACTGCAAACAGACTCGGAATAAGCGAAAAAGTTGCTTGCAGGTTTGAATTCGTACCCGAAAAAGAGCGTATCCTGCACTATGCAGCAGCAGACGTCTGCATTTTCCCATCCACATACGAACCATTCGGAATAGTAAGCCTAGAAGCCATGTCGATGGAAAAACCCATAATCGTCGGAGCCCAAGGCACAGTTGGATTCAGAGAACAGGTAATTCCCACCGGGCCAGACCAGAACGGAGTCCACGTAAACGGTGGCAACCCGTCCGATATCGCATGGGGCATCAAAGAAACCCTATCTGACCCCGAAAGGGCCATAGAATGGGGAATAAACGGCAGAAAAAGAGTGATTCAATACTTCACGTGGCGAGAAGCTGCAGAACAGACACTTCGAATATATGAGACGGTGGAACATCCGCGAGGGCACGAGGAATTCAAACTCGTCGATTTGGTCGAGAAACTGACAAGATCATGAAAAAGCAAAATGACTTTGCACGCGTCCCCCCTCATAGTCTATGACCCATAGACATAGAACGTTCTAGACAGAAAGACGCGATCAAGTGCAGGCGTCGCCATAGTCGTTGCGCGTCCGAAAGGTTTATTAAATCTCACTACTACATATATTGTAGTGAAGGGCTGCCGACAGGCTTGGACTAGGCTTGTAGACTCGAGTTCTGACTTGCTTGTGATCCTCGAATCCCGGTCTTGTCGTGCATCGCGGCTCTTGACGCAGCTTGAAGCTCAGTGTTGGCAGCCCCCGGGCAAGATGCACTGTAGGTCTTATCCTTCACATTCAGTTCCTGGTTTGAAGAAAAACTGCAAAAACGGAGGATCCATGCTTAATCGCTGGTTTTGATGAACGCCTTCAGGGTTGAACATTCATAAACTGGTTACGCTAGATTGCGCGCATGTTGGAAAGCTTTTCGACTATGTCAATCATTTCTTGATCAACGCTGACCGTTCGGGCAATGTTGGTTAGGGTAATCAAACCTATCAGCTTTCCATTCTCCACGATGGGGAGCTTCTTGATCTTCCTCTTAAACATGAGTCTGGCAGCTTCGTGGATTTCCATGTCAGGGTTTCCCACGACAAGCTTCTTTGTCATGATGTCCGAAACAGCCAGTTTCCTAGGATCCTTTGCCTTCTCCAGGACTTTCTCCAGAAGATCTCTCTGAGTTACAATCCCTCTTGCTTCCCCATTGTCCTCGATAATCAAACATCCTATGTTATTCTTGTTCATCGTTTTCACTGCATTGTCGACAAGGGTACAGGAGTTTACTTTCACCACTTCTTTAACCATGATGTCTTTGGCCTTCAAGAAGTCCGCCGATAGGGAAATCATTCAATTATTCTTTTAAGGAATTGTGTGTAACAGGACCCTACTATCAGCGGAATGGGCGCTGCCTACGTGATCTTGTTGCGTGTCTCGCTACATATGCCCTTCTTCTTATTAGAATCATACAGAAATCAAACCTGAGGATAACCTATGCTTAGCGCGTGCGCTCACATAAACGGCGACATTACATCGGATGTGTGTAAAAAGGGGACAGGGATCAGCTCTCGAATGTATTTCTCATGACGCACAGCCTCCACTCTCCGACGCCAACGTTTCAAGCGGTCAGAAGCTGGACAGCACGCGCACGAACTTCGCGCCAAAGATCCCGTGTGGCGAATACAAACACGCTGAAGTGCGCCAGAAGATAATGGCAAGTTTCGCCTCTTCACCTAGATCTTTCACGGCACAGAAAACCTTAATTCACTATGCTTAAATCAAAGTGTGCTGTTAACTTCCGAAGACGAATCCTAAGTCGTTAATCCGACGCAGCGGGGTGGGGTAGCCAGGATTAACCCGCTGGGCTCATAAAAGCTCAGTTGCTTTGAGAAACCCAGAGATCAGTAGTTCAAATCTACTCCCCGCTACCAAAGCCTACACGAAACTTCTCTTCACAAAAGCTTACGTCATCTTCTCGCACCTTTAGGCTTCAGAGCGCTTGAAATATCCGCTTCCTTCAAATCTCTCAAGATGCTTGATACTTGATCTAACACTAGAAGGAAATCAAAAGTATTAATACCTCAACGTTCCAAACCCTAATGTGACTTACTTTGCAGATTGATGCCATAGAGAACTCTTTGCTTCAGGCCACGATTAATCCGTTCCTCAAACGGATAATCAGCCTCATAGACAAGGAATGCCCGAGGGACGAAAATCTTCTCTTAAACTCTCTAAAAGACTTTTGGGCGAACCGATTTCCCTATGTCCAACATGTAAGAGTGTAAGCAAAGCTGGCTGACACTTTTACAGACTTGGAAGCAGCTTCCTACGAGTAGACAAGGACTTTATGCGAAATCAGTTTCTGAACGACGAATTCGGAGAAGCCTGGTTCAGAGGGTTCGGCCTCATGATGAAGGGTGTAGAGAAATATGGCGTACGCATACCTTTTACGCCCGCAGGACCCTTCGAAATCGTTTGGAACGTTACTTATCAATGCAATCTGAGATGCAAACACTGCTACGAGAACGCTGGCCAGAAACGCCCAGAACTCTCCACGGATGAAGCCAAACAAGTGTTAGACAAAATCGCAAAGCTGTCGGGGATCGGTCTGCCAGCGCTGTCCTTCAGCGGCGGTGAACCACTTGCGAGAAAGGACTTTTTTGAACTTGCAGCCTACGCGAGAAAACGTGTGGGCTACTTAAGCATCGCCTCAAATGGCACATTGATTACTCGTGACAACGCAAAAAGAATCAAGGATGCTGGGGTCGATTACGTTGAGATAAGCATCGATGGAGCAACGCCCGGGGTTCATGACTCGTTCAGAGGCATCCCAGGCGCGTTTGAAAGGGCGACAGATGGTGTAAAAAACTCTCTTGAAGAGGGCGTGGACACTTGCATCGCAACCGTCTTGCACAGGGACAACATAAATGAGCTGAACAAGCTTATCGGACTATCGAAACAGTTGGGCACGATGTTCATGCATTTCAACTACATTCCCACGGGAAGGGCAAAGGCTCACGTTGAACTGGACTTGACTCCCAACCAGAGATACGAAGTGCTTGAAACCATCGGCAAAGAAATAGTAGGGCTTTACATGCAAAAGAAAGAAGAGGAAATCAAGTGGGGAAAATCGGACATCAAGGTTGACAAGTTCTTCAGCACATGTCCCCAGTACGCCAGTGTTACAAAAGAGCTGTCACAAAGGCAGGGTGGAAAGTTTATGGTGGAAGCTCACTATGCGGCGAAGCAGGGCGTTGAGAACGTCGCTAACTTCTTAGGTGGATGCGGTGCTGGACGGCTGTACTGCTGCCTCGAACCAAACGGAGACATAAAACCCTGTGTCTTTTTCCAAACGTCCAAGGAAACAGTTCTTGGAAACATGCTGAAGGACAGCTTCGAAGAAATATGGGACACAAATCCGCTACTGTGGAAACTTCGCATAAGAGAAGACCTTGAAGACTGTTCAGTAGACGGAAAGAAAGTGGGCTGCGGCGAATGCCCGGACAAGTACATATGTGGAGGGTGCAGGGCCAGAGCCTACAGCTACTTTGATGGCAACGTGAAAATGCCGGATGTCGGCTGCATTCACAATGAGCCTCTGTGGGAAAAGATATCTAACTCAAGGAAATAGCGTGAAAAAACCTAGATATCTACGCCAACAGTCGGCGGACTCACCCCTTTCCTTTCTCTTCCTTTCCGAAATAGGTGGTCCATTTGAGTTTGCGCGCGTCTCTCCTCATTAGGGAGCTTTTTCTACACTTGCTTGAACAGAACCACAGAATCGATCCGTCATTCTTGATGAACATCATGCCGGTGCCCGCTGGGAATTCGCTGCCACAGAATGAACATTTTCTAGGCCTCGGCATCAGCCATCTCTCCGAATAATCTGGATGCGAGCTTATCGGTTAATCTTCCTTGCTTCTCTCTCGGTTTCCCTGAGCATCAAAAGGTCCTGGATTCGCACGGGCCCTTTCACGTTGCGCGTTATAATGCGACCCTTGTCCTTCCCTTCAAGGATGCGTATTCTGACCTGCGAGATCTCGCCCGTAACACCAGTGCGTGCAATTACCTGAATCACTTCTGCCGGCGTAAGCTCTGCCTGCTCAACCTCTCTCTCCTCTCTGCTCATTAGGTCGTTCCTCTTCTCAACTGTTCAACTCTCGTCACAATCTCTTTTACCAATCCCGCGGCGTCTCCTTCTTTGACGATGCACGCCGCTCCAGCAGGAACGTCAATACCTATGGCACTGCCAATCTTTTCCTTACTCGGAACGAATATGTAGGGAATTTTCCTCTCTTCACACAGCAAAGGCAAATGGGCAACGACTTCCGGTGGCTGCACATCTTCAGCTATTACCACAAGTTTGGCCTGAGCTCTTTCAATAGCCTTCGTCGTCTCATTCGTGCCTTTCCTAACTGCACCTGTCTTAGCGACTATTTGCAGGGCTTCATAGGCGGCATCTGCCAGCTCTTTTGAAACTTCAAACTTCACATAGAATGGCTTGGACATAAGCCTCTCCCTTCAAATGCACAGTCTAATCAACAGTTCCTATTTAAGAAGGTTTCGACCCCAGTTAGCGGGCGCGCATGCGTATTCCTGAAACGGTTAAGAATGGTGTTTATTTCTTTTTCACGGGGTTTGAGTATAGGAAAACTCTTCGTGTAGGGTCTGCCCGAGCTCCCATGATATGCCATGCCTCAAAGCGGCCAAAATTTGCCTATCAAACAAGTCCATACCAGATGCTAACAGGCATGAGAAGAACATAAACCGTTTTACACAAACTCGGGAAAAAACATGCGCGTCACGGCACACTAAACCCGATAAAGCATATTTGGCTCCAAATAGAGGGGCCTACACCCGTTGCGCGCGCACACAAAAACAACACGAAACAAGAACACTGCTCAGCCTCACTACACCTAAAAACCGAATTCAGGAACACACATGCACGCTACTAATTGTACAGAGAGACAACCCAAAGGAGCCAGAGCCAAAACCATAGCTTTGAAACCTCAAGCAGACTCCGAGCGCGCACGAAAACTTGAGGGGACAGCCTACTTCGGAAAAGAAGAAAAAGGAAAACCCTGACAACCCTTCATGCAGTGCCCGTTTTCCTTCTATACATTTTTCTTTGGCAAATAAACGGCACAAAGCAGTCCGAAGTACGTGGGTACCTGATAAGATAACAGACGCCCAACCATTTCAGTGTGATTCAGAATGCCCTGCAATATGGCCAATTGCCAGAGGCTGTCAGGCTTTGCATCTTCGACAAACTGCGGCGGTAAGCTAAGCAGGGGAACCAAATCATTCTTCAAAACAGCGTTCCTAACTTCTTCGTCATACTTCGCAGATGCCAAATGAAAGCCATACGGACCCTTAGCATCGTGAGCGTGACCTTGGTCAGCGCTTGCCACGAAAGCAATCTTCCTGCCTGAAGCCTCAGCGGCCTCGGCGACCACGCGTCCGAAACGCACAAGGCTCTGCAACGGAATTTCCCTTGAAGGCGTGACTATCACAACATTAGGCCCTGCCTGACCCTGCCCAACAAGAAACCATAGCGGTATCAGTGTACCCCAATCCATAGGCATACAAGAAGCTTCACCTTCGCTAACACCATAGTTGACACCTACGACAGGAAGCGCAAGCTTCCTTGCGCTTTCCAGGATCTGCCTTGCCAGTTGTCGATCACATTTACAGCGAAGTCTAATCGTGTTGCCGTTGGCCTCCAACTTTCCCTCAGCAAACTCTGCAGTTACAACGCCTACAGTTCCCTCCAAACGCATATTATGCGGCGTGGCTAAAACAATCGTGTCAGGCTTATTCTGCTTCATCTCCTCCCCCAGCTGTTCCATCCCCCTGCGGGTCTCAGCAAAAGCTTCAAGCATGTCCCCAGCCAATTCTGGAATGGCCTCCGCTCCATGCGGTGCAATGCACGCAAAAACCACACTCATCTTCGCCATCCACCACGGATATTGTCCACGAACCTCAAAGTAATAAACTAGTGGTGTTCCTAAAATGGGAAAAAATGGTCTCAAGCCCCTTCTTACATGTACAGGTTTGCCATGGATTTGTTTGATGAGCGTGTTGCCCAGGGAATAAAATCATTTTGCACCATTTTCGGAACACACATGCGCGCCCGAACCAAATGCTACATGTTCAGCACTCTGGTCAGTATGAAAGTCAGTATGAATATCAGTATGAATCCAGCGGTACACGTAATTATTGTGAGTGTTACAGGATTCTTCTCATGCGCTGTTGGCAGGAGGTCACTCGCTCCTAGATATAGGAAACCGCCTGCAAAGAAAGGCAGAAGGAGCACTATGTAATACGGCGGCAACTGAATAAAAAGTGTGACAACTGCCCCCAGAACTGGGGCAACTGCGTCCAAGAGCAGCATCCTCAAAGAATTTCGCAGTGAGTTGCCAGAATTCAGCATCACAGTGACCGTACTCAGCCCGTCAGTGAAGTCGTGGCATATGACTGCAAATGCAATTATGATGCCAACGTGAATATCAGCTTCAAGACCGAACCCAATTGCCAAGCCGTCTATGAAACTGTGAACTGAGAGTTCTGATGTTGCAAAGACTCCACCCAAAGGGTGCTTCACTTCAACGTATTCGCCATCTTGGCTGAAAACATGTTCATTTATCATTCTGGAAACGATGTAGAGGAAAAGGAATCCGACAACCGTAAGAGCCATCACGTCTTCAAGATCTACACTGGCAGATTGGGCGAGCTTGAAAGTCTGGGGTAGTATATCAAGCAAGGAAGTTGTAATCAGTACACCAGCTGCAAAGGCTCCGAGAATTCCGATGTTCTTCCGATGTCGCGCTGCGAAAATCCCACCGAACATTGTGGAAAAGCAAGTAATGACAGCCAAGAGAATTGCATCAAAGTTCATATGAGCATTAGGTTCTGAGACTGAGCTACTTAACGGTTTTTGTGACCGAAGTATTTTCCACTCTTTAAGTTCTTGTACTATATGCAGAATAAACTTCCGAAGGCTCTATGTGTAATGTTTAAGGCTGTTCGCCTAGTGAAAGGAAAGATTAGCGCGCGCTGGATGAGCGGAGCCACTAGCGTTTTCTTTTTCCTTGTATGTACTCTTCCACAGACTGTTTTGCCATGGAGTCTGGCACCTGGATGGGCGGATGCTTGAACGCATAGGAGGATATGCTGAGCAGCTGCCCGGCTATCTTGCGGTCTAGTGCTATCCTCACTGCTCGTATTATGTCAATCACAACGCCTGCACTGTTAGGCGAGTCCTCAACCTCAAGCTTCACCATCACCGTCAACGGCCTGTCCCCGAACTTTCTTCCCTTCAACCACAGATAGCAGATCTTCTTGTTCCCCAAGAAAGGCACGTAGTCCGAAGGCCCAATCCGCGTGGGCAAATCGTACGGCACGAGACTCGTAACCGCCTCCGTCTTGCTTATACGCTTTGTCTTCAAACGCTCCTCAACCGTCATGTTCAAGAAATCCGTGTCCCCGCCCAGATTCAACTGGTAAGTCTCGTCTATAATCACGCCCCTATCGACGCAAAGCTTGGCCAATGCCCGATGCAAGATCGTGGCGCCCAACTGACTCTTGATATCGTCGCCCGCAATCGGAAGACCCTTTTCCTCAAACTTCTTGCCCCATCCGAAGTCTGAACCGATAAACTCCGGCATACAGTTGATAAAAGCACAGCCAGAGTCCAATGCTGCCTGAGCATAGAACCGCGCTGCATCATGACTTCCAACGGGCAGATAGTTAACGAGAATCTCCGCCTTCGACTTCTTCAACACTTCAACCACATCCACCGGCTTGACTTCACCGTTTTTGTAAACGCTGAAGACTTCTTTCATGTGCTCAGCCACACCGTCAAGGACGGGGGCAGATGAAACCTTCACTCCCAGTTTCGGCACGTCCGCGAATTTGGCACAGCAGTTCGGCGCTGTGAATATGGCCTCAGACAAATCTTTTCCAATCTTGTTCTTGTTAACCTCAAAAGCCGCAACAAACTTCACGTCCCTAACGTGGTATCCGCCAAAATTAACATGCATCAAACCCGGCACCGTCACGTTCTCCCCAGCGTCCTTGTAATACTGCACTCCTTGAACCAGCGCTGACGCCGAGTTTCCCACGCCTACGAGCGCCACTCGAATTTCTGGCAAATCAAACTGCTCCTTAAGGTATATCAGTCTAAGCGTTTAACAATCGTCTGCTCTATAACTTTTTCTAAGAAGCGCAAAGAGTCTGGAGAAGGTGAATTTGCAGTACTTGAGCCAGACACCACACTTCTGGTCTGACAAAGCGCTTCTCAGAGACCGTGCCAAATGCTGGAACACCCCGTTCCAATGCTGAGTATAATATCGCTCTGAACGCGATTATCAAGCGCGCGCTACGATAGCACGCCAAAACATTCGAAGAATAACAACCTTCCAATGTGAACAGTAGCTGCGCTTCTTTTTCCCACGCGTCCACCGCGCCCACGCGAAAGCCCCGAAAATCCGTCAACCCAATCTGCCAACATTCACCAAAGCATTGCCAGTTTTTTCCTTTCCGGAAACATGACAAGATTAAAAGGGAACTTAAACCAGATAGACAGCGAATAGAAAGGTGAGCTTTATGGAAGAAGGAGAAGCAGTCGTCAAGTATGAACCTTTCAAAGAAGTCGTAGTGATGGAAAAGGATGTCTTCCCAACCCCTGATGACATAGCAAGGTTTGCCTCCATCATCGCAGGCGGCAAAGCCGCAGGCCTGTACTGGGCTGAAGGCGTCATTTTCCTGTATTTCCCCCTTCCAGCGTCAACAGAAACCACGGCGAAAATGCTCGTTGAACACGGGCGAGTCTACTGGACTTTTCTCGGGTACTCTCTCATGCCCAAGTACCAGCCGATAATTGAAACTCGAGAAAAAATGATTGTGCCAGTAGTCGATATGTCCACCAACAAGCTCATGAAGACAGTTGCAACTTGGCTGAAAGAACAAAAATAGGCCCATCATCCACAATTTTCAGCCCGTCATTTCGGCGGTTCCATCATGCGGTGGGAAGCATTCTTGAAGACTCTGTGTTTGAGGGGCAAGGTTTTCTCGGGGAAGGGTGAAGGAGCCAAATTCATGAAGCTTTCGTGGGTGAAGAAACAGATTGAAGAAAAACTGGGTTTTGTCCCCTATCATGGAACGTTAGACGTGAGAATTACCAGGGAAAGCGTCAAACTCAAAAGGGCGCTGGCAGAAGGCGGCGTGGATATCTTGCCCGCCGCAGGTTTCCACAGGGGAAAGTGTTACAGGGCCTCTTTCAAGACAGAGCTGTTGTGCGCTCTTGTCGTTCCAGAAGTTGCGGACTACCCGGATAACGTGATAGAGATTATTGGGCCGGAGAATCTGAGGGAAAAGTTTCATCTCTCAGACGGTGATCCCGTCGAAGTTAAGGTGATGGTTTGACGCCGATCCTTTTCCGTTTGCTTTGCAGAAAGTTTTGGGTATATTCTTCGAAGCACCCTTTTTTCTGCAGGTAACGCCCATATCTAACAAGACCGCTCATTGCTCTTGCAGCGTCCTCTGGTGACGAATAAGCTGGGATGCCCTGCTTGTCAAACCTGGTGCGCGTGTGCATAGCCATTTCTGTTTCTCCGATGTCGCAGGCAACGATAGGCTTGTCGAACGAAGCCGTCATCTTCGCCACCTCGTCAATGTAGTCTTCCTGCACGGCTGGCGTCTGATGGAGGCCTAGCAGTATTATGCCGCAGATGTCTGGGTCTTGGAAAAGAACCTTAGTGGCCAATTCAAACATCTCATCGGTTCCTGAACCGGTTATATCCACGGGGTTAAGGTTTGACGCAAACTTGGGCAGTTTTCCCTCTACCTTCAGCTTCTCAAACTTCGCCACTGTTTTCTCAGAGAAACGTATCACGTTCAACCCTTTCAGCTCACTTTCGTCAACGGCCATTATGCCCGGACCGCCGGCGTCCGTGACTATTCCCACGTTTTTTCCGGCTGCAGGCGGCTGCATGGCCAAGGCTTTCCCCATGTGGAAAAACTCGTCCATGTCCTCCGCCCTCAAGATTCCTGTTTGTTCGAAAACAGCGCTGTAGATCCTGTCTGAACCGGCAAGAGCTCCAGTGTGTGAAGACGCAGCTCTTGCTCCCGCATCTGTCCTTCCGGCCTTGATAGCCACAATGGGCTTTTTTAACGTGACCTTCTCGGCTATCTTGATGAATTCGCGCCCAGCCTTGATGTCTTCAACATACAACAGTATTACCTTCGTTTGGTCATCGTGCAACAGGAAATGAAGCATTTCACCCTCATTCACGTCAGCCTTGTTTCCGAAACTCACAAACTTGCTAACCCCGACCTCTCGTCCAGCCAAGTAATCCAGAGCCGCAACGCCGAAAGCCCCACTCTGAGTGACTATAGCGATGTTTCCAGGAATCGGCCGCGGCGTAGCAATAACCTCGTCTCCATTCGCCAAGACCTTTGTCTCAGGCAGAAAAAGCATGTCCACACCAGTTCTCGAATCGTAAACTCCGAGACAGTTTGGTCCCAAAACACGTATTCCCGCCTTTTTCGCTATGTCAATTATCTGCTGCTCAAGCTCATGATTTCCAACTTCCCCGAAGCCAGAAGTGATTATGACAGCATCTTCAACTTTCTTGGCTGCCGCATCCTTCATTATGGTTGACACAACAGCAGCTGGAACAACAACAACGATTAGCTCAACCTCACCGGGGATTTTGGTCACCGAAGGGTAGCATTTATAACCCATTATAGAGTCTTCAGTCGGGTTAACCGCGTAGAGTTCGCCTTTGAAGATGCCCCTCATCTTGTTTTCAACGAAATTCTTGAAAATCACGTGGCCAGCCTTGTTTATCTTCTTCGTCGCCCCGACAATCGCGACCGAGCGAGGCCTGAAAAAGGCGCTCAGCTTCTTCGTTTTCTCTTCCATCCGACCATCTCACCGCCTTTTCCTAACAATGACTATAGGTTTATGTCTTACTGTCTCAAGCATCTCCCAACTCACATCGGATAACGACACCTTGAACATTTCAGCCATATCCCAAACGGTCCTGCCCGCCCCAAAACCTCTCGCACGATTCGCAACCTCAGCCACCCTCAAAGCCACCTCCGCCGACATGAAACATCCAGCAACAGCCAAAGGCGTAGCCCTCCTCTCAAGCTTAAACATCCGCCCGACAACATAGGCGGCAAACCCCCCGAAAGAATGAATGCCACTAACCGGATTTGGCCGCGGCGTAAAATGAAAGTTCCTAAACGAATACGTCTTGTCAGTATCCACGACCATCACCAAGACTCTCTTCCTTGAAGCCGCCCATATCAGCAGACGTATCCTCTCAGCTACTGCACCAGCCTCGTTCAGCGGGAGACTCACGTAAGAGTACGGCAAGTTGCTTCCGTCAATGCCTCCCTCGGAACCGAACATTAGAGCCTGCAACAAACCTGCACCGTGCAAGGCAACCTGCTTGTGGCGGCTTCCCACTTTCACAGGGTAATCGCGAAGCTGCAACAACAACTTCTGTCGAAGATGGCACAACGGCCCAAGAAAATAGCCCCAAACGGTTCTCATCCAAAAACTCGCAATCCACCTCGCGCCCAAGCCAGGCTTAACCTCACTCTCATCCACGATGTTACTCAACGCGATTGAAATTGCCTTCTCAGACACCACAACAAAATCATCATCAACAATTTTTCCCTTGACCGCCTTCACTATTTCATTCAGGTAGTCTTCTCCAGGTCTCCAATATCTCGTTGCTACAGCAAGAACCTTTAACCCTGTCATTCGCATCGCGCTGATTCTGAACACAACGGTTTCTATAGGCTTCGAAACTTTGCCTTTATCTCTAAAACGCTGCATTCTGGCGGCTTCATTTTCCCTTCAGGACAGTATCCAAGCTCGACGCATGAAGGCCCGCTGTTCTCAAACAGGGCGGGCGCAGCTTTCTTCGCATGCTTCAGCATTTCCGTTGCGACTTCTCTTATCTCCCACTGCGCGCGAGCACAACATCGTAAGTTGAAGAAGTGTCGCAGTTCCCGCGCGTTCATCGTTACCATGATGTTTGTTTTTGCAGCGTTCGGCAAGATAAACCTCGCATCCTCTTTCGGAATCGTCATCTTCAGAAGCTTCTGATAGGCCTCAGAGATTTTCTCCAGTGCCTCGTCGAAAACCTTCGTGGCTTCCGCATTTCGCGCTATGCTCGGCGGCGTCGCATACTTTTCTAGGGTATCATATGTCACATAGCGTTGGCTCTGCTGCGTGTACGAGGCGATGCGGTGCCTGACGAGCTGATGAGTCATGGCTCTGGACACGTCCTCGACGCTGAACGTGAAGGACGCGTGCTCAATGACTGACGCGTGTCCGTAGCCCGTCACCTGCCTAATTTTCCGCTTGGCAGTTTCTGCGTCCATTTTCTCGAAGATTTCCGAGGGCCTTCCACTCTTTATGGTAGTGGATGCCGCAGCTCCGCACAGAAGCTCCGAATCTGCCGTGTGACAAAGAAGCTTAACCTTCAACCTTCAACCTCACCCTAGACACGAGATCATTTGGACTGATTGGAACGATTGTAAATTGTCCGCTGGAGCATATAAAATAATATTCACCGAACTTTGCTGGGGGAAGACAAAGAAAAAGCCAGCCATCTGCTGGCGTGCGCTGTCACACGTGTGCGTAGACGCGGTCGTTGGTGTACTTTCCAGTCTTCATTTCCTGTTCTATTTCGCGCAGCAGCATTATGCGTTTGAAGGTGGGCGGGTGAGTTGAGAACCACGTGTTGACCGTTTTCCACGTAGACTTGGCTTCTTTCTCCATGGCCAACTCCAACTCTTTTTCGTTCAGTACGCCGTCGTGGTCCAAGTCGTACTCATCCTTCTTGTCAATGATATCATGGATTTCCTGTTTGGCCTGCACTGGGTCACTTATGTAGAAAGCTCTGACGCCCTCGGGAGGTTTCGGCGAGAGCGACAGGCCATACGTGATTTTTGTGAGGGCGCTCTCCAGGCTTCTAGGCGAGCCTGTCACGTAGGCTGAATACGCATCTGAGTAGTGTTCCCGTAGTCTGCTGAGACGCATCACGCTCAACTGTGAGATAAAGTAGACTACGAAGGAGAGCACAGCGATGATGATGAGGGCTGCTCCGATACTGCCCTGGTTTTTTTTGTTCGAAGAACCGCCTCCCAACCACGCCGCCGACATTGTTCCCCGCGCGACAAGATAGGCCAATAACGGCAACGCAGAAAGCAGCGTCATAATGGCATAATCCTTGTGTCTTATGTGTCCCAGCTCGTGGCCGATTACGCCTCTCACTTCGTCCTCGTTCAAGTTTTGCAGCAGTCCCTGGTGGACTGCCAGCGTGGCTGAGTGTGCGGTTCGGCCAAAAACGAAGGCGTTAGGCGTGTTGTTCGGGACGATGGCCAGCCGCGGCATGGGCACCTTGCTCTTGTCCGCGAGTTCCTTCACAGTGGATTCGAGCCACGGGTTTTCACCCGGCTTGAGGTATTGCAAGTGCGTCGAAAATTTAACGATTGAGGGCCCGATGGCATACTGAAACAGCACGAAGAGGAGTGGAAGGGCCACAATGAGAACTAAGTCAAGACTCAGCGTCAACGGAGCAACGAACACTTGAATGATAAACAGTACCAAAGCTAGGAAAGCTGCGAATATGAAGAGCGTGATGAATATGCCTGCTCCCATAGCAAACTTCAAACCAGCCAGGCCAGGCAACGAATTTCACCCTTTTGTTCTTTACCACAGAAAATCCTGAGAGAATTAAAGCTTTCTAAGAGCCAGCGCTATTAAGTAGTCTGGCACAGTAGGGTCGCAAAACCCCTGGCTACTTGCCAAACTGTTTAGCCGGATGCTTCTCCACTTCCTGTACAACGACGAGTATAGGGATTGCCAAGGGAACGAGCAATAGCGCCTGCTGGACGCCGTACCTTCGCAGGTAATGATTTGCGTGCGCCAACTCTTCCGCAACCTCTTCCCGTGCGCTCTTCCTACGCTGATAGCAATCGCATAGGCGAAAAGTGGCACATAGCTCAACCCCAGAAATACTAGGTAACCGCCAAAAAAGACCCCGAAAAGAGAGTGCCCGTAACCAACGATCATAAAGAACAAGTCGAAAAACACCAGTAGGAATGCGCTAAATCCAAACTCGATTAGAATAAGACGCGGACCATGTAAGGCAATGTGTTCTTCCTACTGGAAGGATTCAAGAGTGCGTCAGCAGCATTCCTGTTTCTGGGGCAGTTAACTCAGCTGACCGGGTTCGTCTGCCTGTTAATTATGCTGGTGCGGGTGAACAAAATAAATGTCCCGAGAGCATAAGGAATACCGTTCTAAGACCCGCATTTACGCCGACATACTAAACTCCATAATGAAACACGGCGGAAAATCCGGGCCAACACGTATTCTTTATGGTGCAAACCTCTCATACGACAGGTTGATGAAACACCTCAGCCAGCTCATCGAGCTGGGACTGATTCAAGAGGAAAAAGAAGACGACGAAGTCGTTTTCAAACTCACCGACAAGGGCAGAGCCTTCGTGTTAGAATTCATCAAGGTAGAGAAGTTCGCCGAAGCCTCCGGAATAACCATCTAAGCTCTACCGCGCGCTACAGCTTTTCGGATGACGCTAAATTCTTATTGGCCAGGTTGCCCTAGTAACAGATTTGCTTTAGCGAGGGTGAATTTATAACGTCAGCAAAAAAAGGATGGAATATCATTTCCCGAAGCTATCAGCGGAAGACGAGAATCTCTCTTGAGGATGTGCATTACGGACCGATTTCAGCTGGAGAGCGGGAGCTGAAGCTGCTTGGAAAAGTGAAAGATAAAGATGCTCTTGAAGTCGGCTGCGGCGGTGGACAAAACGCTATAGTTCTTGCTAAATGGGGTGCTAGGTCTGTCGGTCTGGACATTTCTGAAGAACAGATTAAGCATGCCCGGAAACTCGCAAGGAAGGAAAAGGTGAGGGTTCCATTTCACGTTGGCAACATGGAAGACCTAGGTGTCTTCAAGGCTGAAAGCTTTGACATTGTGCTCTCCTCATTCGCCGTGGAATATGCAGATGATGTTCTGGCAGCTTTTAAGGAAGTCTTCAGGGTGTTGCGGAAAACAGGATTGTTTGTCCTCGCTGGAACACATCCTATTATCGGCAGGGGGAGGCCGTCACGTCGTGGAAAGAGAAGAATTTGGTCGGTGAGCAACTATTTTGACCGACGAAAACGCGTCTGGAAGTGGAAGGTCGAGGATGGTGTGGCTGAATTCCGCGGCCAGCAAGTAACAATTCAAGACTATTTTGACCTGCTCGGAGAAGCTGGTTTCGCTGTCGAACGAGTCTTGGAGCCCGAGCCGTACCCGATTGATAAAATGAGTGAGGCTGAACTCGCAAAGACTCCTTATCTGGAAGCTGGATACTTGAAAGACTACGATTTATGGCAGAAAGTGCCTTACACCATCATCTTCAAAACTAGGAAGAACTTCAAACGCGCCCACGACGCACTAGTTCACGCTCGTAACTGATAACCGCGCATCAGTCTCTCTCCAAAAAAAGAGAGCGCACTTGAAAAACGCATTTGATCTTCGGCGTTGACTACAGTTAATCTTAAATAGGTAAGCTGCACTACCGAACCTGTAAGTCATCTGGTGTAACATGGGTGCTGGTTGTCTCAAACATCGAGTTACCGACAAACTTGCACGCAATGAAACCGACCGCGTTCCTGAACTCATCAATAAAAGATTTTACTCTCAATCTTAACAATGACTACCGCTACTTGAAGACGGGCTACTATGTGTCCGTGCATGCGGAGGTTCTGGGAAACCGCGTGATTCCCTCAAGCGAGAGCATAATTGACGCCAGCAGAACGCCTATTTTACTGCTTAAAGCTTCAAAGGCCAAGATTCCAACCTTGCCTTATCTGGTCACCGGATCGGTGAAAAAGATAATTTCAGAACTTGGGTTTCCACTCGTCGTTTTCGCCGTCAACCCATTCTGCTACGACGGTTTCAGAATCGCACAGAATAGGAGCGCACTGTACAGGGCCGTCAAGAGCCTGAGCATGAACTATAAGTTCGCTGTCTGCGCCCAGCCGCTTAAGGGTGAAATGGTTTCGTTCAAGTCTGTCTTTGGAAAGTGTGAGATGGAGGGGGAGGTCGCAAATATCTCGATGAAGGTTTTCGAAGTTTTTCGACTTCCAATATGCAAGTTACACGTCCAAAAGGTTGGAAAAGAAGCGTACCTGTGCGGGCTCCAGCCCTTGAGGATGGAGGAGGTTTTGCCCGCGGATTTGGAAATGGCTAGTGAAGAGGTTTCTCGCATGTCGAGAAAGGGTGAACACCTAGTTGGCTAGGATAGCCTGTTTCGTCGAGAAATACAACTTTTCAGATCAGAGAGAAGCCACTGCTCTCCAGAACTTCCAACGTACAGCACAGAGAATGGGCCACGAATTCAATTTCCTTTTCAGAGAAGACATACCTGAGATCCCAGAGTACGACGCGGTCTTCATAAGAGCCACAACCGACCCACTCTTCACGTCCTACGTGGTTTCCAAGACAGCCTGGGAGCTGGGCAAGAAAGTAATCGATGACCCAGAGTCAATACAGATTTGCGGCAACAAGATACACCTGTACGATCTCTTCGAAAAGCACGATGTGCCCCACATCCCAACCGTCTTCCTGAACAAGGAGGACTTGCACCACAAACGACTCGTAGAAGTGTTTGAAACCCTCGGAAAACCCATCGTCGTCAAAGCCCCGTACACCAGCTTCTCAAAATACGTGGAAAAGGTCGCGTGCGAAACAAGCTTCCGCGACGTAGCCAAAAGATACTTCAGAAAATCCGACATGCTCGCCGTCCAAACATTCATGCCTACAGCCTTCGACTGGAGAGTCGGCGTCCTAAACCGTAAAACACTATACGTGTGCAAGTACATGATCCCAAAGGGCAGATGGAAACATGGAGCCAAACGCAGAGGCAAACCCACCTTCGTCTGGGGAAGAACCGTCGCCCTCAAAACAGAAAACGCCCCCTCCAAACTGAAGGAAGTGGCGCTCAAGGCGTGTGACGTCATCGGACACGGACTCTACGGAGTCGACATAAAAGAATTCAACGGCAACTACGTTGTAGTGGAAGTCAACGACAACCCCAGCATCTACGCAGGCTACGAAGACTCCCGAAACACGGATCTATACGGAAAAATCATAGAATACCTAGTCGATTAGATTCATCTTGTCCAAGAAGCACCTTATGCGCCAACACGATATTACACGACCAAAAGCACGTAGGTTGACGATGAGCCCTCGGCAGCTGAGATCATGAGGCAAATCGAAGGATTTGATGTTCGTTGAAGCTTAGCTAAGGCCAAGAGTCATGACAAAATCTGCAAAAAGTGTCCAGCAGAACTGGAACAACTCTCTCGGCCTCGATGTAGTAGACTACTGAAGCCGATGGGCCCGCTCTTGTTCCCTCTCGGACAATCCCAGTCACCATTACGACACCAAATTCATAATTGGCGCTGCTGTTCCAAGCCACTCCGATAGCCCCGTTAGAAATGAGTTCGTAGTTCCATGGCGGAGCTTCTTCTGGAATGGATACGACGGGACCACTGAAGTTGCCTTCAACCTCAACTCGCCTGTTCACCCACGCAGCGGGATTGAGCAGGATTTGGTCTATCGAGACTCTCTGTTGGGCGGGAGTGAAAACGACGAGTCCAAAAAAGGCCGCAACGGCGCTTATGGCCAAAGCGGTGCAAACAATCACCAAAACCACCGCTTTCTTTCTCATGCTCCTCACCAAGTACATTCCAGATTGAACTCACATTTAAGACTTTACTTCATCAGATTTTAAGCATCCGAAAACGCATTGATTTATTAAACCCTAGACATAATTGCTTTCGGAAGTGTCATCATGGTTCACATAGCAGTTGCAGGGACCGGCCGCGTTGGCGGAGAAGTCGCCTTCAGCCTAATCTTCGAAAGGTACGTGACAGAACTCTCACTCGTCGACAAAGCTCCAAATGTTGCTGAAATGACCAAAGAGGAATTGTGCCATGCCATCGCCAGCCACGGTTTTGACATCAAAATAAACGCATACGACGACGCCAAACAGGTGAAAGACGCGGATCTGATAGTGATAGCAGCCGGTTTCCCAAGAACACCTGAAATGAGCAGAAGAGACCTGGCGACGAAGAACGCAGGAATAGTGAAGTCGATAGTGGAAAACACGCTTGAAAACAACCCTGAAGCCTGGTACTTCGTCATCACCAACCCCGTTGACGCCATGACCACACTAGCCAACAATGCCGCAGACTACAAAAGACAAATCATCGGAACCGGAACCTGTCTTGAAACCTCAAGATTCAGGACGATAATCAGCAGAGAACTGAACGTCCCAATAGGAACAGTCGAAGCGTACGTGGGCGGAGAACACGGAGAAGCCGCCGTTCCCCTCTGGAGTCTCGTCAAAATCAACGGCGAACCACTTGAGAACTACCTCAGAAAAACTTCGAAGACGCTGGACAAGGCCCAGTGCGAGAACTACGTGAAAGAGGTCAGCCGCGAAATAATACGCGTCCTAGGCGGAACAAGATACGGCCCAGCCGGCTCCTTCATCGAGATAATTCGCGGACTCGTGCTAAACACGGGTAAAGTGATGAGCTACTCCAGACAAACCCAGTTCAAGAAGAACACTCCTGAACCCGTATACGTCACGGTGCCCGCCAGAATCGCAAAGTCGCTCCGCCCGGACCTCTGGGACATGCTGAGCGAGCCGGAGAAAAAGGCAATCGAAGACGCCGCAGGAGCCATCTACAAGACCTACCGTGAAGCTGTCGAGGGACAACATTGATTTGGAAGAACCCAGTTGAGGACTACAGTTTCTCCGACAAAATGTCCGTGGACGAACTCGTCCTGCAGATGGAAAAAGCCTGGGGATTCACTGCTGGAAAACTGGCCGTGGGCGTGAAAATCCTCGAAGACATGATCAGAGACAAGAAGTGCGTCAAGTTTCTCTCCTTCACCGGAAACCTCGTGGCCACGGGAGCCCGAGGCGCTTTGAAGGAGTTCGTGAAACAAAAGCTCGTCGACGTCATCGTAACGACCTGTGGCACACTAGACCATGACGTTGCCCGAAGCTGGAAAGACTACTACAGAGGCTCATTCGTCATGAGCGATGCCAAACTGCACGAAAAAAACATTAACCGCTTGGGAAACGTTCTTGTTCCGAACGAAAGCTACGGCCTTATCATCGAGAAGAAAATGCAAGGATTACTGCAGAGCCTATGGGAAGAAGGCACCAGAGAGGTTTCGTCAGCCCAACTGTCCCGCGAGATTGGAAAACGCATCTGCAACGAAAGCTCCATCCTCTACTGGGCAGCTGAGAATGACGTGCCGGTCTTCGTGCCAGGCATCACCGACGGCGCAGTCGGATACCAGACCTGGCTTTTCTCGCAAGATCACGATTTCAAGCTCAACTTGCTGAAGGACTCCGGACAGCTGAGCGACATCGTCTTCTCAGCAAAAAAGACCGGCGCCCTGCTCATAGGCGGCGGAATATCGAAGCATCACACGCTCTGGTGGAACCAGTTCAAAGACGGCCTCAACTACGCCGTGTACATAAGCACGGCAGTGGAATGGGACGGCAGCCTTTCTGGCGCAAGGCCCCGAGAAGCAGTTTCATGGGGCAAGATAAACGAGAAAGCCGAAAAAATCATGATTGAGGGCGACGCTTCACTCATACTGCCCATAATGGCAGGCTCACTATTAGCAAGGGTTGGAAAACCTAGGGAACATGGCTGAAGAGCCACGAGAGATCCGGCCCTTTCCTCTTCGCCTTCACCCTCTCGTTGAGCGCGTGAGTTATCAGCGGCAAAGCGATCGTCGCGTCACAGTAGCAAACGGCTCTTTTCCCCGTTATATCGATTTTCCCCCAGCTTATCGCCTCTTCAAGCGTGCAGCCTGACAAGCCCCCCCACTGCTGCGAATCAGTTGTGATTTGAATCGCATAACGGTGTGGATAGTAGTACTCCTTTATCCCCTTGCGCAGGTGACCCCTCCTTCCAGGAACACCCTCATCCATCGTTTTAGGCGAAACCGAAATGGCCAGCAGCTGAGTGAAGTCTTTAGGCACGCCGCCGCCTATGTAGATGACGCCCACCTCCTTGGTCTTCTCGCCTATGCCCACGAACTGGTCAAACTCTTTAACCGCGTCCAGCACGATAGGGTGACCCTCGTTCTTGGCCATCAAGAAAGCCTCGCCATAAGCGCTATCGGTTATTGCCGGACAGAAAACTGGTACATTGTGGGCTGCTGCCGTTGCGACTATGCTCTTCACGCCTTTCTTGTTCAAGTACTTGCCGAATACGTACAGAAGCTCAGCAGAAGTGTAGGGATACCCCTTCTTCAGCGTCTTTAGCCCGTTGGTCATGAGCAACTCCATCTCTCGGTAATCGGTTTCCTTCCCGTAGACGTCGTAGTACCTGTTTATGTCTGCCTTCAGCAGCTTCTCATCGTCAGCGTAATGCGTGCCCTGCCAGTAGCCGAGCCCCATGGCATCGACGATGTCCTCTGAAACGTTCGCCCCCGTCGAAACGAGAACATCGATGAAACGCTTCTCTATGAGCCAATTAACCATTTTCCACTGTCCAGCCGTGCTCATTGATCCGGAGAAACCCATGATAATAACCAAATCTTTCTCTTTCACCATCGCTTCCCAAACATCCACAGCCTCTCCAAGCTTTCTCCCCTGGTAAGCCGTTTCGCTCATCTCGCCCAGCAGTTTGGATACGCTCTTCTCCTCAACCTCGATGGCCTTTACCTTTCTCTTGAAGTACGAGCTGGACATGCAGAGACCTCTCGGTCTAGATTAAGAGTGCAGTATAAGAGATTTTAGGTTAATCAAATCATTCATATAAGGATAAAGTTTAAAACTCGATACGATGGCGCTCTCTGCCTCGCGACCAAATATGGAAACTGTAAATGTTTGTAAACGAATCGAGGAAAACGATTCCGTGAAGGAATGGTTGGAGAGACGACCCGTAGGTACACAAAAGAACTATGTGCTTCACTTACGGAAGTTCTGCGAGTTCTCACATGTAACACCAGAACAATTCCAAGGTATGGACCCGAAGACCGCACGAGACCTCGCGTGGTCTTACTTAAGGACGACCTTGGATAGACCTTCAGTTGCCAGTCTGGCGAGCGCGGCTCTTAAGTCGTTTTACAGGAACCACGACGGGGTTACGTTACCGTTCGACGGTTCTAAGGGAGGGAAACACAACATACACAACCGTAGGACGAAGGCGTGCTTCGAGCATGTACCTACCAAACAAGAGGTCTATCAGATTATAGACATGTCACCTTCGTTACGGGACAAGGCAATGTTTCTCACTCTGTTCCAATCTGGTATCCGCGCAAACGCGTTGTTAAGGCTCAAATACGGACACGTGAGAGAACAACTCGAGAAGGGAACGGATCCACTACACCTACAAATTACGGACGAGTTGGATACGAAGCTACGAGGATACGACCTACCGTTTTACGACGCGTTCCTTGGTGCAGAGGCAGTCGACGCTCTAAAACGCTACTGTCAAATGGCTCACAAGACCAGCACGGACGATACACGACTGTTCAAACTTAAGGCTACGACCTCTATCTGGACGAACTTCAAACGATGTATACAACGCGCAGGTTTCGACCGTAAGACGATGTGGGTTCATAGTCTACGGAAATCGTACATGGCACAGTTGCGTAAGGCTAACCTCCAAGACGAAGTTTGTCAAGTGCTGATGGGACACAGACTACGCGGTAGCAGAGAAAATTATATGAACCGTAACGATGCGGTCGAGCAACTACGCGAAGCCTACGGTAAGGCAGACTTCAGTCGTGAAGGCAAGACAACGGAAAGTCGACAGGACGCAGAGCTTATGCGATTGGACTTCAAGGTCGCAGATAAGGACGAGGAGATACGGAGGCTAAACGAAGAGGTTAAGATGATGGGTAAGCGAGTGTTCGACGCCGAAGGTATCGGACTACAAATGCAAGCCATGGCAGAAAGACTGGAAGAACTCGAAAATGAACTCAAGGCTCGACCACAACAACAAGACACTCAAACACGAAAGGTAAACGCGCGCGCGCTACAGGTGTCCGATTTACAGTCTATTTGCTGCGCTCTTCCAACCGGTAATCTCGTAGTAATCTGGATAGACACTAGAAGTCTGAGTTCTCTTTCTAGCATATTCAAAAGACCTGCGCATGCTCATGCTATCTACAATATAACGCTTGTAAAACATCATTGAGAACATGGCTGCGTCAATCCATTCAACTTTTTTCTTTGGGGCTAGAAAGAATCTCGAGTTGAACGCTGTTGCCATTGCTCTATAATAAGATTCACACGCGCTTACATGAACCAGTTTCGTCCTAGCATTATGAGCCTCGCTAATTTCATCCGTACTACATTCCCAGGTGCTTCCATTTCCTATTCCTGTAGAAGACCCATGAGCCGAAATATGTATGATATCATATTTCTTCTGTGTACCTAGCTTTCTTAGAAACTCACCTTTTGATTTGACTTGATAGTACAATGACTTAGCTTGAGCTGGTTTGTGCAATTCACAGATGTGAAAGAACCCTTTGAGCAATTTCCCTTCTCGTGGTTGATCTAGCGGTGTGCAATCAAGAACTAAGATTCGTCTTTCGTTCACCCAAGATCCTTGTCCTTGAGTTTGTTCGATCTTTCTTTGTGAATTACCAACACCTTTGTTTATTTGATTTGGGGTTGCTTGGAATTGGCGCGCGCTCTGAGAAACGAAAGACCTATCTGGATTCCAAGAATTCAAGCCCGCGCGCTAGTTTGAGTGTTTGTTGATTATGTCTTTGATATCTGAGGTTCTAAATGAGACTGCCCAGCTCCATTTTCCGAATCTTCCGTCCGAGTTCACTGCATTGACCCATTCGTTTAGGTATTCTCTTTTTGTTTTGTTTTGCTGGTCATCTTTTCCCTTTACTTCTAAAATCAATGTTTTTCCATTTGAGAGTTTTATGAGGAAGTCTGGATAGTATTTGTGGATGACTCCTCTGTAGACGTAGGTTATGACGAAGCCTAAGTGGTCGTTTTTGGCCCACGCTGTGACTTCTGGGTTGCGGTCGAGTTCGAAGGCTTCGGTCATTTCCCATGTGCTGTCCACGACGATTTGGCTGATGTGACTTTTCTTTGTGTGTTCGCACGGTCTGCTTGTGAACCACGTCATCATATTTTGCGTGGATTTCAGATATTCCAAGGCGAAGAAAATGGTCTTTATGTCAACTAAAATTCCAGACAGTTTAGCTTCGTATTCTTTGTCTATGTTAATATGATTGCGAAGTTGTTCAAGGTCTAGATAGTCAGGTATGAGGGTTTCAATGTGTTCTTGGACTGCAAAATCACGGCAAAGACTGTTTACCTCGACGAGTGAAAGCTCAAATTTGCTTCTGACTAGGTCCAGTCCAAAGAACGCGTTTGTCGTGAGTTTTTTAAACAGCTCATCGTCCGGATTGCATCTGAGATTTCCTTTCTTGGAGATTATCATGCATTCCGACACCTGAATACCAGTTGTTCTCGGAATAACATCGACAAAAACAGGTATCTCAACATCGTCAGGCAAGTCTTTCCTGATCAATTCTGTGATTTCTTCATTCATGTCTTCGATTTCAAAAACTATGTCTTCCCACCCTCTCGTGTCCCTGAACTCCTTTTTGTTTTTCTTACACGTCTGTCTTATTTCATCTCGAAGCGTGACAATTGAAGCGAAACCTAAACTGGGTCCATAAGGATTTTCTTTCCCGGGGGAATTGAAAATCACAAGCGACAACGTCTTATCTTTGGTTTCAGATGACATTCCCCCACATTCCCTCACACAGTTGTTGACAGCACTAAATATGTAATATCGGCGATGTTGAAGAGGTTTTTGTCACGGTCGGAGTTGAGTCGCACGTAACGTCCCTTGTGTACACGTTGAAAATCGCGATTGTACTTTGAAACACTAAGTACGTTCAGTACATGATTCGATAGTGTTCCAAAAATTAAACACTAATAAATCTAATGTTATTCCCTTGAACCGTTCGTACGAGTTCCTTAGTCCTTGATTTAATATGGAGTCGTATTTTGTTTCTGTAATGTTAGCACGTGCTATTTGTTCTCACCTGAGACAGCGCGCACCGATAGTTTCATACCGTTCTTCAGGAAAGCCTTTGCTAGTGATCCTTTGAGCTGGAAAAACGAGTATCTGAAGTGGTACAAATTTGCTGAAGAGGTTCTTTCAGGGGCAATTCCTCATTTAGAATCTAATGAAGTCTTCAAGTTTGTCTCTGTGAACGATTGGCTAATCCTCCCAACAGGGACTGAGAAAGATAAGAGTGAAGCAACTACACGTTCCGATGCAAACATGTATTTCAGTCTGAGAAACGTGGGAAGAATACGCATTGGCCTCGTATGCAATACCTTGGAAAGCGTCAGAAGAATGAGAAACATCCTTCATGGAATCCACACGGCAGAAAAAGCGAATTTCATCAACCAACTGAGAAATCTGGATAGTTCTTTCGAAACAGTTGTTGAAAGGAAGATCAAGGAATACAATCCACTCCAAAAGCCAGAATACGAACCTGCATTCAAGTTTCCAACTAACGCAGTTGATGACTCTTTACTCTCGGAAGCTTTCGAAAGGATAGATCGCATTTTAGAGGAAGGCGACGAGTTGAAAAGGATTGAACCGAAGAAATGGCGTGTGCTTGCTCCTAGACTAGTCATAACGCAGGTGACGATTGATCGTGATGAAGACAAATTCAAAGAGGTCCTAAGAAAATTGAAGCCCGCATACGAGATAGCCTTACGCATAAAGACAACTAACGAAATTGATGAAGAAATCAGAAAGCGAGAAAATAGAATAACGGAAGAGAAACAACAAAAATTCAGAGACTTTGTCGAAAATCTGAAAAATAAGGGAGTGCACGGGGAAGAATACAGGGAAGCAATTTCACGGTGGCAAAAGAAAAATTCTTAGGGCCTGCGTTGCCGTCGTTTGCTCTATGAAGTAACATTGCGCGCGCTTCTGGATTCAAGCGACTTTCAAGGTATGGCTAAAGTTGCGTCTGAAAATCAACATAGTCAGTAGCGCGCTCTTAATCTCCCTTTCTCGTTGGTGGGACGATTTTTCTTAGTTTATAGCCTTTGGGTGATTTGCTTTTGGAAAAATAGTTCACAGGAACCCCGAAAGTTCCCGATATGTTTGTCAGCGTACGCAAAATCTCGGCTCTTTCCATTTTCGAGGAACCTTCTCTAGACATTGCCTTAAACATCAAGTAATAGAACGATGCCCACATTATCGCTGCTTCGTCGAAATCAATCAACGTACTGAATCCAATTATTGAAAAGCACTTGGTCGAAGGGATGACTACCTTTGCGAGATTGTCATTGGTTGCGTAGCAGGCGGACACGAAGAGCCTTTTGTTCGCTATATGAGGCCTGAGAATATCGCTCAAATCCTTAAAGCTGACCCGATCGAGAGATGTCGTAATGCAATCTGGTCCCCCGTGACAAGATAGATGCAGGTACTTGAAATTGCTTTTTCCGAATTCTTTGACAAATCTTACGAGCTCCTTTTTTGTGCGAATATAGTAATACTTGGATTCTATCATTCCTAAATGTAGAATTTGCGAAATAATTTGACCTTCGCGTATGTTCTTTTCCTCTTCCCCTAGCCTCACGGACTCAATGATGAATACTGCGGCCTTTCCCATCTTCAGAACGTCCCTTTGCGCGCGATAAAAAATTCGGAATATTCCATGCCGCTCAATTTCTATTTGGAAGCGTTATAACAGTTTCTACATTCCGAGGCTAATATTCAATTGCACATCGCGCACGCTACAACGCACGCTCCATTGCCCTTGTGCATAGATAATCAATGACAAACTCGATTTCCTGTAATATTATATCGGAAAGGGTAGGGGCAGAGCATAGCACGCGCGCTTTCAAGTGTTACCCAGATGAAACGCTTAACGCGCGTTGAATTCAGGCGGTCTTTCTGAGCAGAAATAACTCCAATTCATCAGAGGTCACAACTTTGAATTGAGGACTCTGTTCGAAATACCACGGAACTTCCACTATTATTATACCTTCCACGTTAAGGGCGGCACGTTCATCGACACCCAACCTATGCTTGACTAGTTCTAAGTTTTGGCTAACCCATTGAACCTTGGGCTTTAATTGTTCGTACCACTTTCTTGACCGTTCAATCTGCCACTTCACCTTGCTCATGCTGAGCTCTATCCTTGGTGATTTTGCCTCTACTACCAATAGGACTTTCTGTTTCTTATCTACTGCAACGGCATCAATCTCCCCGACGGCTGCCGGAGTATCCTTTATGCGCGACACCGTAAAACCATGTTCTTGCAGTTGTTTTCGTGTTTCCTTTTCGAAATCATGACCGCGTTTCTCTGACAAAGATTCTGGATTCAAATCTAATTCAATATATCCTTTCTCTATATCACTAAATAGAAGGCTCATCGCTCTCAGCAGAGCACTTGGTCCAAACAGTAGAGTCCCCTCATGACCAACCTTGCCTGAGAGATTAAGCACTGGTCGTCTGGAGACACTTAGAGGCACATTATAGAATCTAAAGTACTGCCAGTTACCAGAAAGAGACTCTTTGCTTATTTCAAAAAACCGAATAGCGTTACTAAGGTCTCGTTTGGTGAATTTAGTACTCTTGACTAGTTGCTTGACCAAATACCTTCTAGAAATTTTCAATGTTCCAGGAGGGTTCTTATGCATCTTGAAAGCCGACAAAACAGTGTCAACAATGGCAGAAAGGCTGACTCCGTATTTTCTTTCAAACCGCGAGTTGTATTTGGCAGCCTGACTCTTAAAGAAGTCATCTGGCTCCGTTCTAGTTGTTCTTCCTAGCTCCATGACCTGGGCTTTTCTGCTACGCATTTGGGTAAGAAACTCTTCAGTGATCCTTCCTACTTTTTCGTCTATGATTAAATTAACATCTCCTTCCGAAGAAACTTTGAAGCCGCCCATGTAATCGCTATAGAAAAGATAATTTGAGAAGTTGCACGCATCAAGGAATGTGTATGCTGAGGCTCCAAACATACGAAGTTCATTTTGATTTGGCTTGGCCCCTTCCAAGTTGCCACTAGAACAAAGCGCGGTTTCCAAGAGATATCGGAGTGCGGAAGGAGACATCTCAAGGACACTGAACTTCTCGTATTCTTCATCAAACCAATGAGTCCCATCGATTAGGACATAACAAGCCTTGTCAAACAAATCATAAAAAACTTCTAATAGGCCAATGCTGGCATATAATGAACACGCTTTCATGACGCTTTTGTGAAGAGAATCAGCTATAGCATTCAACTTGAGATGAGCTTCTCTTCCAGAATACTCCCCTGGCTTGCACACGGTCAGAATTGTTTTCCTAGGGTCAAGCTCCATCAACATCCCTTTTTGCCATTAACGCGCGCGCACATTGAACTGTTCGTGCGAGTCCTTATATGAAACAAAACATTCACATAAGAGATTTTTGATGGAGAAGCTCCTGACCGGCAGGAACACACGCCCACCTGCGCTGTTTGAGTCAATGGGCCTGTTAGAGTTTGACCGCTTGCCCTCGCCGCTGCTTCTCCCTGCATTGGTCAAGCGTGTCTACCGCTCATCTAATGTGCGGAATCGTGATTGAACCGCCGACTATCAAGGCTACATTCAAGGCTTCGAGCAGCTGCTCATCCGAGACTCCTTCTTGAACGCAGCGGATAACGTGATAAGTGATGCAATCGTTGCAGCGCAGAACAGTGGAGGCGACCAAACCCATCATCTCCTTGGTCTTAACGTCCAAAACGCCCTTCTCGTAAGCACGACTGTCCAAAGCAAAAAACCGCTTGATCCCAAGGTTTCCAGCGGAAAGAATACGCTCGTTCATCTTTTCACGGTAACGCCTGAACTCTTCAAGATCACTCAAGACATATCACCGATTTCACTAGCTATGATGACTACATAAAACACTTTTGCACTTTGTCAAAAACCTCAAGAGCTGTCTGCATCGAATGGTCCAATTGAATACTTGCAGAGGTGCGCACCACTGCTGCTCGAGTCAACGCGCGCTAAATCCACGCGCTGGTCAGGGCGGGCGTCATAAATAATTGGATGTCATTATCTAGTTTGGGCGTCTCGATTATGAATAAAGGGAAGATTCTCGTAGTGGGCGGGGCAGGCCTTCTTGGTTCCAGGCTCGTTCGGGCATTCCTCAATGGAGAAAAGGAGGTTAAGGTGCTCGATACAAGGTATGGAGAACTCGAAGACGTAAAGACCCGCAGAAACCTAGAGTTTGTGGGCATAGGGAGCGACGAACTGTGCGGGGGGATGGCAGACAAGCAAATCGTCAGAGAAGCGGTTGAGGATGTCGACGTTGTCTATCACTTGGCGATTAACTGGGATGGTGCAAGCTGGAAACATGAGCTTCCCATAGCAGACTTGTTCGATGCCAACGTTAGGGGAACCCTCAACTTGCTTGAAGCGTCAAGACATCATGAAGTAGATCATTTTCTCTTTTCAAGCAGTGTGGCGGTATACGGAGAGACCGAACGAACGATGTCGTTACGGCGAAGTGCCAGGAAGAGCAGAGTTGCGGATGAAGAGACTGTGTGTTTTCCTGAGCGTTGGGATGGCGATCCTGGGCCCGCTTACGCCATAGTCAAGCTGGCGACCGAGAAGCTGTGTATGATGTACCATTACCATTATGGATTGCCCGTAACGGTCTTCCGGATAGAGTACATCTTCGCAAGCGAAAAGGAACTCGGTGACTATGCGAACATTCACGTTGACGATGTTGTCCAAGCCTATTTGCTCGCCGCTTTAAACAAGAAAGCATACGGTCAGGTTTTCAACCTTGCCTATCCTACGCCCCACATATCTGTAAAAAAGATAACCGAAGTGCTTGGTTGGAGGCCTCTGAAAACCGAGGAGTTTCGCAGGAAGAAAGCCAACGCATGAAAAGAGCCTCTTTTTCTTGCAGGTGAATTGGTGTTGAAATTCCTTCCCCCGACGCCATTTTACCAGTTGGAGCTAGATAATAGGCTGTTTGGGACAAAGAAGTGTAGCAGCGCTAGAGTGAATCGAGGCGATGTTTTCCAACACGAGCTTCTGCTTTTTATCGACTCACTGTCTATTTGCAGTCGGCGCATGTTCTCACATTTTTTCGGGGGCCAAGATGCCTATCAGGTTGAGGGCGTTCCGAAGCGCTATTCGAAGTGCATCTGTCAGGGCGAGTCTTGCGTTGCTTAGTCCTTGCGGTTCGGCTCTTATCACCGGAAAAGCGTTGTAGAACGTGTTGAACTTGTCTGCCAAGGAGTTTGCGAAGTCGGCGATGAGGTTTGGCTTGAGGTATTCCGCTGCTTCTATGAACGCGTCTGGGAAGCTGGCCAGTGTCAGGATTATTTCGTGTTCTAGCTTCTCATTCAGCAGTTCGAATGCTGGTTCTCCTGTCTTTTCAGCTGCTTTCTTCAGGATGCTGCATGCTCTGGCGTGGGTGTATTGAATGTAGGGTGCGCTGTTCTTCTCGAAGTTCAGCACTCGGTCCCAGGTGAAAACTACAGGTTTCGAAATGTCAACTTCGACGAGCGCGTAGCGAACGGCGCCCAAGCCGACAAAGTCAGCGATTTCCTGTTTCTCCTTTTCTGACAGTTGCGGTGAGCGCTTCGAAACTTCTTCGTATGCTCGTCTTACAGCTTCGTCCATGACTTCGTCGAGGGTTATGTAACGTCCTCTTCGACTGGACATCTTGTAGCCTGGAAGAGTTACCAAGTTGTAGGCGAAGTGAATCAGGTTGTCCGCTATCTTGCCGTAGCCCAGGGCGTGCAAGGCTATTTTCAATTGCAGTTGAGCAAGACTCTGCTCCATGCCAATAACGTTGATGACTCTTTCAGCTCTTTCAAACTTCCACAAGGTGTAGGCCGCGTCTCTGGTGGTGTAAAGCGTCGTGCCGTCTGCACGACCCAGTGTTAAGGGTGGAACTTCGTGGCCTTCTCTTATGCCAAGCTTCGCCCAAAGCCCCTGTTGCGTGACGACCTTTTCAGCGTCGAATTCCAAAACGCCGCCTTCAGCGTAGGTGTAGGGTGACTGTTTGAGTTTCTGGAAAACCTCGTTCACGTGTCCGCTCCACACAAAGTCGCTCTCCCAGTCCCACGAGTCGAATGAAACGTCGATTCTGCCCAGCGTCTCCCTGAACCCTTTCAGGCACATCTCGCTGACCTGTCGGATTAGCTGTTTGGCCTTCTCTTCCTTCAACTCATAAGCCTTGTTCAATATCTTTATCGATTCTTCAGGATTCTTGTCCTTAACTATTCTATCCAGCAGTTCCTCGAATAGAGTCGGATACTTGTCTTTCACCTCCGCGGCGATGGAAACCCAATCGTCCAGTTCCCTCGTGATTTTGGCGATTTCCTCTGCGGCCGAAACGGTCTTCGCGTTTTCAAGCTCCTTCTTCAGCCGGTTTATTTCAACGAGGCAACTCGTGATAGTGTAGATTCTGCCGATGAACTGGTCAGGCTTGCCTTCTGGTTTGGGCTTTCCCAGTTTTTCGTAGCCGTAGGCGATGACTGAGGTCTGGCGGCCCACGTCGTCAATGTAGAAGTGGCGGCTCACTGTGTGTCCTCTGTTTCTGAGCAGGCGGGAAAGGGCGTCGCCGAGCACGGGGTTTCTGGCTGTTCCGATGGTGAGAGGGTGAAGGGGGTTTGCGCTCGTGTGTTCAACGATGATTTTCAAAGGCTCGTCCGTCTTGACGAAACCGTATCTAACGTCCAAGCTTCTGGCAGATTCAAGGGTCAAGGCTGAAAACTTGGCGAAGTCAACGTGGAAATTAACGTAGCCTCCTCCTGCAGCGGCAACACTGCTTATCAGAGAAAACTCTGAAGGGTCTACGGCCTTGGCAAAGCGTTCAGCCAGCGCTAAAGGTTTCTCTCCCAGTTTCTTGGCGAGCTCAAAACACAATGAGGAAGCTAGTTGTCCAAACTCGGGGTTCGGGGGCTTCTCTATCGCTAAGTTGCCGATCTGGATTTCTGGAAACAGCTTCTTGAAAGCAGAGGCTAGGCTCTTTTCGCACTCTTTTCGGAACACTGCGAAAGGGTTCTCTGCAACGGGTGACGCTTTTTTCATTTTGTTGAAGGTTCTCCTGCAGTCTAAGAGATGAGGTTATATTTTAATCTGAAAAATATCAACCTATCTGAAAATGGGTGCGTGGCTATGAGGACGAAAATCGTGTTTTCGGAGAAATGTCTACGCTACGGGTCCTGGCACGTTGAAGGACCTGAAAGAGTCAGGAAAGCACATGAAATCCTGAGGAGCAAGGGCTACGAGTTCTTGAAGCCAGAACCAGCGTCAGAGGACGACTTGCTCAAGGTTCACGACCACGAGTACCTGTGGGCGGTCAAGAAGGGACTGGTCGAGGACGGCGACACCCCAGCCTATGACAACATTTTCGAGTACGCAAGACTCTCGGTCGGAGGAGCCATTCTGGCCGCAAACATCAAGGGGTTCTCGCTCATGCGTCCGCCTGGTCATCACGCGGGAAGGACTGGAATAGCGTTAGGCGCCGCCACTAGAGGGTTCTGCTATTTCAACAACATAGCCATAGCCGTGAAAAGCCTGGACAAACCCACTCTGATCTTGGACATCGACGGGCATCACGGAAACGGAACGCAAGAAATCTTCCAAGGCGACAAACAGGTAACATATGTCTCTTTGCATCGGCACCCGAACTATCCTGGCACAGGCACAGCCTCTGAAGGAAACTGCCATAACTATCCTCTGCCACGAGATTGTGGAGACACCTTCTACGTAAAGACTCTCGACAAAGCGTTAGGCACCGTTGATATCGGCATGTTTGAAGTCGTGGGTGTTTCGGCAGGGTTTGACACGCACGACGGAGACCTAGCTTCACTTGGCCTGACGGCGAAAGGTTACAGGGCGATTGGAGAGAGGATTGGATCTTTAAAGAAGCCCACTTTCTTCGTCCTGGAAGGCGGCTACGAAGGTGAGAACGTGGGGAAGGACATAGATCAACTTGTCAGGGGCTTTGAAGCCTAGCCGCTGTTCATCCGAAACGCATGTAACGAGCCGAAGAAGACTTTGAGATGGACGCTATCTGATGAGTCTCCTTTTCATCAGGTTTATGGCCAGAACGAAAAAGACTGGTGTCACTGCCGCTATCCACACGAGACTCGGAATAAATGATAGCTCTCCGTTGCCGAAAATCGACCACCTAGTCAAGTTCACAGTGTGCGTCAACGGCAGAACCGCCTGTGCAAAGATCTGAAGAGGCCGAGGAAGCAGTGTTAATGGAAAGAAAGTGCTGCTGAGCAGGAACATTGGAGTTATGAAAAGATACTGCGGGTAATTGAAGAAATCTATGTTCGGCGCCAGCGCCGTGAAGCAGAGCCCGATTGCCGAGAACATCAGTCCAGCGAAGAAGGCCACCGGTAGAACCAGCAGGAACAGAGGACTCGAGATCAGTCCGAAGGCGGCTACGACGCCTAAGACTATGGCGCCGCCGATGAGACTTCGGGTAGCGCCCCACAGTATCTCGCCTGCAATGACCTCTTCGATGCTTATCGGCGTCGCTATGATGGCGTCGAAGGTCCTCTGATAGTACATGCGAACGAATGATCCGTACGTGCACTCAAAGAACGAGGAGTACATGATGGTTATCGACACCAAGGCGGGCGCTAGGAACTGTATGTACGATTGGCCTTCTATTGACTGTGTGATTAGCGCTCCCAAGCCGGTGCCCATAGCGGCGAGGTAGAAGATGGGTTCGAGGAGGGGAGGGAAAAAGTTCGTTTTGAAGGTTTTCATGAAGACGTCAAAGTTTCGCCGCCAGACCTTCCACACCCTATAGGTTAGTTTGGGTAGTCCGAAACCCTCAGGTTTCTGCGGAGCCGTCACTCTCTCAGTTTCCTCCCTGTCAATTTCAGGAAGACATCCTCCAGGTTAGCGGCGCGAACTGCAGCGCCCTTCGTTGGAAAGCTCTCAAGAAAGCTCGTGAAAACCCCGTGAGGTTGACTGGTGAACACGTGAATTCTTTCACCCACGACTTCAAGTCTTGCATCGGGGAATTTTTCTTTGAGCATGTTCATCACTTTTTCGTCATAGTCGACTTCCAGAACTTCCTCTCCGGCATGTTTCTTAACCAGGTCGACGGGTGCGCCTTCTTCGATGATCTTGCCGCTGTCCATGATCAGCGTTCGGTCGCAAAGCTCAGCCGCTTCATCCATGTAATGCGTGGTCAAGATTATGGTGACGCCCTGCTTCTTCAAGCTTCTAATCTTGTCCCATATCAAATGCCTAGCCTGCGGATCAAGACCCGTAGTCGGCTCGTCCAACAGGAGAACCTGCGGCTCATTAATCAACGCCCTCGCCAATATCAGCCGCCTTTTCATTCCGGTTGACAGTTGGTCGATGACGACGTTTCGCTTCTCTTCCAACTGAGAAAACTTGAGCAGGTTCTCCGCGCGTTCCAGAGCCTCAGACTTCGGGATGTCAAAATATCGAGCGTACACAAGAAGGTTCGTTATGGTTGTAAAGTCCGGGTCAAGGTTCTCTTCCTGAGGAGCAACGCCTATCATCTTCTTTATTTCCCTGGGCTTTTCAGAAACGCTCATACCTGCCACAGCCAGGCTGCCCGAAGTCAAGGGCAGGACACAGTGAATCATCTTGATGGTTGTCGTTTTCCCCGCGCCGTTAGGCCCGAGGAAACCACAACACTCACCCTTAAAAACCTCAAAGTCTATGCTGTCCACCGCCAGCAAATCGTCGTACTTTTTCGTCAGACCCTCTGCTCTGATGAGGACTTCAGGCATCGTTCCCATTCCAACCCATAGTACCACATAGTTTCTTAAGAAAATTCCTCTTCTATCCCAACTTCAGCCCGCGCCAAATTGTCAAACATGCGTGGACGAAGCTCAATACACGTAGATACATCCTCTCAGTTTATTGAAGTTAACGAAAATCCAACCCTATTTTCCTAGTATTTGAGCTGAACTGACACTTATAAGAAGTTATATTAACAACTTGGTGTCAAATAGGCTCGCAAGGTGAAAAAATGGCAGAAAAACCAACAGCAGCATTCGCATTGTCTCTCATAGGCGGCATCTTCATTCTCTTAGGAGGTATAGTGTACGCTGCGGCAGCATCCGCGGTTGGAATCCTAGGTTTTGGACTCGGAGCCTCCGTGCTCGCTGGACTCGGCGTGTTTGGACTGATTTGCGGCATACTGACCATTCTTGGCGCAGTTTGGATCAACAGCGGAGAAAAGGACAAAGTAAGAAACGGCGCTATCCTAGTGCTGATATTCTCAATACTCAGCTGGATCGGTGCAGCAGGAGGTTTCTTCATAGGCTTCCTTTTAGGCCTGATAGGCGCTATACTCGGACTGACATGGAAACCCTCAACCACCGAAAGCACCGCAAAGCCGGCACCACCCGTGCCGCCATAACCCTTTTTTGTTTTTTTTACTACGAGAAAACATGCGCACATTATTCTGTTAGTTCTGATTCTATTAAGAAAAGATACGGCTTCGCGAAGGCGCCACATTGAAGTGGGCAAAGCACCTATCTGCTGGATTTATTCAAGTATTCATAAAGTTGGCGTGTGTAATTGTTCAGAGAGTCCAATCGTTTGATCACGTCAGCCAACTGGACCTCTAATCGAACAACTCTTTCTCGAAGATCAGCTAAATCTCTTGCAGAGGTTTGTTCAGACAGGTTTTCCACAGCCTTCCGAGCTTTCTTAGAAGGCTATCCCCCCGAAGGACCTAAAAAGCTTTGTCATCAGTGTCTTAACCAACCTCGCCTGCCCTTGTCGAATCCCACGTGTTCCCTCGCTACCTGTTGTGCACGCATGAGCCTTTGCAGCATGCGTCTCTCATGAACAATTGAAAGGCGCGCGCAATCATTCCAGAGTCTGCGTGGTTTTGGCGGGCCCGCAGGGATTTGAACCCTGGATCTCCGGCTCCGCAGGCCAGCGTCCTAATCCAATCTAGGGCTTCTGGAACTAGGACACAGGGTAATTTACCCAAGATACAGGCAGAACCAGACAGCCTGACTAGACTACGGGCCCACACACAGGGAATACTGCACGAAGACCGAATAATAAATACTCTCCTACAAATGAAGAACCCAGGACTCTCAGAAGCCACACTCGCAACAGCCTCACAGAAACTAAACCAACTAGGCAAACACGCAGATCTGCAAAACCCACAAGAAATACTAACATACATCGCAAACAGCACCGTATCTAACGCCACCAAACAAAAACTGGCAAACGACTACAACTACTACTGCATAACGAACCAAATCAACTGGAAGAAGCCAACATACAGATGGGAACGAAAAATACCACTAATCCCAACCACAGAAAACATCTACAAAATCATAAGCGCATCATGCAAAAAATACGCAACAATCTTCACCATACTAGAAGAAACAGGCTTAGAAGGAAAAAAACTGGAAACCACAACCAGAAGAGACATAGACACAGAACAGGGAATCATAAACGTACAGGGTTGCAAAGGACACAATTCCAGAAGCCTCAAACTAAAACAACAAACCGCCGAAATGCTAAGAGCCTACCTACACAAATACACAGGAGAACACCCATTCCCGAAAAGCATACGCATGGGCGAAGTATGGAGAAGCACACGCGACCGCCTAGCAGAAAAACTCAACCAACCACAACTCAAAGCAATACCACTACGCAACCTAAGACACCACTTCGCAACAACAACATACGACAGAACCAAAGACATCCTACTAGTCATGCAGAAACTAGGACACAAGAAAATAGAAACAACAATGCTCTACACTCAACTAGTGAACTTCAACGAAGAAGAAGAATACACCTGCAAGACAGCAAGCAACGTAAAAGAAGCAACCGACCTGATAGAACACGGATTCCAATACGTCACAGAAATAGACGGATTCAAACTATTCAAAAAACGCAAATAAACCCTTTTTTCTATTCAAAGCAAAGAACAACTGTCATGTCGCACTCGCATGACACTCGTGCTCTTACGCGCGCGTTGCAATCGAAGAAAACGTTTAGGAAACCGTTGTCCCGCGTTTATGTGCTCTTGCCTTTGTTCCTGTCTTGCGCTTGAACACCACCAGGAGCACGGGCAAAACCGTCATGGAGGCGAGATAAGGCATAAAGTTCCCGGTGCTGTTGGTTTTCGCTATTGAGTACGAGTACCCGCCTACGGGAACCGCAATCTTCAGTTGAAATTCAATTACTGTTATCTGAGTCTGTGTTAACGGAAGGCATATCACTGCCAGCAGCCCGCCGGGACCTGGAACGTAGCCGTTTCCGTGTGCCAACGCGTCACTGACAATGGCCAGACTGGTGGCTGACGGTGAAGACCCGTTCCACCAGCCCACACCGCCCATTTTGACGAAGTACCATATCGCGTTTTGAATGTCCATCATGCCTCCTTGCTTGTGATTTAGAATGTAGTTCACTTTGTCCCATCTCTGACTTGACAGGTTTGCAGGCGGGGCAACGCTCGAGTACAACACGACCTGGATGTTCGAGCCTCGAACAGTCGTGTATCGCCTATCAACACACCAGTCAGCGTACACTCCATTCGCGACGTCGTAGCCCAACGGGACATTGCTGAGACTGGCCACATAGTAAGATGCAGTTCCATTTACCACCGTCATGGTAACAGCCACAGAAGGCAGCTTCGGCGCGGTGGAAGCTTTTGCCGTTGACAAAAACATTCCTGGAGACACTACAAAAACCATCAGAATGGAGAGCAAGAGCTTGCCTTTCATCCCGTCTCATCCTCTCATAAAGACTTGCTGAACACGTCCTCATATACTTTGTTTCACAATTCTATAGAAGATAGTTCTATGAACAGCGCGCGTGCTCCTCTTTTTTATTACGACATTAAGCTCAGGCTCGTGTCTCGCCCTCATAAACAGGAACTACACCAGAATGCAAAATCCTCACAGCGACCCAACAAACCATGCCATCAGCCCCGCCACGACAAAAACCGTCATAACTCAAATGCAACAAAAAATCAGCCTCAGAATCAAAAAATCGCTTACAAGAAGGACAGCGACAAAAATGACGTTTAATCTTCATAGCTACCGCTACCCGCCAAAATCCCTAGCGTCCTCAACCCGCGCGCGCTAAACGCTGATGTCAAAGGAAAAATCATCAACACTTTGCTAAAGCTCAAAAACAACGGTCTAGAAGAGCAGACGGTCAAGATAGTTGGCTACTACTTGAATCATCTGGCAGTCAATGTCAACCTAGGGAATCCTGAGAAAGTCAAAGAGTTTATTGCGAATAAGAATGTGAATTCGGGTTTCAAGGGAAATCTTGTCAAGGCTTACAACTACTATGCTCTGGTTAACAACATTGTCTGGGAGCGCCCGCGTTATGGGTGGGAGCAGAATAAGCCGAAGATTCCGAGTGAAGAGACTTTGAACAAAATCATTGCTTCATGCGGCTGGAAATACAGTGTTGTTTTCACTTTGCTGAAAGAGACTGGTGCTATGCCGAAGGAGCTTAGTGAAGTTGCTTTGAGAGATATCGATTTTGAAAGAGAGACACTTACTGTAAGAGGAAGAAAGGGACATGCAAGCAGAACGATTAAGTTGAAGCCGAATGCTATTGCGATGTTGAAGACTTATGTTGCCAAAATCGGCTCAAGCGAACGTGTTTTTCCTTTGGCTGGACAGATAACGAAAGCATGGATAAAATACAAGCGCAGACTCGCTGAGAAACTGGCTGAGCCGTGTTTGTTTCAGATTAGGCTTTACGATTTGAGACACTATCAAGCTTGCAAGACATACTATCAGACGAAAGACGTTTTGTACACGAAGCAAAAGATGGGTTTGAAAAAGCTTGAGGCAGCTTTGTTCTACTTGCAGTGCATGGATTTTGGCTCAGAAGAATATCACAGTGCAACAGCAAAAACAGTTGAAGAAGCAGCGAAGCTCATAGAACAGGGCTTTGACTACATCTGCGATGTCGATGGAGTAAAGCTTTTCAGAAAACGCAAGTAGCTCTGCTTCACTTCCTTTCAAATTTCATAAAAAAGGGAACCTGCTCGCTCTATGAAGGGATTATTGCTATTGCCTCAATTTCGACTTTGAATCCGTCATAAAGGACTACTTGAACTGTGCTGCGCGCAGGTTGATTGGCTGGAAAAAACCTCGCATATGCTTTGTTCATTTCCTCAAAATCCTTGAAGTCTGAAATGAATACGGTTGTCTTGACAACATGTTCCATGGAGCTTCCGGCAGCTTTGACAACATTCGTCATGTTTGTCAGAGCTTGTTCTGTCTGTTCTTTGATTGAACTGCCTTTCAGCTTACTGTTTGCCGGATCAACGCCAACCTGTCCCGCAATGAACAAGAAATTCCCAGCTTTTACGCCGTGTGAATATGGCACGGGAGGCTTCGGAAGCTTATCGACTACTATGATTTCTTTTTTCATATCCAATTGACCCTCATTCATAACATTCCAATAAAGAGATCCGTTTTTCTTTTTAAGTTTGGCGTACGCTTGAGTATCGCCATGCATAGCTGTTAAATCGAAACAGATTTACCATTACGAGCTAGAGCGATGTTTAATTCATCATTTGCCAACTCCACAAACCCATAACTTGCGACAGAAGCCTTGCTTGAATTCAAAACAGGGATTTTCCCCTATAGAATATTATATGGGGTTTTCCGTGTTTTGAAAAGAATTTTCCAACCGTGAGCTATGCTGCACAGAAATCTTAAATCTGCATAGCTTGGAAATAGCCTAAACATGGCAGAGAAAAAGACCCAGACTGAAGAACTGCTAGAAAGGATTTCTAAGACTGAAGAACTGCTGGAAAAAATTTCTAAGAACCTAGAAGACACAAACAAAGGAATTGAGACTAGCAAAGAAAGCGCGGGCGCGAGCTACACTAGGGATTCAAAAATGAGTCAACCAAAAGTCAATGAAATAAAACCAAGCGAAACTAAATCAAAGAAAAGGGTTAGGAGAAGTTTTGCTGTTGCACTCGGAATAGTCTGCATTCTTTTGATTGCTGGCTTAGGCGGAGCTATGGCATACTACGTTATGACAATCAATGATAAAGATAACCAGATAAACTCTGCGAAAAACACGATTAATTGGTTGAATGCGACAATAGCGGACCAGAACAACACGATTTCTTCCTTGAACTCTCAGATTTCTCAACTAAGCGCAAACGTCTCGAATCTGCAAAACCAAGTTACATCTCTGAACTCAACGATTAGTCTCTTGACCTCAAACCTAACAAGCGTTGCGCCCTACATTCATTCGCAACTTCTGCAAAATTCTCCAACAAACATAACTGCCAATAGTAGAGTAGAAGACTGGATACTGAATTGGACTCCTACGACAGACATAAGGATTATTAGAATCCAAATTTGGATGGGCAATCCTGACAATGTAGTTTGGGAGGGGGACACATTCGTTACTATCGGGAAGCCAAGTGACCCTTGGAATTCAAGCTCATATACAAATGCTATTCAACTTCTAGTCCATTATCAGTTCGACAGTCATGCTCCAAGCCCCATACCTCACCAGCTTATGTTTGACCTCACTCCAGGCTTCAAAGTGGCTTCAGGACAAACCGTCAACGTCTACAGACTCTTTGTAAATACTGAACTTTACACGGTTTACGCTGGCGATGTTCAAGTCATAATCTACTATGAAAACACTTAAAGTATCACTTGCTGTACTTAGCGCGGCTTGTTTTTTTGCTCGCACGGTGTAAAGGCTTTAATCTATCACGCCCAAATCAGCTGTGTCTGGAGCCTGGGAGATTGGATGAGATCCTAAACTTGCTGGAGAAGGCTACAAAGCGAGCACAGAAAGCCCTCGACGAGAACAAACACTCGGCTTCTGTACAAATTGAAGCATACGAGAAGGTGTTAAAATCCAAGGAGTCTTCTGAAGCGCAAAGAGTCAAAGCGACGCTTGGGAGAATGATTGAATATGACCGGTTGGAAGGACTGTCTTCTCAACTGAGTCTCCTGTACATCCTCCAGATGTTCGCCTTTAAAGTGAAGATTCTCCAAATCTCAGTTGACAATGTAAAGGAACAACTTGCAAACTCCGGATTCTTCGAGAAGACCAAGGATATCGAAGACATAAAGAAGAACATTGACAAACTGACGATACTTCTAGAAGCACAATACGAAGCCATGAAACAAATCGGAGAAAACCGCGAAGATCTGTCCTACGTCTCTTAGAACGCGCAACCACAGAACCTCAAGCGGTCAATGGGTCGCATCAGTACTGCAATGAGCCTGAGTGACTGCTTATGATCTCTATGTGGTCAGTTAACCGTTCTGTTTTCGCGGGCGCATTCGTTTCTCGAGCAAGACTAGGTGAGTCTCCTGATGTTCTTCCGATTTCAGGTCCACCTCATCCAAGGCCTTTTCAAATCTGGTTTCAAACGTGCAAGCAATTGAACCAATGCCATGTTTTAAGGCGATTGCTACGTTGTGGGAAAATTGAGACAGGAAACCGGATGAATCAGCCGCGTAGGTTGTGAAGCTCCAATATGGCTGGTCTGGTTCCTGTCTGGGAGAGCTAAGTGACAGCGAATCCAATCTTCTCCTTTTCAAAGTGATGTAGAACGTGTGATTCTTGCCTATCTCCTTAATGTTTGGACAGGTGTTGTTTAAGGCCTTCCATTCGTAGATCAAGATTCCACGAGGAAGAATGCGTGGGTTGGTTTTCAGTAGGTCACAAGCCCTTTCTGGACTCCGCTTCAGTATCGGAGGGTGGTCTGCAAGAGTGGGAATCTGTTTGAGTTTGTAGTGCCAGGAAACGGCCATTCTGAGGATTCTTGAGAACCCAGCCATCTTTGCAAGCTTCAGAGAAGCCGCGTTTTCGTCAGACGTTGTGTAACGAAGCCGTTCAATGCCCAAGTATTCAGCCTTACTAACAATATACCGAGTGATGTCGTTTGCAAGTCCTCTTCCCCTGTATTCAGGGTGCACCCTAAGTCCCTCCATCCAACCGATTCGACCGTCTTCCACAAGCCGAAGCCTGCCCACAGCCACCACGCGTCCGTCGACTTCGACCCCATAAAAGTCGCTTTTTGGATCCTGCAACCACTCATCAACCACAGACGAGAGGTAATCGTGCCCTTCCCAAGTATGGCTCGATATCTCTACTATATCGTTGCGATCCGAATTTTGAAGCCTTCTAATAGTTACCGCCATAAGCCCCGACCAGTTCTTCTCACGTGTGCTTTTATCTATTGCGTCTCTCCCAGTTCTGGCGAACGCTGTTGCTGTACGCGTACAGTCACATCAGTTTAAGACGGACAAATCAGATTCTGATATGATCAACCGGCACGCATGCGCTGGCGCAGTCCCATCGGAGAACAGCAAATATGGCCCAAATCATGGAGCGATTTGTTCCTTTGTTCGCAAAAGCTTTCCCCTTGCTTGAACCCCTCCTGCCCAGATACATCACCCGCAACGTGAGAAGACGTTTGAAAGACCTGAAGGAGCGTGGCGTGATTCTTGACTACAAGGCCAAAACCAGAAGACTGGGGAAATTACATTACAAAATCGCCGTTGACGTCGATTTGACGCAGGAACAGGCGGCGGCCATAATGAAAGAACTGTCGGATCAGGCCGGGCGCACGGTGGGCAAAAGCCTCATGGAGGTGATGTTATGGCTGAAGAGAAGAAAGGTCACGTGAAAATGACGTTCGAAGTGGAGATCAACGAGGCACTGATGGACCTAATCAAGGAAAACATGAAGAGCCTGCCCCAAATGATGCAAATGTGGCAAATGAGACGAGAAGAAAAGACGAAGAGTGCGTGAAAAAGCATAATTGAGAAGACGGGCTTACCATTGACAGGTTGCAGACGCCGCCCTACGTTAGCGTAAAGGTGACGTATCGTCGTGAACGGATGTTGTTTCAGCGACGAAACGCTTTCCGGCATCTGGTCCACACGCAAATGCCACTGGGGAGCCTAAATTCATAGCACGCGCGCACAGGGAGAGCTGCTGGCCCGAGTCGGAATGGACACGAGATGTGGAGACTGAAACCCCAAAGAACCCATTTTTGACGTAGCGAATTGAGGAGAAGTCATAATCCTTGCCGTCTCATAGTCCATTGACGAAGATAGCAAAAACGCAGGTTCGGCCGTTAAGGGAAAACCGCTTTGCAGACGTAGAACGAACACACGAATGCATGAGCGTTGTCGTGGCGTTGTGTTGTCCTTTAAAATGCATCACGTGAAATCGAAGCATGTTGATTAATCTTTTAAGAACTTCGTCCATAGAGTGTACTTGGCGATAGTTCGTGTCGGAAACTCCGCGTGAATTTGATTTGGCTTTCTTGGAGTCTGAGCTGAAGGGTAAGACGCTTCTCGTGTACTGGTACTTGCTGCAGCGATCCACGCATTCCGTTGGAGTGCGTGAGGTTCAACGCGCCTTAAAGTTTTCAAGTCCAAGCATTGCCGTGCACCATCTTCAGAAACTGCAGGACTTGGGATTGGTGGAGAAGAAGGGAACAGGCGAGTACGTGCTTAAGGAAGAGGTGAAAGTGGGCATCTTGAGACTTTTCACCAGAATGGGACGGTTCTTGGTTCCTCGATACCTGTTCTACTCAGTCCTGTTCACCACTATGCTGGCAACGTATTTGACGCTGACCATCATTGGCCAAATAGCGCCCAGTTTCTACGCAGTGACTTTCGGCCTTGTTGCAACGCTCATTTTTTGGGTTGAGACCGCTAGACTGTGGAGGGCGAGACCTGTATGAACCTTCAACATTCTGTTCTAAAACGTAGAACTAAAAGCCATGAGTCCATCAGTTACGTGAGGGGACGAACACGATGAAGAAGACTCTGCTTTACCTTCTTGCAGCAGCCGTTCTAGGCATATTAGTCACCGTCGTCCCCCTCATCACCGTTGCACAGATAGGAATCGGAATCAACAAACAGAACGAGCCTCAAGCAAAGTCGCTAGGTCAAGGCCTCAGACAGCTTGAAGGAGGCGACGGTTCGAAAAGTTCAGACGTGAACAACTCAGACTTAGCAGTTCTTGCAATCAGTTTTATCATCGCACTTTTAGCGTACACCCTCGTCGGACACAGAGCACCCCGCAGGTACAACATGCGACTCGGAGTCCCGCCCTACTGAAACCAATGCAATGGGTCCTGAAACGTAGCGCGCACAACGAAATACTCAATGCCTCAATGGTTCTTCCGCTCAGTCGCATTCAACTTCCGTTCATGACGGATTCATAAGTCTTCGACTCAATTGGCTGCAAATATGTTGAAGGTAGGACACAGAGGGGCTCGGGCCTACGAGCCTGAAAACACTTTGCGTAGCTACAAGAAGGCGCGCGCGCTCGGTGCCATATCTCTTGTTATCTCTCTTGTTACAACGCACTCCAGGAGGGACTATCTCTGGAGGTAGGCTATCCAGCCCATGTGCGGCGGTTCCACGTCGATTTGCCACAGGAGGGCAATCAACTCGCCGAAGTGATGAACGTTCTCAAAGGCCACGTGAATCAGGATGTCCTCCACGCGCACCTGCACAGGCGGCATTCCAGACCTTAAGAGCTCGACTCTTCTTTCGAACTCGGCAGGAGCCATCCCTGCAAGATAATTCTTGGTCTTTGATTCAACTTCTTTTGCGCGCTTCCTGATAGAATCTATGTCCTTAAATTCCTCAGGGCTCCCTGAAACCCAATCTTTTACACGCCCAGGAATGACGTAGTTGATCATCCTATCCTCAGCGTCAAGCGTGTGCAGAAGAACGTTCCTCATGGAATCAAAGCTTGCTCCGCGGTTCTTGACGACTTCTGCCCAAGGAAGAGTGGCAAGCTGTTCCAAGTATCGATTCCTGAGAACCTGGCTATATTCTAAGAGATTCCTCGAATCCAAACAGACCACCTACCGAGTTACTATCCGTTGAAAGAGTAATTAACAGTTGAGGCCAATGCACATGCATTAGCGCGAGCGTTCAGGCGAATGCTGATGGATGTTAAAACGGCGAAGAGGCTGTTGCGGGAGGAAATCTGGAAAGAACTCGAGGCGAAAGGTATTGCAAGGTTCCCGCTTCCTTGTTATGGGCGAATACCAAACTTCGCAGGCTCTGATGAGGCTGCCGATAGACTTAGAGCTTCAGCGGAGTGGATACGGGCTAATGTGGTGTTTGTCAGTCCAGATTTTGCACAGAGAAAAGTCAGAGAGAACACGCTTTCAGACGGAAAGATACTCGTCATGGCTTCACCCAGGCTCCAACAGGGTTATGTTGTGGTTCACCCCGACGACGTTAAAGGCTTAACGGTTTCTGCTTCCACGATAACGGGAGCTTTCAATCATGGAAAAATAGTGGGCAACCAGGAAATTCCAAGACCAGATTTGGTAATAGAAGGCGCCGTTGCCGTAGACATGCAAGGAAACAGACTCGGAAAGGGAGGCGGATACGGCGACGCTGAGATAAAGACGCTTAAAACAAAGTTCGGCTCAATCCCCGTTGCTGTAACAGTTCACGATTTGCAAGTTGTGAAGGCAATTCCTTTTGAAGATAAAGACGAGAAAATCCAGATGATAGTCACTCCCACCAGACTCATCCGCCTCACAAACTGAACTGAAAAGCAGAGTACAAACACAAACTGTGCACTGTCTGCTCATCCCCACCCCACAACGCCACGGATTATCTATTTTTGCAGCGTTATCTTGCCGTTCCCGTAGATTGGAACTGTTCGCAACACGTTCAGTCTGCAGGAAAAATCTATGTCCTCCCTGAACCCCAGTTTCACCAAATGCTTCGCATGCTCCGCCTTCATTACGCTTCCGGCCAAATCTGACTCTGCCTGCCTGAACGCCAACAGTGCCGCTTGGACTTTGTCTGAAAAGTGAACCCTGCCCGCAGCAAAACCCTTTGCAATTGCTCCTGCACACAGGAAGTCTTCCAGCGAGAATTTGCCTTTCTCTCCAGCCAAAAGAAATGACACTCCGATCCCTTCCCTCACAGCAATCTCCTCAGCCTCTCCGGCTACCGCCCTAGCATTCAAGAAAGCTCCAACCAAAACCCATCTCGCCGCCTGAGACCTAGCCAGAGCCGCCGTCCCGCTTGTGGTCGTCATCACCAAGCTTTTTCCTTCAACCCTCTCAGATGTAAATTCTAGAGGAGAATTTCCGAGGTCAAAACCCGTGGGCTTGTGTCCCCCTCTCTCACCTGCAAGCAGGTACTCTGGATGCTGACTGCGGAGTTTGTAAGCCTCTTTCAGAGTCATTGTCGGAATCACTGCCTCCGCACCATTGGTCAGAGCGTTCAGAATGGTCGTCCCAGACCTCAGAGCGTCAATGACAATGATCAAGTCTCCGCGGCCTACAGCTTTCCCTGCCTCTCTGGCCCGCAACTCAAGATCAGCCTGTATGACCACGCACGCACCGGCTTAACTTAGGTTATGAATCGGAATCCAACACGTGTTTTGCAGAGTCTATGTCCTATTCTCGCTTGTGGAACAGCGTAGTATTACTTCTCCATGAGAACCCAGTCAAAAGCCACACTAGCGCGTGCTTGTCTTTCCGAGGATGCGTTCTAGTCTTCGTTTGTGAGCCTCGCGTGTGGTAAGCGGGTAGATTTCTCTTTCGGTATAGAAGAACAGTGGATCTTCGCCTATTATGCTTGCCAACTCTTCATCTGAACTCGCGTTAACAATCAAAGCATCGCCCTGGTGACCAATCAGATGATATGAAACCTCGATAGTCTTCTTCCTCTCCAATTCATCAAGATACTTGAAGTGTGCTGGGAGCAGCTTGGCCCAAACATCCACTGGGGTTTGTCTCATTTTTGCAATTATCAAGAACTTCATTTCAGATCATCTTTTCACTGCTGCGTCGACAATATAAATGACTTTTGGAAAGACGTGACTATGCTATGAATGCTTCCGACAGGTGTTACTGAAGGCCAAACGCTAGCGTTAAAGCAAAGATCAGCAGTATCTTTGGAGGTAGTGTTGGAGATGAGTTTTTGAAGAAAACCAAGATTGTCTGCACCATTGGTCCGGCCAGCCTTTCCAAGGGGACGCTTCTGAAGATGCATCATGCGGGAATGAACGGTGCGAGAATAAACACGGCTTATGGAACGATTGACCAGTATGAAGAGGTGATTAGGACCATTCGCGAAGTCGCAGATATCCCTGTAATCGTTGACATTAAAGGGCCTGAGATAAGGCTCAAAATGAGAGGCAACAGGATTATCAACAGAGGAGACGTTTTCGAAGCTGGCTTCAAAGACGAGACGATCAGCTTCACCAGGAACTTCTACGACAAAGTAGACGTCGCTGACGATATCTTAGTTGACAACGGAAAGTTGAGATTAAGGGTCGCTGAAAAAAAGAAAGGCGCCTTGAAACTAGTCGCCCTGACTTCCGGCGAGCTGGATGACGGAAAGGGAGTTAACATCCCGTACAAGAAACTCACAGTCCCAACGCTGTCAGGCAGAGACCGCGAGATAGCGACTCTAGCAAAAGAAAAAGACGTTGAATTCATAGCTCTCTCTTTTACGAGAAACGCCACAGACGTGAAAAACCTCAGGAAAGAGGCTCACGGGTTCAAGGGTGCAGTTATCGCAAAGATAGAGAACTTCGAAGGCGTCAACAACTTCAATGACATCCTGGACGCTGCAGACGGAATCATGGTAGCCAGAGGCGACTTAGGCGTCGAAATTGAACCCGAAAAAGTTCCCCTCGTCCAGAAATCGATAATCAAACAATGCAATCAGAGAGGAAAGACCGTCGTGACCGCAACAGAAATGCTCGAATCAATGATGCACAGCCCGATCCCGACCAGAGCCGAAGTCAGTGACGTGGCCAACGCGATATTGGACGGTACAGAAGTCACGATGCTTTCAGGCGAGACAGCAGTAGGACAATACCCGGTAGAAGCCGTTTCAATGATGTCCAGAATCGCAGTTGAGACTGAAAAGGCAATCGAAAACCACGTCGAAGACGAGGGCTTCATCAACATCTCAGACACCATAAGCAGGGCAATTCAGAGAATATGCCAAGAAATGCCCGTAACCAAAGTCGCCACCCTGACCAGATCTGGCTACACCGCAAGAATGATCTCAAGATTCAAGATACCCCAGCCAATAATAGCCGTGACACCCGACGCGCGAGTCAAGAGACAACTCGAACTGGCGTTCGGTGTCTCCCCGGTCTGTATAGACTACCGTGAGAAGAACGACCGAATTCTGACGGTCGCAAACCGGCTCCACACAGCAGGCCTCGTCAACGACGAAGACACGATACTGTTCACCGCCGCCTTCAGAACCTCTAGAAAGCACGCGAGCAACCTAATTGAGATACACAAACTAAAAGAACTCACACAACCTGAAACCGAATAATCTCATTCTACAAGCACACCGCAGACTCAAGTCGATTTGGCGACCACACAACCTCACCCAGCGCGCGCACATTGATGCGCAGATGTTAGGCTCTCTGAAAAGTCCGAGTGACATTCTCCAGTTTTTCGCCCAGGACTTCTATGTCGTCAATGTTGCCGAGGCCTTTCTCGTGGGCCCGGCGAATGTGACTTATTTCATGCGGGTCAAACCCCATGAGTCTGGAAGCGGTTGCGTCCGTCGCGACGGGGTCTTTTCCGGTTATTATCAAGTCCATCTTAACAGGTTTTCCGTCGGAGGGACCACGCCCCTCCATCCCTACAAAGCCGTCGATCACCGTCAACGATGATTTGAGCACAGTGTTGATGTCCACGACGACTTTGCTTATGCCCTTCGCATGGTATTTTGCCTTCAGCTTGTCGGGCAGAAGACCGAACATGTTCTTCATTCCCAAAGTGACCTTTGTAGCCATGTGGGTCTTGAGTTTAGCCGCACTTACGATGGCAGATTCGGTGACGATACGAGGAACGGTCACGCTGTTCAGTGTTTCACCGTGAGGAACGTCTATCTTGACTCTGTCTTTGACGTGTCTCAGGTTGAGACATTCAACGCCGTTACGTTGGGCCATTTCTCTCATACCTGTCGCTTCAAAGGCCTTGTCAACACTGGTGAAAGTGGCATCTGATTCTACAACGTATATCTTGACATTCAGATTCTTGAGCCTCTCTATGATGGCTTCAACGACCATTGGGTCTGTAGTCGCTCCAGTGTCCCATGTTTTGACCGTTATGAAGTTGACCTTTATGAGGACGGTGCTCCAGCCGGACAGGGCGGTCTCATAGTTCACCAAGTCCAATGCTTTGAAGACAGGCTCGTGGCCTCTTTCGCCTTTGACGATAGCAACTTTCGAAGCCAACTGTACCACATGTCCTGCTTCTTGTGATGACTAAGGGCAGAAAGCGAGTGGATTAATAAAGGTTGAGAGGCAAAGCTCAAGCTCTATTTGGAATGGGTCATGTGCACGTTCTTGATCAGGATGTACGGAGCCAGTGAAGGTGGGTCTGCTTCGCCCCACCAGTGTACGTGTTGTCTCTCCTTTGAAACGGCGGAGATGTTGCCAAGCATGGTTAGAACGTTGTCGCTTAGACGCAGATCCTTCAAAGACTGCCCGACTTCGCCTTTTTCAATCATGAAGATACCGTCTCTGGGTATGGTTGAGAAGTCACCCTTTGCAGAATTCTGGAAACGGGTATACCAAGTGTTGGTCAGGTATAGCCCTCTCTTCACGTTCGCGAAGAGCTCATCCTTGCTTGCTTCTCCAGCCTCCATTTCGATGTTCCACGGGGTCGGATAGATTAAGCCCGCATTGCCTGTCGTCTTGGTTTTGAACATTTTTGCAGTGGAAGCGTTGTGAAGATACGTTTTGAGGACGCCGTGATCGATGAACGTGTTCATTTCCGTGGGAACACCCTCGTCATCGAAAACTCTGTTGGACATGGAATACGCGGCAGGATTGTCTTTCAGCGTTATTGTTTGAGGCGCTACTCTCTTGCCGAGCTTATCAACGAAAACAGACGTTTGCACGAGCACGGAATAGGCTGAAACCATCCCGCCCCACACTCCAAGCAATGAACCGTGAATCAGAGGGTCGAAAATTACGTCATAAACACCTTCGTCCCCAACTTTCGGACCTTTGGCCAACTTGGCTATCTTGCCGGCCTTTGCACCCGCACGGGCAGGTTTGAAGTCTTTCAGGGTTGAACAGCATTCTACTCCGTGGCCTGAGGCCTCTCTTTCTGAGAAAGCCCTGATTGAAAGCTCAATCGCTGATCTGCTGTCAACGCCAGCGGGGCCTTCGGAAGAAGCTAGGTAAACGTCTTCGAATTTCGTGAAGAGTATGCCTCCGCTGTCAATCTTTCCTCCAGCTTCCTTCTTGGCGGCTTCTATTGCTTCAAAAACGTACTCTGTCGGCTTTTCCAACTCCTCGAGCTTCCTGTCTGCTTTGCCCTTTGGGTAACGGAAACTGCCCTGTGCAAAGCCTCCGAACGTCGGGTTTTCCTGAGAAATCTTCGCCAGTTTTATCAGCTGTTTGATGCTCGCGTCAACGCCGTCGAAGTTGTGTATCGTTGTGGCTACTACGCGTTTCTTCCAAGCTAGGGCCACATCGGTTGAATAGTCGTTCCAAGCGACAGTGATGTCAACCTGGTTGTTGCTGAAACGAACCTGTCGATACTTGCCAACAGTCGTTTTCGCAATGACTTGGTCTGCTCCAAGGGTTTTCGCTTTCTTCGTGATCTCTTCGGTTTTGCTGAGCATGTCGGTCATTTCACAAACACTCTCCTAAGTCTTAGGCACGGACCGCCAGTGTACACTGGAACCCCCTGAGAGGGGTCCCCTTTTCCACAAGTAGCCGCGTCAAACTCTACCTTTTTTGAAACCGCATCAACAGCCGTCCAAAACTTGAGAGTAGTCGTTTCAATCACGGGTCTCGCCACAGGATCTGTGAGTTCACCGTTCTCTATCTGGTACGCCTCTCTGCCCACGTAGCGTTGGTTGAAACGCTTGTCATCTATGTTCCATTCAGTGAAAGATTTCATGTAAACACCGTCCTTGACGTCTTCGATCAACTCTTCCTCAGTTAATTCACCTGGAAGAACAAACGTGTTCGCCATGCGAACTATCGCTTCTCTATCGTAGTTGATTGATCTGGAAGAACCGTTACTCTTGACACCGAGCTTGGCCGCTGATTCCCTGTTTTGCAGGAACTCATTTATGAGGCCTTCCTTGTACAGAAACCTGCGTCTAGCCTTTACGCCTTCATCATCGTATAGGTAATAGCCGTAGCTGTGCTCAACGGTCGGATCATCTACAACGGTAACGGCCTTGCTGCCGATCCTCGTGCCAAGCCAGTATGGCCCTCCTTTGTAGATGAAGGATCTGCCAGCTTGACTCATTTCTCGTCCTAGGATTCTGTCAGCTTCCATCGGATGGCCGCAGGATTCGTGTGCCGCTATCCCAGCGACTTCCGAGCCGCACACTAAGTCCATGTTTCCCGGTTTCACGGTTTTTGCCTTTGTAATGACGTCTTTGAGAACCTTCGCGTCGTGAACCATTTTTTCAGGCATCTTCCATTTGCTGAAGGCTTCCCACCCACCGCTGTACCCGAACTGTTCATAGGCTTGTTCAGTTTTTCCCTGTTCGGCAACCGTTATGAAGATGAAGGCGCCTATCTTCGGAACGTACGAGGAAATTCGTGAACCCTCTGAATTGACGATGTACTTGGTTATCAGGTTTATCGAACAGGATGTCATCGTTGCAGGAATCTTCACTTTTGAAGCTGCCAGAGCTTTGTTAACTTCTGCAAGTGTGGATATTCTCTCTTCCGGGGGAACGTTTTCAATCTTCTTTTTCTGGTCAACAACCCATTTCGTCTTGACGCCCTTTTCCTCGTTAAAAACGAGCTTTTCTTTCCGGTTTGCACTCTTGGCGTACTTGAAAGCAACGTTCACAACCGCCCTAGCTTCTTCCTTCGTCCATTTGTTCGTAGATGCAAAACCGATGCCGCCCTCCGCTATGATTCGAACGTTAAATCCGCTGTCAACGGCTGAAACATACGCCTCCACGACGCCGTTCCGCAACATAAGCCCGTCTTGAACCTGACTGTGTGCCCTAACTTCAGCATACTCAACCTTCTTGCCCCGCGCACACTCCAGGGCAAAATCAGCAACTTCTTCGTCCATGCTCCTTCAACCTTTGAACGTAATGTGTTGGAGTAGCGCATAAAAGCTTTTCAGAACTGAGCTAAAGACAGAACTGCCCTTCGCCCTCAATTTTGACTCTTCAGCGCCCTTTCCAACGCGCCTATAACATTCTGTTTTCCCATGGCGAGAATGTACGGGCCTAGCCTCGGGCCCTGAGGAACACCTAGCAGTATCGTGTATATCGTCTTGAAAAATCTTGCAGGTTGGAGGCCGCAGTTTTTGGCTGTGTTGAACACTGCGTTTTGGATTTTTTCGGCATCGTCTTCGACGTTCAGCACTTCAACCAGTTTTTTCACAGCGTCTCTCTCTTCCCTGTCGAGGTTGACTGAGGCTTCCTTAATCTGCTGAAAATCTGCTGCCCAGTTTGACGCGTATTGTATCCGTTTTCTCGCGTTGTCATCAAGGTTCTGATCTCGCTGCAAATAGCCGTAGCTTTGAAGCTTTTCGGTCAGGTACTGTTCTTCACTGCCCTTAGGGGCAACCTTCGCCAGGTACGTCAACAAGTTGTAGGGCGCGTGAAAGCCCGGTTTCGTGGGAAACTTCATGGCGTAGCAATACTCGTACAAGCCTCGAAGCTTGGCCAGCTCCTTCTCATCTTTCACTTCTTTTTTTCCGAAGTAGACATCTTCAAGCTCGTCTAGTTCGTCCATGTAGGTGGGAATGTCAACCACGTCCAGCGCACGAGCCCCCACGAACCTCTTCAGAAGCAACAGCATGAGCGACTGGGGAGAGCCATACCTGAACCAGGTTTGCGGCGTCAGCAGGAGCCCAGCGCTCTTGGAAAATCTTTTGCCGCTTTTGGCGAGGAACAACTCGTACTGTGCGTGAACAGGCGGTTCCCAGTCTAGTACTTCCCGGCATATGCGATCGTTCACTCGCACTGAGTCAGCTACGTCCTTTCCGAAAGCCTCGAACCTGATGTCCAGAGCCTTCCAGCGTACGGCAAACTCGCCCTTCCAGCTGAGCTTGCCCAAGCCTTTTCTGTAATCCACTTCGCCCTTGTGTCCACAGCCTTCAAGCCAGCGTCCTTTCACTTCCATTCCTTCGCAGTTGTAAAGGATCTTGTTCTCTTCTGCCACAAACTCGTAGGCTTTTGTCGTGTAGATGCGGCCGCAGTTCTCGCAAACCGCGAAATAGGGCAGCGCTTCGAGAAACTTTTCCTGTCCAATCTCCTCGTTGAGTATTTCACCAATCTTTTTGGCGTTCAGAAGCATTGTTCTGATTTCCTCGTTGAACAGGCCCGTTCGATAGGCTTCCGTTCCCGACATGAACTTGTATTCTATCCCGCACTTGTCCAAGGCTTCCATGAGGAGCATGGCCATGTGTTCACCATAGCTGCCATGACACTTGTAAGTGTCCGGAATGTCCGTCACCGGGTGCCCCAAGTACTGCTCAAGAGATTCAGGCATTCCAGCAGGAACCTTCCTCAGCCCATCCTTATCATCAGCAAAAGCGATGAGCTCCGAAGGAAAATCCTGCTCCCTCAAGGCCAAGGTTACGCCGAAGGACCGGGCGGCATCGCTCAGGTTGCCGATGTGCGGAAGACCTGATGCGGCTATGCCCATTTCTGTTCTGATCAAACCTAAACCTCTGCCGAGCTTCCGCTCCCTAGCAACTACCTTGGCGGCCATCTTGTCGTACCACGTGCCGTGGCCGATTATTTCCTCGCTCATACCAAGCCTAGCCTCTACATGCAGTAGTAAAATGGAAATAAAAAGCGTTTAGATAAAAAAAGGGTGGTCTACTTTCTTGGAAAAGCAGCAACTATCGCCAACGCGCCGAGCACAAGCAGAACCAAAGCTAGACTATAGACCCAGCCGTAGGGGGCATAGTACAGGAACCACGCACCGCCCACGGCGATAAGCAGTAGGCCCCAACCGAAATAACTGAACGCACCGCGCCCGTACTTTTCCGGATTTGACCGCTGCATCCCAGCCAACGCTATCACCCAGACCCCGAACAACACTATCATGGCTGCAAAAACCATCCACCATGCAGTCAACAGGTTTAGGGGCGTGTAAAGCAAAACAGAAACGACTATGATGACGAACAGGGCCCCAATCGTCAGCAAATTCCGGTCTGCCATTTTAGCCATGCTTCAACCTCCTTTGTCGCACTAGATTTTCGCACCGCACTCCGGACAGAACTTCGAATTAGAAGGTATAGACTTTCCGCACTTCGGACAGTTCATCGTCTGGCTTGATGGTGGAGTTATTGTTGTTCCACATTCTGGACAGAACTTCGAGGTAGCCGGGACGTGCGCGCCGCACTTTGGACATATCACTAAGGCTGCAGCCGGGACTTGCGCTGGGCCTGTGGGCGTCATAATTTGCGGAATGAGCACCATGCCGGCTCCTAAGCCTGCCCCAGAAGACTTCCCAAGGGATTCTGCAGCGCTCTTGACCGTTTCCATCCGTAGCACTTCACTAGCGCCAGTTCCGCCAGTTCTAAGCCAGAAAAGCCTCTCACGGTACTCGGGGGTCGTGTCTATTCCTTCAAAACGCAGGTCAGTGAGCTCTAGACCTACCCGTTTGAAGTAATCCATGATAGCGTTCTTCACGATCACCGCCGTTTCGTCGAGCTTCGTGAACACGGTCAGCAGGTCATAGTGTGAGAGCTCGTTGATTATCTTCTCGTTCAGGAACCCTCGCAGATAGTTGTTCACGCCTTCTGTGGAGTACGCCTGTTGTCCACCCACGACTTCGTTCACAAACAGTTGCGCGTCCTCGACTTTGAAATAGAATGTGCCGTGTACTTGCAGTGGCGCAAGCTCAGTGGTCTGAGCCTGTGTGCCGTATTTGCCGGCGAAGACCTTGGTTGAGATGATGATTACTGCTGCCTTGAACGGCTTATCCTTGAAGCCCGCGATGCGGGTAAACAATCTTGTCAAGAGCGGAAGATTCAACGTTGTCAGCGTGTGTCTTCCCGCGTTGAAAACGTCGTATGCCTTGCCGTCTCTGAAGAACACTGCAACCTCGTATTCGTGGACGATCAGCTGAGCGCCCCACGTTATGTCTTCACTTGGATATTTCCACAGGATGTCGTCTGGTCCTGGGTTTGTCCATTCTATGACTTGTGGCATTTCAACTCACTCCCATTATTACCTCTTCTCTTTTGCTGAGAGTTTCATCAAACGTTTCCAGCGTGTCGGTTAGGTTCTGCACGCGGTCTTTTACGTTATCGAAGTTCTGTTTGGAAACCTCGGTTTTGAAAACGTCAACTTCATTTGCTATGCTGTTCACCTGATCAACTAGCTGATTGTCAAAGTCAGTCATCCTGTCAAGAGCCGCCTCTTGAACCTTAACAGCATCAAAAAAGCCCGAGTATCCGTAAGAAGCATGATTTATTCTCTCTGTCACACGGTCAAACTTGGCGACAAGTCTGTCCATGTCTGTCAGAACGTCCAACTGGCGACGGTCAGACATCTTCTGAAAAATGGTTTTGAAGTTGCTTCTCGCCTGCGCCAGCTTCTGGGACAGATGGTTACGAATAAGCTTGTCAGATTCCCTGCGAAGTTCTTTCTCCTTGTAACCGCGAAACCCTGGAAGATCTGCAGCAAGTCGCTCTGAGAGACGCATTTGCTTCTTCGCTGTTGCATAAACATCATCTTTTTCACTCAAGATTTAATTCCTCACAACTTCAGTTTCGTCTGTATACATGAATTAGTGTCGCTTTTAAAGTTTATTCGCCATTCTCCAGAATATCAAAACCCGTCATTAGCCTATCAATTTTTTCATTTTCGTGTTTTTGTGTTTGCGGTTCTGGGTTCATTGTTTCTTTCTCTCCTAAGAATTTTGGGGCTGTGAGCCGTTCATAGGCTCAAGTTTTCCCACAAGGCTACTTTGTATTTGTGACCGTCTATTTCTAGTTTGCCTGTGTATGGTGGTCGTTTGGTTGCGGGACGTGGCCACTTTTTTCCACGCTGCTATTTTTCCTATTTTGTCGAATTGCCCGTTCTGCTGGCCTACTGTGATTATGCCGTAGAAGTCGGGTCTATTTCCATTACTCATATCCATCACTCCTTATTAAATCGGCCTTTCCTCTATCGTTGCCCGGGACGAAGCAACAATATGCCTTTAGCCTCAGCGACCCTGAACTAGGGGAGAGTGAGGGGGAAAGGCTTATGTTGCTGAGGACTTGCTTTGCACGTGATAAGCAACTTTTCAGGACTGCGAGGTTAGTGAAGCATTTTTCTCCTCAGTGAAAAGTTGCGGAGCTTAACATTTTACGTGCATTGATTTGCATTGGCGTTTCTCATGGCTTGTTAGTTTATGCGATGTTGTCTAGTTGATGTTGTTATCTGTCGTTGTTTTTCGTTTTTAGCGCGCGCGAGGTGTTATTGGCGGGGGTGCCGCATTTCACGGACGGCGAATTGATCGGAAGCATGGTGTTCTTACTTGGAGCCCACACCTGCATTGCCTCGGCTTTATAGTTGGCGGTTTCGACGTTTGCAGGGAATGTGTGCACACGAAAGACGACTGCTTGTCTTGTAAGGGCTTCAAAGGAAGAGAAATACGCGGGTTCAGAAAAGATGGATGGCTAGTCAAAGTTGAACCTAAGAGGAAAACTGTTGCGGGAACTGCTGGGTATTTTATGAATCACATTAGCGTGAAGGTCGGGTTGCGCCGTTCTCATTCGGTTCACTGGTTTGGCTGCTGCGCGACTAGGAGACTGAAGGGTTCCAAGCCCAAGCCTGTTGTATTGTGTCCAGCGTGCCGCGCGGCTGGAATTCGGTCTGAGATGGAAAAGGAACCGTATTGGGGGAAAGAACGCTTATGCATGGAAATTTCTGACCCCGAATATCGTAACGTGTTCGCTATTCCTGAGTTTGATGATGAAGGGTCGCCGAATTTTCCGAGTTCGATTGATGGTGGTGGAAATGGGTAGCGACAGCTCTTCCCGTTCTGATTTCAGCTTTGTAGGTCACCACCGAGGTAGTGTTGTTATCGTTAAGAATGTCTGCGGTAGGTCTAAGGTGTTCCCTATCAGTGATTGGAATGATTTGAAGCGTCAAGCGGACGAGGACGGCGAATATTTCGAGAATTATCTTAGGGACGCGATGTGGAATGAGATGTGCTGCTTTTGCCCTGACGTTTCGAAGTGCAAGTTTGGGTCGGGTCTTCCTGACTCGCCCTTTGATTTGTATCGTGTTAGTGAGGATAAGGTCGTGAGGATTTAGGTTTTTTGAGCATTCGCTGTTACGTCCATGGGGCGAATTTGAGAAAAGAAGGGGGCCATCTTCGTTTAGCGAGCGCGCTACGAGGTGCTAGCTTCTTCTCTTAGGGAGAACTTCTTTCACTTTTTCAGAGACAGCTAATGAATATTTATGTCGGAGAAAACATAAGTTGCCCTTAGCAGTTGGGTTCTTGTATGTTAAGTCAGTCTGAACACCTACTTTGACCTTCTCTGGCACAACAGTTCCAATCTCCTTTATAGGCTCTATAGCATTCATTACATATGGTTGCTCAACTGTGACGTAGTCGGCAAAAAAGTCACCAGAAGCCAACCTCATAAACAAATCACTCAATTCTGAAGGAGCGAGCTTTCCTTTCATTGTTCGGTACTTGATTTTCAGTCTTTGCTCTTCGTCTCTGTTGCCTGAGGCTATAGCGCCGAGCAGTTTCTGCTGCAACTCAAGCTTTTCCTTTATTCCCTCTGGAATTGTTGACGTGAACATTCTTTCCACGCCGATTCTAACATTTGCATTAACTTGTTCTACGTTCAGTTCGGTCCAGATTTTCCTAAATGCTTCGGCATTTGTCAAAGCCGAATGAATCCAGTAGAAGTCTTTTTCCTCCTGTCTGGATGGGTTTTCTGCAGCTTTGACGCTCACAAGTTGTTCCAAGAACTCTTTGGATATTCTGCCTTTTACTGTTAGCGAGTACTTTTCGCTTGAAGGCAACTTTGTTACATCTAAAACCCATTTTTCACCGTTAAAAGCCCATGGTGAATTCACTATTTCGAGCTTGTCAAGGTCCCACATTTCATAAAACCTGAACCCTGTTATCGCGGGTATCTCAACTTTTCTTTTGAGTTGTCTTCGAATTCCGTTGGGGATCAAGAGAAGATATTTCACTTCGCTATTTCTGCCGAGATAGTCGATTCTGAAGCTTTTTATATCAGGGTTGAAAGGCTTTAGTTGTTCTGACAGAACGTTTAGGTCCTTCAACAATTCTTTGGTTGCTTGTGCTAAGGCAATAGCAGATGCGATTTCGACTCCACTCAACATTTAACCTCCAGTGGGGTTGGGTTGATTTGTCGATGAACCCATTTTATGTTAACGGGTATTTTTAACTCTTTATCGCGATTTCTCGTTCTTGAGTCTTTTACTGCAATCTCAACTAAGACGGGTTCGTACTCATTGCGGAGGCTGTCCCTATACTTGAATCTCAGCTTCAAGTCTTCAACCGCACTTTTTATGATAACTGAAGGACTGCCGCCTGAGAGTGCAACACCTTCGGTAGGATACCTATCAAAATAGTAAAGAAGAGATTCAATGAGGATATTCTCAAGGTGTTCAGACACAACCTTGACGATCTTCTCTTGATTGGAATCGTCCTGAATCCATTCCTTGAAGTCCGCAACATCTGCACTATTCATTGTCAGTGGAACTTCGCCTTTTCTTATCGATTCAATAAAAGCTTGGGTTGTTTTTTTGACGAATTCTGGGTTGATTTTGATTTTGTTCTTTTTTTCTAGACTTGATATATCGCTTCTGAATGTTGTAGTGAGTCGGCGGGTCATTTCTTGAAACAGAGGCTCGACATTTGGCTCAAACTTGCCCCCTATTTCCAATTCCGTTGTTATTTCCATTCTTCCAAAACCTGAAAGCCCTAGCGAAATGGTAACAAGCTCGTCTAGTTTTGAATTGTCCTTCAAAACGATCACGTCAGGCTTTTCAATTATGGATAGCTCAGGGCGATAAATGTTGGCAGTAAAGGTACGTGAATGTTGAATCTTACCATCAGTTATGAAATTTACTGTTATTTCTCTTTGTTCATGACTTTGTTTAATCTGTTCAATTGTACTCACGACAAAACCGAAGAAATTCGGAGTAAAGAGCTTTCTTATTTTAATTTCTGAGTTGAGTCTCTCAAATTGGTCAACGTTGTAGAACTCTTTTACAGTCATGTCAGGGGTAAGCAATATCTGAATATGGTCAAAACGCATGGTTGGTTTCCATATAAGATGAACTGGTATCTCTTCCTTCGGCAGAGCCCAAGGAGCTATGTATTCAGATGTAAAAATAGTCTGAGCCTCTGAAGAATTCATTTCTTTGTCAAGTAATTCCAAATAATGCATCTCCGTTTGCATACATTCTAATTCAGTTCAGTTTTAAGTCTTTGCGGTTGGGGCAAGAATATGGCACAAAATTTAACAAAAATTGCGTCAGTTTTTCGCGCGCGCTCAAGTAAGACTTTTACAATCGAAGAATATCATTTTTGGTTCTGCTGACGTACCTGTTGCTGGCACTTGGGCTCCTTTCCTCTTTATGTCCAAGTCAACTATGCTTATAGTCTCTCCCTCTGCTTCGTATAGTTTGAATTTGATAGTATCATCTGGTTTCAATTTCTCCATCTTGTATCTTTTAAGGGCGCTTCTATGCTCGGTGCCAATAATGCACGTTCCGCCCACTTCTTGATCGAATACTCTGCAAGCGTTCACTTGGATAATGTACGGAAAGTTGTCTTTTGTGCAATCTTGGTCTGCTTGCTCTTGAAACGAGTCTACGTCTACACTGTACTCAGGCACAACAATGAAATCAACATTCCTCACCCTCTCATCAGAGCTATGCAGAATGCGATACGCTTCTTCTAGGTAGTCCATACAGACCAATACTGCGAGTTTTCCACATTTGGTTTGAAAGACGGGAACTGACCGTCCTTTTCTCATGGATTTGCCTCTTCTTACTTCCTTTTCAAAATGTGGAGAAGGATTGATTTTCTGTGTATAGTAGTCCTGTCCATTGACAATTATCGGGCAAACATTGGATCCGCCCTTGTAGTATGTTCCGAATACCACAATCAAATCTTGAAATTGCTCTTTCACTTCCCTAATCCATTCCTCAGTAACACTGAGTTCTGGGAAGCAAATTATATCAACTTTGGTTTTTCGCGCAATGCTAAGTGCTCTGAAGATTTTGTCTTTCGTTTTCCTCGGTTCCTCAAGGGCGTAACCGAAATCTTCTGAAGGACCATTAATCTTCAATGAAAAATCGAGTTGAACCAACGCAACTCTGACCCACTCTTTCTTGGTATCTTCAACAAACTGAAATATCGTCTTTATTTGGTCAAGACGACTAAGCTCTGCTTGTTCGGGTGAATATTCCTCCCATATAGGTATTCCTTTGGTTAGTCTGTATGCCCGTTCAAAATGTTTGGCTGCCTCTTCGTATCTTTCGAGCGCACTCAGTTGCACGCCTTTGTTGTACCATGCTTCTTCGTCGTGAGGCTTTATTTTTATTGCTTTGTCATAACATTCGATTGCCTCTTCAATTTTCCCAAGTTTGCTTAGGTTTACGGCTTTGTTGTACCATGCTTCTTCGTGGTCGGGTTTTATCTTTAATGCTTGGTCGTTGCATTCGATCGCTTCTTCGTGCTTCCCAAGTTCGCCTAGACTTATGCCTTTGTTGTACCATACTTCTTCATAGTCGGGTTTTATTTTTATTGCTTGGTCGAAGGATTTGATTGCTCCTTCGTGCTTCCCAAGTCGACTTAATTCAAACCCTCTGTTGTTCCATGCTTCTGCGTAATCGGGTTTTATTTTTATTGCTTGGTCGTTGCATTTGATTGCTTCTTCGTGCTTCCCAAGTTCGCCTAGACTTACGCCTTTGTTGAACAGTGCTTGTGTGTCAGGTTTTATTTTTATTGCTTGGTCGTAGGATTTGATTGCTTCTTCGTGCTTTCCAAGTTGACTTAAATCAACCCCTCTGTTGATCCATGCTTCTGCGTAATCGGGTTTTATTTTTATTGCTTGGTCGTAGGATTTGATTGCTTCTTCGTGCTTCCCAAGTTCGCCTAGACTTATGCCTTTGTTGTACCATGCTTCTTCGTGGTCGGATTCTATTTTTATTGCTTGGTCGTAGGATTTGATTGCTTCTTCGTGCTTCCCAAGTTGACTTAATTCAAACCCTCTGTTGTTCCATGCATCTGCGAAGTCGGGCTTTATTTTTATTGCTTGGTCGTAGGATTTGATTGCTTCTTCGTGCTTTTTAAGTTCGCCTAGGCTTACGCCTTTGTTGTACCATGCTTCTTCGTGGTCGGGTTTTATTTTTATTGCTTGGTCGTAGGATTTGATTGCTTCATCAAATTTCCCAATCTTCGCCAAGGCAAACCCGTTGCTAGAAAGTTTGTGGGCACGTTCCCTTTTCGTCAGCATGATTCCACTCAAACAATATAACAGACTATTTTATGAACCTATAAAACTTTCATAATGCTAGTGCACCACCAACCTATGTGGGATTGTGAGATGCGTTGTTCGGCAAACGGCTTGTTCGCATCGTTTGGAGTTTGGCGAAGCGCGCGCTAAGTTTCGTCCTCAGATGATGGGAGCGGGCTATTGTTGTCTTGAGTTTTTGTGAATTGGAGCGCGAAGCGAAGCTGAGCGCGACATGATGGTTAGGCTTGGCATTCAAAAGAAAAAAAGGTGGGTTGTTTGTGTTTTATTTGCGTTTTCGGTATAGTCTGATTCCGTCTATTTCTTGTATGTATTCGAAGCCTGCTTCTATGAGTTGGGTGGCTTCGTTTATGGTGTTGGCTGTTTTGCATGTGTATTGGTCGTTTTGTTCTAGGAATAGGGCTTGTTCAAGGTTGATATAGACCATTGTGGATTCGATGCTTTTGTGTCCGAGGACGGTTTTTACATGGATTATGTCTTTGGTTTTGTGGTATTCCATTGTTCCTTTCCAATGTCGGAAGGTGTGGAAGTGTATGTTTTTTAGTCTTGGGTTGTTGAGTTTTTTGGCGGCTGTGTTGCGGTGGTTGTGGAATGTTTTTCTCAGTCCGATTTTGTCGGTTTGGAATACTTTGTCGTTTATTTTTGGTAGGTTGTTGAGCATGGCGCACAGTTTCGGGCTTATTGGTAGTATTCGTGGGTTGCTTCCTTTTTCGGCTGTGATGTTAACGGTGTGTCGTTCTTGGTCGATGTGTTGCCATTTGAGTTTTGTTATTTCTCCGATTCGTGCGCCTGTTTCTTTGAGTAGTTGTAGTAGCGTTGCGGTTTTAGCGTGGTTTGCAGAGGCTATTAGGTTGTCGATTTCGGCTTCTGTTGGTATGAATGGCATTTCGTGTTCGATTTTGTATTTTGGTTCGTTCCATGTTTTGCCGAGGTATTTTAGATAGCCTGTGTAGAGTTGGGATACGGTGGTTGTGGTGGAGTTTTTCCACGTTAGAAGGGCGAGTGTGGTTTTGACTTGTTCGGAGTCGTCTATGTTGCATAACTTTGTGAGTCTGGTGAGTCGTGCTATTACAGTGTCTATTGTGTCTTGGGAATATCCGTTTCTTTTGAGTTGGAAGGCGTAGTTTAGTATTGTGCCCGTGTTTTTTGAGACAGGTTTCGGGATTTCGGGTAGGGGTGTATCAAAACCCGCCTGAAGGAATGTCGCCCTTTATTTCGGTCCCGGTTGCACCGTCGATCAGCAGTTGATAACCCTTGCCCTTGTACTCATACTTGACAAACCATATCGGCGAATGCAGATAGACCACTTGATGCACATCCATTTCGGTTTTTATTTCGATGATTTTATCGACGTCCTGCTGGATGAGAAAGCGATGGTTCTCTTCGATCTGCTGTTTTGCAAGCTGAACCGCGTCGTCCTTGTCAACTTCACTGTTCAAAACCTTGGCAAAAGCCTCGACTTTTCTGAAGTCAAACGGGATCTTTCCTGCTAGCGGAACCTCATAGTCCCTCGTTGGAAACTCGGTTGCTTTCCGCGCCAAAAGAAGCCAATTGTACTCCTTCTCAATCTCTCCCTCCTTGGTAACGGCCGGTGTGATACGCTCAAAAATCCCCTTGTAAGTGCTCGTTGCCTTCACGGAGACCACCCAGAAGGGCAGGTACGTCAGGTTTTTTTCTTGAATTTTCGATTTTCTCGCGAGGTCTGACGGTTTCAGAAAGCCTTCGCGCATCCATTCCTTGATTGGTTCTTCTATTTGTGTCGGGTCATACTTGTTCAGTAGCATCGAATGTTCAAACGTGAACGCCTGCCCGGTTTCGACGACAACTGTGTAGCCGCAGTACTTGCACGTTGCTATTATTTCACCGGGTTGAAATTGTATTGGTGCCCCGCAGTGGGAACATTTAATCTCATCGACTACGCTCATCCATTTCACGCCTTCTGCTTTTCCCTCTTCAGAATCTCTTTCGAAACGATGACGCCTGAAGCTGAAGCTTGGATGAGCCCTCTTGTGACGCCGGCTCCGTCCCCGATGGTGAACAGGTTGTGTATCTTGGTTTCCAAACAGTGGCTCAGGTGCAGCCTTGACGAGTAGAACTTCACTTCAACGCCGTAGAGCAACGTGTCCCTTGAGTGCAGACCAGGAATCATCTTGTCCAACGCTTGAAGCATCTCCCGTATGTCGGCCAGGTAGCGATAGGGCAGGACGAAGCTCAGGTCGCCGGGCGTAGCGTTCCTCAGGGTCGGAGTCACGACGCTTCGGGCAATCCGCTCAGGCGTTGATCTTCTTCCAGATTCCAAGTCGCCTAAACGCTGTACGATAACGCCGCCGCCGAGAAGGTTTCCAAGCCTTGCAACGTATTTTCCGTAGGCTATCGGCTCTTTGAAGGGCTCCGTGAACGACGTGCTCACAAGAATGGCGAAGTTTGTGTTATGAGTCTTCCGTTCCGCGTAGCTTTGACCGTTAACCGTCAAGACTCCATCGTAAGACTCTGTTATGACCTCACCGTAAGGTGCAACACAGAACGTGCGGACCTGATCGTCAAAAGACTTCGAATAGTAAATGAGCTTGGGCTCGTAAAGAACGCTTGTAAGCTCCTCCATGACAGATGCTAGGGTCTCAACTCTTATTCCAACGTCAACTGGGTTGTTAAACGTCTTTAGGCCTAGGGCTTGAGCTTCCGTTTGAAGCCACTCCGCGCCGATTCTTCCAGGCGCCACGATGACGTATTTGCCGAGGTATTTCTCGCCGTCTACGGTTTCGACCCCTTCAACGACGCCGTTCTTCACAATCAACCCTTTGACGTCGCTTCTCGGCTTGAACTCAACCTTGCCGTTCAATTCTTGCCGCATCTTTCGAAGAGTCTGGGCGCACCTTTCCGTGCCCATGTGCCGAATCTTCTGGCGGACGAGTTTCAAACCTGCCAACGATGCTTTCCGTTCAAACCCCTCTACCCTTTCATCTTCCGCTCCGTAGGTGTGCTCAGTCGCCCCGAACTTCAAGTAGACCGAGTCCGCGTAGTTCACGAGTTCTTTAAGCTCTTCGGGCGACACGTACTGGTTGAGCCATCCGCCCACTTCGGGAGACAACGTGAGCTTTCCATCACTGAACGCTCCTGCGCCTCCCCAACCAGACAAAACCGTGCAAGGATCGCAGTTTACACACTCGAAGCCTCGGCTTGCAGGGCATTTTCGCTGATTTATATCCTCTCCTCTGTCCAGCATCATAACGCGCATGCTGCTTTTCTCTGCAAGCTCCAGAGCAGAGAATATTCCTGCAGGCCCAGCCCCCACAATTATTACATCATATTTCAACGGGCTTATCCCCTGAAACCCAGAACTACATGTAGCAACTAGGATATATTTCTAGCTAGCAGGTTGGCGCGCCGTGACCACAGGAAACAAAAAGCGCCTAGACTGAGCCTTCTCTGTCAGTATTGTCGCACTCCAACTCTGTTATGCTTAAATGTGGGAATCGAAAATAACTAAGTAAAAAATGGGAGTTGATGGAGTGGTTAATTTGTGGCGAGACATTCCGTGCGGTCCCGATCCTCCGCATAGGGTCTATGCGGTTGTCGAGGTGCCGAACGGAAGCACCAACAAGTACAAGTATGATTGCAAAGCTGGTTTTTTCAAGCTTGATAGAGCCTTGTATTCTTCCCTTTATTACCTTGGTGACTATGGCATAATTCCTCGCTCATGGTCATTGGACGGAGAGCCGCTGGACATTCTGGTGTTGACCACGAAGCCCACTTTCACCGGTTGCGTGATCACGGCGCGTCCTATCGGAGTTCTGACTACGGAGGATGAGAACGGACAGGACGACAAGATCCTCGGAGTACCTGTCGACGACCCCAGGTTTGATGAGATTCGAGACATAGGTGACATTGCAAAACACTTGAAGACGGAGATTGCAGACTTTTTTGTGAACTACAAGAGGCTTGAACCGAAGAAGTGGGTTAAGGTTAAGGAGTGGAAGGACGCGAAAGCCGCGGAAAAAATGATACTCGCAGCGTTTCAACTGTACAAAGAAGAATTCCATACTACCTAGTCTGAGAAATCAGCAGATCGCGTTCTTTTCTAGCGCGCGTGCTTAGGTGCGTGTATTTCCGCTCCGTTGCGCGCCCTCGTCCGGAAGCTGTTACCAAAAAATACTTAGACTTCCGCTTACAATCTGCAAGGAAGACGATTTGCTCGCGGCGGGTGAACATGATGTCCAAGGTCAGACTGCAGTCTCAACTCACGCTTTTCGATGTCACAAACCTCGTTGTCGGAGCAATAATTGGCGCAGACATTTACGTGGCCTCTCAGTTCGGGGCAAGGTATCTCGGCCCCTTCTCACTGATTGTCTGGGTCATCGCAGGAGCCATGGCCATCGTCATTGCGTTGTGCTTTGCCCAGTGCGCATCTCTTCTTCCGAAGGTTGGTGGGCCGTACGCTTACGCAAAAGAGGCTTGGGGACCGTTTTGGGGTTTTATCGTCGGCTGGTCCCTCTGGCTTGCCGAGTGGGTGTCGCTGGCCGTTTTTCCCGTTGCCTTTGTCCAATACTTGACTGTTTTCCTGCCCAACCTGGGCCCAATCGTCCAAATCATTATCAAAGGGCTCTTTGTGCTGTTTCTTATAGCGTCAAACATTTTTGGAGTTAGATCAGCCGGAAGAACAAACGATGTCCTCACCATAGTTAAACTCGCTCCGCTGATTCTTTTCGCTGCGATCGGTCTGCTGTTCGTCATTGTCAACCCCGCTACTGCAGCCTCTAATTTCTCTCCGTTGTTGCCGAATGGCCTTGGAAGTTTCGGGCTTGCTCTCGTCCTGATTTTCTGGGCCTACGCAGGCTTCGAAATCTCGACCATTCCGGCTGAAGAGATAAAGGATGCAAAGAAAACTATTCCAAGGGCTATCGTTCTTGGGATTGCCATCGTGACAGTTTTCTATCTAGTAACGAACGTTTTGCTTTTCGCAGTCAGACCATCGGCACAGTTGATGGGGGACTCAGCGCCTATGGTTGCTGCAACTGGAGTAGCCTTGAGTTGGAACCATCCATTGCTTCTTGTTGGAGTGGCAATCGTCGGCATTGGTGCCTTGGTTTCAGTGGCCGGTTCTGACGAGTCGGGAATGATAGGAACTTCGAGACTTGGATACGCGCTGGCTGCTGACGGCCTGTTTCCAAGCGTCTTCGCCAAGATTCACCCGAAATTTAAGACGCCTTACCTAGGAATAATCATCCAAGCCGTCACGGCACTCATAGCCGCAGTTTACGGTAGGCTAGACATCTTGATAGCAACCTCTGTTTTTCTGTTGGGAGTAGCTTACGCGGCCACAGCCCTATCGGTCTTCTGGCTGCGCAAGAAGTGCCCGGCAACGCAGTCTCGTTGGGAGGCAACCTCGGTCATTCCAATCTTGGGAATCATCTTCTCCGTCATCCTAATCGTTCTGTGTGGAATTGTTCAAATTCTAACAGGAATAGTGATGCTTGCCGTTGGAATCCCAATTTACATCAAGTATTCTCCCAAGAAAGAACTGACCGATCTCAAGAACGCATTGATATCCAGAGAAGCCATCCTCGAAAAGGCCTACAGACAAGAAGACAGTTTCCTCGCTCACGCGTTGCGCCATGTGAAGAGAGCATACAGGAGAATCACAGGCAAGAAACAAACGTGGCAGGCAAACGACAAAGACTGAAATATCGTTCGAGCTTAGGCGCGCACTTTGAAAGCAGTGGACTGATGGCTACTCTCGTTTGTGTGGGACGAGGCAGAGGAACTTTAGTTTTTTCTTGCTGTTGTTTTTGAATTGATGCTGCTCGTTCGGAGGGACGAAAACGGCGTCGCCTGCCTTGAACTTTTTCTCTTCTTTACCGCCTACTACGAGTCCTTCGCCTTCCAGAATGAAGACTTCATGCTCCCAAGGATGATTATGGAAGGGGCTGTGTCCTCCGGGCTCTACTTCGAACAGTCTCATGGCGAAGTTAGGCGCCCCCATTTCTCTTGTGATAAGCCACCGCACGTTCACTTTTGAGGCCCCCTCATCCGCCTCTTTCGCCTCAACATCTTTGTACGGAACTACTTTCATTCAATCCACCCTCCATAACAGAAAATGACAAACACGCTTTCTTTAGTTTAGCAACGTTAATCTTTTATTGCTTCAAGCAGACTCATTACGTTCCACAGTTTGACCCGAGAGTAGGGCGGCATGTTCGGATCCTGCAGGATCTCGTCCATGAGTGATACGGCGTTCGCGGCTCTGACGGCAGGCGTAAACTCTTTCGATTGTAAGGTATCCATCGAGTCTTTAGCGGCCCTTCTGATGTTTCTCGGCGTGGTATTGTCTTCGGAAACTGCTCCCAGCACGGCTAACGCCTGTTTTATCCGCTCTTCATATTCCTCCATCTTCTTCTTTCTAACCATTCTGCCACCTCACGAGGTTCGTGATAACCTTGTTATATAAGCTGAGATACCTATTTACTTTGGGGTTTTAAAACTTGTCGCGAAAACCAAGCGAAGAGCCGCCCATCAAACGCATGGCCGATCTCCTGCGCCAAGGCTCAACACTGACAGAACTAGCCTGCCCGGCGTGTGCTTCGCCGCTGTTCAGACTGAAGAACGGTGAACTGTGGTGTGAAAGGTGCAAGAAAAAGGTCATAGTGGTGAAGGAAGGAGAGGAAGAAACAAAAGCCACAGGTTCCATCGCTCTGGCAAGCTTGGAAGCAACACTTCTTGCCAAGGTTCAAGCAGTGCAGAATAAGATGGAGCACGAGGAGAAACCTGAAGAACTGGAAAAGCTGAACACTGTACTAGCTGGGCTTCTGGATAACCTTGAAAGAATAAGAAAGGCAAAGAAGACGTAGGCGTCTCCTGGCAATGCTCGGGTTTTATACAAACTTCCCCCAGAACATTCACAAGGCGGAAACCTTCTCTACTTCAATATCGAGCAAGAAGCTGCAGCAAACATTGGTAGAGACCTTGCACAGGCTGAACAGCGAAACCCTCAGTCTGGAAGAGGTTGCTGCGCCATCAATTCCGGGGTGCAACGTCATTTTTGAGGTTGGAGTAGCTGAAGGCAACGACTTCAACTATCTGGATGGTGAAGAAAGGGAAAGGCTGCTGGGAGCTTTGAACAAGAAACCCTTTCAAGTCATGGATTTTCTCTGCGTGATCCGCTATCGCAGGATGGTAGAAGAAAGGAAGGCGCGTATGAGGTTTGACTATTACATGCTGCGCTTGCTGTTTGGTGAAAGCCTCGTGGAGATTCAGGTTTCGCATGAAAAAGGGATAAGACACACCTCGCCTGATGACCTCGTCAAACTCGTGGTGAACAGAGTTAACGGGGCGTTCTCAAAGAAAGTGTTGAGGCCTTCTGAAGCTGTCTAGAGGTCTTTTCCCAGAAACCTCTGGACGACGTCGGCAAGGTCCACCGCGACTTCGCCCTTGGATTTGTTTCCGTCCACTCGGACCAGTTCGCCCTTTTCAACAAATTTCACGTAGACTTCACGCACCTTCCTCTGTGTTTCCAAGTTCTCCATAACTGATTTCCTCGGCTTCAACCTCTGAACGACGGTTTCAGGTTCCACGTCGATGAAGATTGCCAAATCAGGGCGAACCGCGTGCTCGTTTATCCTTTCAATCCATTCCAACTCAAGCCCCGTCGCACCTTGATAGGCCAGGGAAGAGTAGACGTAACGGTCAGAAACAACTATTCGCCCCTTTTTCAGGGCGGGCAGAACAGTGTTTTCAACGTGTTCAAAACGGTCTGCCGCAAACAGTAACGCCTCGACCACGCCTGAACCGCGCTTGTCGCCGTGCAAACAATGGTTCTTGATGAACCTGCCTATCTTCCCACTACTGGGTTCAGCCGTGTAAATCGCATCACAGCTTCTCCTCAACCTGCTTACAAGCAGCTTTGCCTGCGTAGTCTTCCCACACCCGTCCAACCCCTCGACACAGATGAAAACCCCCTTGGAAACCACCCTTTTCCACCCTAAACCTTAGGCACTGTAAGAAGAGGAATATTAAGTCTATTTTTGTACTTCTCAGCGAACCCTGAAAACAGCTACTTCGTGACATGGCCGCTCAGATAGCGCGAATGTACAAACTGAACGACACAAGAACGCTGTCCAGCCTTATCACACTCAAACACCGAATTCAAGAACATGCATGCGCGTCAAGACTATTGTGGCTTTTGCACATCGGCTTTCTCGTGATTGGCAAGCAGGTAGCCGCCGAACCCTGCTCCCCACATGAGAATCGGATAGAGAATCATACGTTCCATCCCGCCGGCACCCAGGTCCAGATATGTTTGAGCTGCGAAGAGGCCTAAGGCTCCAAGAGCCATCAAGCCCAGTATCACGGTGATGACTGAAAAGGGCCGCTTCAGCAACCTGGATGATGCTATAGAGGACAATCCGCCGAACAGGAACGCGATTAACGAAACGATCCAGTGCACGTTTACGTAGTTCTCCGTAAAAACGCCGACGCCCATGGCTCCTATCGCGGTGAGAATCAGCAACAGGGTCAGAAGCTTGAAGTTGAAAGCTCGCTGAACGAAGTAGGCTCCGATGAGCATCAACAAGCCCATAAGGAAGACTGAAGAGTTGAAAATCGTTGCGGATGGTCCCACGCCCAGGTCGCTTATGTAATTCACAGATATGCTGTACCCCGTGTAACGTGCTTCGGCAACAACCATTCCTATGACAAACTGTGAAGCTGCAACGAAAAAGAGTGCGCCAGCCACTTTCCCAGCAGCATACTTCATAGTGTAAACCTGCATCTGTCTAGGTTCTTAAAACTTGCCGTCGGGCGCATTTTGCAAAACCTGTGTTAGACATTATAAGAACGAAGATGCATGTAGTAGCTGTCCAAAAGCAGGAAATTTGCAGATGCCTAAGAACTACTGGGGCGAGATAAAAGATCCCGTGCACGGTTACGTATACATAACGGAAGAGGAGAAGGCCCTCATCGATTCTTATCCCGTCCAGAGGCTGCATAGGCTGCGTCAGCTTGCGGGTGCAGAGTACGTTTATCCTGGAGCAAACCACACGCGTTTTGAACATTCAATCGGCGTGATGCACCTGGCCAGCAGAGTGGCTGAAAACCCCAACATTTCGCAGTACATCAACGAAGACGAAGCTGAAATGGTCAGGATTGCAGGCTTGCTTCATGACGTGGGACACGGTCCTTTCTCACACGTTTTCGAACAGCTGCTTGAAAAGGAGCTCAATCAGACGCACGAGGACGTTACTCTGTGGCTGGTTAAGAACGGTGAACTGAAAGACAAGCTGAAGAAGATGGGCTTTAAGCCTGAGGATGTTGGAAAACTGGCCGTTGGCAGACTTCACGTGTCCGGGAAGGCTTTTCTGGACCAGATAATAAGCAGCGCCGTCGACGTGGACAAGCTGGACTTTATAGTGCGCGACACGTACCACACGGGCGCGGAGTACGGTTTCATCGATGTTTCCAGGCTAATCCACACCCTGGACGTGTTGGAAGGCAACCTGGCGGTCGACCTAGGCGCTCTCTCAGCCCTGGAATCTATGATTATAGCTCGGATAGAGTCCTTCAGGAGTATATACTTTCACCGCGTTGGGAGAGCAGCGCAGATCATGCTCGCGATGGCGATGGAAAAGGCAAACGGCGAACTGGGACTGACGAGTTTCAAGACTCCAGAAGAATACTTAGCGATGGACGATTACACCGTTTGGACGATGCTTAAGAACTGCAAAAAATCATGCAATATCATAAGGGACCTTGAGAGGCGAAAGATGCTGAAATGCGCTTATGAAAGAACGTTCTACGAGAAGGACGCGATGGTTTCGAACATTTTCAGCCGTGAAGCCACGAGAACGCAGCTGCAAGCCGACATTGCGAGAGAAGCAAAGGTCGAGACAGAAACAGTGTTTATCGATGTGCCCACCGTTCCATCCGTTCCGAATCATCATGCAGTTCTGATGGAAAGCATGGAAATCCCAGTGTTCTACAAGACGGCGAAAGGCGAAAAGATTCCGCAGCGGCTGAGCGAAATTTCGAAGATATTCGAAACCCTCAAAGGCTTCATGAACATACTGCGCGTCTACGCGGAAGAGGAAAACCGTGAAAGAGTCAGCGCAGCGGCCTCAAAGATTCTGGGCAGAATCCCTTCATCAGCAACAGTATCCTACTGAAGCGTGCCAGAATGCAAGTTCTAACGTTGAAAGGTCGAAAAATCGTGGAAGGAACCTGCACGGCAGAGGCCCTTGTGAGCGCGAAGCCTATCAGCTTTTTGGGCGGAGTTGACCCGGCTGACGGAAAAATAATCGAAAAGAAGCATGACCTCTGCGGCGCGTGTATCAAAGGCAAGGTTCTTGTCTTCCCACACGGTCACGGTTCCACAGTGGGCAGCTACGTGATGTATTCCTTATCCAAGAAGGGCTTAGGGCCCGCGGCAATCATCAACCAGACAGCTGATCCTGTCGTCGTAGTCGGCGCGATAATAGCTAACATTCCGATGATCGATCAGGTTGACATTGAAAAAATCAGGACGGGCGACACAGTTGAAGTTGACGGTTGCAAAGGCGTTGCGAGAATCTTGAAACGCAGGGAGAGCTGAAACGCGTGCACTTGACGCGAGAGGAAGAGCGCGTCTACGAGGGCGATTGCGGATGGGCAAACCAAACGTGCATAAGAATACTCGTGCGTCTGGGCGAGCTGTTTGGCGCAGAAAAACTCATACCGATAGACTCGGCGCATGTTTCAGGAGTTTCATACAAAACATTGGGCGACGCCCCAATCGAGTTTTTGAGAGCCTTGGCCGATGCTGGAGCGAGAGTGAAAGTCAGAACCACTTTGAACCCGCAGAGTCTCGACTCGCACTACCTTGGAAAGAAACTGCAAAAGGATCTCCAGGAGCCCCAACTGGATATTCTAAGGCAGTTTGAAAGAATGGGTCTGACGCAGTCTCTGACGTGCACACCGTATTATTTGCAGAGGCCAGCACGTGGTTTGCATCACGCTTGGGCCGAATCCTCAGCCGTAGTTTATGCCAATTCAGTCTTGGGCGCGTGGACAAACCGTGAAGGCGGACCCAGCGCCCTCGCAGCCGCGATAATTGGAAAAACACCAGATTACGGAATTCACAGGACGGAAAACCGACGACCAAACGTCACAGTGAAAGTTGAAACCAAACTGCGAAACGAAACAGAACTCGGAGCACTAGGAATCTTTCTGGGAAAAACCCTAGGAGACAAAATCCCCGCAATCAAGGGCTTGCCAAACACGCCAAAAGATATGCTGAAACAGCTTTGCGCCGCCATCGCTACAACAGGAATGACAAACATGTTCCACCTCGACTCCACCTCGAGAACGAGGGAAACCGAAAAAATAGGTGTGGACTCTCATCAGATCAAACATGCAATCGAAGAACTGTCCACAGCTTCAGCCAGTCAGCCTGATCTTGTGTTTCTGGGATGCCCACACTGTTCGCTGAACGAGATGAAACGAATCGCCCAGCTCGCTGAAGGGAAGAGAGTCAGGGTCGGAACGGAGTTTTGGGTCTGCACCTCCTGTCACGTCAGACAAATGGCCCGCGACTACGTGAAGAAAATAGAAAAGGCTGGAGGACACGTGCTCGATGGCGTCTGTACAGTCGTCTCCTGGACCGAGAAACTTGGGATAAAAACGATAATGACGAACTCGGCAAAAACAGCCTACTACGCACCGACACTGAACAAAGCTGAGCCCCTGCTTGCACCACTACAAGACTGTTTGAAGGCAGGGTTCCAAGGATGAGGTTTATTCGAACGAAGACCTACTCAGCATGATGCCTCCGGACGGCAGGGCTCCGGTAGTATAGTCCGGTTAGATTTCACTATTTTGGAGATATCTCCCGCAAATCCCTTTTTTCTGTTTGGAGAGCTCAGAGACTGGCGCGCGACGCACGCGATAGTTTACGAGTTAGCATTTTTCTTAGCTCCTCCAGGAGGAGAGCCGCGGGAGCTAGCAGAAGAAGGAAGAGTAGGTCCAACGGAAGTAATGGGGCTGTGCCGAACAACGGCTGAAGGAACGGTATGTATATAATCGCTGCCATTATAGCGAACTGAGCCAGTATCCCTAGGAAAATCCATCGGTTTCTAAACGGGCTAAGCCGAAATGCTGATGATAAACTCGTTCGTGCGGAAAAGAGATTCCCAAGCTGACCCATCATTATTCCTGCCATGACTATCGTCGTACCTCTCGCATATACCACGGCATCGCTCACGTTGCTCTGGCCCAAAACCCATCCCCCACTCCCCCAAACGTGGAAGGCCAAGTATATCGCACCAGCCGATACGACCACGCCTACATAGAGGCCTTTGAGTAGTGTCGAAACATTGATCAGTCTAGTACCGCTCTTCCTGGGAGGCTTCATCATAACGTCGGGCTCGGGAGGCTCCATTATCAGAGCAATGGAAGGAAGAACATCCATCCCCAGGTCTATCGCGAGCACTTGGATAACAAGCAGCGGAAGCGGGGTCTGAAGTAATACAAAGGCGACGAAAGCGACTAGTTCAGCCCAGTTGTGCGTGTAGATAATAAACGAATTTCCTTAGGTTGTCGAATGTTGACCTTCCCAGCTTGACCCCTTCGACTATCGATGTGAAGTCATTGTCCAGAAGGACCATATCAGCGGATTCTCGTGCCACGTCGGTTCCGCCTGCCCCCATGGCTATACCTACATTTGCTTCAGTAAGCGCGGGGGAGTCATTCACGCCATCCCCGGTCACTGCCACTACTTCACCCATGGATTTCAGGACGTGCACTATCCTCAACTTCTGTTCGGGCGCTATCCTCGCAAACACGGACTCGCCTCTGACGAGGATGTCTGTTAGGTCTTTGTCACTCATCTGGCTGAGTTCTTTTCCAGTGTAGACCTTCTGATCCTCTGACGTTATGATGCCCACTTTTTTTGCTATGGAATATGCTGTAAGTTCGTGATCTCCCGTGAGCATGATGACTCGTATGCCCGCGCTCTTGGCTTCTCGAACAGCAGCCTCCACCTTTGGTCTTGGCGGATCGAGTAACGCCGCCAAACCCAGAAAGGTCATGTCTTCTTCGACGCCTTGGGATAGATTTTCAGGTTCGTTTGGGAGAGCTTTGGTTGCCATTGCGAGAACTCGAAAGCCTTCTGAAGCAAAATCATTCATCTGTTTTGTTACGGCTTTTTTTATCTCGTCTGTGAGGGGGATGCATTTACTGTCATACAAGACATTAGTGCATCGTCCAAGCACATCCAAGCCAGCTCCCTTGGCAAAAGCGGTTACATTTCCCTCTGGACCCCTGTGAACACTCGTCATCATTCGCCTCTTGGAATCAAATGGAATCAGGCCAATTCTCTGATTCTCCGCGAGAGCTTTACTGACGTTGAAATCCCCCTTTCCAGCGAAGACGAGAAACGCCCCATCAGTGGGATCTCCCAAAACCGTCCATCTGCCAATCCTGTCCGATGGCGCGTTCAGTTTGGCATTGTTGCAGAAAGCACCAACCTCCAAAAGCTTAGAGACGGCTGGGTCCTCACTACGACCAATTCTTCTGCCTTTGAAGGTGATATGGCCATCTGGACCGTATCCGTCACCAGAAACCTCAAAAATCTCGCCTGCAGCCCAAAGTTTCTTCACCATCATCTCTCCACTCGTAATCGTGCCCGTCTTGTCCACACATAGCACAGTCATTGACCCAGCCGTTTCAACAGAGGAAAGTCGTTTCACGACAACATTTCTCTCAGCCATCCTACGAGCAGTCAGAGCTAGCGAAAGAGAGACAGTCAGCTGGAAGCCCTCTGGTACTAGACATATCATCACGCCAATTGCGAACAGTATACTCGTGGCGAGGTTCAGTTTAACAAACAACAGAGCTGCTGAAAAGAAGATTAGACTCACACCAATCGCCAACAGGAAATTCAGTCTAGCTGTGTAGTCTATATCCCTCTCAAGTGGACTCATAGGTTCATGGACTTCGCCGGATAGGGAAACAATTCTCCCGAACTCGGTGTTCTTTGCTGTTGACAACACAACGCCTCTGGCGACTCCTGAAACCATAGTGGTTCCAGTAAAGAGAATGTTGTGCACATCATAGGGAGTGCTTGTCTCCATATCAGGAGACATTGTAGCAAATCGCCTTTGAGGCTCAGACTCTCCTGTCAATATCGAGTTGTCAACAGAAACCTCAAATGCACTGATTAACCGCAGGTCAGCTGGCACTCTATCTCCCTCCTCGAAAGCCAGAATATCTCCGGGAACAACATCGGTCACGTCAATTTCCTTCATTTGACCGTCTCTGATGGCCTTCGTCTTGGTGGGGATGAGGCTTTTTATCACCTGCACAGCCTTCTCGGCCCTGTACTCTTGAAAAAGGCTGAAGATTGTGTTTAGAACAACTACGGCGAATATTGCAAGACCCATCTGAATTGAGGTTGGATCATTGGAGGTTAAGCCGCTTAGAAACGAGAGGAATGAAGCGACCAGTAGAAGGATGTTGAACATGTTCTTGAATTGTGAGATAATCCTTCTAGCCAAGCTGGTCTTTTTGCCTCTAGGAAGGACGTTCAAACCGGTCTTCATAAGGCGGCGTTTCGCCTCTTCATCCGAAAGACCCTCAGGTCCAGTTTGAAGTTCTTTGAAGAGATCTTCGATCTTGGCTAGAGCAGCTCTCCCATACGACATAAAGTTGCCTCTTAAGAAGAGTATTGTTAGATTGGAGGCAGACCCAGGAGAGACATACGCTTAGCCTTATCACGTTACTTTAACCCCAGCCATTCGCAAAAAGCGCTTATTAATCTTTCCGAAGTGCGCGCATGCCTGTTCCGAAATTGGCCTAAAATGGCTTTTATTCGCCTTCCATGATGTAAGGAAGGTTTTGGGCTTCGTATCTGTTCTTGATTTCTTTGGGGATTTTGTCTTTCTCGAGCACAGGAGAAACGGGCAAACCGGAATTAAAACCATTTTTAACCATTTTAGGAACACGCATGCGCGCTAAGAGCCTGCGGAGAGAAATGTGATTGCCCTATGTATATTTGCGCAAGATTTGAACTCTTGGAATATAGAGGAATGAGTGCACTGACCACGACACTCAAAAAGAGACATGGGAGAACAAAAAACAGAATCAAAGCTGCTACTACAGCGACCCATCCATTCATTGATTCACGCTTCGCCAATTATAATGTGTTTTCATACTATCGCTTTTTTCATACTATCGCTTATAAGCCTGCGAGTCATATTAGCGCGTCCCCTAGGAACGCACTAGAGTCAAAACGAACCTTACGCTTGACCTTTTTAGAATACGTAAAATCAACCAGTCTGACTGCAGAGAAAGCTCAGCGCGCGCGCTAACGTGAGCATTGACTGGACCTTAAGGGAAAGCGTTCAGGCAAAACTTAGAGTGCTGGTTAAGAAGATACTGAAAAAACACGGTTATCCTCCAGACAAACAGCAAAAGGCAACAGAAACTGTCCTTGAGCAGGCAAAACTGCTATGCAAAGATTGGGCTGAAAACAACAGCTGATGCGCAAGGGATTTTTGCCGTCTTCAACCTTAACCCCCTAATCCACATAAGTCAGTTTTCCTAGATAATCCTCCCTTATAGATGAGAATGTCAGTTTAACTTCACTCTCCGCGAACAGCACGTGTCGTTTCGCGCGCGCTAAAACTTGAAAACACTGACATATACACTCATCGGATAAACTTTGAAAGCGACGAATGGCATGTAGCTCACGCTAGAAATCTGGAAGAGGAAAATAGATTAATAGAAGCAGGCTTTGAATTCGTACGTTACAGCGAAAAAGATGAAGTTGCAATCTATCGCAAACGAAAGTAATCGCCACAGGCTATCTCGCAACCTCAGTAGTATAACTTCAGGGCTCCGGTAGTATAGCCCGGTTAGACACCCGCACTGTGAATATATCTCCCGCACAATCCGCTCTTTTTCTTTTTTCATGCTTCCCGATAATTTAGACGATGAGAAACTTCACGCACTCCACTCTACTTCTCCCGCGAACTCCCCTTTTTTGCGCCAGTTTCTAGGTACATTACCAAAGTTTTCTATATGTCGCTTCTTCTAGTCCTCTCATTCTCCCGTGTACCCGCACATTCCAACTCGGGGGGAGTTGACTACTGGTAGAAGCATTTCCTCGCCGCACTTATGATTAGATGCGCACTCATCGCACAGCCAGCCTGTGCCATCGTAAATGCATTGGGTGCATACTTGGGTCGCGGTTTTTCCACAAACACTGCAGGTTATCGGTGGCGGCGTGTTCCTTGCCATGAGTAGCACGCGTTTGCTTCCACGTTCACCTTTTCTTTCTGATGCCACTCTGAGTTTGAGTTCGGTTGTGGTCCCGAAGTCGTATTCGTGGGCGAAACTCATTCCTGGCTTAAGTACGTCGCCAATCTTGGCATCCATTCCTTTCTCATGTTCAAAGTCGAATATAGGAGGCTCAATTACCTCGCACAGGTATTTTTCTCCTTCAATGGTGAATACGCTGAGATGACCACAGCACTCCAACCAGATTTGTCTAAGGAAATCATCGAGGTCTTTAAGCGTGGCATCTTCTCTCGCTTCTATGTGAATCCAGTACTCAGGAGAATATCGCCCTTCAACCACCAGGTGAAGAAGCCTTGCTTTCTTTGACTTTAGCTTTTCCGCAGTCTCCGAGCTGGCTTTCATCTGCTCGCACGAATCGAGATGATTCTTCATCGCCGCCTTGCTGAAGGTTTTTCCGCAGAAGGTGCACACTCCATTAGAATTCATCCTCTTCGTGAATGTCCCTCCGCCTTGATCTAAGGTGTATTGCTCTTCTATATATTATCAGGGTTTAAGTGTTAGAGCTTGAGCGCTGCGTGAATGTCCTGAGTGAAGTTTGAGGTAATGGTTGAAAGAACCGAAGACGGCTATTACTTCCTCAGTGCCCGAGCTGCCCGTTTGCGCGCGCGACGCATACATTAAATTGGAGAAAACAGACCTTAGAAGCCCCATATCCGAAGCCCCGCACTACTATGTTGAAAACGCTGGATCATTAACGGGAATTGAAAGAAGAAATGTTGGAGGGACACAAAGTTTATTAGAGTTTTTGTGGGATATTTATGTGGGAAATTCATGTCGATATCAAAGGTTGATCAAAGACACAGAATTGTCGTCGATAAGCGAATCAGAAAGAAAACAAACATCAGGGCAGGAGATGTTGTGATCCTTGAACCGCTGGACGATCACAGCTTCAAAGTTAACGTATTGAATTTCACCCCCGAAAACCTTGAAAATGATCCTGCTTGGAAGGCAATTCACACGCCCATCAAGGTCAAAAAGTACATCCAACCCGAAAAACTTGAAGAGATTATGGAGGAAAAGACCTGGCAACAGTAAGCAGAGACAAAACGAAGCCCCTCGCTATATTAGACTCAAACGTAATAGTTTATTCGATGATAAAGGACTATCCAAACGAGTTGTATCATAGAAAGTGTCTTGCTCTCTTGGAGAATGGTCTCAAAGGAGAGTTAGAGTACATTTTGAGCTTAAACCCAATAGTCGTAGTTGAGGTTTTCTCAGCTCTAAGGAAACTCTTGAATTGGAGCGAAGCTGAATTTAGGACCGGTTCGCTGCTGCGTTCGAGACGCATCGCCTTCTTATCAATATCAAAGGAGGCCTGTCAAAATTCCGTTAGATGGGCAAAAGAAAAGAGCGTCCCAATCAACGATGCCATGATAGGTGCGAACATGGTAGAATATGCTCACGTAATCTACACCGTGGATGAAGAACACTTCAAGCGGCTTGAAGAACACGGGATCAGAATCCTTAACCCAATTAAATCATAACTCCAGACTTTTAGGACCGACGCGTATTCACTAAAGGTGTTACCACGGGACAAACGTTAGATGCAAAGTCTGAATGTCGGAAATGCGGAAAGATAGTTTCGTTTGAGCAATATGAACGAGACAAATTCTGTCCAGACTGCGGTATGTTTCTGCCTAGGCCTCGCCGACCAGATGTTGGGTGTTTCAGTTCAATCCCACAATATATAGATGGTTTGACTGGATCAAGGAAAACAGAGAAACTGAACAATGGTTAACAAGCCAGCACGCCAGAGAGATTCATAGAAAAGACGTGGCAGCTATTTGGGCTTCTGGATATAGGGCAGGGTTCTATGCCGTAGGAGAAATAGAAACAAATCCAAGCAAAAAAACCACTCAACCCAGAACAAGAGAAATACTGGACAAGAAGTGCAGATGTCCATAAATTCCGAGAGAAGAGTAGCGTTATTGTAAAATACTTCAAAGTAGCCATCGATAGACCTCTCCTTGTGGACAAGTGCATAAAAGATCCTACACTCTCGGCTATGGAAATTCTAGAACAGCCTCAAGGAACAAACTTTTCGCTCACAAAAGAACAGTGGAACAGAATCTTGATGTTAATTGATAAGAAAGCACCAAATGGATAGACAAAAAAGGCGTTTAAGCAGACATCAGCATGAAAGGGCCCTTTTATAAAAACTAACCTTATAGGTGGACCGATCAGACCTGCTTCAAATCAAAAGTTCTCGCGCGCGCCACCTGCACACACTCAGACATTGGAAAGCAACCATGGAATTCTACAGAACCAAGAACATCAAATTCGTCCAGAACATCCTTGGCCACAAGAAGCTTGAAAACACCGACGTGTACACCCATCTCATAAACTTTGAAAGCGACGAATGGCACGTAGCTCACGCCAGAAACTTGGAAGAGGAAAATAAATTAATAGAGGCAGGCTTTGAATACGTACGCTACAGCGAAAAAGACGAAGTCGCCATATACCGCAAACGAAAGTAATCGCCACGGGCTATTTCCAAACCTCAGTAGTATTACTCAGGGCTCCGGTAGTATAGTCCGGTTAAGTATTCCGGCCTTTCGAGCCGGAGACCCGGGTCCAAATCCCGGCCGGAGCACCAAAGAACTTTCTCTTAGCGCGCGCTGGGATTTGAACATTAGACCAAGTGAAGAAATCTTCCGCACAAACACTTTTTTTCTTTTAGCCCGCGTGGAGGTGATCCCATATGAGAAAAATAAATACAGATCAACCAAACCGCGGCGCTATTGTAGCTAGCTAGCAACCTTGCCCAACAGTTCACCATCCTCAGCGGAATAGCAGCATTATTCTTTGTCTTAGCGGTAATGACGGTAAAGGACAAAATGGCCGACTAAGAAAGAGACTTACGCCCGAGAAGTGCGCATGTGCATGCAACATGTCCTTTTCTTAAGGCGCGGGCGCTAAATACGAGACCTCAACCCAAGAATAAATGTTAACCAATTTCGGGACAAGCCAGCGCGCGCTATGGAGAGAGACTGAGGTTAAAGTGAATCTTAGCTATAAGGGGCTCTGTCAACTCTTCGGGACTTGAATGATAGCGCCCGCGCTACCTTAGAACCGAAAGCGGTTTAGTTCGTGCTTCTTTCGCGCGCGCGAATGTGCGGAATGTTGCTCAAAGGAGCTACTGATTTAGCCCGCGCTACCGATGATGCCGCAAACTTGAGTGAAACTTATAAAGAAACCAAGCGACTTTCATAAGGGCGAAATCCATGTCCGAACCTTCAGCCCGTGCTAACCCTGACGATTTAGAAATGTTAAAACTTTTCAGAGCGCGACAAGACGCGCGTGCGCGCGAAATAGCACGCGCGCTAAGGATTTCGGGCATAATCCTTCTCGTCATTGGTCTGTTAGTAGCGGTTGGACAAACTTTCAACATAATAAGTGAATTCTATTATGAAACAGAGTTGCTAGGCAGCTTGTGTTGGATCGCTGTCGGAATGGCAATTGAGTTCTTCGGCATAGGTCTAATTATCGTTAGCAAAGAAAAATAGCGAGCGCCATAAACACAAGCGCGCGCGCTGTTCGAGAGACATCTCCACTTGTCTTGGGTTCAAATCCCAAAGACCCTGCAACCTAAACAAAAAAAGGGCGCGCGGTTGAGCTGGAGACGTTGTGAGGGGATTAACCCGTTGTGTTTGATTGCGTAAGTAAAGGATTTATTCGGCGAATACTCCAGAGGTTTGGCTATATTGGTTTGTTGTGAAGGGGGACGGGAAATGAAGTCGGCTTTGCTCGTAATTGATGTGCAGAAGGAGTTTTTCAACATCAGTCAGACATGTTCTGACTCTTTGAAGTCGGCGGTTGAATACATAAATGCGACAATCGCCCTCTTTAGAAAGAAAAGTTTACCCGTCTTTGTCATACAACATAGGAGTGACAAGGAGGGCCTCGTACCAGGAAAACCAGGTTTTGACGTTCCTGAGAGTTTGAAGGTTGAGCCTCAGGATACACGCATAGTCAAGACCTATGGTAACTCATTTGTGAAAACTGGTCTTGAAGAGAAACTCAGAGAACTTGGAGTTGACACGGTATTCGTGACTGGGTTTTGTGCAGAATTCTGCGTTTTATCCACGTATAGAGGTGCTGAGAACCTTGACTTCGTGCCGATAATAGTAAAGGGTTCTATCGCTTCGGACAATATAGAACACATCAGGTTCGTGGAAGAGATCAGCGAAACCATTTCTCTCGGCGCATTGAAAACTCTTCTCTAATTCTATTCTTTAGCGCGCGCTTTCTGTCAGTTGGTTGTAAGAACAACCTTCCCCACTCTCAGCACGCTAACCTTATTTGGTATAGATAGCAGCGACCCTGAATCTGAACAAAAAAGGGAAATTTCGGTAGAAATTACAGTCTGGGAACGGTAACTCCCGGGCTACCACTCCTGGACTCCGCGAGCACACAGCAACTGTATCTGCACCTAATTAGGTATGAATCCCCACCGATCCACGTAGTGAATATATAGACGGTATTGCCTAGTAACTCATACCACATGGAGCAATGGAGGTTGGTGTTCATGCGAAAATTGAGGAGTTTAGAAGAAGGAAAAGAACCGGACTTAAAGTCTGAATCCCGGCCGGAGCACCATTGTTCTCACTCTTGATGTACCTGTTTTGCCCAAAAAAGCTCAGTTTAGGTTAGCACGCGCGCTATCGAACAGAATGAATCGCGCGAGCTGAGTGTGTCTGAGAGTTACGTCAGATAAACATGCAAAATCGTGTTAGTTACTTGCGCTTCTGTAGGTCTTCTTTCCTAATAAGTAGCTCGTTCTCTAGATGGTCCCGATTGCTCATCTTCTTGATCTTCAGGAATTTTTCTAGGCCTTTCTCTGTTTCTTTCTCGTGGATGTTGACCTCTCCGTCAAACAGTCCTAGAATTGCGTGAAGCTCCTCTGAAGTGTGCATTTGAGGATCTATTACTGCTAGAGTAGTGAATCCCGCTGACCGCAATTCGGGTATGAGTGCAGCGAGCCATCTTCTCGTTTGAACTACATGATGTTGAAGGAGAACGTCCGAAATTATCTCAATGCAAATCCTTCTTGGACGCTGGTGAGTCGCATCTATTTTGCGGATGGCTGAAGTTAGAGCCATGTTGATGTTTGTCAAGTTGTCTACACCGTTTATCTTGACCACGTTGGGCAAGCTTTTGATGATCGCGTCTGCCTGAGGATTACACACGAAGAGGCAGAAGTTTGAGGGGAACTCCTCCGCGAGTATCTTACAGTCACACATACCAGGGTCGATGGTGACATGAAATGTCTCTTCACCCCTTTTTGCCCCCGTCTCAAGAAAACTCCTGACCAGTAAACCCCTCACGTCGTAGGAAGGTGAGGTCAAAGCCACCGCGTAGTTTTCGGGTATCCCCCCACACAAAAGCCCGTCAAGGCCTGCGTACCCAGTAGCGATGTGACCGGGAATACCCTCCGAGACTTCTGCGGCGGGTTCGGACTTCGAGACCACTTCCCGCGCAGTTTCTTCGCGAACCATTCTTGACCTTGTTTTTTCTACCCTCTTGATCGCACCGATCTCCTGATATATGCCAAGTGCTTGGTTCAACAGCGAAAAGGCTCTTTCTTCATCGCCCTCTTCGTTCCTTTCCAGATGCGTTGAGCCGTATTCGTACAGAAGATCAGCGAATGGTTCGACGTACCATTTCTGTGCATCCACGGATTTATATCCTTGAAAGCTCTTTTCGAAGTGTTGTATTGATTGTTCCCAGTTTTTCTGCTCTCTCAAGAGCATTGCTTTCAACATTTCGACTTCGGCCATAACAAGCTTGTTTTTGGCTTTTGCTGCGTACGCACGGATCTTCTCGATCAGTTCCCTGGCCTTTTCACTTTCGCCTTTTTTCAGATACAACTTCGAAAGCTTAGGCAGCACTAGTAGAACCTGGGTGTCTACGTCTCCTGCTTCTTGATATGCGCTGTTGGATTCATTAAGGTACTTCTCTGCTTCCCCGTAGTCTTCCATTTCCATGAACAATTCGCCAAGCCCGACGCCCGCTTCTGCAGAAAACTGGTATTCTCCTACTCTTCTTGCCATGTCATAGGCTTCCCTCAGATACTGAAGACTCTTCTCCCATTCTCCTAAGACGAGATAGCATACGCCAATACCGGTCAATGGGACCGAAACATGGGCGGTGTATTTGGCTCTCTTGTCAAATGCCAAAATTTCTTCAAACATGGACATTGCTCTCTGGATTTCGCCCATGTACGCATAGCTTGAAGCCAACATCACATCAAGCCAGGCTAAGCCGTATAAGCCGCCAACTTTTCTCACGAACTCCGACCCTTTCTGAGCGGTTTCAAATGATTTTTGAAGCTCTCCAATGCTACCGTAAAGTGTGGCAAGGTTGTTGTAGAAATTCGTAGCGTACCCTACCAAGTTATTCTTGAGAGCCATCTTCAGCCCTTGCTCGTAGTATTGCAGAGCCTTTTCATGTTCGCCAGATTTCAGACTTATCGTCCCCAAGTCATTATAGCACCCTGTGAGGACTTGTTGGTTGCCTAGCCTCTCTGCGAGTTCAAAGGCTTTCTGTGCCCAAGACAATGCTTCAGGTTTGCCACTTCGCCAAAGCATGTGTGAGATGTCTTCATATAGACCGGCTAGTTCCGCACTTTCAGGCTCTTTTTGAAGTATTTCCAAAGCCATGTTATGATGCTTAGAAGCAATGTCCTTGTCCCCAGCATTCTGCCAGAACAGTGATCCCATCCATCCGTGAAGTCGTGCACTGTTTTTCTTGTCTTCTAGCTGGTCCCACAAATCCAATGCTCTATCCCAGTATTCCAAGCAGACGCGTGGTTCGCCCATCCACCATTTGAGGCTACCAAGCCTTTCAATTATGCGCGCCTTCTTCTCAAGATTATCTCCTTGTTCTTCGAGAAGCTCAAGGGCATGCTGAAGGTAAGAAAAGGCCTCATTGTGAGCATAAACTCTCTGCGCTTTTTCCCCTGCCTTCAAGAAGTATTCAAGCGCCTTGTCCTTGTCACCAGCCTCCAAGAAGTGGTAAGCCAGTTCTCCCCAAAATGTTGATCAACACTACTAGCATAGACTTTCTCCAAAGCATTTCCAACAGAATCGTGAAGCTTCTTGTGTCGTAGATGGCTAACTTCTTCATGCACGACATCTCTCACCATTACATCAGCGAAACAGTACACATCTTCTGCACGAATCACCTTCTCCTTGACCAGTCCTGTCTTCAACATTCTTTCCATCAGTTCGAGTAATTTATTTTCCTCAATGCCAGTCACGCCGCGTAGAGCCTCAAATGTGAAGTCGTTACCGACGAAAGAAGCCAAGGTCAGAATGCTCTGGCTTTCATCATCCAATCGGTTTATTCTTGTCTTTATTACACTCTTTACAGTTGTAGGGAACTCGATCTTTGAGACTTCCCTGATCTTCCATTGGTTCTCCTCGCGAAAGATAACGTCTTCTTCCTTCAGAGATCTCATCACTTCTTCCACGAAGAAAGGGTTCCCTCTAGTCTTCTCATAAACTAACTCACAGAACTCTTTCGGCACCTCTTCCTGCTCCAGGATCTGCCGGATCATCTCAGAAACATCATTGAGAGACATTCGCTTCAGCATGATAGGCCTCAACAGACGTTCCCTATTCAGTTCCGCCAAGACTGGCGACAGAGGATGCTTCTCGTCAACGTCAGTCTCACGATAAGCACCCAGAAGAAGCAATCGTGTCTTGTAGATGCCGCGCGCCAAATAGTGTAAGAGCAGAAGCGAAGTCTGATCAGTCCACTGCAAATCATCAAGAACGACCAACAACGGAGCTTCCTTACAAACGTTGACTATAAACTGGAAGACTGCCTCAAACAGCCTGTCACGCTCGTGTTCAGGACCGACAGGTAGGGACTGAGGAATCGTCCCGAGCTTTTGCCTAAGTTCAGGAACCAACTTTGCAACCTCACTTGGATAAAAGCTAACAACCCTGTACAATTGCTCTGGACTACAAGCCTCCAAATAGTCTCTTAGCACCTCGCTCCATAGAACATACGGAGGAACCCCATCCATCCTGAACAGAGCCGGACATCTTCCATAGAGAACTTGCATCCCACGCAAGCGTGCGTAAGCACCGAGTTCTCTGGTCAGCCTCGTCTTGCCTATTCCAGCCTCTCCGGACAGAAAAACAAGACCGCCCTGACCCTGAATTGCCCCATCAACGGCCTCCCTAAGAAGCCTCATCTCCTCAACTCTATCAATAAGCTGACTCTCTTTTACCGCAAGAGGACGCGGGCTCGGAACAACTTCTGGCTCACGCGACGGCACAAGTATGACTCCATGCTAACGGTTAATCACATTCATCTTGTTGCGCAATCCTAAAAAAGATATCTCATACCACAAGAGAAAGTGATACAGCCCTTCTCAGCATGTGCATCGAACAAAATCAAAAACGGTCCATGCCTTTCCAAGCGCGCGCTGGGAGAGTTTCGAACCCTCGCCGAGCACAGGCAAGCATACTTTTTCCGGCAAATTCGTGTTCTGATAAGGGCTAGAGCACCATTTTGACGAGGTCAAGAGAGAGATATCGAGAAAAAGACGTGCTTTCACATGTTCTAGTTTCCTAGGAGAAAAGTTATAGTCCAGTTTGGCTCTGTTACGAGCAGGATGTAGAAGGCAATTTGTCTGGGCAAATATCTGGCTGTAGACCGAATCGAATTCATCGTAACCTATCTCTGCAACTCAAGCTGTAGCCATTGCCAACTCAGTGAAGAAGAGAAAGGGAAGAGGTTTCCAAGTCATGTTGACAAGGACAAGACTGTCGAGATTGTCAGAAAGGTCGGACAAGCGTATGCTCCAAAATCAATCATGACGTTTGGAGGAGAGCCTCTGCTCTATCCTGAAATCGTCTGCGCAATCCACGAACAAGCAAAGAAAGTGGGTATTCCCATTCGAGAAGTCATCACGAGCGGTTTCTGGTCGACAAGAGCAGAGAAGATTCAGGAAATCGCCCAGAACCTCGCGAAATCTGGTGTTAATGAAGTCTCAATCTCGGTTGACTGCTTTCATCAAGAATTCATTCCGCTTAAGACCGTTAAGAAGGCCGCGAATTCACTCATTGCGGCAGGAATTGAGCGCGTAAGCTGGAATCCTTGTTGGGTCGTGTCTAAAGGTCATGACAACAAATACAATCGCAGAACCAAGACAATCCTGCAGAAACTCCGCAATCTGCAAGTGGAAGAGAGTGAAGGAAACAGCGTGCAGCCCAAAGGAAGAGCCCGTTCATCTTTAACAGAATTCTTTCCACTGAGAACGCCAGTGCCGAAGGGAAAATGTGGCGAGATGCCCTACACGGAAGCGCTTGATTCAGTCAAAACAATTTCCGTAGAACCAGACGGAAGAGTTGCTGTCTGCGAGAATTTCTACATCGGAAACGCGTTCAAATCCGACATCATTGATATCCTAGAGAACTATGACCCGTTCAAGATTCCTGAAGCCAAATCAATACTCGAAAAAGGCATGAACGGACTGATAAAATGGGCAAAGAACAGAGACGTCGAGCCAAGGCCTGAGGGATACTACAACATCTGTCACATGTGCACCGATCTTCGAGAAAGAGCAAGCACCGCATGCTCGAATTCTTCAACCCACCGGCTACCAGTAAAAGATTAGCGCACGCGCTTTTGGGTTTTGGGCTTGGGGGTAAAGTTTTATCCAACCACCACCACCACCGACCACACCACTCTTATTACCACTCCTACTCTTGCTCCTACCACTCATCCTCCACCTACACCTACCTACCTATACCTACACACCTATACCATCGCGCGCACACACGCGCAGGGACGATGCAAAGGGTTAAGTAAGTTTAATCCTCAAGGAACTTTTGAAGCGTGTGCTATGTCGTTTTTCTTGGGGGACCTCAAGACCAAATCCAGAAAGTTCAAAGCGCTTGTGATAATTATTGTAGTTTCTGCAAGTTTTGCAGGATATGTCTGTTGGTCTTTGGTATCATGGTTTGGAAGCGTGGCTAGCTTCAAGGATACGTTGCAGAAAGACGGTTTCACAGTCATTGCTGCAAGCGACTTCTTTGGATTTCGTGATTTCATGTTTTTGCCTCCCGAGATAACTATCCACTGCCAGAATCAAGCTCAGTTTATCTATGAAGCACGCTTAGCGAATTCAACTGGAGAATGGGACAATGTCCTCTACCTGCTAGATAGTGTCCATTTTTATGCTATTAGGATAGACAATTACACCAACGAATTTCTTGGTTACGAGTATACTCCTCCACTATTCAGAATTTAGCGTGCGTTGGATAGACTATTAAATACTTTAATATGCGTTTTTTCTAGGAAAGCGCTTCTGGATTTCGGTTAATGCCCACGTTTGGGCGCGCGCGCCTGAGAAACGAAAAACAAACATGGATTCCTAGAATTGTTAATCTCTAGCGCGTGCTATCTGTCTGTGTGTAGAGCGCGACAAAATAAAATAGTGGAGCACCTATAGTCTAATCAGTGATGAAAATGAACAGCTGGAGATTCGCGGGGTTCCTGGTTCTTTTATGGTTAGTCATTCTTGGAATAGGCCTGTACATGCCATTGGCCTTTCTGGCAGCTTGGGTTCCTGGTGCAGACCATTTCGGAACAACTAGTCAAGAAGCGACTCTGAATGTCTATGTAGTTCCTTGGTTTTTCCAGGTTGAATTCGGTTTTGTTGTTATTGGTGTATTCGCAGGCTTGGGTTTGGGGTCGCAGATGGTGGGGATAAGGTCGCAGACGATCTTAAAAAGTTGGAGAACTGTTGAAGCCTACATCATCTCGGCAATAGCTGTTCTCGGGGTCTCTCTGTACCTCGCAATGTATTACCTAATCCATAACCTGATCTACCAGCTGGCTCCCAAACTCACCCTAATTACCGACACGGGCACTTATGATTTACACGCCTTCATTCAAAAAACGATATTGAGCGGCACGATTTTCTACTGGTTCTTCGGAACCGCATTCTTTTTAGTTGTCATTGCTGTGGTCCTGGGCATTTTAGTGCCATACATGGACAGCGCGAGCCAAGCTTTCTAAACTTCTAGCGCGCGCGCTTGATTTTTACTTTTTCCGTTTGGGTTTGGGGGTAAAGTTTTATCCAACCAACCAATAACAGAGATTGATTGCTAGGGCGCGCCAACACCCGACCCTTACTTCCATCTTGTAAATATCTCATCACGGCGAAAGGTGGCTGTGCTGACAAGGAACAGAATAACATCAAGCGCTAAGATGCTTGTTCGATTGATGCTTAACCTAATCAATATCCCTGCTGATGTTATCCGCTTTCTTCCGCGGCTTCCAAAAATATCCAACCACAAATAATACTATTCCTATGACTGGTAATACAATCAAAGGTGCTGAGTACCCTCTTACAATAAGCAGGATGACGCCTATAGCGATGAGGATGCAACCCATTAGGATAAGTCTTAATTTCATACTATCCACATTTTCACCCCCTCCTTATTCTGTTCATGCTTCTGATTCAGCTACTTCCATTTTGTCAATATCTCCTCCCTGCGAAAAGCGGCTGTGCTGACAAAGAACAGAATAACATCAAGCGCTAAGAAGATACCTGAGATTATGAAAAGGTTGGTAGTATCGAGACTTATCAGACCTAGCTCACCAGCAAGATAGATGCCTCCTAACGGTAGCAACATGAGAATCCCATAACTGTTGGCGCTACGCACATCATTAACTCTCGAGGAAACAATCACACTGAATTCAACGCTCAAAGTAACAGCAATAGGAACGAGAATTACAAGTATAACACCAATACTCCAGTTTGGAAAATAATAATAGCCAAGCTTGTGGAAAGTCACTTCATCAACGAGCACCATAAAGATTGAAGCACCAACATAAAGTGAAGCTAAAACTGGCAAGAGTGCGGAAAGGGTTTTTCCAAACAAAATCTCTCCATCAGTAATGGGCGTTGCCAGAAGTGGTTCCAAGCTCTTCTCAATTTTTTCTCCGACTATACTGTAAGAAGCAATCGATATAGGAATGAACACTGCTGCTATAACGAAAAAGAAGGAAAAAGAGTTGAGCAGTGGTGGAAGCTGCGCGACTGGGATTCCACCAGTCCTCCTTCCAGCAAACTCTAGTATCAGAGGAAAAATAATTGAGATGATAAGTGGAACAACGATGATTGAATACCAGATGTTTTTTTGATGCCTGAATATCTTGAAGTCTCTGGATGCTATAATCCACGCTTTAGATAGTCTCATATTTATGTCCTCACAAGCTTTAGATAGGCATCTTCCAATGTTGAACCCACAACGTTAATTGTTCGAACATGACCGCCAGCCAGCACTATAGCCTCTACAACAGCCGAGTTCTCCTTATCTGGGTCTACCACGTCAAATGTTATCTTGTTCCCATCACTAGTCAAATTCCTGAGTAACAGCTTCTTCAAAGTGCTCAGAATCACATCGTTCACTTGCTCCAGCACGATAACTGTCTTCCTGCCACTAACGGACTGTTCAAGTTCTTGAGAAGTGCCTATTGCACGCAGTTTCGTATTCAGAATTCCTATTTTATCGCATATCCTTTGTGCCTCATCGAGGTTGTGGGTATTTAGGAAAATGGTCTTCTTCTGCTTTTTCAAGTCAAGAATGAATTCCCTGACAGTTTTTGCTGATTCAGGGTCTAGGTTCACTGTCGGCTCGTCTAAGAATAATATTTGTGGGTCATGGATGAGGGCTCGTGCTATGGCAAGTTTTTGCTTCATGCCCTTAGAAAAAGTTCCTGCCAAAAAGTTTCTCTTCTCCCAAAGTCCCAACATCTCGAGGAAACGCTGGATACTCTCTTTTCTTTGAGTATCCGTGCAATCGTAAATTCTTCCGTAAAAGTCTAGGTTATCATAAGCGCTGAGATGTTCAGACAGCCCAACATTATCAGGGACCAACCCGATGATTTTTCTGATTTTCAACGAATCTATCTTGTTACCTATTTCGTACCCTGCTATTCTGGCACTTCCACTAGTCTTTGATATCAAGCAACAAAGCATCCTGATTGTAGTGGTTTTTCCCGCACCGTTCGGTCCAAGAAAACCGAAAATCTCACCTTCTTCAACATGAAAAGTTAGGTCTTCAACCGCTGTAATGTCACCGAATTTCTTCGTCAGGTTTTCAGCATCAATCAATACGGTCACCAAAGTGTGTAAGCTGTTGCGACAATAACATCAAAGAGTCTTAAAGAGGCATCAAGTATTATTTGGCTTTTTGTCTTGGCATAAGAAAAGAGCAAGTTCGAGTTTATGTTAAGTTCGCCCTTAACAACTCGATTCGTCTGGCTAACACCATCATCCTCAAGCGCGCGCGCTAATACTACTAAATAGGTTCTTGAGTTCTTCTTTCACGTCTCCACTCTTCGTATTCTTTTGTTCCCCAATTATGTTTCATCGTCGCGGCTGGAGACATTTTCTTTCTTGGTTTTGCCGTATTTTATCACCCCATTTTTAATTTTAGGCTCAATTCAGAAAAGGGTACTCAAGAAGGTTAATATCAGGAAAAGAAGCCTATTTCAAGGTTCTTTCGGAATAAGATTTTAATAGCCCAAGAAGGCTTTCTTTTCTTAGGAGAAGGCTAGAATGAAGACTAAAACGGTAAAGGTGGCTATAGATAGCTTCGGCTCTTTTCTAGGCAGAGAAAAGGGCTGCTTAGTCGTAAGAGACCAAGAACGCAAAGTAAAGAAGTATCCTCTCTTCGAGAACTCGATAGCGGAGATAAGGCTCTCTAGCGGAAATACGGTATCGGCAGGAGCGTTAGCGAGTTGTGCCTTTTGGGACATAAATCTAATCGTAACAACTCAATTCGGTAATCCGATAGCAGTTCTAAAGCGCGCGCGCGACGACTTAAGATGCTAATTTCTCGCGAAATGTTAGATGTAAATCATGTAATAAATATCAAAATAGACCGAAAGAAAGATGACTTGATTTTTCAAGTTGACCTCAAGTCGAATAAATGAACCAACTAAACCTTTAAGCGCGCGCTATATTCCATGTGATTTTGCTTGTTTAAACTCAACAGTGTGTCTACCAAGTCATCGGTATTGTATATTCTTAGGAAGACTCTTGTGGTAATTGGGTGCTTAGTGTTTTTGTTTTCTGTCATTTTTCCCTTCTTTCTCTTCAGGACAGTACTTTCTCCAACATCGAATTACGATTGGTCATATAGACGTGACTTCTACGGTAACTTTGGTGGAACAAGGCAGTTTTGGTTTATCAATAACTGGGAAAACACTGGTTCGGCAACGATGTCTTGGGCATTAATATCGATGTTCATAATTCAGGTTTTGACGTTGGTCTTTGGCGTAGCCTCTGTCTTCTTCAATAGAAGAATTCTATCATTTGCTCCAGTTTTGCTGTGTCTTGGAGTTCTGGGTTTGATGATTTATGCAATAGGTGACAGAGATGGAGAGTATCAACAAGGCTACTACCTGATTTTTCCCTCACTTGCCTTGTTCATATTTGCCTTCGTACTAAATGAAGTGACAAAGAAACAACAAACATCAGCTCGCGCTTAGGTTTTGTGTGTGTGGGGGGGTAAAGTTTTATCACAAAACCCAAAACTGGAAAAATGCATTGTAGTGCAATATGTTTTAATGGATTTGGTTAGTGTGCGTGGTTTTCCAACATATTTATTTGTCAGTAAAACTATTCGAGATCTATAGCGCGCGCTAAGAATCCTAGAAACAAAGTAGATACAAGAAAAACAGAAGACAGAACTAGCGTGGCAACATGACAGAAATGTGATATCAAGTAGATGTGGGAACTGAATGAAAAAAATTCTCTTTGTGAGCGGCTCGATCGGTTTAGGACATGTAGGCAGAGATTTGGAAGTTGCTGGAGCCCTCAGGAGGATTCGGCCTGACGTTGAAATATCTTGGATGGCTGAGCCCCCAGCCTCGGGAGTTCTCGAAAACGCTGGGGAAAAGCTTCTTCCAGAAGCAGGTTTGTTATCCTCGGCCAACGCGGAGTTGGAAGGATTAGCCAGAGAATACAAGGCAAACTTGGTACAGTGGGTCATGAACATGCGAAAGGGTTGGTCCCGGAATGCCGAAGTCTATGCTGGGATTTCTGAAGAATACAGTTTTGACCTGTGGATAGGGGACGAACCATATGATATTATGATTGCAATGCAAAAGAACCCAGGCTTGAAGAAGTGCCCTTTTGTGGTTATTTATGATTTCTTGGGGCTTGACGCAACCACTTGGAATCCAGTTGATCATCTTGCCGCTTACATGACGAATAGGCTCTGGGTCAAGTTTTTGGTAGGTGAGCCGTCTCTCGCGGATCGAAGCATCTTTGTTGGTGAAATCGAGGACGTTCCAGACAAGAGGTTTGGTTTCATGCTGCCCAACCGTCGCAGACTCGCCGAGAAACTGATTAACTTTGTGGGCTATGTGTTTCCAGAGGATATTGAAGACTTCAGAAACAAGGCTAAGGCGCGCAAACTCTTGGGTTACGGAAATGAACCTTTGATTTTGTGTTCTATTGGTGGGACATCAGCGGGGAAAAACCTGTTGGATCTGTGCGTTAAAGCATACCCGATAGTCAAGGACAAAATTCCTAACCTTCAAATGGTCTTGGTTTGCGGGCCGCGTGTAGCGCCAGACTCGATTCAAACTCCCGCAGGGGTGAAGATTTTTGGGTACTTGCCCAGTCTGTATAGGCACTTGGGCGCTGCAGACCTTTGCATTGTCACTGGAGGCGGAACAATAACGCTTGAATTGACTGCACTTCAAAGACCGTTCCTGTATTTTCCGCTTGAGCACCATTTTGAACAGGAAATTGACGTGGCGAATAGATGCCAAAGACACGGAGCAGGCATCAGAATGACTTGCTCAAAAACCACGCCCGAATCATTATCAGAAGCTATTGTCTCAAACATCGGAACGCATGTCGATTACCCATCGATACCCACTAATGGCGCACAGGAAGCAGCCAGAACAATCCAGTCAATTCTCTAGGCTCCTGTTTCCATGTTTTTCTCTCCAGGAAAAAGGCTTGCCCATTTTTTTGGGCATAATTTCTAAGGGCTATTTTTAGCGCGCTTTTTTGACGACGACGTCTTAGCGCGCGAGTATTCTCTTACACATGGTGCGGTAGCCCAGGAGAAACCGCTACTTAGGCCATAGTTTGTACTTTCTAGCTTAAGGAGTTTCGCCCATATCCTCTCTTTCTCGAAAGCGACAGACATGTGGTCGAGCAAAATGAGCAAGTATTTAAAGCAAACGTGTTAACGAATTCGCGTGAGGGTCGGCGAGTTGGTCGCAGGGGTTAAAGAGATTCAGAAGCATTTCAAAATGACAGATGGCTTTGACCTATTTTGCAGACATTGGAAAGCCGATGGAGAGAGCAGAAAATCAGTCGTGTGCATCCATAGCATAGGGGGACATTCCGAAGTTTTCCGAGTTATGGGACAGGATTTGGCCGAAGATGGAATCGAAGTCTATGCCTTAGACCTTAGAGGTTTTGGAAACTCCAAGGAAAAAGGCTTGCCAAGAGGAGACACCAAGGATTTCAATAGGCACCTACGAGATTTGGAGGAAGTAGTAGATTTCGTACGCAAGAGACACCTCAAGAACAGAGTCTACATGTTTGGTTGGAGTCTAGGCGTATTGTACACTCTTTGGTATTCTGCAAATCATCCAGATTCTCTCGACGGAATAATACTTGCAGCGCCTTACTGGGTCGGGTCAATGCCCCGAAGATATTGCATTAAGATCCCGTCTATGCTCGTCTCTGCGCCTGAGACGATCTACGACACCTACAAGACTTGGTCCCGTGAGTTCAAGGAAAGCGCAGAGGGCAAAATCCTGCGCCAAGATCCACTGTTCACAACAAAGCGCAGTTGGCGTTGGCTAGGCGGCGTAAAGGAAACTTTGAGCGATAGAGTATTGCAAAATGCGTCGCAGACAGAGAAACCCACTCTGATAATTCTAGGCGGGAAGGACGACAAGGACATTCGAGACAGGGCCAAACAACTCCTTGAGAGTTTGGCAGCGAAAGATAAGTCAATCCAAACCTTTCCAGACGCAGACCATTTCTTTTATCATGCCTTATTCTTCAAGACAACCGCCAAGCATGACCAGGCAAAAAGAAAGCGGGTGACCTCTGTCGTTAAGGATTGGTTGAACGCTCACTAGACCATTTCTAATGCTAGTGAGCGCGACCCAGTTCAAGCTGGAAAAGCATGAATCCATTCCTAAGCAATGGTAGCCCGGGATAGCTTCAAACACTCGGTTCAAACTTTTCCTGCATACTATCAATCTGCGAGCAAAAACTAGCTTAATTGCGATTGAAATGACTAGATTTCATTGTTGTTTTGGCTATTCACCCGAGAGCTCGACTTTTTTCCGCGGTCATGTTATGGAAGGCGTCAGGTTAACTAAACCTAGGTGGGATATTTCGGCAGATTCATGAGAACTTGGAAAACAATCTTCGATTTGCCATTTTTCATTTTGTTGGTTTAAATGACCACGCCCATGCGGTGGAGTTCGTCCAGCAAGCTTGCCTTTGTCTGTTTGAGTCTTTGCCTCTGTTCAGCGTATTCGTCGCCACTTATCCTGTCAGCTCGAAAGTCTTGGTCGAGTTTTTCCAATTGTGCATCTATGTCAGACAGTCTTGATTTGAGTTGATCAACGTATGAGATGGCTGCGGTCGATTCTAATGTTTGAGCGGGCGTCAAAGCCGCTTTTATGGCGCCATCTTCGATGCGCAGGATTCTGTCTCCTCGCCTGGCAGCATTTGGGTCATGAGTAACCATCACAATGGTCTTGCCCAGTTCTCGGCTAATATTCACCAAGTAGTCGATCACGATTTTGGCGTTAGTAGTGTCTAATTCTCCTGTCGGCTCGTCGGCTAGGATTACTGGGGCGTCGTTGGCTAGAGCAGCAGCCATGGTTATGCGTTGCTGTTCTCCGCCGCTTAATTCGTCGGGTTTATGATCGGCTCTTTGAGTTAGGCCCACTATTTCAAGCAATTCTGTGACACGTTCTTTTCGTTTACCTCTTCCCGCACCTATGGCTATCATTGGCAGTTCGACGTTTTCAGCAGCTGTCAACGTGGGAATTAGATTGAGAGTCTGGAAAATGTGTCCCACGGTTTTCCTTCGATAATCAACGAGCTGAGAGGTTGAGAGCGCCGTGACTTGCGTACCACCTACTACGACGGAGCCTGCGGTTGCCGTGTCTAATCCTCCTATTATGTTTAGTAGAGTGGTCTTTCCGCTTCCACTTGGTCCTATGATTGAGACCACTTCGCCCTCTTTCACTGACATGCTTAGTCCACGTAGAGCCTGAACCTCCACTTTGCCCAGATGGTAAACTTTAATCAGGTCTTTGACGATTATTTCTGCACCTTTCAAACTTCTCGCACCGTCCTTTCTAACCTTGAACTGTATCTTTTTGCCAGGAGAATGACCGGGATGATGGTTGACGCGAAGACGAGGAAGAAAGAAACGAATAGGGTCAAGAGTGCATCAGGCGGAAAGACCATGTGCCAGCTCAAAGGGATGGATGAATAGAAGGCGGTGTTCACAGCGTTGTTTGACGCAACTATTCCGCGCACCACTATGAGTCCCACAACCGTGCCCACAAGCACCGCGAATGTCACGACCGCAAGGCTTTCGGTGAGAAGCATAACGAGCAATTGCTTGAATGAGAGCCCCCGAACGCTCATGATTGACGCCTCACGTCTCCTCTCTGTCAAGCTGACCAACGTGACAAGTGCGGTTCCGACTGAAGCCGCCGCCACCATGAAAAACACGCCTAAGTGTAGAACGTCAAAAGATCCCGTAAGGGTAAGGTTGCTCTGCTCTTCCTCAAGCTGCTCAGCCACGGAGGACACTGAGCTGACACCGTTGATTTCCAATCCGCGAATCTGATCCGCGACATCCTCACTGTCCGTGCCGCCTTGCAACTTGATGAGTATTTTGGCTGAGGCTGAACGAACTACGTTTTCTTTTAGCTGGTCGTACAGTCCTTCTGGAACATAAGACCAGTACTGACCTGAAGATTGCGCCGACTCGATTCCGAAAAACCCTATAACCGTCAACTCTTCCGTCTGCACTGCTCCCGTGGATGAGTCACCAAAAGTCACGGTGACGACATCGCCAACCTTCTTGCTAAGAGTTGTGGCTTTGCTGCGATCCAAAATAACGGTGTAATTGTTTGAACTCATAGTTTCAAAGGCTTTTTCAACCGAGTTACCGCTGAACAGGTCGTCCTCATAATAAGCTGTCGAAAGCCACGTTTTGGGATCTACCGCCCGAAACTGCATTCCTACATACCCTCCAGAACCAGCTGAACCCGTGAAACTGTATTCTGCAGTCATAGATTGAACGTGAGACACGTTGCTGGTGATGGCATTTATCATCTGCGAGGCATTCGCAGGCGAACTCAATGCAAGACTAACATCCGAGCCAACAGCAAAGTGAGCTCCACGAATAACTAAGTCTTGTTCACTCGCCAGGGTTCCAACGACCTGAAAACTGTAGCCAATAATGAAGGCTATGAGAAATGCGGCGGCAGCGGCACGAGCAGGGTTTCTACGGACACTCTTGGTCGCAAGCTTACCTAGATCACCCAAAAACCTAGCAGCCCTAGCCATGATTTCTTGGAACATCGAGCCACTTACGAAGATTTTTGTGAACCCCCAGAAGAACAGAAACGGCCCGACATAAGTCAGTCCGAAATCGATGGCAACAACTATTCCTAACAAAATGAAGACGAGAACGTTCGACGGAGCTCCTCCGAGCCCCGCCTGAAGATTAATGCCCAGAAGAAACACGATTATTTTAAAAGAACCGAGAAGGAGTGCAACCCAAGGCCACAGCCGCTTGTACGGTTTATCCTCTTCCACGTACACGTATTCTCTCAAAGCGTCCACTGCGGTCATCTTTGAAGCCTTTCTTGCTGACCGATAAACCGAAAGAAAGGTGATGATGAGGGCGAAAACCATGGTCAAAATGATGGTGTCAGATCCCAATACAAGCGTGCCGATGGATTGGCCGCCAGCGGCCGCGACAAACCATGGAGTAAGAGTCAAACTCAACGCTATGCCCAGCAAACCTCCAAGTAGCCCTATCAGTGCAGCCTCGAACAGAAACATCCACCAGAGTTGTCGCTTAGAAAACCCTTTGGTCGATAGGAGACCGATCTCCCGGCGCCTCAGGTTGAAGGACACGTCAGAAACTGTTGAGCCCACGTACCAGGCCACAAAAAACACCGGTAAAGATGCTATGATGAAGGTAAAACGCATCGCAAACGAGGTACTCTGAAAACTGTCCAACGGGTAGGCTAGATTGTCTTGAGCAGACAAACCAAAACGTGAGACCTTTTCACTAATCTGCACTGTAACCGCTTCAAGCCTGTTGGCTGAACCGGTGACGTCCCACGGGCTGATAAGGCTCGAGCGGTCAACAAAAACCTGAATTGCGGTGCTGAGTGGAGAATATTCAGGCGAAAAATCATACACGACATCGAGCAGCTTAGCAAAAGTTTTCTCCCAACTAGTGATAAAAAGATTAGCGTTCTGTTGTGGATAAAGCTGGCTCGCGGCCGAGCTAAATGCTATAGAAAGCTCCTGTTCACTGAGATGAACAAAACCAGCTACTTTAAGATTCACAATAAGTGATAATGTTGGTACATGAGAATACATCGTGATATTTATCGGAATGACGTCACCAATGTGAACCTTTCCAACGTCAGGCGATTCTGCCCAGACATACGTTTCATTCTCTCCTAAAGTGGAGGTGTTGCAGACAAGAGAGTGCTCAGGTATCCCAATCAAATTGATGGAAGTCGTGAAATTGAGCTTCTCAATATTATTGAAATCCACGTATGAAGAAATTGCCTCGACGTGAGTTATGCCTTGCACAGTTGATATCGCGTTAATTGCATCTGACACGTTTTTGGAGGACAACAGGCTATTCGCTGGAAAACCATTAATATATGCGTAGGAACTGTAACCTATGGAAATGTCAACTGGAATTTTACTCAGCGCTTGATCAAGAGCCCGCCACGCAGCTGTATCCGCGCCCACGTTGATGCCCGCGAAAAACGTTGAAGCCAAAACGATGCCTAGCAATAAGGCTATGAACAGTCGCCATGAACGAACAAGTCGCTTAAAGGTGTACGAAAACGACAAGTTTAATCAAATAACAGTTTGACCGATAACCAATTTCAGTCTTTTGGTTCAAATGATTTCGCAAAGACGAGAGTCTGAACATCGTCCTGACTAGGGTTTGTTGGTAGCCCGGGATAGCTTCGAGCTCTCGCCAAGCATATCCAGTATGATTTTTTACTCGTAAAAACGTGCCCCGATCCCGGCCGAAGCACCATTTTACTGGTATAATCTTAGTGCGACAGCAGGAGCCTCAGACTTCTCGGAATAACCCTTCACAGGTAAAGAAACCGAAAGTCTGATCCGCCAGACAAGCGCGCGCTGGGAGAGTTTCGAACCCTCGCCGAGCACAAGGCAAGCATACCTTTTCCGGCAAATTCGTTTTCTGATAATGGCTAGAGCACCATTTTGATGAGGTCAAGAGAGAGATAGCGCCCGCTCACGCCGGTTTCCAATGAGAATTTGGCGCGTTATCTACTTCCTGATTTCTTATGGTCCGAGAAAATGAGCATATCGAGTCAACAGCTCAGAAGAAGCGGGCGTCCGGGTTCTGTGAAGTCTTTGTCACCTTGCTAATTTTGGTCTCCATGTGAAAATTCGTCACCTGCAACGATACTAGCGCGTAAAGGGACGTGAACCGTTCGCTGAGTTTTGTTCGATGTTCATAACGACTGACCTATAGCGACCCTAACCTGTCGCGAGTCGATTGCAAATTCTTCAGCAAGGCTTGGCTATTAGGAAAAACTCTCACCCCGACACGCAAGAAATTGAGCTTTATTTGAAGATAAGCAATGGTAATCATCACTATTATGAATTTGCCGACTTCGTAGTTTCTCTTGCTCATTCTATGATTCTACCTCTCTGAGATGGCGTGCGCAACCTATTTAAGAATCACGATTATATCACGTCGATGGTTTGGTGCACAAATTATGAAAAGTAGGATACGATTGGTTTTAGGCGTTGTTCTTCTCGCCATTTTCATTACAGCATTGTGCACTTCGTTCGGCGCCGCTGCCACGACAGGATGGAGCCAGACGTACGGAGGTTCTGGAGACGATGAAGCGTATTCCCTAGTCCAAACAAGGGACGGGGGCTACGCGTTAGCGGGATTCACAAACTCCAGCGGCGCGGGCAGCTATGATTTCTGGTTGATCAAGACCAACTCTTCTGGAGGCATGCAGTGGAACCAGACCTACGGTGGGGCAGGGGACGATGAAGCCTATTCAGTCGTACAAAGCAACGACACGGGATACGCAGTAGCCGGGTTCACGGATTCTTACGGTGCCGGTGAAACCGACGCTTGGCTTGTCAGAACAGACTCTTCTGGAAACATGCAGTGGAGCCAAACCTACGGGGGAGTAGCGCAAGACGGCGCATACTCTGTAATCCAAACCAGCGACGGAGGCTACGCGTTAGCGGGGTTCACTGATTCCTTCGGGGCAGGCAGCTTCGATTTCTGGCTAGTTAAGACAGACTCTCATGGAAATATGGTGTGGAACCAGACTTACGGTGGGACAGGGGACGATGAAGCCTCGTGTGTGGTTCAGACCAGCGACGGAGGCTACGCGTTAGGGGGGTACACGAACTCTTTCGGCGCTGGCAGCTACGACTTCTGGCTTGTCAAGACCAACTCTTCTGGAGGCATGACGTGGAACCATGCTTACGGTGGCTCGGGAGACGATGAGGCTGAGTGCGTTATTCAGACCAGCACTGGCTACGCCCTAGCCGGATACACCAACTCAACTGGAGCAGGCAACGACGATTTCTGGCTGGTTACGACCGACTCCTCTGGAACGTTACAGTGGAGCCAAACCTACGGAGGAGCATACGACGAAATAGCAAACGCGTTAGTTCAAACCAGCGACGGAGGCTACGCACTAGGAGGCCTAACAGGATCCAACGGCGCCGGCGACGTTGATTACTGGCTCGTCAAGACCACGTCTACCGGAACCACGCAGTGGAGCCAAACCTACGGAGGCTCAGATGACGATGAAGCGTATTCCCTAGTTCAGACAAGCGACGGAGGCTATGCGTTAGCCGGGTTCACAGCTTCCTACGGCGCCGGCAGCTACGACGCCTTTCTAGTCAAAACCGACTCCTCAGGAAACAGCATGATGCCACAGTCATCATTCTCCATCCCATACTCCACCATAGCGATAGTAGTCGTGATTATAGCAGTCATAATAATAGCAGTCGTATTCATAGCCCGCAGCAGACGTTCCAGGTCCGACACAGGCAGTGGTCAACAGTATCCACCCCCAAGTCCCGAAGTGAAACCGCCATAAGAGACTCGCTCGGCTCAGGCCGCGAACCGTTCTCTAGAATTTTCCCAGATCAGACTATCATATCTCGTCTCCAAGTAGGCTTGCGCGCGCGCTAATCCCTGACTATTACAATGAAAATTACATCTGACATTACAAACAAAAGGGCCGAGTCCACTCTGAACAGCCTTTCAGCCCGTTTTTCTTCATGGTTTGTTACCACACACATTACATCTGACATTACAAGTGAAAAAGGGGAGCGACCCAGCGCGCGCGGCATGATCCGCCAGCCAAGATCAACTGGACAGTCATGGTCTGCATGCGAGGACAATTGTGAGACTTGAACTTGACGAACTCAAAACTCAAATACAAGCTCTACCTATCGAGTAATCTTCTTGGTTGAAGGTGAAATTAATGGCTGGAAATGCAGTGTCAGACTATAATACGCTGATGGAGAAAGCCAAGGAACTTGCTATTTTGATGTCAACGGAATCCATGATTAGCTGGGATATGGAGACGATGATGCCTCCGAAGGGTATCAACCTGCGCAGCCAGCAACTTTCTTTACTCAGTGTAATTGAGCACAAGATGAGCACTCACCCGGAGATTGGAGCCCTACTGCAGAAGATCAAGCGAAGCCCAGAGTATGACAAGCTTGACCAGGTGCAGAAAAGAAACCTTTACCTCATCCAGAAACGCTACGACGAACAGACGAAGCTTCCAGAAGAACTCGTAGCAGCGATTGCAAAACAGCAGGCTCTGTCTATTGACACGTGGAAGAAGGCGAAAGCGGCCAAAAACTATGCCATGTTCAGACCTGAGCTTGAGAAACTCGTTGAACTGCAGAAGAAGGCCGCGGACATTTTGATGAAGGTAAAAGAGACGGCAACACCCTACGATGCGATGATAGACATCTTCGAACCCAAGATGACCGCCAAAGCAATCACCAAAATCTTCGATGAACTCAGAGAAGGGCTAGTTAAGGTTCTGAAGAAATGTGAGGCTGCGCCGAAACAGCCGGATCTAAGCGTTCTGAAGCACAAGGTCCCGATAGACGTGCAATACAAAATCGCGGTGGCGCTCGCCGAGGCCGTCGGGTACGATGTAACATCAAAACGAGCAGGAGGCAGAATCGACCCCACCGAGCACCCCTTCACAACAGGCTACTACGACGATGTTAGAATAACAACGCACTATTACGAGGATCTCTTCGCATCCTCAATCTTTTCCGTTCTGCACGAAGCAGGGCACGCCATGTACGAACAGAACCTCAAGCAGGAATGGATGTACCAGCCGATCGGCAGCGGCGTTTCAAGCGGTTTCCATGAGTCACAATCCCGTTTTGTCGAAAACGTTGTGGGCCGATCCCGCGAGTTCTGGACCTACTTCCTGCCAAAGCTCAAAGAAGTCGGCGGTAGCACGCTGTCAGGCTTGAATCTGGACAAGTTTGTTCACGCAATAAACCAGGTTAAACCCTCAAAAATCCGCGTTGAAGCAGACGAAGTCACCTACGGACTGCACATAATCATAAGGTTCAACATTGAACGCGACCTCTTCGCCGACAAAATAACAGTCAAGGAACTCCCAGAAATATGGAACCAAAAGTACAAAGAGTATCTAGGCTTAAAAATCGAAAACGATTCAGAAGGCGTAATGCAAGACACCCACTGGGCCAGCGGCTATTACGGCTATTTTCCAAGCTATGCATTGGGCAACATCTACGACGGACAATTACTCACAGCAATGGAGAAAACTTTACCAGACTGGCGGAAACAACTGACGAAAGGCAACTTCAACGAGGCAAAAGCGTGGCTGACCAAAAACGTTCACAGCCAAGGAAACCTCTACGACCCCCCCGACCTAATCAAGAGAATCGCAGGAACAGAAATAGACGTAAAACCGTACATGGGGTACCTGAACAAGAAGTTCTCTGAACTCTACGGTTTCTGATCAGACGCACTCTTTGCCCGATGCAAAAACACTCTCAACAATACGTACGCGACGATTCCCCCGACAAACAAGTAAACCCCAGTCCAGCCGACGATATTATCATAATAGTTTGCCCCGTACAAGAACAAGATGACTCCTAAGATAACAACGAACAAACACGCGAGTCCCTTCCATTCCACAAGACCAGCTCCGCAAACCGGTTTTAACCCTCTTACAATATCTCAAAGTATATAGACTTAACGATTACAGACCAATGTCCACATCAAAACAACAGTCGACAGCACACAAGCCCGCCTCTTCGAGCACAACACAGTCGAAACCCAGACAGTTCATCCACCCTCCTCACCACACCTACAGACAATGTCACGAGCATGCCGAAAAAGCGTCTATAGTCCAGTGTGGCTCGACACTTGAATGCAGAACTGCCTGCGCATTTGACTTTTTTCCTGCATGTTTCCGACAGTCTTATATACCACTTATGCATCCAAATAGCGTGTGTGATCAGCAAATGTCGGAACACAACGTTAAGAAGCCTGAAACAAGGGAAGAGTTTGTCGACATGCTCCTAGAAGCTGCGAAGAAGGCTGCCGAAGACCGCGGTGTCCCGAAGGTTAGACCGACAAAACCTACAGTTCTTGGAACAGCTGAAGTCTTAAACATACACAGGGACACCCTTTATGCTTGGCTTAAGGAGTTTAATGTCGATTTCAAAGATATATCAGACAGTATTCCGACAGACATTGTGTCGGCATATGGGGACGCAACGGGGAAGGTCTATTTGATTGGGGAAGCACTTGTCGGAGACGGGAATGAAGTTGCACACATCGATCTTCTGATAGGTGACAAGAACGGGCCAGTTGGAAACGCGTTTGCGCAAGGCATGTGCAGTCTTTCAGCAGGGCACACGCCGCTTTTGGCGGTCATACGTCCCAACCTTCCGCCCAAGCCGCACACGCTTCTTGTGCCAAAAGTCACTACGAAGAATATGGAGGACGTGAACAAGATCTTCGGCCCAGCTCAGGCTGCTGTGGCGAAGGCCGTTGCAGACGCGGTGGAAGACGGGATAATTCCAACCGACAAGATTGATGATTGGGTGATCATATGCAGCGTCTTTGTTCATCCAGCAGCAAGCGATTTTCGAAAGATCTACCATTACAATTACGGAGCCACGAAACTGGCCTTGAAACGAGCCCTGGCGAAGTATCCCCCGCTGGAGAAGATCCTCTACGACAAGGACAGAGGCAAACATCCGATAATGGGATTCAAGGTGCCGCGTCTATGGAGACCACCGTACCTGCAGATTTCACTTGACAACCCTGACTTGGACAGTGCAAAGAAGATCATAGCTCAGCTGCCAGGAAGCGACAGGATAATCATTGAAGTGGGCACCCCGCTTATCAAGAGATACGGAACAAAAGTGATAAACGAACTCAGAGAAGTGGCCAAGAGCATGTTCTTCGTTGCAGATCTGAAAACATTGGACGTTGGAAAAGTCGAAGTTGACCTTGCCTACGACGAAACCGCAGACGCTGTGGTAGCCTCTGGACTTGCACCGGCTGAAACCCTTGACGCGTTCATTCACGAAGCAAAAAGACTGGCAACGTACGGAGTGGTGGACATGCTCAACGTCGAAGATCCCCTCAAGAAGCTCAAGTCTATCAAAGAATTTCCAGACATAGTAATCTTGCACAGAGGAATAGACCAGGAAACCGGAAGAACGCACGGAATGGAGATTATCCCTGAAATACGTCAAACCTTCAAGGACAAGAAATTCCTCATCGCCGTAGCAGGCGGAATAGTGCCAGAAACGGCCCGCGAAGCGTTGCAGAAAGGTGCAGACATAATCATCGTCGGACGATACATAACCCAGTCAAAGGACGTTGAACGCGCAGTGAGAGACTTCCTGGAAGCAACACCAGAAATGCGAGAAGACATCGATCTGTTCAGAGTCCATGTCGAGTAAGCATCTGTCCACTTTTTTTCTCCTGCCTATGCGAAGATCTTGAAGAAGACGAAGGCAGCGAAGAATATTGCACCGGCCACAACAAAAACTTGGAGGAACCCCGAAGCCTGAGCGATGAAAGGGCCAATAAATGAGCCGAAGGCTCCTCCCACGCCTATCAGAACATTGATCAGACCCGCTTTGCCTGCTGGTATAAGCTCCATAGACAGAGAAAGAATGGCCACCATAAAGACTGCAAAGAGAAATCCCATAGCAACTAGAATTCCGGTAGTCAGCAGAACGTTAAAAGATGACAGATTCAACGCGGCAAGAAGCACGAAGGCAAGCAGGCTTCGAAACAGCACTAGTCTGGCTACGCGGGCTTTCCCAGTTGACCCCTGCGACCTTCTGCCAGCCAATACGTAGCCCCCAATAGCTCCCCCGGAATTGAGCACGTAAATCGCGAAGACGAATCCCGCCGTGGGGGCGATGCTGTTCACAAACACGGGCATTGGAGTGAACAATATGCTCGTGGCAAGCGAGAAAAGCACTAGTCCGCAGCAGAAGGCTGTGACGTTCTCTCTTTTCAATTTCTCATCCAGACCTATGCCGTCCATCATTCTGGAAGCTACAAAAACACCGTGAGACGCGAAGTCCACAGTCTTCTCGAGGCTCACCAAGCTTCTCTCAAAAATCATGGGCGGGTCCACCACGAATATAGCGGAAAGAACGAATGCCACGAAGTTCAGTCCTGCAACAAGATAAAGCGTGCTCGTTGGGCCGAACCCGTAGAATGAAGCGAAGAAGCCTAACACTAAGCCGATCACTGATCCGACTTCCGTGAGTCCTTCGTAAAAGGCGAAGTTCCTCTCCCAGTCTTGATGTGAATATAGTTCAGAGATGAGAACGTTCTTCGGAGCTTCATGGGCAACGTGAAAAATCGACATTACCGCGTAGAGCACAATAAGCAAAGGCATGTACGTCGTGAAAGTGAAGAGATATATCATGACGGTCGAGCCGAGCAACGCAAGGAGAATATAACGTTTGTAGTGTCGCGTCTTGTCGCATAAATATCCCCAGACGAACGAGGCGGGGATAGCTGCGAAAAGGGCGATGGCGGTGATGACTCCAACATAGAATAATCCGTTCTTGGAGTCGATTATGAGTAAGTACAGCGGCAGGAAAATGGAGAGTAATGCGAAGGCCATTTCGTGGAAGAAGAACCCCAGCCGCCACATAGCCAGAAAACCTCGTCAAAGTAAGATTAAAACTTTTACCCAACCAAAACCAACGAACCCGGGATTCGTTCTCGCAGGCATGAGCGCTAGTCTATCCATCTTGTGACCTCGTGTGGGCGCGGCCGTCTAGAGGGAGGAGGAATCATGTCGGCGTATCCTGTGAGGCGCGCGCGCTCTTGTGCAATTAGAGCCTGATGGTTGAATCAGTTGTTATTCCACAAGCAACAAGATCCACAAGAAATAAGAACATAGTATCTGATAGTGTTCTATTGATAGGGTAATATGGAGAAGTCTCCTTGACATCTCTTGAGCGTGATCGTGTTCCGAGTGCTCGTCCTATCACTGCGAAAGAGGCTCCGCTTGTAGACAGACTTGAAGAAATGAATATTCTGAAGGAAGCTATTTACAGGGCAGTCCACGGTGAGGGCGGTCTCGTTTTCCTCCATGGCGAGGCTGGAATCGGAAAGACAAGACTAACCAGAGAGCTCAGCGCCTATGCACGTCTGCACGGGGTGCAAGTGCTGTACGGCAGATGTCCAGCTTTGTTCAGAATGGATGGTGTTCCTCCATACATTCTCTGGAAGGAAGTAATCAAAGACTATCTGGAAGCATGCACTCCAGAACAATTGTACAGGGTCGTTGGCTATTATCCGGCGGAAGTCGCTAAGCTAGTGCCAGAGATTAGCCAGAAGCTCAGATCAATTCCACAGTCTTTTCCGATAAGTCCTGAACAGGAGCAAAACAGGCTCTTTGAAGCGGTGTCACAGTTTGTCACGAACATTTCCAGAGAGACTCCCTTGTTGGTGGTTCTTGATGATTTGCAGTGGACCGATCCATCCTCGCTTCTGCTATTGCACTATCTGGCGCGTGATGTGCAGAAGTCGTCCTTGCTTCTTTTGGGGGCTTACCGTAGCACTGACATTGATTCCAAGCATCCTTTGACTCCAGTCTTGGCCGAATTGAAGAGAGAACGGTTGCCGCAGTCTGTCTCCTTGAAGCGAATGTCACTAGAAAATACTTCAGAAATGATCAGGCAAATCTTCGAGCAAGACGACATTCCACCAGAATTTTGCAGGCTGGTCTACGATAAAACAAGGGGCAACCCGTTCTTCGTAGAGGAAGTGATAGAATCTCTGAAAGAAGAAGGCGTAATCTACCGAGAGGAGAATAGATGGGAGATTAAGGAAATTTCAGAGATCGAGTTTCCTGAGACCGTAAAGAGCGTTCTGAAAACGAGATTCGCTCGTCTAGATGAGAGGAATGCCAGAGTGTTTTGACTTTTGCTTCCTTTGTTGGAAACGATTTCACCTTGGAGGCAATGTGCGCCCTCACTGGCATCGAAGAGAATAAACTGCTTGAATTGATGGACAGAATGCTCAAGACCGGTCTGATCAAGGAAAGGGAGATCCGTGGAGAAGGGGTCTGTTCTTTTGCCGACATACTGGTCAGAGATGTCGTGTACGATGAAGTCAGTCTTTTGAAGAGAAAGAAGCTTCACAGGGTTGTGGGATGTGCCTTGGAAAAGGTCTATGCTAAGAAGATTGATGAGCATTTTGGAGAGCTAGCCTCACACTTTCTTGAGAGCGGAGACAAAGACAAGGCGCTTGACTACTTCTTGAAAGCTGGAGACAAGGCTGCAAAGATATATGCAAATATCGAAGCTAGTTCCTACTTCCAGCCTGCTCTCAAGCTTCTTGAAGAGAAAGAAGGCGAAACTCGGGAAAAAGCACGTGTTCTTGAGAGGCTTGGAGACATCAAAAGGCTTGTTGGAGAATATGAGACTTGCCTGAAGAATTGGACTGAAGGATTGCAGCTATGGAATCAGCTCTGCGAGAAGGCGGACGTTGCAAGACTACACCGCAAGATAGCTAATGTTCTCTGGGAAGAAATGGGCGATGCTGGAAAGGCCAAGGAACACCTTGATAACGCTTTAAAGATTTTGGAAGCCGAGCCTGAAAACATCGAATTGGCGAGCCTCTACGAGGAGATGGCTCACATGTATTATCGTGTTGGAGATATGGCTAAGGCTCTTTCTTGGGCTGAGAAAGCGCTTGAGCTTGCCAAAAAACTGAATGCTCATCAAGTTGTAGCAAGTTCGTGCGCCAGCTTAGGAACGATTTTTTCCTTCACCGGAGACATGAATAAATCCCGTGAATGTTTGGAGCGAGCGTTGAAAATAGCACTTGACAAAGGCTATGTAGACACTGCATTGCGTACATATCAGAACCTCGCTGGCGCACTTCCAGCAGAAGAAAATGAAAGAACGTTAGAATGTTACGAGAAAGGATTAGAACTGGCAAAAAAGGTGGGGGACGTCTCCTATCAATCTTGGATTGGCCTCACTCTGGCTTGGAGATACATTGGCATGGGAAATATGAACAAAGCACTTGCCTTGGTGGATGAATCAGTTGCATTGGACAGAAAAGCTGGCAACATGACTCAACTTTCTAGTTCTATTGATGGTCTTGGGATCGTTTACCAGATACTGGGAGAATGGGACAAAAGCGAACAATGCCACAGTGAAGCTTCGAACATTTCCCAAGGGCTAAACGATTGGCAAGCGATAGTTTTTAATTGCTGGGCGCTCGGATGGCTTCATCTTGAAAAAGGAGAATATGTCAAAGCGAGAGAACTACTTGAAAAAGCTTGTGAAGTCTCTGAAAAGGCTGGAGCAGAATTTTACCAAACGAGTAACTCTCAATGGCTTGTTTGGACCTACATAGAACTTGGAGAAATCGATAAAGCCAACAGTCTAATTGATAGCCTGCAAAAGTTTGCTTTCGAAAAAGAGGATAAGGGCCTCATCGTTACCGCAGATATGTTGAGAGCAAGGCTGCTTAGTGCCCAGAAGGAATGGGAAAAATCCATCGAACTTTTCGAAAAGAGCCTTCAGGAGCATGAAGCTCTCAATGCGAGGCGATGGAACGTCTACCTTTTCGCCAAATGGGTTCTCGTTGAATATGCTCGTGCATATTTGGAAAGAAATGCAGATGGCGACAGAGAAAAGGCCCGCAGTCTACTCGGCCAAGCTTTGGAAACGTTCCAGAAAATGGGGGCCAAGAAAGACGTTGAAAAAGTAGAAGCAAAATTGCTCTACATAGAAACAGGTCAAGTGGCCTCAGTGCCCAAGCCTTTAGGCCTTGTTGCCACCGGGTATGCTGATCTTGACAAGTTGCTCCTTGGAGGAATACCTCCAAGCTATGCAGTAGTATTGACTTCACCTTCCTGCGACGAGAGGGACTTTCTGGTCAAGAGCTTTCTTGAGACAGGGGCAAAGAAGGGTGAAATTGTATTCTATGTCACGACAGATCCCGGTGGGCTGAAGCCTCTCGCAGGAGAGTTCCAGTCAAACCTCTACCTCTTTGTCTGCAATCCTCAAGCAGATGCAATTGTCAAGGAAGCACTTAACATATTCAAACTGAAGGGCGTAGAAAACCTCACCGACATCAGCATCGCTTTGACCTCAGCAATCCGCAAACTGGACCCTTCGCTCAAGGGCCCGAGAAGAATATGCATAGACCTAGTCTCAGATGTTCTGCTGCAGCATCATGCAGTTAAAACGAGAAGATGGCTAACTGCACTTATTCCAGAGTTGAAATCAGCAGGATTCACCACTCTAGCAGTAGTAGACCCACGGATGCACCCTTCAGAGGAGCTTTACGCAATTATAGGACTGTTTGACGGAGAGGTCAACATCCACGAGAAAGAAACAGAGAGAGGCCTAGAAAAGTTCCTGAAGATCAAGAAGATGAGCAATCAGGGGTATCTAGAGAACGAATTGCTTCTAACGAAAGCAGGATAAATGTTAGCAGCGTGAGCCGTATACTCGATTCCGATACTACCGATATACGTACCCTATTATGATACTGATTATTCCCTACTCCCTTGATTACTGCAGTCAATCACTATATACTGAACCGTGTATACACTGCCCTCTCACTAGCCTCTTCTGAAGCCACCAGCATCGTCGTTTTGGTTTGGTTGGGGTAAAATTTTATCCCTGCACACAGAATTCTCAAAAGCAAAAGAAATCAAAAGCTGACGTTTCACCAGTGCTTAAGCTTTGACATTCGGTTCTGAAGCCAAGCGTCTCAAGGTTTCGAGGAACTTCTGTGGTGCCTTTGGGAGAATGGTTTTCCATTTATGTACGTTGCACATATGTGATTCGTCTACGAATGGCTTCTTCAGGGCATGCCCACAGGTTGCATTCTTCAATTGGTATTTCTTTGTTCACTTTTCTGATTTCAGCCTTAGCGCGCGCGAATCGCACCGAAAGTTACTTTAACGTTCACTTCAGAAGCAAATGGATATGAATTCGCTAGGTGCAAAGGCTGCAGGAACTGTTGTCATCCTATTCGGTTGGTTGGCAATTATCGTGCTTTACCTTGCGTTTTTTGCCGGAGGCTTTGACTTTTGGCAGAAACTGGCAATATTCATCGCTTCAGGAGCGGTTGTTATCGCCATAGTTTCTGTAATATGGATAAAATGGGCACTCAAGTGACCAATTCTTTTTCTTACTCAGAACCTGGAGGATCAGAAGCTCAGCCGTGACTTAGCGCGTATGCGTGTTCCTAAAAAAGTCAAAATTGGTCTTGATTCTGTTTTTGCATATACAGGTCCATCATGGATTTGTCTGATTAACGTATTTTGGCTGTGCTTGAGGAACAAAGACCATTTTGTCCCAATTTCGGAACACGCATGCCCGAAAAAAGGTCAGCACGAAATGTTAAGGTAGGAGCTATTCTCGTTTTCTATGCGTCGTCAATGATTCGGATTTCGGCGGAGGCGGTGGGGGCGGGGGTGGAGATTTCTCTTTTCTAAGAACAATGACGACTGCAATGACGATTATGACCAAGACTATACCTGTAATGATGTAGATGAGATTGTCAAATACTAGTTCGAGAGTGTCTGCCGACCACATGTTGGTTTCCGTTGCTTTCAGTGATTCCTCCCAGTATGCACTTGAATTGGAGAAGTCTGGTTGTTTAACGTATAGTTCAACCATGATTCCAGTGCTTTGATCCCAGTGAGCAGTATATTCCGCCGTATAACCACTAGAGTTTGATGTGCTTTCGACCAGGTTGACGCTTCTGCTGGCCCCAGCATACCGTCCTGTGGTTGTTTCATTTATCGTGAACGCGCTCGGCTGGGCCGTAATCGGATCTCTGCTCTTCAGATTGGAAGCAATCAGGAAGATCCCAGACATGGCGTTGCCGCTCACATCGACGTCGCTGCTTTGAGGCGGCGTCTGTGTGCCATTATTGAGGTGAACAGTTACATTGAAGCTGACTGTCGTACCACTTATGCTTTCAACCTCCATTCTTCAGCCAATCTACTTTCTTTTCATCTGTAACATACGAAGGCCCAGTTACGTTCCCACTCCAAGTAACGGCCACTTGACCGTATTTCACCCAGTCTCCAACCTTGACTCCCACGTTGTAATTAGCAGCCCGAACCAACGTGGGTGAGATCAGAACTACAACGAGAATCACCAGAGGAACAATCTTAAGATAGGCTTCCTCCATCTTTTTCAATCATTTACGCCGGAAACTATTAGGCTTCTTGACTTTATCTATTTTTCACATAATCCTTGATTGCCACAAAAGACATGCTCAGTGAGAACGCTGGTCTGAGCAAACCCTCGTCAGGATTTCCTCATCAACAACGCGCCTAGGTTGTTGAGCAACTTGTAATATTCACGGGTTTTTTCGTGGGCTTGTTGCACAGTGATCTTGGAAAATTCTAGTGTATCGTTTGGTTTGGCTTGTCCAAGCAAGGAAACGTCTGGAGTGATTGTCACAGCGATTTTCGGGTAACCCCCTGTCGTCTGGGCGTCCCGCATTATTACGATAGGCTTCCCATCTCTTGGAACCTGAACTGCGCCAGGTAACAGAGCATCTGAAACAATATCCGCCTTTTTCTTGTGCTCTATTATTGGGCCTTCAAGCCTGTATCCCATGCGGTCCGCTTCCAATGTAACCTTGTAAGGGTTTGAAAGGAAAGTACTTATCCCCTTTTCCGTGAACATTTCTGCTTGCGGCCCCAAAACAACGTGCACCTTGTAATCCCCTGTGAATTGTGATTGCAGCTCCTCAGGCGTTAAATATTCAACTTCGAGAAGCGGAGCATCGAAACCCTCGATTGTATCCGCAGTCTTTAGCTGCCTGCCTTCTATTCCTCCGAATCTGCCGCGCACAAACGTGGATCTGCTTCCAAGGACTAAGGACGTGTTTATTCCTCCTCTGATTGAGAGGTATGATCGGCAACCGCTTTCCATTCTTCCAAAAGAGACAACATCACCCTCGCATATCTCCAATGTCTGCCACATTGGAACACTACTACCGTTGATTTTAGGGGAAGCGGTTCCGCCGGTTATGGCGATTTGTGTTCTTCTCAGGGCTTGCAGTTCTGGCCCTATGAGGGTTGTTTCAACGCATGCATCGTTACGGTTGTTTCCAACGAGGACGTCGGCCACAACTAGAGAGAACACGTCCATCGCGCCGGAAATTGGAACGCCGTACCTGAGATAGTGATACCTTCCCGTGTCTTGAACCGTCGTGAGCATTCCAGGTTTCAGGACCTGAAAAACTTTCATTCTACCTTACTCCTCGGAGAAAGACATGTGTACGCCTTTCGGAATGGATTCTCTGATGGTTTTGAACTCTTCTTCCGAAACTGGTTCAAACTTGACAATGTCCCCTGGTTCCAGAAGCGCCGGCGGTTGACGTAGCATATCGAATAGTTCCAAGGGTGTTCTGCCTATTATTTGCCATCCGCCGGGCGCCTCGCAAGGGTATATGCCCGTTTGTTTTTCCGCTATACCCACTGAGCCAGCTGGCACTTTGAGACGGGGGGTTTCTAGACGTGGCGTTGCGATATCATCTGGAACCGCTCCGAGGTAAGGAAAGCCAGCGACGAACCCGATCATGTAGACCCTGTACTCTCTTCCGGAGTGCAGCTTAACAACTTGCTCTTCAATCAAACCATGATATCGTGCAACATGGCTAAGGTCCGGTCCGTATTCTCCTCCGTAAACAACCGGAACTGTGATTTTTCTACCTCCCACTTTCGCTGTCGACTCAGCAGCTTTTTCTTCTATTTCCTTGATGCGAAACACAAGTTGCTCGTAAGTCATTTTCAACGGGTCGTAGCGGACGAGTAATGATCGATAAGTTGGGACAAGCTCTTCAACTCCCTGAACTTCAGCCTCCAGAATTGCTTCGTCTAGCGCAATGACTTTCCGATTCAGCTCCAAACTTATAGCGTCGCCGAACTCGATGAGTACGGCACTGTCACCGAAAGGCAAGTATCTCGTAGGCGCGTATGATCCCGCTTTCATAGGTGAAGCCTGGCTAGATGAAGCTTCTTACCGGCTTAACTTCAATGTTCGCATGGATAAGCCCCTTTTTCAATGTTTCCACCAATGTTACGGCTGCGGGTGTATCGCCGTGCACGCAAATCGTGTGCACCTCACCTAAGTTGACAACTTCACCGTTGGAAGCCAAGACTGTCTTTTCAATAATTGCTTTAATTGCTCTTTCGACAACCTTCCTCGGTTCTTTGACGATCGCGTCCGGGTGTCTTCTTGAGACAAGCCTTCCATCAGCGTTGTAGGCCCTGTCGGCGAAAAATTCGTATGCAACACGTAATCCAGCGTCAACCGCAACTCTGGCCAACACAGACTTGGGAGGCGCAAGAATTATCAATTTGTCGTCAAACGCTCTAACAGCCCCCGCAACACCTTTAGATGTATCTTCATCTTCTGCAGCCGTATTGTACAGTGCCCCATGAGGCTTCACATGCTGCAGACTGACACCAGCCGCCTTCGCAAAACCTTGAAGCGCACCTATTTGATAGATTGTGCAATTCATGACTTCTTCAGAACTCAGCTGCATTTCTCGCCTTCCGAAGCCTAAGAGGTCCGGATAGCCCGGATGAGCCCCGACGGCAACTCTGTGCTTTTTCGCCAAGTTAACTGTTTGCGCCATTGTCATCGGGTCGCCAGCATGAAATCCACACGCTATATTTGCCGAAGTTATGTGTGGCATTATTCCCGCATCGTTTCCAACCCTGAATGCTCCGTAACCCTCGCCTAAATCACAGTTTATGTCAATTTGAAGTTTCAAACAATCTCCCAAATAAAAGATTGTCTAAGACTAAAAATGTATTCTCCTGTCTTCTGGGACAATTGACGCGGAAGCATCGACCCCAGCAAGGCTGAAAGATCTCTGACTCTTTGTCTTTAGCTCCGCCAATGCACATGAAACCCCTTTGCAGAGTCAATGTTCAAATCAGGGTTCTGTTAAGTCTCAGGGTGACTCTTCTCCTGTTAACTGTCGGGCGATACCACCACGGAATCCATGAGCACGCGCTGACATTTCAGATACTCTTTTATGGTGTGCACGTACAGAGTTACATAGTTATAGCAACAGACACGGGTATTTGCGGTTGGGTGGATTATGGTTAGCGATTTCTTTCTGGGGTTTACAGGTCATGCACATACAAGGAACGATTTGGAAGCCGATCCGGTCAAGGATGTGCAACTGAGAAAAGAGAATAGCATTGAGGAAGTTCAAAGATTGACCGAAGCGGTTCTGGACAAGCTTGGGAAGGACATTTCTGACGCTGGGCGCGGCTTGGAAGATGTGAAGTTGCTGGTTCTCTACCTGAGTTATAGGGGCGAAACTGAAGAAAAGGACAGACTCATCAGTGAGAGCGTTCTGAGAGTCATAGAGAAAAGGTTCAGAGGAAAGACTGTGGCCGAACAGCTTCGCCTTATTGGCCATACAACGGCTGGCGAGATAGAAAATGAAGACCTTGAGTTGAAAGAAGTCTCAGGGATTGGCTACAACGGCCTGTCTCTTCTGGCCCTAGTTACCAATCTCCCTGTTGGGATCGGGCGAACATGGGGGGTCGAAACGGAAAAAGAAGCTGTGGAAAATGGCAGTGAAATGGCTCATGACGCTTGGGTTGACTTCAGTCAAAGCACAGAGTCGAAAGAGCATCTTCAAAAAAGCAAGACTCTTCTCGTACTGGCAAAGGGACCAATGATTGGGAAAATTGGGTATGAGTATTTCCTGACTGAGGGCATTGCAGACTTTGTGAGAAGTGCCCGTGAAGCGCGAATAGCAAATGTGTTAGGAGGATGTAGCGGTGATGGCATCATCGGTCAGCACATGCATCAGTTTTATGGCAGGATCGGCAGACAATCAGAACTGAAAGTTCTTGATAATGACGCTGTGTGCGCCTTGATCCCTAGCATTGTTGAGCCCTCATTTGGTCTTGACGTGTCACCGGTCAGAAGGATTGGAGGGTCATATGTCTTTCACTTTGACCCTGATGCAGAACCGAAGTTCAAGTACCTGAAGCGGATAGGGGATAAGGATCCTCGGGAGGTACATGCCAGAACAATATACGAAAACGAAGCTCAAATATCTCACGAAAGAGGGTTGCCCGCAATCAGTGAAAAAGAGTTCTTCCAACAGATTTCCGAGATTGATGGAATCCCTTTGAATCTGACTCTGGCTAAGTATGCTTTTGCTTTCCCTTTTGGAAACTATGCCCCGGCAAGCCTTATACGCGTGCATGGACAGACTGTGGAACTTCTTCAGCCTATTAGAAGCCATGACCCTTCTATACCTGGCTATGTCGTCGTGGTTGATCATGAGAAGGTCCAAAAGGGGGCACGGAACGTGTTCAACATGCTTAGGGAGAATCGAGGCTTCAGGGAGAGAGACACTACACTCATAGTGACTTGTGTTTCTCGGAGACTGGCGGAGATGATTGCTGGATGCAACTCGAATACAGAGTGTCAGATTTTCAAGGAGGCGCTTTCTTCAACGCAAGTGATGGGGTTTATCGCCTATGGTGAGTTGTCTTTTACGCATCTCTTGCAAGAACCTTTTGTTTACAACTTCAGTTGTTGGGGAATGACACTTCGCTCTCTGGAGGATGGAAGACAAGGCAAGCGTGGAAAGTCGGCGGGCACAGCGTTGGAAAGAAAGAGACTCGTTCAGCAACAGAAGGATGTCGGTGTTGAAGAGGGCGTGAAACGTTGCCGCAGCGGATACGCTGATCTTGACAGGTTGTTGTGCGGTGGAATACCTGAGAACTGTGCGGTCGCGTTGACTGCGCCTTCATGCGACGAAAGGGAGCTGCTGGTGAAATGCTTTCTTGAAGCTGGAGCGAGAAAAGGAGAACCTACATTCTTTCTCACCATTGACCCGAGTAATGCAAAATCGTTGGTAGAGGAGTGTCAATCTAACTTCTACCTCTTCGTGTGTAATCCCCAGGCAGACGCAGTCGTCAAAAGCTCAGCCAACGTGTTCAAGTTGAAGGGAGTGGAAAACCTCACCGACATCGGCATCGCCTTGACTTCGACCATCCGCAAACTAGACCCTTCGCAAAAGAGCCCAAGAAGAATCTGCATAGACCTAATCTCAGATATTCTGCTACAACACCACGCAGTCCAAACTAGAAGATGGCTGACAGCACTCATTACAGAATTGAAGTCAACTGGATTCACCACTCTGGCGGCAGTGGATCCTCAGATGCACCCTTCAGAGGAGCTTCACGCAATTCTAGGGCTGTTCGAAGGCGAGATCAGCGTTTACGAGAAAGAAACTGGAAGAGGTTTGAGAAAATGCTTGAAGATCAAGAAAATGAGCAACCACAAATACCTTGAAGAAGAGCTGCTTCTGAGCAAAGTTCGGAAGGTCTGAATCAGTCAAGCAATCTTCTTGATGATGGCTAGTGCGCGCGACTAATCTAGCATGTTTACCTTTTGAAAAAGCTTATCTCAAAGCTTCACACAAATGGATGCCAATTGAAGATGCGGATAATGCCCGAGACGGACGTGATTTTAAAGATTGATCATCCACATTTCGTCATCAGGCTTGATGAAGATTTGCTAAAAATAGATGTGAAAGGAAGCTTCAAAGACAAAGTTGAGGAAGCACTTGAAAACACCCCGATTCTCAAAGAAACAATAGGCGGCATCTTTGGCTTATTTGCCCCGCTGCACGTTCGCCTAAGCGACATAGACTCGGCGCGAATAGAAAAGACAGGAAAAGTGAAAATAATCCTTCCGCGCCGCAGAGATATAACCATTCCAATCGAAGCGAAAGAGGCCAAAAGGCTTGTAGACAAGCTGAATGAGTTGATACCAGCAGCAAAGCAAAGAGAATTAGAGCGTATCGTTACAGAGCACAAGCTCCAGAAAGTTGCAAAAGAGGAAATCGAAGGGCTAAAACAATGGCAATGCTCGCGAGCGCGAAACTCCCAGGGTTGATGGAAGAAGAGAAAGAAGCAGAAAAGGAAATAGAAAAGAAAAGTGAAGAAGAAAAAACGGACTGAAGCACGCGCTTTTATTGTGGTCTTAAAGGTGTCTTGACACACAGTTTTTGAAGATTCGTCGGACCTGACCACATTGAGCAGTGTCCTTACTGCCGAAAATTCATGACCGCTGAACAAGCCCAAGTGCATAATTGTGAAGCAGCCCCATTTTCAGGTATAAGAGAAATTCCCATGCTCTATTGTTATGAAGTTCCAGTGAAACTAGCGCGCTGCTTTGCCCCTAAATTACAGACGGCAAGGTCTCCAGGCTCTTTTTAACTTACAGGTTTTTTGATGTTCAAAACGTTTCGCAAGGCCAAAAGAATTGGAACGCCAACGATGAGGGTGATTAACACAACAAGGGCATCTTCAATGAAAGAGTCAATTCCACCGCCCACGAACACAACTGCGGTAGCCGCTGGAGATAAGCCCAGAACACTGCCGTAGAGCCCGGCTGGTATGAACAGAAAAACTCGGGTTAGACCGTCCGTGGCGACTGTTGTGAAAGACACGATGACCAGGGATACGGGGAGAAGGTTCACGTTCTCGCTGAACAGGTTTTTACTCAACTTACCTGCAGGATACACTAAACAAACAGCGGCAATGGTGTCCAGCATAGGCCAAAGCGGAAGCGACTGGCCCAAGGGACTGATGAAGTATGCGGCAAGCATGACGGCGTAAAGAGCTATGACCGGCTGCCACTTGCCTCTTGTCAAGAAACCTGCGGACATTACACTCAACGGCTCTGCAATTATCCCGAACATCCACAAAGGACTGGGAAGCACCACTCTGCCTATGGTACTGCCGATCAAAGCGGCCATGAACCCTGCCCAAGGACCCAGAACCATCCCCTCGATAGGCGATAAATAGATAGCCCAATTTCGCCATAAAAACGCGGGTGAAATCAAATACAACGTTGCATGAAAAGCCGCAAAAACCCCAGTGAACGCCACAGCTTTCGCCGACAACAGCTTCATGTTTCAATCGAACGTAATTTTCTACATCAGCTAATATGCATTATGGGTTGCAATAGCTTAGCGCCAGACGAACCCGCCTCCTAGGCTTGGACGTAAGCCACAAAATACGAGACCCCACGTACCAAAATAAGCATTAACTAATTTAGGGACAAGCCAGCGCGCCAATTCAGGGTTCTGGTTTATCATCGGGTAGCGCGCGCAAACGTGCTTACCAAAAGAAAAATCATTATTCAGCGCACGCGCTAAATATATTAATCAGCGAGTATTCATAGTTAAATGAGAGGTGTCACAAGTGGTAACCAAAAAGGTCGCGCTATCCATAATCTATATCGCCGCGTGGCTCTGCATATTATTCACATTCATACTTCCATTGGCGGTTGGCGTCGCTTCCCTTCCATTTATCCCCATTGAACCAGGAGGCTTTACAGGCCTCACCCAGTGGCAATATGTTGGCGTTATACTATTCTTTGCCCCTGGTGGTTTTCCGACATTGATAATCGCCGTGTTTTTTGCAATTGCCAACTTCGGAGATTAGCCTTTCCTAGAGCGCGCTAAGTTCATCACCCGACTTGTAACAGGGAGACCAGTCACCCGATAATGAACCAGAACCCAATTCAGGGTGCTGGTAACTTCATGGGCGATAAATCTTGCTGTTAACTTTCGGGTGATGTTCTCGTTGTTCTCTAAAAGGGCGTTAATTGTCGGGTGATACCGCAACTATTAGACTACCTCAGGAAAGATTAAAGAGATTCTTCCTCTATTGAAATTCTCAAGGAGAGTTAGCTTTGCAGAATCCAAAAATAACTGAAATTGAAAACAAGTTTAAAGACAAAATCATTAAAGTAATTGGTTTTGAAAACCTCGTAAATGTGATAATAATTAGCCTAGACGAAATCGAGAAGAAGCTTGGAGAGAGCAATGCGAGTATGTATTACCTGTATGAGCATAAGACATCGTCTACAGTCAGGTTCGTCTTGTATAATGCCCTCTACAAAAGCGTGATTATGTCAACAGGAGATATAGCCATACAAGTACCAGATCAACCAAAAACGCCTATGCGTGCTACATCTCATTGACACGTAATGAGGGATATTATCCTCTCTTCCTTTTTTTGTGATCTGAATAAACAGAGAGAATAGCCAGTCAGTTTTTCTTACTCGCATTTTCTATCAGAGTTTTCCACTTGTCTTGTCCTTCGACTTTTATGCCACATGCTTCCGCTGGAGTCTTTCCATCTAAGCCTTCATGGGGTCTAACATAGTTGTGGAAGAGTTGATAACCTGAAAGCATCGCTGAATCAGCCTTCTTTAATCCTCGGAGTACCTTCTCACGGTCTCGGACTTCACCGTTCATTCGTTCCATTTTGTTATTGTTGTGATCGCCTCTCAAAGTTACATGGCGAATATGTTCAGTTCTCGGAGCTTTCTGAGTCCAAAACTCCTTTTTGTAAGCATCATGGTACGCTGGAAGACCGTCAGTTATGAAGGTCATGGGTTTCTTTCCAGTTGCTTCCTTTGCCATTCTCAACAGATTCCGTGCATCATGCCTATCTTTTGAATCAGCAACTTCTTGTGCTATCCAGAACCTTGTTTCGTCATCCATCATGGCGAAGAGATATTTCATGTCGCCTTTGATTTTGACGTATAGCTCATCTGCTCTCCAAGTGTCTGAGACGTTTGGCTTGATTTTCTCAAGGTATCCGTTCATTAGTTTCACGTATTTTCGTATCCACTTCAAAACTGAAACATGGCTAACTGAAACTCCTTGCAGCTTAAGGAACTTCTGAACATTCCTAAGCGATTCTCCAGTGAAATACAGTTGCATGGCTGAGGTTATGACTTGCGGCGATGCTTTCATTCCCTCAAAACCAACATTGACCGAAAACCGTTTTCCACATGCCTTGCAGAGATAACGCTGAATGTCGTACTTCTTGTTGTGTCGTACTGCGTCTTTAACCATCTGCTCTGAACCACAGTAAACGCATTTTGAAGTGTTCAAAGGAGCGATGATAATGTTCTTTTTGACTTGCTCTTTGATTTTTATGCTGGTTTCGACTGCAAAAATGTGTTTGCATTTTAGCTGTCGGAATCTGTTATCTGGACACTCACAGACCCATTCCTTGTCAACCTGAGAAACGGCGTATTCGCCATTTCCAGATTGAGAGTGAACGGTGTAAAGGGTTTCTTCTATGCGAGTTACTTGTCTTTCTTTGTGGGCTATTTCTAAGCCTCTTTCTTCTCTTTTCTGTTCGAGTTCTTCTATAGTCATCATATCTCATTACCTACGCTATTACCTAATAGCAAACTCAGATATAAACATTTAGGTAATGCTGTAGGTAATCTTATATAGCGGGTCACCGCTACTATTACCTAAAAAAAGGTAATACAAAATGGGTGAAACCACGACCTTAACTAAGGCAGCAACAAACACAACGTCACTCAGAACAACAGTTCCAGCAAGCATAATACGACAGTTTAAACTGGAAAATGGAGATAGACTTGATTGGAGTCTGAAGGTTGAGAACGGAGAAATGGTTATTGAAGTGAAGCCTCTCAAAACATAAACAGTTTCACATTGAAAAGATATTCTCAAAATAATGCCCGAATAAGGACATCATTTCGTCTAATTTAGCTTGCTCTACTTCTTTTTGTTCCCGTAATCTCCTAGTCTTCATAACAATCATGGACTGCTGTTCAGGTGAACTGGGCAAAACTACTAGCATTTGCCTCAATTGATCAGGATTAATGTTATTTCCGCCACCTTGCGTTACCTCTCTTGAACCAGTTTGAAGGTAGATTATCTGAGCTTGTCCAATCTCCGAGTTCATAAAACTCACGAGAAATTGTGGGTCTAGTTTGGAACCTGATTTCACTCGGAGTCGAAGTATATATGAACCATAAGTGTACCCCACTTCTTTCTTTGTCACAAGACTGCAAATTCCCACTGTTCGACTTCTAGAAACCAAGATCTCATTTTCTTTCAGAATTTTTGGTTCAGGTGCTGCGTTCAAATACCTTATACTGCCAGATCTTATCACGCCATCTAAACTCAAGTTTTCTACATTTATGAACGGTATTTTCCCTTTTTCTGTACCGTAAGCATTTACTCCGTACTCAATATTCTTCTCGATTAAACCATCCAGCGGAACTGCTCCCTTTGAAACGAGATATTGCTTGATCATTTCAGTCACTGGTCTTTTCCAGATAAAATCTAATCTTTCTCCCAATGACCCTGAGGGTTGACTGTAATATTCATATTCTGCAGATGGTAACCTGAGACTTAGTTCAGCAGGTATAATATTACGAGCCTCTTCCAATACCTGATTCAATATTGTCGCTTGTAATGAAGTATTATTTTCCACGTCCTGCATTTGACTAGCAATTTGGTCTTGGTCAGTTCTTTTTGTTGGAAGTAAGACTTTGATTTTGCCCATCTCAGTTGTGTTTATGTTTGGTTGATTTACATCATGACGGTCTCTTTCAAACTGAACTTGCCCAAAATAAGAATTGAGATAGTAAACAAGGTACTGAGGATTTACTTCTTCAACATTCGGTTGAAGACGGGCGACAGCTTGACTAATATTTGCTTCTTTTGTTTTGTCAACGTATATTGCCGTTCTACCTATGGAACCTGCCATAGTGACAAGTATGTCTCCCGCGGCAATTTTTGAAGACTGCAATATTCCTTCGTGTATATAGTCATCAATATATGTTGTATTTGCTAGGTCAACTTTTCCATTTCTTATATTTCTAGCACCTATGAATGGAACGCCCTTCATCGGGAAAACGTAGTTTTCTGGGGTCTTACCGCTAATAATTGGTGTGCGAACTAACATGTCAAGTTCTTTATTTGGAAATTTCTTGGAAGATAATATCTGAATTAGGCTCTCGTATTTAGGTTGCCAATAATTGAAATCAAGTCTTTCGTCTGAAGACATCACTTGTGGCTTTCGATAATAAAATGCTGATTGCATCTTGGACTTACGCAATAATGCCACCTTTCAAGCCCAACGCATCAAACTTATGCTGGTTGAAAACATCTCCATCGTAACATTCTTGAATTTTAGCCTTGAATTGCAGGTATTTGGTGAGAATGTCTTCTCCTTTCTCGTTTAACAGGTGATTGGGACATGGACGTTTTTTTGTATCCATCCCTACTTTTTCAGCATAAGCATAGAATATCGGTTCTTTCTGTGTAGCAGTTGGGTCGTCTTTTTTGATGGCGTAAAGTATTGACGTTTTGGTTGGAGTTTTTGATACTGGTACAAAGGTGTCTGTTGTTAAGGAGATTATTGCTTTTATGTAATAGTTTTTCCTTATGAATTGCCTTGTTTCTCTGTAATCATCAGTATTCAGTATTCCTTCGTCTAAGATGATTAGGAGTTTTCCACCTCTCCATTCAACTTTCTTGCTTTTGTCTCTTACACCTTTGAGGTAGTAGTTGCATGCGTTTACGAATAGAGCTCCTCCCTTCATGACTTTGCCCGTAATCTTGCTTTCGTCATTCTCTTCAGTTTCTGCAACTTCAGCTTTTGCTCTCGGTATGACAGTCATTCTTTTCAGAAAATCTTCATCGAAGTTGGGTTTTCTGTAGTTCATTCTTCCTAGTGGGGGATTGGTTAGGATGACATCTATTTTGTTGTCTATTCCCTTGGTCTTGTAGAGCAAAAGCCCGTCATCATCCCATATATTGGCTTTTCCATCACCATGAATATACATATTCATTTTAGCGAGTTTTGCCACATTCAGATCAATGTCTGTTCCAAAAAGTTGATTGTGTTTTATTGATTCGCTCATTATTTCAGCGTTCTTTCCAGAAACCTTGCTTAACATGTCATCCATTGCCCATATTAGGAAACGTCCTGTTCCGCAACAGGGGTCGAGACAGACATCTGTAGGGTCAAGGTCAGCAAGTTTTACCATAAACTGAACTACATGCTTAGGCGTGAAGAATTGGCCAACCTTAACATCCTTGCTTGAATTTGATGCGAGAACTTCATAAGCAGCACCCAAACCATCAACTTTTGTCACATAAAAACGATATTCTTCAAGAGGTTTTATGACAAATTCTAAGGCAAAATCATCATTAAGTGTTTCAGCAAGGTGGTCAGTTTTCGTGAAGAGCCTTGTTTCTTGAAATTCTTCTTGGTCGCGCACAATCTCAAATAGCTTATGAATTGCTTGTTTTTTCTCGGTTTGACCTTGAGCTTGTTGAAATTCTATAAATGTGTCGCTCGTAAAATAGTTCTTTCCACCCAACATTTCTTGTTTTTCCTCGAAAAGTTTCATGAAAACAAGGTATATCATATTCCTCACGGCATCGCCAACTACTGCAATGCCTGATTCCCTCAACTTGTTTTCTATTGTATCTAATTTGCCGAATAGATCTTGTTCTATTTTTGCATGTTTCAGTATTTCTTTGTCTTCGATTTCTTTTTTCAAGGTCATGTCTGAAGGAAATATTTCTTGGTAAAGTATGCGGAGAATGTTGTCATCGTCTGTAAATTCGTTAAACCTTGAAATGACTTTCAGAAGTTGCGCTTCAGTGTATAGAGAATAATGTGATGTTGATAGTTTTTCGACATATAATTGGAACGTGGAGAAACAAAGGGGCAAGATTTTGGGGTCTTTGCTTTTGCGAGCTATGTTATAATCATGAATAGAATTAATCATTCTATAATGCGTTTCAGGTGAAACATAAATTGCGTAGCATTCCTTTTGTGGGAAAAAGGCTTTCGTCTTGTTAAGATGATCAGAGATCGAGTTCATCTCACGGTCTGCCGCTGACTTCGTTGTTTGTGTGACTTCAACGTTAATATGAAGCCTACTATTCCAAACTTCGATGTCGGGAACGTTTGCTGGTGCGCAATTTGTTGCAGTTCCATTAGGTCTGACAGTGAAGCCTCTTTTCTCAAGGGCACTCTTGAGATCAAGGGTTATTGTCTGCTCTAGTTGTGTTCGTGCGTCTAAATTATCATATTTGCTCATTCAAATGCCCCGTCTTTTTAAATCGCAAGACACGCAACAGTAATGGGAAGGAGAAGTTACTATTGTTTTCGGTTTAATCGTCTGGAAAACTCACAAATCTCCACTTACTAATCAAAACAAATATCTCTATTGTAGGATACTATTCTTACGGTTGAAATGAAAGATGAAGCAATCGTGATCTGTCCAATATGCGGAAGAAAACAAGGTTCACCTATCAAATCATGGACTTACGGAATATTCAGAGTTGATGCTTACAAATGCATGTGCGGTGGACGATTCAATGAATACTCTTCTATTTTAATCACATTGGATAATTCAAAATCTAAGACTTCAAGAATGGAGAAAAGGTCATTTCGACTGTTAATGAAGAATGGAAGATGGACAAAGGTCTAATTCAACTTATTTTTCGCAGGATGTGTCATCAGGAGTGCCAGCGTTTTCTTCTCCAATCCTTTTCACGAACCATAAATTTGACATCAGAACCCCTGTACGCCTTGTTCCGTTCTCTAGCTTCTTTCTCAGCTTTCTTCTTCGTCCTGAAACGTTCTCCAGCAACAACACTGATAGGACTGTTTCCTTTTCTTCTTACAAGAACGTACTTTGATGAACCACGTCCATGATAACCCAAATAGACTCACGAAAGAAAAATCTGTTATGGGCTCGAAATAGAAAATTCAGAAAGCACGTATGGGCTCGTTTGGAATTGTTGGGATGCGTCATGCACATAACGAGTATTGATTCCAATCGGGGGAAAGGAACTGGCATGACGCACCTTACTGTTATTAAATGATACAAGACATTATAAAACTTACATTCATCAAGGGTTGCTTTCTGTATCTAGTGAACATATGTGTTCTTGGATTTTTTACGTTTAGTCAAAATCAGCTATGGGCTCGTTTTTGGAGTATCAACCGATTTTCCGAGGCCTCGTGTGGGCTCGCAAAAGAAAAATTGCCATGAGCGCACGCGAAACTACTTTAAGATTACGTGCACTTGTTTTTGCAAGCGTTCTTGAACCTCTACGTTTTCTCTGATTTCTTTGTTCTTTGCCTCTATCATTTCATGATAGTGCTGTTTCAATAGTTGTGCGTCTTGAACTTCCACTTTAGCGTTCAATCTCTCACATTCGATTAAGTAGCTAGATAATGTTCACCGATTCTTAAAAAGAATATGCAACAGTGTAGAACACAAAAGCAATGAGTCATCTCGCGACAGTTGACACGAAGAACAATCCCATGACAAGTTAACAGAACCTTTGAACCGACTTCTTAATAGGAAGATCGGTTAGGCTAGAACCTAAGAGAACCAAAAGCAATATTCTGGGGCGTGAAACCTTATGAGGAAAAAAAGAGAAAGATTTGGCATAAAATTTCCAGAGGGTGACGTAGAGGAAATTGCGTTCGGGTCTTCTAGCAGTTCTGGTGCGGTTTTTGGGGTAACTCATTCAAACAGGCACATTACGCTAATTGAGGAAAGAAATGCTTTTTCAAGTCACGTTACCAAGCAGGATACAAAGAAGTACGATCATCTTGGAAGAGTATCCAAAAACGAATTGACTGACAAGTTATGGCTTGACATTCTAAAACCGAGAAAGCTGAAAGAGTCTGAGTTAGACCAGACGATGATGTACTTGACTAAGAAGTTTGGTTCGCTCTTTGACATACCTGATGAAGTATGCTTCAAGGTTACCGAGGACAAATCCATGAGTTATTTAGACCTAGATGCAATTTCCCAGCATATGGTTTTATTCTTCCAAGATTTGCAGAAATCACCAGACGCATATCTGGGCATGTGCCTAGTGAGGAAGATGTTGTCAGGTGATGATATTGAGTGTGGTTTACTAGAAAACGGGGAGTTCCTTTTGAGGATTGATAAAGACATCTATAAGATGGATTTGTCTTCACTTCGAGAAGCACTCTCCATGCAAAACAGTTCCATCTCTCAAAATCCTTTGCTGAATGTGCTGAAGGTACTGGGCGTAACCTCTTTTGGAGAAAACTTGGCAGAACGAGCGAAAGAATTGCTTTCTAAGACTCAGCGAGAAGACAAATGAGAACCAACAGAACTGACATCAACATCGTCTTTATCACCCGACTGTTAACATGGAGAAGTAGAACTGTTGTTTTGTCACCCGATTGTTAACGGCGAAAACCATCGCCTATGAAGTTACCAGAATCCAATTCAGCAATTCTTAATAGATAGATGCCCAACTTTCATAACACTGCCGGAGAGTTTAGCGATAATGGCAAAGTTCAAAGTGATCGTTTCAGATCCTGAAGCTGGAACGTCCAAAGCGGTGGAGCTTGAGGAGGCACGTGCTGCTCCGCTCATCGGAAGGAAAATAGGCGAAGTGATAGACGGTTCAATAATCGAACTGCCAGGGCACAAAGCCCAAATCATGGGAGGCTCAGACAAGGACGGATTCCCCATGAGACCTAGCGTCCACGGCGGCGTCCGCCGAAGAATCGTCCTAAGCGGAGGAGTTGGGTTCAACCCGACCAACGAGGGAGCCAGACAACGCAAAACAATCCGTGGCAACGTTATAACGGACGAAATCGTTCAGATAAACATGAAAATCACGGAAAAACCAAAACAGACTAAGGAAACCAAGAAACCAAAAGAAAAGAAAGAAGAAAAGGCAGCGCCCCAGAAAGAAGAACAAACTACAAAGCCAGCCACAGCCCAGCAGCAACCCGGCGCCACGCCAAAAAGTTAACATCTAGGCGCAATAATTATCATTCGAAAAGCTTTTTTCACACGGTTCAACATTTATGATAAAAAGACAAGAAGAGATTAAGCTCAAGATTAAAATAAAAGTTTGCATTTAATAACTATTTGTAGAATGAGTCCAAGAGCGTAGGGCTTTCAATTTCCTTTCTCCTCTACGCTCTTGGTTTCATTCTCTCCAATGTTTGCACGCGCTTTTCACCTTGGAATCACGAAGATTATCTGCGCCACTCGGATAGGTTTTCCTGCAATCTTGATGATTGCGCCTTGTTTTACACTTTCTGGCGTAAAACTGCTTCCTATTGTTTGAACAAACTCTCTGTCCCCCTCTTTATGTTGTGTAACATTTATTAACTCGCACATTTTATTCCTTCAATAATTCGTAAACATTTATAGGAAAAACAGACAATGAGCAGCGAAAAATCCACAGTCCTACCGCGTCAACCAGAAATCAACATCGGAACCATGGGCCACGTTGACCATGGCAAAACAACACTAGTGCAAGCCCTAACAGGCATCTGGGCCTCAAGACACAGCGAGGAACTCAAAAGAGGCATAACAATCAAGCTGGGCTACGCCGACACGCCAGTATACAAATGCCCAAAGTGCGAACCGCCCAAAAACTACACGACAAAACCGGTCTGCCCCGCCTGCAGCTCCAAAGCAGTTTTCGAAAGAGCAGTCAGCTTCGTCGACGCGCCAGGACACGAAGCCCTCATGGCCACAATGCTTTCGGGAGCAGCAATCATGGACGGAGCCATACTCGTCATAGCCGCAGACGAACCATGCCCCCAACCGCAAACAAGAGAACACCTAGCCGCAGCCAACGTCATCGGCATAAAAAACATCATCATCGTCCAGAACAAAATCGACATCGTCGACGAGAAAAGAGCACACCAAAGCTACACTGAAATCAAAAACTTCGTCAAAGGAACAGTCGCCGAAAACGCCCCGATAATACCAATCTCAGCACAGAGAGGAATAAACATAGACATCCTCCTCCAAGCCATGGAAGAACTCATGCCAACACCCAAAAGAGACGAGACAAAACCTCCATTCATGTACGTCGTCCGCTCATTCGACATAAACAAGCCAGGCACCACCATCGACAAACTCGAAGGCGGAATTGTCGGAGGCACGATACTCGAAGGCAAACTCAAAATAGGAGACGAACTCGAAATCCGCCCCGGCATAGCAGCCGAAGGAAAAAACACGTACACGCCGCTACACAGCGAAATCGTCAGTCTACAAGCCGGAGGAAAAAAAGTCGAAGAAGCCCACTGCGGAGGCCTAGTAGGCATAGGCACGCTCCTAGACCCTTCATACTCAAAAGCAGACGGACTAACAGGAAACATCGCAGGAAAAACAGACATGCTCCCACCGAACCTCACAGAACTGACCCTAGAAACACAAATCCTCGACCGCGCCGTCGGAACAAAAGAACTCATGAAAATAGAAGAAGTAACCATGAACGAAACCCTACTCCTGCACGTAGGCGCAGCCATAACCGTTGGAAAAGTAGCCTCAATAAGAAAAGACACCGTACTAATCAAACTCACCCGCCCAGTCTGCGCACAAACCGCCTCAAGAGTCGCACTGAGCAGAAAAATCGCAGGCAGATGGAGACTCATAGGCTACGGAACGATACACTAGCATGACAATGAAATCCGAACCAGCCAGAAAAACCATAAGAGTAATTCTAGACTCAAACGCACTGTTCGTTCCAATCCAGCTTAAGATAGACATTTTCCAAGAGTTGAAAACACTGCTTAACAGAAACTTTGAGCTTGTACTTCTCAAACCGATTCAACAAGAGCTAGAAAGACTCGCGAAGGAAGGCTCTCCGCAAACGCGGAAAAAAGCATTATATGCTCTGAAACTTGCTGAAAAATGCAGGATAGTCGACGCGAAAGAAGACGCAGCTTCTCCGGACGGCATAATCCTTCAAACTGCCAGCAGATGGAGCTGTCCAGTTTTCACCAACGACAGAGAGCTCAGAGAGAAGCTAAGAAATATAAATGTGCCAGTCATTTATGTGAGGCAAAAGTCACGTCTAGAAATTGACGGGAGGCTATAACCCCTGTTTAAACTTATAACATTAGAAGACACAATTCGAATTCCGCCTGAAACATTCGGCAACCCGCTTGAAGCGGTTGGACATCAACAAGTCAAAGCAAAATACGAAGGAAACGTCGACGAAGAACTGGGCTACGTCATCGCTGCAATCGACGTAAAAGTCAGCCCCATAGGAAAAATAATCCCAGGCGACGGCGCCACCTTTCACAAAGTCAACTTTTCACTGTTAACATTCTACCCCAAGATTCAAGAAGTCGTAGAAGGCGAAGTCGTGGAAATCGCCGATTTCGGCGCTTTCGTCCGCATCGGGCCCATCGACGCCCTGCTTCACGTTTCCCAGCTAATGGATGACTTCATCTCATACGACGAGAAACAAGGCGTCCTAATGGGCAAAGAATCACGGCGAAAACTCATGAGCGGCGACCAAGTTCGAGTCCGCATTACAGCAGTTTCACTCGGCAAAGCAGGAAGCTCCGGAAAAATAGGCGTAACAGCCAGACAGCCCTTCCTAGGCAAACTGGAATGGATAGAATACGACCTGCAGAAAATCAAAGAGGCAACGGAGAAGAAGCCCGCACAGAAGCAGGAAGCAACAGCCCCGAAGAAAGGTGAAACCAAATGAGCGAAAAAGCCTGCGCCACCTGCCACTCTCTCACGAAAGAAAACATTTGCCCAAAATGTAGAACAGCAACCCTAAGCGACGATTACGGTGGGCTGGTGATAGTTTTCGACCCGGGGAACTCGGCAATTGCAAAAGCCATGGGGATCAAAGAGAAAGGACGCTACGCGTTAAAGGTTAGATAAGATGCCCATTAAATACAACTTGACGCCGGGACTGCGCGTAAAACTCAAGCAACCGCTGGGCACACTCATTCGAGGCTCATTCACTGAAACAACAAAGAGATTCAGTGAGATGGTGAACAAGGAGCAGCCATCCAGCATAATCGCCGTCGGAGACACTGTCTCAAAAAACCTCGCCAAGAACCATATTCTTGCGAAATTGTCAATAATAGACAACAAATGTATGAGAAAGAACGTATCACCGACACCGCTTGCGACTGAAAAAACCTTCCACGTCAAAAACCCGCAAGGAACGATAACGGAAGAAGCGATCGCAGCAGTTCAGGAAGCTTTGCAGAGCAGTCAGCATACCAAGATAGTTGTTGAAGGCGAAGAAGACTTGCTGACGCTAATCGCCATCATGAATGCACCGCAAGACTCGTTCGTCCTGTACGGTCAACCGCACGAAGGAATCGTCGTCGTCAAAGTCACACAGGGCAAGAAGACAGAGATATCAGAACTCCTCAAAGCCATGGAAAAAGGTTCGAAAAACTAAATAAGAAGGCATCGCATCAAGTCAACACCGCACGAGGAAAACTCATGGAAATCAAGATAATATCACAGAAGGAAAACTCGCTGCTGAAAAGGAAGGAAGTGCAATTTGATGTGGAACACGACACGGGAAGCACGCCGCCCAGACTGGAAGTGAGAAGAGCAGTGGCCACTGCCCTGAAATCGAATGTTGATTTGGTTTTCATAAAAAAATTCGAGACAAAGACGGGCACACACACGGCGGCAGGAACCGCAAACCTTTACGAATCCGTTGAACAAGCAAAACTCATTGAACCTGAATACATCGTGAAAAGGAACATACCGCCTGAAAAGCCCAAAGAAGAAGCAAAGGAGCAGAAGTAAACCATGTCCAAGAAAGCCGAAAAGAAAGAAGCGCCAAAGAAAGAGGAACCGAAGAAGGGAGAAGAGTCCAAGAAAGGAGAAGCGCCAAAGAAGGAGACTAAGAAGGCAGCAGTAGAAGCGCCCGTGCAAGCGCCGAAAGAAGAGGCAAAGCCGGCGAAGGCTGAAAAGGCACCGAAATCCGAGAAAAAGAAGAAAGAAGAGAAGGGTGTTTTCAAGCTGTACAAGGTTGAGAACGACAAGGTTACGAGGCTTCGTCCCACATGCGAACGCTGTGGACCGGGCTACTTCATGGCGGATCATGGCAACAGGTACACGTGTGGACACTGTGGGTTTACAAAGTACAAGCCTGCCAAGGAATGAACAGCTTTAAATCAACCGACGGCTTGAATGTTTTCCGCTGATGAATAAGATGATCCGCGTAAACGTTTCCATATCGAATGTTTCTGCAGAACGTTTTCTGGACTTTAGAAAACCCATGCCTCCCGTACAGATAAACACCAACCTTAACCTGACAGGCATGGAGAAGAAGCCAGACGATTCACTTGAAGTCCCCTTCGTGCTCACAATTAACTACAACCCTTCAGTGGCACAGATAAACCTGAAAGGAAAGGCCTACGTGATAGGCGACAAGGGCGAAGTTGACAAAATATACAAGGAGTACGAAGACAAGAAACCTCCTCCGCCAATCATAGTACAATCGGTGTCAAACGTCGCGTTCATCGAATCCGTGTTAATTTCCAGAACACTAAACATTCCGCCGCCTATCCCACTGCCACAGATACCTGAAACCAAACCAACCGAAAAACCGTCTGGCAGAGACTACAGCGCTTGATCGAACAGAAGGATAAGAGATTAGGTTATTTCAGCGGCACGTACATTGAAGAACGCGAGGCTCCGATGCCCGGGGTTCCATGCCTGACAGGCTTGTTCGTGACCGCGAACTCCCCCAAGCAGTGTCCAATCATGTCCGGCTTTATCTCCACCTGAACGAATTCCTTTCCGTTATGCACATGTATCGCCATGCCCACCATTTCAGGGAGGATAATCATGTTTCTAACGTGTGTCTTGACGGTTGGGCTACCTCCCTTTCTGAGTTCTTCCACCGACCTCCTCACTTTTTCAAGAAGTATTCGCTGTTCCGGCTGCAGGCCGCGATGCAGGCTTCTCCTCTGCCTTGAAGGGAGCAGATTGATGAACTCGTCCATTGACATACTTTGCAACTGATTGAGCGTCAACCCGCGATACATGAATTCTTTCGGCATTCTTCTTCGCCTGATCCGTAGTTCTTAATGCTATAAACCTTCTGCTTGTCTACTCATCTTTTCTTTATCACGTGCACTCTTTGCTTTCCTTCCCGTTCCTCTAGCCGCAATCAGCCCGACCTTCTGGCCTGGTGGAGCACCGTGAGAGGTTGTGGTCACTTTCCGCGCGCTTCTCTTGCTACTGCCGTAAGGATGCACAGCAGCAACCATTTTTCTACCGCTCGTCCTCGGATACTTGCGCCCTCGTGCCCTCATTAAATGGAATTTTGCACCAGCCTTCAGAAAAGGTTTATCTGTCCTGCCAGACGCCGAAACTATGCCAATTGTCGCTCTACAGTGGTCAGCAATGTATTTTGCTCTTCCAGACGGAAGCTTCACCATAGTTCCCTTCGGAGTATGGTTCACCACCGTTGCGTATGCTCCTGAAGATCGCGAGAGTTTGCCACCGTCTCCCGGGCGCAGTTCAATGTTGCATATCATGGTGCCCTCCGGCACTTTTCCAACCGGAAGGATGTTGCCAACGTCAACAGGGGCTCTTCCGCCAATCTGGATTTGTAAGCCTGTGTAAACCCCTTCAGGAACGACGGTGTAACATGTTTCGCCGTTCTCGAACCTTATTAGAGCAAGAGGTGCGCCCCTTCCCGGATCATGCACAAGCTCTTCAATCACGCCTTTGATTGCTACTTCAAAGTTTTCCTTCGGCCCGATTTTTGAAGGATATCTCGCCGGAGCAACTCTCTTGTGAGTTGAAGCGCGGAACGTGGGACCGCCGCGCCCGCGTCTTTGAACACGAATTCTCTTTCCCATCAGTCAACCCGCCATGCAAGGTTAGAGTATTCCAAGCTTAATCGCCACGTCAGCCGCTCGGTAGTCTGGGTGAAGCTTAACGAAGGCCTTCTTTTCTCCAGTTGGAGTTACCTGAGTATTGACGCTTTCAACCTTCACTTCGTACAGTTCTTCAACAGCCCTTTTGACATCGGCTTTATTCGCTTTCAAATTGACTGCGAAGGTCAGCTTGTTCTCTTTCTCAACCATCAGACTCGCCGACTCAGTCATCAATGGGTAGAGCACAACCTCATACGGATCCATTATTTCTGTTCTCCTTTACCGTAAAGCTCGCCCAATCTTTCAATCGCACTGCTCGTCCACACTGTTAACCTTCCAGGATGCGTGCCCGGGGCAAGCAGTTCAACGTTCAGATCAGCAACCGTCACAACGTCCACACCAGGGACGTTCCTTGCGGCCTCAACTATCCCCTTGTTCTCAGCCACCACCACGAGAGGTCCGACAGTTCTCTTCATTTTCCTCCCTCTGCTCTTGCCTCTTCCAGCACGGACTCTCGTGCCCTCCCTTGCCCTGAAGATATCGGACAAGATGCCTAAGTGTATCAGAGCTTCCTCTGCTTCCTTGGTCTTGGTGAGACTCTCAAAATCGCTGGTCACCACCAACGGGATCTCTGCGACATCCTCAACGTGGTGACCCCGTGAAGCAACAACCTCTTTCGACGCTGTTGCAGCTATCGCCGAAAACAAAGCCAACCGCTTTTCCTTTTTCGGGATCTTCTTGATAATGTTCTTCTCTGAGAGCGGCGGATGACCTTGCCTCCCGCCGACGGTTCCCGGAGCGAAAGCTGCCTCTCCCCCTGGCCCTTTGCGTCGTGGAAGGCGAGCGATGCCCCCACCCGTGCCGCGTGATTCTGCCGAGGTTCTTTTCCCAGCCATAGGGTCCCTGCCCTGCCGTTGGATCCTGTTCGACTGCAAAGCCAGAACGGCTCGTTTTATGACGTCAGGCCTCAACGGCGTTGCAAAAACCGGCGGAAGCTCAACTTTTCCGGCTGCTTTTCCTTCGAGATTCAGAACCTTCGCCATTCTTTTCACCATCAGCTCTCACCGTTCATCTTCCTTGTGGCGACTCGAGTGAAACGTGAGTGATTTGCGGCGGTTCTTCAGCGACGTTTCTCGGTGGGCGAGCCGGAAAGCGCAGTCGTATCGGACGTTTCTCAGTGCCCGCTATGCTTCCCGCAAGTATAATGTACGATCCGCGCACAAAGCCGTACCTTAGAAAACCGCCCTTCGGCGTTACCTCTTTTCCGTCCTTGCCAATCTTGAGGATGCGCTTGTTGTACTCCGTTCTCTGGTGATAACCCATCTGTCCAGCTCTTGCGACACTGTACATCACGTGGTGCGGGTTCCATGGGCCAAGCGTTGCAACGCCTCTTTTGGTTTTTCTTCCCTTTGCCTGAAGTATCGTGACGCCCCAACGCTTCACCGGACCCTGCCAGCCTTTCCCAGTGGACACTGAAGCCACGTCCACGTATTGGCCTTCCTTGAAGATCTCCGCAGTGGTAACAGTCTTGCCCATAAGGTTCTTCGCAAACTCGAACTGCTGCTGAACCGTTCCTCCGCACAACTCGATCTCCGCGATGTCAGGTTTCTTCCTTGAAAGACTAGTCTCCTGTGGCTGAGTGACGGCGACAACGCGGATCTTCGCCACTTTGGCCAAGTTTTGTTCAATCCTCTTCAACCCTTCCTCAGCCTTGAAGTTCTCCGGCAACGTGAACACCCGTTCGAGACTTTCAGGCGGATCTTTAATCCATGCTTCGGTGAGAGTGCGCAAACCGTCAACGTTTCGGGTGTACGCTCTTATGGCGCATATGAGGATTGGCGGCGTTTCCAGAACCGTGGCCGCGCGAATGACTTCCTTTCCAAAGTCGGGTGAACGCTTCCTGTCCTCTATCGCGAACACATGAGTCATTCCGGCCTTGTAGGCCATGAAACCCAGAAGTCTCGGCGTCTCCGCCTCTATCACCGGCCAAAAGTTTATTCTAGCCAATAAATGCTCAGCGCGTTTCCTAGGCAAATAGGCAAGCGAACCATGTCTTGGAGCGTGCGTTTTCCTGTGGCCCATTGGTTTCCCGGCTTCGTGTCTTCTGGGAATGAGAACAACAAATCATTAATGCTACCTCAAAAGGCAGCATTTAGCTTGATGTTTCACCCGTTTTTTTATGTGCTTTAACACAGAAGACGGGAAAGTATTTATGTCTTTTTCGGTCTTCGTCTGCTCTTCTCTTGGCGAAAGCTGTTTCTCATGTTAGCAGGCCTATGGCACATTTTGTCCGAAGTGAACTGCAATAGTGACCAAATCTGTGAGACCTATGTTGTCCCAAGGTGCAGCCAAGTTTGCGTTGTCATTCCACCGAGGTTCATCAGGGTGCGACCCATAAGCAGACACCACAAGCACAAGGTCTTGAACTCCGACTTTGCCATCACAATCGACATCGCCAGGCAGGGCAGAGACTCTCACAATAACGCTCCCTCAAATGGCGCATTTGCTTCCCGTCATTGAGCTGGCCGGAAACAGTCAGCATCTACGCCACAAACTGTCAATCCCAAGAAAAAGAAATACTGCCTCTTCGCTCTTCCTCATACTATATTACAGAAAATCAGTCAGCATGTCGTTTCTTTGAAATGTCGGCTTTGAAGGCTGAAACACGGTCTTCTTGTTCTTCACGTTCAATCTGCTCAAGAGCAGCCTGCATGAGCCGCCTCATTCTGCGGTTCTCGATTCGTTTCAGGATTTCCTCGCGAGTCAGGTATCGAGATTGTGAGTGAGTGCCTGAAACGCCGTCGAACCATTCTCCGCCCAAGTCCAGTTTTCGCTCTGCAATCATCACCCGCGAATCAGCGTTCTCTCGACTTGTCTTTTCGTGATAGTCATCAACATTTTTCACACCAACCAGAATGCCTCGCGTATCATAAACTTCAATCGAACGCAAACTCCTCTTGGGGCGTATTATATGGAACGAAGTTTCGAAGCCACATTCTGGACAATAGAACCGTATGTTCTCAAACTTCTTGTCGTGTCTGAGTCTGAAAGTTTTTTCACTGCATCGTGGGCAGCCAGAATGTGCACATTCAGCCAATGCTGGATTGTTAACACTTGCCCATCTCAAGTATTGAGCTTCAGGCGAGTTGTCATTCTCAATGTTCTGGAATTCAATCCAGCTGTGTTTCCGACTCCTCCCTCGCTTATGCGCAGTCACCTATGCTCACCAACCTTAACTCAACATTTCAGACGCCGAGATTCTACCCCGCACACTTTCTATTAGCCAACATCAACTTGAACATGAGCTAATTCAGGATATAAACTCTATTCGAATTCACATAGTACGCTAGCACAATTCCTACTTCAACTGAGCAAGATTGCCGCGCTCCATTATGGGGGGACTCGGATAATTGTTAAATTCTGGCATGCCTACGCTTCTCAGGGTCTGACATGTGTGACAATGCGTCTGAAGTTGGAAACGCTCTGTACAGTTCGGGCTGCTTGAAGTTTGGCAGTTTTCGCATCAAGTCCGGGGCTCTCAGTCCCTACTACATTGACCTGGCATGTCTGCTTTCCTCTCCTGAAGATCTTTGCACCGTCATGGACATCGCCGCGAACAGCATAAAGCGAGTTGCAGCTTCAACCAGAATAGACAAGCTTGCCTCGATTGAGCTGAAAGGCGCCCTGTTATTGGCGAGCATCGGCTGCCGGACAGGTTTACCGTGCACCGTGGTCAGGAAAGATGAGAAGACGTATGGAGCAACTGGAAGAATTGCAGGGGCAGAAGTCGCAAAAGACGAGCACGTACTGTTCTTTGACGATGTAGTTAGCGAGGGACTGTCCAAACTGGAGGGAATCAAGCCTCTCGAACAGTTGGGGGCCAAAGTCGAAAACATCATGGTTGTCGTCGACAGAGAACAAGGCGGGAGAGAAAACCTTGAAAACGCAGGCTACAAAGTCCATGCTCTTGCAAGGATATCCGAAATCGTCAACTCTCTTCTCAAGAGCAAGCACATTTCAAAGGAACAGGCGGACGCCGTTTTATACTATGTCAAAAACCGTGACTAGACCCTGCCCTTCCCGCTAGCCTTAGCCACGCGGTATTCTCTCCAACACTTTCTGGGCGGATTCCATAGGCGAATACTTCGTCGTGTCCAATGCTATTTCAGGATTTGAAGGCGGCTCGTACGGTTGCCCCACTCCTGGCACGGTCGGCGCCTTGCCCTCTCCAGCCCGCTCATAAATCCGCCTCGGCGCGTGGTAGGTTCCAGCCCTCCCGGCTTCGCGTTGCATGCAGGCCTCTAATGGACAGTCCAGATAGACCTCAATGAACGATGAGATTCTCTTCCTAGAGTTCTCGCGGTAACGCCTCAGATTGCCAGTCGCGTCGATCACCACGTTGACACCGTTCTGCGTCAGAAGCTCAGCGATGTACACCAGCGTCGCATAGACCGAGTCCCGCTCTTCAAGCGAATACGACGGCTTCGGAGTTAGAACCCTGCGCAGAGCGTCTGAAGACAACAGCTGAGCGTGCACGCCATCTTTCTCTAGAAGCTCAAGCAAGGCCCTTGAAACAGTGGATTTGCCGCTACCAGGCAGGCCGGTAATCCAGACACACCAACCAGTCTTCGTCCTTGGGACCATCCTGCTGAAAGGCTTTAACCCTACTTTACTCGCGAATTCATTTAAATAATCGTGGGTTTCGGTTCCGAAAAGATGGCCTTTGCACGCACAGTCTGATGAGCCGAAGCCGCTTATCGGAGTGGCCACTTCACAAAGTCTCTCTGCAACTCTGCACTCTTCAAGCTTCCCAGCTTCTTTGCAGAAAACTCTAACGACTTTTGCGTGGCGGTTGCTTAGTAGATAGTCGATGTGCCAATACTTTCGCCTCGTCTTTCTGAGGTGCCGCTTCACTCTTTTTTCCAGGTTGTTCTGGGCTGAACCAACATAAACGTAGAGGCCTTCCTGAAAATCCCTGCCGCCCAGGGCGCCGACGCTTATGCTGATGTCTTTGGCGATCGATATCAGGAGAACGTAGATTCCTTTCATGTCTTTCTATCGTTGTTCTTCTTGTACCATTTTAGAATTTCCTTAACTGCACCGTCAGAGTATCCTACCTGTCTGAGCTTTTTTTCGAGATCATCAGAAGCTTCAACCTTCAAGCTGGGGCACCATCAAACAAAGAGGTTAGGTGGCAAAGAATATTTATCCTTTAGTACGGCTGCCGATATATCCCCGCCTCTTGTCAAGCCGTGTGCACCAGCTATGTCAGATAGAACTCAACGTTTTCAAAGTCGAAGCTCTCGGCGTCGAGCACTCTGGCTGCGAACCGTAAAATCTGTTTGCGCACTTTTGTCGGCAATTGCGGATACCAGAGGGGCGACGCTAGAACGAGACTGCGCCAAGCGTAGAAGGGCTGGACCACTTTCAAGATTTCTTTGTCGCCTGTCTTGTCCAGATAGCTCCGCCAGAAGAGCAGGAACAGCCTCTTGAATGGTCCGGTCATCTCCCCGAGGGACTGCGGGGAGTAGAAGAGGTAGTTTATTGTCATAGTGCTCACGTCGTCCGCGGGTTCACCCCACTCGCCCCTGCTACGGTCTAGCACAGTGAAGTCTGAGCCCTGCCGGAACATGACGTTCCATGGGTGAAAGTCTCCATGCACCTGCGACAGCCTGTGAGTCACGTGTTTGAGTCGCCAGCGCCACTCCACGCACGTCTTCTCGAACTTCACAAAGAATCTTTCATCGGCGTACGCTAACCCGCCCGGATAGCTATCCGCCAAACCAAAGATTTCCTCACCGTGCCCCAGCAGATCCCGGACACGCCTAACATAAAGTCCGGGCGAATCCCTCTTCTTAACCGAGTGAATCCCAACAAGATAGTCCGACAAAGCCAAACAGCGCTCCTCGTCTAAGCTGCGAAGGTCGTTAGCGACCCTAATCCTGTCCAAATCAGAGTAGTAGAGCACTCCATCGATGAACTCGGTTACGATGAAGAACTCACAACAATCACCCAACGACCTGAGCGTCTCACAATCACTGGCGAACGAGCCCACATCAACCGAACGCACGTGCCGGGGCAGCCTGTTAAACGTTGAATGCTGCATCAGGAGAACCGCTGCGCGGTCAGCGAAATGGTCATGCCCAAATCCTCCAGGCTGCATCGTCTCCAAAACCACTCGCCTAGCGTCTCCATTGACGGTGAACTCAATCAAGTGGGGGCACGCCATAGCCGAAACCCTTCAATTGCGCCGAGCCCTCAGTTCCACCTATTGGAGCGATTCGAGAAACCTCCACTGACCCCTTGTAAACGTCCGAAAGGTACTGCCGCACACGTTCAACCTTCAACTCCAGCAAGAAACCTCACCAGAACCAAAAAGGTGTCAGACACTGGTTAAAAACATAGCGACAAGTGCCACTGATCCATGAACAAGTCACCGAAGCACACCTGCCAGTTGGACATCAAAAGTCAGAGGCGAATGGGTTCTCCAGATGACGCTGAACATTTAACGAAGTAACATTCGCGTGTCTCGACTCCGGCGACAAACTCTCAAAAAAGAACACCATACGCGCAGCTTTTCACGTCTGCAAACACCTCGACAGCCTTGTCAGACCTGGGCGCCAACCTACACGCCCACCTACTTCAACTTTGTCACACGCACAGCAACATCACAACCGATGTGTGCAAAAAGAAAGGGAACCAACTCTGAAAAAAGGAACTTGCGTCCGTTTCTCCATAAATTGTTACCACGCAACATTACCACGGTTGTTACCAACAAAGACCGGGGGTCGCACAAAACGACATTGCCACAGATTACAGCAATTGATTACATCTGCTGTTGCCGAGAAAGGAGGTGGACCTGGAAAATTACAATGCACGTTACATCTGACATTACAAATAAACGGAACTCGTTGGCTCTGGAGGGCGGTCCAGGCCTGTTTTCTTCATGGTTTATTACAATCCACATTACATCGGACATTACAAACAAAAAGAGGGGGGGTCAAAACACAACATCGCGATCTTGTAATCCAACATAATGTTAGACCTAAACAAACAAAGACGGGGGGCCGACAACACAATAGTGCAACACGTTAGAATTACAGATTGCATCTGACCTCACAAAATAAAGGAGAGAGGTCAACTCAGCGCGCGCTATGTTTTTATAGCGCATGTCAATCGAATGAAATGCCTTCATAATACGCAAAAATCAGGAGTGAGTAAACGTGTCTGCAACGCAAGCTGAAACTACAATGTCTTCGATTATTGTGACGGTCGAGAACCTCTCAAAGGCCTTCGGCAAGTTGAAGGCCGTAGATAACATAAGCTTTGAGGTCAAAATGGGGGAAATTTTCGGTTTCGTTGGCCCCAACGGAGCAGGCAAGACCACCACCATCAACATGCTTACGACCTTGATGAAGCCTTCATCGGGAAACGCGGTAGTCTGCGGCTATGACATATTCAAGGATCCGAACGAGGTGCGAAGAAATGTCGGAGTTGTACCGCAGGAGTACACTGCTGACGAGGACATGACTGGAATTAACAATGTCCTTCTCTGCGCTGATCTCTACGGCATACCAAGAAGTGATTCAAAACCACACGCACAAGAGTTGCTGAAGCTGGTAGAGCTTCAAGACGCTGCAAAGAGGAAGGTGAGCACCTACTCAGGAGGAATGCGCAGGAGACTGGAGCTCGCCTGTGGTTTGATCAATTATCCGAAATTGCTATTCTTGGATGAACCAACGCTCGGTCTCGACGTTCAAACACGCACCGTGGTCTGGAAATACATCAAAATGTTAAAAGATGAATACCGCATGACCCTCTTTCTGACAACTCACTACCTCGAAGAAGCCGACTCACTCTGCGACAGAATAGCCATAATCGATCACGGTCACATCATAAGAATTGGCTCACCTGAAGAGTTGAAGGAAAGCATCGGCGGAGACGTCATCGTGGTCACCCTCAAGGAGACAGAGCCGGACATTTCATCCGATATTGCTAACATCAAATTGGTCAAGAACGTTCAGAAGAACGATAACAACTATCGCATAAAGGTGGAGCTCGGAGAGGAAGCCTCCCCACAAATCACGGATCTAATTCGATCCAAAGGGCTTCACGTGACGAAAGTCTCTTTGACGAAGCCAACCTTGGACGAGGCATATCTGGAATTTACTGGCCGCAGCCTGAGGGAAGAAGAAGCTGACAGGATGCAGATGTTTAGACAACGCGTAACGGTGAGAAGAGCAAGATCGTAAAATGAGGGGGTGAGTATGGAAAAAACCAAACCGATAACAAGCAAGGAAACAGCAAAAGAAGAACAGCCTAAAGAGGTTTCCGCAGAGAAGCAGAGGGTAGTCAGGGCCGCTCCAAAACTGAGCAGGAGTCCCCTGCATGGGTTATGGGCGCTAACGAACAGAGATTTGAGAAAGTGGTACACGAACCCAATCCAGCTACTCACATCGCTAATTCAACCGGTGGTCTGGCTCGCCCTGTTCGGCAAAGCCCTGAACTTTGGAACATTCATTTCGGGATCAGGAGCCACGCTGATCCAGCAAAACGCAATCTTGCAGGGCTTTTTCGGTACAACCAGCTACTTTTCATTCCTAGCTTGCGGAATGCTTGCCTTTGTCGTCCTGTTCACTTCCGCGTTCAGCGGAATGTCGGTCGTGTTTGACCGCAGGTTTGGTTTCCTGAACAAGGCTCTAAGCACGCCTGTGGCGCGCGGAGCTATTGTGATGGGCAAAGTCCTCCAAAGTGTAGGTAGGTCGTTGATTCAATCGGCCATAGTTCTAGTTATCGCAATAATACTCGGAATGGAAACAAGTCATTTCACCGTCGTCGGAATTGCGGGCACATTCGTCATCATTTTCCTGATGGCCACGGGGCTGTCAGCGTTATTCACTATGCTCGCGTTGAGATCAAGTGATTGGCAGACACAAGTGGCTCTCATCAACCTTATCAACCTGCCCCTGCTGTTCGCAAGCAACGCACTCTTCCCAGTAAAGATAATGCCGACTTGGCTTCAAGACATCGTGAAGGTCAACCCGGTCAGTTACGCTAATGATGCGGTGAGACAAATGTTGATAGGCGCGACGGGCATGAGCAGCCTTTGGCTGGACTTTGCAGTCTTGATTGGATTCGCTTTTGTACTATCTGCAATCGGAATCGTCCTCTCTTGGAGACTCCTTTCCAAGTAACCCCGGACCAGGAGCGCATGCTTAACTAGTTTTTGATTTTGACTCTAATTGAGTTAAACCGAGGACCCGAACCCAGAGTCTGTGGATTACTCGACGCCAAACTGTTTAATGGAACACCGTTCTTCCCAGTCAAAGGTCTCGGCGACCACAAGACTCCCTTGGAAACGTTTTCGGTGACAACCGCTTCGACAGTTATCGCTCCCAACTCGTTGAAAAGAGTGACATCATCTCCATTCTTTATCCCAAGCCTGCCCGCATCAACAGGACTGATCCACACAATCTCCGGAATCGGACCATAAACGTCTCTGAACTGGCTGTGGGTCCAACTCGGAAGGGAGCTGTTCAACAGCGTAAACCAGCCATCACTCTCGTCAAGTGGCAGCTGCACCGGTAAGGGACTCGCACCGATTTCAAGGGCTTTTGAAGAGTACAACTCAATCTTCCCCGAGGGCGTCTGATACTCGTTAGCGGGTCGTTTCTTCAGTTTCAGGATCGCCCCCTTGAGTAGGTCATCGAAGCGTCCGTTTTCAAAAGCCTCCACCGTGGCCTTTTCAAGGGCTTGCCAAGGATCCTCAAACAGCCAAGACTCCGCGCAACCTAATCTCTCAGCCAGCTGCTGCATGACCCAGATTTCGTGCTTGCACTCTTCAAGCGGCTCAATCGCTTTCATGGATAATCGAGTGTACGAGTGATGGTCTGAGAAGTTCAGATCGGTTTTCTCCAGATAGGTGGCGGCAGGTAGAACAACATCAGCAAGTTTCGCAGTCTCGGTCCAATGCGTTTCATGAACGACTACAAACACGTCTTCCCTTGAAAGACCTGCTCTTACCGCGTTCTGGTTTGGAAGCGTTAGAGCAGGGTTGGAGCCTTTGATGAAAACGAACTTGAACTCCCCAGAGTCTAATCTCGAGCCCAAGGAAACCTGCTCAACGACTCTTGACTTTTCACCGCACATCTTGCTTCCGTTGATATAATCCCAATCTACAAATCGACCTTTAGAGTCGCTGTAATGGAAACCACGGTGCTGTCCAAGCAACGCCGGCAGAAGACTCACAGCCCTAGTTGCCTCTGCACCATGGCTCGACTTGTTTAACCCCAACCCAATCTCGAAGGCGACAGGAGGTTTCTCAACGAGCATCTCACATAGCTCCTCAACTCTTTTCCATGTGAGGTTTGTCGCTTCTTCTACGCGCTTCGTCGTCCAGTTCTCTGCTTCTCCCACGAATTCTTGATATCCAGTGGTCCATTTTTCGATGAACTTCTTAGCTATTCTATCGTGTTCAATGAGATATCGGGCTATTCCGTAAGACAGTGCCACATCGCTGCCCGGGCGAGGGTTGATCCAGAGGTCGCAGCTCTCGGAGGTCTCGCTCTTTCTAGGGTCAATAGACACCAACGATGTACCTTTCTCTTTTCTTGCCCTCAGCGCAAGGGCCCAGAGGTGAGGAGAACTGACTCTTGCATTGTTCCCCCAAAACAGGATGGCTCTGCAGTCAAGAACCTCCTCAAATCCGAGACCATATGTAAGCCCGTAGTGGAGTCCGATTCCAGTATGCCCTGATGTGCTGCAGAGAGCGCCGTCCGAAACCGTCACGCCTAATGCGCGCCACAGTCTTTGGGAGTACTGCCAGCTGAGGCATCCTTGGTTCCCAGGATAATCATACAGCAAAACGGATTCATTGCCACAATTCTCTAAAACACTGGCTAGTCTATCGCCAACTAGTTCTAGAGCTTGTGACCAAGAAACTCTCCTAAACTTGTTTCCATCCTTGACGTATGGATAAAGAATACGTTCCTCACTGTACACCCGATCGGGGTCTCCCACCCCTCGCGGACATAGAAATCCCCGAGTTATCAGGCTTTCTCTACTGCCCGTAGCGGATATGATCCGACAGTCCTCAACAAGGGCGTCGACAAAACATGTATCCGGACAATCCCGGTGGCACACAGTCTTTACAACGTTGGTTGTTTTCTTTGGCTTGGTTGACAAATCTGTCTCCTTCTTGAATGGTCACGTTCCCACAGGCAGATAATGGAGATTCATATTAAACCTTGTTGGATCGTCGAAACTTTCGCGCACCAGACAACTTCTGGCGTGCCCCAGGACGAGCGCTACAAGTATGCTGAGCTTGCCAAGAATTCCCAAAAAATCGTTCATATTGAAAAGTGCGACTTAATCTTCACCACAATGAAAGAGCCATCTTTTACCAGCTATCAATAACTCGAAACCCAAATTAGATTGAACCCTGCCAAGAGTGTTGCATGAAGCATACCGGCCAGCAAAGCGACCGACACGAAATACTGTTCGATTGTTCAGCGATCGAACCGGCTATTGGCTACTTGCGGAATAGGACTGATGAGAACCTTGAGCGTCTGGTTTCTATGCAAGGCAGTAAGGTCGCATACAATCATTATCTATGGTCCTCATTCGGTTCAAAATTAACATTCAGAGAGTTCTGGAAGAGAAACTTGGAACGAACCATTTGGAGTAAGCAGCTCGAAGCCTCCATAGACGCTGTCAAAGAATACTTGGTCAGTCGGCAAGAAAGTCATTGGCTCAGCGCGGTGTTGGGGTATCTTCCTGAAGGGCATGTTTTCAGGACAACGGTCTATCTTATCACAGGTTACGACAATATCGTTTATGGTGAAGATGTCGCTCTGAACTTGAGCTTTAGGCAGTTTCACATTGACCATCGTGAAGTCGTCTACTACTTGGTTCATGAGCTGGCGCACGCAGGTTATTTCAGATACCGCCAAATGCCAGAACTGGCGAAGATGAGGACTCTGGGTGATCTCTTAGATGTCGTTAAATTATTGACACATCTTGAGGGCATGGGCGTCATTAGTCCCCTGAAAATGAGGCTCGAAGAGGGTGGTGTGCTAGACAATGACTACAAGGTTATCTTGAATGATGAAGAAAGAAACAGAAGGGCTCGTGAATACTTCAGTGTCCTGTCAAGACTTGAGAGTAGGAGAAGTCAAGAGTTGCGCCAAAAGGATTTTCAGGTGTTTGAGCAAATGAGCGGGAAGACAACGCGACTATGGTACGTAACGGGTTGCCATATGGCACAAAAAATCGAGCAGGAACGCGGAGTAAAAATGTTGCGAAACCTCGTGAAGAGAGGTTGGCAAGAATTCTTCGAAACATACAGAAACCTTGAAAATCCGCGGACAATCTAATCACGCCTCCGAGTTTGCTGATATTTGCATCCTTACCACAGCAAAACCGCATTTCAAGAAAAGAAGAAGCACCCGTAAGACACTGCTCTGGTGAAAAAGGTTTGCCAGAGAATGGTGCGAGCTCACTAGATTCCGCCCCGAAACAATTCGATGACTTTCTGGTTCCAGCAGGTGTGGCTTGTTGTACTCCTAGCGCGCGGACCACGGGGTTTGCCACTCTTCCTTGAAGAAGATTTCTGAAAGCTCTCTCCTTGGTCTAGGAGCTGGTGTTTCGTTAGGTACGCCGATGGGTAGCAAGGCGACAACCCGCATTCTTGCAGGAATCTTGAGCAGACGCTTCACTGCGTCTTCGTCGAAGGCACCTATCCAGCAAGTGCCGTAGCCCAGGGCGGCGGCTGCTAAGGCCATGTGTTCAAGGGCTATCATCGGGTCTCTTTCGTGCCACCTTACCGACACGTCAGGATCGCCCACTGCGGCCACGACGGCAGCAGCGTCACTCAGGAAAGTCTGGTTATTTGCCGCTCCTGCCAGAGTCTTCTTGTGATTTGCATCTCGAACCACTATGAAGCGCCAAGGCTGGCGGTTAGCGGCCGAAGGCGCCAGACGCGCGGCCTCGAAAATCATTTCCAGTCTATCGTCAGGAATTGGTTCCTGCAGGTATTTTCTGATGCTTCTGCGGGTTTTTATGGCTTCAAAAACATCCATCATCTTCTTTCTCCTCCGATGAAATGAACTTTGCACTGGAACTTGTTAGCCTTTGAATACCATGCTTATATGTATTCCTAAAGCAGCCGCGTGATCTGACACGCCCGCGCTAGCAGGGTCCTATCTCCTGTCTAGTCTGCTAGCAGCACTTTCTACAAAAAGAAAAACCAGTGGATGAACAAACGTGCATCTTTCATCAGAAAGGATCATTCTGAAACTCAGGTACAATGCCCGCAAAGCTTGATTCTAGGAGGCAATTCTTATCGCCTTATCGCCGCCATTGCTTTAAGTTGTTTCCTATTCTCCGATATTGCTACTATCTTGACCTGGGTTCTGTATAAACAGTTCTTTGCTGCTTCCTTCGCGTCCTTTCGAGTCTCATAAGTCCCTTTAAGCTCGATCCACGGCAGCGATTCATCAATCCTTATCCATGCGGCGTGCAAGTACTCCACCACTTGACAGAGAAAGAGCATTAGATTCTTAACGATTAAAACTGTTATGAATTTTGGATAATTATCTGAGGTTAAGCTCCGTTTCGGAAACTTATTTAAGCGATGCTGTCCCACGTCTTAGAGTTTAGGAGAGAGACGAGGGCAGAGCCTAGCTGGGGCCACGTAAGAGTGGTCGGTTGAAGCGGTGCCTATGGATGGACAGGAAAAAAAGAAGCCAAGAATGTGTGCAACGTGAAGCAACTGAACAGTGTGCATGGTTCCACCAGCAACGCTTCACGGCCAGAGGAAATTCTTGAAACGCATCGTAGGTCTGTTGGCAAGTTTTCCATTTTGCACGTTGATTATGGATGCTTTTCAGGGGGGGGCTGACGCTTGATGGTTTACCAGACAAATCCGAGCCTGTCCTTCACGTCGTTCAAGGAGACACTGGCTGGACATTTCGCAGGCGTTGGAGGCCTAATTGCAGGTCTCATAGTTGCTTGGCAGCTTGGTGTGTTCCACAGTGTTCCGTGGGCTATCGCCCTCTATCCAACTGTGTTGACGGCTAAAGCCGTGATAAGCGGCACGTTCAGCGGGCGCTTGAACACTGCATTGCACATCGGAACTCTTTCCCCGAGATTCTCTGGAAACATGGGATTTGTAGGTCGAATGTTTCAGCGTATACTGGCCTTGACCTTGGTGACAAGTGTTGTAATGAGCATCGTTTCGACCATCTTAGGGAGCCTGTTCTGGGGGATTACCCCTGCAAACTTTTCAGACGTCTTGACAGTTGTTGTTGCGACGATGAGTCTAGGATTGACTCTCCACTTTTTCACGTTATCTGTCACGTTCACTGCCTTCAAGAAGGGTTTTGACTTGGACAGTGTTGCATATCCAATTGTTGCTACGATTGCAGATGTTTTCATAACAATCTGCTATGCCGTTGCAGTCAATCTCTACTTCAAATTCGGCTACACAGGAAAATACGCCGTTCTCTTAATCGCGATTATTCCCGCAGTCTTGATTCTTTATTCTTTGTCCCGAGGCGTCCATGAGACAGGGTTCTCCAAAACCATTAAGACCTCTATCTTGGCTCTGATGCTTGTGGCGGTAATTGCCAGTGTCACGGGGACGATTTTGCAAGAAATTAACGTTGGTGCAACTCTTTGGACCGGGAGCGGCGCTCTTTATCCCGCTTCGCTTTTTGCTGCTTACCCCGCTCTGATTGAACTGGTGGGCGATGCTGCTCTGGTGATAGGGTCTACTGCTACAACGAGGCTTGTACTCGGATTGCTTGAACCCCACTTTTCTGCCATGAAGAACCACGCCATGCAGATTCTTGGTGCTTGGGCGGCTTCGGCGGTTGCGTTTATCCCCCTTTCGGCGGTATCTCTGTTCCTAACTGGTACATTTGGGCTTCCCGCTTTCTACGTTCTGACTTCCGCGTTGCTTGCGACAAACGCGTTCGCACTTGTCGCCATGACGCTAATATCTTATGCCTTTGCAATATTGACTTTCAAGAAAGGTTTGGACCCTGACCATCTGGTCATTCCGATAGAAAGTGCGCTTGCCGGCACCATAACGTCAACGGCTTTGCTTACCGCATTGTTCCTGCTAACCCACTTGGGAGGATAGAATTAAAATATTCCCTACGCTCTAATCTCCTACTCGGAGCGACATTAAGCACATGCCCGCCTTAGAAAAGGTAAGATACAGGCCTGTACCTGTTCGTGATCTCTTCTTAGAAATGAAAAACTTGTCCGAGCTGATGATTGACCTGGCTTATTCAGCGGCCCTTTTCAATGATCGGGAACTCGCGGAAGACATCTTGGAGCTTGAGAACCGCGTTGACACGCTGGATTATCTGCTGGAGATGACGATCATGATCGCGGCAAGAGACGCCCACGATGCGGAAGCACTAGCCGGAGTGTCGGCAGTGGCTTCGGCGGCGGACAAGATTTCGGACGCTGCAGCAGACATAGCCGCGATAGTCACGCAGAACATAGGTGTGCATCCGATAGTTAGCCAGGTTTTTGAGAAGGTCGAGGAGCGTTTGATGCAGGCAAAGGTGAGTGCTGACTCATCACTTGTGGGCAAACGGGTGGGTGAGCTTGATTTGGCGGCGAGAATGGGAGTTGACATCATCGCCCTTCGACGGGACAAGGACTGGATCATAAATCCGCAGAAGACTGAACACATCAGAAGCGGGGATGTCTTGATAGTCCGCGGCGTTCACTCAGGCATCAAAGAATTCAAGGAGCTCGCAGAGCAGAAATCGCGGAGGAGAGGAGACTGAAATGTCACAGCAGAACCAGGCAAGGTTCGAGGAAATCGTAGAACGGTTGGTTGAGCTTAAGGACACCTCTGAACTCATGATTGACTTGGCCTACTCCTCATTGCTTCTGAAGAGCCGGGAGCTGGCTGAAGAAGTGCAGAGGCTTGAAGAACACGTGGACAAGCTGCACACAGATTTTGAACTGCTCGTCCTTCAAAGCGAGTTCAAAAAAGAGGAAGCAAAGGGCTTTCTGGGACTCATACGGCTGGGAGTGGCAACCGAAAAAATAGCAGACGCGGCTGCCCAGATATCCGAGGTCGTTTTAAGAGGCATTGAACCGCACCCAGTGTTGCAGCTCAGCATAAGAGAAGCTGAAGAAACAGTTGCTTACGTGCCTGTAGCCAAAGACTCTCCATTAGCGAACAAGACTCTCGTGGAAGCACGGATTCCTGAGGAAACTGGCATGTGGATACTGGCTATAAGAAGAGGCAACAAGTCCATCAGACCCAAGCCTGACTCCAAAATCGAGGTGGGAGACGTTCTAATCGCCTCAGGCTACGCCGAGGGAGTGGAAGACCTAAAAAAACTGTCAAAGCGATGACCAACGTTTTCGTTCCGGTCCGTACACAGACTACTTATTTTGAATGCACTAACACTATAAACACGGCTCGCCTTCATATTTAACGAGGGATTCATCATCACCAAGCGGAAAGAGAAAGCAGCCGATATCCAGAGTTACACGTGTTCAAACCCTTCCTGCAGCAAATCGTTCGCAAAACCATTGAAAGCAGTAAACCTGTCCTTGGAGAACCCTGAACCATACTTTGCATGTCCACATTGCCTCACAGAAATCACCACTCAAGAAAACCCGTCGGCGGCAGAAACAAAGCCAGGCTTGGACGGCGAACCCGTGAAAACCGCAAAAGACGGTCTCGAAGAAGAAAAAACTTCACTACAGCCGGCAAAGACACTGTGCACCCACCACTTCGGCTACCTGAGCGAACGCTCAAGCAAGGAAAAAATATCTGAAGAGTGCATGGCCTGCGCGGAAATAGTCAATTGCATGCTGAAGGCCGTAAAAAGCTGCACAGACAACTAGTGCAAAAAGAAAATGTCCGGTTAAAGCCTCAAAGAATCTCGAATTGAGCAGACGGGGACTCCGATTTTCATGCACAGGTCTTCTAATAGAGGATTCTCCGCTGACCGTGGACGGACTTCAAAAGGACGTGTTGGCTGGTGAGCAAAATGTTGACTTGGCGTCGGTTAGTTTCAGATATAATGTGTGAACTGAAAAAGGTTTCTGGATAAATGGAAGGTTGAGAAGCAGTTGTTGCTAGGGTTTCCGTTTCCTTTCGGGTTTCTTCTCTTCTGGCATCTTGGGTGGTTCCGGAGGCTTCTCTTCAACGGTTGGTTTCTCCTCTGCCGTCGGCTTTACTTCCTCTGGCGTTGGCTTCTCTTCAACGGTTGTCTTCTGCTCTGTTTCCATTTCGCTCGTGATGTCTTCAATTGGTTTTGGAGGAGGTGTCGTAGCCATCGTCCAACCTATCCACGCGCCTATTGCCAGTATGGCGATGAACGCTATGAAGACTGGAAGCGCAACGAGCGCGAACGAGAGAGGCCAATTGTGTCCTTCCTGCAACCAGTATCCCCAGTAGAACAGTCCTAGAGTGTAGAGCACGCCTACAACCACGCAAACCAGGCAGATTAATCCGCCGATACCTTGATCTTTGCTAACCATTTTTACATCTCACCACATATTAGCCCTTTTTACGCCTTTAAACCTTTTAAAGTTTACCGTACTGTTTGACGATTGTTAGGTGGTTCCGGTCTCCCATGTTGCTAGGTACCGTTTCTGTTCCTCTGTCAACTCGTCTATCTTGATTCCCATCGCGTCGAGCTTCAGCTTCGCCACTTTCTCGTCGATTTCCTTGGGCACCGTGTAAACTCGCGGTTCCATCCTTTCTGTCTTGGCCAAGTGCTCGGCGCAGAGAGCTTGGTTGGCGAACGACATGTCCATTACCTCCGACGGGTGGCCCTCCGCGGCGGCCAGGTTCACAAGTCTGCCCTCTGCTAGGAGGTAAAGTCTTCTTCCGTTCTTGAGGGTGTACTCGTCTAGGTTGGGCCTTATGTTCCTCTTCGACGTTGCGAGTTCTTCAAGATACTTGGGGTTAACCTCGACGTTGAAGTGTCCGCTGTTGGCCAGCAGTGCCCCGTCCTTCATCCTCTGCATGTGTTCCTTCCTTATTACGCTCGTGTCGCCCGTCGCGGTTACGAATATGTCGCCCACTGCAGCGGCGTCGGTTAGTGGCATTACGCGCAGGCCGTTCATGGCTGCTTCGAGCGCCCTTGTGGGGTTCACCTCGGTGACTATGACGTTTGCGCCCATTCCCTGCGCTCTTAGAGCTATTCCTTTTCCGCACCAGCCGTAGCCGCAGACGACGAAGTTTTTGCCCGCGAAGAGAATGTTGGTGGCCCTGAGAATGCCGTCCAGGGTGCTTTGGCCGGTTCCGTAACGGTTGTCGAACAGGTACTTCGTGTAAGCATCGTTAACCGCGATTATGGGGTACTTTAGGGCTCCGTCTTTCTCCATGGCCCTCAGCCTCAGTACGCCGGTTGTGGTTTCTTCGGTGCCGCCTTTGACGCCTTTCAACAGTTCTGACCTCTTGCTGTGCAGGGTGCCCACGAGGTCGGCGCCGTCGTCGAGTGTGATGAAGGGCTTGGAGTCTAGCACTCTTTCGACGCACCAGTAATATTCTTCAGTGGTTTGGACGCGCCAGGCGAAGACCTTGGCTCCTTCTTGGGCCAGTGCGGCGGCGACGTCGTCCTGTGTTGAGAGGGGGTTGGACCCGCAAAGTGCAACGTTTGCTCCAGCTGAGAGGAAGGTTTCAACGAGGAACCCGGTTTCTTTGGTTACATGCAGGCAGGCGGCCAGGGAGAGATCCTTGAGCGGTTTCTCCTTGGCGAACCTGTTCTTGATTTGGGCGAGGACGGGCATGTGCTTCGACGCCCATTCAATTTGTAAACGTCCTTGTGGCGCCAGACTCGTGTCTTTGACCTTGAACTCTTGCATGAATGTTTCACTCTCTCTATGTCCATCTGCCGTATGCTATATAAAACTAAGCGTCACAACATGTGGAGCCTAGGGTTGTCTCTGTGGCCGCAGGAAGTTTCAAAGTCGGCCCCCCGTCTTTGTTTGTTTAGGTCTAACATTATGTTGGATTACAAGATCGCGATGTTGTGTTTTGACCCCCCCTCTTTTTGTTTGTAATGTCCGATGTAATGTGGATTGTAATAAACCATGAAGAAAACAGGCCTGGACCGCCCTCCAGAGCCAACGAGTTCCGTTTATTTGTAATGTCAGATGTAACGTGCATTGTAATTTTCTGTTGTTGACCCCCTCCCCAGTCGGTAATTTCGGAGGTAATGCTATACTGATAGGCGCGCGCGCTTGGACTTTTTCTATTTGAATTTTGCTCACAAAATGGCACAGGGAAAGGGATTTCAGCGCCAATTTACTAGTAAAAAGAGTAATAGCGCTCGATAGCGCTGCCTCCGAGGTTTTAGTTATTCTTGCTCTCTTGCGCTATTAGCTTCTGGACTCGTCGCTCAATGTCATCTCTGATCTCTCTCACTTTCTCGATTGGCTTTCCCTTCGGGTCTTCAAGTTTCCAATCAATTGTTGGTTTGAAGAATGGCCCGGGGCAGATTCCATTGTCATTGCAGCCCATGGTAACAATCAGATCAGCGTCTTGGGCCATCTGGAAAGTGAGCAGCTTTGGTTCATTCATTGATATGTCGATGCCCTTCTCTTTCAAGGCCTCCACTACTACGGGGTTGACCTTGTCTGCTGGCTTGTTGCCCGCGCTGGAAACGATAAATTTGTCCTTTCCGTATTTGTTGGCGAAGGCCTCTGCCATCTGGCTTCTGCCAGCATTCTCAACACAGACAAAAAGTATTCGCTTCAACTTGGTCCCTTAACAAGGGAACAAGAACATATTTAAATACGTTGCTATTATTGGTTATTTGAAAGATATGACTGCATCAAAAATACGTGAGAGATTACAACGGTTAGCAGAATCAGGAACTTGCTCTTACGAAACTGCCTCAGAATACGCTGACGAATTAAAGGAACTAGCCAATAAAGGCATAAGTTCGGGAAACAGTAAAGCTAAGAGCAAAGTCTTCAAAGCTCTTGCAGACTCCACTAGACTTAGAATTTTAGGCTTGCTATCATCCCGCGAGATGTGTGTCTGTGAAGTCATGGTTGCGCTTGATTTAACTCAGCCCACCGCTTCTCACCATCTGAGGATTCTGGAAAATGTTGGGTTGGTCAAGGACAGGAAAGAAGGAAAATGGGTTTTCTATAGCATAGCCAATCCAGAACTTTTCGAAGACATGCGCAAACTAAATATCCTATGATTTTTTTGAAGACATACTTATGCGAAACACAGGCATTATAACAATACATTTAAATTCTTAAATATAACTACCTGCTTTTGGTGAGCCAATGAATATTGAGAAAGTTATCCTGAACGCCTCAAAAACAGATTGTACTGGATGCCGCACATGTGCAACTGATTATGAAGCAGATAATCTCAGACATGCAATAGCCAGGCTAAACGGAATCTCAAAAGTCAAAGTTGACGAGATAACAGGCAAGGTCACAATAGAATACGACACACAAAGAATTAGTCTCTCCAAGATCACTGAACGCATTGAAAAGCTCGGCTACCAAGTTGAGATATTATCAAGAGAGGAAATCCAATGAGAGAACACGTCAAAGGCCTAATTCCAGTAATTTCACTTGGGCTATTCGCTTTAGCAGGCGCCCTAATATCTGGAACTCAAGTAACTTATGCGCATGAAATTAGCATTACTTTGACTTTGATCGCCGTTGCCATAGGCTACCACATCTATTTGCACGGCATTCGATCCCTGCGACATGGGAATGTCACTGCCCAATTGTTTGCGACTATCGCCATCTTTATTTCAGTAGTAGCTGGTCTCGTCTTACCTTCAGCATCAGCCACTGGCACAGCAGAAGCAGTTGGTTACCTCACAGCAGCAGCAATAGTGGCATTCATAATACTCGCAGGTATGACGCTTGAAGACTACATCATACATAGAACAAGAGGTGCACTCGAGAAGCTCATAAACATGAGCCCCACCACAGCTCGCATACGCCGAGACGGCGTAGAAGTTGAAATGCCCATAGACGAGGTCAAGATAGGCGAAATCGTCTTAGTCAAACCAGGCGACAAAATTCCCGTTGACGGAACAGTAATTTCCGGACACAGCACCGTTAACCAGGCAACCATAACTGGCGAATCAATTCCAACTGAAAAGATAGTAGGGGACCACACATTTGCTGGCACACTCAATGAACATGGAGCATTGGAAATTGAAGTTGAAAAAATCGCTGAGGACACTACGCTTGCCCACCTCATTCAACTAGTCGAAGAAGCTCAAGAGAAAAAAGCACCTATACAGAACGTTGCAGACCGATTTACCACTTACTTCTTGCCAATCATGGCAGTTTTGGCATCTGTTGTATTTGCGGCCAGCTATTTCACATTTGATTTTGAGGTGGCACTGGCAAGAACCGTAACTGTTCTCTTAGTCGCATGTCCTTGCGCGCTTTCAATAGCTGTTCCTGTCGCTGTAGCTGCAACCATCGGTAATGCCAGCATGAACGGCATAATAATCAAGGGTGGCACGCACATCGAAAAGCTAAAGGACGTTAAGCTGGTCGCCTTCGACAAAACTGGCACGTTAACCGTTGGCGAACCTAGGGTTGTTGAGATAAAAACCTTCGGTAATTACTCTGAAGCGGACACAATCAAGTATGCAGCAATTGCTGAGAAATTCTCAGAACACCCCCTGTCCAAAGCCATCATCGCTAAAGCAACGGGGATGAGCATGAAAATTCCTGACCCCACAGACTTCAAAACCATTCCAGGGCATGGCGTGGACGCCCATTACGGAAACAAGCATATCCTAATTGGAACCAAGATGATAGAAACGGAGATTTCAGAAGAAGCGAATCAATTGATGAGCATGGTTGAAAGCGAGGGGAAAACAGCTATTCCCATAGCACTAGACGAACATGTTATCGGCATAGTCGTTGTGGCTGACACAGTCAGAGAGAATTCTTTGGAAGCTATACAGAGGCTTAAGCGCTTAGGAATCAAGACCGCCATGATAACTGGCGATAACATGCGGACTGCCAAATCTATCGCTGAGCAGATCGGGATTGATGAGTACCATGCTGAGCTTTTACCTGAACAGAAAGTTGCGATCATTGGGGAAATGAAAAAAGGCAATGTTGTTGCGATGGTTGGTGACGGCGTGAATGATGCTCCTGCTTTGGCTAATGCGGACGTTGGGTTTGTGATGGGTGCGGCTGGCAGCGATGTGGCTGTTGAAACTGCTGACGTGGCTCTGCTTGGAGACGACTTGACAAAGGTTGAATATGCGATTAGCCTGAGTCGGAAGGCGTTTAACAGAATGAAGGGGAACATAGTTTACGCCTTTATCTGGAACGTAGTCGCATTGAGTTTAGCCGCTTTTGGCATCTTAAATCCAGTCCTAGCCGTTGTTCTTGCAGAAGCCGGATGCATATCGGTGGTAATCAATTCCGCTTTACTGTTGCTGAGTAAGCCAAAGCCTCTAGCCAAGATTAAGGGATAAGCATCGCGTGCATAGTAGGACCAACTATAGATACGCTTGTAGCACGCGCATCTATTTTCATTTTCTGAATAACACGGATTAGTTCTTTGGGCGGGCGCGCGCTAGAGTGAGCTTGTTTATCCAAAATACCCTAGAAATAAGCTCTAACTAGTAAAATGGCGCCGGGGAAGGGACTCGAACCCCTGCGAGCCAAAGGCCCACTGGCTTGCTTGTCCTTCGATCTAGGCCCTCTTTTTTCAGAGTATGATCTCGAGGCCAGCGCGATAACCACTCCGCCACCCCGGCACTGTCTAAAGATTCTAAGCAGAGGCTTTTAGCTTTATCCAATAAAGAAATATTGATGCTGCGTTTGTTCGTTAAACGAGCATTGATTGTTCTGCGTACGTGAAAGGGCCAATCCCATTCATGGCCTAACTATTTTCGGTTTCGGCGTGCGTATTAACGAGGGAAACAACCATTGCCTATTTCTCCTCCTCTTTGCAGCGTCCCATTCGTCGAGTATTTTCACAGCTTCGTTCGCGATTCTTATGGCATTTTTTTCGCCCTCGCCTGGTTTGAACTCGCTTGTACGGCGGTTGGCGTAAACCGCGCAGATTGAGCCCGCCCTTAGCCCGTAAAGGCCTGCCAAAGTGTACAACGTTGCCGTTTCCATATCAAAACTGAGCACCCCGGCCTTCTGTAATGTCGGGAGCAGGTTTTCCATATTGGATGAGCAGGTTTTGGCGATTGTCCGGTTTTGTCCAGCGTAAAAGTCTGAGGTTGTCGCCGCTACGCCCACATGATATTTGCGGATGTTCAAGCTTTCAGAAGCTTCGACCAAGGCCAACAAGACCTCGTAACTTGCTGCTGCAGGATACTCGGGCATAACGTAACAGTTGCTTGTGCCGTCAAGGCGTACAGCAGCACTGGAAATGATGAGGTCGCCACAAGCAATGCCTTTTTGAATTGCTCCGGTGCTTCCGACGCGGATGAAAGTGTTCACCCCTATGTTTGAAGATTCGTTGACTGCGATAGCCATGCAAGCTGGACCGATGCCGCTTGAGAGGGCGGAGATGGGCACGCCTTTGTACTTGCCCGTGTAGCTGCGGAATTCACGGTGACTGGACACTTCTCTGGCCGAATCCCACGATTTCGCGATTCTTGGAACACGGTCTGGGTCGCCTGGCACTAGCAAGTATTCAGTCAGATCACCGGGCCCACAGGCGATGTGGTATTGCTTGTGACTCGAAACTGTTGAGTGCACCTTGTCTCACCGCAATTAAGATTAAATGTGCAACATTTAATAATAGTGGAACTTGGAGACACTGTTTCTTGTCGAGCGAACAGAGAAGAACCAAGTACGACATCTACGCGGACATAGTGGAAATAGTCGCCAAGAAAGGGCTCTGCTCTTTGACAAGGGTGTCTTATGGAGCCAACATGCCTGTAGACCGAACGAAGAAAGAGCTGAATTTTCTGATTGCACACGGCTTCATAAACGAAGTCAACTTCGAAAACTCGAAGAAGTTCAGAGCAACAAAGTGGGGACTAGAATACCTCGAAACATTCAAGCGCATGCGAAAGTTCTTCGCCGCACTAGAAAAATAGAAGACACTGGCACCTTTGGCTGCCGAACGTCCTTGATATTCAATGTTCACGCCCAGATTTGTCTACCATCGATCTGCGGCACCTTTCCTACAACACTAAATCCCAACATAAAGAGCAATAATAGGCAGGTGTGATTCGCCGTCAGACCAGACAGTTTGAGACTACTAGATGTGTTCTCCTCATGTGCGTCGCCTTTTAAGGGATCCGTTGGCTTACCAATTCTCAACAAGAGAATGAGGTGGTAAGAATGGCAAGACAAGTTAGAAGGAAAATGGGTTGGGACGAAGGATGCGACAATAAAATCGCTAACAGGACTGGACTCTCAGGTATCATCCACAACATCTTAGGACTCGATCATCGTGTACACGAACCTACATCTTCCATAACATATGGATGTATTGAGGGTTTTCGGGCACCCCTTAGCTTTGCATCGGCGAAAGAAACGGAAGCCCTGCTCAGAAGAGCCCGAATGCTTCAATGAGTGGGTACTAGTCACGAAATGTGAGTGCCCCTTTTAAAGTGGTGCAGCATGTTCAATGTGGAGGGTGTGAAATGAGCGGTAGAACATCAGTTCCTTCGAGGAGCACGATTACACTTGACAACGTGAACGGAGACCTAGAGATCGGTCGGCATGTGACCGTGAAAGGATCTTCGTCACCGCCCAAGGTGACGGTTTCTGGCACCGTTCATTGCGAAGGCGACGATACCTTTGAATGCAGCCTTTCTGCGGAAAGCTTTGAAGCTGAAGACAGTGTGACAGTTCACGGAGACCTAGAAATAAGAGACGAGGTTGAAGTTGAAGACGGCAGCTTGGAAGTCAAAGGAAACATGACCGCAGCGAAAGTTGACGTTGACGAGAGGTTGTGCGTGAGCAAGAACCTCACTGTTGAGGAAGTTGAGGTGGGAGGAAGCTTGAGGGTTGAGGGAAACGTGAAGGCTGAAGACGTGGATATTGGCGGCACGTTTGAAGCCCAAGGCGAAGCTGTTGCAGACCGCATAGAGGCGGGGGGAAGCCTCAGGATAAGATCCAGGAGTGATATCAGGAGCTTGGAAGTAGGCGGCACTGCAAGCGTCGCGGGAGGAAGAATCCGCGAAATAGACGTGGGAGGGACTTTCGAGTCGGTGAGTCCCCTGGAATTTGAAGAAATCGACGTAGGCGGCACAGTGAGACTTGCGGGAAAGAGCAAGGGAGGCGTAATAGACGTCGGAGGTTCATTCAGGGTTGAAGGTGACTTGGAATTTGAAGAAATCGATGTGGGCGGCACGGTTGAGATAGCAGGCTTGACTCAAGGTTGCCACATGGAAGTCGGGGGCAAAGTTGACATCTCAGGCTCTCTGAAACTCTCGGGAAGGTTGGAGGTGGGAGGAAGAGTGAATGTAAGTGAAGAAATCGCAACGAGAGACATAGAGATCGGTGGAACAGTGCGCGCACGCAAAATAGTAGCTGAAGAACGCGTGGAAGTCGGCGGTTCAATCACAACGAATGAAGGTGTAACTGCCCGCATCGTTGAAATAGGAAGAAGAGGCGAAGTGCACGGGCCCATAAGGGCAGACAAGGTCATTATCGATAGGGATGCCCGCGCAGAAAATGTCTACGGAAGGGAAATCCTTCTGCGAACTGGCGCAAGCGCGGACAACATCTACGGCCAGACAATTACAATCGAATCCTACTGTGACGTGTACGGCGAAGTGCAATATACTGACGAGTTGAGGGTAGGGGAAAAAGCTTCGCTTTCAAAGCAGCCACAAAAAGTGGACAAGCTTCCATTTTAGGGATAGAACCTTCAGGGTTTTTTGGGAACCGCTAGGTCGGCTAGGTCCACGCTGTGTTCGTAGATTTGTCTCAGGAATGAGGCTGCTGAGAGGATTTGAGCAACGATGTCGAGTGACTGTGCTCTGGCAACTTCCTCGATTTTGGCAAACTCTTTTTCAACCTTATCTCGCATCCCCCGAACCTTCTCTGCCACGTCTATGGCGCCTGCCAAGAAAGCCGTCAGGGCGTCTTCGTGAGCCTCAAAGCAAACCGCGTGAAGAGCCAAAAACTGTTTTCTCAGGTCTTCATCTAATTTTTCACCATCTAATTCAACCGTCTTCATGGATACGCGCACGCACTCGTCGCCAATGGCTTCCACGAGGCTTGCGGCCAAACGATAATCTAAACATTCAATCGGCCCAACACCCAGCTTTTCACTCAGACCCGGGTTCTGAATTATCGTCCGAAGAATGCGAACAAGAAGGAAGTAGAGCCTGTTCCCCTCATCGTCCCTTGCCATCACACTCCTCGCCAACGCAACATCGCCATCCACGAAAGCCTTGGCAACGTCGCGGTGCATACTAGCAGCGATGGTGTACCCACGGCGCAGAATCTTTTCAGGCGGAAACCCCGATGGTTCCAACAAACACTGTAAAACAATGCTGGCATAATCCTCCTCAACTATCTCCAGCCCGACTAGATGACTAACCGTGTTTTTGACGGTATCTCGCATCTCAAAGCTAATGCGATCTTTTCCTTCAACGCGAATGGCATCAAAACCAAGCAGGTACGTTCCAATGATTTCACGGCCCAAATAGGGCCCAGGTTTCAAGGTGACAACACGCGGCGAAGGCTCAACACCATGTTTCGGGTCTATTACCAGCTTGCCCTCACCCGTCTCGCTCAGAGCGAGAATCGATCCTTTCCTTAAGCCGTACTGCTCAGCCCAAGGCTTTGGCAGGCACACAAAAAAGGTACCGCCCGGAGTGCGTTGCACCTTGCGCAGTTCACTCATTACATCACCAAGCATGTGACTATCGATTACTGCCATCCTAACAAGAAACATCCCGTATAGATTAGCGTATTGTTGTTAGAACCAAAGAGTCGAAGTTTTATCAGCATACATCCAGCTGAGAAACCAGAAACGAGAACGGGTTTGACAAAACAGAGAAGCAGAGGCGTGAAATCAGCGCCAGTAGGCTGCATGCTATTGAGGCACTCAACAATTGAAGTTTGCAAAGCCCGCTGCAGACTAAACACGTTAATAGAAGAAGAAGGATACAGAACAATAGAAGTGCGTTCCGCCCCAGCAAGAGCACGTTATCTCCGATAAGAGAGACTTCGAAACAGTTGCGTTGAGGGGGATGTCTTCCACAGCCAAACCAAACAGAGGCAATGCGGGACGAGGAAGAAGCCTTCGTAGTCGCCCAAAACATGAATGGAGAACTCAGAATGAGTGATGGAGAAAAACTGCAAAAAGCTGTAGAATTAACCCTTGCGGCAGGGTATCAGATGAATAAGGAAGCCTTCGAATTCTTAAACATAATAATGGCCACGGAAGACCCAGCCGAAGTCATGAACAAAGCAATCAAACAGCTAGAAGAACTCGGACAAAGACCGTTCTTCATTGAAAGAAACTTCTTGGAACGAATGATAGAAGTGGAGAAACCCGCAGAAGAAATTGCCGGCGAACCCTTTGAGGACCGGCCAGAGCCATTGATAGAACCACAAACGCCACAGATTACAGAGAACAAGACGCCCTTCCACCCCTACGCAAAAGACGTTGACGCAAGCATCACCATAATCGACGACCCAAGCACCAAGCTTAGCTCAAGCGGAACAATCGAGGATTACCTAGAGTATTTCCAAGACCGATTCAAACAGACAGAGAAACTGCTCAGGCAAAGAATGGATGTGAAAAGCGCAGCATCAGTTATGGACGCCTTGAGGTCCCAGTCAGGGACGAGGCTCAAAATAATCGGCATGATAACCGAGAAGAGAGAGTCGAAACAGAAGACGATACTCACGGTCGAGGATTTGACAGCGAACATGACCGTGCTTGTGCCCCAGAATGCCTCATCTGACCTTCAGAAAAAGGCACGGTTCCTCATGCTCGATCAGATTGTCTGTCTAGACGTGGTGAAAACAAGAAGCAATCTGCTAATCGCAGAAGACATTGTCCTACCAGACGTACCTCAAAAAACACCTCACAAAGCTCCAGTGCCAGTCTATGCGGCACTTACCTCAGACATGCACGTTGGCAGCACAAAATTCACGCGAGAAGCCTTCGACCGCTTCATATTGTGGCTCAACGGCAAATACGGCAATGAAAGGTCACGGGAAATTGCAAGCCACGTCAAGTATGTCCTAGTGGCAGGCGACATAGTCGACGGTGTGGGAGTCTACCCTAACCAAGTGAAAGAGCTAGCCATCAAAGACGTGCACAAACAGTACAGGCTCGCCTCAAAGTACCTTGAACAAATCCCAGACTACATAGAAGTAATAGTAACACCTGGAAACCACGATGCTCCCAGAAAAGCCTTGCCGCAGCCAGCAATAGCAGACACTTTCCTCGAGACCCTGCAGGACTCAAGAAAAGTCCGTTCCCTAGGCAACCCATGCACCCTCAGCCTGCACGGTGTTGAGATACTAGTTTTCCATGGACGCAGCTTGGACGATGTGATTTCAACAGTGCCGGACATGAGCCACAACCATCCCGAAAAAGCGATGAGACTCCTGATGCAGAGCCGGCACTTGGCACCAGTATACGGTGGAAAAACACCCCTGTCTCCCGAAAACAGAGACCCGCTCGTCATCCAGCGAGTCCCAGACATTTTCCACGCCGGACACGTGCATGCATTAGAATACGCAAACTACCGCGGGGTGCTGATCGTGAACTCAGGATGCTGGCAAGAACAAACAGACTACATGCGGAGAAACGGCTTCATGCCAACACCTGCCAAAGTTCCCGTTGTGAACCTTCAGTCCATGGAAGTCACAGTTATTCCGTTCGCATGATAAGCCAGACTCTTCGGCTCCTGCCTTGCCGATATATGGCAAGACCAAGTTCGAAAAAAGCCTGCGTTCTAGTCGAAAGATTTTAGTCCTCAGCCATTCCAGAAGGAACCAGAGGTGACATCATGCCAGTAGTAATCGTGGAGATGTGGCAAGGAAGAAGCGAGGAACAGAAGGCAAAGCTCATCAAAGGTATCACAAAGGCGTTTGAGGACATGGACGTTCCAGCCGATCGCCTGCACATAATAATCCACGACGTGCCAAAATGCAACTGGGGCACATGCGGAGAACCAGCATCCAAGGCAAACCCATAGACGCGCGCCAATATCCTCAGCCCCCCAGACGTGAACACCCGTCCACACGCCAGCCTGTTTCAGCACAGTTTGTTATAACACAACATTACATCTGAACAAATAGAGGAAGGGGTCGATTCTGAAGGATATACCGTCCGTTTTCTTCATGGTTTATTACAATGACAGATTGCATCTTCTTACAAACGAAATGAGGGGGTCGACGACAAGCGTTACAAAGCAACAACTTTGAAGGATATGACACGTTTCTGCTGAAGCACAGCTTCAACTCCCAGACACCACCGTTTTCGGGTGCCAGAGCCCAGACGAGACGCTAATCGCTGGTTGCATGAGAACAGAGACAAAGTATGACCCTGCTTGCGATTCGAATCGCGCGAGCTATATTTCCCTTTCACTTCGGTTTCATGCTTCAGTTGGGGTGTTTCATGAGGCATCTCGGGCTGTAATCGGTTAGACGACCGAGCCTACTGTCGCCAGCAAACACGTCCTTGATGGTGCTGCGTTGGATCTCCAACCGTATCTTCTTTGTACGACCATACCTTCCCATGCTCACAACCTTCGCGTTAACCAGCCCCATAGCGTCAAGCTCGTTCACCAACGTGCTCAACCGACGTTGCGTGAGAGGCGTGACACCCACTTCAGCACACAGTTCGTCATAGATTTCAGAAATCTCACCAGTGATCGCGCCGTTAGCGTTTGTCCTAGTCAAGTGGTAAACGCTCAAAACGACGAGCTTGGAATGCAGAGTCAGGTTCTGAAGACCCTCGAAAACACGGTTATGCTCAATATGTTTCTCAGCGTCACGCACGTGCTCTTCAACAACGACACCCGCCCCCTTCCGTTCCGCAACTTCGCCAGCCACACGCAACAGATCCAGGGCTCGCCTTGCATCTCCGTGTTCAGCAGCGGCCAACGCGGCGCAGAGACCGAGAGCAGCATCAGACAGCGCGTTGTCGCAGAAAGCCGTCCTCGCACGTTCCGAAAGGATATTCCTCAGTTCGCTCGCATCGTAAGGCTTGAAGACAATCTCCTCTTCACTGAGTGAGCTGAGCACTCGTGGGTCAAGAAACTCTTTGAACCGAAGGTCGTTTGAGATGCCAATAAGTGTTACTTTGCTCTTGTTCAGGGTCTCATTTATCCTCGTTAACTCGTAGAGAAGGCGATCGCCGCGTGATTTCACGAGCGCATCGGCCTCGTCTAGCACGATGATGAAGATTACCCTTGAAACGTCGAGCCCGGCCCTGAGTCTGTCAAAGACCTCACCTACAGACAACCCGGTGAAAGGGATAGACACGCCCATGCTTTGACACAGACTGGCGAAGACACGGTACTCGGACCCAGCCATGCGACAATTGACGTAGGAGAACTTTACAGGAGCGTTGAACTCCTTAGCCCTGAACTCAAGGTGGCTTAGCACATACCTTGTCACGGCTGTCTTGCCCGTGCCGGTTTTTCCATAAATAAACAGGTTAGAACTTCTAGCGCCTTTGAGCACGGGAGCTACAGTTTCGCCAAGTCGTTTAATCTGTTCGCCCCTGTGAGGCAGCTTATCAGGAATATAGTCGTGGCGCAACACTTCCCGGTCCTTGAATATCCGCACGTTACTTACAAATCTCTCGAAAACATCGTCAAGAACATCGATGTCACTCATCCTAACCCATCTCGAAATTTCAAAGGCAACACCCCCCTTTCCTGTGCAGAGGGATAAGCTATGCCGTACAGAAAACTAAATGCACAACACCACAATCCTAAAAGAAGAGTAGGCTCACCGTGACGTTACCCGTTTCAAACATACACAGGCCCCACAATTTCCGCTGGAACTCTGTATTAATTCTTGAAATAATGCTGATTCCTTCCTCTTTAAAGAACATACTCTGAACGGTAAGTATACACAAGCTATTATAATGATCACTGTTAAACATTTTAGATGGACACACGAAAAAGTTGCTGAACAAAGCACCTGTTAAACTTGATACCACATTCCAATGGAAACCAAGGGGTGGCCGTCGCCAGAAACTCAATATGATTCATGATTATCCAAAACAAACCTAGTGTGGACTTTAAAATATTCACTAGCCTTTTTCAGCAAGACATGATGAAGCAGTAGTAACGAACACTCTGTTACACTCCTTTTCGTTCACTTTTTGTGAAGGCATTGTGAAGTTGATTTAGCAATGTCTGTTTTTCAGCCTTATTGATCAATTTATTGATTTATTTGTGGCTCTTTCTTGTGAAGGCACCACCCCACGGTTTCTACTGCAGAACCACATCCGCGTCAGGCTCAGCCAGTTCTAGTCCTTCTGCAACCGTGTGAAGGCTGTAACACCAAAGAAACTGCAAATCAGACTTTATTTCAATTTTCCTCTCCTTTGATTGATTCTCGATATTATGCGCTTCACCGTAACACCTATAACTTGTGAACTGTAAAGTTGTGAACACCACCTTTAGGTGCATACTGTTCATGCCGGCGAGAAAAGTACGCGTGGATCTGTTCGACACTGAGGGGAATCGCTACTCGATAAGCTTCGAGGGGCAAGTGACCAGAGACAAGGCTTTGCGCCTCTTGGACCTTGTGGAATTGCTCGGGGGAATGCCTGCGGGTGGCAATCCGGGGAGTGGGTATATGGCACCCGGTAACGAGCTATCGAAGTACGACAAGGTGCGGGTCATCGTCCAGAGACACTTTCCGGCTGTCTGGTTTTCTTCGTTGGAGGTTCAATCCGTGTATGAGCAAGAGCTAAAAGAACCCATAAGCCTCAGCACAGTGTCCACATACTTGTCCAGATTGGCAGCGAAAGGGATAGTCCTGAGAACGGGGTCATCCAACAATTTGAGGTATAAAGCGGCTCAAGGTGTTCCGCAAGCAACTATAAAACAAAAGGTTACCTGATGCAGCTCGAGTGAACTCATTTGCAAGCACGCGTGCTCGCAACGAATCAGCAAGCGCCACTTGTTTTACTTGCAGCATTTCATTCTGGGACCAGTACCGATTATGTTGCTTCGCTTTTCTTCAGAAGCTTCTCCATCTCTTTCTTGACACTGTACTTAAATGGAATCTTCTGAGTCTCCCTTTCCAAATATCCTCCTTCGTAAAGCTTTTTCATCAGTCTGGCCGTATGTTCCCGACTGAGTTTGACTCTTTCCTTGATTTCAGGCGCAGTCTTGGCACCCTCAGAAACTAGCAATTCCAGCACCGCTACTTCGGTGTCGGTCAACTGAGCCATGGCTTTTTCCCTCTTTAATGGTATTACACCTTCAAAATGCGTTTCAGGCGCTATCTTGAACTGGTTAGCCTGTTCCTCTAGAGTGGAGATCTTGGAGGTAATCGCCTCTTGTGATGCAACAAAATCAGATGTTCTCTTTTCAACCTCGATCAGGCGCGTGGAAATGCCTTTTCTGTCCTCTGAATCGGCGGCAACTTTGCTTTCGAGAGCCCTCATCATTCCGTCAAGTTCCTCTGATTTTCTCGTAGCACCCTCAGTCCTCGACGCGGCAGCTTCAATTTTGTATCCGAGAGCTTCCAGCTTGCTGGCTTCATGTTTGAGTTGCCTGTTAAAGCTCAAGACTATGTCCTCAACGGCGCCTCTGGCCTTCTCATACTCTCTTTGCGCCCTGCGAAGCTGCCTATAGTATTCGACTGCCGCAACAATGGTCGTACCGAGTAGTATGCTCAGAAGGACAAGCAAGGGATCCGGCAACTAGCACGCCTCTGTGATTGTTCTGTGATTGTTTGTGATTCACACATGTTGCGTCACACATCACAAGTTTACCATTCAGAATTTAAGGATTATGGTGATCACCATCAGACAGGGCCCTCATGACGTCACACGTCACAGTTTGGATGGTAAATGTTGGAGGATGTTGTGCTCTGCGTAGGTTGCTGTATAACTCGAATTTGCGGTCCTTTTCAGATTTGCGGCCTCGTATTGTGTCCTGTCTTATTAGATGTTGTATGACCTGCACAACCGCGTTTGAAGGTGTGATTTGTGACGTCACGAAACGGTTTCTGATGGACTTGAGAGCTGTTTTAGGCTTGACTCGAGCTGTTCTCTTATCATTTCTATGACTTTTAGATGGTCGCCTAGCTCCTCGCCCTTGTTCGGGATGTCCTTGTAAGCCTCGAGGTACTCGTGAAGTTTGTTCGCGATTTCGAGGTAGGGGTCGAGAGTTGTGCTTTCGAAGACTCCTAAGTACCCTAGTAGTAGTACCGTGTAGATGGACTTTATGACGTTTTCTTTAGCCTGTCGCAGAGTCCTGTTAAAGGCGCCGCGGCTTATTTTAGCCTTCGTTAGTCTCAAGCTGGCCTTTTCGTCGTATTTTAGCGGTTTGCCCGCGATATTTTCGGATAGGATGTCTATTAGCAGTGTTTCAAGCTGGGTTCTTGTTAAATGGCTGTTCCTAGCGATGATTTTGACAATGGGGTCGTTTATGGAGCCTGTTAGCCAGGATTGTACGCTGTCTTTTAGCTTCAAAGTCTTACCTCTGGAACATTGCTAAATGGATACGCTTTTGTATACTGGGTGCGCTTTTAAAGGTGCCGCTTCCGACGAGTCTAAGGGTTCTTTTGGAGATGCAAGATTCTTATGTTGGTCGACACAATGAGCATTGAGGAATGTGGATTGGTTTCGCATTGGGAGCCCGTGGAGCGCTTGAAATTGATAAAAACCTCTGGAATACGGCGTTTCTCCGCTTTGGCTCAAGAAATGCCCGTATGCTTCAATTTGAGCGTAGGCGAGCCCGATTTTTGCGTTCCCGCACACGCATTGGATGGCGGTTGGCGAGCCGTCAAGGAAGGCAGAACGCACTATGCGCCGACAAATGGCGTTCCTGAATTGCGGGATGCGTTAGCGCAAAAGGCAAACCGCGATTATGGGCTCAATTATGACCCAAATTGTGAGGTTCTGGTTACGGTGGGTGGGACACAGGCCATTTTCACAGCTCTGATGGGATTGTTGAACCCGGGCGACGAAGTGTTGATTCCTGATCCTGGGTTTGTCGTATATGAACCTGGTGTTTTGTTGGCGGGAGGGGTTCCTGTGCATGTCCCCTTGCGTGAAGACAACGATTTCAGGCCTTCTATGAATGATGTGACGTCACTCATCACGGACAAGTCACGTGTGATGATACTGAATTACCCGAATAATCCTACGGGCTCGGTTCTTTCCTATGATGAAGTCGCTGCGCTGTCGAAAATTGCTGTCGACTGTGACTTGGTTGTGATATCAGATGAAGTGTACGAAAAAATGGTTTACGACGGGGTGAAGCACTACTGCCTCGCAACGTTTCCTGGGATGCGTGAACGCACCTTGGTTATCCACTCTTTTTCGAAGACGTATGCCATGACTGGTCTTCGAGTTGGATGCGTGTACGGTCCGAGAGACCTTGTTTCGCCCCTTTGGCTGGTGAATCAATATACTGTTGCGTGTGTAGACACTTTTTCGCAATACGTTGCTTTGGCCGCGTTGAAAGGGCCGCAGGAGTGCGTCGAAGAAATGGTGAGGGAATTCGATAGAAGGCGTCACCTTGTCCATAAGAGGCTCAATGAAATCGAAGGTTTCAGGTGCCAGCTTCCTAAAGGTGCTTTCTACGCTTTTCCAAACATTAGAGGTTCAGGTCTCTCTTCGGAGCAGCTTGCAGAATTGCTCGTGAAAGAAGCTAGTGTTCTAACGGTTCCGGGCTCCTCTTTCGGTGCCTGCGGTGAAGGCTATCTCAGGTTGTCTTACGCCTCTGCCTATAAAGACCTGGAAGAGGCATTGGACAGGATGGAAATGGCCCTTAGAAGACTTGGATAAGCTTTTGCTAGAGTTCTTCTGCGCTTTTCTTCAATTGTTCAAACAGCTCTGGCCTAAGGTCTTTTAGTGTGGGGACGAAGGCTTCGATGGCCCTTATGTCAGGATAGTTAACCTCACCCATGACAAAGTCATCCTCGTCGTACTTGGCTTGAACAAGAATTCTGCCGCTGGGCCCCACAAGCCTGCTGCCTCCCCAGAACTGCAGTCCGTCTTGAATTCCAGCTAGGTTCACGAATGCTAGGAAAGCCGTGTTTTCAATTGCCCTGGCCACCGTGAGCACTTCGAAGAACGATCGCCTGACTCCTGGTGAAGCAGAAATGCAGACGATCAACTCGGCCCCCTTGAGACGCGTTAGTCGAGTTACTTCCGGGAAATATATGTCATAGCATATGATGAGGCCCAGTTTTCCAAGCTCAGTGTCAAACACTGCCGTTTGATAGCCGGGGCGGAAGTATCTTTTCTCTTCAAAAATGCTGTGTGTTGGAAGGTACATCTTGTGATATTTTCCGATAAAGCCTTCTGGGCCTATGAGAACGGCACTATTGTGGAGCGTGGCTTCTGTCTTGGCGCTTATCTCTGGCATGCCAAAAACAAGGTGAATTTGGTTCTTCTTCGCCACATCTTCCATTATTTTTGTTGATGGGCCGGGTATTCTCTCTGCCAACTCGTAAATCTCATCTCTGACAACATAGCCCGTAAGTGAAAGCTCCGGGAAAATAACCAGTTCTGCTCCCTGCTTCTTGGCCCTTGCCACGGTTTTCCTGATTTTCGTCAGGTTTTTTGCTTTGTCTGCTTGCTGGCAGCTTATCTGGGCGAGTGCGATCTTGAATACTTCCTTCATATGTTATCCTCTCGTCTAAGGCGGATTTCGCTGGAGCCTAAAATCGGCTCCAACCGTTCGATATTGAAGCTTTGCCGTTAATAACATTCGCCTCTTATGTTCTGCGGATAGCCATCTGCACTTGATCTCGTCGATTAAATGCTTCTCCATATGCAGCTGAGCTGCTATCTCCTCAGGTCTCATGAAACGTTCTAGTCCAAAAAGAATGAGGTCGAGTTGCTCGTATTTTATGCCGAGCTCATTCTCTGCAAGTTGACCTGGCCATAAGGCTGGAGAAGACGGTTTCTCAACTATCTCCTCGGGAACCCCGATGTACTGAGCCAGTTTTCGGACCTGTGTCTTGTACAAATCCATTATCGGCGAAATGTCGGCTGCAACATCTCCCCACTTGGTGAAGTAGCCCATCATCGTTTCCGACTTATCCGAGCTTCCACAGACGATTAAATGTAACCTGTTGGCGTAGTAGTATACGTAAATCATGCGCGTTCTCGCTTTTACGTTGCCTTTATTCAGCTTGTCGGTCCGGTCGAAGATAGGCGTTGAACGGTAGAAGGCTTCTAACGTAGGTGTGATGTCAACCGTTTCTGTTTTGAACCCAAACTCTTTAGCGACAAGCTCCGCATGTCTGACATCTTCGGTTCTACGCGTCTCCTTCTCGAACAGCAAGAGCCCCAGAACGTTGTGGCCGCCTAGGGCTCGTGTCGAGAGGGCCGCTATGGTGCAACTGTCAATGCCGCCTGAGAGTCCTAAAACCACGCCTTTGGCTTTGGATCTTTCAACATAATCTTTGATGAAACGGCAAACCCTCCTATCCACTTCTGGCCAGTCTAGGTTTAGAGCCTGAGCCGTCAGCTTCAAGCGGGGCACCTTCAACGTGTATGGTTGTAGGCAACTATTTAAGGACAAACGTAAATATGGGAGTAATAACATCGGGCTGAGCAGAAGGATCTGATGATGGGAAGAAGAAGGAAAAAGGTCGTTCGTATTCCCAAGAAGCATTTGCCGAAACTCTTTTCTTGTCCCCGATGCGGGAAGGAATCTATCAGAGTCGAGATAATTCGGGACCAGGGACGTGCAATCGTGGCTTGTGGCAGTTGTGGTCTCAAGGATGAGTTTCCGGTCAAACCCGCGCAGGGCGAGATTGACGTTTACTGCATGTTTACTGACAAGGTTTACGGGGGTTCAAGAACACCCTCTGCACCGGCGATTAAAGGTGCTTGATGAGGCCTGCTGATATGTTGGGAAATGTTGAGAAATACCTTCTTGACAAAATCGAGTCCGAAGGCTCAATACACATAACCCTCATAGATCCTGAAGAGGTAACTCCTCCTCAGGCTTCCAGAATCGTGAACAAGGCAAAACTGAGCGACACGTCGGCAATAATGATTGGCGGTTCAACGTTCGTTTCCTCAGCGCATCTTGATGACGTGGTCAAGGCTGTAAAACGCACCGTAAAGATACCGATAATCCTCTTTCCGAACAACGTGACGGGCATAAGCCGTTACGCCGATGCCATATGGTTCATGTCTCTCTTAAACTCTGTCGATCCATATTTCCTGATGGGAGCCCAAATTCTGGGTGCACCACTCGTCAAAAAGTTCGGTATAGAACCCATTCCCCTCGGATACCTGATCGCCGGCGAAGGCGGTACGGCAGGCGTCGTGGGCAAAGCAATTCCAATCCCTTACAACAAGCCTGAACTCGCCGCGGCACATGCACTGGCTGGGCAGTACCTGGGAATGCGCTTCATCTACTTGGAAGCTGGATCAGGAGCGAAGAACCCTGTTCCCCCCGACATGATTCGGGTTGTAAGGCATTACGTTGACATTCCGACGATTGTGGGCGGAGGCATCAGATCGCGGGAACAAGCGTTAGCCGCCGCCTCGGCAGGCGCGGATATCATAGTCACGGGAAACGTCGTAGAAGAATCCGGCATGAGACGCCGAGTTTCAGAGATTATCGAGGGCATAAAGCGCGGCAGAGCGTGAAAAGCCCTTTGACGTCTTTTGAAAACTACTTTAACGCTTTGAAAAAGCTTTGCGACGATCCGATGTATGAAATATGGCCGGATTTTGAACCGCAGTACGATGAGCATGAATACTCATGGACAACGTTGCGAGGCTTAGGCGAGGTTTTGCTGTTGAATTGCGGTGTGTGCGACGGTCCGTCTGATATGAGGCATGCTCTGTGCAAAGATTGTGCCGAGACGAGAGGCAAACTCGCGAAAGAGGCATACCGAGAAGCCACTGGGCGTCCGAAGGAAAAATGGGTCACGCTGTTTTTGTGTAGAATCCACACGGAATAGGCCTCTCTAGACAAATGCTTTTTGACTTTTTTCTGTAGGAAAACAGAAATAGGCTTCTTTCAAACAGAAAGGTCTGCGAGGGGGAGAACGTGGACGGGCAGATGAGCGAAGGTTACAAACAGTACGTAGAGTCATTGGAAGCCAAGCTTGAGCAGCTTTATGCAATCAGCAATGAGGCAAGACGAAAAGGACTCGATCCCTCGTTGAAGACCGAGTGCATAATTGCCAAGGACTTGGCCGATCTCGTGGAGGGACTTGTAGGGCCAAAAGGCGTTGCCCAGAGCATTCGGGATCTAAGCTCCAAGCTTCCTCGAGAGGAACTTGCCTTCAAAGTTACTGAAGAGATAATTTACGGCAAGTTTGGGCATTTGGAAGCCGAAGCCGCCGCTGAACAAGCCATACGAACGGCTCTGGCAATCTTTACGGAGGGACTGACCGCTGCTCCAATCCAGGGTGTAGCAAAAGTAAGCATCAAGACGAACAGCGATCATACGCATTATCTTGCCATTTACTTCGCCGGGCCCATACGGTCAGCCGGCGGGACTGATCAGGCCTTGACGCTGGTCGTGGGAGACTTCGTTCGAAAGCAGCTGGGACTTGACCGTTACAAGCCGACTGAAGAGGAGATATCAAGGTTCATTGAGGAACTGAGAGTCTACGAGCGGTCCGTGGCAGGTTTCCAATATCACATTCCAGACGATGAGCTGCGGAAAGCGCTGCAGTGGATTCCCGTGGAAGTAACCGGCACCGAATCTGACCCTATTGAAGTTTCTTCTTACAGAAATCTTCCGCGCATAGAGACGAATCGTGTCAGGGGGGGAGCTCTCAGAGTCGTGAACGACGGCATTGTCGGAAGAGCTCAGAAGGTTCTGAACATTATTGGAAAACTTGGTTTCCAAGGATGGGATTGGCTCCAAGAGCTTCACGTCAAATCCGAAAAAAAATCTGCAGGTTTCATGGATGATGTTATCGCAGGCAGACCAGTATTCTCATTCCCATCTAGACGCGGCGGTTTCCGTTTGAGGTATGGCAGGTCACGAAACACCGGGCTAACCGCCGTTGGTATAAGCCCGACAACAATGCTTGTGCTGCAAGGGTTTCTGGCGGCAGGAACCCAATTGAGGATGGAGCTTCCTGGAAAAGGAGGAATCGCCATACCAGTCGATGTATTGGAGGGCCCAGTGGTTCGTCTGAACGATGGATCTGTTTACCGAGTCACCAATGAAAGCTTCGGCGGGGTGAAAGACAAGATTGAGAAGATACTGTTCTTGGGCGACATCCTCATCAGTGTTGGAGATTTCCTATACAGTAGCAGACTGCTGGAGCCCTCGGGGTATGTTGAAGAATGGTGGGCTGAAGATGTCCAAAAAGCGATTATGGAAAAATACAGTGGAAACCTGGAAGACGCAGGCAAAGCCGCGAAAATCCCTGCGGGGAAACTGAAGACTTTCCTAGAGGATCCGTTCACCAACAAGCCTGACATCGCAGAGGCCGTAGCCCTTGCATTCACTTTGAACGTGCCTCTGCATCCGGCTTTCACCTTCTTTTGGTCGAACCTCACCTCGGTTGACGACATCACATTGTTAAGAAAGTGGCTTCTCAGCTCCGAAGTCCAGACTGAAGATGGCGTTGTCTGCAGGATAACTGGAGACACAGACCCGACCGTCAAACATGCTTTAGAATTGATATACCTGCCCCACAGAGTGTCCGCCGGCAAGATCACCCTCGCTGATGAAGATGCACAAGCGCTTGCGCTTTGCTTAGGTTACACGTCTTCGTGCAGCATAGACCTGTCCTCGGCCAAATCCGTTCTGCAAGCGATTTGCACGCTTTCAAGCGTCAAAATACGGGATAAGGCTCCAACCTTCGTAGGGGCTAGAATGGGAAGGCCGGAGAAAGCAAAGAGAAGGGAGATGAAACCGCTCGTTCATGTTCTCTTTCCGGTGGGTCTAGCGGGAGGCTCACAGCGAGACCTGGTTGAAGCTGCAAAACGGGCGCCAACATTCGTGGAAGTCGTCAGGCGTAAGTGTCCCAACTGCAAGACTTTCGCCTTTCGCATCAAGTGCCCTGTCTGCGGAACAGAGACTATCCCCGAGAAAAGTTGCCCCAGATGCGGAAAGAGTCTGAGGGAAAATGAATGTCCAGTGTGCAAGGTTCCTGCCAAGCAGTTTCAGAAGCAGGTTATTAACTTCAAGGAATCGCTTGAAAGTACGTGTGGCTGCTTAGGCGTTTCGATGCCGAAGATCCTTAAGGGCGTCAAGGGTCTTACGAATGAGACGAAGACACCAGAGATACTTGAGAAGGGAGTACTGCGAGCAAAACACGGTCTGTCGGTCTACAAGGATGGGACAATCAGGTTCGATGCCACCAATGCACCGCTAACGCATTTCAAGCCTGGCGAAATCGGAGTTCCTGTTGAGAAGCTCAGGCAGATGGGATACACTTGCGACATTTTTGGCGCAAACTTGACGGATGAGAATCAAGTTTGCGAGTTGAAAATTCAGGACGTGGTTATTCCAATGACAGGTGCAGAATACTTTCTAGGAATAGCAAGCTTCATGGACGAACTCTTAACAAAGGTCTACGGACTCCCACATTACTACAACGTCAAACGTGAAGAGGACCTTGTGGGGCACGTCCTCGTCGGTCTGGCCCCTCACACCTGCGTCGGCATCCTGGGACGTATCGTGGGCTTCACAAACCTAAGCGTCTGCTATGCTCATCCGGTTTGGCATTCTGCCAAGCGTAGGGACTGTGACGGCGACGAAGACACTCTGATGCTCGCGATGGACACTCTGCTCAACTTTTCACGCGAGTACCTGCCTGCCCAAATAGGCGGTATAATGGATGCTCCGTTGCTCCTGATTCCGGTTGTTAACACGAAAGAGGTGCAGAGACAGGCACACGACTTTGATGTTGCCCGCGCTTATCCACTCGAGTTCTACGAAAAAACATGGGAGAGAGTTGAGGCCAAACAGGTCAGTTCTCTCGTAGACCTTATAGGACATCGCCTCGGCACCGAGGCACAGTTTGAGGGTTTCAACTACACAACTCCCGTGTCAAACATCAGCATGGGAAACCCCAGAAGCGCCTACAAACAGTTCAAAACGATGGTTGAAAAACTGAACGGTCAACTTGAACTGGCAGATAAAATTGAGGCTGTAGACGCGAAGAAAGTGGCCTTGAAAGTCCTGACTAAACACTTCATGCGAGACATCGCCGGAAACCTGCGGGCCTTCTCAACGCAAGGGTTCAGGTGCAAAGCATGCAACAGGCACTTCCGACGCCTGCCGCTACGCGGCAAATGTCCCTCGTGCGGGGGACAACTGAGTCTGACCGTCTACCGCGGCGGAATCGAGAAATACTTGGAAGCGGCTCAAAGCCTAGTTGAGAGATACGATCTGCCCAAGTATTACACACAGAGAATCGATCTCATTAAAGAAGAGATCAGAGCCCTGTTTGATAGCAAGAAACAAAAACAGATTTGTCTGACAGACTTTGCCTAACAAGACTTTTCTACGCAGAGGGATACATTATCTGTGAACAGGCATGTTGAAGGAGATTTACCATCCGAACGCTTACTTGACGAACCTAAGGAACGTACGTCTCGGGCTTAGGGCTCGAACCAAGATACTCAACGCTCTGGAAAGAGGTTCAGGCGATGCGAAAACGATTGCAAAAGAAGCTGCGATGCACTATGGCGTCGCCATGCACCATTTGAAGCTTCTTCACTCCGAGGGGATTGTACGGCGCGTAGGCGGAAAAAACGCTATTTGGACGCTTACGGGAGCGGGACAGAAACGCCTCGTGAACACGGGCTAGAATGTGCACGCGCATGGTGAGCATCCGCACTTTGGACATTTGTGGTTGTATTTTGCAACAGTGGCCCTCTCAAGATCCACCCCGGTAATGTTTGCAAGAGAAGCCAACCATGCGATAACATCAGCAAACTCTTTCTGCAACTCTTCTTTGTCAGTTCCGTTCAACGCTTCACCGAGTTCCTTAACTTCATCCACAAGCCAATCATAGGTTCCGACTACTCCACGCTCTGAGTCTCTGTGGAGGTACAGATTTCTCATCATCTCCTGAAACTCCCTAATGTGCAAGTCTCCACCTCCCCTCTCTATCTAGGAAGAGACGGGCAAAACCAAAGATGATCGCTTCAATTGGCAGACAGGGGAATGGTTGCGTGTGGACATTTGAAAGCCCCGCGACACTTAGCGAATTCTTATGTACTTGTAGGCTTCTGTGGCGTCCTCGAAGCAGTAGTGCACTTTCTGGTAGTCTTTTCTGAAAAGAGCAACGTCCGCACGCACCTTCTCCAAGGGTTCCTTGTCGATAATCACACGTTTGACGAACTCTGAAATCTCCACCATCTCACTCTCTCTCATTCCAAGCCTTGTAACTTCTGAAACGCCCATTCTTATGCCGCCGGGGTGCATGAAGTGCCTTCCTTGTTTGATGTCGTATGGCAACAGGTTTCTGTTTATGATTATGTTCGCCTTTTCCAGAGTCTCTTCGATCGTGCCACCGTCACCGAGTTTCACTATGTCTATTAGAATCACGTGTGACTGTGTGAACCCTTTGTGCTCGGCCAAAACGTTGAAGCCTCTCTCGTACAGCGCCTGTGCCAAGGCCTTGGCGTTCTTGACTACCTGAGCCGCGTATTCATTTCCGAATTCAAGCATTTCAGCGCATGCAACGGTCAGCCCTGCCACCGCGTGCAGATGATGATTGCTCACCATGCCTGGAAACGTTGCTTTTTTTATCTTCTCGGCGTTCTTCTCCCAAGACAGGATTCCACCATGCTGGGGTCCGAAGAATGTCTTGTGCGTGCTTAGACTCACAACGTCTGCGCCTTCTCTTAGAGGGTCTTGGAATTTGCCGCCGGCAATCAGTCCTGCCACGTGCGCTGCGTCGTAGCCTGCCGTGGCGCCTACGGAGTGGACGGTCTCAACCAGCTCCTTGACTGGGTGCGGAAATGGAAAGACGCTTGCCCCGAACATGACGAACTTCGGCGGCTTGCCCTTTGCAGTGAGTTCCTTAATTTTCTCCTTGGCCTTTTCCACATCTATGTTCAACTCCTTATAGTCCAACGGCAGATACTCAACGATTAAGCCTTTAACAGCGCCCGCTGTGCCTCCCAGCTCCTTCTTGCCGGACGTTATGTGCCCGCCGCTTGGAATGGACAAGGCTAGCAGCGTGTCTCCCGGTTCAGTGAAGGCCGTGTAGACGGCCAGGTTTGCTACGACGCCTGAGATGGGCCTGACGTCCACAAATTCAGCGTTGAAAAGCTTCTTCATGAGTTCGATGCACTTGAACTCCACTTGGTCAATGAAGCGGCAGCCTGCGTAAACCCTTTCTCCAGGCCAGCCTTCCGCGTAACGGTTCCCAAAATCCGTCATCAAAGTCTCCCGCACGGCTGGACTTGGGATGTTCTCGCTTGCTATCAGTGGAATGCTCTCTTGGAACCACTTGTGGTGCTGCTGAAGTAGGTCAAAAACGTGATTATACTCATCTCTAGGAGACGACATCTCGACACCTTGTTGCACATGATTATCCACTCCTCAGAAATAAAAACTCTTTGAACCGACACAACATTAATAATGGAGAAACAACATAAATGAGACGGCAAACATAAGAAGGATTGCTCATGAGCAGCAAGAAGAAGAAAGACAAAAAGTCACCGATGCCCGCTGCAAGCGCAGGGCTGCTCAGGTTCTTTGAAGAGGAAACGGAGGGCATCAAGGTTAGACCAGAACTCTTGGTCGTTCTAGCAATCGTATTGATAGTTGTCGTAGCCTTAATGCATGCGGTCTAAATGTGCTTCTCAGCGGTGAGAAGGCCCGTGTATTACTTCTATCCGTTGCACTGAATTAAGGTGCACGAATATCTCGCTTCTCTCCTCTCGGCTTGCGACCTGTGGTATAGGCTGAGCGATGGTTGCGCGCAGGATGATCGCCTCCGCGTCTGATAGCCATATCCCCGCGGGTTCACGTGTGACGGCGGCCAAGGTGCCCTCAAAACCGTAGGATGGATCCAGTATCACGCGTATCTGGTTCCCTACGTTCTTCTCGAGCATGTGAAATATCGTTAAGGGCAGATCTTGCTCTGGCATTGTTTTCGCAAAACCCTGTAATAGACACTTAAACAATAAAACAGTTCCTCTATAAATATGCGCTGTTCAGATAGCACTGCCAATTGCCCCAGACCCTCCATGCTCCTGCCAAGTTCACGTCGAAGCCAGCACTTAACACTGGCACCGATTTTTTGAACCGTGCTTTCCCGTTATTATTTGGAGGCGCGGTTTCGCGACAGTTTAATATGCTTGGGCTTTTCTCTTAGGAAGGTCTCCGTAGGGGAATTTGAGTGGAAGCTGGGGATTCGCTGGGACAGTCGATGGACGTTGCTGTTAAACGTTATTCATCACTGTTCAAGTTGCCCTCAGCGCGCAAAGTGCCCCTGCTGCTCTCACTCTTCTGCGTCGGAGGCGGCGTGCTTTCAACGATGATTCTTTTTCCAACTTTCTTAGGAATAGAGAAGGGCCTGCTCTTGGGCCTGGGTATTCTCTTCTCAAGTCTGTTTGCTGATTATGTCATCAGCGCACTGTTCCTGAAGAAAGATGCAGTCTTTGATTTGAGGAGAACTATGGCGCTTTCGATTTTTTGCTGGGGTGTGTGGCTGTTCTTCTTGTTCGTAGGCGCGGTCGTGGGTGCAGCAACATCTGATTTGAAATGGTGGATACGACTCAGTCTCCTAGGGTTCTCGGCAACACTGATTCTTCGTTTCATAGTTTTCAACGCAGTTTCCTCAACGACACGCAAGAGGCTGTTCGTGGCTTCTCTTCTCCAACCCTTTCTGAGCGTAGTTCCGTTTCTTGTTTTCTGGACAAGAATAGGTTATCCCTTCACTGTCACGGTCAACATCCTTGCGTTTCTGTTTTCTTCGGTCATAATCTGTTTTGCCGCGAGTTTCAGCTTTCTCTTTCTACTGAATCAGACGGGTAAGCAAGCGGTTGGGCTTCAATCTGTAACGCTTTTCAGAGCCTTCATGCTTAACTGGGTGTCGAACTTGAACGCACCCTTCGAAGAACTTCTTGAGAAGCTGGGTGAAGAACGAGAAGTTGAGGTTTCCTTGATGAAGTTCGGTTCTCCCGATACGAAGGCGCTTTTGGTCGTTCCTTCCGTACACCCTGGGCCCTTCAAGAACATCGGGAGCAGCCTCCTGCCCGCCATGCTCAAGGCTGACTTGGAGAAGGGGTTCGGCTGCGTGGCATGCGTCCCTCACGGCCTCTTTGGTCACGAATACGATTTGGCCTCTCAGTTTCAGAACAAGAAGGTCATCGCCGATGTTATGGCATGCGTGAGAAGCTTGGAAACTCGAGACCAGAATGCTTCTCCGTTTGTGACGGTCAGTAACGGTCTGGCTACTGCTTGCTGTCAGGTTTTCGGAAAATCCGTGTTCATTTCGTTCACGCTTGCGCCGAAGACTATCGAGGATTTGCCGGAGGAGTTAGGTATATTTGTGCGTGAAGAAGCAGAGAAACGCGGTCTGGGTCTCTGTGTGATCGTGAATGCGCACAACAGCATCGATGGAACAGCGGAAATGCCGGACTCCTTGGTTTCATTGAAAGACGTTGCAACCAAGTGCTTGGACAGGGCGCTGTCGCTCAAGCAGTCGCCGTTCGAAGTCGGTGTTGCCTCTGTGTTGCCCGAGGAGTTCAGTCTTGAAGACGGGATGGGATCCGGCGGCATCACGGTCGTCGTGATCAAGGCTGGTCAGCAGAAGGCTGCCTACGTGGTCATCGATGGTAACAACATGGTTTCTGGACTGCGTGAACGAATCCTTTCATCCCTGCTTTCCATAGGCATGGACGCGGGCGAGATCTTCACGACCGACACACACGCGGTGAACGCTTTGATATTGACCGAACATGGCTACCACTCTGTCGGCGAGGCTATCGAAAACGAAAAGCTCATCAGCTACATCAAAGATGCGACGCACTCCGCATTAGCCAAGCTGGTGAGTGTGGGGGTTTCATGTCGCAGCATGACGGTTCCCAGCGTGAAGGTCATCGGAGCAAAGCAGCTTGAAGCGTTGTGCCTTTTGATAGACAAAGTGATTCAAAGAGCTAAAAGAGCGGTTGTCCCAGTCTTCGGAGTCAGTGGACTGCTTCTTATGTTGCTTTTATTGCTTGTTTGAGCTAACCCTAATAAGGTTGAAGTTTTTCATGTTTAATTCCCAACTGGAGGGGTGAAGCAGTGATTAAAGAAATAAGGATCCACGGTCGTGGTGGACAGGGAAGCGTCACTGCCGCTGAGGTTCTGGCCCACGCTGCTTTTTTCGAAGGTAAATGCGTCCAAGCTTTCCCTTACTTCGGAGCAGAGCGACGAGGAGCCCCTGTTAAAGCCTTTGCGCGGATAAGCGATGAACCGATGCTTGTGCACAGTCAGGTCTACACTCCTGACTATGTCATAGTGCTTGACCCTTACATCTACAAGGTTGTAGACGTTACAGAAGGCTTGAAGAAGGACGGAGTCATTGTCATCAACACCAAGAAGAAGCCTGAAGAAATCGGGTTGAAAGGTTGGCGGGTGGCCACGGTTGACGCGACTGGCATCGCCTTGGAGCTAGGCCTGCTCGTGGCCGGCTCTCCTGTGGTTAACACTTCGATTCTTGGAGCTTTCGCCAAAGCCACTGACGAGGTAAAACTTGAGAGTGTTTTGAAAGCCGTGAGAGAAACCTGGTCAGGTGTTGCCGGGGAGAAGAACTCGAAAGCAACGGAACTGGCCTACGAACGGCTGACCAAGTGGTGGGATGGTGAGGCCTGATGACTGCAGTTCCGAAGAAACGTAAAGACCTTCCAATCACCCCGCTTTCTTGCCCAACTGTCGGAAGCATGGGAAAAACAGGGTCCTGGAGAACCTTCCGCCCTGAAATTAACTACTCTAAATGCACAAGATGCACTCTGTGTTGGGTCTACTGCCCAGACGCGGCTATAACGAGAGAGGAAGATGACTCTCCAAAGATCGATTACGACTACTGCAAGGGCTGCGGAATATGCGCCAACGAGTGTCCGACCAAGGCGATAATGATGAAGAGGGAGGAAGAATAGATGGGACAAACGATCATCGACACGGCTAACCACATTGCCGGTTACGCGGCAAGAGCAGCTCGGGTCAAAGTTGTTGCAGCATACCCGATTACTCCCCAGACAACCATTGTCGAGAAAATCGCGGAGTTTGTTGAAAACCATGAGATGGACGCGGAGTTCATCCGTGTGGAATCGGAACACAGCGCGATGGTGGCTTGTATAGGCGCCGCTGCAACTGGGGTCAGAACGTTCACAGCGACGTCTGCGCACGGTTTGGCTCTTATGCACGAGGCTTTGCACTGGGCGTCTGGTTCACGCCTGCCGATAGTGATGCCCGTTGTCAACCGCGCCATGGGGGCGCCTTGGAGCATATGGCCCGACCTGAGCGACTCGCTTTCTCAGCGGGACACGGGATGGATCCAGTTCTACTGCGCTGACAACCAAGAAGTATTCGACACGATAATTCAAGCCTACAAACTCTGTGAGGATGAGCGCGTGTTTCTCCCCGCCATGGTGTGCCTTGAAGGTTTCATCCTATCGCACACTTACACCCCTGCAAAGATTCCGGATCAAGAAGAAATCGATGCTTACCTGCCACCTTACAAGTCCGGCTGGGCCCTAGACGTTGACCATCCCTGCTCTCACGCAAACCTGGTCTCGCCTGAATGGTACATGGAGTTCCGCTACATGATTCAGGAAGCGATGGACAACGCGAAGAAACTCATTCCACAAATCGACAAAGAGTATGGAAAACGCTTCGGCTCCGAGTACGGAGGTCTCGTTGAGAAATACAAGTGCGAGGATGCAGACCTGATAATGCTCACGATGGGAACCATTGGAAGTGAAGCCAAACTGGCCGTGGACAAGCTGCGCAAGGACGGACTAAAGGTCGGGTCAGCAAGAGTCCGCGTGTACCGCCCGTTCCCGGTAGAAGAAATAATGAAGCTTGCAGAAAACACCCAGATGCTTGCAACGATAGACCGCCACATTTCCTTCGGCATGGAAGGGTTCCTGGCCTCAGAAACCAAAGCCTCCCTGTTCAACCAGAAAGACCGTCCTCTGGTCGCAGGCTTCATCGCTGGGCTGGGAGGAAGAGACGTAACCTCTGAAACGATTGAAAAGATAGCCAAGAAATCGCTGAAGTCGGCGAAGGACGGCAAGGTGGAAAAAGAAACCGAATGGGTCGACCTAAGAGAGTGAACAAGATGGTGACCGTGAAAGAGCTTCCGAGGGAAGAATACTTGCTCAAGGGGCACGCTGCCTGCGCAGGCTGCGGTCCGGCTATTTCCCTTCGACTGCTTTTCAAGGCGTTGGGGAACAAGATAATCTTGGTCGTACCCGCGTGCTGCACAACTGTGATACAGGGGCCATATCCCTACACTTCGTTCGCTGTTCCCCTTCAGAACATCCTGTTCGAAGCCACAGGCGCCGCGGCATCCGGAATCGCTGCAGCTCTCCGCATTAGAAAGCTTGAGGATATAACAGTCGTCGGCTGGGCAGGAGACGGCGGTACAGCCGACATAGGAATTCAAGCACTATCTGGAGCGGCTGAAAGAGAAACCAACTTCATATACGTCTGCTACGACAACGAAGCTTACGGCAACACCGGGATGCAGCGTAGCGGAGCAACACCGTACGGCGCATGGACAACCACGACACCATTTGGCAAGAAGGAACGAAAGAAAGACATGCCCTTAATCATGGCCGCACACAGAATACCCTACGTGGCCACGGCCTGCACATCCTACCCGATGGACTTTGTAAGCAAGCTGAGAAAGGCCAGGGACATCAAGGGCACGAAGTACATTCATCTTCTGACGCCTTGTCCAACTGGATGGCGGTATGACACGAGCAAAACCGTTGAAATGGGCCGACTTGCGGTGCAGACTGGCATGTGGGTTCTTTACGAGATTGAAGACGGGAAGTTCAGGCTCAACTCTCCAAGCGACCGCCTCGTCGACAAGTCCAAGCGCAAGCCCATCAAGGAATACTTTGCCACGCAGGGCCGCTTCCGCGGTCTGGTCGAGGATGACTTTGGAAAGATCCAGAAGTGGGTTGACGAAGACTGGGAGAACTACCGTAAGCTCGCCTCAACCTGTGTGTCTGATCCGGCTCTGTACGGAAAAATATAAGGCAAGATCCATGATAAGACTGCCTTACGATGCAAACCACTGATAACCAACTGAAGAAGAGTGATTGAAAATGACGGAACAAGAGCCCAATAATACCGAGAGAAAAGAGAAAGCAAAAAGAGCCCCGCGAACTACCCCGCAGAGCAACCCGCAGGGCGCTGCCGGAAGCGTCGTGTTCGTCGGAAACAAGCCAGTGATGAACTACGTGCTTGCCTGCATGACGCACCTCAACTCTGGTTCAAACAAGATTGTTGTCAAAGCCAGGGGGCGTGCAATTCCGAGAGCCGTGGACACCGTTGAAGTGCTAAGACGCTCGTTTGCAAAGGGCGTAGAACTGGAAGGCATAAACCTGTCCACTGAGGAAGTCGACAGGGAGCAGGGCCAGAAGGCAAAGGTTTCAGCTATTGAAATATCGATAATCAAACAGTAGCCAGCTTCTCTTTCCCGCAGAGCTAACTGACTGTCTGAAAGTCAGTGTTGACTGTTGACCCGTAACGTTTCTTTTCATAGCGGGAGTATCGATAGCTATATAAAACCTCTTTTCTAATCGTTTAGCTCCAAGCTGGTGGCGTGCAATGGCTGATTACCCTAAGATAGTTGTTACTCCCCCCGGTCCGAAGGCGAGAGAACTCGTCAAGAAAGACGAGCAGTTCATTTCACCTTCGTACGGCAGGTTTTATCCTCTTGTCGTTGAATCTGGCAAGGGCTGTATCGTGAAAGATGTTGACGGAAACGAGTTCATAGACTTCAACTCAGGCTTGGTGTGCCTGGCCGTAGGTCACAATCATCCCAAGGTCGTTGCGGCCATAAAGAACCAGTGTGACCGTTTCCTACACTATTCGAACACGGACTTCTTCTACCGAGAAGTCGTTGACCTCGCGGAGAAACTTGCCCAGATTACGCCTGGGGGTCCTGAGAAGAAAGTTTACTTTGGCAACAGCGGCGCCGAGGCAATTGAAGCAGCCGTCAAGCTTGCGAAGTGGCACAGCCGAAGACAATTGTTCATCGCGTTTACAGGCGCCTTTCACGGACGGACGATAGGAGCATTGTCCTTAACGGCAAGCAAGCCAACTCAGAAGCGTTACTTTTTCCCGCTCATGCCAGGCGTAACTCACGTGCCCTACGCGTACTGTTACCGTTGCGCCTACAAACTAACCTATCCTGACTGTCACTACTGGTGCGTGGACTTCATCGATGAGCAAGTCCTGCAGAAGTACGTACCTCCCGAAGACACTGCGGCCATAGTCTTCGAGTCCATTCAGGGTGAAGGCGGGTACGTCGTGCCTCCTCCAGAGTACTTCCAGCGAATAAAGAAGCTGGCCGACAAGTACGGTCTGCTGCTCATCGACGATGAAGTACAATCAGGCATGGGCAGGACTGGAAAATGGTTTGCAATCGAACACTGGGGAGTCGAGCCCGACATACTGTGCACCGCGAAGGCTTTAGCATCAGGCCTGCCCCTGGGAGCAACGATTGCCAAAGCAAAAATCATGGACTGGGTTCCAGGCTCGCACGCGAGCACGTTCGGCGGTAACCCGCTGTCCTGTGTTGCCGCGAGCGCAGTCATTGATGTTGTGAAGGAAGAGAAGCTTCTTGAGAACGCGAACAAGCAGGGCGCATATATCCTGAAGAGGCTGGGGGAACTGAAGGAGCAGAGCGAAATCGTCGGTGATGTGAGAGGTAAAGGCTTGATGATAGGCATGGAAATCGTCGAAGACAAAGAGAGCAAGAAGGCAGCCCCTCAGAAAGTCACCGAGATCATGATGCGCTCATGGAAACGTGGCATCAACGTTATCAGTTGCGGAGCCTCAACCATAAGAATTGCACCGCCTCTAATCATCACAAGAGATCTTGTAGATTCCGCGTTGGACATAATTGAAGATGTAACGAAAGAAGTTGGAAAAGAAACGTAGTTCCCGTGTCTGAATGGAAATTCGAAGGCTGACAATAGCTGATTACGAAGAAATCATCAATCTCTGGTCTCGAGCAAATCTGCCCTTCAAGCCTGAAGGAAGAGACAGCAGACAAGCAATTGCAATTCAGATAAGCGCAAACCCCGATTTCTTTTTCGGAGCATTCGAAGGTCGTCACCTTGTCGGAACGGCAGTCCTCAGCAGTGACATGCGAAAGGGCTGGATAAACCGATTGGCTGTTGACCCCGACTACAGGCGTCGCGGTGTGGCAAAGACCTTGATTGAAGAGTCTGAGAAGACATTTAGAAACCATGGCCTCAGAATCTTCTGCAGCTTAATCGAGGGCCCCAACAAGGCGTCAAAAGCACTGTTCAAGAAGTGCGGATACAGCGAATACACAGATGTTTCCTACTTCACTAAACGCGACAGTGACGCAGTCTAACCTTGTTTCTTGCCGACGAGGAAGAAGTGTTCAGCACTTCCCACGACTGACGGGTGCGTGCAGGTGTCAAGCAATATCTCAACCCACATCCTCCACTTTCCCTGATCCTTGTAAAGTCTGTTGGTTTCCTTTTCTTGATGAGAGGAAAGCCCTTCTAAACCCGCCATCTCCAGAACGTCTACGCCTCGCTGTTCGAAAAGCTCACGCAACTCTTCAGGCAAAAACCAGTGCGCTGCAGTGAAGCCTTCTCCATGCAAACCTGGGACATAGTCGCCGACTTCCCAGTGATGCTTCGCATACTGCATCTCTTGCGGAAAATTCACCAGAATGGTTTTCAGTAGTCCAATGCGGCTTATGACTGAAACAAAAATCGGAGCCTTCTTCTTTGTGACACGTATAAGCTCTTCTGCGGCCTCTTCCCTCCGCTTAGCTTCGAGCAGATGGTTCAAGGGTCCACCTAAACATAACACTGCGTCAAAAGATCCGTCGGAAAATGTTGACAGATCCTCCACGGAGCCTTGTGCGAACTGTCTGGCTTTTCGCAAGACTCCTGCCCGTTTCATTTTCTTTCTCGCTATTTCCAGCATTTCTGGAACAAGATCCAGGAGAACGATGCTGTAACCCTGCCTCGCCAATTCAATAGAATATCTGCCGGGCCCTCCGCCTGCGTCCAGGACTGTACCGCGTTTTGGCAAGTATTTTTCAAGGAAATGCATGGTTACCATGAACTCTATCTGGTGGTATGGATCCTGCTGCAGACGGCGCCATTCCTGGCGGGCGTTATTTGCGTACCAATCTTTGACAATTCTGTCGACTTGCCTGTCAACGTCCTTCATGACGTTTCCTTCAGCCTCTGAACGTGTTTCCTAGAAGTCGGCCGGCTTTGCTATTATTTCCCTTATTTTCATGTCGAAGAATCTGGCGGCGTTTGCGGGGTGTATGCGAAGTGCGGTGTCTGCTCCTCTTCCCGTGCCGGCGATTGCGACAACGTCTTTGTCAGCTGGAATCAGGCCAGCGTCTGCGGCCATCATGGTGATTTCGATGCACACTTTGGTTCCTTCTCCCAAGCGTCTGAGAACGTTGGCCATTAGTTCCAAAGGTTGGATTGTGCCAAAATCCTTGCGCACCGCGCGTTCGGCACTGCTTAGCGCATGGATGCCTGTGAATATTTTTGCGCCTTCAGCTAGTATCTGTTTCTTGTGTTCTTCCTGTAATTCGTTCTTTCCAAGTTCTTGGAAGCCAAAATTGTGTGTGACGACGACAACATTTCGGCCTTTAAAAGTATTGGCCGCTCTTGCTCCTGTCTTACCGGTCGTTGAGGCAACAATGATGTCTCTTATGTCTTCTTTTTCAACGTACTCTTTTGTAAATTTCAACAGGATGTCAGTGTTCTGTTCCCCTGCTTTGTCGAAATAGATGGTCTTCTTCTCGAATGAACTCATGAGTTCGCCCCTCTGTTTAGTTCATAAGACTCTGGCTTTTGCTTTATAGTTTTGTGTTTTCTAATGGTTCAAACCGTTCTTTTTTAACGGTTTTCTCTTCAATTTTGTTCCGCAGACTTCGCATTTCTGTGACTCGTAGTTTGCTGGATATTTTTTGTGGCAGGCTGGGCAGTATCGTATCCATTGCAGTCGGCGACGAATTCCAAAGGTGGTTAAGGCGGCAAATTCGATGTTCATTTCGCTTGCAACGTTCTGTATCGAATAATCGTCTGTGGCAATCAGCGGAGTATAGCCGTCTGCCTTGAGTTCCAGAGCCAGTGCCAAGACCTGAAGATCTGTCTCTGAAAGGAAAAAAGAGTCTCCCACCGCTGAGGCGAAGACTTTGGTCTTCTCTAAGAAGGTTTTTTGCGGGTTTTTGACTCTGACTTTTCCGCTTTCCATGGCGGTTTTGAATCTAACCCCGGACATAGTGTCTTCTGTTATCTCCTCTCTGACTTTTGGGGGAGTGTATTGTTCTTCGTTGATTGAGAAAGGGTCAAAACCGGCAATGAGCGCGGACGTGTCTATGACTATTGCCCTTTTGCCCAGTTTGTCCGAAGGGCTTTTCACTTCATCCCTCGGAAGAGCAGCCTGCTCCTCAATCTATGGTAGAAGTTCTCTCCAAATCGTATGAAAGATGTCTCGTTCTTGGAACGTGTGACGGTTAAACCCGGCTGTCTGCAGCTTACTAGCTGACGGCTGTGTCCATCGATGAGTATGTGAGTGTTCCTAGGTTTGTTGACTTCGATTGTGAGGACTGAGTCTGCTGGAAAAACAATCGGGTGAAAAACGCTTAACGGACAAATTGGCGTCAGGACAAACGCGTCCACGCCAGGATCCAGCACGGGTCCTCCCGCTGAGAGAGAATACCCGGTGGAGCCGGTCTGCGTGGCCACCATCAGCCCGTCTGATTGACAGTTTATGATTGGATCTTTGTTTCTCAGGACACGTGTGTAAAGCAGTTTTGCGGGTTCATCGGCTGAGATGACAACTTCATTCAAAGCGTCTGGAAACTTTGCACCGTCTGCAGTTACCGCAAGTTTCATGCACTTTTCAATCTTGAATTCGCCGGCCAGACACTTGTCCACAGCGGAGAGAGCCTGTTTGGGGTCAACTTCCGTGAGAAAGCCTCGAACACCCATGTTTATTGCAAGTATAGGCGGCTCGGGCTTCGGAATCGAAATGCACGTTCTGAGAATTGTTCCGTCGCCGCCAACGGTGATTATGAAATCGGTTTTCATCTTTTCTATCGGAATAGCTTCTAGTGTGCTACTCATTTTTCCAGCTAATGTGTCCTCCGCGTATACTGCCAATCCGTTTGCTTTCAGATGCTCGGCTAGGTCGTCTGCGAGTTTCAGGGCGTTCTTTCTGTCGAAACGCACGACCAAGCCTACGCTCTTGAACACGGTCGTTCCACCTTCAACCTACTACCGACACCTTAATCTATAATATAAAAGGCTTTTCGAAGAGTTCAGCTCGTTCATTAGCAAAAGTGCACAGGAGATTCAGGCAGATTATGAGGCTTCTGACGATGGAACATTCGGAAGGAAATATGCTCAATATATCATTGCTTGGATTGCGTAACTGACCCAAAAAAGGAATCTGACTGCGCGCGCGGACGCTTTGTTCTTCTGCAAAAACGCGCAGGTCGTGATGGTACCCAGCTTTGCTAGAGGCGTGGTTATGGGTAGTGTTGTGCGTAGTGTTTTGCCAGGATGGATAGATCTGACAAACTGACTTTGCCGTCGCCGTTTATGTCCGCGTTGGCGTTCCAGTTTGGACTAGAAGGCGTGGTGCCATAAGCCTTTACGAGCACGGACAGGTCAGAGAGTCCGACTTTGAAGTCTCCGTTGACATCGCCTGGAATCGTTAAGACTACTGAACTTTCGGCTGTTAGGTTGCCTGCTGTGACATTTAGGTTATAGTTACCGCATGGAAAATTAGCCGTATTCCAAGTGAACGAAAGAATTGAACTCCCAGAAACATTAACGCCTGTTTCGGTTCCTATGGTCGTCGCGTTACTGGACAGTGTGACGTCGAAAGCCCAAGGAGGATCATCCAAATTTATCAGAGACACATTCAAAGGCAGGACGTATCCTTGTCCAACAACAGTCTTCAAGGGCACGAGACTTATCGGCTGATCTACATTCACTACAATGGGCCCTGTTTCAAGCTCATACAAGGCATCAAATGAGGCAAAATAACCGTATATGTAGTAGGCTCCAGGCGACACAGGAGTACCTTGGGAGATTGCCGTGTCGTTACAAGTCTGCGGCCACGTCAAGACTTTAGTTATGTTCTCTCCAGGATCAAGGGACAAATCAACGATGACAAACGGGTGCGCTCCGAATTTTGACCATTGATAAATATAGCCTGTGTCATTGTGAACCAGAAGGTCAAAGGTTTTTGCCCAGTATTCGAAGGTTATTGTTTGATTGCTAATGTTCGTGACCGTGAGCGTTACGTTTATCGGTTCACCCACATAGTAATCGGTCTTTTCAACGGTCATCGTGAGCTCAAGCTGTTCGTCCGCCTTCACAGGTTGAATCCTTAACGCTAATGCCGACACGCCTAGGCAAAGCATAACAATAATTATACCCGAAAATAACCGCTTCAACTCACCTTCCTCCTCACTCACTACTAGTTCAACTAATAGATAAGCCTTTTGACACGTTCCAAAAATGTTTCCGCAACATCGCCTACATCTATTCCATACATAGTGAGCCTGCTCGTAGTAACCCGCGCATAATGTTGATAGCTAGTTAGACAATCACTAGCCATTCCTTCCCCTCTTAAGCGCACGCGCTCTTATCCAACGTTTTTCCAACGTATAGCGCGCACTAGAACAGGTTAGGGGTATTGTTGTCCATAGTGTTTTGCTAGTAGGGATAGGTCTGAGAGGCCGACTTTGCCGTCGCCGTTTATGTCCGCGTTGGCGTTCCACTTTGGACTGTCTGGTGTGGTGCCGTAGGCTTTTGCGAGTATGGATAGATCAGACAGGCTGACTTTGAAGTCGCCGTTGATGTCGCCTGAAATTGTTACCGTTACAGTGCCCGTGTAAGTGAAGTTGTTGGCTGCTTCATTGACTCCGTTTGGCTCGCAATAGGCACTCAGTGTGTAGTTGCCATAGGCGCAGTTTGAAGTGTTTCCACCACAAACGAGGTTAACTGAAGATCCATTCAACAAGTTGAAAACATTGGTGTTGTTCAGAGTTGTTGCGTTAGCAGACAGAGTCAGCGTAACGTTTTCAGGGTTGTCTCCAGCGTTGTTGATCGTAACGTTCATTGGAATTGGGTAACCTTGGCCAACTACGGTTTTGGAAGCTGTAAAACTTGCTACACAAGGCGCAGTAAGATTGACATTCTGACCTGCATCTATTTGCGAAGTCAAGACATCAGAGATTGAGCAGCCTTGCTGAGTCGTACTGAAACAGGTGACGGTGGCATTCAACGCATTGTCTCCAGCACTTATTGACAATCCTGAACTCGAAGGTGTGAGGGTGTAATTGAGGTAGCCTTGAGTTGTCGATGCATTTAAAAAGTACGTATATCCAACAATCTGACCAGATGCGTAGCGCGCGCTGGAGAAAGGTTGCTTCGTTGTAAGGGACAAAGAACAGAATGTTCAGCGTTATCCTTTGTTCGAGAACGAGATAGGGGAAGTAGTTCTGAAAAGCGGCAATCTTGTTTCAACAGGAGCCTTAGCTTCTCTGGGATTCTGGGACATAGACGTTCTGATCGTTACCCAGAGGGGTCAGCCTGTCGCCATGTTGAAAGGCCTAGACGATGATAGCCACGTTAAAACTCGAATCAGTCAATATGAAGCCTCTAAGAATGGCAAGAGAGCCTCCGTCGCTAAGAAGATAGTAGCCTCTAGAATTGAAACCGAGAACCTTGTCCTAAGAAAATATGGCTTGCGACAACATGACCTACTTACAGTTAAGAGGGCAATTGAAGAAGTCAATTCTGGAAACATAACAACCAAGCTCATGGCAATTGAAGGCCATTGTTCAAAACAATACTTCAAACAGGTCTTCCAACTATTCCCCAGTTTCATTCGAGTTGAGAATCGTAAAACCTTCAAGGCCTACGATGGACTCAACAATCTTTTCAACCTTGTCTACACCGTTCTGAAATGGAAAGTTTACAGAGCCATAGTTAGGGCGAAACTTGAACCGTATCTGGGCTTCTTGCATTCTGAAGCATGGGGTAAACCGTCTCTTGTATGCGACTTCATGGAATTGTACAGATACCTTGTTGAAGACTTCCTCATTCAAAACTCTGCAAACTTCAAGAAAAAAGACTTCACGATGAAGCATGAGGGCTTCAGCAAGAACAAGGTTGGACAGAGAGAGTACTTGAACGATTCTAAGACGGCTGATCTAACAGGCAAACTCTATTCCTATTTTGAATCGACGGTTGAGATCCCAGAATGAAGCATGGCAAACGCCAAACCATTGAAACATTGATTAACGAAGAGGCTTTTCTCTTCGCCCAATACCTGAGAGATGAGCAAGAAACATGGAGTCCTAGAATTGCTTTCTTAGACTAGCTACTGGCACGCGCGCGCTCACGCTGCCAACACTTATCCTGCTTTTGTTAGAAGCAATTCGTTTTCCAGGTATTTTTGATTGCTCATTCTCTTGATCTTGAGGAATTTCTCTGAACCCTTTTCAGTTTCTTTCTCGTGGATGTCGATCTCTCCATCAAACAGTCCGAGAATGGCGTGAAGCTCCTCGGGAGGGTGCATCTGTGGATCAACTACTGCTAGAGTAGTGAAGCCTGATGACGTCAATTCCGTCGTAAGAGCGGTCAGCCATTTCCTTGTTTGAACTGCATGATGTTGAAGCAGGGCGTCTGAGACTATCTCAATGCAGGCTCTTCGTGGGCCTTTCAGTGATGCGTCCAGTTTGTGAATGGCTGAAGTCAAAGCGATGCTAATCTCAGTAAGGTTTTCCACGCCCTTTAGCTTGAAAAGATTAGGTGAACTCTCGGCGACTGCATCTGCTTGAGGATTACATACGAAGACGTAGAAACCAGACTGAAACTCTTCTGAGAAAGCTTTCGCTGCCCTAGCACTAGCAGTAACATAGAATATGACTTCGCCTTTTTCTGCTCCTGTCTTGAGAAAGCTCTTGATCAGCGAGTCTCTCTCGTTGCATGAGGGTGAGGTCAACACTACAGCACTGCCTGAAAGCAGGCCCCCATATAGCAACTTGTCAAGATCTGCATATCCCATACTAACAAGTTCTGTAGGCTTGGGCACTGAGGCTGCTTTGCCTGTTTCTATATAGAGCAGTTTTGCTTCTACCTTTTCAATGTCTTTCTTGGCCCCCATTTTCTGGAACATTTCTAAAGCTTGGTTGAGCAGGTCGCGGGCTTTTTCTCTGTCGCCCTCCTGATTCCTCTCCAAATACACTTGGGCATACTCACAAAGGACACGTTTTGCATAATCGTAGACATTCCACCGTTTTGCGTTTACAGCCTCAAGATCCCTAAGGCTTTTCTCAAACCACTCGACGGATTCATCCCATTTCCCCTGTGATCCAAGAAGCTTTGCTCTCTGTCTTTTCGCATAGGCTATAGGTTGCTTGTTGCCGGTTTTCGCTTCCACTTCAAGCGCAGATTTGAATAGGTTATCAACTTGAGTTTGAGCTTTTTCAATTTCTCCAAGCTCCATATTCCAATCTGCAATATAGTAGAGGTACCACCATTGCATCATTTTGTCGCCCGTTTTTTTCACAGTTTCGTATCCTTTTTCAGCAAGCTCTTTTGCGTTGGCGTATTCGCCTTTGTCACCGTAGAAGATTGCCAGGTATGCATAGCCCATGCCGACTGCTTGATAATCCTTTAGTCCTTGAGCGATGCTGAACGCTTCTCTGAGGCATTTTTCGCTCTTGTCCCATTCTCCCAGCATTCGATATTCATTGCCGAGCTCTCCTAGGGACATGGTGAGGTGATTCTGATTTCCAGTTCTCCTATCCAACGCGACTGCCTCTCCACTCAGCGCTAAGGCTTTGCCCAATTCTCCTGCCAAAGCAAAATTAGAGGCCAAGTTGCTGGCAGCAAAGCTCATTGTGTTAATCTCTCCTACTTTCTTCGCCAGTTCGTAAGCTTTCTCGGTGTATTTCATTGCTTTTTCAGTTTCTTCAGGTGGAAGTGCTACGGGAAGGTTGTTGTAGGCGCGTGCTGCTGTCTCCAGATAATTGTTGCCGAGAGCTATTTCTAAAGCTGTTTCGATAAATTCAACGGCTTTCTTGTTTTCTCCAATCATGTTGAATACTGTTCCCAAGTCAAGACATGAATTAGCGATAATTTCGTTCTCGTTCAGTCTCTTGGCAAACTCAAGCGCTTTTTCAGCCCATAAACGAGCCTTGTCAGTATTTCCTATACGCCAAAACATGTGGCCCATATCAGCGTACAGTCGTGCCAATTCAACGCTCTCAGGCTCGCCTTCTAGAATCTTCAAAGCCATGTCCTGGTGCTCTATGGCCTTTTCCGTGTCTCCTATCTCCTCCCAAAGATCATGCGCCATCTTGCGGTGCAATCGCGCAACATCTAACCTGCTTTCTTCTTCGTGCCTCTGCTCCAGTAAGAGCAACTTATCATTCCAATATTTCATGCTTGCATCATATTCTCCAACTAGACTCTTGATATCTCCCAGCTCTTCAAGAACCCGCCTTTTTTCTTGAGTTTCATCTTGTTTCTCTTCAAGCAGCTCAAGAGCGGACTCGAAATAGAAAGCAGCCTCACTATTAGCGTAAATCTTTGCGGCCCTCTCCCCAGCCTTCAGATAATAATCGAGTGCCTTGTCTTTGTTGCCGCTTTCCAGAAAGTGGGAGGCTAGTTCGCCAAGATGCTCATCCACTTTTTTGGCGTAGACTTGTTCCAATGCGCATCCCACAACTCCATGAAGCTGCTTGCGCTTCAGGGGACTGACTTCCTCATAAACAACGTCTCTGACCAATATGTCAGCGAAAGAGCATACTCCTTCTCCGCGTATCACTCTTTCTTTTATTAATCCTGTTTTGAACAGCTCTTCAATTAATTCTAGCAGTTTGCTCTCCTCAGTGCCTGTAACTGCGCACAACGCTTCCATGGTGAAATCGTTTCCAATAAAAGAAGCCATGGTCAAAACGTTCTGGTATTCATCGTCCAACCGGCCCAATCTCGCCTTGACAACGTTCTTGACGGTTTCGGGAAACTCGATTTCTGAGACCTGCTTAATCTTCCATCTATTCTCCTCTCGGTAGATCACGCCTATCTCTTTGAGAGATTCGGTGACTTCTTCTACGAAGAAAGGGTTGCCCCTTGTTTTATCGTATACCCGCCTGCAAAATTCTGGTGGAATGTCGTCTTGTTCCAAGATTTGCCTGATCATCTCTGAAGTATCTTCTAGGGACATTCGCGTCAATGGAACAGACTGCGGCAATCGTTCTCTCTTCAATTCGGCCAAGACCGGAGCAAAAGGATGTTTGGAGTCAATATCGGTGCTGCGATAAGCCCCCAAAAGAAGCAATGGTGTTTTCTGCACGTCACGAGCTAGATAATGTAACAGCAAAAGCGAAGACGGATCGGTCCACTGCAAATCGTCCAGAACCACGAGCAGGGGCGTCTCTCTGGAAATGTTTGTGATAAACTGCGAAACTGCTTCAAAGAGCCTATTTTGCTCCTGATCGGGACTTATAGGAAAAGATTGAGGGATTGTTCTGAGTTTCTGGTTGAGCTCTGGAACGAGCTTAGCGATTTCAGCAGGATAGTAGCCTATGACTCTGTACAATTGCTCTGGATTGCATGTTTCCAGATAGTCTTTGATTACTTCCTTCCAAAGAATATACGGGGGAACACCATCCATTCTGAACAAGGCGGGGCATCTGCCGTACAGAACCTGCACTCCACGAGATCGTGCATAGGCACCGAGCTCTCTAACCAATCTTGTCTTTCCAATCCCAGCTTCACCATGAATGAAAACGAGTCCACCTTCACCATGAACCGCTCGGTAAACAGTCTCCTTCAGAACGTTCATTTCTTCAGTTCTGTCGACAAGCGGAACCTCTTTCGCAGGAATAGGACGAGGACTTGGAATATGATCACGCTCAAGAGACGACAAGGAGACTTCTCCACGTTACCCTATCAATAGAATATTGTTAGGTACTGTGTTCTTATTGCTTGTGGAATAACATCTGATTCAACTGCGCGCACTTTTGCTTCGTCGTTCGTCGTCGCGATTAGGAAGGAAGGAGGTAAAGTTTACCCTCCCACACACACCGCACCGCACACACTCTCTACTACTAACTTACTCTTACACACCCACTACCACACCATTTCCATTCCAACCACCTATATCCTCTTCCTCTCTTCCTTTAAACCCGAACACACGCGAGCACGAGCACACACACGAGCAAGCGAGCACGAGCACGCAGAAAAAGAAGAAGGGGAGGAGGAGACACACAAGGGTGAGCGGCATGGGATTATTCTGGGGATCTGGGAAAAATAAATGGAGAAAATCCAGGACTATATGGGGGCAACTACTAGTAGTAATCAGCTAATAGTCGTAGTTACCCCTACATACCTTGTTTTGTGCAGTCCGCGCGCGCTACTATTACGATTGGGTCAATTATCACTGGAACGATCCTATTTGGGCTCATCACGCAGCCAGATTCAAATTCACCAAGCTGCTTCAGAAACAAACCTACGTTTTCGACCGAGCTCACTTCACTGTTAGCGTGGCGCGCGCGCTCCTATGCGTGTTGTCACTGTTCCAAACACAATCAACGGAAAAACAGGCTTAATATGCAGGTTTATCGGCACCCCGAAAGACTTGGAACTTCTCACCGTTAACGAATTGTTAGATAAGTCTAGAGCGTTTCCTCACGGTTACCCTGAGCCTCTTGAACCTCCTCCCCCGAGGAGAACTAATGGGGCGATGAAATCATGCGCTAAGAACATGGTGAGAGCAACATAGTGAGGGTAACCACGATGACGTCCCGCGCACACGCCAGATATTTCCTTAATCGGCGGTGAACATGCCCGACTTCAACCTCACGCATACCTGCGACAGTTGTGGTAAACGAATTCAAGGCGCAAATGTTTGGTGTCCAAAATGCAAGCTCCGCCTCTGTTTTTACTGTGAAGTCGCGATGATTCTGAAAAACCCGAAATTGTATCCGTCATTTTGTCCATGTTGCGGCGGGAAAACACAAGCATAACACGCGCTATCTGATAGAACTTTGTTTCAAAAGGCAGATATACGCGGGAAATATACCCTTTGATCTATGAATAGGGGGAAGGAATAACGAACAGAATAATCCCTATCATTATGGCTATTTTGATTGTTTTTTCATCAAGTTCTGCACTGATGAGATCTTCCATCAAGCAGGCTAAGTCATCTAGTGTAGTATTGGACACTATTAATGTTGATTCTTCTAATGGTCTAACGCATTTCTCTTCCATTATACTTCAGGAGGGCGTTGAGTATAAGATTCTGGCATCAGGCACTTATTATTATCATTGGTCGTGGTTTCCCCAATATCAGGCTGATGCCGCGTTCGGCACGTCGGATGGCTGGCAGACGTATGACTATGATTCTGTGGGAGGTTTGCACATGGTGGGTCTCGATTACAAACCCTGGGGATCATCATACAATACCAACCACCAATACGATTTTATCTTCGTGGGAACTGGATCTAAAGTTGGGTTCTGGATAAATGACTCGTATTATCGAGACAATTCGGGCAGTCTAACAATTCAAATAGGCCTATGGCAAGGTCAGCCAAGTGCATCGTCCCTCAATGTCTCCCCCTCGACCATGATTGCAAGCGTTGATCAGACCGTGCAGTTTTCTGGCTCCGTGGAAGACCAATACGGTAATGGTCTGCCATATGCCAGTGTCGGAATAGAAGACCCAATAAGCGAAATCACTACTTCAGTCCAAACAAACTCGAACGGTCAGTTTACCTATTCAATCAGCGCCAACCGGCCTGGAGACTTTGATTTCAAGTTTTTCATTGATTCCTTGGAGCAAACCTGCACTGCGCAGGTGCAATTTCTGAATTCCGTGTGGGCAGGTCAGTCTCTCACGGTATCGAATGGTGAGACTGATAGCTACAGTTTGCAGGTCATTATCAATTCTAACCCAATTGGAAGCTTCACGATTGCACCTGGACAACAGCAGACACTGTGGATGGCTCCGAACCCAATTAGCTCCAATACTTTCGATGTGACAGTCACAAATTCAAGAACTAATGACGTTTACAAGATAGATGCCAATTCTATGAGCACCTACGTCCCGGATCAAGCTGGGCTTTCCGATATTCCCATGAACCCCAAGCTCTCAGATTACAAGATACTCACGACCGACACGTGCAACAGTCAGAGCAATAACATAATCGATCCAGAATCGCACACCGCATGTGACTCAACATGGATGTACACAGGCACCAGCCAGAATAGTAATCTACGAACGGAGTTCGGACTCACTCAAGGACCAGAAGCAGATATTGGAAGCGACATCTATGTTGGCTGCCATGCGTTTATCGGATACAAGGCTGAATGCTCTGCTAGTTGTGGCGTTTCAGGTGGCATGCAGATAGGATTTAAGCTAGGTTTAGCTTTCCCAATTCAGCCAGTTCTCGAACACGGGTGTGGCTGGGGATGCAAAATCAGTTTTGGAGATATTGGTTGCGATGGTTCAATTTCGGTGTCAGCTCAAGCAGGCTATGAGGCAAAGATTGGGGCTGGAATAAAGTATACTTATCATTGCCCGGTGGAAGCAACATTATCCGATCCCTTAGGTCGGGAGGCTGGGTATATTCCGAACGTTGACAATACAACTTTGGTCCGATATATCCCAGGCGCGAACTACACAGGTGCTCAAGCTGAGCCACAATCCATCTACATTCCTTCGCCACTGCAGGGAAACTATGGAATGACGCTGGTTGGAACAGATAATGGTACATGCACAATCAATTTGCAGATTTATGATTCTAATGGTACCATCACCGATAGCGATGAGTGGCAATATGAGGTTATTCAGGGCGAAAAATACACAGAAAACATTACACTGGATCCAGGTGGAATCATCATATTGCCACACAACATTAGAGTGAACAGTATTGAATCGAAAACTTCAGTTGGGCAAAGCTACTCATTTCCTATTGGCACAGTGGTCGCAAACAGAGGAAATTACAGCGAAAACTTCAACGTCACGGTCTACGTCAACGGCGAACCGATCGCATCATTTGTGAACGTCACCCTGGACAGCAGGAACATCACGACACTTGTCTGCACATGGAACACGACAGTATTGGGCAACTACACGGTAAGCGCTTACGCTTGGCCTGTTCCGGGCGAAACCGACACGGCAGACAATAACTTCACAGGTGGCGCGGTGACAGTAACGATTCCAGGCGACATCAACGGCGACTTCAAAGTCAGCCTGTCTGACCTATCCATACTAGCAAAGGCCTACGGCACCACACCGGCCAGTCCAAACTGGAACCCCAACGCAGACATCAACGGCGACGGCAAAGTCAGCTTGTCTGACCTATCCATACTGGCGAAACACTACGGACAACACTACCCATAACACTATCTAGCACGCCTGAACGTGTTTTACCGGCTTCAGTGCGCGCTATACGTTGAAACAAGAACTAATAGCCACGTCCAACTAATACCTATTGACTTTGTATCTTCCCTTCAATTGCCTCTTTCTTCTCTTTTGGGCTTCTGAAAGTTTGGAATGACCTGTTTTTATTTCGTGAGTGGTAGGCCTACCTATTTTTCTGCCAAGAAAGTCTTTCTTCTGAACGACAAAATCCCCACCCTTGTGAATCTTCTTGACATCGTCACCCTGAAATGTATGCTCCATTGCGAAAATGCCCTCTGCCGTTCTTCCTCTCATTCTATTGTTTGACAAGGTAACTCTTTTTGAAAATTTGCCAAGACCCGAGACATCGTTATCATTTGAACGCTTTCTTCTAACCATTCGACTCACCAACTTCATTATTCTGAGAACCATGTATTAATAATTTTTCAACGCTGATTCAGTTTAGATTTGCAATTCTGGGAATCCATGTTTGTTTTTCATTTCTCAGGTATTCAGCAAACAGCAGAGCCTCTTCACTGATTAACGTCTCAATCTCCTGTTGCTTACCCATTCTTACTCTTGAAACATCAGCGCGCGCTAGCTGCAAACGCAACCCCGACTGTGCAGACTGCTACGATACGCAAAAGCGCCACCAATTTCCTTGAGGAAAAACGCATAGAATTCTTGATTTTCGAGACCTTGCTGACTCCTCTATGCACAGAGGACGAGCGTTCTATTTTAACCTAATCTCTAGCACAGGACAACCTAGAAACTAGAACGGTCTAAAAACCACAAGTGCGCGATATTCTGCCTTGAAGTATATTAACTTCTTCACTGACGATATCGTGTCTAACCACGCGCGCACAGAGAGAGTCTCTAAGGCCAGCTAGGGGCAGTAAGGTATCGAAAAGTAGTGCCTAAATATATATATGCGTGTAGCTTGAGAATGGCTCTGTAGTTAGTCAGTTGCAGGTTGGCTTGCACATGACCAAACCAGTTCACGTTGGCGAGTTGAGAGTCGGCGGTTACATGGTAATCGATGGCGAACCATGTCATATCGTTGACATAGACAAGTCGAAGCCAGGAAAGCATGGTTCGGCCAAAGCTAGAATAACGGCTGTGGGCGTTTGGGACGGGGTTAAGAGAAGCTTTGTGAAGCCTGTTGATCTTGGCGCGGAGGTGCCGATAATCGATAAGCGTACGGGCCAAGTGTTTGCAGTAAACCCGACTGGTGTTCAAATTATGGACTTGGAGACTTACGAGTACTTTGATGCTCCTTATCCGCAAGAAGAAGAGTTGAAGGCAAAACTGGCGCCTGGCGTGGAAATTGAGTATTGGCGGATACTTGGAAAAATGAAGATTATGAGAGCAAAATAGATTGAAGCTTTGGGTTTCCGTACAGCTAATGATCCTTGTTCTCTGATGGTGGCTTTTATTCCCACCATTTCCACTTAAGTGCGCTGAACAAGCTGTAGAGAGCCAGCAGGATTATTCCCCAACTTAACGCGATTCCTGCGATTCTTAGCAAATCGTTTAGTGTGTTGTTGTAGATTATGTAACCGCTTATTCCACATAGTCCGACTAGAACGAGAATGAAAATCGCGATATGGATTGCTCTTTCTCCTGCCAGATTTCTCACCCACTAAACTGTTCCTAGTTCGTATCGTCTTTTGTTGTTAAAAGACTTTCGTCAAGGTTTATTTCAGCGTCTTACATATCGTGGTTTGAGGCCGATGATGCTAGAAGAGCCGTCGGATTTGTGAAGATACTCAGGTGCTGAGGCTTCATTGCTGTTTCTGACGGAGATTGTGTGTCAGCGTTTGCGGGGTAACTTGATTTCCAGGATTCCTTTCTTGTGTTGAATCTTCATTTTGTCCATGTTAACTGTTACTGGGATGCGGATCCAAGCATGGAATCTTTGAATCACGCCTTTCCTGTGTGTTACACCGAGTTCGGTGAGACGTATTTTCTTCTTCATTTCAGCGAGTATCTCGAGAGAAGAACCGTCAACTGCTTTGACTTGAACGGTCTCTTCTTTTGCGTAAGGTAAGTCAACTGTGACTATCACTTCTGTGGGCGTTACCGTTATTTCACGTAGAGGTTCTATCGCGCAGGTTTTCAGATCCCAGCATGGTCTTTCACTCATGGTTTCTCTGAGCTGGTCAGCCCATTTTTCCATATCTTCAAAGTACTCGTCTATCATGTCAGAGATTGACGCCTTCTTCCTAATGGACACCGTTCATCTCCTCCTCATGAAACGTACATCGGAATGTCGTATTCTTGGCCCTTCTTCATCTTTGTCATCTCTTCCTGAGTTCGTTTCATCACGTCTCTCGCTCTTAATCGGATTTCCTCGCCTTTCTCCAACAATTTTGCAACGTTCACTTTCAACCCCGTTATCTTCGCCAGTTCCTTCAGAACTTCTGCCGCCGCCTCTGGATCTGGATAGTTGGGGAAACACTGAGCGAGCAGTGTTATGGCAGGTGATCCTGCTTCTGCAGCGCGTTGAAGCACAACTGCCTGAGGGCCAACCATGTATCCCTCTGTCAGAATCTCCAGGCCCTTTTCTTTAGCTGTCTTCAATGCCTCAGCGTTTGATGCTGCGGCGAAGGATTTCAGTTCTGTAACATCTTGTCTGTCTTGGATGGGCATTCCGCTGAGTGAAATCATCATTTTGACGTCTTTGCTCTTTGCCCAGTTAATCAGCGCGTCCATTATCGGATAGATCACGTCTGTGGGTATCGGTACTTCTGAGACCGCCAAGAGAGTGTCTTGGCCTGCGAAGATCCTTATCGAGGAGTGCGGTAAGCCCTCATGCAGAACGATGAGCGGCGGGAGTAGATTCGAATTCACGTAGGCTACTTCAGTCAGTCCTAGCTCGTCAATTAAGTGTGAAGCAGCTATCACTCCCACCAACCCAACGTCTGGGAAAGCGAAAATTAAGGTGGCCCTAGGCGGTACGTTCTTTATCTCGATAATTTTGACTTCTTCATTCAAATTTATCCACTCAAACCCCTCTAGAAGAAGTGTGAAATCTAAAAAGCTTACGGAAGCAAGGCCCGAAGAACGGAATAGCTATTAATGGCATGAAGCGATGTAAATCTGGAGAAAACATGTCTCTCGATCACCTGGGTTCGTCACTTTACGAAGCTTTGAAGAAGGTTTTCAAGGCTTCCGTTGTAGACGAAGCCACAGTCAAAGAGCTTGTGCATGATGTGCAGAAAGCTCTGCTCCAAGCGGATGTTAACGTTAAACTCGTGCTCGACATTTCCAAAAGAATAGAAGAAAGGGCACTGAAAGAAAAAGTTCCACCTGGCATTTCAAGACGCGAGCACGTGGTAAAAGTCGTCTATGAAGAGATGACGCGTTTCCTAGGAGAAAAGCCAGCTCCGATAAAAATGGAGCCGGGAAAGAGAAGAATAATAATGCTCGTCGGCATCCAGGGTTCTGGAAAGACAACTGCCGCAGCTAAACTGGCAAGATACTTTCAAAAGAGGGGCTTGAAGCCCGCTGTGATTTGCGCCGACACTTTTCGACCCGGCGCTTACGCTCAGCTTCAACAACTCGCAAACAGAATCAACATCCCCCTCTATGGGGACCTAAAAGCGAAAGATCCCGTTAAGGTCGTTACTGAAGGTTTGAAACAATTTGGCGACAAGGACATGGTCATCGTCGACACTTCCGGCCGTCATAAAGAGGAACACGAACTCATCAAAGAGATGAAGATGCTTGAGAGAAGCATCAAACCTGACGAAGTTATGCTCGTTATCGACGGAACAATTGGCCAGCAAGCGTTGGCCCAGGCCAAAGCCTTCAATGAAGCCACGCCCATTGGCTCGATACTCGTCACGAAACTCGATGGGTCTGCAAGGGGAGGCGGCGCTCTCTCTGCGGTAGCGGCCACCGGTGCGCCCATAAAGTTCATTGGCACCGGAGAAAAAACGGAGGACGTGGAGGCTTTCGTTCCTTCGCGTTTTGTTGGCCGTCTGCTTGGAATGGGTGACTTGGAAACGCTCCTTGACAAGGTGCGTGAGGCCGAGATAACTGTTCCAGAAAAGAAAGCCAAGGCTATCCTGAGCGGCAAATTCACGTTGACAGACATGTATGAACAGTTCGAAGCTATGAAGGGAATGGGCACCTTCAAGAAACTCTTGAACTTGATTCCAGGAATGTCTTACAAAATCCCGGATGAAATGTTGAACACTGCTGAGGGCCGTTTGGAAAAGTGGCGCGTGATGATTCAGTCTATGACAGCATCTGAGAAGGAGAACCCGAAAATCTTCAACGCTTCAAGGATGAAACGCGTAGCCAGAGGTTCAGGCACCAGCGAGAAAGAAGTGAAGGAGCTTCTGAAACAGTACACGATGATGCGACGCATGTTGAAGACGATGCGCAGACAAAAGAAACTTCCCTTCTTCGGAAAAGGGCTGCCAGCGGGCCTCAAGTAACGGTGCCAGGCTCTCAGAAGGCATGTTGAATGAGCATTTTGCAAGAAGCTCAGAGGATGCTTGAGAAATATCCCCTCTGTGACCGTTGTCTGGGCCGACAATTTGCGCTCCTGGGACATGGCGTTGAGAACGAGGACAGGGGAAGGGCGATAAAACTGGCGTTGACGCTTGAGGCTCATGCGTTGGCGTTTTCGGAAAGCAAACGGGGCGTGAAGGCTCTCAAGGTTTTGGAGACGAATGGTTTTTCCAAAGTCGCAAAGGAAATACTCAACAGACTGGGAGAGCACATTGGGGCTGAAGATTATCCGGAAACATGTTTCTTGTGTGAGGGCAAGCTTGATCTTCGTAATGAGTTGGCGGAGAAAACTCTGGGTCTTCTCAGTGATTACGAGTACAGCAGTTTCCTCGTGGGCGTAGAATTGCCCTTGACAGTTGGCGAACGAGAGGATGAGTTTAGGGCAGAGTTTGGCGTTAGCCAGGGTGAGAGTCTCCGCAAAGAGTTCGCGAGGACTATCGGTAAAAGAGTTGCAGAGCGGAGCGGGAAGGAAGTGGACTTCAAGAAGCCAGAGATCGTCGCGCTCGTCGAGCCCTTCTCTGGTCTTGTGAGACTTCAAGTCAACCCTCTCTTCATAGCTGGCCGGTACAAAAAACTTGTCAGAAGCATTCCTCAGTCGAAATGGTTCTGTTCGGGATGCTGGGGGAAAGGTTGCGAGAAATGTAACTGGACTGGAAAATTGTATCCTGAGTCGGTGCAGGAAATAGTTGAGAAGCCATTGTTGGAAGCAACAAGTGGTTCAGATGCTTCGTTTCACGCTTCTGGAAGAGAAGACATCGATGCTCGCATGCTGGGCAACGGCAGGCCTTTTGTGATTGAAATCGCGGCTCCGAAAAAGCGTTTCCTGGACCTTAAAAAGATGGAAGATGCGGTGAACGCGCATGGGGTGAGCAAGGTCGAGGTTTCCGGTCTGAGGTTCGCAAATAGAGATGTCGTCAGGAAGTTGAAGGGAGACGAATCTAAGCAGAAAGAATATCGGGTGTTCATAGAATTTGAAAACAAGATCACGGCCAAGGACATGCGTTTCTTGGAGAAGAGCCTTACAAACGTCATGATTAAACAGAATACCCCTGTTCGCGTTTTGCACAGACGCGCTGATCTGACGCGGGAAAGGTACATATACGACGTGGGCGTTAAGAAACTGTCGCCAAGAAAGGCTGAAATGAGATTACGATGCCAAGGAGGGCTCTACGTTAAAGAATTGGTTACTGGGGATGAGGGAAGAACGGTGCCCAGCGTTTCAGAACTTCTCAAAAACAAAGCGAAGCCCATGGAACTTGATGTTCTAAACATAATTATGGAAGATTAGGAGAAGTGTTATGATCAAGAAATCGAAGGGTTTTCGTTCGAGTGCACGCCGTCTCTTGACAAAGGGGATTAGAGAGCATGGAAAACTGAGGCTGAGCAAGCTGCTCCATGAGTATCAGCCTGGGACCAGTGTTGTCGTCAAGATAGACTCGAGTGTCCACAAAGGCATGCCGCACAGGCGCTACCACGGGAAAGTCGGCATTGTACTCAACAAGCGGGGACGGAGTTATGTAGTGAGTGTTTCGCAAGGAGACGCTATTAGAGAGATCATTGTCAGACCTGAACATTTGGAACCTTGGAAGAGTGATTAGAATGTCGGAAAAGAGCATGACCGAAAAGAAACTGAGTCTCCCCCAGGTTAAGAAGCTGCTGGATTCTATAGGTGAAGCAAACCTTGATCAGCTACAGCGCCGTACGTTCGATTACGTGTCAAAGTTTTCGAAGACCGACCCCGAGTCTGCCATAAAACTGGTTGGAAAACTCGTGGCAGATTACGGTCTAGACGAGGTAGAGGCAGTGCAAATAGTCAACTGCATGCCCAAGAGTATTGAAGAGTTGCGAGTGTTTCTGGCAGGTGGACGAAAAATCATCGAGACAGCCAAACTAGAAGCTATAGTGAACTTGTTGGATGAACATCGAAAATTGAAATAGGCTGGTCGATGCTAACTATTTTAAGCAATAAGAGACTAAATAGAGGAAATTATGACGATGATGGAGAAGCGGTACGAAGAGTTCGCTCGTATCTTGGACTTTCTGCAGCACGGTCGCCCTGGGGTGCACGTTTCAGGACGAGCCGGCTACCGAGCGGGAGCTTTGGTCCAGTTGGTGGGCGAAGAGTTCTTCACCCTTCTAGAGGCATTGGTTAAGGAAGGCATGATACTCAAGCCTCATGATCGTGTTTTCGTTGGCAAGGAGGCCCGTGAAGAAATAACGTACATTATCGGTCGAATAAGCTATGATGAGTTAACCGCAGCCGCCAAAACAGAGCTTCCAACGGTGATCAACGAGATCGTGCTGAACCGTGAGAAGTGGTTCGTTCAATTCTTCAACACTGCACGGGCTCTCACACCGAGGATGCACGCTTTGGAGCTGGTTCCAGGAATAGGCAAAAAATACATGTGGCAGGTTATAAATGAACGAGAGAAGAAACCTTTTGAGAGTTTTGAAGACTTACAGAAACGCACGGAATTGCCTAACCCGGTTAAATTGATAACAAAGAGAGTAATGGAAGAGTTGGGTGGCGACAGCAAGTATCGACTATTCACGAGGGCACAATAGCCCAATCCATCGTCTAACGGGGTAGAATGAGTCTCCTAGAAGAAACGAAGTCTCTGCTTCGAAGACATCGAATTGAGCCGAAGAAGACTTTAGGCCAAAACTTCATGGTTGAATCACAAGTTTTTCAAAAAATGGCCCACTACGCCTCACTCGATTATGATGATACAGTGTTGGAGATAGGTGCTGGACTGGGTTTCTTGACTCGTTTCCTGAGCGAAAAATGCAAGGAGGTTCTTGCAGTTGAAGTTGACGCGAGGCTTGCTAGCATTTTGCGTGAACAGCTTAGCTGCGCATCCAACGTGAAAATAATCGAAGGCAACGTTCTCAGGATCACTCTCCCTTCATTCAACAAAATCGTTTCAATTCCGCCCTATCGAATCTCGTCCCGTCTACTCACATGGCTATTCAAAAGGGACTTCGACTGTGCAGTCTTGGTTTTTCAAAAAGAATTTGCGCATCGGCTTATGGCCACTGTTGGAAGTGAAGACTACGGATGGTTGACGGTTTTCACGTACTATCATGCACAAGTTGAGCTTCTGGATGAGATTCCCAAATCCATGTTTTATCCACATCCAAAAATAGATTCAACCATAGCATGCCTGAAGCCAAAGAAACCAAGGCAATCTCTGCCAAAGAATGAGGCATCCTTCCAACGCCTCCTTCAAGTTCTCTTTACGCGGCGCAACAGGACGGTTAGAAACGCAGCTCTGACATACCTAAAGCATGGACGTGGTGCAACAAAGGAAGACGTGGTCAAAATTGCTGATTCTCTCCCTCTGGGCAGCAAGCGAGTGCGGGAACTTGCACCAGAAGATTTCGGAGCATTAGCCAATGCGATTGTCAAGTAGAATTGTCTTTGCCGACTGTGTTTTCAACATCTTGGAAAACGTTTACGAGCCGGCCGAGGATTCTTTCCTCTTTGCTGAAAACTTGAGGGTCAGAGGTGGCTGCAAGGTCGTTGACATGGGCACTGGTTGCGGGATATTGGGCGTGATTGCAGCGAAGAAGGCAGGTGAGGTGATTGCGATTGATGTAAATCCCTACGCTGTCAAATGCGCGAAGAATAACGCGGAGATCAATGGTGTTGGCAATCACATGTCTTTTATTCAAGGAGATCTGTTTGCGCCCCTCAGAACTAGAAAAGAATTCGATCTAATCCTATTCAACGCTCCGTACCTGCCATCAGAAGAGAATGAAAAGGACTCTTGGATGGGGTGGGCTTGGGCTGGAGGTGTTTCTGGAAGAAGTGTGATTGACAGGTTCCTTTGTGAGGCTCCAAAATATCTTAGACCCGGCGGAGAAATCATGTTGATGCAATCAACGCTTTCTAATGTGGAGCAGACTTTACGCCTTCTCGAGGAGAGAGGCTTGGAGGCAAACGTTATTGCGAAGCAAGATCTTCCATTCTTTGAGTCGATAGTCCTTGTCAGAGGAGTGTGCAGCTTGTGAAACGTGCCGACGTGTCAAAATTGACAAGAAATGAAGAGGGTTGAGTTTGGCGACAAAATCTTGGTACGCATTGAGTCCTGAAGAAACATTGAAGGAATTGAACTCCTCTGAACATGGTTTGAGTCAGGCAGAAGTGCAGAAACGCTTGGCCGAATATGGTATGAACGAACTGCAGAAAGAAAGAGGGCCTTCTCCCGTAAAGATGTTCTTAAAACAATTCAAAGACATACTAATCATCATATTGCTGGTCGCCACAGCGCTTTCGATTGCCACTAATGAAATTGTAGACGCTGTGGTTATAATTGCCATAGTTATAGCCACCGCGGTTTTAGGGTTCGTGGACGAATTCCGTTCGGAGAAAGCTGTTGAAGCTCTGAAGAGGATGACGGCGCCAACCGCAACAGTACTGCGCGATGGGAAAGAAGTGAAGGTTGTTGCGAGTGAGATTGTTCCTGGTGATGTTGTTCTCTTATTCACGGGGGATAAGGTTCCGGCCGATGCGCGACTCATCGAATCCGTGAACTTGAAGGTGGATGAAGCTTCGTTGACTGGAGAGTCATCTCCTGTTAGCAAGAATGTTGATGCTTGTGCTAAGGGACTCCCGATAAATGACCGGCGAAGCATGGCCTTTGCTGGAACAGTGGTAGTTTTCGGTCGAGGCAAGGCAGTTGCCACGTCAACAGGTATGAACACAGAGTTTGGAAAAATCGCCAAAATGGTCCAGCTGAGCACCGAAAAGGAAACACCGCTTGAGAAGAGGACTCGGTCTATCGGCAAGTGGATCGGCATCTTATGCGTTGCAATCTGTCTCGGTGTGGGTGCGATTGGCTTTGTAGAAGGAAACAAAATACTTGACATGATACTGTGGGGCATCAGTCTGGCCGTGGCAGCCGTTCCTGAAGCCCTGCCTGCAATAGTAACCGGCGCACTTGCCGTGGGTATGTACCGAATGGCAAAGGTGAACACGATAGTGAAGAAGTTGCCTGCTGTTGAAACGTTGGGCTGCACTGGCGTAATATGCTCTGACAAGACTGGAACGATGACAAAAGGCGAAATGACGGTGCAGAGAATCTATCTCGATAATCAACTCTTCAAAGTCTCAGGAGTTGGCTATGAGCCCGAGGGAGAATTCCTCTTCGAGGACCGGAAGATAGAACCGGAAGAGGGACTCCGCACACTTTTGATTGCGGCGGTCTTGTGCAATGACGCCAAACTGGAAAAAGACACTGCGTCGGAAAGATGGGCTGTCAAAGGAGACCCCACCGAAGGAGCACTAATCGTCGCAGCGGCAAAAGCAGATTTGTGGAAGGAAGAGCTAGAAGGGCAACAACCCCGCATAGGTGAGCTGCCGTTCTCTTCTGAGACAAAGCGCATGACAACCGTGCACATCGTTTCTGGCAAGAAGAAAATAGCATACATGAAAGGGGCCCCCGAAATAGTTCTCAGCAAATGCGCAAGAGTCTTGGCAAACGGAAAGGCGGCTAAATTGACCGATAGTGGTAGGGCCGGCATTCTCTCTGTGAATGAAGCCATGGCTAGACAAGCCCTGAGGAACTTGGGCATTGCATTCAGGGAGCTGCCTGACACAGTAGAGGCTTGCGACGAAAGAATCGAGAAAGGCTTCACCTTCGTGGGCATCGTGGGCATGATTGATCCGCCCCGCGACGAAGTCAAAGACGCAATATCCACCTGCAAAAGAGCCGGTATAAACGTCGTGATGGTCACAGGAGACCACAAGCTCACCGCAGTAGCCGCGGCCAAAGAGCTCAACCTGCTTGGCGAAAATGAAGAAGAAGGAAAAGTTCTCACAGGCACAGAATTGGAAACGCTGACCGATGAACAATTAGCTACCATCGTGGACAAAGTTGTTATCTATGCACGTGTTTCGCCTGAACACAAGGTGAGAATCGTCAAGGCTTGGAAAGCTAAGAGCAAAGTCGTGGCGATGACTGGAGATGGAGTTAACGACGCTCCCGCGTTGAAAATGGCTGACATAGGCGTTTCGATGGGTGTAACCGGAACCGAGGTAACCAAAGAAGCGTCGGACATGATATTGACAGACGACAACTTTGCCTCTATAGTAAAGGCGGTGAGAGAAGGGCGCGAAATCTACGACAACATCAAGAAATGCCTGACTTACCTGATGCGATGCAACATAATGGAAATCCTAGTAATGTTCATTGCAGTAATTTCCGTCCCATTTCTAGCAAGAATGAACTCGTCAGCAACAGATGCTGCAGTGGTAAGCAGCGCAACGATAGCGTTGACAGCGGCGCAACTTCTATGGGTAAACTTGACCACCGATGGGTTGCCTGCAATTGCGTTAGGGATTGACCCCGCCGACCCGGACATTATGGACAGAAAACCGCGTGATCCAAACGAGAGCATCTTCACACCGGAAGTCAAAGCCTATATGTCTCTCGTACCGATACTGATGACAGTCTTGCTCCTGTTCGGATACTTCTATTATCAACCATGGCTGCCGCCCACACTAGATATATCCGGCAAAGTGATTTACAACCCGCTGCTTGAAGCTCGAACACAGTTGCTCACGTCCATGATCCTCATGGAATTAGCCAATGCCATATCGGCACGATCTCTAAACTACCCCATTTGGAAGGTAGGCGCGTTCAAGAACAAGCTCCTGTGGTTCGCTGTTGCCTTATCTTTCATCCTTCAACTCTTCGTACTCTATACGCCAGGCGTCAACTCAGTTTTCGCCGTGGCCGCCCCCGAACCGCTTGACTGGGCGTTTGCAATACTGTTCACGGCGATAACCTTCGGTTCACTGGAGACTGCAAAGTGGATAAGAAGCAGGGGACGCAGGAAACAGGGTTAGAAAGACTTAAATTTGAAACGATGTGAAAAAAGCCTAACAACAACAGAAATCGAAGGCCGAAAAGAAATGAGCGAAAAACTGGCAAATCCAGCACCACTTGGGCTTTTAGCCTTCGGACTAACAACCGTTCTGTTGAATCTTAGCAATGCCGGCATTTTTACAAACGGTCTTAGCATGATATTGGCAATGGGCATAGCTTACGGTGGCCTAGCTCAGATAATAGCTGGAGCGATGGAATTTAGGAAGGGAAATACGTTTGGCACAGTTGCATTCTCTTCCTATGGCTTCTTTTGGTGGTCTCTTGTCCTCCTTCTGTTACTTCCAAAGGTTTCGGGTCTCGGGTTTCTAGCACCCGAAGCAAACGCTATGGCAGCGTATTTCTTCATGTGGGGCCTGTTCACCTTCGTGATGTTCTTTGGGACGTTGAAAGCAAACCGGGCAATCCAGTTTGTTTTCATGAGCCTGGCAATTCTGTTCTTCCTTCTGACTGCTCATGAGTTGACCGGAGACGCAACACTGGGTACGATAACAGGCTACGAGGGGGTCATTTGCGGACTGAGCGCCGTATATCTAGGCTTGGCTGAGGTGTTGAACGAGGCTCATGGAAAGGCTTTCTTGCCCATAGGGCCTATGAACAAATAGATGCCTTCACCTTCCTGTTTTTAGCCAAAAACGTTTATATTTCTGAAAGGGCGTTTGTCCACGAACTTCACGGAAGGATGAAACATGTCAGAAGCCAGTTTGCCATTCAATGATAAGGTGTATCCGGAAAGCAAGTTGAAAGAAGAATGGGAGAAATCCATAAAGAACCCGCAGGAGTTTTGGGCTGAAAAGGCTAAAGCCATCGATTGGTTCAAGACATGTGACAAGGTTCTGGACGATTCCAACCGACCCTTCTACAAATGGTTCTCAGGTGGCGTTCTGAACATATGCTACAACGCGCTTGACAGACACTTGAAAACATCCAGGAAGAATATGCTGGCCTATATTTGGGAAGGGGAAGATGGAGAAGTTAGGACTTATTCGTTCTATCAACTTTATCGCGAGGTAAACAAGCTCGCAAAAATCTTCAAAGATCTGGGGCTCAACAAAGGCGACAGAGTGGCTGTCTATCTGCCGATGATCCCGGAGCTTCCGATCACGCTGCTCGCATGTGCTCGAATAGGCGCCGTTCACACAGTGGTCTTTTCAGGTTTCAGTGCAGAGTCCCTTGCGGACAGGATGAACGATTCAGGAGCAAAGCTTCTGGTGACTGCTGACGGTGCATATCGCCGCGGAAAAACGGTGAATCTGAAGGACACTGCGGATCGTGCATTGCAGAGTGCGCCCGGCGTCCAAAAAATGGTCGTTGTCAAGAGAACTGGACAGGATGTTCCCATGAAAGAAGGAAGAGACGTCTGGTACAATGAGGCAATGAGCAAAGTCGAACCAAACGCGTATGTTGCGCCTGAGCCCATGGAAGCCACAGAACCTCTGTTCATTCTGTACACGTCTGGAACTACAGGCAAGCCCAAGGGGATCCAGCATGGCATCGGAGGCTACCTAGTCTGGGCGTACTGGACTCTCAAGTGGGGTTTCAACCCTAACGAGGAGGACATCTGGTGGTGTACAGCCGACATAGGCTGGATCACCGGGCACACGTACAACGTTTATGCTCCATTAGCATTGGGAGTGACCTCGCTGATTTTCGAGGGAACACCAGACTATCCAGCTCAGGACAGATGGTGGGAGATAATCGAAAAGCACGGAGTGACAATACTCTACACTACTCCCACAGCGATTAGGATGTTCATGAAGTTCGGCGAGCAATGGGCAACCAAACACGACATCAGCTCCCTTAGACTCTTGGGAACCGTCGGAGAACCGATAAACCCCGAAGCGTGGAAATGGTACCACCGCATCATAGGAAAAGGAAAACTGCCCATCATAGACACTTGGTGGCAGACCGAAACGGGCGGCTTCATGATATCCCCGCTTTCAGGCCTGGAACTAGTGCCCTTGAAACCCGGGTCAGCCACAAACCCGTTGCCCAGCGTCTACGCAGAGGTCTATGATGAAAAGGGGCAACCGACGCCGACGGGCACGAAAGGATTCCTGGTGATCAAAACCCCTTGGCCCGGAATGCTTGAAACAATATGGAAGGATCCTGAAAGGTACAAGCAAACCTACTTCGGAAGATGGCCGAACATCTACTACTCAGGCGATTACGCAGTGAAGGATCCAGATGGCTACTTCTGGCTGCTCGGAAGAGCCGATGAAGTGTTGAAGGTGGCTGGGCACAGAATAGGCACTGTCGAACTTGAAAGCGCGCTCGTATCACACCCAGCTGTCTCGGAGGCAGCAGTTATGGGCAAAGAAGATGCACTCAAAGGCGAAGTTCCAGTAGCCTTCGTCACGTTGAGAAGCGGCTTCCAACCGTCAGACGAGCTGCGGGCCGACCTTGTGAAACACATAAGAAACACAATAGGCCCAATCGCGACACCAGACGCAATCGTAATCGTAAGCAGGCTTCCCAAGACGCGGAGTGGGAAAATCATGAGAAGGCTCCTGAAGGCAGTGCTAGCAGGCGCAGCCTTAGGCGACGTCTCAACCCTGGAAGACGAAGCTTCAGTCGACGAGATCAAAGCAACATACGATGAACTGAAAAGGCAACTCGAAAAGAAGTAGCATCGACCTCATCTCTTTTACAATTCTAGACGGTCCAGTGTAATCTCAAGAGTCCAGCGCGCGCTGGAGAGGTCAGTTTATCAGCTTCACCTACCGTGCGTTTTTATGGGTAGAATCTTCTGGTGGTCCTTGGGAAGGGTATGGCGTCTATTATGTTGTCCAGGTCAAGCATCCATGTTAGCAGTCTTTCTAGTCCCATTCCGAACCCGACGTGCGGTACAGTCCCGTAGCGTCGCAAGTCAATGTACCAGTCATAGTCTTCTTCTTTCAGTCCGAGTTCTTTAAGTCTTGCAACGAGTTTTTCCTTGTCGTCTTCTCTTGCGCCGCCTGTGGATATTTCCCCTATTCTTGGAACAAGCATGTCGGTTGACATGGCTAGGTCCGGTTTGTCCCTGTGGATCTTGCAGTAGAAGGCTTTGATCTGTTTGGGATAGTCGTATATGAAGAAGGGTTTGCCGAAGTCGTCTGCGAGGGCCTTCTCTTCTTCGTATCCGAGATCGTCCCCCCATTTTGTCTTGAAGTTCTTTGCGTTCAGCTTTTCGATTGCTTCCGTGTAGGTTATTTTCGGGAAGGGTGTCTTCACCGAAGCGAGTTTTGCGAGGTCTGCGCCCAATTCTTGAATCTCTGGTTTGCAGGTCTCAACGGTTCGCCGGCAAATGTGGGCCAGGAGCTCTTCTTCCAGCCGGGTTAAGTCGTTCATGTCTGCGAAGGCTTGTTCGGCTTCGATGTGCCAATACTCGGTCAGGTGTCTGATGGTTCGGCTTTTCTCTGCCCTGAAGGATGGAGCTATGCAGTAGACTTTTTCCAGCGAGTAGATCAAGATCTCAAGGTATAACTGGGCGCTTTGGGTCAGGTACATGTTCTGGTCAAAGTACTTCAAGCCGAATAGTGTTGATCCGCCTTCGCAAGCGCTCGTAATAAACATTGGTGGGGAGACTTCGGTGAATTTCTGGTTCTCAAAGAATTCATGCGTGAACCTTTGCACTTGGCTTCGCACTTTCATAACAAGGTTCATCTTGCGGCTTCGAAGCCACAGGTGACGCACATCGCGCAAGAACTCTTCGCTCTTATCTTTCGTTATTGGGAAGAGGGAGGCCAAGCCTATTATCGCTATTTTTTCCGTGACAACTTCATACCCGCCCGGAGCGCGTGCATCTTTCTTCACAGCCCCTTCCAGTTCCAGTGAAGATTCTATTGTTATCTTCTCAGCATCTTCCCACGCTTGGCTTTCTTTCTTGACTGGGCATTGGATGATTCCAGTTGAGTCACGTATCAGTAGGAATACTGTCTGTTTTCCCTCTCTCTTGCGGTAGATCCACCCTCTAATCGCGATTTTCTGGTCTTCAAATCCCCCAGAAAGAACCCGTTGAATCGGCGTGAAGCTCATACGTGTCAACCTTCTCTTCCAATACTGTTTGCAGACCTAAAAATCTATCCTGAATTCCCAACTTCTCTAGCGTTCCGAGCGCTGTGAATCTTGAATCAGATATAGAGACAGCGGACTTAACTTATCGACTCTCCTTTTTTTGGTGCTTCCAACAAAGCCCACGCGCGCGCTTGTCTAGTTTTTAGAACATGTTGTACTAAAGCGTGGGATAAAATGAGCGTGGAACATGGTATATTCTTGAGGTTCAGGAAGGTTGATTAGAGTGAATAATTCGATGCGTGTTTCCGCGAGAAAATTGCTAACGATTATTTGTGTCTTGACAGTTTCAACGGTAGGAGTTGTCTTTGCAGCAACAATGTTCAAGAGCACGAACTCTAACATCAGCGCCGTAACAAGCACCAACGAGAACGCAGCGGATGTGGTCACCATTTACGGAAACGGTGTCACGTTCATACGGTATGCAGAGACAGTCGCGCTTGGGAACGGTACTAGCGATATTCAGTTCTATCTCCCATTCGGCGCTCTAACTGACACGCTTACAGTTTCAGGAATCAACGTCCTCCGTATCGCTACGAGCAACGAGAGCTATCCGACAATCAATAGCGGCGACATCATAACCGTCACCACCCAGAACGGTGCCTACACTGGCAAGTTTATCAGCTGGGACACAATGCTGCTTCTAGAGGCTGACAACGGAACAATAATGATTCCAACAACGAGTATTACAAAGATAGTCCTGAACGAAGTGGTTCAAGTGCAGGGACCCAAGATACTCGTGGACGTTATAACAGACTCGCCGCCAGGAGATTACCAGATGAACATCTCCTACCTCATGCGAGGCCCACTATGGAGCCCAACGTATTTCGTTGACCTAGATACATCCTATCTCCAATGCTGGGCAACCATCGAAAACGTTGAAAACTGGAACAACTTCACCCTAGTGCTAGTAAGCGGTGGTCCCCACATCGTCTATTACAACCCAACCATCGAACTCGATCCATACCTTCATAGGCCGGCAATAACCTATGCTGAACTTGCCCTCGAGTTTACGCCGACCACCACGGACGAATACCATGAATACACGTACAACTCGAAACTGTCCTTCCAGGAAGGCACGACTGTAAAGCTTTCGCTATTCAACGGTACCGTCGAACTCCGCCAAGAATATTTCTGGTCAGGCGGCGACGTGCAGAACCGTTACCACATAAATGACACAACAAGCGAGCCTCTTGCAACCGGGACGGTCGAGTTCTATCATGGCAGCGCTTGGGTGGGAGAAGACAGCATCGTCTATGTGCCCGTGAACTCAGAAAGCATCGCAGTTGTCAACTACGCTGACGACATCAAAGCCACCGCTACAGTGACAAAATCAATAAGCCAAAGCTACTACTACGACCAAGGAACAAGCATAACGATCACAAACTACAAACGCACAAGCATCTGGATTCTAATCCAACAAGACATCTACGGTTACGCCCTAGTCACATCCACACCCTCGGCCACCAATGTAGGCTCCACCCTCTCATGGACCGTCAACCTTAAGCCAAACGAAACGACCACCATATACTACGAATGGGAACATAGCTAGCAACACCTCGCCCTCCTTTTCTCTATTCAGCATCACACTGTAAGGAGGAGGAAGTCGCATAGCACGGGCAACTAGCGCGTTCTAGAGATAGAGTCTCAACTAGGGATCTTGGCAGAGACCAAGAGAATAGCTCGCGGTGGTAGGGTGGCCCTGTGTAAGACGGAAACTGGCTGGTGAGATGTGCTCATGAAATTTCACGTGGGCACGATATCCACATTTTGAATATGAAGCGTTTTCAGGATGTTAGACTTATGAGTGTTTTGTAGACGGCCAAGGTATCCTTTTTGCCAAGTCTTAGATAAGCGCGTGCGTTATTCAAAGTGTTATGACAGGGAGAACTGTAGAGGTGTACTTTAGAAGCGAAGAGACGCTTGATCCTCCTCCTGGCGGAAGCTACGCTGATTATGATGCCCATCAATGCCTAGAGAAGTATTACCTACGCAAGACACTTCCGCCTGATCTCGAACAGGCCATAAGAGCCCTGGCGGCCGCGGCGCAAGAGAAGGGTCTTTCCTTGAAGATTTATGATGTTTCCACCAGAGTCGGTCGATTGCGGACCCGTGTAAAAGGAATCAAGACAACTTCCGTCACGATAGCAAGCGGTAGAAAGATAGGCGGCGTACCGACCATAGAAGAACTATCGAAGGCAAAGTGAGCGCTAACGCGCGCACACTATTTGCATGGAACTAAGTCAACAAGCGCACGACGCTAACAAAGCGTGTTTGTTCTCCATAAAGAAAGGGAGGAAGAGGGCCTAGCCGAGGCTGATCTCCTTGAGGAGGGACAGGTCGGCTAGGCTGTTTAGCTCTATCTTTCCTTGTGAAACCGTGTAGAGTACGTCGCCAATGTACAGTGCCCTGTTCACGATAAGTGTGCTCGGGGGCATTCCTGCCGTCTCTGCGTGAGTTATGTTGCCTTTTGGCACGAGTCCGTTGGTCAGTGTGATGTTGTAGACGTACACTCCTTGCCACACTTGTGTGCCATAAGCGTTGTCTGGTACTCCGTTGGGATACTGGCTTGGATCTACTTCTGCGACTGTAACGGGGATCACGAGCAGGTCCTTTTGTTTGTCGAACAGGAGCGCTTTGTGGTCGTTGAGGACGGGTGAGTCTGAGCCTCTGTCGCCGATTGTGACCTTTGACATCTGCACTGGGTTGCTGACGTTTGAGACGTCGAATATGGAGATTTTGATGCCTTGGTACCACGAAAAGTATCCGCTTTCTGCCTCCACTGTCTCTTTGCCGACGCCGATGAGGTGGTTCTCGTCGTAGGGTTGAAGATAGTCCGAGTAGCCTGACACAGTCAGGTTGCCAAGAATCGTGGGTGAAGTCGGGTCTGTGAGGTTGATTACGAACAGCGGGTCAGTTTTCTGGAAGGTCACGAGATAGCACCTGTCTCCCGTGAACCTTGCTGAGTGGAAGTTCTCTCCGACTGAGACGTTCTCGAGCGTTCCGACGATGCTGAGGTTCATGTTCAACACGTACACGTTTGTGCTTTGCACGCTCAAGATTATTTGTGTGCCTAATGGCTTGGTGATGCTGATGTTTTGGGCTTCTAGGGTCCATCCAGTTGTTGCTATTCTGAAGTAGTCGCCGTATTCATCCATTGAAAACTGGTTCAAAACTCGTCCGGGCACTTCTCCCTGCGCCATGGCTGTTAGGTCGTTGTTCTGCATGTGGACGCGGTATATCATTGTTTCTTCAGCTGTGTGGGGGAAGGTCACGTATATGTTGTTAAGTGAGACGTACATGTTGCTGGCTTGGCCCATCATGATCGACATGGTTGTGGGTTTTTCTGAAGCGTCCTGAATGTTCATGGCAACGAACGTCGTGTATGACAAGTAATCGTCGGAGACGTTCGAGTAGTAGATTTCCGTGGCGGGGATTTCCTTGGCGCCCTCGCTTGAGTAGATTATCGGAAGGATAACCGTGTCATTCAGGAAATAGGACGGCATACTTGTCACAAAGTAGACGTATTTCCCTATCATCCGCGAGTCCAAGTAATTGCCTGTCATCGTGAAATTCCTCAAAAGGCTAGGATTCGCTCTGTCTGACACGTCGTACAGCCTCACGTAAGTCTGTACCTGAACGACTTGGTTCTGGGAATACGGCATCAGCAAAGGCATGCTGTAGTTTGAGCCCAGAATAGCCAGTCTATCCCCGTTGACGAAGATTCCAGCTGGAACAAAATCGTCACACTCTATTCTTGAGACTACTCTGGCGTCAGACAGCGAAGCATTCACGATGAAAACAGTGTTTCCTGAGACCGTGTAAACGTATTCTCCATCATTCTTCACTGTGTCTGGCTCGTCGACCCCTGCGACTTGGATATTTGTGGTCGAATATCCAGCGCTCATGGTCAAAGCCTGTAGCCCAGAAACTTTGTTGGTAGGCGCAACAGCTGCAGGCCATAATACGAACCCGTTCACGCCGCTTGGGATACCCGGAACATATGTGCCAACTATGCCCAGTGACCCGAAGTATGGGACGTACTGGCTCCGGTTTGAGTTGGATGTTAAGAAGCTCTTGAGTTCAGCGTCGGATGAGAAAGTTTTGAGGAACGAAGCCTGAGTCAAAGGTATTTCTGGTACGAAGCCTAGGTTGTAGCACAGTACACCCAGAATGACGGCTAGAAGAACTGCGACAACAGCGTAATTTCGGACTTTTCTCTTGATTTCTTTTTGCATCTTGAATCGCCACTATTATGCTATGTCTTCATTGGATTTTATCCTAAGCCTTAGTACATCGTGTTCTAGAAGCTAGTACGGTTTCAGAGACCATATGCGGAGGGCTTCAAACCAGAAGATTGCCGTTACAATGGCTCCGAACGTGAGGATGAACAGGTTTTCACGCGTGAACCCCTGCATCAGCACGAACACGTAGAAGAGGTAGAAGGTGGTTGAGAAGAGCGCGTAGAAGAAGTATCTCGGAAACAAGAGCCTCCCCAGCTTGACAAAATGGCGAAGCACTCCAATCTTGACTTCGCTGGTTAACGAATAATTGCCGCCGACCTCCTCTTTCTTGACCAATCCCAACTGCCGAAGCTGTTCAAGATGATGCTGCGCCACGCTCGGGCTGCTGAAACGCAGCGTTTTCTGAACTTCACGGACGCTCATAGCGCGACCATTCCTGAGAAGAAGCCAGTACACGTTCCAATCTTTTCCGCGAAGTGCGTACTCAAAGACAGCGTCATCTTCAGCGTTCAAAGAACAACATGCCTCTCCACCATAGTACCTACCCAGTGTTGCTTATAATTCCAGTTATTAGAACGGTAGACGGAGAGTATCTGCAATTGCTCTTTCGACGTCCTTTGCAGCTTTGTTTCCGTCTATTATTCTCCAGTTGCCTGTCTATACCAAAGAAAGGGTTTTTCTCCTGACCCGTTTGAAGTTCTCCAAGCTTTCGAACACCTCCATCGTGCTGCTCGTTCGTAGTATTCTTCTATCCGCTTCTGGACGTACGTCGAATAAGAACATGTAACCTGATGCTGGAACGATGGAGGCGAGAAGTCGTAGCCAATCTTGTACAACGGTGACGGCAGATAGGCGGTCTCGAACAAAAATCATGTTGTCGCATCTTCTCTAAGGAAGGTTTCCAATCATTATGCGCATAAACTTCGCGCTCCACCACGTAAGACAATTCCCACACGTCCCCCAAATTTTGGCAGCATCAAGCCGCCATCTCACGCCGCCCCCCGCCAGAAACCTCTCGCCAACGAAACACCACACAGCCCCAACCTCGACCCTCAACACCCAACCCATCCTGCACCGCCAACGGAACAAACAGGAGATTTGAACGCTGCTTCCGTCCTGGGCCTTGAACGTTGGAGGTTCGACGAATCGCAACAACCGACAAATGCCTTTTCATTACTTTCCAGTACTAAAAATGCCTTTTCAGGCCTTTTCAGGACGCGGTCCAAGCTTAACCCAAGGCCCACGGTTGAAAAGAAACCTAAAACAGGCTTTTCAAAATCAAGCTGCACCGCGGATTTACAACGAGACTTCTGGCCGTCCACGCTAGAGAGCGTGCGCTCTTCCGCGAAACAAGAAGCGTCTTATCCATCTCTCCTGACACAACGATTAAGGCCAGCACGCAGGCATAGCTGAAAAACACTAGGAGAACGTTTGAAAAGACATCTTCAAAAAGCAACGTTTCACCTCACAGCGCCGACGATGAATGCTAGCAGTCCGATAATAAACCATAGAAGCACGTTTTTCTTGATCTTTCTAGCGTTTTCCCTTGAATAATCCTTGAGGAGCATGAAGGATGACGCTGCAAGTCCAATATCAGTTATGAGCACTAGGGGAATGAACCAGAAGGATACAAGGTTAAGAAGCCAAGGTATCGGACTCAGCAATACGGCAAGGACGTAGAATGAAGCGGCTGCTATTGCGGCTCTCTTTTCTCCGTAGCGCACAGCCATGGTTTTAACGTTCGCAGCCATGTCTCCTTTCACATCAACTATCCCCTTGGTTATCTCTCTTCCAGTGTTTGAAAGAAAAGCCATGGAAGCAAAAAGCAGAACATTCACTCTGACCTCAGCCATGATCGCTATACTTCCGTAAATGAAGGGTATTGCCACACATATGCTGACGAGAAAGTTACCTGGCAGGCCGATTCTCTTTCCAACGGTCGTGTAGCCTGCGAAGACCATCCAAGCGACTATAGCGGTGATGAGGCAGTACGGATTTGTCAAGTACGCTGCGACGAAACTTAGAATTGAAAGGATCGCGGCAAACATCAGGGCATTTCTGGGTTTAATTAGACCGCTCGGGATGGGACGTTTCGGTTCATTTACAGCATCGATCTGCCGGTCGTAGTAATCGTTTATCGTCATTGAGGCAGCGGTCAGCATGAAGCCGGTGAGAAAGCCATATGCAAGGCCTTGCCAAGAACTTTCAACATTAGTCGGGTTGGCAAGCGTTGCTCCAACGATGACAGCGACGCCTATCATTATACAGTTCACCGGGCGGATTAAGCGTGCGTAGCCGCCAAGTTTGCTCATAATCGTTCAGACCTTGCCTCGATTCTTAAGGTTTTCAGCAGAGTGGGTTATAAAATTCGCGGATGAATTCGAAAGTTTAATACGTTTCACGTGAATAATCCATTGAAAGCTTGTTGGTGATGACATCTTGAGCAGCAACTATTCGTTGGACAGGTTGAGAGTCATAATTCCAGTCGGGGGAAAAGCCACTCGCCTCCTACCGCTTACGGCGGAGACCAGCAAGGCGTGCCTGCGACTGTTGAACAGGCCAATGATAGATTTTTCGTTGTTACCCCTTGCACGCCAAGGCATTAAGAACTTCATTTTCGGTGTTAAGGGCTACACTAACTACAGGGATTTGCATGATTATTTTGAGTCGGGCTACGGGTTTTCTGCTAGGTATGGCATAACACCGCGAGTTCACATAAAGTATCAACCAAACGTGGACGATTTTGGAAGCGCAAGCTCTGCCATGATAAACATGGAATACTACGATGTCCAGGATCCGGTTTTCGCAGTTCAAGGCGACAACATTTTTGATGTCGACGTGAAGAAACTCGTGAAGTTTCACGAAAAAAAGGGCGCCCTCATGACCATAGCGTTGAGGAGAGTCGAAAACGTCGAAGGCTACGGAATAGCTGACATAAACAAGGAAATGAGGATTTCCAGGTTTGTTGAAAAACCCACGCCCAAGGAGGCTCCCTCAGACCTTGCCAACACCGGTCTGTACATGTTTTCTCCCGAAATAAGGAAGATATTCAAAGAAAAAGGAGTCACGCAGCTAATCAAAGAGAGACATCGCTTAGACTTCGGCTATGATTTCATTCCCTACTTGATAAGCACTGGCAGACCAGTTTACGGCTTCGCCTTGGAGGGAAGCTGGTACGATGTGGGAACACCTCGACGTTATTTGGAAGCCATGCATGACATGCTGGACGGACGCTTTTCGTCACTGACCGATTTCGGTGGAAGAATCGATGAGGGAAAACGGATATGGGTCCAGGGAGAAAGCACGGAGTCGATGAAGAGAAGGAGGGAAATCCTCCGGAAAATCAAGCAGAAGAAAATAGAGATTGAAGGATCTGTCCTCATCGGAAGACACTGCAAGATAGCAGACGGAGTGAGAATAGTCAACTCGTGCATTGACAACTACACGCAAGTTGGCAAGAACGTGGAAATAGAAAACTCCGCAGTCATGGACAGGGTCATAGTGGGCGACAATGCTGAGGTGAAAGAGAGCATCATAGGACGACACGTAACCGTCCAATCAACCTCGAAAAAACCCACAAAAATAGATTCAACCACGGTCATAGCCGACGACGTGGTAATAGCTGAAGGCTGCATGCTGGAAGGGACGAAAATCTATCCACATCAATACGTAAAAGGAGAGTTCACAAACCAAACACTGATGCCCGGCTAAATCCAATCAACGTGCCAGATCAATCTTGTACGGGACCGCCAACGTTTAAATCTGTTTTTTCCAGATTAAGACAACATTCTCAACGGTGAAGATCCAACATGCCTGTCAACTTGATGGAAATCAGGACGAGAACGGTTTCGGCAAACGATTACATCAGCAATTTGGAAGAGCCTTTCAAGGAGAAATTTTTGACGAGGAAACAAACATATCAGCTTAATCGAGAAGCAATCAGTCAACTCAGAGCATTTGCGGGTAAATACGTGATCATTGCTTTTTCAGCAGGATGGTGCAAGGACTGCGCAGTAAACGTTCCAGTTTTGGCCTTGATAAATGAGTCCGCAGGACTGGAGGTCAGAGTCTTCGGGGGTCTGAAGAAAGATCCGCTGGGTCAAGGACACAAATGGCGAATCCCACCTTCGCCGCAGGAAGTGGAAACATTCAACGTTGAAAAGATTCCGCTAATCATACTAGCTGACACAGATGGGAGAGAAATAGGCAGAATAGTTGAAAACCCCTCGCACCAACCTACTCTAGAACAAGAAATCAGCGAAATCATCAAGTCCAAGTAATAGTCGCGCTCTGCAACTCTTTACACTGTTATGATTGCGTGTTCAGGCTTTGAACCATTTGAAGATCAAATATTTTATCTTGTCCTTCTCTAGGCCGGGTACTGCTATGATGAATCTTTTTCGAACGGTGGTTGCTAGTCTTCCAGCTTTGACAATTTCTGTGGCCGTCATCTCAGAGTCGGCCAGTTTCACAGAGACCATGTAAGGGGCGTGTTCTACGCCTGGTCCGTGTTTGTAGACTGCGAAGTCGCATCCGAACTTTATTCCGGGTGTTACGACGAGGCCGTTGTCGCGAAGGTCACGATAGACAGAGTATTTTTCTTCAAACTCATCGTACAGTTGCTTGGCCATCTGGCGGAGTTTTTTGAGGCTTACCTTCTTTTTTGCGGTTCCTTCATACACGGTTATGTTTTCTTTTTCGACAAGATACAGGCCTTCCATCAGATCCAGAATGAGAGGAACGGTGAATTCTGGGATTTTGGGTTTGGCGATTCCAAGGGGTTTTCCGTAGAAACCTTTCTTGTAAAGTTCCGAGCCTTCTTCTGGGTTCCAAACCACCAGGAAGTTTTCGATTAGCTCCACGCCGATCTTCTTGCGCACCGTCTTTCTCGCCCTTTACATCATAAACGAGAGAATTCGCGCTGCGTCGGAAGCGTCTTCTGCTTTGTCCGCTGAGTCCTCCAGCAACTGCAAAACATCTCTCAGCAGGATCAATGCGGGGAAGTCCACTTTGCTGCCGAGGAGTTTTATCTCGAGGTCCCGGTAGAGCGCGTCAACGTTTTGTTCGGCAATCTCTACGTCTCTGGCCTTTTCCATGGTCTTGGTCGAGCCGTAGTTGAGCGCCATTGCCATCTCTCTGAGCTTGAGCACCGTTTCGAAAACAGCCTCTGAAAGCTTCAGCAAATCCTTCTTTATGTCCATCGGCACGTTCCAGTTGTGCTGCATGATCTCGACAAGTCGGAAGGCTATGCCTTCGGAAAAATCTGCGATTTCACTGGTCAAGTTCGTGAACCTTAGGAAATCCTCTCTGCTGAGCAGGATTGCTCCTATTTCGGCGAGTTCCTGTGAAACCAATCGCCTTGCCTTGTCCACTTCAGCTTCGCCACCTGTGACTTCGTTGAAAAGCTGTGTTGCCCTGTCCTTGTCGTTCTTCATGAAGTAATCTATCATCTGAGGGACTTTTCTGGTCAGGTCTAAGACCTTCCGTAGGTGGTCTTGGCAAACGTTTAAGGCTCTGCGCTTCACGCGTTCTTCAGTTTCTGCTGGAAGTACCAATGGTTTTTCCCGCCCGCAAAAAGGGCCGTTTTTCCCTGACTTTAGATATGCCTAATTGTTAAAAAAGGTAACGAAAGCTTCGCGTTCAAATCGAAGTGCCTAACTCTTCAAACTTGATTTTCCAACGAAAATACTTGTGCAGAAGCTCGGGCAACTCCACGATTCTGCTTCTGACCTGCTTCCACGTGTCTCGATCGCGGATCGTGACGGTCTCATCTTTGAGGGTATCGTAATCAACCGTGATGCCCAGGGAAACGCCGACCTCGTCTGCACGAGCGTACCGTCTGCCAATAGAACCCGCATCGTCATACTCAGCCACGAAACCTTCGTTAAGCAACATTCTGTGCAGCTCCAACGCCTTTTCAGGCAGTCCGTCCTTGTTCATGAGAGGGTATATGCCGACTTGTACGGGAGCAATGTCTCTTGGAAAGCTCAGCAAGGCTCTGTCCTCTTTGAGTTGGTAAGCATATTCAAAAGCTACGTAGAAGAGTCGGTCGGAGCCGAAGGTCGGTTCGATGACGTAGGGTATGAAGCGTCTTCCGCGTTCAAGGGTTTTCTCACGCTTGATGTCTACGTGCTCCGGCAGAACTCTGTACTCGTCGAGCACAAAGTAACCGTCCTTTTTCAAGGCCTTTTCTAACTCTTCTGGGTCTGTTTTGGAAAGCATTTCAGCGACTTTTCCAGCTTCTTTCTTGAAGGCAGGTCCCAGCTTGGCCATGACAGGCTTAATGACGATTTGTTCTCTCTCAATGGGCTTTTCATATTCTTTGAAGACGTGCATGTCCTGACCGCTGAATTCCGCGTGTCGTTTCAAGTCGTAGTCTGTTCGGCAGGCGCAAGCGTTCACTTCAAGCCAGCCCCATCGTTCAACGAGGACCTCTTGGTCGAAGGTTTCTGATGAGTAGTGAGCTCTCTCCCACGGATGCTTTTCGATGAAACGCTGTTTTTCAGCCGGGACACCCAAATCGACGAGCAACTTCTTTTCCAGCGCCATGAAAACCGCTTGCCACTCAGCCTTGACGTACTTCTTTTCCAGCGCTTCCTTCACGGTTACCTCGGTGATTTGCTCCGAGCCTTCCAATCTGTCCTTTGCCAGAAGCAGCCGCAATGTTTCATTTTCCACGTCTTTCAGCAGGTAACAGTCCGGCTCTTCAGGATCATAGAAGAATTCCAGGTCGGCGATGGTGAATTCCCTTAACCGCACCAAGCCCTGTCGCGGTGAAATCTCATTCCTCAAGGCTCGACCTATCTGCATCGCGCCAAAGGGAAGCTTCTCACGCGCCATTTCATAGAGCCGCTTGAACTCTACAAATATGCCTTGCGCGGCTTCGGGCCTTCCATAGCCCACCGCGTCCGAATAAGGACCTATGCTTGTTTTGAACATTGTCAGAAACAATCTGGGCTCGTTGAAGATTCCGTCACACTCTGGACAGCGAATCTTCAGCTTCTCAATCGTCTCCTTCAGTTCAGCCAAGCTCATTTTTTCAGCTTCTGACTCGCTTATCTTTGCAACGTCACGAAGCAGGTGATCAGCGCGAAACCACTTTTTGCATGTCGAACACTCAACCATGGGTTCCTTGAAATGCTCAATATGGCCTGAAGCCTCGAAAACCTTTTCAGGAGTGATTACGGGGGACTCTATCTCCATGATTCCAAGCTTGTAAACAAAGAGCTCCCTGAGTTTTCTCTCGATGTTCTGCTTCACTCTAGCGCCTGAATAGCCATAGGTTGCGAAGCCACTTGCGCCGCCGTAGATTTCGTAGGATTGCCAAAAAAAGCCTCTTCGACGTGCCAATTCATTTATGGCCGTGAACTTGTCAAATGTCTTCGTTTCATCCGCCATTTCTGTTCAGCCTCTTCTAGACTAAACATTTCGGAGACTTTAAGCTTACTAGAACGATACACAAGCTTCCACTCTTCAGTTCTCAATAGCCTCTAATCTGCATGGGCGACAGCGTAGCATTTTTTAAGTCACGTGCTAATTAAGAACTGCAAAACAAGGTGTCACAACTTGCCGAAAATCAAGGTTGCACTGGTCGGTGTTGGAAACTGTGCATCAGCCCTCGTTCAGGGCTTGCAGTACTATGGTACTCTCAGCAAGGAAGAACGTGTCGGCCTGCGGAACCCCGTGCTCGGAGGTTTTCATCCGAAGGACATCGAAGTCGTCGCGGCGTTCGACATAGACGGCCGAAAAGTGGGCAAAGACTTGTCTGAAGCCATCTTTGCGGAGCCCAACAATGTCTCAAAACTGGCTGACGTGCCACCGTCTAGCGCCGTCGTGCGTAAAGGTCCTGTTCTTGACGGGTTGGGCGAGTACACCAAGCATGTTGTCCAGATAAGCCCTCATCCCGAAGCAAACGTTGCAGCGGTTTTGAAGGAGAGTAACGCTGATATTGTACTTAACCTGCTTCCGAGCGGAGCGGTGAAAGCTTCTCAATGGTATGCTGAGCAAGCCTTGATTTCAGACTGTGCCTTCGTGAACGCGCCCCCCAGTTTCATCGCCAGCGACGCTGTGTGGGCTCAGAAATTCGAGGCGGCTGGGTTGCCGGTTGTGGGAGACGACTTGATTGATCAGGTTGGCGCGACCACCTTGCACAAGACATTGTTGCAGCTTTTGTCGATGAACGGTGTTCACGTTACTGAAACTTATCAGCTTGACGTAGGTGGAGGCACAGAGTCATTAGATACGTTAGATCGGACCAGAGACGTTAAACGTGCTGTCAAGACTCAATCTGTTGAAGCAGCGTTGCCTTACGCGGCAGCTGTTGTTGCTGGTTCCACGGATTACGTGGACTTCCTGAAGAACAGGCGTGACAGTTACTTCTGGATCAGGGGAGTGCACTTCTGCAACGTGCCGGTTCAGATAGATCTGAAGCTTTCAACCGTTGACGCGCCGAACGCGGGTTCTGTTCTGCTCGACGTGTTGCGGGCGGTAAAAATGGCTCTGGAAAGAAAGATGAAAGGTGCCCTAATGCCCGTCTGCGCCTATGGCTTCAAGCATCCGCCTCAGTTAGTGACGCTTGACATGGCTGAAAAAATGTTCGCCCAATTTGTCGCCGAGGAAGAGTGAACAGGTCCCTCTACTTCAGGGCAAGCCTTTGCAGTTCGCGCAAGACTTTTTCTTTCACGCCAGTCTGCTCTAGCTTTTGCTTCAACAGCGTTATCGTCTTCACCGGCGTCGGGTCTATGCCGCGCAGGACGGCCAAGTACACGCTTGTGAAATCTCCAGTGCAAATGACGGAAGCCATCTTTGCCAGGCGGCTCTCTCCGCGGCTGTGAACGTCGAAGAGCTTCTCTATCTGTCGGCTCATCAATTCTTTTGTAACCTCGATTCTCCGGCGTATTTCAGGCGGTTCTTCAGCGTCGCGGATGAAGATTACGGAGAAGTGCTCTGCGAATTTTTCCGCTTCTTCCCAGCCTACGATCTCGTTGTGGTCAAGTTCGGGAAAGAATTCCCATTTTGCCGGGTTCTTGCTGTTCTCGTTAAACTGCGTCTTAAGCCGCAGGGCAACTGTTCGGTGAAACCCGAAGCCGTATATCGCCGGAACGGTTCCATTGATGTTCACTGCCAGCTTCTTTGAGAAGTTGCGGTCTGATGGCCTCTCAGGAGAGTTGTCCGCGCTGACTTGCTCCAGTACTCTGATTGTTTCCAGAATCTCATCATTACCGCCGGAAATCAAACCGATTTTTTCAAGTGTAGTAATCAAGGGCAAGAAAAGGTATGGGAGAGTTGCGCGTGGCGCCATTCCTGAGGGGACGAGTATATGAGGAAAACCCAGTTTTTCAGAGAACTCGCGCAGTTTTCCACCCGAACTCACGCAGACAATCATGCATTTTCTTTTGATGGCGTCACGGAAGACGCTGAGGGTTTCCTCAGTTTCCCCCGAGTAACTGACTACGAGCACGAGTGTGTGCTTGTTTGCATACGCAGGTAGCGAGTATTCTTTGCACACTTCGACGGGAACGGTGATTCTGTCTCTTGTCCAGTCTTTTAGCAGTTCGCCGCCTATGCCCGAGCCGCCCATGCCTGCAACGACTATCGTGTCAGGTTTGGGGTAATCGATCAAGAGGGTTTTGGCGAGTTTTGCGGCTTGTGCATAATGTCCAGGAACTTCAACACAGAAGGAAAGCATGTCGCTCTTGTCGATTCTTCTGATCCCGTCGGGATCATCAACAATTTCCAGTCTTGTCATCTTCTTGTTCTCCTTCCCCTGTTCTGAAAATAATGTGATGCTCTGAGTTTTTAAACAAATTGCTCAATAATAGTCTTCACCAAGAGCAGGAAGGAAACCGCGTTGGCGAGGAAGAGACTTTGCATAGCAATACCTATCTCCGTCGTGTCTGATACGCCGCACTTACGTGAAAAAACTTCCAAAATAGGCTTGATAGGCAGAGCAGCTGCTATTTTCAGAGTTGACGAAATCGTAGTCTTCCCAGACGCTCCTAGCGGCAGTCAGAAGACTGAGGCAGATTTGGTTTCGACGTTGTTGAGCTATCTGGAGACCCCGCAATATCTGCGGAAGAGACTGTTCAAGCTGAACCCGCATCTGCAGTACGCAGGCATACTCCCGCCTCTGCGGACACCGCACCATCCTCTGAACCGTCGAGTGAAGGAATTGAGAGTCGGCGAATTTCGTGAGGCCGTCACATTATCCAGGACAGAGCAGCAGACTTTCGTGGATATCGGTGTCGAACAGCCGGCGTTAATCCGAGGCAAAGATTTGGCCGTCGGCAAGCGGGTCACTGTCAGGGCCATCAAAGTTGGGAAGGTTGTCGAGGTCGAGCTGGCGAATCGAGATGAAGCATCCTCGTACTGGGGTTACACAGTCACGGTGGAAAATCGTCCGTTCGGCAGTTTCGTGGAAAAGAGGGGTTTCGATCTGACCATTGCCACTTCCAGGTACGGCTCACCTTTTGCCGATGTGACTGGAGAAATCGTTGAAAGATGGAAAGCCGCAAACACGGTTCTGATGGCTTTTGGTGCCCCCAGCCAGGGTTTGGGCGACATAGTTAAGCGTGAGGGTCGCCGGTTGAGTGAGCTTGTGGACTTTGTCGTGAACACGGTTCCCATGCAGGGAACGGAGACTGTTAGGACTGAAGAGGCGCTCGTCGCTTCTTTAGCCATCTTTAACCTCATTCTCGAGTTGAAGAGATAAAGCCACGTTTCGGTATATCGCTACCATAGGCGAGATGCAGCAACGATATAATTCTCAAGTTCAATTCTTGAAGAAGGGTCATAAAGGATGTTAAGAATGTCATTTTCCCGTAAAATGCATTGAAGGTGCAAAGCTGTTTTCTTTGCATAAAGAGATAAATGTGCGTTGTACGTATGTGCCCGTATGCGTTTCGCATCTGATAGCGACTTTGACGGAGTAAGCCTTCGTATGATGGATGAGGGCTAATCAAATGGTGAAGGATAAGAAGTTCGCATTTCTTGCAATAATCCTGCTGTGTGCTGCTGTGTTCTTAGCGGTGTCAGCTGTCAGGCCAGCTTTTGCAGCAAGTGATAGCGACGCCGGAACAAATCGGATACAATTGGTCGTTAGGCCCTTGGTTGTATTGAACTACTCGGCAGTTCCGGGCCAGGGGTTTGGTGTCAGCATTAATGTCACCGCATTAGGAACGCTTGACCTTCACGGGTTCACGATGAGATTGGGCTACGATCCAACTCTGATTAACTGCACATATGTTGGAGAGGGTGATGTCTTCAAAGGCTTCAGTATCACTAATGCCTCGCTCATAGACAACGCTTTAGGCAATGTATATGTTTCTATGAATCTCACGTCGCAAAGTGCGACGGTCAACAACAATGGGACTCTGTTCACTCTTACGTTTCAGGCGAAGGGCACGGGCGAGACGAGCCTTCACATCTACGATGCTGTTCTGTATGGTCCTGGGAGTACGTATATTCAGTTTACGGCGTATGACGGGTATTTTAACAACAAATTCAAATTTGACCTAACGATGCCTCTGACTCTTCTGGCAGTCACGTTCGCCTCTATGTTTCTAAATCCTAAGATCGAGAACAAACTCAAAGGAGTGTTTGAAGAGACTGAGTTTCGGGTCCGGGACGCTGTTTTGCTTGTTGGCGTGATGGTCGTCATGATCACCCTGATAGTTATCGTTCGACAGCTTAGTACCGTTTTGACGGTGCTGTTTCTGTTTGCCTACTCTCTGCTGCTCTACACGTTTAGTTATCTACTGTCCAACAAGCGTTGGTACATAGGAATCATAGCGCCGGCGGTTTTCATTCTGTTATACGTGTTCCTAAGAGACAGTTTTATCTGGACCTATTACCTGTCTAACGTTTACGGTCTTGTTTTCGCCATCTTGATCACTCTTTACCTAGCAGGTCTGTTTAACTGGAAAACCACGGCGGTTTTCGGCGTCCTGATAACAGCCATGGACATAGTTCTGGTCTTGGTGACGAAAACGATGGTGCAGGCTGCCAGTGCAGTGGCGAGCCTGAGTCTTCCAGTGCTGGTTTCTCTCCCCCTCGTTCCGTTGATTACGACCGGAACAGGCTTATTAATACTGAGCCTAGGCCTGGGAGACTTTTTCTTTGCGGGCTTGCTTGCCATTCAAACATACAAGAAATACGGGAAACGCTTGGCCATCGCCTCGGTCGTGGGAATGACCATATCGTTCTCCATTTTCGAAGCGTCAATTCTGACCTACAATATAGGAGCGTTTCCAGGCACCCTTATGATTATCTGCGGATGGGTACCTTTCGTGCTGGTCCAAACTTTGAGAAACTGGAGAAAGACTAAGGGCGCGAACCTAAAACAGGTGGTTCCCAGTTAGAAATGGCTTTTCACCGACCGTGCTCAATAGCACGTTCTTGAACCCCATCTCACGGAATTGTTCAGCTATTCTCCCAGCATTCTTCTTGTAGGTGTTGATGAAGACTGATGGGCCAGTGTCCATCGAGTACCACGCCGGGGTTCCTTCTTCTCTCATTCGGATAACCTCTTTTATTACGCGAACCGTGTCTGGCTCCCACAGCATCATGTGAGACTTGCCAGTCATAGTGATTGCATGAAGATTCAGCGTGTCTTCCTCAGCAAGCTTGCCTATCGTTACCGTGTCTCCTTTCCAGACGGCTTTTTTCATTCTCTCAAGCAGACTCTTGATGTTTTTCAATCTTGCCTTGAACAGACATGAGCTGAGCACCTCTGCGTGTGCCTCGTCAGTCTTCACGTCCGAGCGAACGGGTACGATTACCATCGAAAAATCTATGCTTCTTGAAGTTTCTAACTGTTCAGCGTATGACCTGCCGTTTCTGTTGACGTACCATATTGCGAAGCCTCCGGCCAAGCTCCTTGTGGCAGAACCTGCCCCGAGCCTGACGATTTCTGAGAGTGAAACGGCGTCAATGTCGAGATCGAGTGCTTCTACTGTGGCGAGGCCTAGAGCCGCGAAACCGGAGGCTGAAAACCCCAGGCCCTTACCTGTTTTAAGGCTGTTCTGAGAGACGACTTTGAATCTGCCAGAATACTCCGCGAGTTCTTTGAGTTTATCAAGTACGGTTTCAACTCGCCTCCTTTCAGTGGCGTCTGGCTGTCTTCCGTTGATTGTTATTTCGCTTTTCTTTGATTCTTGCAGAGTCTCAACGGTCGTCATGGTGGACAAGGCTTGCATACAGACGGATATGCTGTCATGGTAGGGGATCCTCTGCTTAGGATTCTTCAATCCGTGATACTTTATCAGTCCCTGTATTGGGTGAGCTGCAACAGTAGCTTTCAACGCTGATCGCCCGAGAAAATGCCGGAATATGAGCTAGTAAACTCTTGTTATTAGTGTGACTTAGAAAATGGAATAAAGGGAGGTTTTAACCGAATAATGCGCCTAGACCTTCGAGTGCTGCTTCTTCTTTCTGTTTCTCGTCTTCCTTCTTTTCCTTCTTTTCTTCCTTGGGTTTGGCTTCTGCTGCTGGCGCTGCTGGAGCTGCTGCTGGTGCGGCCATCATCGTTGAGGCTGACTTGATTGCCTCGTCAATCTTGACTTCAGCCAGAGAAGCTACGAGTGCTTTGACGCGCACTGTGTCGGCGTTCATGCCTGCCGCCGTCAGGACTTGTGTCAAGTTTGCTTCGTTTATCTCTTTTCCTGCCTTGTGAAGGAGCATTGCAGCGTAAATGTATTCCATACTTTTTCACCTCTCAACTCAACTATTTTAACTTTTTTCAGTTGGCGCAACCTTTTGCTCTAAGGTGGACAATCTACTACTTAAACTTAACATTTCAGCATGGGCCTTTCGAACCAAGTCCTCTATCGTCTCCTTAGTGGGTATCGCCGCGTTTATTGAAAGCGCGTATGCTTGTCTGTGGGCTATCTGCAATAGTATAGCCATGTTTTCTTCTGTCGGATAGGCAGCGCTCAGAGAAAGTGCAAGAGAATCGGCGTAGGCTCTTTCAATGTCATGTTTTATTTCATCCAGGTCTAGTCTAAGCTGCTCTTGAGTTATAATTAGGCCCTCTTCGAAAACGTAGGTCATCGCCAGGCCGGACTCAACGGGTTTGATTCCGAGTTTTGACAACATGCTGGCAAGCCTTTCATTGATTGCTTCACCTTTCTTGACGACCAACGTGTCCTTGTTTATCCAGACGCTTCCAGATTCAATTCTAGTTGGCAAGCCAACAGCGTTCAGTTGACTGATTATCGGTCCAGGAGGTTGGCCGGTGTTTCCCGCTGGGACTACTACGTCGAAGGCTGCTACGTCCCCTGATTTGGCCGTTGTCTTGACCTTTCCCCTTTCCAGAATCAGGGCCAGTTTGAACGGATCCTCATCTGTGAATATGTAAACATTCGACCCCTGAAGGTGTTCTTCAAGTCTCTTCAGGTCTGGCTTCTCCTTGCAGTTTTCTATCGCCAGTTTCATCAGAGTGTTCTTCATGACTCTCATGTACACCTTTTCCGCCAAGTTCTTCTTGAATTCCTGCATTTGCGCAGCCCTGACCTTCTGCAGGCTGGCGATGCCGACGACCTTGTATTTCTTTATAAGGTCTGTTATTTCTTCGACATCTTTGATTTTTTGTTGAAGAACTTGTTCGGATGGCATTCAGTTCCACTCTTTCTAAGGTTTAATCTTCACGGGCGCGCCCATGGCTGTTTTGATGTAGGCAAACTTGATATTTTTCATTCCTCTCTTGAGCTTTCCTTCCAAAACCCTCAGTACCGCCATGATGTTGTCGGTTATTTCTTCGTCTTTCATGTTCTCCATTCCGATGCGAGACTGCAGAGTAGGCTGGTTGCGCATTCTTATCGTAACGGTTTTTCTGTGCTTCGCTATCAGGCTCGCTATGTCTGCTGACGGTGGCACTGGTACAGGCATTTTTCCTCTTGGACCTAGGACAGAGCCTAAGGTTTTTCCGATTAGGGGCATCAATGGGGCTTCGGCTATGAAGAAATCGTATTGATTGGCTATCTTGCGCATTTCCTGTTTCTTGCCAGCTAGGCCTTCAAGCTCAGATCTTTCAAGAACATGATCCGCGTTTGCCTTTTTCGCTTTCATTGCGAGTTCTCCTTGGGCGATGACGCATATCTTGTTTGGTTTCTCAAGAGCGTGTGGTAGCTCGACGACTTCTTGGATTTTGGCCTCAGGCGATTTCATGTCGATGTCTTGCAGTTTCAGGATCAGCTCTACGGATTGGTTGAACTTTCTCTTTTCAGATTTCTCCCTTGCTTCTTTCACTGCGTTTAGTATGGTCTTTTGGTCTAAGGGCATTTTTGGGTCCTCGTGCCAGTGAGGGAATGGAACGGGGTTATAAAAGTATTCGCTTGATTCTAGTTCTTACTAAATATTTCGTCGTACTTGCCGTCGTCAATTTCCCGCTGCACTTCACGGGGATCTTTGCCTTCGGCGGTCACTCCCATGCTGACGCAGACTCCGAGAATCTCCTTTGTTGCTGTCTTGAGGTTTCTTGCTAGAAGTTCTGCGCGTTTCATTTTGGCTATGCGCACGACCTGGTCGATGGTGAGGTTGCCTACTTTCTGCGTGCTTGGAGTGCCCGAACCTTTCTCGATTTTGAGTTCACTGACAATCAGGGCGGATGCTGTGGGCGTTCCAATGGTCACGTCAAACTCTTTGGTATCGGGGTCCACGAGTACTTTAACTGGAACCTTCATTCCGGCATAGTCTTTTGTCAATTCATTTATCTTGTTGACGATCGCCATGACGTTTACGCCTAAGGGACCGAGCGCTGGGCCCAAGGGCGGTCCGGCGTTTGCTTGTCCTCCGCTAACGAGGAGTTCGATGGTTTTCTTGTCAGCCATCTTATATTTCACTACCGCTTTTTGTTTTTGATTTTTCAACGAGCTTTACGTAATCGGAATTCACGGTTATCGGCAGCGTGAAAGTTGCTTCGAGAAGCTCGAGGGTGACCTCTGCCTTGGTTTTGTCGATTCGAGTTATTTTTGCCCGCATGCCCTTGAAGGGTCCACCGGTCACTTCGACTATGTCGTTTTCACTTAACTCTTCAATAATCGGTTTCTTAACGATGTATCTTTCAATCTCTGCAAAGCTCACGATGCCCGGTATCCTTGACCGCACGTGTTTCACGCCTGTTATTGCTTCTTCCACCAGATGCGGGCCTTGAGCCTCTATGAAAACGTACCCCCTTAATGCTTCGGGCACGAGAATGGCTTTTACAGGTATCTTGTTCATTTCGACCTTTGCGGCAACGAGCCTGGCGACGTTCCTCTCCTGGCCGGTTGTTGTTTTAACGGCGAAAATCTTCGGCTGGATTTCCTCGTGCCCTTCCATGAACGTTTCTTCCTTCTGTCCTAAGCTGCGGAGCTGCCAGGGTTCAAAACGGCTGATAACACTTTTATTACAAACCCTATCAATCCAATTGCTGAGATGCCAAGGAGACATATTTTTATTGAGAGCCAGAGTTCGCTTCTTCCAGGTTTAATAGCAAGCCTTAACGTTCTTCCACACTGAGACAGGAAATCTCTTAAGCCCATGGTTCATCGCTTCCTCAACATTCCAATCTGATATAAACGTTACTATAGTCCGCTAGATAAACCCGCGCGTTTCTATTAACTTTTCCCTTTCGTCTCTTTGATAGGGAGAAAAATCGGTCTTCGCCAAGGTAGGTTTAGCGTCGCTTTTTCTGCGGAGCTTTTTCGAGGCGCTTCTTCTTCTTGAGGATAACACACCGAGTGCAATAGCTATTGCGACGGTGACCCACAGCAACAGCCACCATAAGATTGGCGCGCTCCACATGTTTGTCTCGCTCACGAGCACGTCTGTGTACCCGGCCCCAAGGTACTTCAATCCCTCTGTCAGAACGCCTGACTGTTTGTCCCAATAGAAGACGTAGTTGTTCCCTTGCCAAGTGAAGTTTGTGAAGATGACTGTTCTGTCTGCACCAGCATAGGATTTCGTTGTTTCGCCAAAGACGGTCTGGTTGCCAAACCCTTGGCCCAAGTAAACGGAATCATTTATGCCCAGTCCTGCAGGAATGAAATACACGCGTGCATTGAACCACGAGTCCATCATAATATCGTCTTGAGCGTCCCGGGACGTCAAATCAATAGTCTTTGTTTCGTTCATTATAGTCAAGCTCGAAGTGTAAAGTGTAGCGTTAACCGTGACATTCGCTCCTTCAACACTCAGAAACTCCATTCTCACCAATTGATTACTTGGCAGACCACTTGCAATTTGCATCTCGTCTTGCAACTCATATTCTATCCAGTCTCCACTCTTTCCACCGAACGTGAGGCTTGCCAAGGCTGAGACACTGGCAATTGAAAACGCAAGAAACAACATGACAATGATTGTGCCTGCTTGAATTGTTTTCATCTGATTCTTCCCGTTCAAATGGAAATGTGGTTCAAGGGAAGGGTTAAACTTTTTGGATATGGAGGTGTATTTTGTTGAGCATTTCGAGGACTGTGGGTTTGTCGTCTCCCTTTATTCCTTTCCAGTCCAGAACTGCGTATTCCACTTTTTCCAGTGTCCTATTGATACATTGCTGAAGGATTCCTGAGTCTATCTGCGATACAGAATGCTTCGGTATAATATGGCCGAATGCAACCTCCGTTTCCAGTGCTATTTTAGTGAACTTGCTGTTGTAGTGGGGTCCACCTATGCCTAACACTGTCTCGGCTGAGACGATTCGGAATTTTGAGACCGCTCCCATTGCGGCGTGAGCAACGGCTTCTGCAGCTGCCGTATCGTTCCATTGCTCAGGCGAGCTTCCGAGTTCGGCAAACATGGTGGGGGTATTCAATGATGGTCCGTGATGAGTGCCTTCGTACGAAACTTCGTACTTGAGCTGCATTTCTTCTCTCATCTTCGACATAACCTTTAGAGCCTCTCGCATGGCATTGCCTGGAGAAACTGAAACTTCCCGTGGCTTACCTCCTAACTCTGCCGGTCCTAAATTGCCTGGTGTGTGAACTGAGAGTGTGGGTGTGCCGCTCATGCTGCTGTGTCTTGAGATGAACACTATTAGCTCGGGATCGATGAAGAATGTGGTCAAATCCTGCGCGTATATGGACTCTTGGTTCAGAGTTATGAGCTGGACGTCTTTGCCGTTAACTTGGCCAGCGTATGTCGTGTTTTCTTGAAATCTTGCTGTTGTTTCATTGAAACGGTATTTGGTCAACAGCTGTTTCTTGATGTTGAGGCTTGCTGGATCCTTGTTTGAGGCTACGACCAAAATCATCGGCTATTCTTCCGCATGTAAGGTGTAGTGTTCTGGAAAAAAGGTTTCCATAAAGCTTATAATTCCCGAAGTCGGTTGAAGCGTTGAAAGTTCAGCCAAGGGTGAATACATGCATCTGATTAACTTCAAGGAATTGACTGGACAACAACTCGCTGAAATCGTCGACAAAGGTGTCGAAATCAAGCGTGACCCAAACAAGTATCGGAAATCGTTAGATGGTAAGTCTCTGGCACTGATTTTTCAGAAGACCTCAACTAGGACACGGGTTTCCTTCGAGGTAGCCATGACTCAGCTCGGCGGTCACGGGTTATTTATCGACTGGAGGACGACGAACTTTGCCCTCGCAGACATAGGCGACGAAACTCAGTATCTCTCACGCAACGTTGACTGCATAATGGCCAGACTGCTGAAAAACGCAGATCTGCAAAGCATGGCCAGGAATTCACGCGTCGCTGTTATCAACGGCTGCGACGAGAAGTATCATCCCAGCCAGGCAATCGCCGATTTAATTACGGTCAAAGAGAACAAGGGCAACTTGAAGGGTGCCAAACTCGTGTACATAGGCATCCATAACAACGTTTGCAACTCGCTCGTGGAAGGCTGCACCAAGACGGGCGTCAGAATAACGACTGTGACGCCAATATTCAATGAGCCGGCACGTGACAAGGAGCTTCTGGAAGAGGCTCAGAGAACTGATCTTTGGGAAACCACGCTTGACGTGAAGGCAGCCGTCAAGGATGCAGACTTCGTTTACACTGACACTTGGGTGGATATGGAATTCTTCACGGACCCGAAATTCGCCGCGGAAAAGGAGAAACGTGTCAAGCTGATGATGCCCTACCAGTTGAACAAGGAATTGTTGAAGAACAGCAGCGCCTACGTGATGCACGACATGCCTATCCACAGGGAATACGAAATAACCGCGGAAGTTATTGAAAGTCCAAAATCCGTGATATACGAACAGAGCGAGAACAGACTGTACTCCGCAAAAGCAATTCTGCTGAAACTGTTAGACAAGTACTAGGCTGTTGGATTACAACATCCTCGTGCTAGGCTCATTTGAGGATCATTTGGACGAATCTTTCTGGATCGAACTCTTCTAAGTCGTCGTACCCCTGCCCTGTTCCGATGAATAATATCGGTTTCTGAGTGACGTGCGTTACGCTCAGGGCTGAGCCGCCTTTAACGTCAGCGTCAACCTTGGTTAATATTGTGGCGTCTATTCCCACGCACTTGTTGAACTCTTCTGCCTGCATTACAGCATCGTTTCCGATGAGGGAATCCACAGTTAATACGGTCAGGTCTGGGTTTACGACTCGTTTGATTTTTGCCAGTTCATTCATCAGGTTCTGGTTTGTCTGCATTCGCCCCGCAGTGTCTATTAGGACGACGTTTATTCCGTGTGCCTTGGCGTGGCTTATCGTATCATACGCCACTGCGGCGGGGTCGGCGCCGTAAGCGTGCTTGATCATCTTTGTTCCCAGTCTTCTAGCGTGTTCCTCCAGTTGTTCGATGGAACCGGCTCGGTAAGTGTCGCTGCAGGCAATGACCGCTGAGTATCCTTTCTTGTTCAAGAACCGACAGACTTTGGCGATGGTTGTGGTTTTTCCCGTGCCGTTTATTCCTACAAAGACTATGACGTACGGTTCGCCCTTGGTTCGTTTCTCTTGAATGGCCTTCAGCAAATCTATCTTGCTGTTCGTCTGCATGGTTTCCAAAAGTACTTCTCGGAGGTTTTTCTCCACGATTTTTCTGCGATCTTCGAGTCGTTTGACTTGAACTTTGTCCAGACGTTTTTCCATCTCGTCGCAGACCAGTTCTGCAACTGGGAAGGCAACATCGTTCTCGACGAGGTTCATCTTGAAATCGGAGAGCAGTGGCCGCAGGTTTTCAGGCTTGAGTTCAATTGTTGTGACCTTGTTTACGAGCCCTTTTAACCCAGATTTCAGCTTTTCAAACATTTTAGGAAGTTTTCTCTCCTCTAACCGTGGCAGCTAGCTCCTCGAATCTTTCTCTGTCTTCATTGATTTTCTCTGCAACATGGGCGAATTGCTGCTGGGTTGATGTTCTTGCCTTCTCCAAGTCTTCCAGACGCTTTTTGATGGCATCCTTTGCTTCTTGGCGCGTTTTTTCAACCGAGACTCCCGCGCCTATTCCAACGATTATCTTGTCTGGATTGTCCAGTTTTGCCCTGATGTACGAGGTGCCGCCGATTGGGACAAGAAGCTCAGAGTTCTCTTTTTCTTTTTCCAAACTCTCCAACGTCATGTTCGCATAGGTCAAGTCCTGGGTAACAGCGTTTAACATGCTAAGTCTAGACTGTAACGCCTCTGCCGTCTGCTCGAGAAATCGTAGTTCAACGCTTATCTTTCGAATCTCTTCCTCGTTCTTGCTAGCCAACCTGTTCCTCACCAGTGACTAATTTCTTCAGCAACGGATTCTCTATCTGGTCAGGAGGGACCTCTTCGACGCTTGTTATCTTTATGTGGCAACGCTTAACACGATGTTTGCTTCCTATCTCAGCATAAACCTTTTCCACGGCGTGCTCGGGTTTCTCCGCCACGATCTCCTTTCCAAAAGGAGTCTTCAGGTTCGGTTTCAGGATTTCACCTGTTACTCTGAAAACTTTCAATCTCTTCATCCTCTTTTACAACATCCAAAGCATTCCCAATTATAAACATCTCGGGTCCTGTTGTTAGCAGACCAGCAACGGCGGCATGGCTGTTTGCGATGAGACCCGTTCCAACATAGGGTATTCCACAGTTTATCGAGCCAACATCGACTGGAACTTTCAACACATCTTCCAAGGTTTTCCTTTCCTGCTCCTTCAACAACGGATGCGCTAAAACGCCTTTGTTTGTGGCCACTGCCAGGGAGCCAACATAGGGCAGTCCGGCAATTTCGCTCGGAACCGTCTCAACGCACAGAGTCTCAGATATGGTCTGCACGTCCGAACTCTTCAATCGTGGATCAACGATTGCGCCGTGATCGTTTGCCAGAACCAGGTTTCCATACGCGGTTTTCCTGGTCTCCATTATCGTTATGTTCCCTTCAAAGCCGCACCTTATGCTTTGAAGCTCCTCTTCTCGAACGAAGCTGGGAAGCAGGATTCCGTTTGAATTCGCATAGGCAAGCGCACCGGCAAGGATTGAGCCTCCGATTGCCGTGTGTACTAGCTTGACTCTTAACCATTGGCTGAGTCTCTCAGCCTTTTTTGTTGGTACCGATTTTGGAACTATGAGCATCTTTTCTGTTGCCAAGGAGTAGACACCTATGCTCGGGGTTCCGATAAGGCTCGACAGGTATATGGCCAAGGATTAATCTCCTTCGGCCAGATAAACCGTGATATTGCCATCCTTGTCTTTTGCAGCCCTTACCCGAATTTTCCTCGGAGGCTTCTCCACGCCCCTTTCCCAAACCTTCTCATTCACTTCGTTGCTGATAATGAGTTTTGGAGGTTCTTCTTCTTCCTCTTCTCCTTCTTTTTTGGCTTCCAGCTTCATGTGTTTTGTTATGAAGGCCCTGATCATCCGCATCGCTCTGGGCGTTCTTTTCCTCGGCGGCATAATCCAAGCTTTCCCCAGTGGAACCGTGTAGATTCTTTCTTCAACTATTTCTTCTTCCTCAGGCTTCTCTTCCCGTAAGGGCGGCTTGCCTTCTTCCTTTTCCTCGCTGGGTGCCTGCGCCTCTTCCTCCTTGGGTTCAGCTTCTTCTGGAGTTTCCTCTTCTTTTTCTGTCTTCTCTTCCAGTGTCTCTTCAGCAGTTTCAGTCATTTCTTCTTCTTCTGTTTCTTGAGCTTTCTGTTCTTCTTTTTTGCTCTTCTCTTCAGCCAAGCCTTTCCCTCCTAGGCCCTTATTTTCCTCTGTCGCCATTGTCTTCTCTTGGGGTGTGCTCTGAATTTGCCTCCCGTTCTGGCCATAACCCACGTTGGCACTGGTTTCTTCTCCTTTCCCGCTTTTGCAAGCCTGCGTTTCTTTGCCGTTGGCTTATTTCGGGTCATCTTTATCTCCTTCTTATTGTGGTTTCTCGCTTACGCGATTGAAGCTGGGCCAGTATTTTCTTGAGCTGCTCATCCGCCAACGGGATTGGTATTTTCCCCTGCTGTGCCAACTGGATAAGCTGCAACTCTAGTTGATCTGTGAATTCAGGCTTTACCATTTTCAGGTTCGTCAACCTCTGCCTGGCCTCGGGCGATAATATGTTTCTCAGCAATGCCTGTTTCTGCTGTTCCAGCTGTTGCTCCATCTGGGCGCTTCTCTGCTCGTCCGACATTTGTCTCTGAAGCGCTGAGAGTTTTTTTCTGCGGAGTTGTTCCAGTTCTTCATCTGACATTTCACTCACCTTTTTGGTACTTCTCCAGTTCTGGAAGCTCCTTCACCAATTCTCTACTCAGCTCTTCAGCCAGTTCCTGCAGAAGCTTTCTTCCCTCTCGGGTCAGTCTCCTTCCGCGGGGTTTGAACGTTTCAATGTAACCAGCAGTTTCCAACTGTTGAAGTGCCTTTCTTATCGTTGAGCCGCCTGCTTTGGCTGCATGTCCGGGTTTGACTCCGTAGTTCTTTCTTCCGCCGTAGTCAGCTCTCAGTTTTTCAATACCTATCGGGCCGTGGATGTAGATTTTTCTCAGCAAAGAAGCCGACCGCACGTACCACCAGTCTGGATCCTGTGGCTGCTTTTCAACGTGGGTGCCCGTTTTTGCCATGCTCGCCCATGCTGGCGGAGTTACAGTATCCACGTTTTCTTTCAGGTACTTGGCTAGTTTTTCTATGAGCTTGGACGCTGGAACATCGTTAGGGGTTATCAAGACTCTTTGTCCTCTTGGCGTTTCTTCCAGTAAAATCATGAAGCCTCATATAAAGGCTTTCACTTTTTGTCAGATTTGTAAAGCATGAAGGTGTGGCCTCTAACTTCAACCAATGATGCTGCTGTTTGTTCGGCAATCTTCATGGCAATCTGCTTTGCTTCTTCATGGGCAAGGGCGGTTTTCAAGATCCTAACCTTAACCATTTCTTGTCTCTTCAACTGTTTCTCGATTTCCTCCAATACGTCCTTTGAGGCGCCGCTCTTGCCAACGCACACCGCGGACTTTCCTTGGGCAAGCGTGCTTTTAACGTACCGTTTCTTTGCAACAGTCACTTTGCTCATTGCTCTCTTCTTCCTTCTCTTTTTGAAAGGGGGATTCGCGTCTGTCTCCCACAGTTGAGACAGGTAATCACGACGTGCGGTTCTCTCAGCTGCTTTACTCGCACGCGACAGTTGACACCGGGCAAGATGAAGCTTTTGCAGTGCCTGCAGATTTGACGTCTGTACTGTGTTGGTAGACGAATCTTTGCCGCCATAGCTATTCTTCTAGCTATATTCACGTATCGTTGGGCCAGCACTGGGTCTTGATCCACAGTTTCTTCTGCCAAGCCGAAAAGCGTTTGAACACGTTGCCTCGCTATGCTTCTGGTGTTGTCGTTCACCCTGCCACCCTTCTCTGCCAAGTCTCTGCTTAATACATCTGACGTAGTTGCTCTTCCAATGTAAACGTTTCTCAGACTCGTCTTGTTTCTGGCCCTGCGTTTCCCCTTTCTTTGGGAGCGCGCGCCGGTTCTGTGTCTTCCGTTTGTAGATAGGTTAGGAGAGTTCCAGTAGCGCTCTCTCTCGTCTACCTCCTAGCAAGACGAAGACGGATGCAACGTGGGAAGCTTGGCTTCTGACTGCAAAATGTTTGGTGTCTGAGTGTGTGGCTTTGCTTCAGGAAAACTCTGTGACCTCTAAAGGCTTCGGCGCTGACCCCCCTTCCTTTTTCGTAACATCACATAACATTGTTTTGTCACGAGCCTCGAAGGGATAGGCGCGCGGGGGAAAGAGCTCAAAGAAAAAGGAAGCTTATCTCGACAGGAAAAGATTTGAATAGGCTCAGCTTTCTCTTAAAACTGGTGCTTGGAATTGGGTGAACTCAAGACAATAGTTGCGAAGATCGAATCTGACATGCTGAGTGTTCCTGAAGAGGTTAGGGAGATACTCGGCCACGACACCAGACTCATCGTTGGCACGGCCGCAGTCCTCGCGTTTTCAGCTGGCACTTCTTACGCAGATATCCTTAGGAGTGTCGAATTAATACAGGATGACCTAAAACTTCGTATGGCCAAGGAAAAATCAGGAACATCAAAACCAAGACGTTCCAAGTAGAGCGTAACAATCGCTGAGAACCGTGTTTTCTTGAAATGTGCAAATGGAATAATCTAGGAGGTCCTAGACTCTTAACAAGCGTATTGAACTCTATTGTTGTCCGCGAAGAACCATGTTCCATGGGATTGTGGGCGTTTTGATTATTGGTTTGGCGCTTCTCGAGATTTAATGTTTATATGTTCTAATGTCTAAGATTCTTTCATGCAGCGTAGGCGTAGGAAGTCTCATAACCTCAGGAATGCAGTAATCGTCATAATCCTATTGATCTTTATCATCAGCGTAGTCGTAGTGGCCTACCAGATGGGTGCGCGCGCGGGGCCTCCGACATATTCCGATGTTTCAACCACTTCAACGAAGGCGGCTTCCGCGTGTGCTTTCAGTGTTCTGTGGGCGGGTAACATGAACGTGAGCGGCTACATTTTTGGAACGAACAACACGGGCGTATTCGTTAATGACACTTGGACGTCGTTCATCGATTTCGCGAATCAGACTTCCGCTTATTCCAGGGTGACGGAGACCTTGGACAGCACTATTGGCGATGTTGTTAGCTGGGGCTTCTGGTGTAATGATACGAGTAACCGCTGGAGCGAGATTTCATTGCAGACCCTTTATGTCGTCTCAGACAAGGTTCTCATCGAGACAAACATGGGAAACATAACGATTCTGTTGTTTGACGACATGCCTATCACAACTGGAAACTTCAAGAATCTGGTAAGAACAGGAGTGTATGACGGAACAAACTTCAGTCGAGTTGTTCCGGGTTTTGTGATTCAGGGCGGGGACGCTACGCCTAAGGGAATAACAGTGCAGAATATTACTGACGAGCTTCCTAACAAACACAGCAACCTGCGGAGGTCAGTGGCCATGGCGAAGACAAACGAGACCAACTCTGCTACGAGCCAGTTTTTCATTAACTTGAACGATTCAAACGCTGCCTTCTTGGACAGCAATTACTCAGTGTTCGGCAACGTAATAGCCGGCATGGATGTCGTGGACGCGATTAGTCACAATGTGCCTACTTCCGCTAATCCTTCTTCATACGATGGTCCACCAGTGACTGCCGTTACGATCATAACAGCACGATTTGTCAGCTAGGTTCCAGAAAATGCAAGGTTTATCTTCCAGTGTTCTTGTCCGTTTTAGCGCGTGCTACAAGCTTGGGTGGCAATTACTCGGCGTTCAAGAAAGCAATAGCAAGCATGGACGTCGTGGACGCGATCGGCTAATTGCCGATTTCTCCTCTGAATGATAGCGCATCACTGCAACTCGTGACGATGATAACGGCATAATTCATAAGCTAACTTGAATTGAGCAAGATATCGCGTGTTCCGAATATGGGCAAGGGCTTGTTGGTACGCGCGAAACAGGCTTCGAGTATACATCCGATTATGACAGACAAAACTTTCAAGAAGTGAAAATGCCGATACCGTCAATCGTGGACAGCCTCCCAGCAATTTGACAATAGAAGTGCGGGGGGTGGGATTCGAACCCACGGAGGCCTTCGCCAGAGGATCTTAAGTCCTCCCCCTTGTCTTAGGCTTTTTCTGGCCTTGCCTATTTAGACCTGGCTTGGGTACCCCCGCGCTAGCCACTTAGGTTGATGTTCCTTCGTAGTTAAAGTTTTTCAGAGGGACGACATTAAGTTAAAATTCATAATCGTCTAATGTTCTGGATGTGTAAAGGCTTGGGCGAGTAGCTCAGTACGGATAGAGCACCAGCCTCCTAAGTCTATTAATTGGATCAAATACAAGGAATACTTAGATCAGAAATACACCCATGTATATGCTATACAACAGTTATCCACCACTAAGAGATTTATAGACTGTTACTTAGATCCCTCCAAGTTAGCTGTAATACCAACATCTAACAGATCTAATGTTTTGAAAGCTCTGGTTGCCTTTGCTAAGTTCAATGGGAACTATGAATCTTTCACTAAAAGCATAAAGTCGAATGGAATACACTGGATCAATAAGAACGGATTTGACAGTTTCCTAAGGATCATGAATAACAACCATACAGATGTTACAGAATGGTATAGAAAAACTCAGGCTGTTCTATCAGATAACGAAAGGCTATTCCTCAAGTTTACTCTGCTTAGTGGAATACGAAAGGGAGAATCAGTTAGATCCTTTAATAGAATCATAGAGTTACACAAACAGAATAGGCTAAATGAATACTATGATGATAAGCAACAGATCCTTAAACACTATCAGTATAAGGACAACCTCAGAAGGACAAAGAATCTTTACATAAGCATAGTACCGAAGGAATTGATCGATCAGGTAAAAGAATCTGAGCCTATATCATACCATGCACTACGAAAACATCTTAACAAGAATAAGCTGAATATTGAGATAAAACCTTTAAGATCAATGTTTGCTACATTCCTACGAAATAAGGCTGTAATGTCTGAGATTATTGATTTGCTCCAAGGACGAATTGAATCTTCCTCAGTATTCCTACAGCATTATCTTAAACTTGATCTAAGCAGTCTATCGAATCAGATCCTACCAATACTGAGGGATCTTCTAACCTCAGTATTCTAACTTTTTTTATCTATCTTGTACAAATCTAATCGGTGTCTATCTACTTTATATATTTACTAACAGCCTCCAAGCTAGATCAGAGAAACTTAAAAGAGGTGATATAAATGCCGAAAGATAAACCGAAAGAGAAAAAGACTGTAGAGGAACACGAAGACATTTCAGAGTTTTTCAATGCTACACCAGTAACCTTAGGAGAAATGACTAGGAGGTCAGGATCTGGAAGATATGCTAAGATAGTTTCAGCTATGGTAGGATTCAAAAGGGGATCTTATGAGGTTAGGCTTGATAAACTTAAGCTACCTCTTAAATCAGTCTATCCCTCTATGGAGAAATGTCTTCAAGCCCTAGCTAAGATCAATGGTGTTAACTTCGATATCAAGAATGAAACTAAGAGACAGATCAAGGGAGAAGAAAAGACTATCGTTAGCTATCCAAGATATATCGAATGGAAGAACACTGTAGGAATGAGGGTTAGAACAGAGAAGAAAAAGCTATTCATTGAGAAGATGACTGATACACCTCTAAAGCCTCTCATAGTGGAAGAGGAATAAACCTCCTCTTTTCTCTCTTTTTGTACAACTTTTAACATTCATAAGACTTAGCCAGGCTTAATCAGTGTCCTACCTCTTCTTAAGGAAACTTGGCTGTTCCTGATGTTGTGATCCTAAGGTGACAATGATCCCTTCTATCCTCAAGAAAAGCTATATTTCTGATAGAATAATATCAACACTAACATCACTCCCTTTTTTACTTCTAGATAAGAAAGCTGAGTTTTCTATAGTTGAAGATTACATCGTGACTATGATGTTCTTCCTAAGTTTACTCTCCATCATCCTGATCATCGTTGTCATCTATCTCCTATTCAAGTTTAGGAGGTGATAGAATGAAGAAAGCTATCATAGGTTTTCTAATAGTTGTTAGCTTGGTTACTCTGATATATGGAAGGAGTACAAACTGGTTCCAGAGTGCCACATTCACAGGAAACTTGATGCCTGACAGTACAACCAAGATATCTCCTGTCAATCTTAGTCTGGGAAACCTAGAGTCTGGGAGTGAGTTCAATGTATCTGGGTCTGCTACTATAGTTGTTGGTCAATCTAATGGAGTAAACCTGAGTAACGTCCTAATCACTCCAAACTTGTTCATACCGACAGACACTCGGCCTGACTACTGGCTCTCCAGGTTCATTGACCTATACCTGAACTTCACTCTTGACAACACTACATATACTATGCCTATCATAGAGTCTAGCAAATTGATGGTTGGATATGAAGGCTCTACAATGCTTGGTTGGGATGATGTTCTCCACTCTTCCTTTGGAAGGACTGAGCCTGATGCTGAGTACTGCTACTATACTCTCTGGAATATTACACACCTAGACCAAGGCATACACACTACACAGTTTGACCTATATGGACTTAGTAACTTGGCCAACCAACCTCTCCCTATAGAAGTAGATTTTAGCCTAGAGCTAACTCTGTAAGGATCAACTTCCCCTTTCTATTCCTTAAAGGAAGTCTCCAAATTTCCCTTTCTTCCCTCTTTCTCATATTCCTCTGGAAGTATTACAAGTCTCTTTAGGCTTGAACTCTTGACAATTAGGGAACACAAAACCTATACAGCAACTGGAAAATAACTGCATAAGAAGTGAATACAATGGCATATGAGGAGTTTAGGAAAAAGATTGTAGATCTCCAAGGCGACTGGGGGCTATTCAGGATTAGCTTCATCAACAGAGATAGTTTCAAGGACTTTGCTGATCATTTGTACGATAACTTGTTAAATGAAACTTGCAATAAAGTCTGTATCACAGGCTATTTCTCTGAGACTATAAGAGAGGCACTAGAACAATTTTCAAAGAGGCAAGGTCACAGTGTTCGGTTGATTTGCCAAGAACTTGACCCTAAAAAACCCAGAGAGATGAAGAATTTGGGTGTGCTTAGAAGACTTTGTAAAACAGGTGTAGAGGTCAAGATCAATGATCGAATACACGCAAGATTTCTTGTTGCTCATAATCCAGATTTCCTCCCTAAGATCCTTGGATTGTTGATTATTGGTTCTTTTGATTTCAATACTGAATGTATCGGAAAAGAGAGGCTTGATGCTGGAATAAAAACCAATCATCCAGATTTGGTTAAGTCAGCCGTAGAATTCTTTGATGGAATATGGAATACCACCGAATCAATACCTCTAAATGAGAAGTATCCATAGTTGAAATAAAGAATTTAGAAAGAGAAGGGAGTGGTTTCCAATAGTGTATCTTCTGTTCTATGAAAAGAAACGAATGGAATACTAGCGGTAATCTTGCCTTTCTAAGGTGGATAGGTTTGTTGCCCAATCTCTTCCTTGAAGCCTCTCTGTTCTAATTCCAGAATTCTTGAATGTATTCTTTTTATTCCTTCAACTGGTATGAAAATCTCACCAGATTGATTTTTTTTGTCTTTCCACCACAGCTTCACTGTGAAGGTTTTTGTATCATCTTTGCATGGGACATCAAGCTCTGCTTGAAATCTTCTTTTCTCGTACTCTTCAAAGAATCCAGATTTCTCCAAATCATTTAACCATCTAAAAGGACTCACACACTGCACCTACAATAGAACTTACTTTTTATTAGACTATTTCTTATAGCTGTCTTCTACTGTTTCATTGGTTTGATTAGTCTTTCTGTCTGCGCCTTCGGCATATTCTTCTTTCTCGTATTCCTCTTTCAGCTTAGTTAGATCCTTTTACTACTTGGGCTTTGTTTCTTCAACTATTCGTAAGAGACGTTCAAGGAAACTAAATAGTCCCGTAAGAAATAGAGATTTGAATATGTTTATGACAAGAGAGGGATCCTGTTCTATGCGGATACCTGTCCCTTTCACTTGGGCTAATAATGGTAGATATGTTTGGACTAGGTACACAAAAACTGAAAGAGCAAACAAGAGTGAAATGAGTGAAACTCCGAGGAACACATATCTCATTTTTTCAAAGAGAAATGCAGATCCTATTTTTCCAAAGGGTTTCTTAATCATCTTGAGAATCAAGGCTAGTCCAATCCCGATAACAACAAAATCTATCAACACTATGGAGTATGATGGATTTGCTAGAAAGTCTACGGATAGAAAAATGTTGAAGGTAGAACCAAGATATATCCCTATAAGAATAAGTGGGATTTTCGATAATCCTAGTCTAGCATAATATCCCCAAACAACAGTAAACATGCACCCAATGAGAAGAAAGATTGTGTCAGGTATTAGTGAAAAAGAGGTACTAGCTAAATGCGACCCAATGAAAAGAGACGTGAAGCAACAAGCAATAAGCATCGCCACATGGTGGAACCAGCTAACTTCCATTTTTGGATTCTCACTCATTTTTGTACCCTTAGTTTGTCTTCTGTTACTCTGTAGATACGATTACTGTTTTGAGTCTTCATTGATTCCTTTCTATTGCTTGTATGGTTGTTTCCATGCTAAGAAGTCTTTCCTCTATTGAAACTAATTCTTCTAAAATAGCTATCAAAATCTCTTGCTCTGAGCCATTACTTTTAAGTCTTTCAATATCAAGGAAACTAATTCTTGACAAATGTTCACCTCTTTCCAATTTGCTACTCTCGTTTTAATCTCTAGTGTGGCTTCTGTTGTTGTGTAGATTTAAGATTTCTGTCTTTTCACCGATGATGTTCGAGCGATGGTTTTAAATCAGAAAAACATGCAAATTAAACAGACTGAAGATGTGAGGATTTGGAAGGAAAGATTATAGGTCTATTTCTTATTGCGTTAATTGGTGGATTGGTAGGTGGTTTTGGTCTAAGCTACATTATTTATCAACCACAGGTTCAGAATCTTCAAAACACAACTAACAATCTTCAAAATCAGGTTACAAATCTTAATTCAACTTTGCAGAATTTGCTGAATATGTCTGGAGCTGGAGTAAGCAATCAGGTACAAGTGTCGGGTAATGTGAGCATAACTCAGACTGGCACAATACAGTTTACCAGTTTAGACACTACAGTAGAATCGAGTGCTCCCATCACAAACGGTAAATATAGTATCTTGCTTGTAGGCGGTCAATCATATCATGTCTATGTCCTTAGACCGTATACTATCTATTCATTATACGTTCCATTAGGTGTCACTACCTTTACAGGGAACTTCTAGGGTTTCTAGGTTCTCTACATTTTGTTTTTCCACATAGAAAATCCTATCAGGAAACGTATGCGTTCTTCTGAGCTTTCTGCAATATCTCCTCATTTTCTCTAAGGTCTTTCTTTAGTTTCTCAATAGCTAACTTGGTGACGTTTTCAGTGAGATTTTCAGGCAATTTCTCCAATAGAGAAAGCACATCTTTCATATCTTTCATTGTATTGTCGAATAAACTCATGAAAATCTGAGTTGTTTTGTTACTCGCCCAAATAATGGATTCAATTTTCTTTTCTAATTCCTCAACCTTCTTTTTCAGATGCTCCAGTTCGTTTTCACTCATTTTTAAACCTCTAGTTTGTCTTCTGTGGCTGCAGATTTAAGATGTCTGTCTTTGTTGTGACATACGTCGTTAACAAAACTTAAAAGTACCTTAATTCCGTAGGATAACTGAGAGATAAAAAAGCCATGAACAAAATAATCTTGTTTGTAGTGGCAATTGTTCTTGTTGTCGCCATTATTGTTGGTGCTTTTGTAGTAATGAACATGCGAGGTACTCCGACATTTGAGGTAAGTAATGTTTCTTTAAATCCAAATGAGATAAAGGTCGGAGACTTTGCCACGTTTAGCTTTACAATCAAGAACAACGATGCAGAAAAACCTCATTCAGTTAACATAGTATTCAACACGACAAGCCCAGTGACTTTTTATCAGAACAATATGAGTTTGTTTGTAGGTAACAATGGTTTTCAGTATCTGTCGATAACTCTTCAATCTTCTCAGGAATCAACTTATCCTTTAAGAGTGACTGGAACTTTAACAGGAGGAGCATCAACAAGCACCTATTCAATACGAATTCAATTCTATGATGAAAACTCAACAAATTTTGATACTGAGACAGAAAGCTTGAAGGTAAATTCATAGGCACTAGGGGGAAAACTTGCCGAAACTTCAAACAGAAGAAAGGAGATTGATGCAAAACTCCGAGCCGAAGTTAAGAAAATCTCACAGGTAGCAAAATGCAAAAGAAAAAAACCGCTAGACAAATTATTGCGGCTTCTCTTCTACTGGTATGGGTTATCTTGATTATAGATGCATTTTTGTTCACAAGTACTGCTGATGTACATTACTCTCCGTATTTTCAACCAAGAATTTTTCCATCTCCCAGTAACGATATTCCCACATTGACAGCCACTATTTCATACAATTTTAGTGCAAAAGGAACATTTAGTGCGGAAAATCCAATCACTGTATCAGTATCCATATCTGATGTAAACACGACTAACCTCTTGCAATATTATGGAGAACTGGGCTTTTTCGGCTCAGTCTTTAACTCTTCTACCCCTCAGTATCTTGGACCAGGTGAAGAAGAGCCAGGGTATATTTTCTTAAAGCCTGGTCCAAATGCGACTTATGTGGGAACTGCCACACTAGTTTGGCATGTAGAATCTGATGTCTACACTTTCCTGCTTCCATTGCCACAGTTATGGAATTTTGTCCTTAAACTTGGACCTAACAGCGGGGAACCTCTAACAATGCATATTTCAAGCAGTTCGGATACATTCAATTGGAAGTTTAATGAATTAACAACCAAGTTAACCCTTGTACTTGTTGGATTCAGTGTTCTTATGCTTCAACCAATTTTTGAGGCGTTATTTCATTTGAAGGATGACAATAACAAACATAAAGACTAAACCACAAACTACGAATAAGCCTAATAGCGCTCTTTTCTGTTCTGCACTTTCATCATAATACTGATAGCTAGTAAAGACAATGACTAGCCATTCCTTCCAGATCAATAAGCAAACACTAGATCTGACAACATCTATGCTCTATGGGAAAAAAGTCCTGGACTCTTTTTTTCTTACAAGGATTAAGAATATAGTCCTTTTATCTTCATGAAGGATCATCCAGGATGATCCATGATTGATTAATAGCACTGTGAGCTAAGCATAGGTAAACAAAAGTTTATCACTGAAGCAGGAAAGCTGATCTCTACAATTCTAGCTCTGATCCAATAGATCTATCACATTATGTCCTTGAGTATGATACTTACATACAAGGATTGGTTCTCCAGATATTCTCCTTAGAGGATCTAAGTGAACTTGGTGTAGTTGGTGAATGTAAAAAAGAGAAGCAGAGAATCTAAGCTCAGAACCTCTAATATAGGAATTTTGATATTGATTAACCGAGTGGGAGATTGTGATGACTGAAATCCTTGGATATGGAGAAGATGCTTTGACCTTGTGGGCACTTAAACATAATATGTCTGAAATTCTGAGCAAACTCAATGATAAGACCTCTCCTTCAGATTGCATCGTTTTCTATCGTCCTAGCTTTGGTAGGAGTGGTGGCACAGACAGTTCAGAATTTGGTGAGTTCGATGCAATACTCGTTTCCTTGGAGAACATCTACTTGATTGAAAGCAAATGGGATAATCTTTCAGTGTCCAAAAGTGAGAAGAACATTGTTAGACCAGTACAGGGATTGAGACACCAGATTTTCTCGTGGTACATAACACATTGGAAGGAAAAACATGTGCAAAACTGGAAAGGATTCGTTGATGAGGAAGGACAAGACTTTAAGAAGAAATTCAACAAACCCATCGCTTCCAAAGGTCTGCTTGCACAAAATCTAGAATTTGTGTTAGAGACTCTATTGGAACACAGTAAGAAATTCTCAGGAGAACAAAACATCAAGAATGTCCTTGTGTTCTTCTACAAGAAAAGACTAGCTGCTCCTCCAATCAAACCCGAAGACTTCACTTTGGTTGCAATAGATTATAGCCAAGATATCATAGGCAACTTTGTAAGAATGTAGTAAGACACTATGCACACACTCCCCTTCATGCATAGACACAATAACATAACACAACACAGCATCCCCTATGCATGCACTAGTTAGAGCTTCGATGAAAAACTTCTAGGAGTCCCTAAAATCTCCTTCATCTACATGTGTTCTGTTTTTGGAACAGAGTGTTCTGAAACGTGGAATCTTAAGAGGCTTAAACAGTATCTCTTTAGATGTGATTCGGTCATGACCATATCGAGGAAACTATCTGTTTTTCTGAAGGCACTTTGTACAATTCTTGGGTGTATAGTGTTTCTGTTTTCTTTAATTTTCCCCTTCTATTATGCTAGGTTAGTTGTGACTCCTCCCTCTGGCGAAAATTATTTCTGGTCGTACAAGTCTGAGGCTTCGAGTATTTTTGGGCAGTATAATTATTGGTTATCTGATTACTGGTTTAGTCTTCAATCTGCATGGGGGCTGGAGATACCCTGGATACTCATGTCAATGTTCACAATTCAACTTTTGACCTTGGCCCTGGGACTAGTGTCCATCAGAATCGACAGAAGGTGCCTATTCTTCGCACCTGTTCTTCTTAGCTCAATAGTTGCAGTGCTTATGATATATTCAGGAGAGATATTTGGACATCCAATAGTCCACCCGTTGCACGCAGTTTCTATAGGATACCAAGTGGGCTACTACGTTGTCTTTCCTTCCTTGGCCATGTTCCTGTCTGCCTTCATACTGAATGAAGTGATAAAGAAACAGCAAACCAAAGATTCCAGATCCGTCTGAATAGCTACCACAAGCATTCCATGCTCTATGGGAAAAAGTCCAGGACTCCTTTTTCTTACTAAGACTAAGCAATCAATCTAGCTTTCCAAGAAGCCTTGCTAAATAGTATTTGACTTATTTCGATCGATTTCTCTAATTTACTCAGCAATACATCTTGTGAATGGAGTCAATACCTTCACGACAGAACTAGACCTTCAGAGGTGGGTACGTTCTATATGGTAAGCCATTTCTTTCTATGAAACCCCTTGAGTGTTCAGCCAACCCATAGCTTATCTTGTACTGCTCACAGCAATCAATTATTCTTTTGAATGTTGAGACATAGTAAGCATCGTTATAATCCTTGTAGTAATACTCGTTGATTCCTTGGGTCCTGTATTTGCTCCACATGCCAAACTCGAACAGATCAACAACATCTTTAAGTTCCTTGATTATGTAGACTGGATCTACCTCCTTAACTGGAAAGATTGGCTCACAGCTCAGGTAAGTTGAAATCTTCTTATCTTTCAATTGCTTCAGTGTGGCTATCCTTCTTTCATAACTTGCCGAATTAGGCTCTAGTTCTCTCCTAAAGCTCTCGTCCAATGAAGTTATCGTCACTCCAATCCTACACCACCTGTAGTCTTTGAACAGATCAATATCTCTCAGAATCAGGTCACTCTTGGTCAATATAGTGAAGGGCAACTCATTCTGTATCAGAATCTCAGCAATCTGTCTCGTTAGTTTGAGCGTTCCTTCTAATGGCTGGTATGAGTCAGTTATTGAACCCAGAAAAATGTCGTTGATTCTGGTATTGTCTGCTTTCAGCTTCCTGATATCTTTCTTCAGTCTCTCTATGACATTGGTTCTAGGTTTGGCCTTCATCCAATCCTCATACTTCTTTCGTCTTATAGTCATGCCATAACAATACTTGCAGCCATGTGAGCAGCCATCATACTGGTTTATACACCACTCAAAACCAGTTCCTGATGGTCTCAATATCTCAGTCAACAGTATCACCTACATTTAGTCTCAGAGTCACAGATCCAAGCCTCAGGCTCTCTGCTAATCTGCCGATGACATATGAGATCTTCAGTGCCATTTTCCATATTTTCATTTTGACCTTCTATGTTCAAAGGGTAGAAGGCCACACTCTTATTTTCTATTTCCTTTTCATTTTTGGCATGTTCTGTCATATTTATCACATACCCATGATGAGATCTCAGGGACGATATCTCAGAATGAACCAAATCCTTCCTCACAAAATAACACAAAAAAATGATGGATCTATCTTAGATCAGGCTTGGATCCAGTAGATCGAAATCTCTGAGGAGTCCTGGACTCTTTTTCTTAGAAAGCCTAAGCAGTTAACATAGGTGTCCTTGCAACCAATGGATATCTCTTAGAAGGACTGAGTAAACTTGGTACAGTTAGTGAATGTGGATCAGAGAGAGGCTAACGTAGAAGAAAGGGGAAATAGGAAAGCACTGAGACTGAGGATATTCCATTGTTCAAGTGGCATGGAAATATCCTAGAATCTTAGGCTTCAGTCATGGCTTTCCATACTTCAAAAGGATTTCTTTTGCACTATCCCTGTATGGATCAGATATTGTCTCATTCTCAAGGTTGGATCCTTCTTCCAGGAAGTGTTTGAAGCCTCTTCCCTTCATCCTTCCTCTCGGAGTATGCATGTCAAGAGCGTAGTCTGGAATCTCTAATCTCTTGTCTCTGAACTTGACATCTCCATACACAGTGATCAGAAGATCATCAACCATCCTGGATTTGGGAGATCTAGCCAGATACAGAACAGCATGGACAAGGAATAGCCTGTATGAGTCGTTCTCTCGCCTCTTGGCATCATAGTATTCCTTTTCTAACACATCAATGATCAAGGGTGCAACTGGATCAGCAAGTCCAGTGTCCTCAGAAGCTATGACTCTGAGTCTATTCCAGATTGCCTTATTGTTGAAAGTCTCTAACTCCACAGCCCAGAACACCGCTTCATATTCCTTACCTCTCCTGATATCCTTTTGAAGTGCTGAAAGCAATTCATCGTAGATATATCCTCTTTTGGTTTGTTTTTGGCTATTGTCAGACATCTGTAGAATAGATTCCAATTCCCTAGTCTGATCTAGAACAGTCCCAGAATTAGAGAACTTCGTCTGCATCCAAAATCATCTCTACATATTCAGAAGAAGACGGATTGCTGATCAGTCTAAGCTATCATTGCTGAGAACAATTTCTCTAATGCCCTCAGATAGTTGTAGGCATGGCCCTTACAGCAATGGATCTCCTCAACTATTTCCTGGACTGTCAACGGCCTATTTCTATCTCTTCTCAAGTTGTAGAGGACCAAGAGTTTGTTCAAAGTCTTGATCCTAACTTTCCCATTCCTCAAGAGACCATTCCTCCTCTGTCTTTTTGATCAAAAGTATCCAATATAGAATACACACCCACACACATACTAACATCCACAATAACAAATACATACTCCAATAGGCAGTGCAAAGATCTAATCCTCCTCATTCTTTTTCAGGAACCTGATTATGCCTTTCTCAATAGTGATGTAGTCACCATCAACCCAATCTCTGAGATATTCTTGCCCAGTTGATCTTCTAATACCGTAGTTGACTGCAATGTAGCTTAGAAACTCAGTAACAGAGATCTTTTTTCTCTTCTCAAGATCTTCCAATAAGGATTTCATTCTTCCTTGTTTCATCAACTGAAATCGATCAAGATGCCCGTAAATTGATCTTGATCTATGATCTTTGCTCAGATCACATTCCCTCTTGTTGAATAAACATTGGTGATTGTGTGTGGGTGTATGTGTACATGTAATAATGCTGTATCAGTTTCAGTGCATGGAAATATAATCATCATTTCCCTCTTGTCAAGTAGATTTTGTTTTTGTGCATGACGACTTGAATATCCTTGAAATCTGAATTATTCTTGACTCTCCACTTCAAGGAGCTAAGAACAATCCTTGGCTTTTGGCTAGGCAGGGCATTCATGTCTATCTCCCAATGGCTATAACCAGAGTTGAGGAACTCTTTGAGACATTCATCATACTGTGGAAGCCTCTTTCTAGGTTTTGGCATCACATTTGGACTGACAGGAACCCCGTACTTGAATTTCTTTAACTCATCTTTCATTCAATTCCTCCCCGAAATAATACTGTATTTTCATAATAGAGTAATATGTAATAGAAGATATAAATGTTTTGCTTCCCAGAAGATCCTGAGGGTATACGATATTGTGACCCTCCATTCCTTTTTCAGGCACTTCAAATTCGGGAGTCACATTTCTGATAAGCTTACAGCTTAGTGAGATGGTGTTATGGGATTTTACCATTGTACGCTTAACTCAACATTGATCAGTCTTTCAACGGATCTATGAATAGAGGCTTAAGCTTGATAGGAAAGGAAGGTAAGAAAAGGAATAATGCCTGATAAGAGAGACTAAGAGAGTAGCGGTGAAATGTTAAAATAGTCTTGAACTTCATTTCCATTTATGTATCCAATAGTGGCCAGAAAACTCATAATAAGTGCCATTCTATCAGTCTTGGCCTTTATACTGTTCGTTCTAGGGGCCAGTGCTTACCAAGGACTAGATTGGGAGATGGTCAGAGCTGTCTACTTATCTGGAGCAGCGATAGTGTTTGCAATTGCCATTATTCCTTGGATGACCAAAGAATGATACCCTGCTAGAGAGAGAGTCACCACAACAGACTTGGCAGTATCATCCATTTCTCTAAATGTAACAAGAGAGACTCTGACCAACTGATAACTCGGATGATCCAATGGTTAGAGCCATAACAGTATAGACTTAGAATGAATAAGTTAGTCACTATAACAATGTAGCTAGCCAGCTTTTCAGTGGACTCTAACAGAAAGGATAGGGAAGATAGGAAAGGCTTGATAGGAAAGAGATTCTTGGTTTTCGTATTCAATGAAACAGTCAATAAGTAGGTGAAACTGCCGTTGTCCTATGATTTTAAATACAAGTTATAACAAAGAAGTGCTCGGAGAGTAGTATTATGCCATTGTATATGCACATTCAAAGACACAATCCTGAAAGCTGTCCAGTGAACAATGAGAAAGTTAAGAAGATAGCTATAAACCTCACGAGCAAAATGGAGCAACTCCACAAGAAGCACGGCATCAAAGTAGTTGGAGCTTGGCACTCGGCGGAGGACCACGAAATGATAACAGTCTATGACGTGCCGAACAGAGAAGCTTTGCATAAATTCATGATGGAACCAGAAGCCATGGCTTGGAATGCGTACCACACTAGTCAAACCAAGTCAATAACGACTATCGAAGAAGCCATGAAAATGTATCTAAAATAGACAAGAACAACTTCCACTCTTTTTTTTCATAGCAAGTCTTTATTCTTCCGAATCTCCTGAAAGGCAAGAGTCAACAGAACCAATTTCAGGATTTCAATCGAAGTCTTCCAAAAGTCTTAAGAATTGTGAAAAGGACTAATTAATGATGTGCTATGGATAAAATGAAAACTATCGATAACAAACTTCTGTGTGAGCTGATGAAGAATAGTCGCAGGAGTGACAGAGAATTGGCCAAGGTTCTCGGAATTTCTCAACCTACTGTCAGCAGGAGAAGAATAGCCATTGAAAAGAACTTCATTGATGGTTATACGGCGATACCAAAATTGGAGAAAATTGGTTTTGAACTTGCTGTGTTCAGCTTTGTAAAACACAAGATTAAGTATGCCAAACCCGAAGTGAGCGAAGCAGCTTTCAAGAGAGTGAAAGAGTGGATGATGAAACAACCAAATGTTATCTTAGCCATAGAAGGACAAGGAATGGGATGGGATGGCATCTTTGTTTCATTCCACAAGAGCTATTCAGACTATGTAGAGTTCATGAAAAAGCACAACAGTGAGTTTTCAGACTTATTGATTGATAGTCAAAGCTTCATATCAGACATCAACCCAACAAGTATTAGAAAACCATTTCACCTGAAATACCTGGCAGATGCGAAATAGTGTGAGAGTGTTTATTCTTCCATTTTGAGTTGTGCCAGTAATTCAGGAAAATCTTCCATCATTCAAGTCCAGAAAAGTTAACAGAACCGATAGTGTTATGGATCTCTTGTATTCTGTTTCTATAGGGTTTAATGATCGTTCTTCTAGCGAGGTTTTAAGATGTTAAAAAGCATTAGCATAAACTCGGGATCAGATCAATGGTAAGTTGCTCTAAACTCCAACTAATAGCCTCTTAGATTAGACCTGTCTAATATCTTACTAAGCATATCTTATATCTGATGTATTAATGGAGCGTTAGGGGTCTTAATATTCTCCTAAGAGGTCCTTATCCTCTGGATAAACTAAGGGAGAGTAAAAGAATGACAAAGATCGAATGCGAGAAATGCCATCAGGTAGGATCTCTTCAAGTCTTAGGGAATTATTGCAGAGTTAGGCATCAGGTAATTGATTCTGAGACTAAAACCACTAAATTCTTATGGCATCAGAATACTAAGCCTTACGTTGATCAGAGATTGAGAGAATTAGCCATCGTACAGCCTAACATTGTACAGACTGATCAAAAACTCAATGATTTAACCTCTGATCAAGGGGCGAGTAGCTCAGTACGGATAGAGCACCAGCCTCCTAAGTTGGGGGTCGTGGGTTCAAATCCCACCCCGCCCGCCTACAACAAACCTCAAACCCAAACAGATTTCCTATAAGTGTTCATTTTCACTTCCTGAATACTTCGTCTCTTGGCAGTCGCGCACGTATTCGAAGCCTGCGTCTGTTAATTGGCAGGCTTCTTGCTCCGAATGCGCTATTTTAGCGATGTGTTCGTCGTCTTTGAAGCGTGCGCGCGAAAACTATGTGTCGAAATATTCCCTGACACTCTTCCGCAAAAAATACACCAGGCAGATGACCGGATACAGAAGTGGAAATACGAAGAACAGAACAGGCCAAAACCAATTGCTTTGGTTTATAGCGATTCGTCCAAGAGCGATGAGAGCGATGATGATGATGCCCGTTATCATCATGAGCGCATAGGCCAATAATACAGCGCGCGCGCTCGTTGAAATCGGCCTCAGGGATGAAGTTGGCGCGCGCGTCCGAAATGCTCTGCTATCCTGCGTTCATACGGTTGTTGTCTGACACAGGAACCATAACTGTAGTTTTCATAGTGTCGACAGATCGCCGTCTACGAAAAAGATACAGGTACGGGCTCGCTTAAGTTTCTGAGGATAGAGAAGATGAGCACTCAGAAATACTCAGAGTGCGAATTGACCCTCAGAAAAGAAAGCTTGGAAACGCAGAACAGAGAAAGAAACGGCTAAGCCAAGTCTTCGAGTTCTCGAGCTTCTCTGGCGCGCGCGACCTACTTCTCGCCGAACAACGGCATGTTGGCGAAAACTTCAATGCCGTTCCGGTCTATTGAGTATGGCACGAGGCTCGGGTTAACCTTGGCTCCTCTCATCTTTTCAACTTGTATCGCTCTCGTTGTGGTGCCTCCTGAAAACAGCGTTTGCATCATGATGACTCCATGAACCAGAAATTCTTCTTCCAACGCACTTCGTTCAAGACTCAGGTATCCCAGCTCCGTGGTTACGAGACTCGTAACTTTTAGATCTGCCAATGATTCAATCAGATCCACGACTGTAGTCCTTCGTTCTATGGGATCTGGAAATCGGTAGACAAGTGCTGCTAACGTGTCTACTACGACTCTTTTCGCGTTGGTCTGCTGGATTTTCGCTTGCAACTCTTCGATCAATTTGTCAATAGATAATTGTTTGCCTCTTAGGCTTTTTGCCTCTTCCTTGTACAGTTTCTCTTTAAGCATGGCTACTCGAGACATTCGCGTGGCATCTACGAAGGCGAATTTTCTCTCTTCCTCAGCTTTCCGAAAGTCCCACCCAAACTGTTGCATCTCAGAGTAAAAACTGTCTTTGCTTTCATCCAGACTGACGAAGACTGCATTTTCTTGGTTTTCATAGATACCCTTGTACAGGAATTGGCTACACAAGATGGTCTTCCCAGAACCAGGTCCTCCGACAACTAGGATAGTTCTTCCTTCAGGAAAGCCGCCGCCAACAAGCTCGTCGAGGCCATTAATCCCTGTCGAGATTTTTCTTGACAATATGTCTCCTCCGAAGTAATCTCAGATAAGATTCTATCAGTATTTATAACTTACGTGAAATAGCAGAGCGCGCGCTAAAGCCTGTTTTGATAATGGTATATGTGTCTTATGCTATTCTTTTTCCGAACCGCGTTGGAGATGGACTGTTGTCGTAGACTTCATGCACGTTAACAACGTAAACGGGTCTTTTTCTCCTTGTCTCTTTCGTTAGCGCATAATGAAATGAATCATGAACCAAGTTTACAAACTCGCTATACGAGTCATTTTTGTGGATTTCAATCTTTCCGCGGATCTCAAAACTGATTGAAGGCGGCTGATAAAACAGCAGGCAAGTGCTCAGATTGTGCTGAACTATCTGCCACGTGTGCTTTGAAGAGTGCGGTTTCGAGCGCGCGCGCGTTTATAAACAGGTCGTACTGTTTCAAATATCTAAGGTGTAGTCGATGGTACATTTGCTCTGCTCGTTTACGCGTTTCATTTCCACGAAGCGTTCCAAATCAACCTTGTCTTGGTCGATCGTTTCACTCGCAGGGCGCAGGCGCTCCACTACTTCATATATGACCTGTCCGAATGATCGGAAACAGAAATCAAATTACCCGGAATGACATGAACTAGGAAGGATGTGTGATGAGTAAGATCGACGTCGAGTATGGTCTTGATGATGTACTGAAATCTAAAGACAGAGTTGTCGTTCTTTTCTATGCTTCCTGGTGCCCCTTTTCCCAGAGGTTCTTGCCTATATTTGAAAAGTATGCGCAAAGCAAAACGCAGACGTGTCTGCAGGTCAAGACCGATGATAAAGCAAGTCTCTGTGAAAAGTATTCCGTGGAAGTGGTGCCCACAGTGCTTCTCTTCGAAAAAGGGAAAGTCAAAAAACGGTTGGACGCCGTGCCGGGAGTGGGACTGGAGGAAGGGCAACTGACAAATCTGACTAATGTACGCTGAATGGCTTCAATTCTGCGTTCTTATGGGTTGATATTCATGAGTCAAGAAAAGTTGAAAACGGCTGCCACAAGACGAATGGAAGTAGCAACTCTCGCGGGAGGCTGTTTCTGGTGCACCGAAGCAGTTTTCAGTCAATTGAAAGGCGTAGAGAGGGTCGAATCTGGCTATTCTGGCGGCAAACTTGAAAACCCGACCTATGAGCAGGTCTCTACTGGAAGAACAGGGCACGCAGAAACCGTGCAAATCACCTTCGATCCTGACGTGATATCCTATAAGGAAATCTTGGAAATCTTCTTTTCAACCCACGATCCAACGACCTTGAATCGTCAAGGTCCCGACGTCGGCACTCAATACCGCTCAGTAATATTCTACCACAATGATCAACAGAAGGCAATCGCTGAACAGGTGATCAAAGGACTCACTGAAGACAAAACCTTCGATGCTTCTATAGCGACACAAGTAGAACCCTTCAAAGCCTTCTATGAGGCTGAAGACTACCATAAAGACTACCTCAAGCATCACCCAGAACAAGCTTACTGCAGTCTGGTCATCGCGCCGAAAATCACAAAGCTACGAGAACTCTACCTGAGCAAATTGAAACTGCAAATATAGCAAATTTGCGCGCCTATCGTGCTGGCGTTCTGAGCAGTTAACCTGCGGCGTATAGCGCGCGCGCTAATGCTGCAGCTCCCCCGACGACTGGCGCTTCGGAACCGTTTTTAACCCTGTTTCTTCGGATAACCCTCGTCTGTGGTGCACGATTGCTCGCGGTAGGTCGAATGTCACGGCAAATCTTAAAAAAGATTTCAACTATAGGTTCGTCCATGAACTATAAAGAAAGACAGGAAATAATCGCTCGTTCACCTATTTCTTTTGCGTATCTGAAGCGTTTCAATGCTGCTGCAGGTGTTGTGCATTTCATCCAAGGAATTCTAATGTTGACTTTGGGTCTTATGTTGACTTGGCCAATACATGTGCACACGTCCTATCTGAGCATAGCAGGCCCTGATCCGTCATTATGGTCGTCAGGCGTCCAACCTTTTTTCACATTCAATAATCTGGGAGTGATCCTCGCATCTTTTCCTCTGATTTCTGCGATAGCGCATTTCACGATTGCTTATCCGAAGAACAAAAGCTACAATGAGAACCTGAAGAAGGGCATGAATCCTTACCGCTGGTACGAGTACGCCTTCTCAAGCTCCATAATGATAGCCCTAATATCAACGTTCGTCGGCATCTTGGATTTCTGGTCGCTCGCAATGATTTTCGTGTTGAACGCGATAATGATAATGTTCGGATACCTCATGGAGCTGGTGAACCAAAAAACCGAAAAGACAAACTGGTCCGCCTTCAACCTGGGCTGCATCTCCGGCGGCCTTCCATGGGTCGTGATTTTCGCCTATTTCACAGGCGCTGTCACGTCCGCAAGCGCAGTTGCAGGGGCACGCGTACCAACCTTCGTGTACTTCATACTCTTCACTTACTTCGTCCTCTTCATGGTCTTCGCAGTCAACATGGTTCTGCAGTACAAGGGCGTCGGACGCTGGAAAGACTACCTGTACGGTGAAAGAACCTACATAATCCTCAGCTTCGTAGCAAAAACACTCCTCGCATGGCTCGTGTTCGCCGGAGTATTCATGCCACACTAAGCACGCCAACGCAACTCTCCTTTTTTCTCCACAAATTCGTTCCAGATTGAAAAAGGAACACTCTTTGAGAGTGTATAACAAAAAGCCCTGAGCGGGCGAAGATCCCAACAATCCTCCCGGACCCGAAAACCCACCTACACAGCCCTTCTACCTCTTCATGATCTGCTATCAAACAACATTACAATCGACGCAAGCAGAAAAGGGAGAGGACATGAGGCAACACTACATCTGACGTTACAAATAAACGGAACGGATTAGCTCTGAAGGGAGGTCCAGGCCTGTTTTCTTCATGGTTTGTTACAGTCCACATTACCTCTGACATTACAAACAAAAATAGGGGGGGTCAAAACACAACATCGCGATCTTGTAATCCAACATAATGTTAGACCTAAACAAACAAAGAGGGGGGCCGACAACACAACACTGCAACACACTATAATTACAGATTGCATCTGACCTCACAAATGAAGGAGGGAGGTCAACTCAACGCGTGCTTCATCGTTTCGTGAGGTTTGCACTTATTTGTAATTTGTCCTCATCGTTTCGCAACGTGCGTGTACGCTGAAAAAGGAGTATAGACATTCAGTGTTGAGAAGCGCCCCTTTATTTGCGGTCATAGTGACATGAAAAGGGCCTTTACTTGTTGAATGCCTCGCATTCCTCTGACCCTTCCGATTAGGTCGAGAATTCGCTTGTTCTTTCCTTGGGCGATGAAGATTTCTAGGCAATACTTGTCGTCGATGTGTCTGTGCACGTTCTCCACCACTACGTCGTCAAATTCGTGCCTGACCTCGGTCATCCTCAGGTCAACGTCTCTTCTTGCGTAGTCGCAGGTAATCATTATCGTTGCTGCTACTTCACCGGTCTCCGTCTTGGCGATGTCCGATTCAACGATGAGATTTCTGATCGCGTCTCGAAAGGCTTCTGACCGACTGTAGTACCCACGTGTCTTCATGAACTCGTCGAACTTTGTGAGGAGCTCACCTGGAAGAGTTATGCTTATCACCGTCATCCAAACCGCCTAGGCTATTAACATAGCGTCTTGAGGCTATTAGCTTACTAATACTTCGTCCGAAGTCGTTAGCACTAGTTTAATATGATAACCTGCATCTTTCGAATTATGATTACGGATGAGCTGCCCGGAAAAACCCGAACTGGAAGAGCGTGAGCCCCGTGAAAGCAAGAGAGCCTGGATTCTTCTAGCGCTGGCCTTCGGTTTAACCATGGTCATTTCAGGTTTGCTGGATCTCTTGCTGAAAGGCGTCCCACTTGGTTTTGTTATACCGTTGCTGAACGAACCTGCAAGCGTATCGAGGACAATCTACTATGTTTCTGTCATCGCAGGGGGAGTGTATGTTGGCGTTCTGGGGTTGAAGGAACTCATCATAGAGAAAAGGTTTTCAGTGGAGTTTCTCATGTCCCTTGCAGCCTTGGGCGCGGCCTATTTGGGTTTTCTCTTTGAAGCTACGACCGTGCTTTTTCTCTACTCGCTGGCGGAGTATTTCGAAGAATACATTCAAGATCGAGCGACAAGAACGGTTGAGGGGCTTTCGCGGTTCATGCCTGACAAGGCTTCGATTATTGTCGATGATTCTGAAAGAACGATTGATGTAAAAGCAGTCCGACCGGGCATGACGATGATGGTAAGACCGGGCGAAAGAATTGCAATGGACGGCACTGTGGTTGAAGGCTATTCCTCTGTTGATCAATCGCTTGTCACCGGGGAGTCCATTCCAGTTCTAAAGAGAACCGGCGACTGCGTTTACGCGGGCACTGTGAACTCAGGCGGCATCCTCAAAGTGGCTGTCAGCAAAGGTGCTGAAGATACGTTGGTGTCCAGAATCGTGAAGCTTGTCATTGAATCCAGAAAGAGAAAGGCGCACATTGAAAAGTTGGTTGATAGGTTCGCTCGTTTCTACGTCCCGGTTGTTATAGGTCTCGCAGCTTTCACGGCGCTCGGAATCCCAAGGTTGACCGGTGGAGCGTTCAGCACGTGGCTGTACAGGTCGTTGATTCTCTTGGTGGTTTCTTGTCCCAGCGCCTTCGTTATTTCGGTTCCGGCAACCATCTTTGCAGCCGTGACCGTTGCCGCCCGGAAAGGAGTCCTAGTTAAGGGTGGAATCTGCATTGAAAAGCTGGCAAGAGTTAGGGCTATCGTCTTCGACAAGACTGGCACGTTGACTTTGGGCACGCCGGTGGTGAATGATGTTGATTCTGTCGAAAAGTCTGATCAGCGAGCGTTGAAATATGCAGCCGCTTTGGAACAGTTCTCGAATCATCCGCTTGCTCAAACCATCGTCAGGAAGGCGAAGGAGCGCAATCTGGACTATAGTGACCTCAAGGTCGAGGAGGTGGAAGAGGTTCCGGGCAAGGGCATGGCCGGCTATGTTGACGGCGTTCACGTTGTGGTTGGCAACATGGAGCTCATGAAACAGCACGGTTGCAACTGCGAACAGATAAGCGAGAATTATGAGAGTGAGAAGCACACTGCGGTCTGCGTTTCGATGGACAAGACTGCTGTGGCCTCTTTCTGTGTCATGGATGAGGTTAGGGGGGACGCGGCTGAAGCGGTGAAAGCCTTGAAGAAGTCGGGGATTCACACGGTGATGTTGACGGGGGACAAACGGGAAATAGCGGATGAGGTTGGGAGGAGACTTGAGATTGATGAGGTGCATTCTGAGCTCTTTCCTGAAGACAAGCTGAGGATTCTTGGTCAAATCAAGGCGGAGTATGGGACTGTTTCGATGGTGGGCGACGGTGTTAATGATGCTCCGGCTCTCGCTGCGTCGGACGTGGGAATCGCGATGGGAGGCAGCAGAGTGGACGTTGCCTTGGAGTCGGCCGACATCGTGCTGGTCAAGAACGAGTTGTCTCAGATTCCCTACCTGGTTAGGCTCAGCGGCGAGACCGTGAAAATTGCTAAACAGAACATAATGGCGTCGTTAGCCGTCAAAATCGTTCTCGGCGCCCTCGGGCTCTTCGGGTTTGTTCCGCTATGGTTCACCGTGGCCTCGGGCGACGACGGCGTGACTATGATTCTGCTCCTGAACACTCTGCGTCTGGCACAAGTGAAGATTTAGCACGTGTCATCTCGGCTCGTAGTCCCAAGAGGTTAGTGTCCAAGGTTGTGAGGAGTACTTCGACAAAACTCTGTGACCTAGATAAGCCTCGAAGTTGCCTCCCTTTTTGTTTATTTACGTTTTTTGCAATGTTGATTTGTAAAATTGTAATGTTGTGTTTTTGACCCTCCCTCTTTTTGTTTGTAATGTCAGAGGTAATGTGGACTGTAACAAACCATGAAGAAAACAGGCCTGGACCTCCCTTCAGAGCTAATCCGTTCCGTTTATTTGTAACGTCAGATGTAGTGTTGCTTTGTAACGTTTCTTTGTCGGCCTCTTACCGTTTCTTGGTTACGTCGGATGTAGTCTGCAATCGTAATCTGTGGTGAGAAACCCTGAAAAGGTGGACAGGTGCACCGTGCGGATGCGGTCGCCGGGATTTGAACCCGGGTCGTCGGCGTGGGAGGCCGATGTCCTAGCCAGGCTGGACTACGACCGCACAATGTCTTGGAAGCTGACAAGATGGAAAATGGGTTTGAACTTTTATTTAGCTTTCTCTTATACAAGGTTATAGACGGCAGAATCGGCAGACTGGCTCAGAATCGCTTCTCTCTTTTCGGAGGCTTCTTTTGGCCGCGAATACATTCTTTTTGAGAAGTAAACTGTAGCTACTATGAGAACTGCTGTGCCGGCCGCGAAGATGTACATTAGGCTGCGTACGTTCTGCAGATTCTGGTTGTCGCCTGACAGGTGCTGTTGATAAGAAGCGTTCAAATCCTGATAGCTTTGTTGAAGCTGACTGTAGTTTCCTAACAGATTGGCGTAGCTGTTGAGGAGTGCGTTGTAGGTGCTGTTTAGGTTGTAGAAGCTTTTTATGATGGGCAGTTGGGCAGTGTAGTTGCTGAGGAGTTCATAATAGGTTGCGTTCAACGCTAGGAAATTGCTTAGAAGCTGATTATACAGATCCAGAGTTCTCGAAGAGATTATCAGAACTGTCTGATTGCTGTGCGAGTAAGTGAAATACAAGTAGCGAAATGCGGCGTCTTGGCTGCTCACCCAAGTCGGAGCAATTTCTCTATCGCCAACGAGTACCATAACCGAAGTGTTCATTAACCCCGTTGGAATCGCAACCCGCGAAAAACCAACAGTGCCTTCTACACCGGCGACATTAAACAGTATTATTCTGTTTCCCGTTTCTATCCCAATTTCAAATTCGAAGCCAGAGACTGTAGAATTGCTGACAACTGAGATTTGGTAGGTTTCACCGACAAAGGTTGCAGTGGAGCTGGAGAATTTTCCCATTAGAGGATGATTGTCTCGGTTGTTTGGAGCTACGGTGTAGCTCTCGATGCCTATTCCGTCTCCGCGATTATGTCCCGTATAGTTGCTCCAGTAGTTCCCTTCACCGCCGAAGTCCCATATGTTGGAAGGCGAAGTGCTGCTAACCTGAAATGCGTCGAAAAAGTTATTGTCGTAGAAGATATTTTGATAGCAATACAGCGAAATAGTCTCCCCTGCAGGATAATTATCATCAAGAGTGTTGTCCGAAAACACGTTGCCCCCAGAAGAGTACAGATAAAGCCCTCCGTAGGCACCATAGTTGTTTGAAATCGCGTTTGCTGAAAACATGTTGTTGCTCGAAGCGATAAGGGCAATCCCGCCCTGGGAATTCCCTGTTATCACATTATCCGAGATTGCGTTGCCGCTTGAGGATGAGAGGGTGATTCCCTGTTGATTGTTCGTTATTGTGCTGTCCGAGATTGTGTTGTTGCTTGAGGATGAGAGGGTGATTCCCTGTTGATTGTTCGTTATTGTGCTGTCCGAGATTGTGTTGTTGCTTGAGGATGACAGATTCATTCCCTGTTGACAATTACTCACCGTGTTTCTATCTATCGTACTTCCTTTCGAAAGCGTCACACTTATTCCGCTGTTGGGGTTTAGGTTAAGGGCGCTTTGAATCGTGAAGCCTTCGACTGTAACGTTGTCAGCCGTTATGCTGACGACGAACTGGCTATTCTGTCCGTTTATGATTGTCTGATTTGGGTCTTCGCCGATTAGAGAAATGCTTTTGTTGATCTGCAAGCTTTCGTTGTACATCCCTGCACTTACAAGGATGGTGTCTCCCGCCGTTGCGTTGTTGATGGCTGCCTGAATCGACTCAGACGGGCTCACTGTTACACTTGTCGAGCCTGCATTTGCAGACAATTCGAATCTCGAGGGTAATGCCAAGAGCAAGCAGAAGACAATACAAAAAACTGAAACGATTTTTTTCAATCTGAACAATTTCTTCTCGTTCCGCATACAAATCACCTTGCATCTGGTGGAGCACGCAGGTCAAGTCTTGACAGCATCCTTCCGAGAGCAACAGAACCTGCTATTGCGATCGAAAAAGCAGACACAAAAACTATCGCACTGATAGCCGGCTGCATAACCTCCCAAACAATAGCCGCGTACGATCCGACAACTGCCAACACAAGAGTAAACGTGTAAACCCTGACCTTGACACTACCGAGTTTGCCCGACCCTTCCTGAAGCTGACTTAGCGCCGAGTTCAGCAGGTTCTGCGCCTGTTCAATCTGTTCGTCCGTTGCCAAAGCCGCCATGTTCTTGTCGATGTCTTGGAATTTGAAGCTTAAAAGAGCGTATTTCTGCAGTTCCCAAGGTTTCTTCTTTGGCAGGATCTTGACTATGCCGCTCTTCTCCATTTTCTTCAATATTGTCTGGATTTTCCGTACAAGCTGAACGTCCGCTGTTTTCTCCTCTCCATACAACCTCTGTATGATGTCTTTAACATCTGGGAAACACAGTTCCAGCTGAAAGGAAGCTATTGCCTTGGCGAGACCGAACTGGTGTTCGCCCTCACGCAAGCGTATACTGCTCAATTTATAATCCGCTTTAAGGGCCTCTTGTAAGAACTCTGTCTCGCTTGGCGTCAATCTGGGCTCTGACAAGCTGGTCGCCTATTCAATACTTTCAGTTGAAACAATATAATAAATGCTTCGTGGCCTGAATACATATTTTCAATAGTTCTGAGCTTCCCAAGGTTCAATTTCAATTCATTCAACGGAAACAATGCGTAATATTGTCAACGAACCTATGTATATTACGGTGCAGAGTATGGCAAACCGTGTTAGAACCGTGGATATGCTGTGCCTGCCGCCAGGCAAAAAGTATAATCTGAGCAGCCTGCAACCTCTGCACAAGAAATACAGAAGCCACTTCGAGATCATTGGCTTGGTACTTGAAGCCGTAAAGGCTGACAGTGCCACTCCCTTCTCCATCATGAAACACGCAAACGTCAACTTCATGCAACTCAAGAAATACCTAAAGTCTCTAACTGAAATAGGATTCCTTGAAGTTGAAATCAAGAGAAGCACTATTTCCTACAGAGCAAGCAAGGAAGGTCTTGAATTCCTAAAACAGTATTATACCCTGATTGAGATGCTGTTGACCGCTCGGATCTGAAGAGAAGAAAGCCTTGCAACGAACAACGTTGCTTGACTAACATGTGACCTTCGGCACAGAATTCTATCGAGGCAAACAGCGCACGTTTTTCGATGTTCAATGCCTCCTTAAGAATTTGATTCGTGAGCGCGCCGTGGCTTTGGGCCGTCGTAAGGCGGCAGAATCATGATTTTCTGTCGGCACAAGATTATTAAACACACCTTTTTCACTAAATAACATCTGCCTCAACTAAGGAGGAATGTTGCTGCCCCGAAAATTTACTTACTCAAATGCCGGTGTCGACAGGGAGTTAAGAGCTCATTCTAAAAAGGCACTGGATTATCTTAAGAAAACCTACGGTTACAGCCATTACGGCAAACTCGTCGATCTTCCATATGGGAAGATTTTTCCAGGGATAGACTGCTACTTTGACTTGGTCATTGAAGGTGTGGGCACAAAGGTACTTGTTGCTCAGTTGGCCAAGAAATTTGATACTATCGGCGTTGACGGCGTAGCCATGGCCGTAAATGATGTGATTCGTTCGGGGGCGAGGCCGCTCGCATTGGCCGACAACATCCATGCTCAGGTTTCAGACCCCCACTTGATTTCAGAAGTCATGAAAGGAATAGTGAAAGGCGCGACAGAAGCTGAATGCATAGTGCCAAGCGGCGAGATAGGTGACGTTGCCGAATTAATAAAAGGGTTGATAGACGGGAAGGGTTTTGACATGGTCGTTGCTTCCATAGGAATAGTTGCTAAGGAAAAGGTGATTTCCGGGAGAGACATAAAACCGGGAGATGTTATAGTGGGCATGCGTAGTTCAGGCCTCCACAGCAACGGCATATCCCTTGCCAGAAGAGTACTGTTTAAACAATGGGGAGGAAAATATGAGGCTGACACCGTTCCTGACGGGCTTGAAAGAGAAGTTGTTCACGAGGTTTTGGAACCGACCAGAATATATGTTACGCCTCTGCTCAGGGTTGCAGAGGAACTCAAAGTCAAAGCTGCAATAAACATAACGGGCGACGCCTACCTGAAGTTTAACAGGCTAACAGCGTTTTCGGGAGACATAGGTTTCGAATTCAACAATTTTAAGCCGCAACCAATATTCCGACTGATTCAGGAGACTGCAGCCGGCCTTGGTGGAACAATATCTGAAGAGGAGATGTTCAAGACGTTTAACATGGGATGGGGCTTCGCGTTGATAGTTGACAAAGAGGACGGCGAGAGGGCAATAGATGTCTTGGAGAAAACAGGCGCTCAAGCTGAAGAAATAGGTCACATAACGGGCGTGGGCGGAGTCAAGATTCTGTACAAGAATAGGAAAATTGTTCTCAAGTGAAAGTTGGCCTAGATGATGACAAAAGTGTTTAAATCTGCTTGAACCCAGTTTAGCCTATGAAGTACCGTCTCAAAATCGAAGTCAGTTTAAAGCCTGGACACAGCGACCCTGAAGGTGAAACTACGGCGGACTTGTTGAAAGAGTTGGGCTACAAGGTTGAAGCTGTTAACGTCGGAAAAGCATATAGAGTGATTCTTGAAGCTCAGTCAAAAGAGGAAGCTCAAGCTAAAGCTGGAGAAATGTGCAGAAGGCTCTTGGCAAACCCGACTAAGGATGATTATGCGATAGCTGTCGAGGAGACAAGATGACGGCAAACCTGTTTGTCCGCAGGAAAACCCCTTTTTCCCTATTTGATGTGAGGGTTCTTGAGGCCTCTGACGAGCAGCTTCTGGAAATGAGCCGTGAACTTGGCGTGGCCCTAAGCCTGCAGGAGATGAAGGTTGTCAGAAATTGCTTCAGTGGAAAAGGACGGAATCCAACCGATGTAGAGCTTCAAACCATAGGGCAGACTTGGTCCGAGCACTGTTTCCACAAGACTTTCAAGGACAAAATCAAATTCAACGGCAAGCAGATTGATGGCCTTTTCAAGACTTATATCGCAAATGCCACCAAGAAAATCAGTCCACGCTGGTGCTTCTCTATTTTTGAGGACAATGCAGGCATCGTGAATTTCGATAAAGGATATGGCATAGCAGTCAAGGTTGAAACCCACAATCATCCGTCAGCGGTAGAACCTTTCGGCGGCGCGGCAACAGGGACAGGAGGCGTAATCCGGGACATCCTAGGTGTTTGGGCGGAGCCAATTGCCTGCACCGATGTGCTAGGCTTCGGTCCACTAGACTTTGAATATGAGAAACTGCCCAGCGGTGTCAAGCATCCAAGGTACGTGTACATGGGTGTCGTTGCGGGGATTGGAAGCTACGGCAACAACATGGGGATTCCGACTGTGAACGGTGCAGTATATTTTGATGAGAGTTATACGGGGAACGTTGTTGTTTACTGTGGATGTGTAGGGCTGCTTCCGTTTGACAGGTTCAGGAAGAACGCGAAGGCAGGTGATGTGATTGTGCTTGCGGGTGGAAAGACGGGTCGTGATGGTGTTCACGGTGTGACTTTTGCGTCTGCGGAGTTGACGGAGAAGTCTGAGATGGTTTCTCGGTCTGCGGTGCAGATTGCGAATCCGGTGGAGGAGGAGAAGCTGAAGAGGGCAATCGTTCAGGTTCGAGATATGGAGTTGGCTTCGGGGATAACGGATCTGGGCGGCGGAGGCTTGTCATCGGCTGTCGGTGAGACCGCCAACAAGTACGGCTGCGGAGCAACGGTTGAGCTTGACAGGGTGCCCTTGAAATATGCGGGGTTGGCTCCGTGGGAGATCTACGTTTCAGAGTCACAGGAAAGAATGCTGCTAACAGTGCCGCCTGCCAACGTCGAACAGGTTCTCGGAATCTTCAGTGGAGAGGACGTTGAAACAACGGTCATTGGAAAACTGACTTCAAACGGAACGTTAAGGCTTGATTATAAGGGTGAAAAGGTTGCGGAGATGGACATTTCCTTCCTTTTCAAGCCGCCAAAGATCACGAGGACTGCCGAATACCGGCCTGTAGACGATGCTGAGCCCGAGTTTTCTGAGCCTGAGGATTTGAATGAGGTGTTATTACGGGTTTTGGCTTCGCCTAACGTTGCGAGTAAGGAGAGTGTTGTGAGGAGTTATGATCATGAGGTGAAGGGTAACACGGTGCTTAAGCCGTTGCAGGGGAAGTTTGGCGGGCCGAATGATGCGGCTGTTTTGAAGCCTTTGGATGGTTCTTGGAAGGGCATAGCGGTTTCGTGCGGGATGAACCCGAGTTTTGGGAGGGTTGATGCTTACTGGATGGCTGCTTCAGCGATTGATGAGGCCGTTAGGAATAACGTTGCTGTTGGTGGGAGAAGAATTGCGTTGCTGGACAATTTCACGTGGGGGAATCCTGAGAGGCCTGAGAGGCTGGGCAGCCTCGTGAGGGCTTGTGAAGCGTGTTATGATTTTGCGGTTGCTTTTGGAACACCGTTCATATCCGGGAAAGACAGCCTGTACAACGAGTCGCCGCTTGGACCTGTAACGCCGACGCTTCTGATCACGGCTTTAGGGCTCGTGCCGGACATTCGTTCAGCGGTTTCGATGGACGTTAAGGTCCCGGGCGATTCTGTCTACGTTGTTGGGGAAACTCATGCGGAGCTAGGCGGCTCAGAATACTACAGGCTGAAGGGGTTTCTGGGCAAGTCTGTCCCCAAAGTGCGTGGTGCTCAGGCTAGGAAGGGGTTTAGAGCGGTTTCTAGGGCGACTGATTGTGGACTGGTTAAGGCGTGTCATGACCTGTCCGAGGGCGGTTTGGCTGTGGCTGCGGCGGAGATGGCTTTTGCCGGAGGTTACGGCTTAGAGTTGGATTTACCTAAGGTTCCGGGGAAAGGCTTGCAGCGTGATGATTTTGTTTTGTTTTCAGAGTCAAACAGTCGGTTTCTGGTGGAGGTTTCAGAGAAGGCGAGGAACGAGTTTGAGGGTTTGATGAAAGGCAAGGTTTGTGCAGAGATCGGCAAGGTCGTGAAGTCTCCTCGGCTGTTGGTCAGGGGCTTGGATCGCGGGGTGGTTGTGGATGCTTCGCTTGGTGATTTGTTGAAGAGTTGGAAGCGCACGTTGAGTAGTGGGGTGTGAGCTGTGAAGCGTGAAGAGATCAGGGTTTGTGTTTTGCGCGTGGCTGGGACTAATTGTGATTCGGAGACGAGGCGTTCGTTTGAAGCGTTGGGTGTGCGTGCCGAGGTTGCGCACGTGAACGACGTTGTGAAGAAAGGGAACCTGCTGGAGTATAGTGCTCTGGTTTTTCCAGGAGGGTTTGCCTACGGAGATTACGTTCGGGCCGGGGCAATCTGGGCGAAGTGGGTTTTAGTTAAGCTGGGCAGAGAGTTGAAGACATTTGCGGATGAGGGTCGTCCGGTTTTGGGGATCTGTAACGGTTTTCAGGTGCTTGTGGAAGCGGGTCTGCTTCCGGGTTTTGAAGGAATGAGTCCGATTCCTGAGGCGACTTTGGCGACGAACTTTCCGCCTGGCTATAATTGCCGTTGGATAAGCCTTAAGCATGAGAATCTTGGAAAGTGCGTGTTCACTTGGAAGATTCCGAAAGGGAAGGTTTTGCGTGTGCCGGTTGCTCATGCTGAGGGCAGGTTTCTGTTTCCGAAGGAGAAGGAGGAGCGGTATGTGAAGAGGCTTTGTGAGAACGATCAGCTTGTTTTCCGCTATTGCAGTGAAGAAGGCGAGTATGCGGGGGAAGAATTTCCAGTAAATCCTAACGGATCTTATTATGACATCGCGGGCATATGCAACCCAGAGGGAACAGTGTTTGGATTGATGCCGCATCCGGAAAGAGCTTTTTACTGGTGGCAGCAGCCCGACTGGACGAGATGGGAGAGAACGGCAGAGTATGGCGATGGAAAGTTGATCTTTGAAAGCTTGATTGGTCATCTGGAAAAAGTCTAAGTCAAGAATTTTTCCGACGTTTCTCTATCTCGCGGGCGACAGCATGAAACATCGTGACAAAGACAGGGTTTGCGGGAGACGTCTCTGGTGTTGGCTGTGTTACAACTAAGACGCCAGCCTTTTGGAATAACTTGCCTGTTTCTACTCGCGCGCGCGAGGGATCAGCAAAGGGTTGCTTATGAAGATAATAGAGGATACGCGCCTTTCAAAAGAGGAATTCCTGAGGCTGCTCAAACAAGCATATCACTCAAAGACCCAGCACGTCTTCTAGGAGAACCTGTCTACAGTTAGCGCTTGCATGGCGTGCTGATATTCATCTGCACTTATCATTGACGATAGTTCATAGGTGGCCTCAGAAGGAGAAAAAGGGTAGGGGTCCAGTCCAAGGGAAGGGCTGCTGCTCTGTTGGGCAAGCCTAGGCGGGCGTGATTTTGTATTCTTTTCCGCGTTTGATGAGTTGAACCTTGTCGCTTATTTTCTTGAACAGGTGCGCGTTTTCTGTGTGCACGGGATAGATTTTCTTGGGTTCTATTTCGTTGATGAGGTTTCCTATCTGCTCCTTGTTCATGTGTCCGGAAGCGTGCAGCTGGTGAAACTGTATTCCAAAATGTTCAAGCCAGTTGTGCAGAACCTCGTCTTCAATGTCCTCTTCGCTGAAGGGTTCACTCATGCTGTGTATAAAGCAACTGCCTCGCTCCGGCCTTATGTCTATCAGCTCTGCAAACTGGTAGAAATCCAAGTCCATAATCAACTCGTTCTGGTTCTTGTGAACGAACTCGTACGTCACCATCTTGTCCATGAATTCTCTCTCCCACGCATAGTAGTCACCGTCGTCAAAAGTTCCAGACCTCTTGCGCTTATAGTACACCAGTATGTCTTCATCCTTCAAAGGATCGGGCAGATCAAGACGTTCGTCACCGATGAGCCTGCTCAGCAAACACGCTGTCTTCGGAGAAATAACCATTTTTCTTCCGTTCCTCTTGGCAACGTTGTAAAAGCTTCTGAACCTGTCCATGTCTCGGCTGTAATGCGATATAAACACGATTTTGTGTGTTGAGGAAACAAGCTTATTGCTCAAATGCTCTACCTGCGCCTCTGAATAGTTCTTTCTTTTTTCCTTCAAATTCATCCTCGTGCCCTCGCAGACAAGAGCCGTGGCCCCCGATTCCTTCGCCCTCTGCACGAAATCGTCAGTCAAATCCCTCCGTGGACCATGCATCCTCAAGTCGCCCGTGTAAGCAACGGTTCCTTCAGAAGTGTGTATCAAGAAGCCGTAAGCCGCTGGAATCGAATGGTCCACGTGCACCGGTTCCACTTCAACGTCACCCACTCTGATCTTCTTTCCAGTGCGGAAAGTCCTGTAATCGTGGTTTCCATAATCGCAGAAGCTGCTCGTCTCTTCCATCGACTCAAGAAACAGCTTGGCCCCAACACCAAGGTACACTGGAATTAGAGGGTCTGTGAAGCAGATGTGAGTCACATGGTCAAAGTGAGCATGCGACAGAAAAATAGCGTCGAACTCCGGCTCCGAGTACGGAACATCGGTGAAAGCCAGCTTCTCCTTGGCATAGAGCCCCCGAATCTTCGGCAGCAAACCAAACTCGAAATGGTCTCCCAAACCGTTTATCGCACGCGGCGAAAGCCAACCCGTAAAGTATCCTGCGCCAAAACTGAAGGACTGACCAAAATCAAACAACAATTTCGTCTTTCTATCGTGCACAAGAATCTTGTTCCCGCCGATCTCGTCGACCCCACCGTAAAAAGCAAGCCCGACCATCCGACTCACACAAAAACAAAATGCAGACGCCCCTTTTCTAGTTTAGCTTGCTCGCGCTCACTCAGTTCAGTCAATGCGATCTGTTGCGCGCGCGGAAGCACTAACTACAGTCCCTGACTCATACATTGAAAATTACATTTGACATTACAAATAAACAGGCCGAGTCCACTCTGAACAGCAGTCCAGCCTGATTTTCAACATGGTTTGTAACAATACACATTACATCTGACCTTACAAGTGAAAAAAGGAAGCGACTTTGAAAGGATATGATGTAAAGGTGTTTCAGCATGCCTGGATTAACAGCACGCGCCAATGGTAGATGCTAAATCAGTGTCATGCCAATTGGTTCTTTATCAAATCCTTGAGTGTTGGAAGTCCTAATCTGGCTCCAATTATTGTTGTACATCTGGATGCCGCAAAATTCCCTATCCTTCCACACTCCTCAAGACTCTTATGTTTAATCAAGCCGTAAAGAAACCCTGCACAAAAAGCGTCCCCGGCACCGGTCGTATCAACCACACTCACCTTGAACGCTTCCACCTGGCTGCTTTGGTTCCCATCAGTCACATAGCACCCTCTGCTGCCCAACTTGACCGCAACAACCTTCACACCCCTCTCGAGCATGGCTTCAGCGCCCTTTCTATACTCGGCTATGCCTGTCAGCAATTCAAGTTCACCCGCGTTCGGCATGAAAACGAAAGTCCTCTCAACAATCGATCCCAGTGCAGCAAGTCCTTTCCTCGCGTACAATGCACCAGGATCAAAACTTACCCTGACGTCTTCAGGAATCGCTTCAAGAATCTTCTTTTGTGTCTGAAAGGATTCTTCTCCCACAAAAGAGGTTAAGTGAAGAAACATGGTTTGAGACGCATATTCTTTGATTTTTTCATTGAAGTCTACTTGACTGTTTACGCCCGGGTCAATGTACAGCGCACGCTCGCCGTTTTCGTCCACGAAGCCCATGACTGTGCCGCTTCTGCCCTTCTTTGCGACCGCTACGCCTTTTGCGTCAACGCCTTCTTTCTGGAATTCTTCGAGCAGCATCTTTCCCTCCCTGTCAATGGCAACTTTTCCGATGAAACCTACTTTGCAGCCGAGTCTTGCCAAGCCTGCAGCAGTGTTTGCCGCTGATCCACCGCAGGTCTCAGCAGAATCGGTTATGAAGCTCTCCTCTTCCTTCGCGGCTATCTTGTTTACCTTGAAAAGTTTGTCCACGTTAAGCGCGCCGAATCCCACAACGTCAAATCTGCTCATTTGAACAGCTCACGCAAGTAAATCTTGTACTCGCCCAATTTTCCTCCGTAGTTTCCAGCCGAGACCCTCACAACGCCGTCAACAGCCAGACTGGCTTCAATCCCAGCTTTCATCGCCTCTTTCACTGCCTGCATCGAAACGCCGTTAATCACTATTTCAGGAATGTACTTGACCACCTCAGGCACCATCGAATCTCTCCCCAACTTCTCCCTCAGCGACGGACAATAAGGATGATTCGTTGTCGGCCCAATCAACGGAAACTTCGTCTCGGTCTTTGAACCGGCTGAACAAACGTTAAACGGTGTTATCACTCCTTCAACCCTGCCAATGGCTTCTAACGCAGCCTTCCCCGCTTCCATGACCGCCTCCTTCGTTCCACACATTATCCAGAAGTTACCGCCGGAAACTCCCCGTGCATACCCGATATGCCGCTCTATAAGAAAGTCAGGCACCATAAGCGGAACAACAATCATGCGACGGCCGTAAAGCCGTTCCTCCCATTCATGGCCATCGCCGCAGTGCCCCACTCTTTCCATCATGTCCATTTTCCCTTCAGGCTTTACACGCATAGCCTCAAAAACTGCAGTGAAGGGCTTCACAAGAATGTCCTGCCGAATCCGGTAAGAAAGCTCCCTCTCAAACCGGTCAACCACGCTCTCCAAAGGCTTCCCCTTCTCCAGACCTTTCCAAAGCTGCAGAACAGCTCCTTTCCGCTTGTCCGGAGTTTCCTTACCGCTCAACCATCTTTCAATTCCACCCTCGAGCCTACCTATTACTCCCGAAGGCGTAGCAGTAGCGTCTTCCGCCGCCTTCCTCAATGTTTCCTCATCATCCGCAGTGACAATGACTCGCACGTACAGCCCGTCAAACGCCTCAGCAAATGTGTCCTCAACCAAATCCTTCTTACCCATCCTAGCCCAACCTGCCTGCGGCCTCTCCCCTGACTTTGTTTCTAAACTTGCTGCTTTCTTCTGCTAGGGTTTCCATATTCTGGTCCGTAATTATTTTAGCTTTAGGCAACCTGTCCGGATACAACTTGAAAAGCCGATTAAGCAAAGCTTGACTAGCCAAACTCTTTTCCAGAGCTTTTCTGTTCCAGCTTTTCACCAGGTTTAGGGCTTCTGATTTTCCAAGCCTGAGAAATGCGTCTGCAATGACAGCGGTTACTATGCTGTTTTCAGACAGAACTGCAACCTCTGCGTTTCTTACAGCGTATCGGTTGCCGTTGAAAGACACGGTTAAGCCGCCCTTCCTCTCTACAAGCTTGAAGGCCTCGTCATCCGTTATGCTGTCACCCACGTACATGACATCTGCCACCGCAACGCCTAGCCCGTGAACTATGTCCTTTATCGCCTCAGCCTTTTCGCCGCCGCCCACCGGGTGGACTTCACAGTAAATTCTGCCGATCTCCATCTCAGCGATTTTCTTCCAGAAAATCTCATCGAGCCATCTCACTGTTTTCTGATGTTCTCTCGGCAGATCGTCCAGTGACTCGGCATCCGATGGGATCTCAAACATTGGCCTCCTCGCGATTTCCTTTGCAATCTGCTTCAATTTCTCTTTCTCTTCTTCTCGAATGCCGTAATTGTCCATGCAGACTCTCGTACAGTACGCATTCTCGAAAGGAAACTCCAATACCTCGCACAAGGCTCTCAAATAGTGCTCGTAACTCACACTGACAATAAACGCAGGAGCCAGGTCTCGAACGTGTTGGAGCGTGTCCTTTATGCCCGGAATGCACACCAGGTTTTCAGCCGAGAATTCTCGCATTTTCCCGTCTGTAACGCCGTAAGCCTTGAGAAAGGGCAGAATAAGCTTGAGCGTGTCGCCAGCTTCATAGCCCGGTTTTCTCATAACCTCTGCGAGCACATCATCATACCTGCTCACAATCGTGAACAGTCTATCCCCATCAGGAACGAAGCGTGACGTTAACTCGAAGGCGTTGTCATTCTTTGAAATCGGGCCCTCACAGTCTGAAACGAAGACTCTCTTCACCGTTTGCGCCTCAACTCCTCCATATGCTTCACGCTTTTTTCAATGTACCTCTTAGAAGCGATGTCGGTTCTGCTCCACAGTGCTCCGCCCTTGACAGCGTCTATGCCTTCGAGAGAAACCTTTCTCGCCGTCTCCAAATCGTCACCGACGCCCACAACGCACACGGCTCGCGACTTCAGAGCATAGGTTTCGCCGTCCCGCTGCTCCATCGCCCCTGGATAAACACGAACATTGTCACCGTACTTCCCGCTCAGCTCGTATGCTCCTGACAAGTCAACAGGCTTGCCGACTTCGCCTTTTTTCACAAGATTGGGGAAAGCTTCTGCGTATCCGCCGTAGCTGGGCGGAACCTTATAGGTCACAACAGTCGCGGACTTTTCCAACTCAATACGGGTCAAATTCCCCTCCAAAATCTTAAAACACACATCAACAAAATCGTCCTTCAAGATTGGCAAAACGTTTATTATTTCTGGATCTCCAGGCCGGCTGTTGTTTTCAAGAATCTTCAGCCCCTTACCAGTGTGCATGAAAGCCACGTACAACGGTACACCCCTCAAGGCTGAAGCATCCTTTGCCTTCGACTTCCACCTTCCAAAAATCTTCTCCACGACCTCCAGCTCTCTCTGCCGATCCGCCTTGGACAGGAAGGGCAACACGTCGCCCTTGTCCTTGTAGGATCCCATTCCACCCGTGTTCGGCCCCAAATCATCGTCGAACGCGCGTTTGTGGTCTCTCGTGTCGGGAAGGGGCACGAGCCGTTTGCCGTCGCAGAAAGCCTGAAAACTCGATTCTTCCCCCTCCACCTTTTCTTCAATGATAACGGTGCCGTGCTGATAGTTGGAGAGGAAGTGTTCAAACAGTTCTTCCCGCGTGGTGAAGTGATCTCCCCAGACGCCCACTCCTTTTCCAGCTGTAGGCTTGTCGGGCTTCACGACCGCTTGGTTTTCCAGTTCGTCAACCCAACTTTCGACAGCCCTCGTCACTTGCGCCGTGCCCTTGTAATCCTTCGGATCAAAAATCTTGAAGCGTAGATTAACTTCCGGCACGATTTCTTGAAACAAAAGTCTCTGCTGCACCTTGCTTTCCTCTATGGCGTACTCCTTCGTCGGACAGATCAGGGGTATGCCCGTCTGCTTTTCCACAAGGTCGCGCACGCCCTCGATGATGGGTTTCTCCGGGCCGATTATGCCGAAGTCGATGTTGTCCCTGTTGGCTTCAGCGAATTTGCAGATTTCGCGGATGTTCAAGTCTGGTATAACGACGTGCTTGGCAGCTCTCTGAACGTTGAACGGGTTCCGCTGCTTGTCAGCAATGTAAAGCTCCACCCTGTAGTTCCGGCTTCTCACGAGAGCGTCAACCATCGCCGCTTCTCTTGAACCGTAGGAAACAACGAGCACGCCCACGTTCTCCATAAGCTAACCCCCTTAGGTCACGGAATAACTTTGAAACGCCTAATTTGGTTTGCCGCTATGCCGTTTGGGCGGCTTCTTCTATCTCGTACAGCCTTCCCGTTTCCTCGTAGCCTTCCAAGAACCGTTTCTTCATCACATCAGCTATCTTCTGAGCCAGCGGCGTAGGATACTTGCCCGTCAAGCACGCCATGCACAGCTCATCTTGCTTGAAACCCGTCGCCTTCACAAGCCCTTCCAGAGACTGGTAGCAAACCGCGTCCGCATCGATTATCTTTGCAATCTCCTCTGTACTGTGCCGTGAACCTATCAGCTGGCCGTATGTTGCCATGTCGATTCCATAAAGACACGGCCCGACTATGCGTGGAAAAGTCACGAATACGTACACTTTCTTGGCGCCCATTCTCCGCATCTTCTCCACAATGACTCTTGTCGTGTCGCTCCTTACGATGCTGTCCTCCGTGACTATGATCCTTTTTCCCTTAACCTTCGACGCCAAAATGTTGATTTTCCTGTCTATCGTCGAAGTGCGATCCTTGCTCAGCAACAGAAAAGCCCTTTCAGTCACATACCGGTGCCTCCGCGAAGCCCTCTCCCACCTTATCCCAGAAGCCTCATGAACGCCCAAAGCCGAGTCATCACCCGTCTCAGGCACAGAAAGAATCATATCCGCATCCTTGACCACGCTGGGATTCTCTTTAACAAGGTTCCTGCCAAACTCCTCCCGAACCTCATAAACGTACTTATCATCAAACCGCGAATCCGGCCTCGCAAAATACGCAAATTCAAAAGCGCAAAACGCTTTTCGATAATCTTTCACAAGCCTTTGCCTTTCAAAACCATCCTTCGAAACCGTCACAAGCTCTCCAGGTTCCAGTTCAAAGTCCCTTTCAAAACCGTTTATGTCCAAACTCACGGTTTCTGAAGAAAACACATAGGTATTCCCGTCTGGACTGTGACCGGCGCACAGCGGCCTTATGCCGTGCGGATCTTTGAAAGCGAAGAAATCGCCTTTCTCTGTTATGCCAGCCACGGAAAAGGCTCCCTCAATCTCCTGCATGCACGCCCTGACCGCAGACGCTAAATCCTTGCGTTTCACAAGCTCGATCAAAAGCTTGTAACAGATCAAATCCGAATCGCATTCGTAGGAAAAACCCCTGAACTCCTTCTCTACTTCCTTCCTAAGCTGAAACGTGTTCACAACATTACCGTTGAACGAAATAGCTACTTTTGAACCGTTTTTCGAAGCCGCAACCGGTTGCGTCCCCTTAATCAACGACGTCTCATCACATTTTCCAGAAGTCATGTACCTCACGTTTCCAATACCGATGCTCCCGGGCAACCGCCCGAACCATTCCTGAATCGCGCTCGTCTTGATCTTCGGCACAAGATCCAAGCTTCTGTGAACATGAAACTTCCCATCCTGATACGTGAGAAATCCGTGCGACTGGTGACCTCTGTGGTTCTGTGCCCTCAGACCCCAGTAAATGTGCGAGAACACTGGTCGGTTCTCTAGATTCTTTGCCGCGAACACTCCACACGCTATCTTAAGTTCGTCTTGCATGCTGCGCAGTAAACAGAAGGGGGATTAATCAGTTTTTAGGACATTTTTAGCTAAAAACCATGTTGATCTTTACAAGAACAGTGCTATATGTATCGCTGAAGGTCAATGTGCTGTCCGCGTTCATAAACTCGGTGTCAGATGCTCGCTTGAAAAGATGGTTTTCACGCGTTCATTGTTCTCGGTCTGCCTGACCGCAAAGCTGTTCTTATGGTGTGAGTCTGAACTTGTCTCTTGGGTAAAGTGTAGCTTCTCTTATGTTCTTCTTGCCTGTCAACACCATAGTTAATCTTTCCAGACCTATGGCCCAACCTGCGTGCGGCGGCATTCCATAGTCAAACGCTTGCAGATGATGCTTGAACGATTCGGGATTCAAGCCTTTCTCTCTCAGCCGTTTTGTCAGAAGTTCTTTGGAGGCTATTCTTGTTCCGCCTGAAACCAGTTCTATCCACCTCCACATCAGGTCGAAGCCTTCAGATATTTCGGGCTTGTCGTCGCGTGGTTTTATGTAGAAGGCTTTCGCTTCTGTTGGCCAGTCAACTATGAAGTAAAAGTTTGGGTGGAGTTTGCCTACGGTTCTGAAAGCGGGTGTAGGTATGTCTTCGCCCCATTTGATGTCTATTCCTTCGCGTTTCAGTTCTTCCAGAATCTCTGAGTAGGTGATCCGCCTAAAGGGAACTTCGGGCACCTTCAAGTTGTACTTGAGCGTCGCCAACTCCCTTTGGCATTTTTCAACGACACTCCTGCAAGTGTGCTGCATCAGCTGCTCAAGTATCTTCATCACGTCTTCAGCATCCGCAAAAGCCTCCTCAATGTCTATCGACACAAATTCGCTCAAGTGGCGGCGTGTGTGTGACATTTCAGCCCTGAAAAACGGGCCGATCTCAAACACTTTTTCAAGGCTCATCACAAGCTCTTCTTTGTACAATTGTGGGCTTTGGGCGAGGAATGCTTTTCTGCCGAAGAAGTCTACGGAAAAAAGTGCTGCACCGCCCTCGGTGGCAGAGGCGATTATGCGAGGCGTGTGCACTTCTAGAAAGCCTCTTTCGAAGAGAAAGCTTCGAATAGCTTCCGTTGCTACATGTTGAATCTTGAAGATTGCGATGTTTTTTTCTTGGCAAAGGTCCAGCGCCCGCGCGTCCAAACAGACTTCCAAGTTTGCAGGGGTTCTTCCGCATACGTCTATCGGCAACTGTTCAGCAGAGTTGAAAATTCTAATTTCGTTCGGTAGCACTTCGACGCCTCTCGGGGTCATCTCGGTCTTTTTCACCGTTCCCTTTACGCCTATGCTGAACCGCTTCTGCAAAGCGTTCGCCTTCGACAAGACTTCGGAGCTTGCTTTTTTACGCAAGACTGTGATTTGAATCGTGCCCTCTCTGTCTTGCAATATTATGAATCGGATTGCCCCCAGGTCTCTGATTTCTTGAACCCATCCGAAAAGTGTGACCTCTTCGCCGTCCATGCCAGGTTTAACGTCGACAGAATAGTGTGTTCTACGCCAGTCATCGATTGAGTCCATTTCCATCGGAGTCGTCACCGTCTAGCCTAATCTGCATACTCTACTCGCAACGTTATGTTGCGAACTTTACTGGCAATCTCCTTTAAAGCGTTTACATCAAGGGAAGAATGCGCCCCACGCTTCCTTCCCAGTATGACCCTAGTCTCTGTAGTTCCATCAGGCAGCCATATCGTATTTATCGTCATGATGCTCAATGGAGCAAACAAGTCTTCCAGGAACTTTCTATTGTCAACCCCGTTCTCCAAAATACGAATACTCTTGCCCGTTTCTTCACTCAAAGTCTTAACGATTTTTCCTCCGTATCCCAGAAGACGAGGAACATCCCCCGGACCGACTACTATCGCTAACGTTCTGCTCGTTTCAATGGTTTTATGAAAATAGACGTTCTGAAGCGAGGGGAACTTTTCTTCTAGAGACAGGAGCAAACGGGCCACTCTCAAGTCTGTTTCACTCACTTCTCCAGACTTTAGTTTAGCTAAACACTTTTGGCACAGTATACCGCTCTTTAGGCAGAAACTGCAAAGACCCATCTTCAACTATGGAATGGCCCTCCACAAACAAAGGAGGGGGCGGCGGAGCATTGCTTTCTGTACTAACAGTGTTCTATCGTTCAAGCGAAATCTCGATAGTGCTGACGTTTGAAGGCGAGCCACCCTCTTCTCTGGGTGCCATCTGCTGTGTTCCAATGCTAATTCCTTTGATCTTCACGTCTGGCAAGAATCGGCGTCTGACAACCTCGACGATGTCAACCGCTCGACTTATGGATCTCCCTCGCGCCTTAACATTTACTTCTTTTGCTCCGCCGTGAAAGAGGGTTATGCATGCCAGTACATAGTTCATTACTGGCTTGTTTCCGATTAACACTGCGTTGCTTTCTGGCATTCTTTACCGCCTCGCTCCTAGTTTCCATTTTTTTTGTAGGCTTCTTAACCTTCTTTGTCGGCAAATAAATACATTACGGTTTAAATCTTCAGTTGACAAAAGCCTGATTTTGAAAAGAATCTGTTTTGTTTCGGTTTCTTGCTAAACATTTAAATAAACGGTACTATCGTAAACACCAATCTTCACAAAATACAATGATCGGGGAGACAGTTTGGAGGCTCTTACAAGACGTTCGAGGCAACTCTTGCGGTTGCTCTGCGACAAGGGCAAGTCGACGAACACGCACACTTTACACTTGAAGCAGGATGAATTGGCGAGACAGTTGGGCATAAGCAGACAAGCTTTAAACGTTCACTTGCGAAAGCTCAGAGACCTGAACTACATAAGGACTGGAAGAGGCTTCATAGACGTGACTGAAGAGGGGCTAAGCGCGCTCGGGATTTCCGCGACTCCTGCCTTCATATTCATCAAGGTTTCGCCTCTCAAGAGAAGTTACGTCTATGACAAGATCAAGGAGCTTGCTGTTCAAAAGGCCTTCAGAATCGCGGGCGATGTGGATGCTCTGGTGATGACGGAAAGGGAAAATCTTGACGAAATTTTAAAGAGGCTATCCTCTATCGACGGTATACAGGACACCAAGTCGTACATTGCGATAGAAACGATAAGATAAGGAGAGTGTCTGATTGAAACTGTTTGAGTATGAAGCGAAAAACATACTTGCGAAATACGGCGTTCCAGTGCCTCAAGGCGGACTGGCGTCAGATCCTCATCAATCACGTGAAGTTGCGGCAAGGCTGAAAATGCCGGTTGCAGTTAAAGCACAGGTTTTGGTCGCGGGAAGAGGCAAGGCAGGCGGCATTCTGTTCGCCAGCTCTGTTGAAGAGACTGAGAGAACCGCAGAAAAACTGTTGAACATGCAGATAAAGGGTATACCCGTCAAAAGCGTGTGGGTCGAAGAGAAAATTCAGGTGAAAAGAGAACTGTACTTCGGCCTAACCACCGACAGGTTCAGACAGCAATACGTCGCCATTGCTTCAGGCGTCGGGGGAATGGATATAGAGGAAGTAGCCTCCAAAACCCCTGAGAGAGTGATAGCAACTCCGATAAACCCTAACTTCGGTTTTCATCCTTTTCAGGCGCGGCAGATTGCGAAAAGAATGGGGTATTCTGGCACCCAAATCTCAGAACTCGGGAGAATTATCGAAAAGCTCTACCTGGTCGGCATGGACTACGATACAGAACTGATCGAGATGAACCCGCTGGTGGAAACCTCTGACGGAAAATTCCTAGCGGCAGACGCGCGCATGATAATCGACGACAATGCCCTGTTCCGTCATCAGGAATACAGGAAGAAGCTTCTTGAAGGAGAGAGTGAACTCAGTCCGCAGGAGGTTGAAGCCGTCAAGAACGATTTAGCATACGTGAAGCTCGAAGGAAACATCGGCGTCATAGGCAACGGAGCAGGCTTGGTGATGGCGACATTGGACACGATTCAGTACTACGGCGGAAAACCAGCGAACTTTCTGGACGTTGGAGGAGGGGCTCCCTCAGAAAAAACGACGCTTGCCCTCAAGATAGTACTTTCAGACGCGAAGGTCAGAGTGCTTTTCATAAACATTCTGGGGGGAATCACCCGTTGCGACGAGGTTGCAAAAGGAATCTTGGAGGCTAAGGAGAAGGTCGGAGTAACGAAACCATTGGTAATCCGGCTGATGGGCACAAACGAGGAGGAGGGAAAACGGATACTGACGGAGGCTGGCATTGACGTGTTGGAAAGCATGGAAGAGGCCGCTCAGCGAGCTGTTGAAATCTCCAAGAAGGGGGGCGCATAAGCTTGGGAATAATAATTGGCAAAAACACGCGTGCAATCGTTTGGGGAATAACTGGAACTCAGGGAAGTTACCATACAAGGCTGATGCTAGAATACGGGACAAAAATAGTTGCGGGCGTAACGCCGGGAAAAGGAGGAACTCGGGTTGAAGACGTGGTAGTCTACGACGCGGGTGAAGAGGCACAAGAGAAGCATCATGCTGACGCCTCAATAATCTTTGTGCCCGCTCCATTCGCTGCAGATGCAGCTCTGGAAGCCCTGGAAAACGGGATAAAAACCCTTGTGATAATAACTGAACACATTCCCATCAAAGACGCGATCAACGTGATGGCCTATGCCAAACAGGCTAACGCAACGGTAATCGGACCTAACACTCCTGGCATAATATCGCCTGAGGCGTGTAAACTGGGCATTATGCCCTCGCACATCTTCAAGTCAGGCAGCGTGGGCATGGTTTCGCGCAGCGGAACGCTCACGTACGAAATAGCCGCGGGATTGACTCGAAAGCGGTTAGGGCAGTCTACATGTCTCGGTTTGGGAGGAGACCCAATAACGGGACTGAATTTCATAGACGCTCTGAAGATGTTTGAAACTGATTCCCAGACGAAAGCTGTTGTCCTAATAGGAGAGATTGGAGGTAACCTTGAAGAGTTGACGGCAAAATACATTTCAAAGGAAGCGTATCCAAAACCCGTTGTGGCCTTCATAGCTGGACGTTCGGCTCCGCCTGGAAAACGCATGGGGCATGCGGGTGCAATCGTGATGGGCAAAGCAGGGACAGCTGAAAACAAGATTGATGCCTTAAGAAATGCTGGGGTGAAAGTGGCTGAAAAACCTAGCGATGTGGCAGAGCTTTTGGCCAAGCTGATTACAGCTTGAAAGCGCCATGTGTTGCGGAGAGAGCTGGCAAAAAGTATATTTGACACTGGAATGTTTCACTCTTAGCCACATAAGAGAGAATGGACAAATGCCGATACTTGATCCTCTGAAGAAGACTCTTGCTCAAGAACACCGGCTTCACATGAAGATATGCCGAAAGTGCGGTGCAAGAAACGCTGCGACTGCAGTGAAATGCAGGAAATGTCACAGCAAGAACCTACGATGGAAGAAACGGGAACTCGTGAAGTAGCTTCCAGTTTCTTTTTTCCTCAAAGAATTTTTGAAAGGTTTTCGATGTTGAAAGCTGTGTTTGCGCAGCCGTTTTTTATTAATGGAACGGTTTGGCCGCTTATGTTCATAGCTTTCAGTGTTTCCCCTCCGGTTCTTACCTCTTCACCGCAGGCTACTCCGATGATGCCTTCATAGTGTTTCGCGTTCAAAATCTTTGGAATACAAGAGCCCCCGGGTAGAATGTAAACGTCATAGCCTTTTTCCTTGGCTAACAGTTCAGCTTTTCCAACTTGACAATCCGGAGAACAGTGAGCGCAGACGTAAGATGGAAGAGATGGGTCGAAGGCTGCTTTGCATCGGCTGTCCATGAATTTTCTGGAGCAGTGAGGCAGAAGCAACGCTCTTCTCTTCGTTTGAATGAATCTTTCCCGTTCCACGAGGTTTCTGGCCTGCACATCTATGAGGTCTTCGAGGAGGGTTACGGCGTCAGACAAGTTGAGGCCTGTTGCCTCTTGAATCTTGAACTTCCTTATCATTTCTTGGACGGTTTTGCCGACCTTTCTATGCATGTCCCTTTGGTAAGCAGCCGTGGCAACTTCAGTGAAGAAGAAACGCGATATCCTCGAAAGGTCGAACGTAAACCTGTATGGCATACGCTCCTAATGGAAGAACAAACCTTTAAGATTACCTATTATTATAGTAGGGTTAACTCCAGAATATTTACGAGAAGGAGATGCTTCAATTGGCAAAAACGTCTGAAAAAGGAAAAGAGAAAAGCAAAGCGAGCGCGGTAACAGCAACAAATTTGACAACACTCGAACAAGTTTGCGGAAGCGACAAGGAGACATATCAAGCCCTGTCCTACATGTTCCTTGATCCTAGGAAAATCGATGCTTCCACGAAACAGGCTGTTGACAATGCCAAAAAAGCTGAGAAGGAAAAAGACATTACAAGCGCCAGAATGTGGTATGAGGTTGCTGGCGGACTAGCAATTTACGAGGGCGACACGAAGAAAGTAGTGGAGTACTACGGTGGGGCAGAAAGGGTTACTGGTGAAAAATATCTAATCGTGAATAATCCGGATAAAGCCGTGGCCAAGGCGCAGGAATACTATAAGCAATATTTGCACTCCTAATGCGTGGCGAGGCGAAAAACCAAAACAGTTGCAAGCAAGGTTGTCAGACAGCGTCTCTATTGCTTTTCTTCTTCTTTATACCCCAAAAGGGCCCTCAGAGATTTTGCTTCGCTTCGCAGCATGCTTACCTCGTTCTCAAGAGCGTCGACTCTTAATTCTGCAACTTTTCTCAAATTCTCAATTTCAACCATTAGACTTCCACGTTCAGTTTCTAGGGTGTTTATTTTTTCGCGAAGATTCATCAGCGTCTGCATGAGCTCCCCTTTTATGCCTTTAATTCTTCCAACCATGTTCTTAATGTTTGCTGTCTCTCCGAGTCCAGTTTCAGTCTCCACAGCAGATCTAAACCTGGCCTTGCAGTTCGGACATTCATATATGCCAACATGCCGGGGTTGCTCACCCTCTTTCAAAGGTTCTCTTGAAGGAATAGCCCAAGTCTTGACTGGCGTCTTCACATTATTCCCGCACTTTGGACAATTAACCAAATTGCTCTCCTCCTCCCCCCGGTAAACATCACACGTTTGGTCTAAAATGCGTTTTGCAATGAAAACCAAATCGAATCTGCAAGGCCAAGCTGTTGCCCGCAAACTGAAAGCTATGCCTGGCTCTTAGCGAAAGGGTTCCGAGCATTGGGCTGGAATGACGACGTTTAGCACTAAGAAAAAGGGAAGAGGGTTTAGAGCGTCATTTGAAATGTCAATCGTTCAACAAGCTCTTTGTAACGGTTTCGGATGGTGACCTCAGTCACTTGAGCTATCTCGGCTATCTCTCTTTGTGTTTTTCTTTCTCCGGTCAGAACTGAGGCGATATAACTTGCTGCGGCTGCGATGCCGGTTGGGCCTCGACCTGAAGTCAGCTTCAGTATTTTTGCGGCTGCCAAGATTTTGTGGGCGATTTCTTCAACTTTTCCCTGCATTGTCAGCTGGTTTGAGAACTTAGTTATGTACTGGCTTGGTTTGAGTGGTGGAATAACATAGTTGAGCTCCTTGATTAGGAAGCGGTAACTGCGGCCTACTTCCTTCTTGTTAACGCTTGACGCTTGCGCTATCTCTTCCAGTGTTCTTGCCAGCCCGCATTGTCTGCAAGCCAGATAGATGGCTGCTGCCGTTACGCCTTGAATCGATCTTCCTCGTATCAGTCGTTCTTTGACGGCTTTTCGGTAAATCACTGACGCTGTTTCAAGAATGCTTTTTGGAAGGTTCAGGTTGTTAGCGATTTTTGTAATTTCGGACAATGCAAAGGCGAGGTTCCGTTCTGTTGCGTCTGAGACTCTTATTCGACGCTGCCATTTTCGGAGACGATATACCTGCGCCTTTTGTCCGGGTGACAGGCTCTTGCCGTAAATGTCTCTGTCATGCCAGTCAATCATCGTCGATAAGCCTTTATCATGAATTGTGTACGTTAACGGCGCGCCAACCCTTGTCCTCTTGGTCCTCTGCTCATCATCGAAAGCTCTCCATTCCGGTCCTCTGTCAGTTATCTTGGCGACCAGCACGAAACCACAGTTCATGCAGACGAGTTCCGCACATTCGTAATCACGCATAATTCTAGTACTGCCGCACTCTGGACAGCTTTGCACCTTCACGTGTTCAGGGCTCTGCGTTGGGACTGCAGAGGCCGAATCTGCGCGTACTTCTTCACTATCGTCCATACCTGTTTTTCTCCTTTCTCCTCTTTGAGGGGAGTATGTACACCGTCCTGTTAGCGAGTCTCTCAGGGTCCCGAATCGTGGGAGCTATCGTTGCGTAAGGCGAAGACACTGGACCAAGTATGTCAAAAACCTTTCCAACAGGCTTCAGATTCTCATCCACGACTGTTTCACCGATTCTGGGTACGTTTTCAATCTTTGCTATTACGTTACGGGATGGGGTTACATGGAGGATTAGGCCTAGTCTCTGCAAACTTTTGAGATCCCCTCATGAAAAGCAAAGTGGTTCAACCACGCAGCCTATTTAAACCTTTCTACGTTCAGACGTTCTGTTCTATCTAAAAAATGGGTGACACTCTCTATATCGGAAGAGAGTGTGACTGTATGGAGAGGGATTGGGACAAGCTTAGGAAGTGGATTATTAGACGGCGATTGGAAGGCATGGCTGTTACCGCGA